>Ga0335073_10000032_pt1 | contig 206100 bp, 173 predicted proteins | sample Lox_Sample_22_FD_207093 | JGI IMG/M metagenome (GOLD analysis project Ga0335073, IMG submission 207093) | Soil microbial communities from Loxahatchee National Wildlife Refuge, Florida, United States - Lox_Sample_2.2 | ecosystem: Environmental > Terrestrial > Soil > Wetlands | place: USA... | reverse complement strand
GGCATCCCGAGATGATGAAAAAGCTGCAGCAAGACCAGGAGCGGATCAAGGAGAAACAGCCCGGACTGACCGAATCTCCGATGATCATGAGACCGACGCTGCCGGTCCCGCCTCCGATACTCCAGAAACCGGCGCCGCTGATTCCGTCGGCCCAACCGCCTCGCCGCGTCACGAAGTGAGCTGAGGTCTGAGGAACTACGAGGACCGCGCCTTTGAGCACGACACGAACAGGAGCATATATGCAACTCGCCAAGAATCTGCTTCTCGCCTGCATACTGAGTTTACTGCCCGTCGCTGCGGCGAATGCACAACAGACCATCCCCTCCTCTTCGGCGGCTGTCGTTCCGCGGCTGGTGAATTTCTCCGGCAAAGCTACCGACACGCAAGGCAGGCCGATGCCCGGAATTGCCGGCATCACCTTCTCTATTTACAGCACGCAGGAAAATGGCGCTCCGCTGTGGATGGAGACCCAGAACGTGCAGGCGGATGTAAAAGGCAACTACACCGTCCAGCTTGGAGCGGCGACATCTGAAGGTTTGCCTCTGAGTTTGTTCTCTTCTGGCGAAGCGCGTTGGCTGGGAGTGCGAGTAAACAGTGGCGAAGAACAACCGCGCATTCTCCTGCTCAGCGTGCCCTATGCGTTGAAAGCCGCCGATGCCCAGACGTTAAATGGTCTGCCGGCATCCGCCTTCGCGCTGGCTTCACCGTCCGGATCGAACGCGCCAACTTCGACTGCGCGGGCATCTTCCTCCAGCTCCGGTTCTGCGAACATCGGCGGAACCGGCACCGAAGATTACATTCCGCTCTGGACCGACAACAACGGGGACCTCGGCAACTCCATTCTCTTCCAAACAGGGTCGGGCTCGACTGCCAAGATCGGAATCAACGAGACCAAACCGCTGTTCACGCTCGATGTCAACGGTCAAGAGCTCGTCCGTGGCCTGTTCGAGATGGCAACAACGAACTACGCGAACAAAACCAAAGGCTTCAACTCGAATCCTTTGAATCTCGAGTCCTCCGCCTTCAACAGCACTACCAACACCTACACCCTGAATCACTTTCAGTGGCAAGCAGAACCGACCGGCAACAACACGACGACACCGGGTGCGACATTGAATCTGCTCTACGGCACCGATCCCAACCATCCGACCGAGACGGGATTGAACATCGCCAGCAATGGGCAGATCGCATTTGCAACGGGCCAGGCGTTTCCGGGGACGGGCACCATCACCGGAGTCACGACTGCGACCGGTAGCGGCCTGAGTGGAGGCGGAACCAGCGGGAATCTGAATCTGAGTTTGGTAAACACCTGCGCTACGAATCAAGTCCTGCAGTGGAATGGCAGCGTGTGGGCGTGTTCATCAGCGGGGAGCGGCACGATCACGGGGGTTATAGCAGGGACCGACCTGACCGGCGGCGGCACTAGCGGAAACGTCACGCTGAACGTTGATACGACGAAAGTGCCACAACTGAACGCGGCCAACACCTTCACTGGCAATCAGACGGTGAACGGAAACCTGAGCGCCACGGGAATACTCACGGGCACGAGCTTCCAGATCGGAAGCAACCTGTTCGATTACGGGTCGTTCCCCAACGGAAATGCGTTTCTCGGGTTTGCGGGGAATACTACTACGACTGGCCAATTCAACACGGCCAGCGGACAATTTGCGCTCTCCAGCAACACCATCGGCAGCTTCAACGCGGCCAGCGGCAATAGCGCGCTTGGCACCAACACTACCGGAAACGACAACACAGCTTTAGGCGCCCTCGCACTTGCCTCCAACGTCAGCGCAAGCGACACCACTGCCGTTGGCTTCGGGGCGTTGGGGAACAGCAACGCGAGTGGTCCTAACGACGCGTTTGGCTCCGGTGCGCTTTTCTTCAACAGTGCCGGGGTCGAAAATGTCGCTGTTGGTTACCAGGCACTGGGGTCCAATGTCGGAGACAGCGTCGGAGACGGATCGTACAACACCGCAGTGGGTTACCAAGCTCTCTACATGAACAACAACACCAGTAACGTTGGCGGCGAGGCCGTACTCAACGTTGCCATCGGCACCCAGGCCCTTTATTCGAACACGACGGGAAATAGCAACACAGCCAGCGGCTTCCAATCCCTCTACTCCAACACCACGGGGAAGCTCAACACAGCCACCGGCTCAAATGCGCTCGTCTCCAACACGACGGGCGGAAGCAACACAGCCAGTGGCCTTAATGCGCTCGCCGGCAACACAACTGGGGGAAACAACACAGCCAACGGCACTGATGCGCTCTACCTTAACACGACGGGCGGCAATAACACGGGTGTCGGCGCCTTTGCGCTTTTCAGCAACGCCACGGGCAGTAATCTCACTTGCATTGGCTATTCATGCACTGCATCCCGCGATCTCATCAATGCGACGGCTATCGGCGCGCACGCGCTCGTCGAGCAGAGTAACTCGCTGGTTCTTGGCTCCTCTGGCGTCAACGTGGGCATCGGTACAACCAAGCCGTCGAACATCCTCACCATCGCGCGAGGTGCCGGGCATCCGGTCAGCGATAGCTGGGAGACCTACAGTTCGCGGCGCTGGAAGACCAACATTCATCCGCTCCAGAACGCACTGTCCAAGGTTGAGCAACTGCGAGGCGTCTCTTACGACCTTAAGGATTCAGGCAAGCACGAGATCGGCGTTATCGCTGAAGAAGTCGGACAAGTGGTTCCCGAAGTTGTGAGCTACGAAAAGAACGGCAAAGACGCCAGTGGCGTGGATTACAGCCGCTTGACGGCTTTGCTGATTGAGGCGGTCAAGCAACAGCAGAAGCAGATCGCCCGGCAACAGTTCCAGATTCGCAAGCTCCGCCAGCTTGTGACCACGCAACAAGATGGCATCGTGCGATTAACCCGCAAGCTCGGCACGTTGCAATCGAGCCTGCGCGCGAACCCGTCGCCCGCTGAACTTCGCGCCTCTCGCTGATCTATGAGCTCCGTGAAGCAACTCGGGTCGGCGCTAGCCAAAAAGCCCACGCACCTCAAAACGCGGCTTCAGTGCGCCTCCGTGAAGAAATCATCCATGGGCAAGCCGTCGGCAGCCCATCCCAGATTCGACGTGGGTAGCCCCAGCCCCTGCGCCATCAGCCGCAAGATGTCGCCTTCGTCATAACTGCTGTTGTAGTTGCGAGTGTCGCCCCCCGGCGACTGGTAACCACGCTTGCTGAACGGGCTCACCACTACCAGCTCCACTTGTCCGCCACAGCCCTTCCCTTCCGTCGTCGTGTCGCAATCCGGACTGCCGCTGTCATTATTCTCGTCAAACACAATGATCAGCAGCCCCGTGCCTCCAGTCTGGAAGTAAGAGCTCGCCAGTAAAGGTGCGATCTCCGTCTTCAGCCAGGTGTCAAACGTCCCGATGGAGCAGTCGTGCGCGTCATCGCAACCATTGGGCACCAGCCATGAAAGGTTGGGCAGAGCATTCCTTTTCAGATCATTCTGAAATTCGCTGAAACAGACATAGTTCTTCTTCTCGCTATTGATTGTCGTCATGTATTCGAGCGGATCGTGACGCACGTAGTAAGCTCCCGACTTCAGCCCAAAGCAGGGAGTGGCGGCAACCGGAAGGCTCTCCACATAATCCTTCCACGTTCCGCCTGCCTCCTGGACCTCAAGCGCAATGTTGTTCAACGAAACCGGAAAGGTCTGCGGCGTCTGGCTGTCGTCGTCCGTGAGGATGTATCCAGTGGCCAAATTCAAATAGTTTCCGATCGAAGGATGCGTGTCCGAGTAATAGTTCACTCCCAGACCATAACTGTTCGCCAAAGAAGTCAGATAAGGCATATTTGTCGAATTGTAGGATGTGCCGTAATTCGTATTCTCGCCCAGCACGATCACCACGTTGCCAAATGACGGCAGCGCCTGGCCCGAAGCCGTCCGAGCCCAGCCCGCGCCCACCAGCAGTAACACGAAACAAATCCCAAACCGCTTATTCAGTCGGTTCATCCGGAATTCCCCTTTCCTGCCGAACCGCACGATTGTACTATGCCTGCCCCTGAATGGCACGCGCAGAGCCCAAATCGCCCTTGTCTACCAAACCTTGACTTGTCATCCGGAGCGAAACGGACCTCGGGCTCGCGCGAGATCCATGCTACGTCGAATCCGTCCACAAATATTTCCCCGTCGGCCTTGCCACATCGCCTGAGCTTCGGTCGCAGAGCCTTTTCATTCGTTGCAAGAAAGCGTCGACCGAGGTGTTGCTTCCGAAGTGTGCATCCACATGGAGTAGCTCGCCCGGTGGCAGGTGAGTGCAGCCAGAAATCATGACAACCGGAGCCTGCGGTCGTAATCGCTTGATCCTTTCCGCCAGTTCCGGGCCCGTCATCTGAAGCAGTTTGTATTCCAGCAGGGCCACGCCGAAGTCTCGCGACACACACAGATCAAGGGCACGCATTGGTTCGTAGCTAAGTAGTACTTCGAACCCGCTGTCCTCCAGTACCCGCGACAATACCGTGCCGGTGCGAGGGTTTTTCTCCACGTAAAGAACATTTCCGATGGCGCTCACCTTGATTCACCTTCCTTTTTCGGACTTCGTCACCCATCTTGTGCTTACAGACAGAGAACGAATCCCACGTTTCAGTTTGCGCGGGCGAAAGGTAAACATTCGTAGCGATTGTGTAGAACAACGTAAAACTGCATTGCCGATGAAACCTCGGGCTTGGGCCGCTCATCTCTCAGTTTATGTGGGACCTGAGTGAATTAAGCGGTCTGATCCTCAGCTTTATTGTGATGGTCGGGATCGCGGCGGTTTGGTGGTCTGCAATTCGTCTTCGCTAGACATCGCAGTCGACGCATTCGCACTTGCGACCGTCACGCCGCTTCACTGCTGTCATCCTAAGCGAAGTGCTGTTCACGAAGACGTTCCGGTTTCAATTTCAGAGGCAGGGATTGAGAACTAAACCAGCGATTCCGCATGATCCGAGATTGCGGCAATAACCTCATCGCGCTCCCGCGGTAACTGTTCGTGACACTCCCAACACATCATCATAGCGGTTCCGCCCACCATCGCTGAATACAGTACGCACCCTACAGTCCGCAATCCCCTGTGGACATTTCTTGACGAAAAATTCATTTTCCCTTCACACCGCTGTAACCAGCGCACATTACATTTTCGTCATCTGGCTTGCACTTCCGCGCACGAGACCGACTTCCGTCTCGTGTCAACTGTTACGGATCATTCGCTTGGGGCCACAAGCATTCCTCTGTTCGAAGAAACGTAAGAGTACGTGTGCCTGAAAGATTCATGAGTTCGCATCGCTTCTGTCAGCCAATGTTGAGAATCCTCACAGTCCTGTTCTCATGCTTGTGCCTTGCCGGATTCCATCCGGCGCTGCTCGCTCAAAGCGCAACCGAAAATTGCCCGCGTCCTTCGCCCGGCAGCACTATTGTTGAACCGGTAAACCTGCGCAGCCGCAACGGCGTGCTGAAAGTCGATCTCACCGCCCGCAACCGAAAGCAGAAAGACGGCTCGATTCGTTACTGCTTCGTCGACGCGGAGGGTAACGAAGCACCGACTCTGCGGGTGAATCCCGGCGATCTCGTCCTCCTCACTCTAAAAAACAACCTCACGAGCTTCGGCTCGGTTGCATCGGCCGCGCACCAGCACATGCACATCGATACCGATCTCGATAAGGCCCGAACAACCGCATGCGCCACCAGCGAATCGATGACCCAAGACTCCACTAATCTTCACTTTCATGGTCTGACCATTCCTCCCACCTGCCACCAGGACGACGTTCTGCACACCTCGATTCAACCGGGCGAGGCCCCCTTCAAATATCGATTCCGCATTCCAAAAGACGAGCCTCCCGGTTTGTACTGGTACCATCCCCATATTCACGGCTTCACCAAGGAGCAGGTGCTGGGCGGCGCATCCGGCGCCATCATCGTCGAAGGCATCGAACGTGCGGACAAAGCAGTCGCCGGATTACCAGAAAGAGTTTTGGTGATTCGCGATCAGAACCTGCTCAATCCCGACGCTCCGCCCTCGAAATCGGAGCCTGTCATTCCCAAGACACTGCTCGACAATGACGGCGATGCTGCCAATAATGGTACGGGATTCGGTAAGCCCGCCAAGGATCTCTCCGTTAATTTTGTCCCTGTCCCCTATCCCGATTACCCGCCCGCGGTCATCGACATGAAACCCGACGAGCAGCAACTATGGCGCGTCGTAAACGCCTCCGGAATCACCTACCTTAATCTCGAAGTTCTCTTCGATCACAAACCGCAATCGCTGGGCCTGGTCGCGATGGATGGAGTGCCCCTCAACACCGTTGGCCTTCCATCGGACTTTGTGGACTGGCAAACTCATCTCGGAATTCCTCCAGGCGCGCGCATGGAATTCATCGTCAAAGGTCCGCCGCAGGGCGTCTCGGCGCTTCTCGTCACCAGAACTGTTGATACCGGCCCAGGCGGCGAAAACGATACCAACCGCGCCCTCGCCATCATTGCGGCTTCCAAAGATGCGCCGGAACCGCCCATAAAACTCGATGCAACTCCTAAGCCGCTTGCTCCCCCGCAGCTCCCTTGGCTCGGAAGCGTCCCGCCCGTGCGCACGCGTCGGCTTTATTTCTCAGAGAAACTGCAGGACCCCAATAATCCCAACAGCGCCACGGAATTTTATCTAACCGTTGACGGCCAGACGCCACAAAAATTCGATCCGAAATCGAGTGTTCCCAACATCATCGTCAAACAGGGAACGGTCGAGGATTGGATCATCGAAAACCGCTCCAGCGAGCTTCACGCCTTCCATATTCATCAGCTGCATTTCATGCTGGTTGACTTCGACGGCCGCCCGGTAAACGAACCGTTTCTTCGCGACACGGTCAACGTTCCTTACTACAACGGCAAAACGCTTGTATATCCCAGCGTACGACTACGCATGGACTTCCGCGATCCCAACACGATCGGCGACTTTGTTTACCACTGCCATCTTCTGGAACACGAAGATGGAGGAATGATGGGGCTGATTCGCGTCGAACCCTGAGCCCCCAGGGTTCGAAGGCAAATCTGTTCTGCGACAAAACCACCAACACAACCGAAAAAGAAAGAGGAGGGAAAATGAGTCTCGCATCTGTCGCTTCAAAAGGGGTGCACTATTTGCGGTTTGGACTGGCAACTCTTGCTACTCTCCAGTTCGCCGTCGCTGCGCCCTTCGCCAGCGCAGCTACTCAACAACAATCACCACGCGACCAGGATACCGTCAGCCCCATCAAGCACGTCATCGTGATCATTGGAGAGAATCGTAGCTTCGATCACGTTTTCGCCACCTACGTACCGAAGAGCGGAGATAAAATCAATAATCTCCTCTCCGAAGGTATCATCCAGCTCGACAGCAACAAGAACGCAGAACCCGGCCCGAATTTCAACAAAGCGCAGCAGGTTTTCGCCACCGATACCGATACTTTCCTGCTCAGCCCGCCCACCAACCAATATCCCGGCAACATTTTGCCGGCGCCACTGGTCGGCGGACCTTCAGGCCAGTATGGTTATTTTTCCGGTAGCCCCGCTTGCCCCGGGTACCCAAACCTCACTCCGGCTCAGTGCGCGGAAATTTCCGAACGCGGATTGCCGTCAGGCACGGGCGCTGCTTTGGCCAGCGGCGGCACTGGACAAACCAGTGGCACGCCCGATCAGCGCATCAACAACGTCACCACGTTGCAAGCTGGACCGTTCCAGCTCACCAACGGCACCACACTCCCCTACAACGCGTATGCTCAGAGCCCAGTTCACCGCTTCTATCAGATGCAGCAGCAGTTGAATTGTTCCCTGTCCCAGCGCAGCCCCGACAATCCCTCCGGTTGCAATGCCAAACTCTTCTCTTTCGTTGAAGTCAGCGTTGGAGCCGGCACCAATGGCACAACTCAGCCGCCGCTCTGCTCGAACGATGGCAATCAGCTTCCCTGCTTCAGCTACGATTACCTGCAAAACCTTCCTGGGGCCCAAACCACCGGCGAAGGCTCGACCTCTCTCGCCTTCTATAACGTGCAGACCGGCGACGCTCCTTATTTCAAGAGCCTTGCCGATCAGTTCACCCTCAGCGACAACTTCCACCAGTCCGTCCTTGGCGGCACTGGCGCCAATCACATCATGCTTGGCCATGGCGATGCGATCTGGTTCAGCGATTCCCTCGGCAACCCTGCCGTACCACCGGAGGGCAAGAAGGTATTCACCAAGCCGTATAACGGTAAACCCAACCCAGACGAGGGTGTGGTCCACGAAATCGAAAACCCCAATCCCGCGTCGGGCACCGATAACTGGTATAGCGAAGACGGCTACGGCGGCGGTGGCTATGGTTCTTCCGTTTACGGCGGCGGATCCTACAGCGATTGCTCCGATCCCTCCCAGCCCGGCGTCGGCCCCGTCGTCACCTATCTCAAAGGCCTCGGCGTCGATCCGCACTGCCAGCCTGGCCACTACTATCTGCTGAACAATTACAACCCGGGCTATTTTGGAAACGGCAAGAATGCCTACATCGACCAGAATCCCGCCAACACTCCATTCACCATCCCGCCCTCTTCCACGCCCAGCATCGGCGACGACCTCAACGCCAACGGTATTTCCTGGAAATACTACGGCGATCAGTGGAACAACTACGTGCCCGATCCTTATCAGTTGAATTACGGAGTCAATGGACCCAAGGCTGATGAATACTGCACCATCTGCAACCCCTTCCAATACGACACGTCTATCATGTCGCATCCGGATCAGGTGAAGGCCCACATCCAGGATGTGACCGACCTCTACTCCGACATCTCTCAGGGAACTCTGCCGGCGGTTTCAATCACAAAACCCAGCGGCTATTCCGATGGCCATCCCAATTCTTCGAAGCTCAATGTCTTCGAGCTGTACACCAAGAAAATCGTCGATATGGTCAAGAATTCGCCCTATTGGGACAACACCGCGATCTTCATCACCTTCGATGAAGGCGGTGGCTACTATGACTCTGGCTACGTGCAACCGCTGGACTTCTTCGGCGATGGCACGCGCATCCCGCTGCTCGTGGTTTCCAAGTATTCCACCGGTGGCCATGTCAACCATAGCTACGCCGATCACGTTTCTATCGATAAATTCATCGAGCGAAACTGGAAAATCGGCACCATCAGCTACCGCAGCCGCGACAACTACCCCAACCCGATTACAAAAAACAATAATCCCTACGTTCCGGTTAACGGGCCGGCGATTACCGATCTGTTCGACTCTTTCCGTTTCTAGCCTCACAGAAAAAGTGTTCGGCCTCTGCTCCGGCCAGGAAGCAATTCCTGGCCGCTTTTTTCTGATTGGAATGCCTTCCGGATGGGAATACCATAAGAATCGTCGGAAGAAGAGCCGCACGTGAAGTTGAGCGAAGCCATCCTGCTGGGCAGTACTCTGAGGCCGCAGATCAAAGGTCACTTATTCGGCGATGGAAGAAGCTGTGCGCTCGGAGCCGCCGGCGAAGCTATCGGAGCTACGCCAAAAGACTGCCCATCTTCGTGGGAGTCGATTCGCCATCAATGGCCGTGGCTGCAGGTCTTGTCGTTCCCTTGTCCAGCCTGTTGGCGCCCACGCGGTACTTCGAACGCCATCGATCTCATTACCCACTTAAATGACTTTCACAATTGGACGCGTCAGCGAACGGCGGCCTGGGTCGCCGCCGTCGAGCCCGAAGAGGAAAAAGTCAGGTTGAAACCGGAGACAGACGGAACGTTCCCCGGCTTCTGAAGACTACGTAACCCAAGGCTCTCCCCTAGATTTTCTCAAAGAAGTGCGCCACCGATTTGCCGCCCTTTTCCGTCGAGTACACCACCACCTTCGTCCCCTTTTCCGTGCCTGCCGCTACGTCCTTTCCTCCATCCGCAGCCGCATGGCCGGTGAGTTGGAACACGTGCTCCGTGCCGTCTGCCGACGTAACGACGAGCTTCCTTCCGCCACGGTCAATTTCCTTCACTGTCCCCTCGGTTTTCTTCAAGCCCTGATCGCCCACCTTGTCGATCTCGACGGCCGTGTCCTCCGTCCCCTTCTTGGTTGAGTGAGCCACGACCTCTGATCCTTCTTTCAGACCCTGCCACGAATCTTTCGCCGCGGCATCCGTCGCCGTCGCTCCGTGCACGACCGTGTTTTCCGACCAGTGGAAGGCATGCTCCGTACCGTCCCCGGTTTTGACCACGATCGTTTTCGAGGTCTTATCGATCTTCGTAATCGTTCCGTGAGTTGCGCTGACCACGTCTTGGACGGCATAGGCGAGCGACACAAGTGCGAAAACGAGAATTGCCATTCGTGTGATTTTCATATGGACTTTCTCCTGACACGAATTGTAATGTAATTTCGGCAACTCCGAACCCCAGGGAAGAAGACTGTCTCAAAGCAGACGACTGACAAAATCGATTGTCATTTTTCGTAACCGTCAGGCAACCTGCGCAACACTGCTGCCCATCCTGTGTTTGTTCCATCGTCACATACCTGGAAGTATCAAGCGAGGTTTTACGAATGAAGAAATGGTGCACCTTCCCGGCGTCATTCCTTTTGCTCTTGTTAGCTGGATGCGCTCATCCCCAGCCCGCTTATAATCCGCCCCCACCTCCACCGGGACCGCCGCCCGCAGACTATCGCGACGCCGGCCAGCAAGGTCTCTCTGACGGATACCAGGCGGCGAAGAACGACATCGCGGCTCAACGACCGCCGAACGTCGAAGCCCAAGACCTGTTCCGTAATCCGCCGGTACCGCCCGCAGCGGCCGAGGCTTACCGCCGCTCTTTCCGGAATGGCTACGATGCTGCCCTCCATGGCGCGCCGCCTCCACCTCCTCCGCTTCCTCCGAACCGTTGATCTTATCCAATGGGAAAAAGGCACTGCTCGCTAGGTCCCAGTTTTCCAAAATCGTCCCGCACAATTTCCGCATCACTACAAGAAGGCGAGCCTTGCAACGCGCGAGTTCAACCTAACTTCAACTTTTCGCTTTCGTCGCAGGAGGAAAGTTCACGATGTGCAAGCATGTCAGAACTCCACCGAAGAGAACGGGCTTGGCTTTGTGCGCCCTGGTTTCTGTCCTGGCTTTGAGCATGACGCTCTCCTTCTCGCAAAACGCTGCGCCGGCGGAAAATCCAAAGGGTGTTCAAATCCTTCTGCTCGGGACCCAGGGAGGCCCGACGCTCTCCGAGCAACGCTCCGAACCTGCGTCCTTGCTGATTGTCGATAGCCGGTCGTATTTGATCGACTGTGGCATCGGCACCATGCGCCGCATGCTTGATGCCGGCGTGCAATCGCCAACCGTCGGCACTATTTTTATCACCCACAATCACCCCGACCACGCGCTCGGTCTCGTCGACGTGCTGGCCAACGACTTCCTCAGCATCGACTTTCGCGTCCCGGGAACTCCGCAGCAATTCAATATTTACGGGCCGCCCGAAACCCCTGCACTCGTCCGCGCCGCATACAACTACATCAAGATTCCCTACGGAGTGTTTGCCGCCGAACCGCTCGGCGCGAGCACGCTGGTGAATCCCTTCCAAGCGCACCTCATCGATCATGACGGGTTGGCTTATCAGGACGACAAGATTCGGGTGACGGCGGCCGAGAACACTCACTACCAGCTCCTGCGCGCCAAATACCATGCGGCCATGAAGTCGTATTCCTACCGCTTCGACACGCCTTACGGCGCGATTGTTTTTACCGGAGACACGGGAACGAGCACTGCGGTCGAGGCCCTCGCGAAAGGGGCTGACGTTCTCATCTCGGAAGTCGAAGATCTTGATGAAAGCAACTCCGCGCGCTGGCCGGTCACAAAGTCGAGCAATGGCGACATCATGGCGGAGCACATGTTGAAGGAGCATCTGCCGATGAAAGCCGTCGGCGAGTTGGCTTCCAAAGCGCAGGTGAAGGCCGTCATCTTATACCACTTTGTCGGCGGCGAGGATGGGCCGACATTCGCGGCCGGTGTGAAGAAATCCTACGCAGGACCGGTCTTCGCGGGTGCAGACTTGGCTAGGTATTGCCTGGGTCCCGAGACCACAACCGGCGGCAGCACCTCGGGCGGCCTCGCTCCGTGCCAATGACCACGCCCGTCTCTCCGCTATGTCCGGCGCGAGGGACACACCCTCGCCACACGCCGGTCCCCATCCGCAACTCGTCTCGCTGTACTCCTCGGCGGCTACCCTCCGTATATTTTCCAATCCAGCTTCCTCACGAGCCGTGCAACCAATTCCCGAACACCCATCAGCGCTAGAACACAAACGATAGCTGCGGCGACACTCAAGCCGCCCGCCTGCTTACGTTCCTCTACCCACGCGAAGGCGGCTAGAGCGAAACCTAACACTGCCGTCCAAGAGAGGAAATGAAACCACATCGAAAATACAGGCCAGTGACCCGTGTGGTCGCGAAAGGACCTCCACACCCTATACTTGTGACGAATAGAGGCGAACATCGTGCGTATATCCCGACGGCCATAAGGTGAGTAGAACTTCGGTTCTTCCCACCCGACGAAGTGCTGCATGCTGCGTTCGTACTTTGCCTCGGCGACCTGCTTCGCAATTGGCCCCTTCTCCACACGTGCGGCCAGAGTGTCGAACCTCTTCTTTGTCCGGGTTGCATTCTGCTTGTTTAGTCGCCGCCTCTGCAGCTCGCTATCCAACGCCATAGTGGCCGCTGGAATGAGCGTATCTCGCTCCGCCCACAGGCACAGCAGTTCATCATCACCTAATTGCTCGTAGTTGGCAGTAAACTCGGAAGGGTCCATGGCCTCTGCAGCGAGCAGTTTACGCCGAAGATCCCGTGTCATCCAAGATAGGTGTTGCAATCAGGCGGTGTCACATCCATTGACTTTCTCTGAGTGCCAGGCAATCCGTTTCGACCCTACGGAATCACGTGAAACGGCGCGTTGCTCGAAAGCGTTCCGCCCGGCAGCGTCACTTGTATTGTTCCCGTGGTCGCGCCTGCGGGAACGTGGGTGAGAATGAGCGTGGGCGACTGCACCGTAAACTGCGCAGCCGTCCCGTTAAATGTCACCTGCGTAGCCCCGGTCAGATCGTTGCCCAGAATGCCAACTCCGGCTCCCACTCTTCCTGCGGCCGTCACCGATTTTACGAATGGCGCAAGCCCCATCGACACACTGAATAGTGTGCCGCAACCATTGGGAAAATCCGTGCACACAGGGCCGCCATAGTAGGTCGTGCCATACAGAATCCCGTTCGTTGCCTGTAACATACTCCCCTCGGGATCTGAGCCGTCGCTGTTATCGAAGGCGTGCAAGGTAGTCAGCGTGCCGTTGGGCGTCAGTTGAAATACCGTGCCATAGCTGCCACTTGCCCCACCATTGGCCGTTGTGCCGTAGAAGTTTCCGTCTGTGGCCTGCACCAGGCCTCCGGAGGGATACGCGCCGTCGGTGCAGTTTGCTTGCGCGCAAAAGTTGTACAGCGTTTGGAAGGCGCCGTCCGCGGAAATCTTAAAGATGGTACCGTCGCCCTGAGCGCCTCCTTCGTTGGTCACTCCATAGAAGTACCCGTCTGTCGCTTGAATCAAAGTTCCAGCCGGAATGCTGCCGTCACTGCTGCTGAAGCTGTGAAGCGTGGTCAGTTGACCGGCAGGAGTAATTTTGAAAATTGTCCCGTTGTTGCCGTTGGCCCCACCATAGTTAGTTGTACCGTAGAAGTTTCCGTCATTGCCCAGAACCAGGGCCACAATCGGATACATGCCGTCGGCGCAGTTCGGTTGAGCGCAAAAGCTATAGAGGGTGGTCAAGCGCCCCTCGCGGGTCACTTCGAAAACCGTGCCACCGTTGTTATTGGCTCCGCCCTCCGGGGTCATCCCATAGAGATTCCCATTGATCCCTAGCACCAGCGTATCGGCCGGCAATTGGCCATCGGCGCACTGGGTCCCGCCTGTGTACGGGGGTGTGCAGAAGTAAAAAATCGGGGTCACGACACCGCCAGGTGTCATTTGGTAAACCGTGCCGCCTAGTTGAGCAGCTGTCGTTCCGTAGAAATTGCCGTCTGTTGCCAGCACCAAACCGCCATAGGGGTTACCAGCGAACAAGGAGGTGAAGCTGTAAAGCGATGTCAGTGTCCCGCTGGGGGTAACCTTAAAGATTGAACCCAAGTCAAGGTCAACGCCACCCAGGTGGGTTGTCCCGTAGAGGTTCCCGTCGATCCCCTGGGCAAGGATTTCCCAAGCCGGACTAGCTCCGTTGGCCTTGCCGTCGAAATCGGCCAACGTTGAAAATGTCTGTGCATTTAAAGCGGGAGCGACCGAGATCAGGAACATCAAGATTATCCCGATTTTGGTAAAGCTGCGCTTGGCAAGATTGCGGCATTCAGTGTTGATCATGGGGACCTCCGTGCGGGATTAGCGGCTCCTACCGTTCGCGTGAGGCGACAGGGGAGCTGGCTCGATTCGCCTCAGGTTGGGGGCGAACAAGCGGCTGGTCGAGTAACCGGAATTATCTCACTTCGGAACGGAGCGGCCAAGGCAGGACTTTTATCAGTTTGAACAAATCAAGATTGCGCAAGTGTGCACCGTCTGTTCGCCCGTTAACCGGGGTTTTGAGTGAAATTGGCACGTTTCAGCAATTGAGGAGATTCGCTCTTCTTCTAGTGGTGGTGTGTTTCTCCCGCAGGCTTCTGGGGCGGTTCCCCGCCGCCCTTCAGAAATGCGCTGGATCTGCCTCCATCTTCGAATTCCACCCCTTCATCTCATTGAGTTCCTCGGGCGTGATCTGAGGCAAGTGCCGGATGAACAAAACCAGCCGCCACGTTTGCGCGACGGTGTGCGTTCCGTGGAAGGCCGGCATACCGCTCAAACGAACACCATTTTCAATTGTGTAGTAGAGCTCGCCATCGCTCTTGTTCTGCGTCGCGGCCGCACGCAAGTCGGGCGGTTTCGGATAGAGACCCTTGCCGTATACCGTGTGGCCCGATCCGTCATTCGAATGGCACGGGGAGCAATGAAAGGCGAAATGCTCCATGCCTCCCCGAATGTTCTCCGTTGAAGGCATGATGGGATTGCGAAGCTCGCGGTACGAGGATGGCACGGCCAATTTGCGTGCCGTTGTGGCCGCGAGCTCCTCAATCGCCGATGGTGTCGCAAGTGCGCTGAAGCCTCGTCGCACGAGAATCAGCCCGTACACCGCGGTCGCAACCGCGAGAGCAATCAAAATTAGCAAAACTGCTTTCCAGGGTTTCATGTCTGCCTCCCTTGTCCCGAGCCGGCCTTCGATGGGCTGCCTTCCGCGTCAGGCGCGAAGTATGGCAGCTCCGAAAGGAGCGCCCGGCCGGCGGCTGCCCGGCCTTTCGCGTTTGTGCGAAGGCTGGGGAGGTTCAGCAGTCACAGCCGCGATCGTTTGCAAATCTCCGCCCTGTCCCTCCAAAAGCGAGAGGGACAAGAGGCAGGCCACCCTCAGAGCAAGCTGACGACGAAAGGACGGGCCGCCCGCCCAGCGATGCTATTGAATCACATGAAACGGTACATTACCTTTTCTCAACACGCCGGCGGCCGTGGTTGATTAAACATGGCCCGCCGAGGGTCGCGTTTATACCGTAATAACGCAGCAAGCCGGATGCGCTAGGAATCAGGGAGCAACAGAAAAGACTATCCCTTTGTTAAAAGCTCCGCCCCCAGAAGTGGTACCGTAAAGCGCCGCCCCGTGCGCAGTTAGCGGAGTCGTTGGACCAGCGCCGTCGGTGCAGTTGGTCTGCTGGCAGAAGCTGTAAACGACGCTGCTCCTATTCCCCATAATCCTGTAGAGCGTACCGCCGTATCCGAATTCGCCACCGCCGTACGATGTTCCGAACGCGCCTTTTGTTTTGGGGTCGAGGAGAACCCCTGCGGCGGGTGCGGACGGACCAAACGGGTCAGAGCAGTTGAAGGGCAGGCTCTCTGCTTTGAAGGTACCGCCAGTCTGCGGTGCGAGCTTCCACACGCCGCCGCATTGCCCGCTGTTACGCCCGCCCTCGTACACGGTGCCGTATAGATTTCCTGATGGGTCGATGCTTACCTGACAGAGCGGATGTCCTCCTCCTCCGCCAACTGGTGAGAACGTATGAAGAGTAGTCTCGGTCCAGCCCCCATCGACGGGCTTGAGCTGATAAACGACCCCCCATTGACTCTTGAATCCTCCGGCCTCAGTTGTGCCGTAAAGATCACCGGCTTGATCAAACGTCACGCCAGCCATGGGTTCGGCACCGTCGGTACACGGAGGCCCATTCTTGCAAAAGGCGTAAAGGTCGCTTTCAGACCAACCTCCTCCCTGATTAAGGGTTAGTTCAAAAACGGAGCCTAAACCGGCGCCTCCCTCCTCCGTAGCACCGAACAAACTTCCTCCGGGTCCCCAGACCAATCTTCCGATCGGTGTTTCAACGTAGTGATTGCTTCCGAAGTTCCAGAATACGGTCTCCGTCCACGCTGTGCCGGGCTTAGTCGGAGGCGACAGTTCAAAGAATGTTCCGCTCCCATAGGTTCCACCCCGCATCGTTAGGCCATAGAAGTTGCCGACGCTGTCGACGACCAAGCCCCCGGAAGGGCTTGCCCCATCCATGCAGTTGGAGAGACAAAAGTCGTGAAGGATGGTTTCCGTCCAATTGCCGTTCCCGGTAGGTGACAGCTCAAATACAATTCCGCCGTTGTTCGCCCCGCCGTAAGGCGCCGTGCCATAAATGTTCCCGGCGGCGTCGAATAGCAGGTCGCCATTAGGCGTATTTCCATCGTTCTGATTTGCGCCAAAACTGTACAAAACGCTTTCGCGCCCCTGCCCGATGGCTATTGTTGAGAGGGCTAATAAGGCCATAAGTGCCGAGCAGATGGAACGCGTTGCGGTCATATTCGTCTCTCGGTGATTGTAAGCTGTCTGTGGCGACTCGGCTCGCAGCTGGCGCTGGACTCGTGTTCGACCAGCGCGGGAAATTATCCCGCTTAGGGGCAAGCCGGTCAAGGCCGTATTTCTTGGTTGAACACATCATGCGCTTACACAAGCTTGCGCCTTGTGCTCGCCTCTTAGGCTGATGAGATAACCGTGTTGGCTCCTCCCGGCCGAGTAGACTTGGAAGCGCTCAAGCAACCAAGGCTCGGAGGAAAGGATCCGACACGGTTATCTCATCAGACCAACCAAATCGTTACAAGCAGCCTCGCCACCTTGATCCAACATCGGTGCCTACGACTTCATTCAGCCTCAAGGAGTCCGCTCTACTGAATGTTTACTGCGACCGGTTGGGAGCTAAACCCATTGGCAACGGCAACCGCCGTGCTCGGCCCAGTCTCGATCGATGTCGGGACGTCGAACTTTGTTGAGACGGGCGCTTGGGATGCAACGCCCATGTAGCTATGGTTATGCGTTCGAGCATAGAAGACGTGTTTTGTAGCGTTATTCGTAATGCGCACCAGCGGGTAGTTCGTAGCATTCTGTGAATCGTCGCCGTAGAAATTGGTCTGCGAGAAGCCGTTGAACCGCTTTCCGGTGATCGTGTAGGTTTCGCCGGGAACCAGGGTGGTTGGCACTGAGGTGATCACAGGCTTGATGCCCTGGATTTCGCCCGAGGACGGGGTATAAATCTCAACGTCATTGCTCCAGTCGGTAACCAGTACCTGACCCGTTGGAAGCATCAGCGTGTTGAACTGTTCTTGCTCGTCGTTTACCGAATTTGGAGGTCCGGGAATCTGCGTGAACGTCTTGCCGTCGCTCAAGAAGAAGTAGGCAGGAGTGTAGACACCTATGCCCAAGACGCTGAGGATATTTCCGTTTTTCAACAGTGTGGCTGGGCTATCCGAGTCGTCTAGCTGCTGCCCATTCACGTAGGGCAAATCGGGCCCGTCCGACCAGGTTGCGGTTTTTGCGTCGTAAATGGCCGTGTATTTCATGAATCCGATGACAAATACGGTTCCATCAAACCGAAGTACCTGCGGGCCGATTTCGCCCCCTGTCAGCGGCTGAGGTGTGTTGGCCGTGTACGACCAGCTTCTGGTCGCTCGATGGAAGAGTTCTGCATGAGGCTCACCGAACACATCGACCGTAAACACGTCCCCCGATGGAAGCAGGGTCCAACCGTCCTCCAAGTTGAGCTCCGCATAGATTCTACTAACCGTAGTCCATGTCATGGTGTTTTCGTTGAGCAACGCTACCTCGGTCGAAAATGGGTTGGCGATCATGTACGTGCCGTCCGAGAGAACCACGCTGGCTGCATCACCGATATTTAGCCAACCATCGGGAGGTGCAACCGGGGTCCAAGTGTTTGCAACCGGATCGTAGATAGCACCGTTATTCGTAAGTTGAGGTTGGCAATTCGGGCCGCCAGTATTGTACTCGCCTCCATTCACGATCAATTTGCCGTCCGCCAGCACCTCAGACGCGTAAAACACTGGTCCATAAGTTGGCGGCAGCGAGGCCTTTTCCGTCCATGTGCCATTGATGTAACTGCCGTGGATATCTGGAGTTAGACTCCACCAATCTGAGGAGCAGTAATCCTGAATCATGACGGTTCCATCGGTCATGAGTTGGGCATGTGAAGCACCAACCAGAAACGGCGCGGGTGCCGTGACTCGGGTCCACGAGCCCATATCGGGGTGGGAGGAAAGGGTTTGCTGGGCCCACGCGGTTCCAACCAATAAGGACGAGCAGAAAACAAAGGTCATGAGGATGCGAGGCGTGGTCATGAAAACTCCTCTCTCCTGCCCCGATTCCAAGCAGCGAGGGCCGAATTATATAGCAATGCGGACAGGCTATTCTTTGGGTCGTGCTCGCGTTGGCGTTGACATTGTCGCTCTTCACTATTGAAACCCATGTAGCTGGCGAGAACGGGGCGCTTACACAAGCTTGCGCCCTGTATTCGCCTTCTAGGTAAGTTATCGAACTGCGCCGAAACGGGGATTCCTGCTCGGCGTCTGCGGGAGGCCCAGCCCCGTCGCACATCCTCGCCACCCGCCGACCACCATCCGCAACTCGCCGAATAACCGCAGCCCTGGGCCTCACCCTCCCTTTAATCTCGCTTCATGGGAAACAAGCTCCAATCCGAGGGTCCTAAGGCCAACTACCACCGTCATCGTCACCCTCTTGCGCATCGCTCGCCCGGCTCGTATAATCTAACTAACTGGTTAATTAAAAATATGGCTGCCACTCTTCCCAAACCCCGTCTCGGCTCCCGCGGGCACCCCGAACAAAGCCGCGCCGCCATTCTCCGCGCCGCCGTCGGCGAATTCGCTTCCCAGGGTATTGCCGGCGCCCGCACCGACGCTATCGCCCGCTCCGCCAAAGTCAACAAGGCCCTCCTTTATTACTACTTCAAAGACAAGGAGACCCTTTACGGCGCTGCCATCGATGCCGCCTTCGGCGACCTCAGCTCGCACATGCTCGAAATTCTCAACCGCGATCTCCCGCCGCGCGAAAAAGTTCTGACCTACGTGGGCGCCTATTTCGATTTCGTGGCCAGCCACCGGTTCTACCGCAACCTGGCGCAAGTCGAAATGATGCGGACCACCCACGGCTCTCCTCATCTGAAACGTATCGCCAAGCGCTACTTTCATCCTCTTTATATGCGTCTTGGTGCTGTCATTCGCGAAGGCATCGCCGCCGGGGACTTTCGCCCCATTAATCCTCTGCAATTCGTCCCCTCCATGGTCGCTCTCGTCGTCTTCTATTTCATCAGCGCTCCGGTCATGAAGCATGTCACCGGGCTTGACCCGCTTACCCCGCAACGTCTCGCGGAACGCCGTGCTGCCGTCCTCGATTTCATCTCTGCCGCTCTGTTTCAAAATCCGGCCGGGAAGCAAGGAGTGCGCTCATGAGTACGCGCAATAAATTCTTAATGATTGTCGGTGTGATTTTTGTGATCGCGCTGGGCTACTACTTCATCTCTACTCCCAGCAATCGCGACCTCATCCTGATCGGCACTGTCGACAGCAATCAGGTCATCGTCAGCCCGCAGGTCGAAGGCCGCATTCAGAAACTTCTTGTTGACGAAGGAACGCCAGTCAAACAAGGCGACCTCATCGCCATTCTCGATCCCTCCGAACTCGAAGCCGAAGAGCGCGCCGCTGCCGCCACCATCGACAGCATGAAGTACAAAGTCGCCGAAACCCGTTCGACCTCGGTCGCCATGCAAGGTTCGACCAGTAGCACCGTCAGCAATGCCGAGGCCAAGCTCGCCTCGGTTCGTGCGCAGTTGCTTCAAGCCGAAGCCACCCTCGAGCGCACTGAGAGCGATAGCCGGCGCACCATCGAACTGGCCAAAGCTGGCGTTGATTCCGATCAGGATCGCGTGCAGGCCGAAACCAACCTCGCCGCGCAAAAAGCCGTTGTGCAATCGCTGCAGCAGCAAGTCAGCGCCGCCCAAGCCGATCTGCAAACCGCCATCGCCAACGTGAACCAGGCCCACGCCGCGCAACGCACCGTTGAATCCACGCAGGGACAATTAGCCAACGCCGAAGAAATGCTTAAGCAAGCGGAGGTCCGCCTCGGCTACACCAAGATCTACGCCCCCATTTCCGGCACCGTCTCCGTCCGCGCCGCCCGCGAAGGCGAAGTCCTCAACATCGGTCAGCCGATTGTCACGATCGTTGACCTGAGCGACACCTGGGTTCGCGCCGCCATTCCAGAAACCGAGTCCGATCACATCGGTCTCGGCGATACCCTGCGCATTCAGCTGCCCGGGGGCACCATCACTTCCGGCAAGGTGTTTTTCAAATCGGCCGAAGCCGACTTCGCTACTCAACGCGACGTCAGCCGCCGCAAACGCGACATTCGCACCATCGTGCTCAAAGTCCGTCTCGACAATCCCAAAGGCGCTTACGTCCCCGGTATGACCGCCGACGTTCTGGTTTCGCCCGCCCAACTCAAGGGCACCGTCGAAGCCAGCACAGAGAAGCAGCCATGATCTCCGACCTCAATTCCGGCAGCCAGCCCGGCTCCACGTCGACCGAACCATCGAACGGGCACGGCTTTCCTATCACCGCAGTCGACGCCATTGCGGTCGATCACATTGTGAAGAAATACGGCGATTTCACCGCCGTCGACAACGTCTCATTCCAGGTCAAAGAAGGCGAGATCTTCGGACTGCTCGGCCCCAACGGCGCCGGCAAATCTACGCTGATACGAATGATGACCACGCTCATCCCGATCACCGCCGGCAAGGCCTTGATCATGGGCCACGATGTCGCCAAGGAGCCCGACGCCGCTCGCCGAGCCATGGGAGTCATCCCGCAGGCTCTCACCAGCGATCTCGATCTCACCATCGAAGAAAATTTGAATATCTACGGCAAGCTCTACGACGTCCCCGCCAAGCAGCGCAAGGCCGCAATCGATGAACTCCTCGAACTCGTCGATCTCACCAAGTGGCGCCATGCGCAAACCAAAACTCTATCCGGCGGCATGCGCCGTCGTCTCGAAATCGCGCGCGGCCTCGTGCACAGCCCGCGAATTTTCTTTCTTGACGAGCCCACCACCGGCCTCGATCCCGTTTCTCGCGTCGCCGTTTGGGAGATGCTCACCAACATCAAAGCGCATCGCCAGCTCACCATTCTCATCACCACCCATTACATGGACGAAGCCGACCGCCTCTGCGATCGCATCGCCATCGTCGATCACGGTAAGCTCGTAGCCCTCGACAATCCTGCGGCCCTCAAAGCCAGCGTCCCCGGCTCCAACGTGATCGAAGCCCAGTTCGATAACGCTCCCGCCGATTGGGAGCAGCAACTGCACAACCTTAGCGACGTCACCTCCATTCAGCACGAAGGCGCTGGTATGTACAGAATCTTGACCAGCAACGGAACTCAAACCACTACCGAACTCGTCGAATCCGCCGTGCACGCCAAAGTCGGCGTGAAATCGCTCTCGGTGCAGAACACCACCCTGGACGACGTTTTCGTCCACTACACCGGCCGCCAACTCCGCGACGAACTCCAAAAAGCCTACGGCTTCGTCATGCCGCAGAGACCAGGATTACAGCCATGAATCGAATGATGGCCATTATCGAGCGCGAAATGCGCAAGTTCTTCCGTTCCCCGGCGCTGATGATGGCGTCGATGATTTTCCCGCTCGTCCAGCTCATCATCTTGGGCAACGCCTTCGGCGGCAAAATTCGCGACGCCAAGCTCGGCCTTGTCGATCAGGACGGCGGCACGCAAGCGCTAAAAATCCGCGAAGCCTTCGACTCCGTCCGCGCCAACATGCGCACCTTCGAGCCCATCTATTACACCGATCCCAAAACCGCCATGAACGATGTCCGCAACGGCAAGATCCAGGGCGCCGTCATAATTCCGCCGCAGTACTCCCGCCGCGTGTATGAACAAGACCAACCTCGCATCGCTCTCGTCGTCGACAACACTGACAACTTCATGAGTTCCACTCTCGAAGACGAACTCACTAGCATCACCAACGCCCTCAACGAACCGACCGTCGAACCAAGAATCCTTCAGCAGACCGTTCTGCAGATCGTCGAACTCTATCCTTATATCGAGTACATGAAGTACCTGCTGCCCGGTTCGATCACCCTCGCCATGTTCGTCTCGGTGATGATCGGCGGTGGCATGCTCTATATCGATGACAAGGCCCGCGGCGTACACGAGGGCTATCTCGTCACTCCGATCACCAAATCCGAACTCGTTTTCGGACTCAACGGCGCCGGCGCCATCAAAGCCGTTCTCACCGGCCTTGTCATCACTTTGATCGGCGCATTGCTGGCTGGAGTCGGCACCATCTTCAATCCCGCCGTCATCCTCGGCTTGCTGATCATGATCGTGCTCACTTCCATCGCCTTCAACACCATGATGTTCCTGCTCATGGTCCGGATCGAAGACCCACTCGTTCCCCGCGCAATTTTCGGAATTCTCAATACGCTGCTCTTCTTTCCCAGCGGCTCCATCTACCCCGTGCAAGCCTTCCCCGGCTGGTTGCGCGTGATCGCGACCGTCGATCCCTTCACCTACGCCGTCCACGGCTTCAAATCTCTGTTACTAAAAGAAACTGGCCTCGCCGCCATCATGCCCGACATGATTTATCTCACCATCTTCGCCGTCGTCACCCTCGCCATCGCCACCCCGCTCTTCAAGCGAACCCTATAGCAGGCCATCTCGGAAAAATCCCTGTGTTCCTCTGTGCCCTCTGTGTTCAGATTCCCTGGAACTTTTTCCTCGCCTTCGGTTTCCGTTATCCTTAAAGAAGCATGACCCTCATGGACGCCAAGCAATACGACCCGGCCCGCGATCGCAACCGCAGAAACCTGATTATTATGGTTGTCATCGTCGTCCTCATCCTCGCGTGGGTCGCCTATCATTTCCGCAATTATCCTGAGCGTGCCGCCGCCGCAAAATTTTTCGCCGCCCTGCAAAAACAGGACTATCCTTCCGCCTACGCCGTCTGGTTCAACGATCCCAGCTGGCAACGGCATCCCGCCAAATATTCCAGCTATCAATACAATGATTTTTACCGCGACTGGGGTCCTGGCGGCGAGTGGGGACTCATCAAGTCCTATCAGGTGGATTGTTCTCTGAGCCCCGGCAGTGGCAGCGGCGTGATCGTCCAACTCACTGTGAACCAGCGCGCCGAGCACACCTACGTCTGGGTTCAGAAATCCGACAAGACTCTGGCTTTCTCGCCCACTGAGATCGAATGTGGCAATTGGTGGGGCTGGCTCCTCGAATAAACCTCGCCGCCGTATGGCATTACTTACTGCACCACGATTTTCCCTTGCACCTTCGCATCATTCACAATGTTTTGCACCTGCAACGGAATCTCCCCTGTCGCAGTAGGCTGAAATTCGAAATCGTAAGTTTCTCCCGATGCAATGTGCAGGCTCGCATCGCTTGTCTTTGCTAGTCGCTTCGGCAAGATTGCTCCATCCTTCGCAACTGCGCTCCACATCACCGGATGCTCCTTGCTCCCCAGCTGAAAATCTGCCGCCAGATTCGGCGCCATATTGATCAGCCTCACACGATACCGAACTCCCCGGCTGAAAATCATCGGGTTGGGCGCTTCTTCGCCATTGATCGTGATCCGCGTAGCAAAAAAGCTGGCCTCGCGAGTACCTATCATGATCACCCGGTCCCGCTCCGCATCGTATTTCTCTCCCGGCTCTAACACAATCAGCGCGCCATAAATTCCGCCCGTGAGTTGATCCGGATCGGCGGCATGCGTGTGATAAATAAATGTCCCCGCGCGGTTCGGCGTGAATCGCGCCACGAAACTTCCCCCCGGTGGAATCGCCGGCGTCACCCGACCCGCTGTCCCTCCTCCAACCACACCGTCGTAATACGCATCCAGCTCCAGCCCATGCCAATGGATGGTCGTCGGCTCAGTAAGGTGGTTCGTGACCGTGATCTCTACGGGTTCGCCCCGCGTAACCACGATTGGCGGTCCCATAGATTTCTCAACCGACGCCACAATCTTCTTTCCCTCCCGCACCGAGCACGTAAAGGTTGGTGACTTTCCGCTGGCCACCGTCGGTTCCACTACCAGATCGAGTCTATGCGAAGGCGCTGGATCCTCTGCCGCCTTCTGACCCGGCGCTGGTTTTACGCTGGTTACTAGGACGAGTCCGGCCATGTCGTTCATCGCGGCCATCGCATCATGGTGCTCCGCAGCCGTCATAGGCGAACCGTATGTGGGCGACTCCATCTCCTTGATGACCGGCACGCGCTCCTCCACGGAAACGTGTCCCTGAAAGTGACAATGAAATAGCCAACGCCCTGGATGTTGCGGCGTCCATTCCATCATCATGGTATGCGCGGCTGCCAAGTTCTCGGTCACCACCGATTGCTGATCCCCCTCTGTAAACACCGTCTCCGACTCGGCATCTCCCAGCGTCAACAGTTTGTAAAACGCACCATGCAGGTGCATCGGATGCTCAAAAAACGTTGCGTTGATCACCCGCCAGCGGATGGTCTCGCCCTCGGTGTATTCCAGCGGCTCCGTATACGGATAGGACTTCCCATTAATGCTGACAATTTCTTCCCCGCCGTGCAGTACATCTGGCGGCACCAACATAAGGTTCAAGACAAAAATGCGATCGGCAGTCACATGTCCGATGGGATCTACAACAAACGCCCCCGTGAGAAACGCGTCTGCGCGCACTGGCATCACTGCCTTCGCCGAAGTGGTCGTCTTGGCCCAATAAAAATAGGTTCCTGCCGCACCCGCTGCAAAGCTCAAATCGCGGCTCTCGCCCGCCGCAAGCTCAATGCCCGCGTTCGCATCGCCGGGACGCGGGTTGAATCCGAACAACGTGGCTTTGTCCTTCAAGTTGTTCATGATCTTAACGCGGACAGTCGTGCCTACTGGCATGCGAAGCAGCGGTCCGGGAATCTGTGCTGCCTTTCCAACTTCCGCGAACGCTGGCACAAACACCGGAGGTCCATCCTCCGCCTCCGGCCGCCATGTGCCGTTTCGTAATTCCAGTTGGACGGTTAGAACTCCATTTTCCAGTTTCCCTGCGGGAGTGCGATTTTGGTTAGCAACGATTTCATCGGAGGCGGCCGCATGAGCCAGTGCTGTTGCGAGAAGGCACACCACAACCCATAAAGACGAGGTACGCGAAGTGGAACGCATGTTGTAACCCCAATTGGCCGCCAATTATCTCACACGCTTTAGCTTTTACCGCCCACTTTCGCAGGGCAACCCGGTCTCTCGCAAACCAATCCTAAAGAGCTGCCTTTCAGCAAGGAGACTCTCGATGCGTCATCAAATGCTGGCACTTTCTTTATTGCCGGGGCTTCTCTTATGTTCCGCAAGCGCTCAACAGAAAGCCTCCAGTCGCACTGCAGAAGTTACCGTCCGGGGTTGCATCACCGGGGGCGAACGCTACACCTTCATGCAAGCCGGCACTGGCGCCATGTTTCAACTGCAAGGTGAGACCGATCGCTTCGCTCCGGTCCGGGGGAAACTCGTCGAGATTACCGCCGATGAATTTGCGCCCCGCGATCACTCAGAACTTCCCATTCTGAGCGTCAACAATATGCGACTCGTCGCCGACAAGTGCCCAATCCATGCGCATCCCGAATCGAAAGCAGCGAATCCGGCTCCCGCCAATCGTCCCAGTACCCGCGAAAATCCCGCCACTACTCCCTACACGGACCCCGGGACCGCAACCCAAGCTCCGCCTAACGAGAATGATCCAAACATTTCGGGCGCCGAGGGGCCCCCGAGTCCTGGCACCGGGAATCCTCCGAAACCGCCTCAGCAGTGAGCATCTGTTCGTTTCTTGTGCTCTCGTTGTGGAAATTAGGACCATTCTTCCTGCGAACAGCGATGAGACGGTGTCAGAGATTGCCGAATCAGCCTGTGTGTGTTGAAGTGCAAATCCCAGCCTTCTTTTTGTTCACTGCACCACAAGTTTGGAATTGACCCTCCCTCCGCTCGCGAGTAGATTCGGCTCACCTTGCTTCAGAAACAAGCTGACAACGAAAAACCGGCAACCGAGAACCGTCTTTCCCTCCCCAAGGGCGATCGAAGTGAAGAACACGGTCGCCGTACGGCAAATTTATCGCCTACGTCTCGATTGAACCGTCGGAACCGGCCGTCGCCGTCTGTCAAAAGGCCGTATCTCCAGCTCAAATCCGGAGGCGGACCGTAAGCCCCACTACTGCGTGGGTTTAGGCGCTAGTGGATCGAGTTTTGTGGAAAACTGGTCCGCGAAGCAGGCATCGCCGCAGTTAATTCCTTTCAGATACAATATATAGGTATTCACTATTGACAACCACAACCTGCAGGAGTACTGTTGCCATCCCATAGGGCTGTGAAAACGCCCTCGGAAAACAGGGCGATGCAACAGAGAAAGCGTCGGTCGGGTGCCCCACTCAAGCCGATTTTGCTTGAGTGGGGAAGTGGAAGTGAGGTGCTTCCTCAAAACCCGTGTTTTAGCTGACGGCGGAGAGCTGACAGCGGTTTTTGCGGTGGCCGTTCCGCGGTTCCGGTTTAGCCGGACTTCCCCCCGCGGGGCGACAACAGCTTGACAATGAAAATCTGAAGGGTGGCCCAACCCTTAACCAAGCGCTCTTCGCAAGGTTAGGGTGGGAAAGTTGGCTGGATTTGAAAGGGTGCACCTTTGGGTGCGCCAATAACTGCTCTTTACCATCTGTCATTCCGAGCCGATCGTAGCCGCGAATGCGCGGCGAGGCCGTGCGAGGAATCTGCAGTTACGCGTTTGGGTGGCGCAGCGCTTTAGCGCTGCGATAGCGTCTTGTTTTTGACAGGCGCTTTAGCGCCCGAGGTACAACCGGGAAGGGCACGACTTTAGTCGTGCCGATTGAGGAACTAAGAAAAAGACACGTGCCCTTAGGGCGCAACTATCAGCGACGAACCGTGCGGCAACACATCTTTAATAAGTAAGGAGACCCCAGAATGTCGGAAGTTACAGAGAAGCGAGCCCCCGTTACCGTCGAAACTTCGGCGGCGCCCAACACCAAGAAAGCCCCCGGTCTCACCTTCCGTCGCTTGTTCACCAAGCCCGGCGTCTCGCCTTATGACGAGATCGAGTGGGAGCGCCGCACCGCCGCCATCACCGACGCTCATGGCAACGTGATCTTCGAGCAGAAAGATGTCGAGGTTCCCAAAGATTGGTCGATGACTGCAACCAACATCGTCGCTTCGAAGTATCTGCACGGAACTCTCGGCACGCCCGAGCGCGAAAGCGGCGTGCGCGCTTTGATTACTCGTGTCGCAGAAACCATTCGTGACTGGGGTCTCGCTCAGGGCTACTTCCGCACTCCCGAAGATGGCGCTACGTTCCACGACGAACTCGCCCACATTCTTCTGCGCCAATATGTCGCCTTCAACTCGCCCGTCTGGTTCAACGTCGGCTGCGATCGCATTGAGCCCAACTCCGACGCCACCAACTGGCACTGGAATCCTGCGCTTGGCCGCGTCGAATTCAGTGTCACCGGCTATAAAACGCCGCAATGCTCCGCCTGCTTCATCAACTCGGTAAAAGATTCTCTCGACTCGATCCTGACCCTCGCCAAGACCGAAGGCATGCTCTTCAAGTGGGGGTCCGGCACCGGTACGAATCTTTCTCCGCTGCGCTCTTCGACCGAAGGCCTTAGCGGTGGCGGTACTGCCAGCGGCCCGCTCAGCTTCATGAAAGGTTTCGATGCCTTCGCCGGCGTCATCAAGTCCGGCGGCAAAACTCGCCGCGCTGCCAAGATGGTCATCCTCAACGTCGACCATCCCGACATCGTCGACTTCGTCGAGTGCAAAGCCAAAGAAGAGGCCAAAGCTCACGCCCTCGTCGCCATGGGCTACGACGGCTCGCATCCCGACTCCGACGCCTACTCGTCCATCTTCTTCCAGAACGCCAACAACTCCGTCCGCGTCACCGACGACTTCATGTACGCCGTCGTCCGCGACACCGATTTCTCCACCAAGGCCGTGATCGGCGGCGGTGTCATGAATACTTACAAGGCCAAAGATCTGCTGAAGAAGATCTCCGACGCCACTTGGCAGTGCGGCGATCCCGGAATGCAGTTCGATACCACCGTCAACCGCTGGCACACCTCGAAGAACACCGCTCGCATCAATGCTTCGAATCCTTGCTCGGAGTACATGTTCCTCGACGACTCTGCTTGCAACCTGGCCAGCCTCAACCTGCTGAAGTTTGCGCCCAACGGCACGTTTGACGTCGAGGCTTATCGCCATGCCGTCGATGTCGTCATCACCGCGCAGGAAATTCTCGTCGACAACGCCGGTTATCCCACCGAGATGATCGCCCGCAACTCGCACGACTATCGTCCGCTCGGCCTCGGCTATGCCAATCTCGGCGCGCTGCTCATGGCTTGCGGCCTGCCCTACGACTCCGACGCTGGCCGCGACTACGCTGCCTGCGTCACCGCCATCATGTGCGGCCAGGCTTATCTGCAGTCATCCAAGATCGCCGAACTCTGCGAGCCTCTGATCCCCGCGACCGAGCCCACAAAGAAAGGCCTCGCCGAGACTAATCTCGGCTCTAACGTGATGCCCGGCGGCGCTTGCCCCGGCTGGTACATCAACCGCGAGCCGTTCCTCGACGTCATCCGCATGCACCGCGCCTCGGTCAACAACATTAACAAGGGCAACGTCCCTGCCTCGCTCTACGACGCCTCCAAGTCCTCCTGGGACGACGCTCTCGCTCACGGCGAAAAATTCGGCTATCGCAACTCGCAGGTCACCGTGCTCGCTCCCACCGGCACCATCGGTTTCATGATGGACTGCGACACTACCGGCGTCGAGCCTGACCTCGCTCTCGTGAAATACAAAAAGCTGGTCGGCGGAGGGATGATCAAAATCGTCAACCAGACCGTGCCGACCGCGCTGTTCAAGCTCGGCTACTCGCACGACGAAGCCGACAAGATCGTCAGCTACATCGACGCCACCGGCACCATCGAAGGCGCGCCCCACATCAAGGACGACCATCTCGCCGTCTTCGATTGTTCCTTCAAACCGGCCAAGGGCACGCGCTCCATCCACTACATGGGACATCTCAAGATGATGGCGGCCACGCAGCCCTTCATCTCCGGCGCGATCTCCAAGACCGTCAACTTGCCCGAAGCCGCCACCGTCGAAGACATCATGGAGGCCTACCTGCAGGCCTGGAAGCTCGGCCTCAAAGCGGTCGCCGTCTATCGCGACGGCTGCAAGAAGTCGCAGCCGCTCAGCGCCGCCGGCACCAAAACTGCGCAATCAGGAAATCAAGCCTCTGTGGCCCCTGTGTTAGAACCCGAAGACCTCAACGCGCCGCCGCGCGCCGTTCGTCACAAAATGCCTGACGAGCGTGCCTCGGTCACGCACAAATTCAACGTCGGCGGACACGAGGGCTACATCACCGTCGGCCTCTACCCCAACGGCGAGCCCGGCGAAATCTTCATCACCATGGCCAAGGAAGGCTCGACCGTCAGCGGCCTGATGGACAGCTTCTCCTGCGCCATCTCGCTGGCCCTGCAACACGGCGTGCCGCTCAAAATGCTGTGCGAGAAATTTGCCCACACCCGCTTCGAACCCAGCGGCTGGAGCGGCAATCCCGACATCGGCTTCGCCAAGTCGATCATGGATTACATCTTCCGCTGGCTGCATCTGCGCTTCCTCACCGGACAGCAGCAGATGCTGTTCGAAAACCTCGGCTTCAAACGCTCGGCCACGCAACTGCCGGAAGCCGGCGATTTGAGCTCGTCACCAACCACCAACGACCGAGGGCCGGCGACGGGTTCCATTCACGCCGCCGACGCTCTCGCCGGGATTGTCGACCTGGGCGACGCGCCGACTTGCAGCTTCTGTGGATCGATTATGACCCGCAACGGCAGTTGCTACCGCTGCATGAGCTGCGGCAGCACGAGCGGATGTAGCTAGACAGCTATCACTAGGTATATATACCTAGTGATAGCAGTCTGTTGAATTAGTTATCCGATTCATAATTATAGCCCTTAACAGTTAAATACCCCATTCACCAAAGGGTATATATACCCTTTGGTGTTTTTCCTCTATTGTCGCGTTTGCTATCCCTAACATTTCGGCAGTATGATTTCTCAGGAAAACAGCTCGGTATATATACCGAGCTGTCTTCCTGAGAAATGAACGCAAATGCCTAGACTGCCGTCCCGTATAGAGATCGCCAAGGCCGATATCGTCAAGCTATTCGACGAAAACCCTAAACGTGTATACACCAAGGCAGACTTAGCCAAAGTCCTCTTTGAGAATCGCAGATTTTGGCGGCTGGCGAAGAGCACGACGGTCGCAGATTTCATCGCATTCCTGATCGAAAGATCAAGGCTGAGGGCCGTAAGCTTGGCCTCGGCTCGATACCCAGGTTTTGTGCGTTATGCTTGGGGCGAAGTTTCGTCATACCAGGTTGGGCTCTCCGTACGACCCAGATCCTACCTCTCTCACGAGACGGCTGTTTTTCTACTCGGTCTCACGGATGCAATCCCCAACGTGATATACGTCAATCAGGAGCAGAGCCCCAAGCCGACGCCGTCGGGCGGGTTGACACAGGATTCGGTCGATCGGGCATTTTCGAATCAGCAGCGAAAATCTAGCTACATTCTGGAATACGAGCAGTCACGCATAATCCTGCTGAGCGGAAAAAACACGGGTAACCTGGGCGTTGTGAAGAGTACCGGACCTTTTCAAGAGCAACTGGATCTGACAGGTGTGGAAAGGACCCTCATCGACATTGCGGTTCGGCCGATTTATGCCGGCGGCGTTTTTAGTGTGCTTGAAGTGTACAAATCTGCAGCGGATCGCGTCTCTGTAAATGCGCTCGTCGCCATGCTAAAGAAGCTCAATTACACCTATCCTTACCATCAAGTAATCGGTTTTTACATGCAGCGGGCTGGGTACGATCAGAAGAGATACTCCCGGCTTAAGCACCTGGGATTGAACTTCGATTTCTACGTCTCCTACGGGATGAAGGAGCCGCAATTCGATCGTGAGTGGCGGTTACACTACCCAAAGGGGCTGTAATTTCTTGCTCTGAGCTGCCACGAAGCCCACGTAAAAATCGAAAGGCTCAAGCTTTTCTCTCACAGAGTTTTCGACGGACGGCCAATCTTGTTGGTGGAAAGATTGGTAGCGCGGAATCAGTTCGATCAGGGATAACGGAACGGCCTTGGCCGCGAAAATATTCTGCGCAAGCGCCAAGCAATCCTGACTTGCCCAGTCAACTTTTCCCTCGTTTAGGACGACGTATATGTCATAGAAGTCTCTTGCCCTCGGGGTGCGATTCCGTTGCATCGGGTACTCGTCCATCTGCTGACATATCGCTCGTAGTTTTTCCAGGCTGAGCATTTCGGGCGTGTAGACGTAGATCGCGTAATCTTTCAGTTCCTCCTGCCTCTTTGGTGCACAAAATTCATACTTGCTGAAATCGATACGAAACGTCCGTTGATGGCTGGGGCTAACTTCGACCGCCGTCCGTCGCATCCTCTCCACGTTTCCTTGGGACAGTTCGACGCGCGAGCTCTCGATTATCTTAAATTCAGCTGTGTATCCTCCCCACCTGTCACCGGTGCCCGGCTGCTGAATTGAAGGCCTTCGCTGGAAGTTGAAGTCGAAAACCTGGTGCCCTACCTCACCGAATCTTGCCTCCAAGCTACCCCTAAGCTTTCGCCCGATCTTGTCCGGATTCGCGAAATCGCCGTCAATTGAGCAATCTATATCCAGCGAGCTGCGGGAGCCGTAGCCGTAGATGAGGTTTATGGCATTGCCACCCTTCAGCACCAGCTGATCTAGGAGTTCGTCCTCCGCGAAGACGGCGACTATGACGTGCTTACGGATGTCAGTGAAATCCACGTTTCACACTCTAGCATTGACGGCGGGGTTGTCCACTCGAGCCGACTTTGCCTGAGTGGGCAGTTGATTGGCAACGACCTGCTGCAAGGGGCTCGTGCCAGTTGCGCTTCATCGGCGCGTGGACTGACTCGTGTCCTTTTTCCGCGCGGCTGAAGCGGTGCCCTTCCACAAACAATGCATAGGTCCTTCGTCGCTCCACCCTGCGCTTCGCGCACGGCATCGCTTCTCAGGATGACAAATTGGAGAAGGTGTTGCCCCCCGCCCTTGCCGTGGTGACACATGAAATAGCAGATTCCTCGTCGCTGCGCTTCTCGGGGAATGACCAGCCGGGTGAGCAGCTCCCACTCAAGCGAAGCCCCGTGTAGTCCCCTTTTTTCGTCAACTTCTAGTGTCACACGTTTGTATGTGTAATAATCTACACATGGCAACCAATCTGGCGCTGGACGACAAACTCATCGAAGCGGCGAGGCGGGCGGGCAAGCACAAGACCAAGAAAGAAGCGGTTAGCGCTGCCCTGGAAGAATACGTTCGCCGCCGCAAGCAGCTCGAGATTCTTGCGGCATTCGGCAAATTCGAATTTGATCCCAGCTACGACTACAAAGCCGAACGGCGCAAGCGAAGCCGATGAATGTGCTGGTGGACACTCCCGTCTGGTCGCTGGCCCTGCGGCGCAAGCCGGCGGATTTGAGCCGCAGCGAGCAGGCGCTGACGCGCACCCTCTCCGACCTGATCCGCGACGGGCGGGCGCAGATTATGGGAGTGATCCGGCAAGAATTGCTCTCCGGCATTCGCGACCCCGAACGGTTTGAAAAGCTGCGGAATTATCTGCGGGCATTCGAAGAGCCCAGGCTGGAGCTAGCGGACTATGAAGACGCAGCCCAGATGCACAACCAATGCCGCGCACGGGGCGTCGCCGGTTCTGTGGTGGATCTGCTGATTTGTAGTGTGGCGCATCGGCGCGGCTGGCAGATACTCACCACCGACCGGGATTTCGAACAATATGCGAAGGCCCTGCCGCTAAGACTGTATCAGTAGCGAGCGGTAGTGGGACGGAATCGGGGTGCCCCATCCAAGCCGCTTTTGCTTGGGTGGGGTAGTTCAACGAGTCGAGCACAGGAGTGTAATGCCCTTATGCTCCCGGCGTCGCGCGGTCCAGTGAGATTCAATCTCGACTATACCCGGCTCACCCGTCAGATAATGTCGAAAGCTGCTCCAGGGCCAATCCTCCGGGCGCTCGACCAAACCACGAGTCAGCGGATTGCGGTGGATGTAGCGCAGCTTTTCGACCGACTTCTTCTCGGTCCAGACATTGAAATCGTAGTAGCGCTTCTGCCAGAAGTGCTCCTCACGACCGACGAGCCTTCGAGCGAGGGACTGCTTGAAAGCCTGGATGGCCGCAGCCAACGTGCTGCGGCGAGGCTCGCTCACCAGCAAGTGCACGTGCTCGGGCATGATGACGCATCCGGTGATAAAGAATTGGTAGCTGCGACGTGTCCGTTCGAGGGCGAACTGGGCGAGGTCTCTGGTGTGGGGAGAATTTAAGAATGGTTGACGTCGGTAACAACTGAAAGTGATGAAGTGCAGGTCACGGGTGTGCTGGTAGCGCTTGAGACTCCACGGCATACTCCGAAAATAGGACGGACTTCAGAACGATTCTGTGACCGATGAACATCCCCACCCAAGCAAAACCGGCTTGAGTGGGGCACCCCGAATGTCGAAATCTCGGAACATCCCCACCCAAGCAAAACCGGCTTGGATGGGGCACCCCGAATGTCGAAACCTCGGAACACCCCCACCCAAGCAAAACCGGCTTGGGTGGGGCACCCCGAATGTCGAAATCTCGGAACACTCCAACCCGAGCAAACCCGGCTTGAGTGGGGCACCCCGAATGTCGAAATCTCGGAACACCCCCACCCAAGCAAAACCGGCTTGGGTGGGGCACCCGCTGTTCAGAGGAAAGACGTCCCCGCTCGCTGGTTCTCGGTTGACCTCTGCATTCAACGGCTCTATCGTGGCGGAACTGTGTCCACATCGAACCCAAGCGCAAGCATGGTCACGTACCGCGGCGTGACCTATCCCTGGCAGTGCGATCAGATCGGCCACATGAACATCACCTGGTACGTCAGCAAGTTCGACGAGGCCAACTGGAACCTGTTTGCCTCCGTCGGCATTACGCCCTCGTACCTGCGGGAGGGAAATTTCGGCGTGGCCGGTGTGCAACAAAACATTACTTACAAGCGCGAGCTGATGGCGGGCGACGTCATCGAAGTCCGCACCCGGATTCTGGAGATTCGTGAGAAGGTGATCCGCTTCCTGCATGAGATGACCAATATTGAAACGCAGGAACTCGCGGCGACTTGCGAAATCACCGCGGTCCACATGGACCGCAACACCCGTAAGTCGTGTCCGTTTCCGGAGAAGGTGAGAAGAGCGGCGGAGGAACGGATGGTGTAGGGCGGACATTCCTGTTTGCCAAGCCTGCTCGCGTGGGGACAGCCGCCCTCGGCTGTCCGCGGAGTGCAACTTCGCAGTTTGATGTCTACATGCTATGCGGGGTCAGAAACTAGAAATCCCGGCCATGAGCCGGGGCAAATGAACGCTTTTCGCCAAACAAGTCTATTGTTGGTTCGCGCAACAACGTCAAGCATCTCAACGCGTCCCAAATTGGGAATCTGCATGCGCGGACAGGAATGTCCGCGCTACACGAAGAAAGTTGTCAATAGGCAGAAATTACACGAATGAAGCTATCTCGCTGTAGCAGATAGAAATATATTGTCAGCTAATATGGCCAAGATACCTATGCTATAAGTCATAATTAAATTAGGGGGAGAAAAATCTCTCCCGCAACGCGGCCCACGGGCCGCGTTTCTCTTTTGGCGGAGACGTATGAACAATCCCGGCGAACTGATTCACGATCCCAAGCAGCGCGGCGAATGGGCCGAGCTGTGCTTCATGGCCAAAGCTGCATCGCAAGGCCTGCACGTTTCGAAGCCCTACGGTGATACGTCGCGCTACGATGTGGGTGTCGAATCGGGGAGCCGCATCCTGCGCGTGCAGGTGAAATCGACGATTTACCGGCGGCGCGGCATTGAGTCGTACAGTTTGAATATTCATGGTCCTCGGCGGCAACTTTACGAAGAAGGCGCGGTGGACTTCTTTGCGGTGTATCTGATTCCGATTGATACGTGGTACATCTTTCCGTTTGAGCGGGTGGCGAAAAACTTCAGCCTGCATTTCACGCCGGGGAGCAAGCGGGATAAGTACGGAAGATACCGCGAGGCGTGGCATCTGTTTCGCGAGCCGCCACCGCCCAAAACGTGCCCGCTCACGAAGACCTCGCCTCCGCCGTGTGAGAGAGAAATTGTGGAAGAGGAATTGGATCGGGAGGAAACTTCCCCACCCTAACGTCGTAAAGAACACTCCGTTAGAATGGGGCACCCACGGGGTGTTTTTCATGACTCACCACGACGGGGGGTGCCCCATCCTTTCGCGTTCTGTGCGAAAGGGTGGGAGGCAAGGACGCGTGCGCCGTGGGCTTCCGGTGTATTGTTACAACATGCCGAAATCAAGAACACAACTGCTGGTATCAGGATGTTTGCTGGCGATGACGTGCGTTGCGGTGGCGCAGGAATCGAAAGGCAGCGCTACCAAATCGCAAGCGCCAACACCGTTGCAGGAAGCCGCGGCCGCGGGCGACACCGAAAGTCAGGTTTATCGCAACACCTGGTTCGGATTCAGTTGCCGCATTCCGTTCGGCTGGGTCGATCGCACGGACGAAATGCGCGAGGCGTCGAACGATCCGAAAAAGGCCATGGTGCTGCTGGGAGTGTTTGAGCGGCCGCCGATGGCACCAGGCAGCACGGTGAATTCGAGCATCGTGATCGCGGCGGAGTCGGCGGCGGCGTATCCGGGGCTGAAAAGCGCAGCGCAATATTTTGGTCCGCTCGACGAAATCATGGAAAAGCAAGGGGTGACGAAGGCAAACGATCCCTACGAATTTCCCGTGGATGGGAAACCGATTGTGCGCGAAGATTTCGGAAAAAAGATCGGTGACGTGGGAATGCAGCAAAGCACGCTGGTGTGGCTGACGCAAGGCTACGTGGTTTCGTTCACGTTTATTGGCACGTATTTGGACGAATTGCAGATGATGATCGAAGGCCTGAAGATCGATTACTCGCACAAGCCGAAGGCGAAATCCAAGGGCCCGCAATCCTGAACTCTCTTCCTTTGTAAGTCCTCGAAAAGCGGGGTTTACCGCGCCGATACTGGGTCGAAAAACGGCCCCGAATATGGTAAAATCTAAGGTAATCACTGGGGCGGTAAATATTTGTATTTCAGTCATTTGTAGGGAATTTGAGGTTCGCCGGAGGAGCCCCGCAGCAGGGAAAAATTCCGGCATCTCTCGGGAGTGGAATGGCCACAAAAGGACTCGCAGCAATCGTCGACACTAAGCCAAAAAACGAAAAGCCCGACAACGGGAACGGCGACTATACCGCAGACTCGATTAAGGTGCTGGGCGGCATGGAAGCGGTGCGCAAGCGCCCCGCCATGTACATCGGTTCAACGGGGGAGTTGGGATTGCATCACCTGGTGTACGAGGTGGTGGACAACTCGGTCGATGAGGCGCTGGCGGGGTTTGCCGACAAGATCGAAGTCACGATTCATCTCGACAACTCGATTACGGTGGTGGACAACGGGCGCGGCATCCCGGTCGACCCGATGGATATCGATGGAGAGAAAGTATCGGCGGCGCAGGTGGTGATGACCAAGCTGCACGCCGGCGGAAAGTTTGATACGTCGTCGTACAAGGTTTCGGGCGGATTGCACGGAGTGGGCGTTTCGTGCGTGAACGCGCTCAGCGAGGATTTGGAGCTGGAAATCTGGCGCGATGGATTTACCTGGGAGCAGGAATATTCCAAAGGCGAGCCGACGACGAAACTGAAGAAAGCGGGCGCGTCGAAAAAGCGCGGGACGAAGGTCCATTTCCTGCCGGATAAGAGCATCTTCACGGTTACGGAATATAACTTCGACACGCTGGCGCAGCGACTGCGCGAATTGGCGTTCTTGAATAAAGGATTGCTGATTACGCTCACGGATGAGCGGACGACTGACCCGAAGACGGGTGAGCCAAAGACGGTCGAGTTCAAATACAACGGCGGGATCGCGGAGTTTATCAAGCACTTGAATCGCGGGAAGTCGGTACTGCACGACAAGCCGATTTACATGGAAGCAGAACGCGATGGCGTGGCCATGGAAATCGGACTGCAGTACAACGACGGATATTCGGAGACGGTGTTCAGCTTCGCCAACAACATCAACACCGTCGATGGCGGATCGCATCTTTCGGGTTTTCGTACCTCGCTAACGCGAACGATTAATTACGCTGGGCAGCAGATGGGCCTGTTCAAAGATGTGAAAGAAAATCTGACTGGTGACGATGTGCGCGAGGGGTTGGTTGCGGTGATCAGCGTGAAGTTGCCGCAGCCGCAGTTTGAGGGTCAGACGAAAGGCAAGCTGAATTCGGATATTGCCGGCGTGGTACAGGCGTTCGTGAACGAACGCCTGGGCGCGTACCTGGAGCAGAATCCGCCGGTCGCGCGAAAGGTTATCAATAAAGCGATTGAAGCGGCGCGGGCGCGGGAGGCCGCGAGAAAAGCGCGGGATCTGACGCGGCGCAAGGGGGCGCTCGATGGCGGAGGTTTGCCGGGAAAATTGGCCGATTGCTCGGAGCGGCAGCCGGATCGCTGCGAATTGTTTCTGGTGGAGGGCGAGTCCGCAGGCGGAACGGCGAAACAAGGCCGCGACCGGCGTTTCCAGGCGATTCTGCCGCTGAAAGGAAAGATTCTCAACGTCGAGAAGGCGCGCTACGACAAGATGCTGGCGCACGAAGAAATCCGCGCCATGATCACGGCGCTCGGGACTGGCATCGCGAAAGACGATTTCGATGCAGCCAAACTGCGCTACGGCAAAATCATCCTGATGACCGACGCTGACGTAGACGGAAGTCACATCCGCACACTGCTGCTGACGTTTTTCTTCCGGCACATGCAGGAGCTGATCAAACGCGGAAATGTCTTCATCGCGCAGCCGCCGCTGTTCTCGATCAAGAAGGGCAAGTCGATGCAGTACATCAAAGATGAAAAAGAGTACGTGAAAGTGATGGTGAAGCGGGCCTCGGAGGGATTGACGGTGCGCTACGGCGAAGGCGCAGCCAAGCTTGAAGGCGCGGCGCTGGCCAAGTTCATCACGGTACTCGATGAGTATTTGAAGCTGTTCGAAAAAATGGACAAGCGGGTGCGCGACGAGCATGTCACGGAACTTCTGCCGAAGCATGATCTTGCCAAGCGCGCCGATTTTGAAGGGGACAAGAAGAGTCCGCCGAAGAAGATCGAGAAGTTGGAAAAAGAACTGAAGAAGATCCAGAAAGAGCGGCAGTTCAAAGAAGTCGAGATGCGGTTTGACGAGGAACATACTCTGTGGGAAGTCCGCTACGTCAATTCGCAAGGGGCGGAACATCTGATCAATTGGGAGTTGGCGTCGACACCGGAATATCGGCAACTGCTTTCGAAGTTCAAGCAGATTGAGCCTTACATGGAGCCACCGTTTGTCGTGGAGACGATCGTGAAGGGCGGAGCGGCTGCCGCCAGCAGCAACGGCGACAGTGAAGAACTGAGCGACGCCGAGCGCGAGGATCTGGAAAAGACGCAGAAGAAGACGACGAAAGAAGTTCCGGCAAAAGTAGCGAAGAAGAAAACTGAGCCGGAGATCGCCGAGAAGTCAACACCACGGGACCTGCGCGATTATGTTCTGGCGGAGGGACGCAAAGGCTACGATGTGCAGCGCTATAAAGGTCTGGGCGAGATGACGGCGCCGCAGCTTTGGGAAACGACCATGGATCCGGAGCGGCGGACGTTGCTGTCAGTCAAGCTTGAGGACATTGCCGAGACGGAGACGATTTTCACCACGCTGATGGGTGAGGATGTCGAGGCGCGGAGAAAGTTCATCGAAGATAACGCGCTGGATGTGAAGAACCTGGATATCTAAAAACCAGCCACGGATTTGCACGGATCTTCACGGATCAACCTAAAATCTTGCGCCGCGGATTCGCGCGGATCAACGCGGATCACTTCATGGCAGCGCCCAAAACCTCAGCCACGGATTTGCACGGATCTTCACGCATCAAAACCTAAAATCTTGCGCCGCGAATTCGCGCGGATCAACGCGGATTTTCTTCTGTGTTGGGCGAGGACGCGCGTCCTTTATCGATCGCGGTTGGATAGAGGCGATCAAAAAGCACCCAGAGGATCGCCAGAACCACAAAAAGCAGGACGCTGCCTTCCGGGCCGACGGAGCCGCCGGTCAGCCAGGGTGATCCGTGGAACGAAGGATTCAGCAAATGACCGGGAACCATGCTGCCACTGTCGGGCACGGAATAAACGAAGCTCTCCCCCCAGTCCCAGGAGGCATGCATGCCGACGGCGAACCATAACATGCCGGTGCGGCGGACGGTGAAGCAAAAGAACAGGCCGAGGCAGGCCGCGGCCAGCGCGCCCATCCAGGCTTCTCCGGCATTGAAGAGGTGAAGGCCTCCGAAGATGAGGGAAAGAACGACTGCGGAGGGCCAAAAGCCTACCCCGCTGGCGAGCGTGAAGAGGGTGTATCCGCGGAAGGTGAACTCCTCGAAGAAGCCCACCAGCAAAAAATAAAGACCCCAATATACGGCGAACTTTGCGATGCGGCTGCCGTGAAGGGCAAGACCTTCGGTCGAAAAGGCGCCGACCAAATGCATCAGGAGCATGAGCGCGGAAAGGGATACAAGACCCCAGAGGAGGCCCATCCAAAACTGCTTGCCAAAAGCGGAGCGGGCGGTGAGTCCGTAGGCGCTAAACGACCGCTTTTCGATGGCTGCCATTAGGGCAGCAGGCACGAGCGAGGCAATGACAAGCACGGATTGAATATAGAGGTCGCGCCAGAGGCGGCCTGCGTCGCGCAAAGGAATCAATTGCTCGAGCGGCGAGAGGAGGAAAAACAGGATGACGCCCATTCCGAGGTAGAGAAAGATGCGCCATCCAGGAAGCGGCCCGGAAGCGCCGATGAAAATACCGCGCAGGGGCTCATGGGCGGAGCTGTGCTCCGCACGAAGGGCCGGAGCGCCCATTCCCGCCCGGGCCGTCTCAGCGTCATCCCCTAGGTCAGTCTTGCTCGTGCTTTGGTCGTGCTCTTCTGGCATGCCGTTTCCCAACAGCCACGGAAAATGGTAAAACACTCCCGCGTCCCTTCATGGGCAAATTTTTCACGCGCGAACGCTTTGGGCAACCGCAATTTTTGGCGGGTTTGCTGCTGCTGGTGTTTATGGGGCAGTGTTTCTGGATGCTGGTGCGGGGAACGCAGCCGCTAGATGTCAGCTCAGACGAGCTTTTCCGAGTACAAGAAGGATTGCGGCAATGGCAGGGCGGAGGGACTGCGGGGACGCCATCGCAGGAGCGGTCAGAGGCGGCATCGCCGACTCCGATCGAGGTTGAGGAAAATGCCGGATACGATCCGGACCATTCGCCGCTGTGGTATTTGCTGGCGTCGGTGGCGCTGGTGCGATGGCATGGCGCGAACGAAATGAACTCCATGCAGTACTGGTCGTGGCTGGCGCGGCTGCCGTATGTGATTTTTGGCGTGCTGCTGGGAGCTTCGTTGTGGTATGTGGCGCGGCGTTTGTACGGGAACGCGGGGGGATATATTGCGCTGGGCTTCTACTGTTTTTCTCCAGTCATTCTTCGGAACAGCACGTTGTGGTCGGCACGGCCGGAAATGGGTGCGGCCTGGGGAACATTTGGCGCGATTTTTACGGCGATCGCGGTGGCGCATACGTTGTACGCTCCGCGCGAAGTGGTGCTATGGAACTGGCGGCGAATCGTGCTGCTGGGGCTGTCACTGGCGTTGGCCATTGGTTGCCAGTTTTCGCTGGTGATTGTGGCTCCGCTGGCGTTGGCCTTCATGCTTTATGTGGCGCCCACGAGAAGAATGGCCGCGATAGTGATTTGGGCCGCGTCGTGCGTGGTGGCGATCTTACTTTTGTACGCGGCCTATGCCTTTCACGCGGGCGAGTTCTGGCAAGGGATGCGGCATGCACATTTTTTTGGCATCACCTGGCGGGCCTTTGTGATGAAGGGGAGCTACCAGGAGATCATGGATCAACTGGTACTGAGCGGCCCGTCGTTTCTGGTGGTGATTCCGGTGGTGTTGGGAGTGTATTTAGCGTGGCCGCGGGCGCGGTATTTTGGCAATACTGCACCGTTGCTGGTCATAGTTATTTTCCTTCTGGCGGGGTTGGCGATGCCGCATTATGACGGAGCGGGGTTCCGGCTAATGGCGGTGCCATTTTTGTTCCTGTTCGTAGCAGGAGTTAGTGCGGATTTGCTGGAGACCCCACAGCGAGGAGTGGTGCTGGCAGTGATTTGGGGATTGTTATCGGCGAATGCGTTGTGGAATGTGGTGCAGCTGGCGCGGGTTGGGTAAGGGTAGCTTGGCGGACAAAAGGTTCGCCCCACGCAGCTTGGAACTTTGCTCACGCAAGCAGCGTAACAACGTCTGAGAGGCAGGAGGCAGGACTATGGGCATTCGAAGCTGTCGCAGTTATCTGCTGGCTGCGTTTGCCGTGGCTATGATGGCTGGGGCCGGGTGGGCGCAGGGACAAAGCGAGTCTCAGGGTAACGAATTCCACTGGAACGGCAAGATTCCTGCCGAGGGCGTCATCATCATCAAGAACGTAAACGGCGATATTGATGCGGAGCCAGCGACGGGCGATCAAGCAGAGGTCACGGCGGAAAAAAGCGGACCGCGGGCGAAAGATGTGACCATCGAGGTCGATCAATTGCCGGACGGGGTGATGATTTGTGCGGTGTATCCGGGATGGTTTCAGCAACATTGCCAGGACTGGCACTCGTCGAACATCGGAAGCGACAAGACGAAGGTGCATTTCAGGGTTAAGGTCCCGGAGAATGTTCGGCTGCACGCGCAGAGCGTGAATGGGGATGTGAAGGCGGAACACCTGGGGCGATTTGTACGCGCCAATACGGTGAATGGCTCGGTGCGGGTCTCGACCAAATCGTGGGTGGAGGCGGCCACGGTCAATGGGAGCATCGAAGCGAAGATGGGTAGCGCCGATTGGACGGGCGCCCTCAAAGAGGACAGCGTGAATGGGTCGATTACCCTTGAACTGCCGAGCGATACGAACGCGGAGGTGAGTTTCGCCTCGGTCAACGGAACGCTGCAATCGGATTTCCCCTTTGTCTCGAGCGGAAAGCTGACTTCGCACATGATAAAAGGGCAGATCGGCAATGGCGGACGGGATTTAAAGGTAAATACGGTCAACGGTAGCGTGACGCTGAAGAAAAGAGAATCGATATGAGGAGATAGACTTCAGCGACCCAAGGTCAGTCTCCGCTGGGTCAATCGTAACGAAAAGTAAATTTTCATTTCTGGCGCAACTTCGCGGTATTAACGATGTTCTAATACTGAGGGGGAAGTGCGCCATGGCTTTGAAGATCGGGTATGATGGCCGGGTGAACGGTTTGAATCGGTCGGCCAGCACGGGTTTTGGGGTAATTGGGGGCCTGCTTTTGTGCGCGGGCCTGGCAGCGGGACAGATCAATGCGGCGCCTCCTTCGGTAACGTCGATGGGTTTCGGCGGGAGGGCGATCAATGGCGCTCCGCCGAGTGTTACCTCCTTAGGGCCGCGCGGATATACCCCAGGGTTCAATCCGGCATATCCAAGCAGCAGGCCTATGTTCGGTTACGGTTACGGCAATCATCATCACAATCACAACGGGTATGCTCCCCTCGGAGCTGCGGTTTACGCGGTACCGATTTATGGGTACGCGTACGGCGATGCGGGGGACGACGCGGATAATGGCGCACCTGAGGATCAGTACAACGGTGGGCCAACGGTTTTTGACCGGCGCGGACCGGGCGTGGCTTCTCGACCACCGGCAGATTCTTTCGATCAGGGAAACGAGCAGTTAGCGGCAGCGGCGAGCGTACCCGATCCTCCGCCGACGGAGCAGCCTAAGACGGTTCTGGTGTTCAAGGATGGTCATCAGCAGGACGTGGAGAATTATGCGATTGTCGGCGACGCGCTTTGGGATTTGACGGGCGATCGCCGGCACAGGATCGCGCTGTCGGATCTGGATCTGGATGCGACGGTGAAGGCGAATGATGATCGGGGAATTGATTTCAACGTGCCGCCGGGATCGTAGGTTCGCGGCTGCATTCTAACGCTGCCCCGCGGCCGCCCGCTTCGCAGGAAGAGAATTTCAGATACGCATGGGCATGACGATGTAGCGGTACTTGTAGTCTTCGCTTTCTGCAGGACGCATCTGACCGGCGGATTGCGAATCTTTAAACTCCAACTTCACGTCGCCACTGCCGTTGGCCTTGAGAAAATCCAGCAGATATTGAGCGTTGAAACCAATGGCGAGCGAATCGCCGTTGTAGTCGATTTCGATGGAATCCTCGGATTCGCCGGTCTCGGTGGACGAGGCGGAGAGCTTCAGTTCGCCCTTCTCCAGCCGAATTTTCACGGCGCGGGAGCGTTCGTCGGCGAATTGCGCGACGCGAGAGATGGCGGCGGTTAAATCCTCGCTGCGAACGTTGATGGACTTGTTGTTGTCCTTGGGCAAGACGGCTTCGTAGTTGGGGAACTGGCCGGTGAGTTGGCGAGACGTCAACAGACGCAGGCCGATACGGAAGTACAAAGTCGATTCGTCTTTGGCGAATTCGATCTCCTCGGCGTCGGTGGAGTCGAGAAGGGAGCGGAGTTCGTCCATGCACTTTTTGGGGACGAGGGTTTTCATCTCGCCGGAAACGCCTTCAAACTTGGAGCCGCTGTGCTCGATGTGCGAGAGACGATGACCGTCGGTAGCGACCATGATGATGGATTCGGGCTTTAGCACCATCAAAGCGCCGTTCAGCGTATAGCGGGATTCTTCGCTGGCGATGGCGAAGCCGGTTTTCGCGATCATGCTGCGCAGAACTTGCGAGGGAATCTTAACGACGCCGGAGGTCGGAAACGCGGGCAAGCTGGGGAAATTCGAGCGGGCCATCCCGACCATCTTCGTATTCGAGCGGCCGCAACGAATGCTGACCCAATGGTTCTCGAGCAGCTTGATGGTGATGTCGGCATCGGGCAGCAGCTTAACGTAGTCGTGCAGCTTGCGCGCGGGAACGGTGCAGGAACCTTCTTTCTTGACCTTGGCGTTGCACGAGGTGCGAAGGCTGAGATCGAGGTCGGTGGCGGTGATGGCTAGCTTGTCGCCGGCGGCTTCGAGCAAATAATTCGAAAGAATGGGGATGGTGGTCTTGCGCTCGACCACACCCTGGGTCGCGGTCAGTTCACGCAGCAACTCGAATTTGCTAAGCGTGATTTCCATAACTCCCGTTGCAGTTGCGATGGCTTCTACCGGCATAGCACCCAATCTCCCGCTGAGTGGCGAATAAGTCGTTAACTTCCCTTATATCAAAAGAAAAACCCTGAAAACCAGCGATAAGCGCAGGCGGATGAAAAAATCCCCGTTCTGGAATCGTCTGCGCCGGAAATCAGGCTGGAAGCGCCATTTCAGCCGCCCAACTGCTCGGTCAGCTTATTCAAAAGCCGGTTCAAATCCTTGTCGTTCTTGCGCACCTCGTCGATCTTCTCGACCGAGTGCAGCACGGTGGTGTGGTGCTTGCCGCCGAACTGGCGGCCGATTTCGGGCAATGAAGCTTCGGTGAGATGCTTGGCCAAATACATGGCAATCTGTCGAGGGTAGACGATTGCGCGGGAATTATTCTTGGCCTTGATCTCGACCAACCGGAGTCCAAACTGTTCGGCAACGGCTTTCTGGATCGACTCGATCGTGACCTTGCGCGCCTGGGAATCGATGAAATTCTTCAGCACTTGCTGAGTGTAGGGGAGGGTGATTTCCGCACCGATGAGGGAAGAATGTGCCACAAGACGAATCAGTGCGCCTTCAAGTTCGCGGACGTTGGAGCGAATGTTCGAAGCGATGTAGAGAGCGACATCGGTCGGCAAAGTGACTTTTTCCTGCTCGGCTTTCTTCTGCAGGATGGCGACTTTGGTTTCGAGATCGGGCGGCTGAATGTCGGCGATGAGGCCCCATTCGAAGCGACTACGCAAGCGGTCTTCGATCTCCGCCAGCTCTTTGGGAGGACGATCACTGGCAATGACAATCTGCTTCATCGACTCGTGCAGGGCGTTGAAGGTATGGAAAAACTCCTCCTGCGTGCGTTCTTTTTGCGCGATGAATTGGATGTCGTCGATGAGCAGGACATCCATGTTGCGGAATTTGTCGCGGAAGCTGGTCATCTTGTCATAACGCAGCGAGTTGATCATGTCGTTGGTGAACTTGTCGCTGGAGATGTAGCAGATGGCCGCTTGTGGCAGGCGCTTGGCAATCTCGTGCCCGATGGCCTGCATGAGGTGAGTCTTGCCCATGCCGACGCCGCCATAGAGGAAGAGCGGATTGTAAGCCTTGGATGGCCGCTCGGCGACCGCCTGGCAAGCGGCGTGGGCGAACTGGTTGCCGCTGCCGATAACAAAGGCGTCGAAGGTGTAGCGGGGGTTGAGCTGCGCGGCGCCATCCCAATCGAAGCGCGACTGGCTGGAAGAGGTGACCGGTATCGGACGTGGCGAGAGGCCGCCGTCATGACGCACCGGAGTTGCGGCGGGATCGTCTTCCGGAGTGACGAACTGCACGTCCTGATATTCCAGGCCGAGGTTGTCAATCGCCTCAAGAATGAGATCGGCGTATTTATTGTTTTCGCTTCGCGCTTCGGCGTCGCGCACGCGGACGAACAAAGTTCCTCCACTGGCGTGACTGTAACGTGTGGGCTTGAGCCAGGTGTCGTAAGTATGGCGATTAATTTTCTTTTCGAGCGCGTCCAGAATGCGCATCCACGGATTGGGAGCAATGGTTGGGCTTGGAACGGACATAGTTAAGAATTCTCGTGAAACCTACTGCCTATTGGGCTTCCCAATATAAAAAGTTACAGCAAAGCATCCTGCCGGCCCCGGAAGCTGGGAGCCCGCGCTGCTTCCGGATTGCGGAAGCCGCCAGCTATTTCACTGAGCAGGAACAGGCGGCATAGTAGCACAAATTTTTTGTTCTTTGCGGGAAATATTCCGAGCGACTCTGTCAGCCACAACGATTGAAAACGCCAAAAGAAAATTCTGTCAAGTGGCGAATCTATAACTGCCGCGCAGAATGTGCAGCGATGGGAGACAGTGTGGTATGTGACATGTGCACTTGCGGTGGGGCAGTAGTCAGGAGTCAGCAGTCGGCATTCAACGTGACGGCGAGGAGTCAATTCTCGATCGCTGTGGTTCTGAATGCCAGTGCCGAGTGTTGAATGCCGTCCCTCTCGTGGAGGGGTTGTGAGATTTCTCGTCTCGCTGGAGAAAACGCGGGGACCTCGGAATGAGGCCGGTTAAGGAGCCCTGGGTGCCAGCGCGTTTGCCCCCTTTCCCACACTCATTTATACTTTTTCTTCAGCCCGCATCGCGGTTAGCGAAGCAATTCACGAAAATGAGGAGCAGCTTAGTTTCATGCCCAAGCGCACGTTCCAACCTAATCGCCGTCACCGCTCGAAGACGCACGGATTTCGCACACGAATGAAGACCAAGGGCGGCCAGGCGGTACTCTCGCGACGGCGCGCCAAAGGGCGCAAGCGTGTGTCAGTGAAGGCCGGATTCCGCGAGTAGAGAGTTTCCTTCTTGGATTTGGTGAAAAGTTCCGCAGCCCAGGTGGGTGGAACTGTGAGCAAGAGCCCCGACGAACCTGCTCAGCGCCAGAAATTTCTGCGGCGGTTCCGGCTGCTGCGACACAGCGACTTCGAGCGCGTGTACAAGCAGGGGAAGCGGCACTTTGCGTCGCACATGACGGTGTTTTATTTGCTCCGAGCCGAGGGCGTCGGCCCACGAGTAGGATTCACGGTCGGGAAAGTTTTGGGTGGCGCCGTAGAACGCAACCGCTTGAAGCGAAGGTTGCGGGAGGCGGTTCGGCTGCATTGGCCGGAGGGTTTGCCGCCATGCGACGTTGTGGTGAATCCGAAAAAGTCGGCGCGGCAAGCGGAATTTTCGGAGTTGTGCAACGAGATTCGCCGGGCGTTCACTGCGATCGGTAACACCGGGCGGATAAAATCTTAAGCGAGCTGATGTGAGATTCCTCGCCCCGCTGGAGAAAACGCGGGGATGAGGCTCTAGATCAGGATAGATGAGCGATATCGGAAAAAATTTCGGGTTGCTTTTTCTGCGAGCTTACAAACAGCTCATCTCGCCGATGATGGGTCCGGCTTGCCGCTACGTGCCGACTTGTTCGGAATATGCGATGGAGGCGGTAGAGCGCTATGGCTTGATGGTCGGCGGGGTGAAGGCAGTATGGCGTCTGCTGCGTTGCCATCCCTTCGCCAAAGGCGGATATGATCCGGTCGCGAAGAGCGCGGATGTGCGCGCGACGGTATCCGCTTCCGGCGAGTTTTGTAGTCACTGAGAAGACCTTTGCCAGACTTTCAAAATCCTCAGCAAGATCCCGGCATGGAGCGCAGGCTGCTCCTGACCTTTGCGTTGACGTTTCTGGTGATTTTGCTGTTCCAGCCGATCCTGAAAAAATATCTTCCGCAGGCGGCGACGCCCCCTGCGCCAACTCAGACACAAACTCCGCCTGCCGCTCAGCCCGAGATAAATCAACCGTCAGAGGTGACTCGATCCAGGCCCAAACCGCAGTCGACTGCCACGAAACAGGCGAGCTCGGAATCCACCATTGTCATTGAAAGTGACCTGTACCAAATCACGTTCACCAATCGCGGCGCGCAGGTCAAATCGTGGATCCTAAAAAAGTTTAACGATGAAAAGGGGCAGCCGCTGGAACTGGTGAATCAGGCTGCATCCGAAAAATATGGCTACCCCCTTTCGTTGTGGATGTATGACGAGACACAGCGAAATCAGTTGAATTCGGCGCTCTTCGTAACTTCGGCGACAGGTACGCTTCATACTCCCGTTGAACTCAGCTTTGAATACGCTAATCAGGGCACCACCGCTCGCAAGAGCTTTCGTTTCGACGACACGTATGCGGTGCAGGTAGAAACCTCGGTCACATCCGGTGGAAACAATGTGACGGCGTATCCGATGTGGCCGGCAGGCTTGGGCGACGAAACCAATTTGCCCTCGTACGCTTCCGGGCGAATCGAATACCAGTTCAATAACAACGTCGAGCGGCTCGCGATCAAGAAAATCAGCAGCGGAAATACGCTGCAAGGACCATTTAACTGGGCGGGAACGACCGACCAATATTTTGCGGTGATTTTCCTTCCCGACTCCAGCCAGAACGCCGCCATGGTCACCTTGCGGAACGCCATCGACATTCCAAAGGACCCGCAAAAGCCCAACCCGCAGGAAACCACGAAAGCTGAAGTGCTTGGAGTTGCCGTGGGCAACCCGCACGGGCCGACAGTGCAAAGAATGTTTGTTGGTCCGAAGAGTCTCAACGTTCTTGAATCGGTGCCAGTCCATGGAATCACCGGCGCGGAGCCGGATTTGCGAGCCCTCATCGACTTCGGCTGGTGGGGGGTATTTGCACGCCCACTGTTTATTTGGCTGAAATGGACTTACGCAAATCCGTACATTGGCGTGCACAACTGGGGATGGGCGATCGTGGTACAGACGCTCATCATCAACTTGGCTTTGATGCCGTTGCGCATCTCGCAGACCAAGTATGCGTTGAAGATGCAGAAGATTCAGCCGCAGATCAAGGCGATTCAAGAGCGCTACAAAAAGTACAGCATGCGAGATCCGCGCAAGCAGGACATGCAAAAAGAGATTTTCGCCCTGCAGCAAAAGGAAGGCGTCAGCATGTGGGGTGGTTGTCTGCCGATGCTGGTGCAATTTCCTTTCCTGATCGCCTACTATCGCATGCTGGGAATAGCCATCGATTTGCGACAGGCGCACTGGTTGTGGATTCACGACCTGTCATCGGCGGATCCGTATCTGATTCTGCCGATTTTAATCATCATCACCGGGCTGCTGATGCAGCGCATGACGCCGCAAGCGGGTATCGATCCTTCGCAACAGAAAATGATGAATGTGATGATGCCGATGATGTTCGGCATCATCAGTTTCCGGCTTGCAGCTGGTTTGTGCTTGTATTGGTGCGAGAGCAGCCTGATAGGAATCGCACAGCAGATGGTGTTGAACCGAACCAGCATGGGGATCGAAATGCGGGAGATCGCGCTGAAGAGGGCAAGGAAAAAAGAAAAGAAACAGTAGTCAGCAATTGGCATTTAGCACTTAGCATTTGGCCCCTTTTCGGATCAGCAGCTTCGTTGGGGCTAAATGCTAATAGCTAAGCAAAGCTCGGACTTGCCATGCCGATACCAGACAAAATCGCTGCTGCAAAGAAGATAAACGAAATGTTGAGCGGGGTTGTGACCCATGGAGGGTTGCGCCTGAAGTATCGGATCACCGTCGATCCACCGCTGACGGAAGAGCGGGATTGGGAGCGGCCGGAAATCTTAGTAGAGTTGTCTGGGCCAGACTCGCCGCTATTGTTAGAACGCGGCGGCGAGTTGTTGCGAGCGATCGAACTGCTTGCGATCGAGATGCTGCGCCTGCCGGGAAATGAGCACGAGAAAATTTGCTTCGATTGCATGAATCATCGCGCGATGCGGTTGCAGGAGTTGCGGGCGGCGGCAGAGGTGGCAGCGGACAAAGTTCGGCAGACGGGGGTTCCCTATCATTTTGCGCCCATGTCGTCGCGCGAGCGGCGGATCGTACATCTGGCGTTTCGCGATTATTCCGATCTGCGGACGGAAAGCGAAGGGGAAGGTCCGAGGAGATGTTTGGTGGTGTATCCGCAGAACTACAAGGCTCCGGCGAAAGCAAGGTAGACAACTTCCATAGTTTCTTAAGCATTGAGTATTCAGCGCCCCTACGTTTAGTCCTTGAGTGTTCCTTCGATTTCCCCGCGGTCCAAGCGGTCTCTTGAAACTTCCAACTGGAAACCTGAAACTGAACGGGTGAATCTGGACGATACGATCGTGGCTATCGCGACTCCGCCAGGACGCGGAGGGATTGGCGTGGTGCGTCTGGCGGGGGCTGAGGCAAAGAAGATTGCGCTTCCGATGCTGCGGCTGAAGCGCGAGTTGGAGCCGGGACGGGCTGTGTTTGGAGAATTGATTGAACCTGGCGCAGACCATGCGGAGACAATTGGCTGTCAGGCAGAGCGGAGCCGCATCGATGAAGTGGTTGTCACTTTCTTTACCAAGCCTCATTCGTATACCACCGATGACATCGTAGAGATTTCTGCGCATGGCTCCCCGGTTGTGTTGCGGCACGTGGTTGAGCTTGCACTTGCCGCTGGCGCGCGGCTGGCGGAGCCCGGAGAGTTCACGATGCGCGCCTTTCTCAACGGCCGCATCGATCTTGCGCAGGCGGAGGCGGTGCGTGATCTGATCGATGCGCAGACGCTTTACCAAGCGAAGGTTGCCGCACAGCAACTGGAAGGAGCGCTGTCGCGGCGGTTACAACCGATCAAACAAAAATTGGTGGAACTGATCGCGCTACTGGAGGCTGGAATCGATTTTGCGGAGGACGACGTGTCCGTTCTGCCGAGTGCGACGATTTTGCAGTGTATCTCCGAGGTGGAGGGACCGCTGGAAGAGCTGGCGGCTTCGTTCAGCTACGGCAAGATCGTGCATGAAGGCTTGACCCTGGCGATCGTCGGACGACCGAATGTCGGGAAATCGAGTTTATTCAATCGCCTGGTGGAGCGCGAGCGCGCGATCGTGACCGCAACTCCGGGAACAACGCGCGATCTGGTGAGCGAGACGGTTGCGATTGGGGGGATTCCCGTCAAGCTTATTGACACAGCCGGCATCCGGAAAGCGCTGGACGAAGCGGAAAGCATTGGCATTCGCAAATCGATGGAGGCCCTGGCCGACGCAGACTTGGTGTTGATCGTGCTGGATTCCTCGAAGCCACTGACGAGCGAAGATGATGAACTCTTAGGGCATGTGGATGGACGGCCTGCGATTGCGGTTGAGAATAAATGTGATTTACCCAGTTCTCAGTTGCCGGTCCTCAATTCCCAGTTAGCTCGGGTGCGGACCTCGGCGACGAATGGGGAAGGCATTCCCGAATTGCGAGGCGAGATTTTGCGGCACGTGGGCGGAGAGGCAGGCGGACAAACTGAGGCTGGATTTCTCACCAATTTGCGGCATCAGAATCTGGTGCGAGCGGCGATGGCGGAGTTGAATGCGGCCAAGAACGCGGTGGGCGATCGGGTTCCTCATGAAATGCTGTTACTGGATCTCTACAGTGCTCTGCGGCCGCTGGATGAAATCACCGGTGTAACCACGAATGACGATATTCTTAATTTGATCTTCAGCACCTTTTGTATCGGGAAATAGGTTCGTCACTTGGACAGGCTTGCCAGTGTTTCGCGAAACATCGCTTCGAAAGAATCTTTCTTGCCATTCTTCGCCACGACGCTGACCGCTTTTTCCGCGATCGGCCGCTGATAGCCAAGGTTAGTCAACGCCGACAATACGTCTTCTTCGATGGCGGTAAGCTTCGGGATTTCGTTCACGATCTCCGCTCCCAGTGGTGGCAGTTTGTCGCGCAGCTCAAGCACCATGCGCTCGGCAGTTTTCTTGCCAATGCCTGGAATTTTGGTGAGCCTGACAATATCGTTGCACCGAATGGAGGCCACCATGTCGTCGGCCGGCATGCCGCTAAGAATGGTGACGGCGAGTTTGGGGCCGATGCCACTGACACTGATGAGTTTTTCGAAAAGGTGTTTTTCCTCGGGGCGAAGAAAACCATAGAGGGCGAGCACGTCTTCGCGCACGTAGGTGTGGATGTGGAGGGCGATCTCAGTGCCCACTTGCGGCAATTCAGCAAACGTTGGCACAGTAATCGTAACGTCGTAACCGATGCCTGCAGTCTCGACGATGACCTGATTGGGCTGCTTAGCCAGCAGCTTTCCGCGAAGGTGAGCAATCATGCTTAAGGTATTGTAGCCGGGCGGGAGGGGCGTCGAACGGCGGGCCTGCTAGAACAGGGAACTTTGCCTGCGATTGGGCGCGATCCCAAAATGCTCGTAGGCAAGCTGAGTGGCCACGCGGCCACGCGGCGTGCGATTGAGAAAGCCGATCTGCATGAGAAATGGCTCGTAGATTTCTTCGATGGCGTCGGGTTCTTCCGCAAGCGCAGCTGCCAGGGTGTTTACACCGACCGGACCGCCCTGATATTTCTCGATGATGGTCAGCAAAAGTTTGCGATCGACTTCGTCGAATCCGTAGCGGTCGACTTCGAGCATCTGCAAGGCAGCTTGGGCGGTCGGCAGATCAATTTTTCCGGCACCGCGGACCTGGGCGTAATCGCGCACGCGGCGCAGCAGCCGATTGGCGATTCGCGGCGTGCCGCGAGAACGGCTGGCGATTTCCATGGCACCAGCTTCATCAACTTCGACGGCTAGAATCTCGGCGGAGCGTTTCACGATGATGCGAAGGTCGTCGTGGTTGTAAAACTCCAGGCGCAGCACGATTCCAAAGCGCGAACGCAGGGGAGAAGAGATGAGTCCGGCACGAGTGGTGGCGCCAATGAAAGTGAAGGGCTTGATGTCGAGCGTGTGAGTCCGCGCCGCCGGGCCTTGGCCGATGATGATATCAAGCCGGTAATCTTCGAGCGCGGGATAAAGGATTTCTTCGAGCGCCGGCTGCAGGCGATGAACTTCGTCGACGAAGAGGACTTGCTTGTCGCGAATGTTGGTAAGGATTGCGGTCAAATCCCCTTTGATTTGCAGCAAGGGCGCAGCGGTAGGCTGAAAATAAACTCCCAATTCGTTGGCGATGATGTTGGCGAGCGTGGTCTTGCCGAGTCCGGGCGGACCATAGAGGAGAACGTGGTCGAGCGCTTCGCCACGCGACTTGGTTGCTTCAATTGCGACCGCCAGATTCTCCTTGACCTTGGCTTGGCCGATGAACTCGGCGAGCTTTTGCGGGCGAAGCTTTAGTTCAAAGGACGAATCGTCTTCGACCGGAGCGGCCGAGACCAGGCGCTCGCGCTCTTGGGGAAGCTTGGGAATGTTTCTGACTGTGGCCACTGAGGGGATACTAGCAGGTCAGCGAATGAGCTTCCAGATTCTAGGTGGATTCGACTTTGGGGGATTGAGCACAGAGGGCACGGAGGTTCACAGCGAGAGGTGGTAGAAAGCCATCTTGACAATGTGACACATAATGTGTCACATTACGATTATGCCTTCGGTGAATATGCGCCAGCTGCGTGATACCCGCCGTCTTAAGGCGTGGTTGCGTGCGGGCAAGACGGTAGAATTACGCGAGCGAGATAAGCTGATTGCAAGGATTGTGCCGGAGCAACCGACTGAGCGGAAAGTCGAATGGCCAGATTTTGAGGCTCGGCGGAAGGCGATCTTTGGCGATCGGATTCTTACTGCCGTCGATGATTTCTTAAGGGACCGGCACCGAGATTGACGGTTTACGTCGACAGCAGCTTTCTGGTTTCGGTCTACATCGAAGACGTTCATTCTCCCGCAGCCGATGAGTTGCTGAGTACCCAGCCGACCATTTTGCTAACCTCACTCCATATAGCGGAATGGGCCCATGCGGTTGGTCAGCAAGTCTTTCGCCGGCAGATCTCCGCATCCGACGCGCGCCGAGTCGAACGGGAATTCGAGACGGATCATCAAGCAGGCCTCTGGCGTCACGTCACCATCCCTGAAAGTTCCTTTGAACTCTGTGCCCAGCTGGCCCGGCGTCACGGTGCCAAGCTCGGCGTACGTATGCTCGACAGCCTGCACGTAGCGTGCGCGTTGGAACTCAAGGCCGAGCAATTCTGGACGTTTGATGAGCGACAGAAGAAAGTGGCAAAGGCTGAAGGAATGAAGACGAATTAGGAACTGGCGCTAAATTGATCCACGAAAATACCGCTGTTTTTCTAACGCGAGTGTTCCGGAGACTCGATCGTGAAAGACGACTCAGTGAAGGCCACGGACACTATTCTTCTTCTTCCTTCACCTCGCCGCGTTCGGCTTTCGCCTTCTCGATGATTTTTTCCTGCAACTGCGCCGGGACCACGTCGTAGTGGTGCATTTCCATGTTGAAGCTGCCACGGCCCTGGGTCATGGCGGTGAGATCGACGCCGTAGGTCAGCATTTCGGACATGGGCACTTCGGATTTTACGATGGTGTTGCCGGCTTTGTTGTCCATGCCCTGAATGCGTCCGCGGCGACTGTTCAAATCGCCCATGATCGAACCGGCAAACTCGTCGGGCACGGTGATTTCTACGTGCATCACGGGCTCAAGCAGCGTGGGCTTGGCGATTTCCATCGCTTTCTTGAAGGCAATTCGGCCGGCCATCTGAAACGAGAGGTCGTTGGAATCGACATCGTGGTAGGAGCCGTCGTAGAGAATGACCTTGAAGTCGACCACTGGGTAGCCGGCGAGATATCCGCGCGCAGCCGCGGTGCGAATGCCTTTTTCTACGGCAGGAATAAAGTTTTTCGGAATCGCGCCGCCAAAAATGTCGTTGACGAATTCGAACTCGCCGCCGCGAGGCAGCGGCTCCATCTTGATTTTGCAATCGCCGTATTGACCATGGCCGCCGGTTTGCTTCTTGTGGCGGCCCTGAACATCGGCTTTGCCACGGATGGTTTCGCGATACGGAACCTTCGGTGCTTTCAGGTTCACTTCTGCGTGGTAGCGCTTCTTCATCTTCGCCACCACGACTTCGATATGTTGCTGGCCGGTGCCGGCAATGAGGAATTCTTTGGTCTGTGGATCGCGGAAGAAGCGGAGCATGGCGTCTTCTTCCATCAGCTTGTGAATGCTAGGGCCGAGTTTGTCTTCGTCAGCGCGGCTTTTCGGTTCAATCGCGAAGGTGATGGCGGGCTCGGGCAAATGAACCTTGGGATATTGGATTGGCGCACTCTTGTCGCCCAATGTGTCTCCGGTAAGCGTATCTTTCAATTTCGCCACCGCGCCAATATCTCCAGCGTGAAGTTCATTGATCGGCACAGCGGTTTTTCCCTGCATGACGGAAATATGAGCCAGTTTCTCGGCAGTACCACGAGAAAAGTTCTGCAGAGTCGCATCGTTTTTCAGGACGCCGGAGAAAACCTTGAAGTAAGAAATGCGCCCCGCGAAAACATCGTTGACCGTCCTGAAGACGTAGATGGAAACCGGTTCGGCGTCGGTTTCATGCCGGCGCGGAGTATCGCCATTACCGGAAGCCGCGGCTTCGCCTTGCACCCACTCGTGCTCGGAAGGCGCAGGCGTGTAATCGACGATGAAATCCATCACCCGGTCGGCGCCGATATTGCCAAGTCCCGAGCTGAAAATGACAGGGAAAATCTTGTCTTCGCGAATGGCTTCATGCAACGCGGGAATCAGATGCTCTTCGGGAATGGTTCCCTTCTCAAAAAATTCTTCCATTAAGGTGTCGTTGCCTTCCGCCACCATTTCGACCAGCTTTTCGTGCGCGGCTTGAGCCTGGTCTTTCATATTGGCCGGAATTTCCCCCTCTTTCCCTTTGCCGCTGCCACCCATTTCATAGGTGTAGGCCTTCATATTGACGAGGTCGACCACGCCTGAAAAACTCTTCTCACTGCCGATGGGAAGTTCCAGAGGAATGACGCTTCGGCCGAAAGCCGCGGTTAGTGAGTCCAGCACGCGAGTGGCGTCGGCGCGTTCGCGGTCCATGCGGCTCGCGACGATAAGGCGGGGAGTTTTAAATTCGTCGCAATAATTCCACACCCGCTGGGTCACGACTTCCACTCCGGCCACGCCGTCTACGACCACAATCGCGGCGTCGACGGCGGGTAGCATCATTTTGGCTTCATGCACGAACATGTTGAAGCCGGGCGTATCAATGATGTTGATCTTTGACTTGCCCCACTCCACGTAGGCCAGGGCGGAAGAAATTGACATTTTGCGGGCAATTTCTTCGTCGTCGTAGTCGGTGGTGGAGGTGCCGTCATCGACGCGACCGAGACGCTGGGTAGAGCCTGCGGTTTGCAGCATGGCGGAGACGAGCGAAGTTTTGCCGGCCTTGCCGTGTCCCATCACGGCTACGTTCCGGATATTTGCGCCTTCGTAAACTTTCACGGATTACTCCTTTGAAAAAATCTCAAGAAGGGCGGAAACCGCCCACTGGGCCGAGCACAGCCCGGCCTTCTGCTCTTTGGATCTTCACCACGGCGGATCTTCACCACGGCGGGCCCGTCAAGAACGAGAAAGAGGACCAGTTACAAGCTCACACTGAGCAGCTTGCCGAAACTTCCGATGCTAACACAGCGGAAATTGGCGGAACAACTCGCTCTCCGGCTATATTGGCGTGGAATGGATGACCGGGACTTGGAGTATTCGCGCGAGCCGGTATTCCTTACGGCGGAGTGGCGGCACCTTGCGATGCTGAACTACGAAGTCGACCCTAAGCTGCTCACGCAATTTGTCCCAGTGGGGGCGATGCTAGATAGTTGGAACGGCAAGACCTTCATCAGCTTGGTGGGATTTCGATTTTTAAAAACCCGGGTCCGGGGGGTTTCACTTCCGTTTCATCGCAACTTCGACGAGATTAATCTGCGGCTTTATGTCCGACGCGAAGACGAACCAAACATTAAACGCGGCGTTGTATTTATCCGCGAAATTGTTCCCCGACGACTCATCGCCGCTGTAGCCCGCGGTTTTTACAACGAACGCTATGTGGCTCTACCCATGTCCCACAATATTAGGATTGGTGGCGATGCCGCCGAAGTGGAATACGGGTGGAAATTCAATGGAACCTGGAACAAGCTGTCATTGAAGGCTGATACAGCTCCCACGCTACCGCAGGAAGATTCGGAGCAGGAATTTATCACCGAGCACTATTGGGGATACGCGTCGCAGAGAGACGGCGGATGCATGGAATATGAGGTGCGGCATCCGCGGTGGAAGGTTTGGACAGCATGCGAGGCGAGCTTTGAAGGAAAGGTGGATGAGTTGTATGGGAGAGAATTTGGCTCAGTGCTGAAGGACTCGCCGACATCAGCGTTTCTTGCCGAAGGATCTTTAATATCCGTTTGCCGTGGCCGGAGATTGTAAAGCAATGCCAGCGACCGAGAGCCCGAATCGTGGCTGGGTGTTTTACGACGGAGCGTGCGGTTTCTGCTCGCGATGGCTGAAATTTTGGCAGCCGACTCTAAAGCGATACGGTTTTGAGATTGCTTCTCTTCAAGAGGCCTGGGTTGCAGAGCGATTGCAACTTGCCGGGCCTGAGCTTCTTTATGACTTGCGCATGCTCATGAAAGATGGTCAAACGGCCGCGGGCGCGAATGTGTATCTGCAGGTGGCGCGAAGAATCTGGTGGGCATGGCCCTTTTATGCGGTGTTCAGCCTGCCAGGATTTAACCGACTGATTCACATAGCCTAGCGCTGGTTTGCCCGCAATCGGTACTGCATATCCCACACATGCAGGCTTTCATAGGACAGAGCGTCGCCGGGATCAGCTTTTAGCTTTGGCTTTGAGGTGAACTTTCCCGTTCTCGACCTGGACCGAGTATTCGACGGCATGACAGCCGTGCTCCTTGCGGATTTGGCTGGTTTTTTTCTCCACGAACTTGGCAAAGCTATCGAGGTTGCCGCTAACGGATTCGCCGGCTTTTTTCTTGGCGGCAGTCAGGGCCTGGTAAAGTTTCTCGACACGCTCGCGCTCGGCACGGGGATCGGAGCAGTCGATAGTTAGAGGTTGCTCGCCCTTGGCCGGCGCGGGTCCAGCGGCTACGCCATGGCCAACCCCATAGGCCGGCCGATGTTGAGGCGCGTGGTCTTCGGCACGCACGCCCTGGACAGAAAGGAGAGCGTCCTGCGGACGGCGATAGCCCTCTTCGCGAATGCGGCCTTTTTTCCTCCATAAGTCGCTGTAGACGGCATAGCGTTGCGCCAATTCGTTGTACTTGAAGCGTTGGGAGAACGTCAGCCGGCCGCCGTCGCTGAACTTGCGCAACAAGCTCAGCACTTTCCATTCGAGATCGGTGGGAGGCTTCTTGGTGGGATTGCTGAAGTACACCTCGTACTCGATTTTGAGGCGGCGCAATTGCGATTCGAATAGCGTTAGTTCTTCGTCAACGGTCAACGGAAGGCTCCCCGGTGACAGTGTAGGTTGATGACGTGGGCAGGACGAGGTGCCTATGGGCCACGGCGGGTATAGCACGAAAGTCACCCGGTCGACCGCGTTTCGTCTCGCAGATCCTGGGGTTCCCGAGGACGGGCTCCAATTCGGTCCCCGCTCCACTTCTTCCGTGATTACGTGCTAACCTTTCCTGTCAGACATTACTCAACAATCAAGGGGTCAAGAATGGCGAAAAATCACTACGTGACCAAGACGAAGCGGCGCAATCGTTCCGGAAAGCGTAAGGACACGAAGCGGATTGCTGCGAACATGGCCAAGATCAAGCAACTCGAACGAGCTCAGAGCAAAACTGCATAGAGCGGTTTCCATGAAGCGTCGAATTCTGATTCTCCTGTCACTGCTGGTGTTATCCGGCTTAGGTGTTGCTCAGACGGCTGCCCCTGCACCGGGCGGGCCTCCCGCAACGCGTCGCGACGACGTGCAGGAAACGCTGCATGGCGTCACCATCGCCGATCCATACCGCTGGCTGGAAGACCAAAATTCACCGGAAACGCGGACCTGGATCAACCAGCAGAACGCGTATACCCATTCGCTGTTGGATCGGTGGCCGGGGCGCGACCGGCTGGAGAAGCGCTTGTCAGAATTGTGGGAAGTGGAGCGTATGACTTCGCCCATCGAGCGTCATGGGCGCCTCTTCTACCTGAAGTGTGCCGCATACCAGGAACAGTTTGTCATCTACATGCGCGAGGGCGAACACGGCAAGGAGCAAGCGTTAATCGATCCCAACCCGATGAGCGCCGACCATTCCACCAATGTCAGCATTATGGATGTTGCGAAAAACGGGAAGCTCCTGATCTATGGCCTCCGGCTCGGAGGCAAGGATGAGAGTGAACTGCATGTAATGGACGTAGACAACAGACGCGATCTCGGAGACATGCTGCCGGCACACGTGTACTTCGATGTTTCGTTCTTGCCCGACAGCAGCGGTTTCTATTACTCGATGATGGCCGACGAGGGACCGCGCGTTCGCCTTCACAAAATGGGCACGAAGGCCGATGCGGATGTGGATGTATTCGGCAAGGGCTACACGAAACAAGACATCATTGTGGGCGATGTTTCAGAAGATGGCCGTCATTTAGTGATTCAGGCAATGCACGGTTCTGCGGCAGACTCGGTCGAAATTTGGGTCCAGAATTTGGCGAAGATGGGATCGATCGAGCCGGTGATTAAAGATCTCAAGGCGCGGACTTTTGCTTATGCCGTGGGAGACGATCTGTTCCTGCAGACGAATTACCAGGCTCCCAAGGGCAAAGTGATGCGGCTGAATCTGGCGAAGCCGGCTCCGGAGAACTGGCGCGAAGTTGTGCCGGAATCCGAAAATGCGATCGACAGTGTCACGCTCGCCGGCGGAAAGATCATAGTTTCGTACGTCAAGAACGCGACAAACATCGTCAAAGCGTTTGAGCCGGATGGGAAGTTGGCATTCGAGGCGAGTCTGCCTGCGCTTGGCGCGACCTTCGACTTTCAAGGGAAGTGGGAGAACGAGAATCTTTACTTTGGCTTTGCGTCCTTTGTGGTGCCCAACACTCTTTATCGCTGGGATATGAAGAGGGGGAAACAAGCGGTCTGGGCGCAGGTGAAAGTTCCGGTCGATTCCGCGAAGTTCGAAACGCAGCAGGTTTGGTATGCCTCGAAAGACGGAACCAAGGTGCCGATGTTTCTGGTTTACGCCAAGGGCACGAAGCTGGATGGCACGAACCCGGCTCTGCTCGAGGGATACGGCGGATTTGCGGTGAACAACACCCCTTACTTCGACCGGCAAGCGGTGGTATGGGCGGAGCGCGGGGGAGTATTCGCACTGGCGAGCCTGCGCGGTGGCGGCGAATTCGGCGAAGCCTGGCACAAAGCCGGCATGCTCGACAAAAAGCAGAATGTGTTCGATGACTTCATCGGCGCGTCCGAATGGCTAATCCAAAACAAGTACACCAATCCTGCGAAGCTATCGATTCTTGGAGGAAGTAACGGCGGGTTGCTGGTGGGAGCAGCGCTCACCCAGCGTCCGGAGCTCTATCAGGCAGTAGTTTGCTGGCATCCGCTACTCGACATGCTTCGCTATGACCAGTTCATGGAAGCTCAGTTCTGGGTAACGGAGTATGGGACGGCGAAAGATCCGGAACAATTCAAGTGGCTGTATGCCTATTCACCGTATCAACACGTGAAGCAGGGCGTGAAATATCCGGCGGTGTTGTTCATGACCGGAGACGGCGATACGAGGGTGGCTCCGCTGCATGCGCGCAAAATGACTGCGCTGCTGCAGGCTGATACGGGGTCGAACCGGCCGATTCTGTTGCGATACGAGACTGCTGCGGGACACGCCGGCGGCCGATCTTTGAGCCAAGAGGTCGGGGACGACGTGGATGAGCTGAGTTTTCTATTCTGGCAGCTCGATGTTGCGCCGTAAGATTTTCGCGGACAGCGACGGCTGTTCGGGAAGCTATCGCTATTGCGCTTGCGGACGGCTGCTAGATGAGTCATAAGGCTCGCCGTCCGCCAACGTTGTCAACCGAATCACGGAGTGATCTTGTAAATGACGCCGTCTCCGCTGCTGCCACCGCTGGTGGTGGCGCCGTAAATGTTGCCCGAGCTGTCCTCGGCTAAGGGTCCGGCCGGATTGAATCCGTCGTCTGCGCCGGTAAAGCTGTAGATCACGGAATATTTGCCCTTCGTGCTTTCTCGGGCTACTACACCGCAACCAAAGGGGCAAGTTGAGTTCACGGTCCCGCCGTAGAAGGTCGTGGCGTACCCGTTGCCGTCAGCAAGGAAGAGGCCGGCGGAGGGCTCTGCTCCGTCGCCCGCTTGCTCGCCAAACGTGTGTAAGACTTGCTCCTTGCCTTGAGCGTTCACCGAGAAGGCAACGCCACAGCCGACGGTGCCAATGACGCAACTGGTGGTGTTGCCCCCGAACTGAGTCACGCCATAAAAAACGCCGTTTCCCGTCCGCAGCAGGCGCCATCGCGGAGAAGTTCCCTCCGCGCCTTCAGGAAATGTGTAAAGTGTCGACAGGTTGCCGCTCGTGTCCAGTTTAAATATCGTTCCCCCATTGCCCGCCATGTAGCTGCCGCCGCTGGCGCCGTAGATGTTGCCGGCCGCATCGTTGATGAGATCTTGAGGAAACCCTCCGTCGGCTTGTCCGGTAAATCGGTACAACACGGTCTCTACGCCAGCCAGCGTGACCTTAAAAAGAACGCCGCAGCCCAAGCCGCCATCGCAGCTGGTAATGCCGCCAAAGCTGGCGCTGCCGTAGAGGTTGCCCTTGATCATGACCAATCCAAGCTCAGCCTGGCCCTGATTCTGAGAACCATCCGTACCGCCCAGGAAGGCATGCAGTGTCTTCAACGTTCCAGTCGTCGTCAGTTGGAAGACCGTGCCACAACTGCACGTGGGATCACCGCCCAAAGAAGTGATTCCGTAGAGATTGCCCGCGCTATCGCGAATTAACCGGCCAATCGGAATTCCTCCGTCGGTTGAACCAGTAAAGGTGTAGAGAATAGTCTCCTGCCCCGTGGGGGACAGTTCGAAAATGATCCCTCGGTTGGAGGATCCTCCGAACTGGGTCGTGCCGTAGAAGTTCCCCGCGGAGTCCAGAATGAGACCTCCGTTTGGAGCGTCGCCGTTCTTAAAATTGAAAGTGTAGAAGACGCTGAAAGTCTGGGCAGAAGCGGCGGTAACAAGCAATGTGAGTGCGAGTATGCTGAAGATGCGTTTCACCAGGAATCTCCTTAGGCTTCTAAAAAACAACATTGATTGTACTGCATCTGTCTTTTGCCATCGCAATAGACGATAAATCGGGGTATCCCGCAAAATCCTCACTCCGGTTTGTCAATGCTGGTGTTGCTAAACCCGGCGGCGGAATCGCTCGTGAGCCCGCCGTTCGGGATCGCGCTCCTCCGGTAGAATTGAGAGTCCGGGCGAGACATGGCTGTTTCAGGATTTCTCCGGACCTGAGCAATCGCATGTTTAAGAAAATCCTCATTGCCAACCGAGGAGAAATTGCGGTACGGGTGATCCGCGCGTGTAAAGAGCTGAGGATTGCATCCGTCGCAGTGTATTCAGATGTGGATCGAGCCTCGCTGCATGTGCGAAAAGCGGATGAAGCGTACTCGATCGGCGCGGCCGCTGCGACCGAATCTTACTTGAATATCCCGAAGATTTTGGACGTGGCGAAGCGCTCCGGTGCGGAGGCCATTCATCCCGGGTATGGATTTTTGTCGGAGAACGCGGCGTTTGCGCAAGCCTGCGTCGATGCGGGATTGAAGTTCATCGGACCGACAGCGGCTTCGATGGAGATGATGGGTTCAAAAACCCGCGCTCGCCAGAATATGCAGAAGGCAGGGGTTCCGTTTGTGCCGGGCACGTCGAGTGGGCTGGAGTCGTTCGAGAAGGCGGCAGAAGCGGCGGCGAGGATTGGATATCCCGTAATGCTGAAGGCTGCGGCCGGCGGGGGCGGCAAGGGGATGCGTATGGTGGGCAACCCTGGGGAGTTGAAGTCAGCCTGGGAAGCGGCGCGGAGCGAGGCCTTGCGCGCGTTTGGCAACGATGAAGTTTATTTGGAACGGGTGCTGATTAATCCCCGGCACATTGAAATGCAGTTGCTGGCAGACGAGCACGGCAATGTCGTTTACCTCGGGGAACGCGAATGCTCGATTCAGCGGCGGCACCAGAAAGTGATGGAAGAATCGCCCTCGCCAATCGTGGACGCTGACATGCGACGGCGGATGGGCGAAGTTGCGGTCCGGGTGGCGAAGGCTTCGGATTATACGAATGCCGGGACAGTGGAGTTCCTGGTCGACAGCGATCGGAATTTTTATTTCCTCGAGATGAACACACGACTGCAGGTGGAACATCCGGTGACGGAATTGGTTACGGGATTAGATCTGGTGCATCTGCAGATTCGCATCGCTGCCGGAGAAAAATTGCCATTCCAACAGGAGGATGTGCAGATTCGCGGCCATGCCATTGAGTGCCGCGTGTACGCGGAAGATCCCGATAATAATTTTTTCCCAAGTCCCGGTAAGATTACGCTGTTGCTGCGGGCATCGGGGCCTGGAATTCGTTTGGATACGGGCGTGTACGAGGGCTGGAACGTCCCCCTCGACTACGATCCGCTGCTGGCAAAGTTGTCTGGATTTGGAAGCGACCGGCAACAGGCAATCGCGCGGCTGGTGCGGGCGCTGAGCGAATATTTCGTCGGCGGGATCAAGACCAATGTGCCGCTGTTCCGGCGGATTCTCAAAGACCCGGAATTTGTGGCGGGAAACATTGACACCGGATATCTAGATCGGTTGCTGGAATCGCGGTTCGCAGAGCCTAATCGAGACAATGCAGATGTGGCAGCGATTGCGGCGGGGGTGTTTGCCGTGCTGGATGGTCAGACCGGCTCTGCAAGCAATGGAAGGCCGAGCGGCAACGAGGCTGCTTCTTCCGCCTGGAAGAGAGCAGCGCGGGCAGCCGTGTTGCGCGGGGATTGAGCTGAATCCGTATGGTCTACGATGTCATCATCGATGACAAGAGTTACCGGCTAGAGCTGGAGCGCACTAGCGGCAAATGGCATTGCAAGCTCGATGGTCGGGAAGTCGAGATGGATGCCGTGCTGGCCCGCCGCGACGTGCTTTCGATTCTGATCGAAGGCAAGGCATACGAGATTAAGCGGGAACGCACGGCAAACGATCTGCATTATTGGGTCGGAAGCGCGCGCTATGCGGCAGAGTTGCGCGATCCGCGTTCGCTGCGCAGCCGACAACGGGCAGCCGGTGATGAACATGGGCCGCGAAAGCTGGTCGCGCCGATGGCGGGCAAAGTAGTGCGCGTGTTACTGCAAGAGAAGAGCGAAGTGGAAGCTGGACAGGGTGTACTTGTGGTCGAGGCGATGAAGATGCAGAACGAAATTAAATCGCCGAAAAAGGGTATGCTGCAGAAGATCGTCGCGATCGAGGGGACGGCGGTCAATGCCGGAGATGTGCTGGCGATCGTGGAATAATCCGTCGTAGCCTAGAAAGATTACTCCTGCACCAACCAATCTAATGCTTCCTCACGAGTTTTAAAGGTGGGCAGCTCTCGCTGCGAAAAAGCCTTCATGTGTTCGTAAAAGACTTTTGGCAGATTCTCGGTTCCTATCCAGGCCGACTTCTTCACATGCGGCCGATCGAAAACAAGCCCTTCTTTCATTGTAGTGACTGCATCGCGGTCGAACTCGGCGCCAGTAAAGTCAGTCAGGATTAGCAGAGAATGCTTGGGATGGGTGGTCACGAACTTCGGTATTAAGCCAGCGATTCGCTTGACCTCGGGTGCCGAGCAGCCGGAAAGGTCGATCAGAAGAATGTTGTGCCCCTCATGCTGAATGAAGCGTATGCGATTTTCCATGGAGGTTGTGCCGCATCGCCGTTGAGCGACGGGCGCTGCCCATCATATTGCAACTTGGAGGCAGGAAGTCAAATTTGGGATGCCCGCCGGGGATTTCTCCTGGCTAGAGCCTAAATTCGCTCCAACTCCGGCAGAGTGCGCTCATTGGTGACATTGCCCGTGTTGAGGGTCGAAGCGGGTTCAAATAAGAGAATCCAGCATTCCTCATCGGCGACCGGTTTGTGTTCTACGCCGCGCGGCACCACGATGAACTCGCCTTCTTCGATCCAGACGTGGCGATCGCGGAATTCCATGCGGAAACGGCCCTTGACGACCAGGAACAGCTCGTCTTCGTGTTCGTGGTGATGGAAAACGAATTCGCCTTTCAGTTTGTCCAACTTGACGTGCTGACCGTTGAGTTCGGCGGCGACGTAGGGCTTCCAGAATTCGTTGATGCGGGAGAATTTCTGCGCGATGTTGACCTTGTCCATAGACAATCCTCTAATGTCAGGAAAGATTACGGCGAAGCGATTGGTAGGATGAGGCGGAATTGGGGATGGTCGCAAAGAAAGAGTGGAGTGCATTATGGAAGCGAGCCAAACGCGCGTATTAGCTGTCGCAAAAAACGCGACAGATCGCGCGGCTCGCCCAGATCCCTCGCTGCGCAAAGGAGGCTTGCTCGGGATGACAATCTAGCAGGAAAAAGGAGCGGCTGACGCCGCTCCTTCGAAGAGATACGACGGGTTAGTTAGTGGTGTTGCCGACGCTGACCGCGGCGGACTGATCGGCGTTCTCGGGCTGCTCGACCACGCCGTCAAACGGAGTGGCGGCGAACAAGCGGCCGTGAACCACGCTGATACGGCGCAGCGGGTAGCCGGTGTCCGGACCACGGTGCCAGCTCTGGCCACCGTCCGCACTTTCGAACACAACCCCGGTTTCGGTGCTGGTCGCGAGCAAGCGGTTGCCGTTGTGGTCGTAGGTGATCGAGCTGATGTTCTTGTCAGGCAAGCCGTTCTGCATGTGCTCCCAGCCGCCGCCAGCGTTGGGGCTGCGATAGGCGCCTTCGCGGGAGGCCACGAAAATTGCCTTGTCGGGAGTGACGGTCACGGTACGAATGAAGCTCACAGAGTGCGACAGTCCATTCGATTCTTGCCAGGTCTTGCCGTTGTCAGTCGAAACGATAACCGAGTTGTGAGTCGCGAGGGCGATAAAGTCGCCGTCGGATTGAACGGAGACGAAGTCCATCTTGCCAAGCACGGGGCCTCCGCTCCAGGTCTTGCCATCATTGATGCTGGTGAAGAAGCCGGCCGAGGTCGCAGCAAGCCAGCGCTTCGGGGCGATGTCGATGTCGCTCACATGAGCGGTCAGGACCGACCGGGTGAGTGACTTCGAGTTGACCTTATGTCCATTCACGGTGCGAGTGCTGAATTTCTCCTCCACCACGTCGTTGATCGGACTCCAGTCGGCGGCGGTGCGGGTAAGCTCGAACATGCCGCGATTGGTTCCGGCAATCAGGTCGCCGTCCGCAGCCTGTTTCAGAGTGAAGACGTCGCGGCCGTCGAGGCCGGCGCTCTTCTGCACCCAGCGCTGACCAGCATCGTGAGAAATAAAGACGCCGCCCTGCTCGCGGTCATTGACCAATCCGACGTACACCGTGCTGGGATCCTTCTGGTCGGCGAGGATAGCAGTGACGTAGCGGTGTGTGTATCCGTGGTTGGAAGGGGTGAAGCTCTCGGCGCCGTTAGCGCTCGCCAGAACGCCGCCGCGATCGGTTGCAAGCAGCACATGCTGCGAGTCGCGGGGATCAACGAGAACGTCATTCACCACGACTTCCGGGCTGGTCATCTGCTTCCAGGTCTTGCCAGAATCGGTGGTCTTCCAGAGGCCTTCGGTGGTTCCCGCATAAACGATCGCGGGACTGCTGGGATCCTGTTTCAGCACGCGGGTGCGGCGCGCGGAAAACGGGATTCCCTGGATCTTGGAGAATTGCTCACCAGCGGTCTGGCTCTTATAAATGCCGGAGCAGGCGCTGGCGAAAACTACGGAGGGATTCGATTCGTCGACGATAATCGAGAAGACGTCGGAATCGTCGATCATGCCTTTATTGATGTGCTCCCAATTGGCACCGCCATCGCTAGTCTTCCAGGCCAGATGCCAGGTTCCAGCGTAGACGACATTCGGATTGGAAGGATCGACAGCGATCGATTCCACGTTCTTGATTTCCTGAGTTGCGGCGGAAATTCTCTGCCAATTCTTGCCGGCATCGTTGCTGCGATAAACGCCATCCAGCGCGCCTGCGACTAAGACGTTATGGTCGGAGGCTGCGATTGAGATCGCACGAATCGACTTGCCATGCATCTCAGGAACTGACTCCCAGCTCTTGCCGCCATCGTGCGAGCGGAAGAAATCGCCGGCTTGCTGGTTCTCGACGCTCCAGGCCGCGACGTACATCTTTTCCGGATTCTGCGGGTCAATCACGATGTGATCGATGACGAAGTCGTCGCCGGTGCCGAGGTGGGCAAAGCGCGACCAGTCATGTCCGCCATTGGTCGACAGAAAAATCGTTCCGGTGCTGGTCCCCAGGAAAACGTGATCTGGGCTCTTGGGATCGAAGCTGAAGCTGCGGACGTCGCCGCCATCTGGGCCGAGAGAAGTCCATTGTCCCGCCCAAGCGCTGGCGCAAAACAACATAACCGTCAAAAGTATCAACCACTTGGGGAGGACGAAGCTGCGGATTCCGAAAGTCATAAATTTGTGCCCCTACAGGAAGGAATTCCTGTCCGGGGGTAAGCGTGACAGGCTACCACTGGCCTAGCAAGTTACCGAAGGGAAAGGACGTTAAGCCTCCCCGAAGGCCGCATCGCAAGCCGGTTGCGAAACTTAGATGCCGCCATTCTACATGCGTTGGCAACGGCTATCGTTGCGAAAAATAACGGAGAATCAAAGAAGAAAGCCGGTCGAGCTTGCGGCCCGACCGGCCATGGTTCGAAGCGGCTCGACTTACTGAGCCGATTTCTTCTTGGGCGTCGCCCGCGGATGATCCGGAACCGCTTTGACTTTGGATTCATCCACTGGTTCCGTGCCTTCACCGGAGAAGGTTGCGCCGGCAGGCACGACCCAGTATTCGGCAGTGGTGGTGCCAGCGCTGCCGGTACGGGTCTCGATGCGGCTAGGATCGATACCCAACTTGGCTTCGCCGCCGGTCAGATAAGCCTTCGAATCAACGGCGCGTTCGGCGGCCAGATTCTTGCGCTTCTCGTCCGGTGCAGAGTTGCCGACGATGACCAATTTGCTGTCAGCGTTCTGCTGCAGGTTCTTGGCGACGTCGTCGAGGATGGCCTTGCAGGTGTTGTCGACGCGCCACGGCTTCACCTTGTTGGGGAAGTCGCACTGGCTCAACTTGCTGGCCTGCGGCGGCGGCGGTGGCGGGTTCTCCACGTTGACTTGCGTGCTGGCTACCTGCGACTTCAAGCCCCGCGAGTCAGTACAAGTGGCGTTTACGGTAATGGGACCTGGAGAAGCGCCCGTGGTATTCAGGGTAGCGGTGCTGCCGCTGCCGCTGATGGTGCCGCTGGAGGCGTTCCAGTCACCAACCGTGACGGGAACGTTATCCGGGCTGGTGCAAGTGCAAGTGATGGTGGAGCTGCCACCCGCCTGCAACGAGCTCGGACTCGCCGAGCAGGACAAGGTCGGCGGGTTCTTCGGCGGTTCTTTCACAGTGAAAGTGGCCGAGCAGGTCGCGGTGTTGTTCTTCTTCTGCTTGGGATCGGTGATGGTGGCGGTCGCGGTGTAAGAGCCCCCGGCGATGCCGTTGGTATCGATGCTGGCGGTATTGTCTTTGCCAGTGATTTTGCCGCCGTTGCTGCTCCAAGCGTAGTTCAGGGTGTGCTTCGGATTGAAGTCCTTCCCCGTCGCGGTTGCGGTAACCGGTTCTCCAACCATGACTTCGGTTGGTTGCACCGAGCAACTAGCGCTGGGAGGAGTTGAGGGCGGATAACCGAAATACCATTCGATACCAGTGCGCAACCGCGCCCCGTCGAAGTTTGGACGCCGCAGGCTGGGGAAGCTGGAGGAAACATTGTCGGAGAAATTCTGGTGCGCCCAGACGTAATCGGCCTCAAACAGCCGGACGCCGAAGTGGCGGGTGAACTTCATATCCATGCCGCCGCCGAGGATGGCTCCAATACCGTCGTGGCTACCCAAGCCGGAAATATCCGTGCGGTTCCAGCTAAGCAGCGCGTTGACGAATAGATTGACGCCTTCGTGTCGAGTTTCCAACTTGGGGCCGACGGAGACGGTTTGCTCGCTCGTCAGATCGGTCCAATTGCGGCCGTAGTCGCCTACCAAGCCGACATATTTTGCGAAGTTATAGGTAAAACTGCCACCCGCGCCATCGCCCATGTCGCGCAGAGTCTGGGGGATAGGAGCAGTGGCCGGTTGAAACGGTGTCGGAACGGTTGCGCCGGGATGCAGCCACTGATATCCGGCAAAGATTTCGTATTTGGGGGTCTCTTCGTCATCTTGGGCAAAGGCACCCACAGAAAGCAGAAGTAAAGTGAAAATGCTGAGGTAACCGAGAATCAGTACACGCCCACCACGTGCTTTCCTGGAAACAGGCATATATCTCCTCCAAAATGCTAGCAATAGTGTCCATGCTCGTCATACAGATTGGGGATCCCTCGCATGGAAAAATGTAAATGACCTAAACGGCAAGTTCGACTTTGATGAGAGCGGCGGTACTTATGATACTCAACGAGTATAAATTCCGTCCAGTGGAGCAGTCTCAGATTGACACGTTTTCGCGACACATCGACAGCAGCAAGGTAAACTGTGGGATGTTTGCACGCAAATGGAAGTGTAGCGGAAAAATTGAGCGAAACCACATATGAGTCAAGAGAAAGTACTCATCGTAGAAGACGAAGAAAATGAGCGGACGGGTCTGGCCGAAATTATCTCCTCTTGGGGATATCGGGCGGACACGGCTCGCGATGGCGTCGAGGGCTACGAAAAAGTTACGAGTTGGTCGCCGTCGGTGGTGGTGACCGATTTGAAGATGCCGCGCATGGATGGAATGGAGCTGCTGGAACGGATTGGCGAGAACGGCGCCCTCAAAGTAGTTGTAGTGACGGCACAGGGAACGATTGACAGCGCGGTTCAGGCGATGCGCATCGGCGCCTACGACTACATTACAAAACCGATTGACACCAATCGCCTACGGACGATTCTGCAAAATGCGACGGCACTGCTTGGGGCTCAGGTCGAGCTGGAAGTCACCCGGCGCAAGCTGCGCGATACCGGGTCGCTGGGAACTTTGGTAGGGGGTTCGGGAAAGATGCAGGAAATCTTCCGGTTGATCGAGCTCGTGGCTCCGAGTACGGCATCGGTTCTGATTACGGGCGCGAGCGGCACGGGAAAAGAGCTTGTGGCGCGGACCATCCATGAACTCAGCCCGCGGCGCCCACGAACATTCGTAGCGATCAATTGCGCCGCAATTCCAGAGACGTTGATCGAAAGCGAAATTTTCGGCCATGAGAAGGGAGCCTTCACGGGGGCGCTGGAACGGCGAACGGGCTGCTTCGAACTAGCGGAAGGCGGAACCTTGCTGCTGGACGAGATTGGCGAGATGCCGGTTGCGACGCAGGCCAAGTTGCTACGGGTTTTGGAAGACCGCAAGTTGCGGCGGTTGGGAAGCAAAGTTGAAACCACTGTGGATGTGCGAGTGCTGGCAGCCACGAACAAGGTTCCGGAAGAAGCCGTGGCGCGGGGCGAGCTTCGCAACGATCTTTATTATCGGCTGAACGTGTTCAACATCCACATGCCGATGCTGCGCGAACACAAAGAGGACATTCCCGCGCTGGTGGAATTTTTGCTCAAAGATATGAGCGCGAAGCATGGTCGAAAGGTGGCCGCGGTCAGCGAGGCGGTGCTCAATTCGTTTCAAGCCTACTCATGGCCGGGAAATGTTCGCGAGTTGCGCAATACGCTGGAGCGCGCGGTGATCGTGTGCGAGGGTTCGGTGGTCGAGACCAAACATCTGCCACCGGATTTTGGGCGGGCCGCGGTTCGGCCCTCCTCGGGAGATCCCGACGCGGTACACCTGGGCGTCGGAACGACGGTGCGGGAGGCAGAAAAGATGCTGATCCTGAAGACGCTGGAATCGACCAGTAACAACAAAACCCGGGCAGCAGAAATCCTCGGGATCAGCTTGAAGACGCTTCATAATAAGTTGAAGGAGTACGGCAGCGCCGTCGACGATAAGGATGAGCCGGCGGAAACGATGTAGCCACTTATGCGTCGGAGAACCCAGATCGTTCTTTCCATCACCCTGATGGTGACGTGTCTGGTTTCGTATTTTTCTTACGTCTATGTCTCGCAAATTTTGCGGCAGCAGTTGCGAACCACGCATGATACAGCCTTCTATCTCGTCTCTCAGATGGTCTATCTGGCGAGCAATGCGGTGCCAGACCTGACCAGCACGCGAGTCAATACCAACGATCCGCAAGCTGTAAGCCGCGCGGTAGCGTATTACCTTTCGACTGACTCTGATCTGAACGCGATGTTGGAGTCGGTGGTGGGAAACTGGCCGATTGTGTACGACGCGGCGATTGTAGACGTGAACGGACGGGCGATTCTCCACAGCAATCCCGACCTGGTCGGCAAACAGGTCACGGCGCGGCCGGATTTTCAATTGCTGCAGCAGGCCCATTTCCGCCAACAACTCAGCATGGTGTATAACCCCCCGACGGTCTACGAATTCAGCCGGCCGTTGCAGTTGAATGGGGCGCCATTCGGAAGTGTTCGCCTGGGAATCTCCACTGTTTTTATCAAGGATGACGTCACGCCCCGGTTGCGGCATGCGTTCGCCTTTTCTGTAACTGCGATTTTCCTTTCATTATTGCTCTCCGCCGTGCTCTCGCATATTGCTTTTGCTCCCTTGAAGGAATTGAGCCGCACCCTCGACAGCGCAACGGCAGGGGAAGCAGTCTCCGACGCGGCAGAGCGCCATGATGAATACGGATTGATCAGCTTGAAGATTGCCGACCTCGGCCGGCAGGTGCGCGATGCCAAGGAAATTTTCTCGGCTTTGAAAGACAACGTCGACCAGATCATGGCCAATTTACAGGATGGCCTGATGCTGTTCACACGGGATGCGCAGGTGGTTCTGGTAAGCGCTTCGGTGGAACAATTCTTGAAGCGTCCGCGCGGCGAACTGCTGGGCAGAAATGTGCGGGATATATTTTCCACCGACTCGCCGCTGGATTCGCTGATCTTGGCGACTTTTCGGAACCGACAGCCGATCGAGCAACAAGAAGTCGAGGTGTGGGAGGGGATGCACGTCCAGGTTTCGCTCGACTTTATTCAGGAGCGAGGCACGCCGATCGGTGCGCTCCTGATACTGCGGGACACGGAATCGGCGCGAAGGATCGAGGACGAAATCGAGTTATCCCGCCGGATGTCGGCAAGCGGCCGGCTGACGCGCGGTGTAGCTCATGAAGTGAAGAATCCGATCAATGCCATTGTGCTGCACTTGCAGCTACTGCGAAATAAGCTGGAACAGACGGATCCGGATACACGGCGCCACATGGACATCATCGACAGCGAGATTCATCGTCTCGACCGGGTGGTGCAAATTTTGGTGGACTTCACGCGTCCGCGCGATTTGCGCGTGGAGGAGATGGACCTGCGGCCGCTCCTGAACGAGGTCGTTCTGCTGGCAGCACCGGAGGCGGAACAACACGGAGTCACGATTTCTCGAGAGTTGGGAACGGAACCGCTGAATGTGAGAGTCGATAGCGACGCGATGAAGCTGGCAATTTTTAATGTCATGCTGAATGGCATCCAAGCCATGCCCGGCGGCGGGAAGCTCACGATTTCGGCTCAGCGAGAAGAAACAGGCGTGGTGGTTTCGATTCAGGACCAGGGAGGCGGAATTCCTCCAGAAGTCCAAGAGAAAATTTTTGAATTGTATTTCACAACCAAGAAGGGCGGCAGCGGAATCGGATTGGCGCAAACTTATCAAGTGATGCAATGGCATTACGGGTCGGTGGATTTCGAATCCCTGGATGGGCAGGGAACAACGTTTCGGCTACGGCTGCCATTGGCCGAAGAGGCCCGGGGCAATGGCCAAGTGACGATGCAAACTCTGACCACGCGCGGCGATTGAAATGTACTTCCGTGCAACGCGGCGGCTCTGTTTTCTGGACTACAATTTAGTCATCCATCCGATCGACTGAGCCGCTCATCATGACTCTGGCCAAAATTACCGCCGGTGTTCTATTGCTCTGGCCGAGCATGGGCGGGATTGCATCCTGCGTTGCGCAATCGGCCCAGACCCAGCAGGCTCCAGCTTCTTCGCAAACCAGCGCGAACCAACAAGCGGGACAGAGCCAAACGACATCGCCTTCGAAGCCCTGCTCTGAAACTTCCTCGAAATCGCAAGCTGGGTGCAAGTCTTCTTCGTCAAAGCCCAAGACTAAGAAACAACCTGCTCACAAAGAAACGAAAGCTGACGAAGCGAACCCCAACACAAAGGTGATACGGAACGGCGGTACCGGCGAGCCAACTGTGGCCATCTCTTCCGATGAAGGTCAGCGGAAGGCACGAATTGACGAGACAAATCGCCTGTTGGGGGCCGCGGACCTGAACTTGAAGGATATTGCGGTACGTGGGGCCAGCGCCAGCCAGGAAGTCACGATCAAACAGATCCGCAGCTACATGGATGCGGCCAAGGCGGCGGTAAACAGCGGAGACATAGAGCGGGCATACAATCTGGCGAATAAAGCGAACATGCTGGCGGCCGACTTGAATGGGCACTAAATGTGACGGCGGCCTGATCTTACTTTCCCTTCGACCTCGCCGCGTTCACCTTCGCCAACAACTCCTGTGCCGGCCGTTGCACTGGGCCGTTGATTTTGGCGGCTTCGGTCAACGCTTCCCGAGCCTCGGAGACTTTGTTCAGCTTGGCGTAGGCAAATCCCAGGCGAAACAAAGCGATGGAATATTGCTGATCGTCGAGACCTTTGAGCAGGCCGGCCGCCGATTTTAACTGTGGGATTGCAGCCGCCGTTTTGTCCTGCTTCAGGTTTGCGTAACCGAGAGTGGAGTAAGCCGCGCCCGCAGAAATTTTTCGCGAGCGGTCAGCGTCGGGAGCGTCGGCCTTGGCAACATCCACTGCCTTTTGCGCGTAGGTGATGGCCTTGGCTGCGCTGCCGGGCTTCGGGTCATCGACGTAGGTCCCTGCAAGAAGCAGCAGCGCTGGTAAATTGTTGGGATCGCTGGCCAACGTTTTTTCGCCGTATGCAATCACGCGCGGCGTGTCCTTCAGTTCGGATAAAGACATCATGGCGTAGGAGCCGATGGAATCCTGGAAGCGCGAATTGGGAAATGCCGGCGTGAAGCGTTCGATCTCAGCCATGCGAGCCTTGGCGTCAGGCTCGGACGCGATGACATTAAATGCAGCTGCTTCCAAAAATTCGCAAGAGTTCTTGGCGGCGGTCTTCTCTTCCTCGACGCGCGCGGCGAAATCCTGATCGCTGACGCCCTCCGGCTTAGGCTGTTTGGGGATGGAGCTGCAAACCTCGCCGCCTCGCAAGGCGTAATCCATGGTCTTGGCATTGTCTTTCAACTGCTGTGCAATGCTCGCTTGGGAGACGAGGATGTCAAGATTACGAGGCGAGGCAGTCAGGGCCTTGTCACCGAAGGTCACCGCCTTCTGCAAATCGCCGCTGTTCTGGTACAACTGCGACATCTGCCAGTTGCCGTAAGCCACGGCGGCAGGATTCGAGGAAAATTTCTGTACGAAGTCTTCGTACATGGCAAGCTTCTTTTGCGCATCCTGCTCGTTGGAGATCGCGGTGAGCGCCTGATCTTCCGGCGTCCCCGCGGCGATCGTGATGCGATCTACCTGGGAGAATGCGAGGAAAGAAAAAACTGGAATCAGGATCACAGATAAGAAGCGACGGACGGGGCCCATACGCACCTCCAATTTCAGTCGCCCGCATCGTAGCTCCGAATGGATGCGGGTGCAAGGGCAATTGAAGCCGGATTGTCGTTGCTCCATGCTATATTCGGCTCAATGAGCAGTGCCGAGGAGAGACGGCGAGTCGCGAACGCTCAGGTGGTCTCGGTACCCGCGGAAAACTCGCCTTTTTATCACTCGATTTACTTCATCACCCTGGCCGCGCTGGCGCTGCGGCTTGCAGTCATAACGATCGGCCACACGTATCGCATTACGCCGCGCGGTGATCATTTTCAATTTGCCTGGGAAGTGGGGCGTATCGCGCGTTCGATTGCGACCGGGCACGGCTTCTCTTCTCCCACTGATCTGCCGAGCGGTCCCACGGCATGGATGGCGCCGGTCTACACCTATATTCTTGCGGGAGTTTTCAAGCTATTCGGAGTGTATAGCCCGGCATCCGCGTGGGTGATTCTGGCGTTCAACAGTCTTTGCGCGGCGCTCACCTGCGTGACGATTTATCGTATTGGAGAAGAGATTTACGGCCTTGAGGTGGCGCGGTGGGCGGCGTGGACGTGGGCGATGTTTCCTTATCTTATTTATTGGCCGGTCCGCGTAGTCTATGACACGAGCTTTAGCGCATTTTTACTGAGTTTGTCATTATTGCTGACAATCCGAATGGCGAAGACAACTCCGCGTGCGCGGGAGTGGGTCGGCTTCGGTTTGCTGTGGGGAGTCATCGTTCTGACGAATCCGTCTTTGATGACGATGCTGACTTGTTCCCTGCTGTGGCTTCTATACCGGATGCGGCGGTGGCGAGCGTGGGCGATGGGTTCCACACTGTGTATAGTGGTTTGCATGGCGGTGGTGAGCCCGTGGCTAGCACGGAACTATCGGGTGTTCGGAAAGTTTGTTTTCATTCGTGACAATCTCCCGCTCGAGCTTTACATGTCGAATAACCATGAATCGGTGGGGTTCTGGACGCGAAATGAGCATCCGGCGAATGACCGGCAAGCGATGGAGAGATTTCATGAATTGGGCGAAGCGCGATACATGGCGGACAAAGGGCGGCAAGCGCGGGAGTTCATTCGAGACAATCCGGCGACATTTGCGGAATTTACTCTGAAGCGCGCCCTCTACTTTTGGATTTCACCTCCGCAGGCGGCGATCGTCGGCGGGTATGACTTCGACATTTCGCGGCACATGAATTATTTTCTGGAGGCCGCGTTCGCCTTCGCGGGATTGTGGCTAAGTTTTCGGCGGCACATACCGGAGGCGTATCTGTTGGCGTGTTTTCTGCTGGTTTATCCGCTGCCCTATTACATTGTCAGCCCGTATCCGCGCTATAAGCACCTGATCGAGCCGGAAATGTTATTGATGATCGTGTATTTGTTGTGGGAGGCGCGGACCGTTCAGGTTCGCTGGCCGCTGAAAGAGTCGCGGTTGGCCTCGTACTAGACGTTGCGATGGCCGCATTCAAGCCACGCGTTCGGGTTGCTTGGCGGGTGCGTTGGAAACTCGATCGGCAGATGTTCTTCTGGGCGGGAACTCGGGAGTAACCGTGTCCCAACCATTCAGCACTCCTTTGTAGACCTCGGCGATTTGTCGCGCAATTTGTGGCCAAAGATAGCGCTGCTGGATGAGCCGTTGAGCACTTCGCCCTGCCGCGGTGCGAATTTCGGGATCGAAGAGAAGAAGTCCCAACATCCGGGCCAGGTCATCGACATCGCCGGCGCGAAAAGTGAAGCCGGCGCCATCGACGACTTCCCGGTTCTCAGGAATATCGCTGGTCAAGACGCAAAGTCCCGCGCCCATAGCATCCAGCAGGGCGAGCGAGAGTCCTTCAAGATCAGAAGGCAAGACGAAGAGTGCCGCGTTGGTCAGCAATTCATTCAGCGCGTCGCCAGAGACCCAGTTCAGAAGAGTAATATTTTGTGACTGATGGCGTTGAAGCTGAGCGGCGTAAGCATCGGTATGGCTGGAGCCACCGGCGAGGACAAGTTTGTACGCAGTGTTCAACTTTTCGAATGCGCTGATTAGGAGATGGCAGTTTTTTTCGGGCGAGAATCGTCCGAGAAAAAGGGCATAGCAGTTCGGTTCGAGTCCCCACTGCGCGAGCTGAGTTGGCAGATTTCGCGGGCGAAGTGCGGCACCGTTGGGAATGTATTTGGTTTCTCTTCCATAGCGAACGCGATAATAGTCCTGCAAGGTCTTTGAGACCACCATGGTTGCATTCGGCAGACGAACCGCGGCGGCTTCCCCCCAACGCAGGATTTTCGATGCGATACGTCCCCACTTCTTGCGTTGCCAATCCAGGCCTTGGACGGTCACGATTGTTTTCTTGCCTGCCAGTCGGGGCAGAAAGGAAAAAAGCGCGGGACCTAGCGCGTGGTAATGGACGATATCATTCGAGCTGAACATCACGTGTAATGAGCTAAGGAAAGTGTGGATGACGGTCTCAAAATGCTTAGACCGAATCGTGGGCAGGCGGACTAGCCGCATGCCATTGTGGGTTGCAAGATTGGGCGTGAAATAAGTGCGGCAATAAATTGTGACGGCATAACCGAGCGCGGCAAGTTCTTTGCCGACTTCTTCATAGTAGGCTTCAATCCCACTGTACTTCGAAATGACGCCACGGCCTCCGATGAACGCGACGCGCACAGGAGGCTTTTTCCGCGAGGGAGCCACGGCACACAGCGTCATCTCGTCATACACCCGCATTAGTTCCTGATAGTGCTTTTCTGGGGTGTGATTTGTTTCGATCAGGCTCCGGGCAGCAGCTCCCATCCTGGCGATCACTTGCGGTTGGAAGGCCAGCTGCGAGATTGCATTTGCCAGTTGTTCGACATTGCCCGGCTCATAGAGAAGGCCGGTTTCGTGGGGATGAACCAACTCGCGGCGCGAGCCCAGATCGGAAGCGACGACGGGACGCTGCCATGCATAGGATTCAAGAATGCTCTTGCCCAAGGTCTCATAGGCATGGGAAGGAAGCACGGTGAAGCGGGATGCGGCGATCGCTTGGTTCAACTCTTCGCCGCCGAGGTGGCCGAGAAAATCGACGTTGTTCAAGTCAAGAATCTTTACCAGGCGCTCTAGTTGCGCTCGCTCCGGCCCGTCTCCCGCGATCGATAGGCGGAGTTGCGGCAGAGACCGCATGGCATGGATGAGATCCGTGACTCCCTTTTCCGGCGATAACCGGCCGAAGTAAAGAATCGGCGCATCGAGCGCGGGTGGCGGAGGCGCAGGCGACAGTTTCTGGAAATGAGGAAGGACCGAGATGCTTGGCGGATCGAATTTATTCCTGATCAGAAGATCCTTGGCGAACTGGCTGGGCGTGAGAAAGTGGTCGACGCATTTTCGGTATGTTTTCAGCCAGTAGTGAAAATAGGCTTCCGCCACGAGTACGGCCGAAGCGCACCGCGATTCGGTATAGCAGCCTTCGGTGAAAACTTTCCAGAACTTTCCCGTGCATGGTTTTTCGCAGGCATGGCCGTGAGAGACGAAGTTGTAAGCCGGGCAGAGCAGCTTGAAATCGTTCAAGTGATAAAGCGTAGGGATGCCTTGGGCTTTCAGTTCCCACAAAATCGAGGGCGAAAGATGATGATAGATATTGCGAATGTGAGCGATATCGGGGCGAAATCTGGCGATCAGTTGTCGCAGCCGCTGCCTGGCGTCGGTCGAATAGATAGCGTGGGCTGCGAGTTTGGCGCGAGCCGTCCAACTTCGGCTCTCGTCTTTGAAGTCAATGTGAGGCACGAACCATTCATCGAATGGCGTGCTGGCGCCTCGAGAGTCGGACATAGAGAACAATGCCACTTCGTGGCCATGGGCGCGCAGGAGATCCATGAGTTCGAAGAGATAGACTTCGGTGCCGCTGAAGGGAAAGTTGTATTTATTGCAGAACAGGATCTTCATAAACTGTTTCCTGAGGGGCAGAATTGTCGGTTGCTGACGCGGCGCCAAGGGTAGCGAACATGCGGTCACAAAAGCTTGTCAGATTCTTTTGCTGGTCAAAATGGTGTTGCACGTACACGCGGGCGGCTCGACCAAGCGGGCCGAGGGCTACTCGGTTGTCATGAATCATTTCTAGTTGAGCCACAAAACCCTCCAGTGAGCCGGAGCGATATAGGAACCCAGTTTCGCCATGGGAAACCAGCTCTGGAATCGCAGTAATTTCCGGTGCGAGCACGATCTTTTCGTGGGCCATGGCTTCCATCAGGACAAGTGGGAGGCCTTCGCTGCGGCTGGTGAGGACCACGAGATCGGCCATTTCGTAGTAGTCGTGCATCTCGTCATGCGAGACCTGGCCGAGCAGGCGAACATCACGCGCTAAGTCGAATTCATCAATCACTCGTTCCAGGTGGCGGCGCTCGTTGCCTTCCCCGGCAATCAGACAGGTGAACTGAAGGCCGCGTGCCTTAAGCTCTCGGCAGGCGCGTAGCAAGAAGGCGTGATCTTTTACTGGATGCAGACGACCGGCGGCGAGAATGATGAACGAAGATGTATCGGTCCTGGTCCGAAACGTCGAAGGACGATTCTCGGCGCAATCAACGCCGAGTCGATGGGTGATGATCTTGGCCGGATTCACTTTGGAATAGTGGGTCAGCAAATATTGGCGATTGAATTCGGAGATGGTGATGCAAACCTCGCAGAATTCCAGCTTGAGGTCGAGGTAGGCGGGATCGAGCAGAATGTCGGAGCCGTGCAGCGTCATGCTGAAGGGAATTCCGAGAAGGCGGGCGGCGACCATCGCGACCCACGAGCCGAAATATCCATGGTGTACGTGAATGTGCTGGACATGACGGTGCTCGAGCGCTACCGCGTAGTAGATTCCAAGGAATGTGTGCGCGAGGGCACATATGCGCTTCGCGAGCGATTCCCTTCCTTGAAACAAAATGCGGCGAAGAAAAACTTGTATGACCGTAAGGTTGCAGAGAGCGAACCGAAGGGATCGCAGAATGGTTTTCAGCCGCAACGGCTGCAGATACAAAGTTTGCCTTACCCAGGAATCTGGATCGCTGTGACTGCCGGACAAGACCCGCCGCGCGCTGCACGGAATGACAGTCACTCCGCGCTTGCGCAGTTCCCCAATTTCATCGACCACATAGCGTTCGGTCTGCGCTGGGAATAAGTTCGCGAGATAGGCGATCGTCGACGGCATCAGAGTTCTGTTCTCAATCGAGTAACCCCACGGTACGGGAAATCGAACTCACGAACAGGACAGCGGCAAAAGTTGCAAGCCAGGGCACAAGGCGGCGATAGGAGATGAATACACTGCGCGCCAGACCGGCGTGAATCGCGCCGTAAGAGGCGCAAGCGACTAGTTCCGCCCAGCCGTAACCCACGATGCCGGCACGGGGCAGCAAAAACAGGGTGGTAAGCGCCAACAGAACCACGTGCGCTGTGTAAGCTTCAGTGACAACGCGAGCTTCCCCGATCACGAACAGAGCCGAAGCCTGCAGGTTGTAAATCGAGTTGACGAGAACACCCGCAGCGACAAATGGATAAACCGCTAGGCTGGGCAGCCAGCGCGGTCCGGCAAAGTGTCTCAGCAGGAACGGACCGCACAGGGCGAAGCCGCACAACAAAGGTCCTAACGTGATCACTTGCAGAAAGAGTGCCTGCTCCAAGGCGTTGCGAAATTGTTCGTGATGATCCTGCAAGCGCGCGAGACCCGCGACCGCAATGCGTCCGGCAGCCAAGCGGAACGTACCGAGCGATTCCGCAATGCGGATGGCCAGGGCAACAAATGCCACGCCCTCCGGACCGGCGAAGCGTCCCACCAGCAAGGGATTGACCAGGGTTCGCAGCTGCCAAGTCCGGAGCGAGGTGGTCAGGCTGAGGCCATAAGAAAGCATGGTTCGCGCCTGCGAGCGTTCAAACCGCAATCGGGTCGGGTTTGGCGCGATGCTGACGACGGCAAGCAGAGTGAAAACTTGCCATGCGATCTGTCCGAGGACGGGGGCCCAGACTCCGGTGTGCCGCCAAGCCATCAGTACCGCCGTCAAGAGACCGGCAAATTGACTAATCAATTCGATGACGGCGATTCGCCCAAAATCGAGGGCCCGCTCCAGCTGAGCCATGGGGACGCCGGTCAGTCCGGAGACTGGGATGGTCAGCAAAAGAGCGAGATAAGGCCACACGAATTCCCGGTTTCCGAACCAGCGAACCAGCAAAGGCGCGACCGAAGCGCCTGCGCCGAGCAAGACGACGGAGGCGGCAAGAATGAGAGTAGTTGCGGTGCCGAAGTCGTTTGCAGTGGGGGCTTCGCTACGCACGAGATAGGTGTCGACGCCTAACCGGGCCAACGTGGCTAGAAAGGCTACGATTCCGACAGCCGCCACAAACAAGCCGTAGGCATGAGGTCCAATCCACCAAGTCATGACCAGCATGTTCGCGAGACTTACCAGCACCCCCAAACCGTATCGCGCAGCGAGGAAGATCCCTCCTCGCACGGTTTGATCAGGAATAGCTTGGCGAGAGACTGGGCGTAATGTTTGGGGCGTCGCAGCTGTGTCGAGCTTTTTAAGGGCAAGCCTAAGCGCGGGCATGGGCCCCGCTCGGGTTACGGTTTTGAGCTGCCATCATGCCTGCCAGGGTGAACAGATAGCCGTTCACGAATTGATAGTTCATGACCACGAACATGCTGTTCACGACGTAAACAAGAAGAATCACTGGCCATAGCGAGCGGAATTGCCGATCGAGAAAACCGCCATTGCTTTCGGAGGCATTATTTCGAGCGACCCGGAAGAGATCGATGAAGACCCAAATATAGAGCGCCAATCCGACGAGGCCGTACTGAACGAGGACTTCGAGATAGGTGTTATGAAAAAAATATTCGTCCTGGCGAAATTCAGTGATGCGGTTGGAGAGCTCTGCCTGCATGGCGCGTGCGCCCCAGCCGTTGAGCGGCTTCTGCAGGAACATTTCCCACCCCGCTTGGTAGACGGCCATGCGGAACTGGACGGGAGAGCTGTCGGCCAGTCGATCGCTTAACGACCGATGACCATCGACGATGACCACAAAGCCGGACAAACCTAAGACGCAGATCAGCGCGATGACGAGAACGGCGCGGCGCAAGCGGCGATGAGGACTGAGTAAGAAAATCGCCAAAATAGATCCCGCAAATGATAGCCAGACTGATCGAGTTTTCGTAGCGAGAATCGCGGCGGGTAGAGCCACCAGGAAGAAAATCGCGAGAACAGCAGGCAAGTGCTTGCGGCGGAAGGAATCTAAAGCGATCAATCCCAGGGTGTTTAGAGCAACTCCGTTGGCGACGGCCTGCAGAAACGGACCCCGCGCTCGGTCCGTATGGATGCCGAAGCCTTCGTTCAAAATGTAGCGAGGGAAGATGAGCTCTTTGGCGCCGATCAGGAAGAAGACTGCGATCAGGCTTAGGTAGGCGAGCACGCACAAGGAGAAGATTTCGAAGTGTCGTTTCGACGATGAGTCCTCAAAAATGTATCCGGCAAGGAGAAAAAATGCGAGAGGTAGAAACCACTTTGCGGCAAACATGCTCCATATTTCAGGATCGTAGGGCTGAGATGAAACGCCGCAAAGCGCAAGCATAACAAGCCCTAGCATTGGCCAGGTCACTGGGCGAGGGGGGATTATCGGCGTTCGCAACACGCAAATTCGCAACAGGACGACCAAGACCAGCGCGACAAAGGCGATGCGGTCGTATGGAGGAAAGCGATAATCGGGCGGGTGAAAGAGCATCAATCCTATGACAGCCATGAACAGGAGCGAGGGCGTAGCGACCAGTGCCTGAATGGGACGCGCTCCAGCCCGGATGAACCATGCGAGCAAGTCGGAGGGAAATTGGCTGGGTGCGGTTTGTTCGAACTCGGCCATGCTAGGCACCTTCTCCGCGCAGCACGACCAGCATCGTCCTGCAGAGAATTTTGAAATCCAGCCAGAGATTCCAGCCAGCAATGTACTCACGGTCGAGCGACATGCTGCGCTCGAAAGATGGATCGTGGCGCGCAGTGACCTGCCAGAGGCCGGTGAGGCCGGGAGTGATCTCGAGTCGCTGCCAGTCTTCGAGTTGATAGCGTTCGAAGTCGTCAACGGGATGTGGGCGAGGGCCGACGAGGCTCATCTCGCCGCGCAACACATTCCAAAGCTGCGGCAGTTCGTCGAGGCTGTAGCGACGCAGGATTCGGCCGACGCGAGTGATACGCGGGTCGTTTGTAATTTTGAAAAATGCACCCTGCCGTTCGTTTTGGAGCCGCAGCTTTTCCTTGAGCTGATTGGCATTCATGCCCATGGTGCGGAACTTCCAGCAGTGAAAACGCCTGCCCTTGCGGCCGAGGCGAGGAGCGCTGTAAAAAACCGGGCCGGATGAATCCAGTTTGATGGCAATCGCGATAGCGGCGAGGAACGGAGCGGCCAAGAGCAACGCTGCAGCTGAGAAGACTACGTCGATGATGCGCTTCATCAGTAAACCGACGGTTGGAATTCTTTCCTCGCGCAGGGTCAGAACGGGGACATTGCCGACTTTTTCAAAGGTCACTTCTTCCGCGTCAAAGCCGAGCAGATCGGGCACGACTTTGATATCAATGCGATTGCGGCGTGCCAGCGATACGGCCTCCCTGGCTGCCTCGCTCGCGTACGGAATGGTGAGGATGATTTCATCGACGAAATAGCGACGCGCGATGAGAGCCAGGTCGCGAATTCGGCCGCGAACGTCGCCGCCGAGTGGTTCGGTATTGTCCAGAAAACCGCGGAGAATGAGACGATGCGTTGAATCGCGATTGAGGTGCGAGGCCAAATTGCGCCCGAGCTTCCCAGCGCCCACGATGACGACGTTCCTAACGTTAGCGGCGCCCGAAGCACCGCGGCGTGTGACGCGACGTGTGCCCCGCCTGAAAGCGAGCATCAAGATAAAGCTGAGGGGGGAGCTGGCCACGGGCGTGACGAGAGAAGCAGCCGAGTCTTGAGAAAAAAACTGAGCGCCTATGACAAGAACAGTGGACCAAGCAAGTACCTTGGCGAGCAATGAACGCTCTCGTTGCGGACACTGAATGGTTTCTGGATGGTATAGACGCTCAGAATAACCGAAGAGCGTAAAGATGCTTCCGTAAGGGACGAGCAATCCAGGCAACAGCAAGAGTGGAACGGCGTGTCGAATCTGTTGCGAGAAAGCTGCACAAATTGAGTAACTGACGGCAATTGCAAAAAAGTCCGCAGATGCCGCCATGGCGAGGGCGGCGCGTTGGTTTGGCGTGGCGGGCTGGGGCAAGACAGCCTCGGAGAATCTTTGCCAGGTCGTTTTCTGTTGGCGCGAAGTGGGCTCACAATCGCTCTGCCGCAGCCAGATAGTTCGATCCACGGCGGCGGGGGCTGCCTTTTTTCGAGAGACAGCTGCAGCCGAAGCACGGGTGCCGGGAATCAGGCGCGAGGGAAATGCAGCCTGCGCTTTCGACGGAATGGTATCAATAGTCGCGGTCGCCATTTCTAGTCCTAGTCACACCCGCTCGTAAATCGCCCGCGGGATCGGGAAGGTGCGCTCGCTGAGAACCGTTCCCAGCAACCGAACATGCGCGGCGGCCAACATGTCCCTGACCTTTTGCGCGGAAATGCGGCGAGTGGCATTTGCTTCCACAACCAACACAAGGCCGTCGCATAGCTGAGCGAGCAGGGTGGCCTGGCTGGTCGTCCCTGCAGCGGCCTGGATAACGAGATAATCAAATTCCAGACGCAACTCGGCGAGGCGCGCCTTTAACCAGACGGCGGAACTGGTGCCTCGCCCTCCGCGGAAAACCTTCGACGGCATATACCAGAGGCGGCTGGAAATCTGGAGTGAAGCATCGCGCAAGCGTCCAAATCGGGTTTGATCGGAGTTGAACGACCTGGAATCCGGCTGATCCAGGAAACCGGCGTCAAGGATACAGGTGGCGCCAGTAGCTTCGCTTGAGAGGACATTGGCGACGCCTCGGCAAAGCGCGGAAACCTCGGTCTTAGGATCTACCCCGCTGAAGACCACCTGGCGGCAAGGGTTCGATCCGGCAAAATACAAATTTCGCACCAGAGCACGAACCTGTTCGTCGGCAAAGCGTTCCAAATTCGAAGCGGTCGTAGTTTCGACCGTAGCTTGCTGCGGGCGCGCATCGACCGGGACATCCGGCTCTTCCACTTCCAGACTTTGGGGCATGAGATCGATGAATGTACTCATTCGATCCCGCCTGGCATGTGAGTTTCTATAGTTTTAAGAGTTCCGCGCGGAAGCGAGGCCAAAACCGGCGCCTGCAGGCAAGTGAAGACTTCATCCGGCGTGCGAAGGGCCGGATTCAAGTAGTCGCTGACAAAAGCGAGGCTCACGCTGAAAACTCCGGCGCAGGCGAGACCGATCAACCCAAATCCGAAAACAGAGATCTTGGCAAGGGCAGGAACGGCAGGCTGCTCGGCGATGATGACATTCAGAATTCCGCCTTGGTCGAGGGCATCGCCGATGCGCGCCTCTTCACGCTTGTTGACGTAGAGGAGATACTTGTCCTCAGCTTCCTTTAATTCTTGAAGGAGAAATTCTTGTTCCGTGGCACGGTCGTTAAGTTGGTGGGCGGCATCGCGATAGTGCGCCAAAAGAGAAGATTCGGCCCGAGCATGAGCTGAGAGGGCGACCGCTTGAACCTCCGCTTTGATTAACTCCTCTTTCGCCCACTCATGGTTGGGCTCAAGATCGCTGGCCTGATCGCGGACCGGAGCTAGCTCCTCGTCGGCGAGGGTCGCTTTGGTCTGGGCGATCTCTTCATCGACTTCCTGAACCAGTCGATAACTGGGTTCAAATTGGGTGAGCAGTTCGGTTCGCTTGAGTTCGAGTTCGAGCAAACGGCTCTTCATCTTCTCGAGCAGTTGGGGATTGTCGGAGTTGCGAATCTGGGTGAGAGTTCGTTCTGGGAGCGCGTTGAATTTTTCCTGCAAGGCGCGAATGCGTTCCGAGTTTTCGACAATCGCAACCTGAGTCTGACGGTCGTCAGCGTCGGCTTCATTCACGCGCTGCAAGGCCATGTCACGTTCTTGCGCGGCGGCGACTACGCCTTGGTCCCGGGAGAACTCCATCAGCTGAAATTCGGCGGCTTCGAGCGAATGCCGAGACTGAGTAACCTGCTGATCGAAGAAATTGAACTCCCCGGAAGGGCGATGCACCTGGTGATGGCGCGCGAGGTAAGCATCCTGCAGCGCACGCAGAGCCTTATGGCTCTGCCCAGGATCCGCACAATTGTAGGAGACGGTGATTAGTGCAGCTTTGCGCACGGCTTCGACATTGAGGCGCTTTCGCGTACGGCGCACGGCGCGCGCCAATTGGCGCTCCGGAGTGTCACCGACCAAACTCCAGAGCCAAGAGTGGCCTTCAGAAATTAAGCCGGCATTTTGAATAACGGTCCGCAGAATTTCATCGTCCTGCAAGAGCTCGGCCTCAGAATTCACTTCCTCTTCGGTCACTTCCTGGCGTTCGAATTCAGCCTGGCTGCCGATGGGGGTAACCGCAGGATCGACCCGCCCGCGCCGAAGCAGGACTTTCATCTCAGATTCGTAGCTGGGAGCGACAATGCCGTAGGCCAGGATCGCGAGAAAGACTAGAAAGAAGGAGATCAGCACCAGTCTGGGCTGCCGGAACAGAACCGCCAAAAGATCACGCATCGTGGGCGAATTTTCCCGGGGCGGTGTTGCCACGATTCTCAGCTCTTCGACCATAAGTAGTCCTGCACGCCGGTTCCGAGTACAAGAATGTTTGTGACCGCGGATTTTTTGGCGCCCAAACTCCTCCTAAAATTCAGTCGGACTGGCATACAGGCTGAGAACCGAAGCCGGTAGGAACTGCCGGACCTTGGATACAGCATTCTGAGGAACAAACAGTAAGTCGCCGGGCTGAAGGTGGACGTCTTCCGCCAGCGACCCGGTTTTCAGCATCTTCTTTACATTGAGCAAGTGAGATTCGACTGTGTCGCCGGAGATTCTCCGAAAGAGCACGACTTGCGAATGCTTCGAGCGGGGCGTAAATCCGCCCGCGATGGCGACAGCCGCCGTTACTGTGGTGTCAGAGCGCAATTCATACTTGCCGGGATGGCCGAGTTCGCCAGCCGCGATGAAGAATGGCTTATCGAAGTCTTTGAGCACGACGGTCGTGACGGGGTCGTGAAGTACGCCGGCGTATGCCTGGACAATGGCCTGTTGCAGCTCGGGAAGGGTGGCACCTTGCGCATAGACTGGCTCGACTCCCTTCAAAGGAATGAAACCGTCAGGTTGCACGGTGACGGCCTGATCCATCTGCGGGGAAAAGGCGAAGTCGATTTCGAGAACGTCGCTGGTTCTTAACCGGTAGAGCGGACGGCGTACCCCCGTCAGGGCTGGACTCCGTTCGCCGCCCGCTGCTCCGGATTTCGTGGTTTCCGCCGTTTTTGCGGGTTCAACAGTTGTCTCGGACTGTTGCTCCTGAATTGCGGCCACCACCAACTTCTGCTGCCCGATGCAGCAGAGAAGAACGAGACCGAAAATCGCTGTCTTGCGCGTCATGATGCGAGTAACCCGATTTCTCCTGAATCTCAGCTATGCAACCGGGCAGGTTAATTAGAAAGCCTGGAGCGAACAAGACATGGAAGGTGGCATCCACAAAGGTAGGCGGGCGAGCGGATAGCTTCGTACTACTTTGGTGGGTGCGTACAAAGTAGGCTTGCGCGCGGCCCGTCACCTTCCCGGGTTCGTTGGAGACAAAATCTGCTCGGATTTGAAAGCACTATGGATACAAGGCAGTGCAGGAATGGGAAGCAGTCTCGGCACGAAACGATTTTCCACACAAACTCACTTGCTTGCGATGTCGAATGATCACAGAAAAGCCACAGTCAGCCTCGCTATTCTTAGCCAGTCAAAAACTCACGGGGCATTATGGGAATATTTTCTGCGGACACGGCGCCAATCGAGATTCTGGTCGCCGATTCGAATCACATGCACGGTCAACTTCTCACCGGAGCCTTGCGCCGACGGGCCGAGTTTCGCGTAACTTCTTGTTGTCTGGACATTGACGCGATCATTGCCACAATTGCGAAGGATCCGATTGCGGTAGCTCTTATCGATGCCACAGACGAAACGTCCATTCTACGCAGCTTTCATCTGGCTTATCCACGAATCGCCAAAATCTTGTTGTTAGAACAGTTAAACCGTGACGAGGTCATTAACGCGTTCCGATTTGGAGCGAGAGGAGTTTTTGATCTGGCGGACTCCTCTTTCCGAACGCTTTGCAAATGCATCCACCGGGTCCACCAGGGGCAAATCTGGATCAGCAATGAGCAACTTTCTTATCTTGTTGAAGCGTTGGCGGTCGGTCCCGGCATGCGGGTGTTGAACAGCCGCGGGGCTGACCTCCTGACACCCCGGGAGGAACAGGTCGTGGCGTTGGTGGCGGATGGATTGAGCAACCGGTATATTGCTCGGGAACTTGGACTGAGTGTGCACACGGTCAAAAAATATCTGTTTCGAATCTTCGACAAGCTGGGGGTGTCGTCTCGTGTAGAGCTGGTTCTCTATGCCATGAGCCATGGCGAGGCGCGGGCGGTGGAGTGCATTCCGGCGCCGCTTGCAAAAAAAATCGCGCGCCCGCAGGCGCGCGAAGTCGGGGTTCTCGAACAGTTAGCTTGACCGGGCTTTCAGGACTTCGATTGCCTTTTGCAATTGATCATCTTGCGGATTCACCGGCTTCTTGGTTTCCTCCGAAGGCTGGGCATTCTCATCCTCATCTGGAACCGCCGCATCTTCATCGGCATCGGCCACTAGAACGTTGGGCGTGACGGCGGTGTCTTGAATCGCCTTTCCGCTTGGGCTGTAGTACTTGGCAACTGAGAGAATCAAAGCTGAGCCTTCCGGAAGCTCGATGACTTTCTGAACTGAGCCTTCACCGAAGGTTTTGTCGCCGACTACGTCGCCGCGGGCGTTCTCCAGAATGGCCGAAGCCACAATTTCAGCAGCGCCGGCCGTTCCGCGATTCACCAGCACGACCAAGGGCAGATTCGTAATCGCTTTGCCGGCATCGGCATTGAACGACTCGCGCGGATATTTTTGCCCTTGGAGGTAAGTAATGGTTCCGTGATTCATGAAGAGATTGGCGGTTGCGATCCCTTCCAACTCGTCACCCTGTGCGCAATCGCGCAAGTCAAGGATCAGCTTCTTGGCGCCGTCCTTTTGGACGGCCTTGATCTTGTTAGCAATTTCCTGGGATTTGCCCTTGGTGAGCGTATCGACACGAATCACAGCGATGCCGTCTCCGACCTGTTTGTCGGTCACGGGCGGAATGTTGACGACCGCACGCGTGATCACCATCTTTTCCGGCTCGGCGCGCCGAGCGCGAACAACCGAGACGGTCACGTTCGAGCCAGGATCGCCCTCCAGCAGATCGCGGATCTCGGCGACAGACATCTCCCGTGTGCTCTTGCCTTCGATGGCCTCGAGGATATCGGTGTCTTCCAGGCCGGCCTTATCGGCTGGACCTCCGGGAATAACGGATACGACGGCTGCATATCCGAAACGCTTGGAGATCGCGGCACCGATATCGGCCTTGGATCCCGCGAGATGATCTTTATAAAGCTTGTATTGCGCGGGCGTCAGGTAGCTGGAGTCGGCGTCAAGGGACTCGAGCAAGCCATGCAAAGCGCCCTGCGTAACGTCGGGAATGTTGGGTTCTTCCACGTATTCGCTGCGAACACGGGAAAGAACTTCGCTGTAGACCTGCAGCTGCCGGTAGGCGCCGTCGTTGTTGGAGGCGCGAACGCCGTTCATATCGCCGATCACCATGAACAGCAGAACTGCGGCGGAGAGCACGAGAATTGATGCTTTGAATTTTGTCGACATCGAAAAGTTTTCTCGGAGGTTAGTCACTTCCTGGAGAAGTTTCTTAATTATAACCCGTTAGATGCGGGTGGCGACCAGATTGGACGGTCAAAATTGTGGATGTTGGTAACCAGATCGGGATTTCGGTTTGAGCGAGACGACCCGTGCGAGGAAACGCAATTCCGCCACAGAACCAATAACTTACGGAGGGTCCGCGATGACGGCGCTGGGAGACGCCAAGATCTCGTGCTGGCCAACACCCCGCTCATTAGCGACCCGGGTTCCGGTGTTCAGTTGGTAGTCGGTGTAGTCGATGGTGAGGTTAATCTTCCCGCCCATCCGGACCTGGGAAGTGGATTCGGTATGAGCAGGAAGCCAGAAGCCGTCTTGTGGACGCCAAAGATAGGCCACCTCGGTGTGGCTCGCCCACATAGAAACATTCTTTTGGGGCTCGCCTTCCATGCGGGCGATGGCAAAGTCGCGGGCGTCGACCCAGATCTTGCCGCGATAGAGATATCGGCTTTTCCCTTTCGGACTTACGTTGAGAACGTAAAAGTCGCCTTGGGGGGTGTGCTGCACCTGTTCCAGGGCGAAGTCGTAGTTGTCGGAAGTGACTTCCAACTGCTTTCGGTTTTCTTCTTCCTGCGCCTCCGATTCGCTGCTGAGCATTTTCATAAGGATGCGATTGATCAGCAGGCTTGAACCACTGCGGGAAATCACGCGAAACTCTTTCTTATCGGGCGCGGTGTAACTCATTTCCACCTGCATGTCGGCTTGATGATGCCCGAAGATCCCGCTGTAAGTCAGATGGTAGGTACGCTTGCCCTGATAACCACGGAGAGCTTCACTACGGCGCAGGTTCGCGGCCATCAACTTTTGTACGATTTCAGAAGCGTTTAACGGAGCCGCCGAGGCCGCATCTTCCGCCGAAGAGAAACTGGGCACAACAAGGAGAAGGAGGCTGATCAACATTGGCAGTTGTCGGCGGAACAAACCCATCTCCCCTTCTTCCTCGAGTGACGTTGCAGAAGATCCCACGAAATACCTTAAATCTAGCACACGCGGAACCGTGCCCCTGGCCGGCGAGGACGAGATCCGCTACTCATAGTCTTTTGTTGCAATTCGAACGGACGTGGTTGCGCGAAAAAGCAGGAGATTCAGCGCGCGTCGGCCAACTGGTGACGGAGCTTGTGGGTGGCGCGGAAGAGCGTGTTCTTAATCGTTCCTTCGCTGGTATTTAGAATTCCGGCAACCGTGCGCAAACGAAGGCCATGATAATGCTTTAGCTCGAACACCATGCGTTCCCGAGCCGATAACGCTTCGAGAGCACGCAGGATGGTCCTGCGCAAGTCGCGGCTCATCATATTGCGTTCCGGACTGGCGCTTGCGCGATGATCGGGCAAGCGGTCCAAAATAGGCTCTTCTTCACCATCGGAAGAAAGCGTGGTGGTGAGATCGCGCGCACGCGTAGATTTCTTGCGAAGAAAATCTAAGCAAAGATTCGTCACAATCCGGTAAATCCAGGTATAGAAAGAGCACTCAAAGCGGAAGCTAGCGAGATTAATGTAGGCGCGCAGGAAAGCTTCCTGATAGATATCACGGCCGTCTTCTTGCGAGCCGGTCAGGTGAACGGCAAGCCGCAAAACGGCGCGATCATATTGCCGGACCAGCTCTTCAAATGCCGTGGTGTCGCCCATTTGCGCCTGGCGGATCAGTTGAGTATCGTCGACTCGGCCCGAGCCGGTTCCAGTCCGCTGCGCTCCACGTAGCTGTAGCGTATTTTCCACGTACATCTCCGCTCCCTAGCCAACGAATTTGTAGCCCGTTCCGTGCACCGTCAGGATGAAGCGTGGCTCCTCCGGGCGGGGTTCGACCTTCTGCCGCAGGCGCACGACGTGCGCATCCACCGTCCGCGTCGTGGGAAAGTGGTCATAGCCCCAAACTTCTTCCAGCAACCGGTCGCGGCTCAATGTTTCGCCGGGGTGGTGCAGGAAGAATTTCAGCAAATCGAATTCCTTTGAGGAAAAATCGACGGCTTTGCCCCGCTTGGAAACTTGGCAGCTCTTGAAATTCACCTCTACGTCGCCGAAGGCGAACTTCTCCGCCGGTTTGGTGGTGATTCCGGCGCGGCGCATCACGGCTTTCACGCGCGCCAACAATTCACGGATCGAGAAAGGCTTCGTGACGTAATCATCAGCGCCGAGTTCCAGCCCCACAACTTTGTCCACTTCCTGGCCGCGCGCGGTGAGCATGATGATCGGCAGCGACGGCCGTTTGGCTTTGAGCTGTTTGCAGACGTCGAGCCCGCTCATGCGCGGCATCATGACATCGAGGATGACAATGTCCGGCATCTCGCTCAACGCCCGCTCCAAACCGGCGACACCGTCAGGCGCGGTGATGACCTGGTAGCCTTCGAACTCGAAGTTGTCGCGCAACCCGGACACCATGTTGGGCTCATCCTCGACGATCAGGATTTTTGCCATGCTTTGGGCTCCTGAGCGGAATCCGATGGCGCTTCGCTCATCGGTTGGTTTACCAATCGGACCGGAAGCGAGATGGTGAACTTGCTTCCCTGCCCCGGAACGCTATCCACGGAAACATCGCCGCCGTGCGCCTGGGCGATGTGGCGCACCAAGGAAAGACCCAGGCCGCTTCCTTTCGTGTTGTGCACCAGCGGATCGCCCACGCGGTAGAACTTCTCAAAGATTTTTTGCTGCTCTTGGGGTGGGATGCCGATTCCGTGGTCTTCGACTTCCACCTTCACCGTTCCGTTGGCGCGAAATACGTTCACGCCGATGAATTTCCGGTCCTGCGAGTACTTGAGGGCATTGTTAACAAGATTCAGCAGAGAGCGTGCGATAGCTTCGCGATCGACTCGCAGCGGCGGTACGTTGTCGGCAATCTTCTCTTCAAAAACAAACCCGTTTTGCTCAATCTGATAGCGATAGGATTCGAGCGTGTTGTGAACCAGCTCGCGAACGTCAGTTTCGCGGAAGTCATACTCTTTGCGCCCGGCTTCAATACGGGAGAAGTCGAGAATGTTGCTGATCAGTGCGGTCAGGCGCTCGCTTTCCTTGCGAATGATGCTGTAATACTCCTGATACTTTTCTGGCGACTTCAGGCGGCCCATCTCGAGGGTTTCAGCATAAAGGCGGATGAGCGAGAGCGGCGTACGCAGTTCGTGCGAAACGTTGGACACGAAGTCGGACTTGAGGCGAGCTAACGCCATTTCGCGCGAGATATTGCGATGCGTCAAGATGATGCCGGCCGCGAGCAGCAAAGTAATCGCCCCCAGGATCATGAAATCGGTGCGAACGAATTTCTGTTCCATCGCCGCCAGCGTGGTGCCGGGCATCTTGATGGCGAGGGTCAATCCCTGAAAGGCTCCGTCGAAGTTACGCTCCACTTCGGGCGTGCCGCCATCCCATCCGGCCGACGCTGCCAGAGGAGTCGATTCGTACCGAGGATGGATCATGATTGCGGCATGCGTGGCCTCGCCATTTTCTTCCTGATGGCTCATTACCGAGTTGAGCGCTTCGGGAAAGAAGTCATGCTGCAGATATTCCGGATCAAAGATCATTCCACCGATGGCCTTCTTGTTTCCAGACAGGTCGGTGGTCAGGAAGAATTGGCCGACTTCATAAACATGCTGGTCTCCCCGGGGGACCCAATCGGAAAAGGCATGACGCCTGCCTTGTTGCTGCATCTCCGCGAGATCCTTCACCATGTCGTTGTATTCAATCGCCATCCAGCCGTTGAACATGCCGTAGAGATATTCATGCTCGGCGCGAGAGTCAGGCGTGTCGGGCCTGCCAGGCTGGCTTCGAAATACCAGACCTACCTTGGGATCGTAGACAAATAAATGAGCAGCATAGGGATGGGTGGCCAGAATGCGGTCCATGGTTTCGGCGCAAGCTGCACCGGAACCGGGGAATTGGTCCTGGACATCATCAATCAACTCCCAAGCCTTGTGGTTCATCTGCTTCTCAGTGATTAAGAGAACCTGGGAGAAATCGCGCTGAAAAGCAGCCTGAATACCCTGGTCGCGCTCGATCGACTTCAAATGCAGGGCACTCAGGATGACCAGCGCGGCGGCGGGCAACACGACGGCGAGTTCCAGGGTCAACATCAACCGAGTTCTCTCGTTCCAGCGCCGCTTACCTGTCATTGAAATCTTGTCCCCACTACCTTAAGAGAACATAGTCGAGCGACCAAGGTTGTGTGTCAAACGGGGGTAAAAAGCTGTAAAAAGTTGTGAACTCAGGGGTTCAGCGCACTGGCTCGGTGATTTAAAACCGAGGTTGGTTGGCCCCATCGAAGCTGATCACAGGCCGCTCTATGCATTCCCGGCAATCGCAATGCGAATTTCCTCAGCGTCCCGCCTGGCTTTACCCGCAGCGGCGCCAAATGCGAGCCAAATCAGTGAAAGAACGGCCATTATGAGAATGAACGGCCAGGGACCCGCGCAGAATCGGAAAAGCCAACTCGAGGGATCAAGGCCGTTCGTCTTGGCGGCCATCAACGCTCCTTTGCCGATCCATGAGGCTACGATGCTGGGAATCAACAGCCAAAGCAGGCGACGAAGGCGCAAGTAGCCCTGTGCGCGCTCCTGGTGCTGCCGTTCAAGAAAACGCGCACAAGTTTCCTGAGCACCCTTCTTGCTGGGCCGATACGGCAACTGCGTCGCCAGGACAAAGGCTAGAAAGGCAAGAGCCCAGGCTTGCCCGAAGCGAATCCAGGGCTGGATGGCGGAGACCACGTTGTAGAGAAACCCCGCGGCTAACAAAGCCGTGACGCTCGTCGCGGTCCAATACACAAACTTGTTCAGGTTTTCACGGGAGCGGACGAGACTTTCGAGTTGTTCGGGACGAGCTTTGATTCGTGCCGTAGGTGTCTCAACTTTCTGGGCTTTCCAGACGCCTTGCGCCTGATCAGGGTCATTTAGTGTCATGGCTTACTCCTTCGGCCTGCCAATGTCTGAGCAGTTTTTTGATACGATGCAATTTGGTGGCTACATTCCTGGCACCCAAACCCGTGGTTTCGCCGATGCTGGCTGCGGTTTCGCCTTCCAGATACAGCAGAACAACCTGGCGGTCCAGCGGTTTGAGCCGATAGATCAATTCCAGAAGCGCCGTGACCGAGAGCTGCTGATCGGCGTCGAGTCTCCAATTCTGGTGACCAGGGAGATGCTCCACGGCCTCCAGGTCGACAAGCCGGGCCGAAATTCGGCGGCTGCGGACAATGTGATCGGCGGCTACATTATGCGCGACGCGATACACCCAAGTGCGCAGGCTGCAGCGTTGGTCAAAACTTTTCAGGCTTAGCCAAAGCTCGAGGTGGATCTCTTGGAGTAAATCCCGTTGTTTCTCTGGGTCAGCCTCGTACGCCCGCGCGAGACGCTGGAGCGCACCGCCGGACTCAGCAACAGCTTGGCTGTACATGTCGTTTTGTTGAGCCCGATGCAAGAGCCTATTTTTCAGCCTCCCGATAAAGGTAGTCTTTCAGAGCGCGCTCTTTCTTACATCGCCAAAGAAACGGAGGCGGGAACAACCCCACTCAAGCCAGAACCGAGCTTGAGTGAGGCCGCCCTCCCCCGTTTTGTTCACCTGCGAGTGGGACAACAACAGGCAGCCGCGAGGCCGCCCAGAAGATAAGAACGATCGATAAAGGCAGGCCAGGGTAATTTTCTCCGAATATTTAACCTACAGGCTAACTATTTTCTTGACATTGCCAATTTCCCCATCGTACATTGTGTGACGTTTAACGTCGTGGTTAACAATCGACAAAGAATTACCCGGGTTTTTGCGGCGCTGGCGGATCCGACGCGGCGGCAGATTGTGCAGCGTCTATCGCAGCAGGGCGAGATTCGTGTTACCACGCTGGCCAAACCCTTTCGCATGTCGTTGCCGGCAATATCGCGGCATCTGCGTGTGCTCGAGAAAGCCCGGTTGATCAAACGTCATCGACGAGGGCGCGAGCACCTGATTCAGCCTTATGCCGCGGGCCTGGAAGATGCCCGCAAGTGGATTGCACAGTGCGCCGCGGGTTGGGAATCTGCTTTTGACAACCTCGACGCACTACTCAAGATCGCCCAGGAAAAAGGGAGGATGCAATGAAATCCGAAATCAAAGTTGGCGACAACCGGCTGGAAATTATGCGTATTTTTGACGCTCCCCGGCAGTTGGTGTTTTCCTTCTGGAAGCAGCTACAAAACCTCGAACAGTGGTGGGGTTGCAAAGACACAACCAGCGTGGCATGCGAGATGGACTTCCGCGTGGGCGGATTCTTCACCTGTGTCATGCAGATCAAGGGAGCGGGCGAATTTACCTACAAGGCCCAATACGACGAAATTGTGGAACCTGCAAGAATCGCTTACCATGCCGACTTCGGCCCGATCACAACCCGGGTCGTCGTGGAGTTCATCGATCTCGGCGCGCAAACGAAGATGGTTCTGACCCAAGTTGGATTCCCCTCGGACGATATTTGCAAGACAGTGTCGCGGGGCACCAACGAGGGGTTCGACAAGTTGGAGGCTTTGCTGAACGCTGAACTTGCTGCCCATACGGCATGATTCGAGAGAACCGCATGAACATTTCGCGCGTGATTCTGGCAACTCTCGGAGGCTTCGCGGCTTACTTCGTTCTCGGCGGGCTGACGTTTGTCGCATTGCCTTCACTGAAAAGCGAATTCTTAAAGTACCCAGCGGTATATCGGCCAGCTGAGGGGATCAAGAGCACCATGCCGCTGGGTATGGCCGCAATGTTGATTTCAATCTTTGCACTCGCGATCTTGTACGCTTTCGCATATCAGGAAGGCTCGGGCCTAGTTGAGGGTGCGAGATTCGGGGCACTGATCGGACTCTTCGCAATTGGGGCTTTCGTGGTGCACAACTACGTCAATCTGAACATCGGATTGGCTCTGACTGTGCAGCAGGCCGTAGCCTACTTCGTGGAATGGACGATCACCGGGTTGGTGATTGGATTGATCTACCGGCCAGCGAGGTGAGGAAACCTAGGGAGAACCTGGGGAGGAAAACGCTTTGACGGTTATCAAAACGAATTTCAGCGGTCGGCGGTAAGCTAGTAAGTATGTTTCACGACGGAATAGCGGAAATTGCCGGTCTGGTTGGTGACGAGACGCGATCCCGAACGCTGGTAGCTCTCATGGATGGGCATGCATTACCTGCGGGGGAACTCGCGCGCTTGTCAAACGTGTCTGCTGGAACGATTAGTTCTCATCTTTCAAAGCTGGTCAAAGGCGGCCTGCTGAAAGCGGAAGCACAAGGAAAACACCGCTATTACCGGCTCGCAGGGCCGAAGGTCGCAACCTTGCTAGAGACTTTTGGAACGCTGGTGCGGCTGCCGGATGTCACGACGCCGAATCCGAGGGTTCCCGGCGATTTGCGTTATGCCCGAACCTGTTATAGCCATCTCGCGGGCTATCTCGCGGTAGAACTCAACAAAGCCGCGATAGAGCGAAAATATTGGATAGCTTCGCGATCCATGGGGAACAAAGGCTACAACATCACCGATGAAGGCCAAGTCTGGCTGAAATCGATCGGGATTGGGACACTGCGAAAACATGGCGGACGGGGCTTTGCCCGTGCATGTCTGGATTGGTCAGAGCGCCGACATCACTTGGCGGGAGAGTTGGGGTCGTTGTTGCTAGGCCAATTTCTGGAGTTGAAATGGTTGGCTAGAATCGAAGGAACACGCGCAATTCGCGTCACCCATCGCGGACATGAGGCGTTCAGCAAGCAGCTGGGAATAACGACGGCCAGCGCAAAGTAGCGCGGATCGCCGGAGACAGACGGAACGTTCCCCAGGTTTCCATTGCTATTCCCTTCGTCCGGCGCATAAAATCCTCATTTAATAGACTTACTTCATTCGCCTCGAGGACGATTGAAAAAAATCACGGCCATTTATCCCGGCTCCTTTGATCCACCCACCAAGGGTCATCTGGACCTGATCGCGCGGGGTAGCAAGATCTTCTCAACCCTAATTGTGGCTATCTTGCGCAATCCGGAGAAAGCGCCGCTGTTCAGTCTGGCAGAGCGCCGGCTGATGCTCGAAACGTTGACCGAGGGGTTCAAGAACGTGCGCGTCGATTCCTTCGACGGATTGACGGTGGAATACGGGGCGCAGGTCAAGGCGACGGCGGTGCTGCGCGGGATTCGCGCTATCAGCGATTATGAGTACGAACTGCAAATGGCGCTGATGAACCGCAAGCTTCAGCCCGATCTGGAGACGGTTTTTATGATGCCGGCCGAGCAGTTTTCTTACATCAGCTCGAAGCTGGTACGAGAGGTCGCGCAACTAGGGGCGTCGGTGAAGGATCTGGTTCCAGAAATAGTGGAACAAAGGTTGCGCGAAAAGCTCGACCCGGCGATTAAACTGGAACATGCAAGAGAAACGAAGACGAGGAAAAGAGCATGACTCCTGTGACCGAAGCAAGCCACGCGTTGAAACTCACGGACCGGATTAATCGCATTGAGCCTTCCGCCACATTGATGGTGGTGAACGAAGCGGACAAGCTGCGTGCGCAGGGCGTGGACGTGGTGGATTTCGGAGCGGGCGAGCCGCATTTCGCCACGCCGCAACATATAAAAGATGCCGCGATCGCGGCGATCCAGGGGAATTTCACGAAGTACACGCCGGTGGGCGGAACGGCGGAGCTACGCGATGCAATTGTGCATCGTCATGCCGTGGATTTCGATTCGGATTACCGGCGCGAGGAAGTCATCGCTTCCACAGGCGGAAAACACGCATTGTTTAATGCAATCCAGGTGCTGGTCGATCATGGCGATGAGGTGATTTTGCCGGTTCCCTACTGGGTTTCGTTCAAGGATATCGTGCGCTATGCAGGCGGCGAGTGCGTGCTGCTGGAGACAGACGAGAGTCAGGGTTTCCGCGTTACGGCGGAGATGATCGAACGGCTGATCACGCCGCGCACGAAGCTGATTATTCTGAATTCTCCCTGCAATCCCTCGGGCGCGGTGATGAGCGAAGAGGACATGCGGGAGGTGGTTGGAAGGGCCAACGAGCGCGGGATTTGGGTCATCTCAGACGAATGCTATGTGTACCTTAATTACACAGGAAAACGGTTTTCGGTGGGAGCGCTGCGCGAATTTCGCGAGCGCACGGTGATTGTGGGCTCGCTTTCGAAAACCTATGCGATGACTGGCTGGCGATTGGGATATGCGCTGGGACCGGCGCCGGTGGTGAGCGCCATGTTGAAGCTGCAAAGCCAATCCACTTCGAATCCAACTTCGATCGTGCAGAAGGCGGCGGTTGCGGCGCTAAAAGGGCCCCAGCAATGCATCGCTGACATGCGAGCTGAGTACATTAAGCTGCGGGACCACGTGGTCCATGGGCTACGGAAGCTCCCCGGGGTACGGTGCACGTTGCCGGGCGGCGCTTTCTACGCATATCCGAATGTATCGGCGGTCTTTGGACGGAGCGGAGTGAATTCGGCTTCTGATCTCGCCGGCAGACTGTTGCGGGAGGCTCATGTGGCGACCGTTCCCGGAGAAGGATTCGGAACCCGCGATCACATTCGCGTTTCCTACGCCACCTCGATGGCCGAGCTCGACCGCGGCCTGGAGCGCATGGGCAAGTTCCTGGCTGCTTTGTGAAGAGGTTTCGCAGTTGCCGTGCTGCGTTTTCTGGGTGCGCGTCATCTAACAGACCCGGTCTATCCTGCGCCGCATGAGCGATCTCTACCCATTATTAATGTCTCCGGCGTTTGACCCGCGCCCGTGGGGGACGCTGGATTTATCGCCCATTTACCCCAACCACCGATTTGAAGAGAAGATCGGCGAGGCTTGGCTCACGGGTGATAACTGCCAGGTGGCAAATGGTCCGCTACGTGGGAAATCGCTGAGTGAATTGGCAGCGCAGTATGGACGCGAACTGGTCGGCGAGGCAGCGAGAGATCCGAAGCGATTTCCGCTGCTGGTGAAATTTCTTTTTCCCCACGAAAAGCTGTCGGTGCAGGTGCATCCAGATGATGAAGCGGCGAAGCGTTTTGGCGAGCCGTGGGGAAAGACAGAGTGCTGGTACGTTGCGCACGCCAAGCCGGGGTCACAGGTCGCGCTGGGGTTGAGAGCGGGAGTCACTAAGGCACAATTTGAGGAAGCGATTCACCAGCAACGCGCTGAAGAGTTGCTGCACTGGATCAAGGTTTTTCCTGGCGACATGATTTACGTGACCGGGGGAACGGTGCACACGCTTGGGCCGGGACCGATCCTGGTCGAAACGCAACAGCAGTCTGATACGACATTTCGGTTGTACGATTATGGCCGGCCCAGAAAGTTGCATCTTGCGGAAGGGCTTTCGGTGATGAAGGAGCAAGTGCGATCGGGAAAAGTGATTCGTCCTGCACCGCGAGATATTACGGGGACGAAAAATCGGCTGGCGCCACTGGTGAGTTCGCCCTGCTTCCAAGTGGAGATGTATGAGCTGAAGCAGCCGCAGGAATTTCGGACTGCCGATGAAAGCGGAAAGGGCTCGGCGCAGATTCTGGTTGCGATTGAGGGATGCGCCGCGGTTGAAATCGCTGGGAGGGAAGCCGTGACCCTGGCAAAGGGGGATGCCGTCGTCATTCCAGCGAGCTTTGACGAGTTCTGTGTACGACCGCAGTGGTCGGTGGAGTTGCTGAAATCGTCGGTGCCGGGACGCGATGTTCCGGAACCTGAGACGAGGATTTAAAATCGAAGGCGCATTTTAATAGTGGTTCGGATTAGTTCGGAAGCGAGCCGAACGCGCGAATGTGGCGTCGCAAAGAACGCGACACTTCGCGCGGCTCGTCCAGATTCTTCGCAGCGCAAAAAAGGCTTGCTTCAGGATGACAAAAGCAAGCACGTAACTTTCCTATAACCTTGGCCAAAACGAAATCCAATTTCTATCCGGTCATTTTAGCGGGCGGGCGCGGAACGCGCTTTTGGCCGCTGAGCCGCAAGCGGAAGGCGAAGCAACTGCTGGCACTCGATGGCAAGCAGACCATGATCCAACTGACGGTCTCGCGGTTGCTGCCGCTGGCCCCGGCAAAGAGTTTTTGGGTGATCACGAATGGAGATCTGCAGCGCGAGGTCGTGCGTCAGCTTCCGCGAGTGAGCAAGAAACAGATTATCGCTGAGCCGGTAGGCAGAAACACTGCGCCGGCGATCGGACTGGCTGCGTTCATTTTGCTGCACAGCGATCCGTCGGCCGTGATTGGAATGTTTCCGTCGGATCACGTGGTGGGCGATGCGGATTCCTTCCGGCAAACGCTGAATGAGGCGGTTGAAATTGCTCAATCCGGGGAGAACATCGTCGTGCTGGGAATCCGGCCGACGCGAGTCGAAACCGGATATGGATACATTGAAGCGGGCGAGATTGCAGGGAATGCGTTGCGGGTGCGGCGATTCACTGAGAAGCCGGACGCAAAGCAGGCCGAAGGATTTCTTTCCGCCGGAAACTACTATTGGAACAGCGGAATGTTTATCTGGAGTGCACAGACGCTGGCCAATGCGCTGCAGGAGCACTTGCCGAAGACGGCGGGTTTGTTGCAAGAAATTGCGGCCAGTTTTGCCACGAGAAAGTTCGACTCCACCTTTCGGCGGCTTTATCCCAAATGCGAAAACATCAGCGTCGATTACGCGATCCTGGAACCGCGATCCGCGAAGGGCGAGCAATCCTCGAAAATCCTCTGTTTGCCTGCTGATTTCGGCTGGAATGACCTGGGATCGTGGACAGCGCTGCACGAGCACTTGCTATTGAAAAGCAAAGCTGCTGACGGCAACGTGATCTCGGGAGCAGGCATCTTTAGCCTGAATGCGGAGGGCAATTACGTTCACGCGCCGAATAAATTCGTCGCGGTGGTCGGAGTAAAAGATGTCGTCGTCGTTGAGACCGACGATGCCCTGCTCATCACGACGCGCGAGCGCGCACAGGATGTTGGCAAAGTCGTGAAATATCTGGATGAGAAAAAACTGACCAAGCTCGTTTAAGAAAGATCGATGACAGTTCCCATTAAATTCGGAACGGATGGCTGGCGCGGTGTAATCGCCGATGACTTCACGTATGAGAATGTGCGCCGCGTGGTCTCTGCGATTGCGGCATACGTTCTAAAGCACGAAGACGCCAGCCGGACTGTAATCGTCGGTTACGACACGCGTTTCGCGTCGCCGCAAGTTGCGCGCTTGGCCTCGGAGGTGCTGGCCGGTGCTGGCATTCCGGTAAAACTGGCGCAGGATTACACGCCTACGCCGGCAATCTCCCTGGCGGTGAAAACTCGTGGAGCGGCTGGCGGAGTCGTGATAACGTCCAGCCACAATCCCTGGAACTGGAATGGAGTGAAGTATAAGGGCAGCTTTGGCGGTTCGGCGACCATGAAGATCATGCGAGTGATCGAAGAACAGTTGCTCGCTGGAACCACGCCGAACGGGCGCAGAGCGGTGATAGAGGAAGTCGACTTTAAGGCTCCCTACGCCGAAAAGATCTGCCAGTTTGCCGATCTCGGGATAATTTCGAAGGCTAAATTCAAACTCGCGATTGACTCGATGTATGGTTCCGGTCGCGGAGTGCTCACAAAAATCTTCAGCGATCACGGCATCGAGCACGTGGCGATTCGGCAGGAATTGAATCCACTATTCCCGGGGATCAATCCGGAACCAATTGAGCCCAACCTGGCTTTGCTTCAGCAAACCGTGCTGAAAGAAGGCTGCCATGCCGGGCTTGCGACCGACGGCGATGCGGACCGCATTGGTGCAGTGGCTGAGGACGGCAACTTTGTTGACTCGCACAAAATCTTCTCGGTCCTGCTGCGCTGGCTGCTGGAGAGAAAGAAGTGGCCTGGAGACGTGGTACGGGCATTTAACACGACGCGAATGCTGGACCGCATCGCCAAGAAATATGGTCGTGAGTTGATCGAGTGTCCCATCGGATTCAAGTATGTCGCGGATCTCATGATGGAGCGGGAGATTCTGATTGGTGGGGAGGAATCGGGCGGGATTGGCTATTCACGATTTTTGCCGGAACGCGATGGCATTTTGAATTCTCTTCTGCTGGCCAATGTCATGGCAGAAGAAAAGAAGCCGCTAGGGGAATTGGTCGCCGATCTGCAAAGAGAGTTCGGCGAGCACTACTATGGAAGGCTCGATCTGCACATTTCTGACGATGTGAAACAGAAGGCCATTCAGCGAGCTGGAGAAGATAGCACCCAGCGGCTGGGAGCTTACTCCATTGTTAAGAAGGAAAATCTCGATGGAGTGAAGCTTTTCCTCGATGCGCCGACGAATGGGCATGGTGCCGAGGCCTGGGTACTGCTGCGCGCCTCGGGAACGGAGCCGTTGCTACGCATTTATTCGGAGGCGGCCTCGAAGGAGTTGGTCAGCGAGATTCTTGCCAGCGCGGAGAAGTTCGTTGAGAGCTCTTAGGCGCAGAGTGCGCCAAGGTTGAAGGATTCGGGGAGAACGCGGAGGCGAGCTGCGGCATGGGCAGGTTATTTTCGCGATCCAATTTCGCGTTTCTCGGCGGGTGGTGCAATAATTCATACTAAAGATGAACTCCCCCTCATCTACCCTGGAATTGCCGAAGGATTCGCCAGACGCACGGCGCTATAACCGCGTCCACCGGTGGCTGGGAATCACCGACTTTGTCCTTGGTCTCGCATTCCTGATCGTGCTTCTGGCAACTGGCTGGAATGGAACCTTGCGCGATGCCGCTTACCAGGCCTCGTTCCAGACCTACTCACTGGCAGTTTTTCTATATGTGCTGATGTTGATGGTGATCGGAAAACTGCTCGGTTCGCCGTTGGATTATTACGGTTTCCGGCTGGAGCATCGCTACAACCTGTCGAATCAAAAGGTGCGTTCCTGGCTGTGGGACGAAACCAAGGGATTTCTGGTTGGGCTGGTACTGGGAGCCATCGTCGTCGAGCTGTTGTATTTCGTGATCCGCCAGGCTCCGCAATATTGGTGGCTGATCTGCTGGGCGGCGTTTCTGGGATTATTCGTGCTGATTGCGCAACTGGCGCCGGTGGTATTGTTCCCGATCTTCTATAAGTTTGAGCCTTTACAGGACGAAAACCTCAAGTCACGATTGGTGACGCTGAGCGAGCGAGCGGGAACGCGAGTGCGCGGCGTATACAAGTGGAATTTGTCGGAAAAGAGCAAGAAGGCGAACGCGGCACTGACCGGCCTGGGAAACACGCGAAGAATTATTCTCGCGGACACCTTGCTGGAGAATTATTCGCCGGACGAGATCGAAGCCGTGCTGGCGCATGAACTCGGTCATCACGTTCACAAACACATTCTTAAGAGCATTGCGGTGCAGGCTGGGATTACGTTTATGGGATTTTGGGCTGCGAATTGGGTGCTTCACTATGCCATGGAGCGCTGGCACATCTTCGATCAGCTCTCGGATTTCGCGAACCTGCCGCTGCTGGTGCTGGTTTCCACTTTGCTGGGCTTTCTTTTGATGCCCGCGCTCAATGCATTTTCGCGCTTCAACGAGCGGCAGGCCGACCGCTACGCGTTCCAATCGATTGCCAGCGTGAGGCCGTTTATTTCTTCGATGAATAAGCTGGCCGATCAGAATCTGGCAGAGCGAGAACCGTCACAATGGGTGGAGTGGTTTTTCCATTCGCACCCGGCGATTTCGCGGCGCGTGGCCGCAGCGGAGAATTGGGCAAAGAGCCCGGCCAAAGCCGGCGGATAGATTACTTCTCTGCGCGTAGAATTTCTGCGGCTTTCTGAAGATCTTCGGGGGCATCAATTCGGATAGTGTCGTGCGATGTTTCTGCGACGCGAATCGGGATCCCATTCTCCAGAAAACGCAGCTGCTCCAGACGTTCGCTTTGTTCCAGCGGTGACTCGGGCAAGCTGACGTAACGATCCAAGGCGTCCTTCCGATAAGCATAGAAACCGAGATGCTTGAAGTATGCCGGCTTCGTGCCGTCGCGGTCATAGGGGATGGTCGAGCGCGAGAAGTAAAGCGCATTGCCGTTCCCATCTGTTACAACCTTGACGGCATGCGGATTGGCAATGTCTTCAGCAACCGCGGCAACTTTCAGGGTTCCTACGGGCGTTTCGAGATTCTTCATCAGGTCAAGAAGCGCTTGAATATGTTCCGCTCGCGCCAGCAGCTCATCGCCCTGAACGTTGATGTACATATCCGCCGAAATCGAGTTGGACATTTCGTGGACCCGCTCGGTGCCGTTGCGGCAGGACGTCGAAGTCATGAGAACGTGAAAGCCCACCGATCGGCAGTGCTGAAAAATTTCGTCAGAGTCGGTGGCAACGATGACATCGGCGAGCATAGAGCATGATCGTACGCCGCGATAAACGTGGCTGATCAGGGGTTCTCCTGCAATCTCGCGCAGCATCTTTCCGGGCAACCGGGTCGAAGCCAGCCGGGCCGGGATGACGGCGATTGCTTTCATGGTTTCCAGTGTCAATTTTTGTCGCGAGATATGCAACAGGGGATAAATGTAGCCCATTCGCAAACAACCCGAATAAATGGGTGGCGCCTACGTCGAGCAGAAAATTGCGGCCGTCCTCCCTCCCCGGAGGACGACCGCTCTAGAGTCATTCCAAACTTCTTACGGTTGCGACAGCAGTCCGTAGATGTCGAGCTCGCTGGCGGTACCGACGAACACGTGGCCGTCGGCGACCGTAGGAACAGCGAACTTGACTGCTGGCCCAGCAGTGTCGCGTCCACCAGCGGCCTGGTTGGTGTTGTAGAGCTCCTGATCGACCAGCGTGGCATTGTAGGCGTGGAGAATCGCGACACCACCAGTCGGTTGATTCGTGGTTTCAATTTCCCAGACGATTCCGTTGGTAGCACCGTTGGAGGAAATGGTGGAGGTTGCTCCATGGACGCCGTAAGTAACGCTCCCGATACTGATGGGAGACGTCGAAAGCAAGCCAGTGTTGACATCCCAGCTGAAGGCCCTCAGCACGTCATCCTGGCAGTGGTAGTAGAGCATGCTATTCCAGAGCGTTGGCGTGGACCAGATATTGTCGTGCTGGTTGACGCCGGTTTGCACTTCCTGAATGACCTGGTCAACATTCTGGAATTGGCCCATATTGTCACGATTAATCACAAAGATGCGGCCGTCTTTGCCGCCGCCAATATACTCGTGCGGCGTGCTCGAACCATTGTCGGGCATGATAATACCGGCGCCGCTGCCGACGTCGAGATCGTTCATTGAAAGATAATTTTCATTCGACGGCATGAAGTAATCGAGCACAGACAGGTTGGATGCGCTGAAGCGGATGGCCGAGTCGTTGTAGCCGGACATGGGATCGTCCTCATCGACGCCGCTGATGAAGAACAAATCGCCGGAGCTGTCGTCGACCGCAGGCGCTCCGCCGCCGTTCCAGAATCCTCCGCCAGCTCCGTTCGGAGTAGCGTTCATGATCCCGGTTTGCTGGAGAGTGGTCTTGTCATAGCCCACCATCCATCCGTGACTGCAATGGCCGAAACCGATGTAAATGCCGTTACTGATCGGATCCAAGGCGAGGCCGGTACGCGGATAGCAGTTTGTCTCAAGCGTAATCTCGCCGTTGACGCTGTCGGTTCCCGTGCCCGGAACCGTGCCCGTGACAACCACCGGACCGCCAAGTTTTTCAGCGCCGGTGGTGATGTCAAGCGCGTGCAGTTGAAAAACACGGCCACCGTTCTGCTCGACAACGGCGATGACGTAAAGAGTGTTCGTGGCCGGGTCAATCACCGGTGTTGCGGTGATGCCCAGAAGCGGTTGGATACCGTAAGGATCATTGTTTTGTACCGCCGTTCCCAAATGGTTCTGCCACAGTGCAGTCTGGGAGAGACCGTCGGCGTCGAAGGCGTAGACGGTATCGTTTTCGGTGGCGACGAATACAGTGTTGTGCGATGCGCCATTAATACTCAAATTGGGCACGTAAAGCGGCTGCGTATAGACTTGGCCGTCGACCGGGAAAACATACTTCTTCCCAAATTGCTGCGAGTTCACGTTCGATAGGGTGAGCGTGGTTTCGTTGGTGTTCGCGCCATCTCGGACATCGTCATTGTGATAGGTAAGCACGGAAACGGTGCCTTGACTTGAATTCTGCACGCTCACCGTAGCGTTTGCGCTGAGAGTTGGAATCAGGACGCTAGTCGCGGTGATGGTGTGATCTCCAGCGGTCCCCGGAGCCGTATAGAGACCGGTGCTGCTAATGGTGCCGACGGTACTGTTCCCGTTGAGAATTCCGTCGACCGACCAAGTTACAGCGGTGTTGTTGGTGCCGAGGACGGTCGCGGTGAATTGCTGGGTTCCGTTCGGCGCAACATTTGCGCCACTCGGAGCAATGGCAAGGCTGACCACGGAAACGCTGGCACTGGCTTTTTTCGTGGTATCGGCGGCACTGGTTGCCGTCACTGTATGCGGGCCGGCAACTGCTGGCGCGGTGTAAAGGCCGGTCGAGCTGACCGTGCCGGTCGTTGTATTTCCGCCATTGATGCCGTCGACTGACCAGGTGACACTTGTATTTGAGCTGCCAGACACGCTGGCCGTAAAGGCTTGCGTGCCAGCAACGGCAACGTTGGCGGACGTGGGCGAAACCGCGACGGAGACTATGGCTGTTGGATTGACGGCCACGGATGCGGTGGCTGTAACGGAGTTCTCAGCCGCGGACATGGCCGTGATCGTGAAAGTCGTCGGCTGCGTGACATTCATCGGAGCGGTATAAAGGCCGGCGGCGGAGATCGTGCCGGTCGCGGGCGCACCGCCTACCTTTCCGTTCACTTCCCAGTCGACACTTGTGTTCGTCGTACCGGTCACCGAGGTTTTGAACTGTTGAGTGCCACCAGGATTGAGAGTCGCGTTGGAAGGAGAAATGGGTCCGATCTTAATGGAGGAAGGCGAGGTGGGATTCGAAGTGCTTCCGCCACTGCCTCCGCCACCGCAATCGACCGTCACCAGCAGGGCTAAGATGCACGAGGTTACGCTGATTGCGGCAGTATACTTCCGTCGGGTGGAACCTATGGCATGGAACGACATAGATGGGACCTGATCTCTTTCTCGAACGTGCTCTCTCGAACCTGAGTTCTCGAACGTGAAAATAAAAGCGCCGAATAGATGTGCGGCGAGGCTGCGAAGTTGCTCGCTGTGGGGATGAACAGACTTCGTGGGTGGCGCCGAAAAGCGGCTCTAGTGGCCTGGTCAGGCGGGGGTGAGCTCCGCGAAAACTGGTCTACGGTGTCGCAGAAGTGGAGGTACGGTGCGCAGGATTGCCGCATCAGCTGGGCATGGTAGCGCGCTGGCCGCGGCGTTTATTGCCTGGCGAGAATCGTTCTGTCGCTCAATCTCACTGAATTGCGCGGAAGGCTCCCTTCTCATTCTGGTCGAAGCGCAACCGGCTAAAGCATATTCCTCAGGGCTAAAGCTCTTTGGAATGACAAGGCTCAAAAACGTCGGTTCGATGGCACTCCAGAGTAACGCTGTCGGTTCGCTTCCATTTGACCGATTCCCGCTTCGTGCTAGATGATTGAGCCAGATGGATGCCGAACGGACCATTGCCGACATCGAGTTGCTGGAGCGCATTTTCGCGGCGCCGGACACCCGTCCGATGAGTGCCCGCGATCTTTCGGCCGCCAATCGAAGGCACGACGAAAGGCTGGCCAACAGTCCGTGGTTTCGGCTTTGGAACCGCTACGGGATTTGCTGCCGCTCCGAATCGCCTGCGCTGCAATTGGGCGAAATCGAAAGCTAACTTGGCCGGTTCCCGGGCGAGGAATCCTGAATATTTCTGGTGGCGGCGGCTGGACTCGAACCAGCGACCTACGGATTATGAGACCGTCGCTCTAGCCACCTGAGCTACACCGCCACGTGTTTCATCTTAACATTCTGCATCCTGCGGGAGCCAAAGACGGCGGGCTCAGCGAATCGCCGCTCAAATAACCTCGCCGCGATCACACCTGCGGTAAAATCAGCGCAAATCGATGCTCTCATCTTCTCTGCAAGCAGCCAGAAGACGTCCCCGTAGCGCGCTCACCATCTTCCGGCATCTGGGTGCGGCGGGATTGTTTGCGCTGGCGATTCTTGACAGCACACCCTTGCCCACGTTCGGTGGCCCGGACATTCTGATTGTGATCCTGGTGGCGACGCGACACACACCGTGGTGGGAATGTGTGGCCGCCGCCACCGCCGGTTCGATGATTGGCGCGTACTTCACGTTTCACTTGGCGAGAAGGGCGGGACGGGCCTATCTCGATAGCAAGTTCGGCCGCGGGAAGGTACCGAAACTGTTGGCGATTTTCCATCGTTGGGAGACTGGGGTGCTGGTAGCGTCGACGGCGATTCCGTTTCCAACTCCGACCAGTGTCTTTTTTGCGGCGGCAGGCGCGTCCAACACCTTCAGCACGAAAAAATATCTGACCATAGTCGGGATGTCGCGCGCAGCTCGCTACTCGGCGGTCGCGATTCTCGGCGATCTCTACGGACGGCACGTCCTCCGAATCTTGCGGCACCCGACGCAGTATTGGGGATGGTTTGCGCTGCTGCTGGGGATTATCGTGGCGCTCGTCGCTGGTGGGGTGCTGGTCAATCGGCGGTTGGAGACAAACCCGAGCACTCAGCCGTCGGCACTCGGCACCTAGCCTCACTGACCAATTGCTGAGTGCTCACCTCGAAGCGTCGAACTGACAAGCAGACCCGCAATCAAGGATAGAATTTACACATGCTGACGTTTGACCACTTTGAAGTCATCACTTTTGACTGCTATGGCACGCTCATCGATTGGGAGACGGGCCTGCTCGGCGCATTGAGGCCGATTTTGGATTCGCACGGGCAAAGATTGAGTGACCAGAGAATTCTAGACATTTACGGGGAAGTGGAGCCGAAGGCGCAGAATCCTTATCGAAAATATCGCGAGGTGCTGGCGCTCGTCGTGCGAGGCTTTGGGGAGCGATTGGGATTTCAGGCATCGGAGGGCGAAGTAGCGTCACTGGCAAACTCGCTGGGAAATTGGAAGCCGTTTCCGGACACCGTTGAGGCACTCGAAAAGTTGAAGACGCGATATAAGTTGGCAATCATTTCCAACACCGATGATGACTTGTTCGCGCAAACTGCGCGGCATTTGAAAATCAAGTTTGATGACGTGATCACGGCGGAGCAGGCAAAAGCTTACAAGCCTTCTGTCACGATGTTTCAGTTGGCGTTGAAACGGCTGGCCGTATCGCCGGAGCGGGTGTTGCACGCCGGACAGAGTGTGTATCACGATGTGGTGCCGGCGAAGTCGATGGGGATGGCAACGGCGCTGGTGTATCGGCGAGGATTTGGCGCGACCCGGCCAACCGAAGGCGAGCCCGACTTGAAGGTGCCCGACATGCGAACGTTGGCGGCTCTCGCGCTGGGCGCAGAAACCAAGGCCAAGGTCTGACCCATGACTGTCGATGATTTCCGCAGAATTGCTTTGAGTTTCGAAGGCGCGGAGGAAAGCTCGCATATGGGCCAGCCTGACTTCCGCGTGGCTGGGCGAATTTTTGCCACGCTCGCCTCGGCGCATGAGGGCTATGGGAATCTCAAGCTGACGCCAGAGCAGCAGGCAATGTTTGTGGGGGAGATGCCGGAGATCTTCATTCCAATTGCAGGCGGTTGGGGTCGAATGGGAATGACGCACATTCGCTTATCGGCGGCCAGTGAAGACGTGCTGACTGGAGCACTGCAGACGGCGTGGAAGCTGCGAGCTGAGCAGAACACAAAATCAAAGACGAAGAAGACGCGCGCGAACTCAGAGCGGATCGCGTTTGCGAAATCCCCAAAAAAGAAATGAAGTCAAGCCGCTGCGGGGCCGATCAGATCTGATAATCGACGTCTTCCATTATGCGCTGCAGCGAGGCGGAAAGCGGCTCGGTGGAGCTCTCTGGGCCTTCCAGCTTCTGCACACGATCGCGTAACTTGTGAACCTCAGTCGCGACCGCCGACAGCGCTTCCGAAAGCGGATCGTTAATCTGCTTGGGATCGGTGATCACCACTCGCTCGCCGTTGCGGAAGATGATGTGGCCGGGAACGCCGACGACTGTGGAATGTGGCGGCACGTTGCGCAGAACGACGGATCCAGCCCCGATGCGGCAATTTTGCCCAACCGTGATGTTTCCTAGAACTTTTGCGCCAGCACCGATTACGGTATTTTCTTCGATCGTGGGATGGCGCTTGCCATGTTCTTTGCCCGTGCCGCCGAGGGTGATTCCCTGATAGAGAGTCACATCGTCGCCGACGATGGCTGTCTCGCCAATGACGACTCCCAGCCCGTGATCGATAAACAATCGCCGCCCGATTCTGGCGCCAGGATGGATTTCAATTCCGGTAAGCCAGCGCGCCCACTGCGACCCCCAACGCGCAAGAAACAAAAAACCGTGGCACCAGAGCCAGTGGTTGATGCGATGAAACCAGACAGCATGCAATCCGGAGTAGCAGAGAAAAACCTCGAGCCGTGAGCGGGCAGCCGGATCGCGCTCGAAGACGGCGGCGACATCTTCGCGCATTAGGGACAGGAGATGTGGCATGGCATCAGACTGGCAGCGCCGAGGTCGGAATTTGCAGCGCTTCGTTCCGCAGCGACTCAAACAGGATACTCGTTAAATAGCGTTCGCCGAAATCGGGCAGGACGACGACCATCAGTTTGCCTTCGTTTTCTTTGCGGCGAGCGACGTTTAACGCGGCTGCGACCGCGGCTCCAGAGGAAATTCCCACTAGAAGACCTTCCTCTTTGGCGAGGCGGCGTGCCATGCTAATCGCGTCATCGTTGGTGACAGTGATAACTTCGTCGATGTAATCCCTCCGCAGAATGCTAGGCACAAAACCGGCGCCGATGCCCTGAATTTTGTGCGGAGACGGTTTCCCGCCCGAGAGCACGGGGCTATCGGCGGGTTCGACGGCGATGGCCTTGAACGTGGCCTTTTTTGGCTTGATGAATTGGCAGACGCCGGTGATGGTGCCGCCCGTGCCTACGCCGGAGACGAGAAAATCAACTTTGCCATCGGTGTCGTTCCAGATTTCCGGCCCGGTGGTCTCGAAATGAATTTTGGGATTTGCTGGATTATCGAATTGCTGCAGCATGAAACCATTCGGCGTTCTGGAGAGGATTGCTTCTGCGGCAGCGATGGCGCCTTTCATTCCGTTGGGGCCGGGAGTGAGAACGATCTCGGCGCCAAAAGCGAGCAGCAACACACGCCGCTCGAGACTCATAGTCTCGGGCATAGTGAGAATGAGTTTGTATCCCTTCACTGCTGCGGCGAAGGCCAGGCCGATGCCAGTATTGCCGCTGGTCGGCTCGATCAGGACAGTCTTGCCCGGCTGAATTTTGCCCTGCTTCTCGGCCTCGCGAATCATGCTGACGCCGATGCGGTCCTTGACGCTGTCGCAAGGATTGCGGCTTTCCAGCTTGGCGACCACTTCGCCGAAGCAGCCCTCTGTAACTCGGTTGAGCCGCACTAGCGGCGTGTTGCCAATAAGCTCGGTGACGTTCGTGGCAATTTTCATGGATGATCTGTTCCTTTGAGCTTTTGACGATCTTGAATCAGATCAGGCTGCAAAGTTATTTGAGCGGGAATACCGCGAGAGAACGGAAGTACTCCTGGATAACAGACCCATCGACCGGGACAACAACCGTAGTCGGGGTCAGCGCGCAAAACGCCCTCGCATAGCGGTAGCGCGAGGGCTCACGGAAGCCCCAGAATTACAGCCTAGAACATATTGCTCGCGATCCAGTTCAACACCCGGGAGGTAACGAGGCCAAAGCCACTTACAAAGGCCAATAAGCCAATAATTGCCGCCAAGATCATAGCGTACTCGGCAATAGCCTGACCTTGTTCTGAGCCCAGGAGACGGCCTGGTGCGTCATCTGTAGAAGTTAAATTCACCTGAGAGACCACGCCTACCGTGGCTGAAATGCCGGGGGGATGGACGAAGCACGCTTATTGCGGCACTACAGTCGCAAATTCTTGAACCTATGAGGATTGTCCGCGATTTCCACAGGGCTGTCCATAGCACCAAAGTGGTATGTAAAGTTCCGTAACAAGCTCGCTTCTAGGAGGCCATTTTTTCAGCTCCGACAGTAAGGCCTGGGAAGTCGGTCACCAAGGGCCATGGTCGCTGGAGCCTGCCAAGGGTCTTGCGCGTGTGCGCAACTTCGCTACACTTTAAGCTGCTGGTTTCAAGTCCTGGGAGCTAGGAATTGGTCGAAGATCCCAAATGGGAATTGGCGATTCTGGCTACAGTCCAGGGTTTCTACGAAAAGCTGCTGCAACCCTGTGTGGGTGGAGAAGTGCCGGTGCCCGCGGGCTTGGAAGCAGTCTCCCTGCAAAACGATGACAATGTAATGGGAACGCTGGCCAGCATGCATCGCTGGCTGCATCTGCTCGACCTCGCCATCAATCCTGCCATGCTGCGCCGGGCGTTCACGGCGGAAACCGATCCGGAAATTGCTGAGGCGTTGCTCCGCTACTTCATTCGCCGGCCAGAACCGAGCGATACGCATCGCGACAAGACCGATCTCGTAGCAACTTTTCTTTACCGGCATCCGCGTGTGGCGGGGCAGTGGGAGCGGCGCGGCTTCGGCCTGGATGGCTCGCTGCCACTGGCGCCGTTTGAAATCGCGCTGATCGAAATCCTTTCGGATGGCGATGTGCCTTCACTCTCCGAAGAGCAAACCCAACTGTTGCGGCAGTTCGATCGACTGCAGGAAGAGGCGAATAATTTTCGCGATTTAAATACGCTGCTCGATTCTGGAATCATTCCCCGCGTGCGGGAGTTGAAGGCGCTGCTGGGGCCGTCGTTTTATCATCCCGGCGCCTTGGCGACGATTGCACCTTACAACACGGTTTTCGGCGAGAAATTCGACAGCCTTTTTTTGCAGGCAGCGAAGGAAATTCGCACTTTTGCGGATGCCCTGGAGCAACAAGGCGGCAGCATTCTGGGAACGGTGGATGGCGTCGATGTCACCGTTGAGCACGTGGCGGCGCTGGAGGAGAGCGAGTTGCTGCGGATCGATTATGGCATCGCGTTGGAAAAATTTCGCCGGGTTTCTCGGCTGAGAAGAACTTTGGAACAGAAGCCGCCGGTGCGGCGGGCAACGGTGGCGGCTCGCGCGACGCGAGACAAGCGCGAGGCCCCAGTCGGAGCGGCAGCGTCGGCGTTGCCGATGCTCGATATTGCGGTGATGCGGTCGGCAGTCACGGCACAACAGATTTCGGCGGAAGAGGGCAAGCTGCTGCGAGTGGAGGAATCGATTCGCGCCTTCGTGGGGGCGGCCGATCCGCGGTTTCGGCAAGTGGTTCCCATGCGATTTTTCAATTTGATTCTGACACCGGAGGAAGCAGATGCATACTGCTCAGATCGGCTTACAGAGAAGGATTCGCAAGCTGACGCCGCGCGCGCGCTGTTACGCAGCGTTGCGGTAGTGGCGCGCGTGACGACCGAACTCGAAGAACTGCGGCGCTCGGAGAATTCGCCGTCTTTGTGGAAGCTGCATGCCGATTCGCTTGTAGTCTTACTGGAGATTCAGCGCGCCGTGAATGAACAGGCGAACGCAGCGCTTGAATCGGCGCAGGGCGGCGGAGAAGCAGAAGCGATTCAGGCTTCGCTCAAAAAGCTGCGCGAATGTACGGAACGGGTGCTGAAGACGCTCAGCGTCAAGCCGGCTGGCAAAGTCGCAGCGGCAGGCAGCCGCTAATCGTTTTCTCAGATCGGCCCCCTCTCATATCGGGCTGGTTCAACAATCACTGACAATCAAGCCTCATTTGGCGTACAAATCTCGCGTGCGAAGAGTTTCCGTTCCTGAGGATCTCTGCCGGTTCTCGGCGCGGATGGAGCGGGATCGCACAATCCAAATCGTTTTCAGGTTACTGGTTCGCTCAATGTCTCAGGCGGGTGTGAATCATGGCAGCTGCCCGCAAAGCGCCGTTACCGTTCCCCTTCCCTGACGACCTGTCGGGGCACAAGGTGGGCCGTTTTGTTGTCCGTCACAAGCTGGGTTGCGGAGGCATGGGTGAGGTTTATTACGCCGAAGACACCAAACTGCGGCGCCCGGTAGCGCTGAAGCGCGTGGCGGGCACGGTAGGAAGCGATCCCGAGGCGCGGCAACACATCCTACGAGAAGCCCAGCGTGCATCCGCGCTCAGTTCCGAACACATTGCCGCCGTTCATGACGTGCTGGAACAAGACGACGGAGTCTTGCTGGTGATGGAGTACGTGGAGGGCGAGACGCTGCGCCAGAGGCTGCGCAAGCCGATCGACTTGGAGCAGTTCTTTGAGATAGCCATGCAATGTGCGAAGGCGTTGATCGCGGCACACGAGCACGGGATCATCCACTGCGATATCAAACCGGAAAACATTATGCTCACTCCGTCAGGCCAGGTAAAGATTCTGGACTTCGGCGTCGCCAAGCACCTCCCGCGCTCGGACCAAAGTTCTACGCTGGACTCAAAGCTTCTTGGCGGAACACCCGCCTATATGTCGCCGGAGGTTCTGCTGGAAAAAGTGCCGGATGCGCGCAGTGATCTCTTTTCACTGGGCATTGTCTTTTACGAAATGCTGACCCTGCGAAACCCTTTCTTGACGGGCAGCTTCATCACCACCAGTGAGCGCATCCTGCATGAAACCCCCAGCGCCGTTCATATCTTCAATCCTCACGTGCCTGCAGGATTAGAGGTCGTGGTCATGAAGGCGATGGCAAAGGCGGCAGAGGAACGGTATGCGAACGCAACCGAGCTGTTAGAGGATCTGCGCCGGGTGCAAGCCGGAGAGATGCCCACGAAAGCGGCCCAGACAACGAGGGAGTTTGGGAAGCGTCAACATTGGGGGATTGCGGCCGTCGCCTTAGTGCTTCTTATCGTCTTCCCATTTGCTGCTTACCATTGGACGCATCGGCCGCCGATTCTGGCCGAACGAGGTTGGATCCTGATTACAGATTTCGAGATCACGGGTGACGACAGCATCCCAGGCGAGGGAGTTCGGGAAGGATTGACGGTGGCGCTGCAACAGTCTCGCTATGTCAATGTGTTTCCCAGGACGCGCGCTTTTGAAACTCTGCAACGGATGAAGAAAGCGGAGGCTCCGCGGATCGACGAAGCTCTCGGCCGAGAAATCTGCCGGCGTGAGAATCTGCAGGTATTACTCGCAGGAAGCATCGAACGCCTGGGGCAAGCGTTTCAAATCACGGTGCGAGGGGTCGACCCGGTGCGCGGCAACCTGCTATTCGCTGAACAGGAGCGGTTTGATCGCAAAGAACTGGTTTTCGAAAAAGTAGATGGGGTGGCGAAAAGCGTCCGCAGGGATTTGGGCGAGTCTCTTACCGGCATCGGGAAGAACAGTCGACCGCTCGCCAAAGTGACCACCAGCTCGCTCGACGCTCTACAGCTCTATTCCCAAGCCAAGGATGCTAAGGATCAGGGAAAGGACGAGCAGATTGAGGGCTTACTCAAAGGGGCACTGCGGCTGGATCCAAACTTCGCGATGGCTCACCTGCAAATGGGAGAATACTACGCAGCCGTGGTTGGCAGAAACGAAAAAGCTCTGGGCGAGCTGGAGAGTGCGTACCAGCTGCGCAGAGAAGTGAGCGCCCGAGAGCAGTATCGAATCGAAGCGGCCTACTATGACCTGCAAGAACGCCCAGAAGACAAGGCGCAGTCGCTGCGTGTGCTGGTGGGTCTTTACCCAGACGATGAGGAGGCTCACACGGAACTGGCGAGTGCATATTACGACCTGGATCAGCTCGACAAGGCAATCTCCGAATCGCGAGAAGCGCTCAGGCTGAACCCGGCCTCTGCCCCTGCTTACGGCGGGCTAGTGCTCTACCTGGCACGCGACAACCGTGCTGACGACGCAATTTTGGCTGCCCGCGAAGCTGAGCACCGCGGCGTCGGCTCGCCGCGAATGCACTGGGGATTGGGCCTGGCATATCTCGGTCAGGGGAATGTGAGCAGGGCCCGCCAGGAGTTCGGGCAAATCGGAGACGACACGGAGACGAACCGTGATCTGCGAGAGTTATGTGCAACCGTGGCGGACCTCTACCAAGGCAAGCTGAGCTTCGCCGAGAATGAACTGGAGACGAAAATTGAGGCCGTGCCTCCGCAGAGCGGAGGACTGCAGCTGTTCCGGCGCTACTTGCTTGGCCGCATCTATCTTCTGCAGGGCAGGGCACGCAAGGCGGAACTGCAGGCCGATTTGCTCATGCAGGTTCCGGTTAGCGGCTCGCAGGGAGGCGATTTCCTGAATGCAGGAATTCTCTATGCTCGCGCGAACCGGTTTGCGAAAGCGCAGCAAGCTTTGAATCGCCTGGATGAGTTGCAGAAGGCAACGGCCAGTTCATCAAATGTAAGCGACTTCCGTAACCTGGAAGGAGAAATCCTGCTGGCCGAGGGTGAATCGTTCGAAGCCGAGACTGCCCTTTCGGCTTCCACTCCGGCGTTCTTATCATTCATGTCTTCTGCAGGGCTGGCGCGCGCCTACCAAGGCCAAGGGAATTGGGAACGCGCCGCGGCGGCATGGGAAAAAGTCCTCGACAAAAAAGGAGAAATTCTGCAGAACGGCTTTCCCCCAGATTTGGCTTTCGCACACGTCGAGTTGGCGCGAGCTTATCGCCAGATCAACAACCACAACCTTGCCCGGCAACACTACGAGGATGCTCTTCGCATGTGGCAACACGGTGACGAGCTGAACTGGCTTTGGGATGCAAAGCGGGAACTCAACTCACTGGCTGCCGAAGCTAATCCCCACATCAATCCAACGGCTCGTCCAACGAGAGCTGAAGATCGCCCATGAAAACAGGAGGATGTTATGGATATGCTTATAACGCTGATCGGAAATGCGGCCGTCGATCCCGTGTTCCGCAAACGTTTCTTGGATAACCCAGTTGACACGGTGGATCACTATCGCTTTCGCCTCACTAAAGGAGAATTCGAACTGCTGCAGGCGGTATTCACCAATTTGAAACCGCAGGAAAAGGCAACGCTGGAAGAAACATTCGCAGCCCTCGAAGACAATCTTTACGCCAAAATTGAACCTTGCGGGCGCCCCTGTGTGTGGTCCCTCTGCCCGCCTCCGGAACTGCGCGCAGAACAGCCTAGGACTGGGAAACTCACAGAACTCAAGAAGCGAACCGGGACCAAATAGGTGAGAGAACGAAGAAAGAGGAACAGTGGAACTCCCCAGCCTTCGCAAAAAAAGGAGGCGGAAGGCTGGGGCATACGAGGTCCGATAGACAGCTAGTTGATATCGAACTGCTCCTGATGCAGCGCAGGATCGCTCTTCACGATCACCGTCTTTTTGGCCATCTCTTCCATTTCAGTGAGCAGGCGGCCGTTCGCCGACTTTAGCACCTTCGCAACTTCCGGATTGACGCGCAGCATGACGTCGGGGTGCTCGAGGTGCTTCGCCATCTTGCGCATCTCGAGATAGATTTCGTTGCACACCGTGGTCGCCGACTTCACGAAGCCGGTGGACTGGCAATACGGGCATGGCGTGCCGATGGTGCGCTCGAGCGACTGCTTCACCCGCTTGCGGGTAATCGCGACCAGTCCGAAATCGTTAAACTGCAGGACCTTGGAGGGTGAGCGATCGCTGCGCAGCGCTTCTTCGAGCGCCTGCATAACTTTTTGCCGGTTGCGGCGTTCATCCATATCGATAAAGTCGATGATGATGATGCCGCCGAGATCGCGCAAGCGAATCTGGCGAACGATTTCTTTGATGGCGTCGACGTTGGTCTTGACGATGGTGTCTTCGAGCCGTGCTGTCTTACCGACATATTTGCCGGTGTTGACGTCGATGGCGACCAGCGCCTCGGCCTGGTTGATGACGATGTAGCCGCCACTCTTCAGCCAGACTTTCGACTTGAGCGCTTTGTTGATTTCGTCGGTCAGGCCGAACTGATCGAATAGCGGCGTCTCTTTCGTGTACAGCTTGACGCGCTTGACCAGCGCAGGCTGGAACCGGTTGGCGAAGCGCAGAATGCGTTCGTATTCCTGCTCGTTGTCGACCCAGACCGCGGAGAAATCGGAAGTGACCTGGTCTCGCAACACGCGTTCGACGACGTTCAGGTCATGGTAAATCAGAGCTGGGGCTTTGCCCATTTCCGCGCGGGTCTTGATTTCCGACCACAGGCCTTTGAGGAAACGGATATCGGCGCGGAGATCGTCTTCGGATGCTCCCTGAGCCGCGGTGCGAACGATGAAACCGCCGTGGCCGTTTTCGCGTTCGCTCAGGATGATTCGCTTCAGCCGTTGGCGCTCCTCCTCGGAAGAAATCTTTCGTGACACGCCAGTGTGATGCACGGTCGGCATGTAGACCAGGAAGCGGCCGGGAAGTGCGATGTGGCTGGTGATGCGCGCGCCTTTCTTGGCGATCGGTTCTTTAGCGATCTGAACCAGAATTTCCTGGCCTTCTTTCAGAAGGTCGGTGATCTGGGGAACGTTCTGCGGTTCCTGACGACGGAAGCGGCGACCACCGCGGCGACCGCGCGGCCCACGACGATCGAACGCCGGACGCTGTGCCCGTTGGGTATAACCGGCGGTAGCAGAAGATGCTCTGACTTCGGCGCGGCCGTTAGTTTCGCCTTGCGCTTCGGCAGCGAGCAGCGCCTCAGCTTCGGCCTGCGCTTCTTCGAGCTCGGCTTCTTCTTCCGCTTCGTCGTCAGCCTCTTCTTCGGCTTCGGCAACCTCGGCTTGTCCGGCCGCGATGGGCTCAGCAGAAAAAGGAACGGGTTCGTCAGTGGGCTCGTGAGAAGCGCTGACCTTCGAAGGCCGCATCTCTATGGGATGATAGTCGGCAGCTTCGCGAGTTTCCTCTTCGAGGTCGTCGTAAACCGCGTCTTCTTCAAGTTCGGCTACGAAGGTGGCGAGGTCCTCGTGTCCAACTTCCTCTTCTTCAATCTCTTCTTCTTCCACGGTTCCAGCGGCACCCGCGGAGACGGCTGGGGCTCGCGGAGAAGTTTCCACCTCTTCGTGGTGGATGGTTTCCAGCTCGTCGATCTCTGGTTGTTCTTCTTCCGTCACCCCTCCGCCGAAAACGGCGTCGACATTCATCTTGTGGAGGCGCTGTTGCTCGGCGTCCCACGGAGAAGCTTCCTCGTGCTGAACAGTTTCGGTTTCGGGCCTTTCGATCGAAAAAGTGTGGCTTGAGACCTCGGGAATATTTCTGGTGTCGCCCGTGGCGCTGGCCGCGGCGGCCTGCGCGAACAGCGGCTCATCGTCGGGAAACGTGGAGGTCAGCGGTGTTTGAGATTCCGCCGGCACTTCAGGCCTGGAACCGGGGGCTTGCGCCCGCCCGCGATACTTCGAAATCGATTCTCCCGGCAGCACGATCGGCTGGTACCCGGGGGGTGGGCCATATTCCGGGCGTTCGGGACGATCGGAACGTTCCGGGCGATCGCTGCGGGTTTGCTCGGAGCCGGGGCGAGCGAAGCGGTCATCGCTAAATCCGCGGCGTCCGCGACGGCGGCGACCACGATCACGCCAACCGCGTCCACCGCGCTGGTCTTCGCCATTCGACCTCTCTCGATTGTTCTGGGTTTGTGGCTCGGCGGCCTGCGCCTCGATGGTTCGAGTTTCCTCGGTTGGAGCAGCAGTTTCAGCCACCGGTTGTGCTTGCAGTTGGGTTTGAACCGTTCTTGCCGTGGGAATGTCTTCGAGTTCGTCTTCTTCCGGCAACTCCATGAAGTCGGAGACGTAAAGGAAGGCATCGCGTTCCAGGCCAATATCCACAAACGCGGATTGCATGCCGGGAAGGACGCGGGTGACGCGGCCTTTGTAAATGGATCCTGCTAAGGTGTATTCGTTCTCGCGCTCGAGATAGATTTCTGCGAGCAAGTCATCTTCGACCATCCCTACCTTGGTCTCATGTGGGGTGGACGAAACGTACAATTCTCTTGTCATACTAACTCCGGTCCTGCGGTCAACAGACCGCGGGAATCACCGGAACTGAGGCAGGAATAGACCGGGAGGTTGGAGCTTTGCGATGGCCGTCCCGGGTAGAGGACGGCTGCGGCCACGAGTAGGTCCTCGCGACCGAATCCAGTTCACTGGCTTGGAAATTGTTCTCACTATCGCACTATAGGACGCTGGCTGGGTTTGTGACCGCTCTCTCCACCCGTCTACATGACGGTTCTCTGGGGCCGTTACCCGCCCAACCGCGTCTAGCTTCAATCCTGCCCGGTTCGAACTGCCTGTTCGCCGGTGAGTGCCCTCTTCACGCGAGGACGATCGTAATCTTGTTATTCGCCGCCACGGCAAGCGCGACGTTGCTTCCTTGCCATCTTCTTCTGTTTAGTTCACAAAGCGGCGCATTCGCACATTCATGACTATCCCCAGCGCCAAAAACATAAACAGAACGGAAGACCCGCCGTAACTCATTAAAGGCAAGGGAATTCCTGTGACCGGCATAAAACCGACCACCATACCGACATTGACCAGGATATGGAAGGTGAGGACAGCTACGACTCCCATCACCAGGAACGTGCCGGCACGGTCCGGTGCTGTTTGCGCGTTCTGCGTCAAACGCATCAGCACGATAAAGTATAGCAGCAAAACGCTTAAGGCGCCTACAAATCCATGCTCCTCGGCGAATGCTGCAAAGATGAAGTCCGTTTGAGGGACTGGGAGAAACGACAAATGGGTCTGGGAACCGGCACTGCTGCCCCAGATTCCGCCCGACCCAACCGCAATCAACGATTGAATGACCTGATATCCAGAACCTTGGCGGTCCGCGTCCGGCTGCATGAAGCTAGTCAAACGCTCACGCTGGTAAGGCTTGAGGACGTGCCAGGCGACTGGCATCATCAAGCCCGCCAGCAGGACGACGAGCAATCCTTGCTTGGCCCGCAGACCACCGAGAAATAACGCCATCACAGCGATGGGAATATAGGTTAAAGCCGTGCCGAGATCGGGCTGGGCGAGAACCATGAGCATCGGAATACCCACACCGGCCCCGGCTTTGATGAAGTCCGACCAGGAAAGCTCGCGCTGGTGCAGGTCGGCGAAGTACTTGGCGACGGCCAAAATCAAAATCAGCTTAACCCACTCCGAAGGCTGGAAGTGGCCGCCGCCCGGCATCTTCACCCAGCGCCGAGCCCCGAGATACTTCTGGCCGAAAATCAGCACCGTCATCAGCGAAGCGACGGCGGCGATATACATCCAATGCACGCGCTCGAGCAGCGCCTGATAGTTGATCGTACTCATCAGGAACATGGAAGCGATGCCGCCGATAATCCAATACACCTGCTTGATATGCGCCCCGGCAAACTTGGTGTGCATGGTGGCACTGCGAATCTCCAGCACACCCAGAGTGCAAATGATGAGGACAAAGATGAACAACACCCAATCGAAGTCGCGAATTGAAATGTAGCGAGCCATGGTTTAAATCGTCTTTGGTCGTTCGTCGTTCGCGAAATCCTGCCTTCAGTGCACTCCCGGAGCAGCAGTCGCCAGGGGCAAATGATCTTTACTTACATCGATCACAAAATGCCCGGCATGCGGCAAATCGGCATTGGGATCATCTGGATCTCCCGCATTCCACACCGCGCCGATGTCGACTTTGCCGCCGTTCTGCGCCACTTTGCTCGGCTGACGGCGTTCTTTTTCGACATACGCCTTAATTACCTGCGCCACCGTGCGCGCGGCAAGATATCCGTGCTCGCCTTCTTCGAGCAATCCGCAAACCACGATTTCAGGATTGCGTCGCGGTTCGACGCCCACGAACCAGCCGTTATCTTTAAATTTCGATTTTCCCTCCGCGCCGAGGCGGGCTTTCGCGGCGTTGCTGATAGTCTGCGCGCTGCCCGTCTTGCCGGCAAAGTCAATGCCCTGCAAATGCGCGCTGGGAGCGGTACCGATCGGGTTCACCACGTTCGACATCGCGTCGGTGATGATTTCCCAATTCTGCGGATCAATCGGAATCTTTACCGGCTGCGGAACACTGGCGGCAGGAATGATCCCGGGCGGCAAATCTTGCGGATTGGTTACGTGTGGAGTCACAAGCGTTCCGCCACTGGCAATCGCGCCGAGGGCGCGCGCCAATTGAATAGGCGTGACTGCAACCGCACCCTGGCCGATGCCAACGGAAATCGTTTCACCCGCATACCATTTCTGTTTAAAGTTTCTGATCTTCCACTCTTCCGACGGCATGACGCCGGTGACTTCCTGTGGCAGATCGATGCCGGTTTTTTGGCCGAGGCCGAACATGGTGGCGTATTTTGCGATGCGGCCGATGCCGAGCCGTTCCGCTAACGTATAAAAGAAGACGTCACAGGACTGATAAATCGCCTTACTGATATCCACGTTGCCATGCACACGGTGCTCCGCCGTCACCCAACATTTGAAATAGCGACCATAGAAGATCGCGCCGCCGGTGCAGTTCACGTGCATGTCCTGCGCAATGCCTTCCTGCAGGCCGGCGGTGGCCATGATGATTTTGAAAGTCGATCCGGGCGCGAGCTGTGCCTGGATCGCCTTGTTCAGCAGCGGATGGTCTTCGTCATTGACTAATTTTGACCACTGATCGCGGGAAACCCTCACCGCAAAATCATTGGGATCGAAAGTTGGCCGGCTGACCATTGCCAAAATTTCGCCGTTACGCGGATCCATGGCGACGATGGCGCCGTTTCGTCCCGCCAGCGCTTCTTCGGCCGCGATCTGCAGGTCGAGATCAACGGTCAGCTTGAGCTGCTTGCCAGGCACGGCGGGAGTTTCGTCGAGGCGCTGGACCTCTTTGCCGTGGCTATTCACCATCGCTCGCCGCGATCCGTTCTTGCCCATCAGAATCTGGTTGTACTGCAGTTCAACGCCGGACTTGCCGACGACGTCGCCGGGATTGTAGAGCTCGAACTGCGGCTCGTTCAGCATGTCTTCGCTGACTTCGCCAACATAGCCGATCAAGTGCGCCATGAATCCATTGCGCGGATACAAGCGGCGGTGCGCCATGATGGTATCGAGTTCCGGCAATTCGTTTTTGTGCGACTCAATGAATGCCAGCTCATCCGGCGTGATGTCGTCCTTCAAAAAAATCGGCTGATATTGCGGCGACGCCGCGAAATGCTGGATGCGCTGGCGTACTTCCTGCGGATCGAGATGCAAACCTTGCGCAATCAGATCAGAATCGGCGACCAGGTCGCGCGAAGAATCGCGCAAGAGCAAAGCTGTAAACGAGGGATAGTTGTCGACGATGATGCGGCCCTCGCGATCAAGAATCTTGCCGCGCGGCGCAAGAATGGGCACGTTGCGAATGCGATTTTTCTCGGCCAGATTAGCGTAAAAGTCGCTCTGCACCACCTGCAGGCGCCAAAGGCCGTAAGCGAGGATCAAAAAAATGCCGAGGATGATGTATTGCACCGCGGTGAGGCGGATGGCGGATACTTTTTCGTCGCGGCCGAACATCCAGAAACCGGCTCAGGGTCGCGACTACGGGCGGTCGAACCCAATGCCAAGTTAGTCCTTTCGGGAAGTTAGCTTCATTGTAACCCCTTATGCCAAGAGAATGAGTTTGCTGCGGTGGTGACGAAAGTCACGCGGATGTTTGGCGGTTTGAGACCTTGTAGGGCGTGATTCTGCTCTCGATAATGACGGACAGGGCGATGATTAAAAGCCGCACCGGGAAAGTTGAAATTACCTTTTTGCGAAATCCGGGTTGCGCATCACAGACTGCCGTCCGAGGAGCTGGCGATCATTGAGAGACGCTATGAAAAGAGAACGACTTGATGCTTGATCGCCGGCGCGAACCGCGGCTCGGATTGAACCTGACGGTGCTGGTGTGGGGCATCGATAGCGAGGGCCGGCGATTTTCTCAGTCGGCCTCGGCCCGCAACATCAGCCAAGGCGGAGCGTTGTTGACGGGAATCACCTGGGTTCTGCGGCCGGGAGATCTGATTGCAGTTCAGCATCGCGAGCAGCGGGCGCGCTATCGCGTGGTGTGGTCGCGCGATTCTGGAGCGGAAGAGAAGACTCTGGCTGCGGTGCAGAAGCTGCGAGGCGAAGTGTGTCCCTGGCTGGAAGAATTAAGCGGATTGAGCAAGCCGCCGCAAGAGAGCGTAGAGAAACGGAGCCTTTCGTCTCCTGATCACACGGTGTAAGTAAATTCCCTGTAATTTAACTTGACTGTCGGGGGCAGCGCGGACTACGGTATCTACGCTATACTGGGGACACTCGCGTAGTTTAATTCCTGCTTTAGAGGTTCCCATGCCCCGTAGTCGCGTCGCTCCTTTGTTACGGTTCCGGCCCAGCGTGGGACTCATACTGCCTTTCATCCTGCTCTCGTCGTGTCTATGCGCGGGGCAAGGTCGGCCGGGTTTCAAACTTCTCCATTCTTTCGGTGGCAGTGGCGATGGTGACGCGCCGTCTTCGGGAGTCGTGTTCGACACGAAGGGAAACCTCTATGGCACAACTGGTGCCGGTGGAGCTTATGGATACGGGACGGTGTACGAACTTAGCCCCCAAAACGACGGAACGTGGACGGAGACAATCCTGCACAGCTTCCCAAATCCTGGCTCCACGCAAGATGGCTCAGAGCCGTCGGGCGGAGTCGCAATTGACAGAAAGGGGAACCTATATGGCACGGCGGAATCTGGCGGCGCTAACAGTCGAGGGATTATTTTCGAGCTGACGCCGGGAGACAACGGCTGGGCAGAAAGTATCCTCTACAATTTTTGTTCGTTACCGGGATGTACAGACGGCGGAAGTCCCGGCACTGCACCCGTTTTGGATTCTGCAGGGAGCCTTTATGGAGGCACCAACAGCGGCTTTGGTCAGGGCGTTGTTTACGAACTAACGCCATCGGGCTCGGGATGGGAAGAGGATGTCCTATATACGTTCTGCAGCCAGCCTGACTGCACCGACGGCAGGTTTCCCGGTCAGGTAGTGATGGATCGCCGAGGCAACATCTATGGTCCAACCGACGAGGGAGGTAGCGACTTCGGGTATTGTCCGCTCGGGTGTGGAGTGGTTTTCGTCCTCAACCCACCAAACTTGGACGGGGGCTGGACTGAGACTGTATTGCACGCCTTTCAGGGTGGCACAGACGGCATCGGTCCCAACGGCATCACCTTCTACGGAGGCAAGATTTTTGGCACCACGGGTTTAGGCGGGGGATCGCAGGATTGCACGATCGGCTGCGGGACAGTCTTCGCGATAGCGCCGGGTGAGAACGGAGGCGCACCTCAGGAGGAGGTTCTTTATGCATTTTCTAACTTTTCCGGCGGACAGAATCCGGGAGGTGCTCCCGTGTTCGACAAAGCTGGAAACATGTACGGAGTTGCAGGCTTCGGCGGCGCGCCCTGCGGGTGCGGGTTAGTGTGGGAACTCAAGCGGGTTACGGGAGGTTGGCAGTACAAGATCCTTCATGACTTCACCGGTGGCGATGGCGTACTGCCTTTGGGGAGCTTAACCATCGACAGTAACGGCAATTTGTATGGCACCACGAATGGCGGATCAACCGGCGGCGTGGTGTTCGAAATTCTGAACGCGAGTCCGACGGCAAAGTAATCCGGCGGCGTGCCCGGGAGGGGAACCGCTAGGTTCTCTGCTTGAAGCGATCAAGGAGCGCGAACAGCGCAACCGCCAGAATCGCATTGGCAAGTGCTGATCCGAGTTCGTGCGGCCAGCTCCAGTGCAGAGTCAATCCCACCATGCCGCGCGCCACGGTGAAATAAACAATCTCGTGGACCACATAAAAGAAGAGTGTCACCAGCAACCGCGAGCCGGCGTTTTCGACATCGATCTTCACACCGAGTGACGATGCGCCATAGCCCACGACCGTGTTGGCGATGCCGTAAACGCCGATGGGCAACGATGGCGTGAGAGCATCCTGCAACAGGCCGATGGCCGCGCCGGTCAACATGCCGGAAACCTGACTGCGCCGCGCCACGGCGAAAAAGATCACCACCAGCAGCGGCAGATCGAAGATCGAAAAGAAGTGCAGCTTCAGCGGAACGAATGCCTGAAGAAACACCGCGACCAGCGGGATCAAGATCGCCGTGGGCACATTGAAGCGGTAAACCTCAACTTGCTCATTCGATGTGTAGGTAATGGGCACGTTATTGAGGCTGATCCTGAGGAGGCGGAGTAGTGGGAATTGGATTCGCTGGATTCTGGTCGGCGGGAATCTGATTCGCTGGCGCCTGATTTGCCGGCTGGCTGCCGTCGGCCGGAGCGGGACGCCTCACCGTCGTGGCGGAAGGCTGCCCTGACGCGGGATTCAAAGTCTTCGGAGCGGGCTTGGTTCCGGAGGCAACCGGTTTCTGAGAAGCGGGAGCGATTCCTGTTAAAGCGCGGACCGGCGGCTTGGTAGCAAGCTTCTCGGACTGGGTATTCGCTGGCTTGTTCGCGTTCGCTCCTAATTGGGTTATCGAACCGTTTGTAGCCGCTGGTTTTGCATTTGCTGTCGTAGGCAGAGTTGTTGGCTTCGCCGTTCCCGTCGTTGTCGCGCCTGGAGTCGTAGGATTCGTGCCTGGAGCCGGAGGAGTCGCAGGCTTATCCGGAACCGAAGGCAACCGTGCAGCGAGAATATCTGATGCGCGCAGATGTTCGGTGTCGGCTACCTGGGGCTCGCGATCTTCTTCCTGCGTGATTACTAAAACTTCTTCCAGCCGGTTCATGTCAGCCGCAGGCTTCACGCGAATGTTGAGAAAAAGCTCGGCGCCTGGAGAGACTCTTGTTACCGTGCCAACCGGCAGGCCCTTGGGAAAAATCTGGTCGCCGCCGCTGGTCACGACGTGCTCGCCAGGCTGCACCGGCTCGTCGGTCATAACTTTTTCCAGCACGATTTCGCCGGCAGGAGTTCCACGCAAAACTCCTTGCAGCCGCGATTTTTCGAGAATCGCTCCGACCCCGCTGGTCTGATCGTTGATCAGCAGAACTTGCGACGTGCTTTTGAAAACCCGCAGCACCTTGCCCACAATTCCATCGCCGGTCATCACCGGCATATCCGGCTTGAGGCCGTCGCGAGAACCTTTATCGATGTAAACGGAGCGCGACTGCTCGCTACCGCTCGAGCCGATGACCTGCGCGGCAATCGTTTTCGAGATGAATTGTTCTTTGAATCCCAGAAGGACCTGCAAGCGGCGGGCCTGTTCGGCGTCTTCGTTCAAGCGGACGCGCTCGATTTCGAGATCCTGAATCTTCTTTCTCAGATCGCGATTTTCCTGACGGACACCGCGCAAGTAGAAGTAGTTATGCCAGAGCCCCGCGACACCATTCTGCAGGCCGACAATTCCCTTCTCAAAAGGAGTGACGGCGCTGACGGCCCAGATGCGAATCAAGCGAGTAGGGCGGTTTTCCGTCGGCCTTTGGACCTGCATCGCCAGCCCCAGCACCTGCCCAAACAGCAGTGCAGCCAGGATGCTGACGTTGCGATAACGGCCGATGAAGGTTTCCATGGTTCAACAGACGTCGTTGGTCGTTGGTCCTTCGTCGTTGGTCGAACGCGGCGTCGGTGACTCGCGAGGTATGCCGCTATTCTGCCACATCATGAAGGCCTGTCATTTCGAGCAGAGAGCCCGGGGCAACGCCGGCCGAGCCAACGACCTACGACGGCCGGCCAACGACGGTTTTATTCGATCGAAATCTTTCTGAGCAGCTTGAAGTCGCTCAGCATTTTGCCGGTGCCCAACACCACGCTGCACAGAGGATCATCCGCGATCGAAACCGGCAACCCGGTTTCTTCGCGAATTCGCTTATCTAGATTCTTCAACAGCGCACCCCCGCCAGTCAGTACGATGCCGCGATCGCTGATGTCGGCAGAAAGCTCCGGCGGGGTGCGCTCGAGCGCGACGCGAATCGCATTCATGATGGTCGAGACACATTCGCTCAACGCTTCACGAATTTCGCTGTCATCCACGGTGATGGTTTTGGGCACGCCCTCAATCAGGTTGCGGCCTTTGATTTCCATGGTCAGCGGCTTATCCAGCGGATAGGCGGAGCCGATCTCAATTTTGATTTGCTCAGCGGTGCGCTCGCCGACCAGCAGGTTATATTTCCGCTTCAGATAATTCATAATGGCTTCGTCCATCTGATTGCCGGCCATGCGGACGGAGCGCGAGTAAACAATGCCACTGAGAGAAATGACGGCGATGTCCGTTGTGCCGCCGCCAATATCGACCACCATGTTGCCGCTGGGTTCGGTGATCGGCAGGCCTGCGCCGATGGCCGCGACCATCGCCTGTTCGACCAGATGCACCTCGCTGGCTTTGGCGCGATAGGCAGAATCCATGACGGCGCGCTTTTCTACCTGGGTAATTTCTGACGGCACGCCGATGACGATGCGGGGATGCACCAGCATCTTGCGGTTATGCGCCTTCTGAATGAAATAGTTCAACATTTTCTCGGTGACTTTGAAGTCGGCAATCACGCCATCCTTCATGGGCTTGATGGCGACAATGTTGCCGGGCGTGCGGCCCAGCATTTCTTTCGCCTCTTTGCCCACGGCCTCGACTTCGCCCGTGTTCTTATTAATGGCCACGATCGAAGGCTCGTTCACCACGATGCCCTTGCCACGCGCGTAGACGAGCGTGTTAGCGGTGCCGAGATCGATTGCGAGGTCGCTGGAAAAAACGCTGAACAGCGACCGCAGATTATGTGTGTGTGATCCGCTGGAATGAAATCCGTTCGATGACATACGCGAAAATGTTCTCTCTAGGAACCGAAAATTCGCTCCCGGCTCACCTGCATTTTTCGGTTCCTGACCCTTGTCCTTATTCTATGAGAGATTCTGAATTCTGTGGGCCACACGAAAGGCCGCGCCTCACTAAAGTCATCTCTCACGCTTCACTGAATCACAACTTTCTTCTGCAATGTATTCACACCACCTTTGGCATCCTGCGCCGTGATGGTAATTACGCTTTCTCCTGCCGGCAGGGGAGGCGTGAAGTAGTGAAAAGTCCCGTCTGTAGTCACCATCGGCACCTCGCGGCCATTGACCATTACGCGGGCACCAATTTCGGTTTTACCGGTCAATTCCAACACGTGCCCGTGCTGGATGAACGGCTCCAGGTCTAAATTGATGGCGGTGTCGTCGGTTTCCTTAGGGATAATAGTAAACCGGTTCTTCTCGCTCTCGACGGATTCTTTGCCTGCGCCGTCCTGCGATTGCACCACCCAGTAATAGGCCCCTGCCTCCAAGCCGGAAACCAAAACGTCCGCGGTATTCACGTGCCGGTCGACAATCGTCGAGGAAAAATACGGGTTCTTCGAAATTCGCAGGCGATAACTCTTGGCCGCCGGCATAGGGGTCCAGGAGAATTCGAGCGGCTTGGCCTGCCCGGAAATGAATACCGGCATCATGTTCGCCGGTGAGATCGGAGTTGGCGGACCCATCTCTTTGGTCAGCGCCATGTGCTGGGAACTGGCATGAAAGTTGATTTTCTCCCAATCGGCCAAGCGGACGGTTTCGCCGTTGCGCGTGATCTCGCCCGAACCTTTTTTCACCAGCACTTCATGCTCGTCGCTTTTGGGATCGTTGTGCACCATAGCGGCGCTGTCCGGCGCGAGGGAAGCAGTCGCTCCGGCCACGATCACCTGAGATTTCGAGCCTTGCGCGTAGGTTGCAGTCGCCAGGTCGACCGTACCGGTGCTGACGGCGACGGCGACATTGGTTTGCTGCTGATCGTTGGCCGAGTTTTCTTCGATCACGATCAGCGAATCCTGCTTGACGGTGTAATTGGTGCCGTCGCTGAAGACGATCTTGGCCATGCCTTCGGAGCTGGTCTGAACGATGTCGCCCTTTTCGAGCGGAACGCTGTAGTCCGCGGTGATCCAACTGTTGCCGTTGGCACGTTTGATTCGCACCGTGCCATCGAGCGCGGTAAAGTGGGCCTGCTGCGAGTTCATTACGCTGGATTTCACCGGAGCGCCATTCGAGGCAACCGCTTCCAACAGGTGCATGGCAGCATTGTCGACGGTTTTGGTGGCGTTTTCGGCGAACTGGGGAAAGGCCAGCCGCACGCCTAGAGAGAAAATGACCAAGCCGGCCAGGATCGCCAGCAGGACGCTGCGATAGGTGACCGTCTTCCACGCAATGTGGATGCCCGGCTTATTGTTCGAGGACACGGGGGCCACTAAAAACCAGCCTGATTCTATGGGTTCAAGTGGAGACTAACACAAGGAAAATCTTCGCCAAAAAGGTAATCAACTCGGGACGTTACCTTCGTGTGGAGGAGGCGGGGTTTCAATTTTAGTGCTGCGCGGGCAGGGTGTACTCGAAATCGTAGAAGTGCTTCTTGTCTTTGATCTCGATCATCATTGTGCCGGTGATGCCTTCGAGTTGGCCGGTCCCTGAGCCCGGAACAACTTTGATGTGCAATTCCTGAGCGCCATTGGTGACGGTACCGCTGTGTTGTAAGGCGAAGGAACCGGTTCGTCCTGCCAGCGTTCCCGTGACCTGCTCGATCGCAACGTAGCCAGCCGATCCTTTGGCGAAGTCGCCGGCAGTCAGCATCTGACCTTTGCTCGTGCCTTCGATGTCTCCGTGGAATTGCTTGTCCAACAGCATGCGGCCCGGAACTGAGTCCTTGGTGGCGGAGGGATCGGGCGTCACTTTCACATCGAAGGTTCCACGGGCATGGGTTGTCACGGTCTTCTCCTTTTCGGCGTTCGAAGAATGTTCCTGGGCAAGCAGCGCGGAGATCGCCAAACAAGCGATCATAAAGAGGATGGTTTTCATCAAGCTTTGACCTTCCGTGCTTACTTTTTCACCAATTCGGGAATCAGTTCTGACAATTCACAGCATAATTCGCCTTTTCTTCGCTGTCAAACATGGGTATAATTCGCTGTAGTTTAACCTGAAATTTTCTTAAGGAGCCGCTTCCCATGGCCGACGAACGGACGAAAGCAATTGATCTGGCCTTTTCGCAGATCGAAAAGCAGTTTGGCAAAGGCTCGATCATGCGCCTGGGATCGAAAGAAGCCATCGTTCCTATCTCCGTGATTTCGACCGGAGCGATTTCCTTCGACGCGGCACTGGGTGTCGGCGGCTTTCCGCGTGGACGCGTGGTCGAAGTCTTCGGCCCGGAATCGTCGGGCAAAACCACGATTACGCTCCAGGTGATTGCCGAGGCGCAGAAGGCGGGCGGCATGGCGGCGTTTGTCGACGCTGAGCACGCGCTCGATCCGGCCTATGCCAAGAAACTGGGCGTCGATGTGGACAATCTTCTGGTTTCCCAGCCGGATTACGGCGAGCAGGCGCTGGAAATCGCCGAGACGCTCGTCCGGTCCGGGGCAATCGACGTGCTGGTGGTCGACTCTGTTGCCGCTCTTGTGCCCAAAGCCGAACTCGACGGCGAAATGGGCGACAGCCACATGGGTTTGCAAGCGCGGCTGATGTCGCAAGCGCTGCGCAAGCTGACGGGAATTGTTTCCAAGTCGCGTTGCTGTCTGGTGTTCATCAACCAGATTCGCGAGAAGATTGGCGTGATGTTCGGCAATCCGGAGACCACGACCGGGGGCCGCGCGCTGAAGTTTTATTCGTCGGTGCGTGTTGACATTCGCCGCATTGCGGCCATTAAAGAAGGCGATATAGTCACCGGCTCGCGCACCCGCGTGAAGGTTGTAAAGAATAAGGTGGCGGCGCCTTTCCGCGAATGTGAATTCGACATTCTTTATGGCGAAGGTATTTCGCGCGAGGGTGATCTGCTGGACATTGCAGTCAATAACAATATCCTGGAGAAATCCGGCGCGTGGTTCAGTTACAAAGGCGAGCGCATCGGCCAGGGACGCGAAAATGCCCGCCAGTTCCTCAAAGATAATAAAGATATCCTTGCCAAGCTGGAGGGCGAAGTGCGCAAGCAGTTGGGTTTGACTCCGCTGACAGCGCAGGCCGCCGCGTCATCGACGACCGCGTCGACCGGCCGCGTCACGACGATGCCGACAGCGGTACCTGAGCCAGCGAAGGCGGCGGCGCGAAGATAGATACCGTCAAAGTTCGCTTCTTAGATCTGCGGAGAGGGTGTCTGGTCTCCGAGCCCCTTGACAGTCGCTCATCTCCCGCAGAGAATTTCGTCTGACCTTTGACCTCGAAGTAGTTCCCCTCTAACCTCTATACTTGCCGCGATCACGTGGGAACATTGTCCTTGCAGACTCGTCCGCGACTCGACCAAGAAAGAACTAACGCGACGGTTGCGGACCCGAGCAGTACGGCTTCCCTCATCGCTATTGCTGCAGCGGTCACCTTGCTTCACCTGCTCACCAATGGGCGTTACGGCTTTCATCCGGATGAGCTGGCTTTCTTGAGCGATGCACGGCATCTCGCTTGGGGATTTGTGGCTTACCCGCCGTTCATGCCCCTTGTGGAGAGAGTGGGTCTGGCGGTCTTTGGTCTTTCCTTGGTAGGGCTGAGGCTTTTTTCGGTACTGGCACAAGCAACCGCCATCGTGGTCGCTGGTCTGATGGCGCGCGAGCTCGGAGGCGGAAAGCTGGCGCAGATTACAGCAGCGCTCTCCGTGGCGCTGTCTGGGCTAACTTTATTCGAAGGGACAGAATTCCAATACACCAGCCTCGATTACCTGTGGTGGGTGCTGGTCGCCTATTTCATGATCCGTCTGCTGAAGACCGATGACGCGCGTTGGTGGCTGGCGATCGGCGCGGTTGCTGGGATCGGCATGATGACTAAGTACACGATGGCATTTCTTGTCGCCGGCATCGTGGCGGGCATGGCTCTGACGGAGGCACGTCGCTATTTTGTGAGCCGTTGGTTTTGGGCGGGAACCGCGCTCGGATTGGCCATTTTTCTGCCGAACCTACTCTGGCAGGCTGGTCATAACTTCATCTCCGCGCATTTTCTCTGGTATTTGCACGTGCGAGACGTTGGCCTGGGGCGAACAGACGGGTTCTGGCGCGACCAGTTTCTGATTACGAATCCCGTGGCTGTGCCCTTGTGGATCGCGGGATTGGTGTTCTTTCTGCGCAGTCGCTGCTATCGGCTGCTGGGCTGGATGTATTTAATCCCGCTGATGATTTTTGTAGTCGCGAAGGGGCGCGGGTACTACCTCGGACCCGCGTATCCCATGTTGATTGCCATGGGCGCGGTTGCAGGCGAACAATGGGTCGGATCTCTAACGCAATTTAGAAAGCGCACCGTGCAGGCAGCGTTTTTCTTCGGCTTATCAGCTGTGGGTTTGTATGCGTGCGTAATCGAAGTCCCACTCGCCTCCGGCGGCTGGCTCAAGGATTTCGAGATGAGGCACAACGGGGCTTTTCGTCGCGAGATCGGTTGGGATGACCTCATTCAGAATGTAGCTGCCATACGCGACTCATTGCCGGTCGACCAACAGCAAAACGTGGGTGTGCTCGTGGCAACCTACGGTGAGCAGGGAGCCGTCGATCTGCTTGGGCCGGCCTACCACTTACCACCGCCGATCAGCGGCACGAACTCTGGATGGCTGCGAAGTTACCCAACGCATCTGCCCTCGACGCTGATTGTCATCGGCTGGCCGCGACAATACGTGGAAGCGACCTTCACCTCCTGCCGCCTCGCCGGGCACAACATCAATTCCTACGGCATTCAGAATGACGAAACGTTACAGAACCCCGACATTTTCGTTTGCGAAGGGCCGCGACTGCCCTGGCCAGAGTTCTGGAAGCAATATCAGAATTTCGGGTAGAACCGTGAGACGAAAGTCTCCTTTCCATTCACCGCTTGACATTCGACCTTCACGAAATTGAAAATCTCGTCTGAGTTTAGCTTCCAGCTGTTTGTCCGCGGTTTGTGGCTTTCGCATTGGGGAGAAAAAATGAAAGTTCTGTCCGTCTGTTTGCTGGCTACTGCCCTTTTCCTGTCCGCCGCCTCTGCTCAAGTAAGTGTCACCACGTCGCGTAACGATAATAGCCGTGACGGCCAAAACCTCAGTGAGACCATCCTTACGCCGCAGAACGTCAACGTGAACAGCTTCGGGAAGCTTTTCACGCAGTCCGTGGATGGCTACGTCTATGCCCAGCCGCTTTATGTGCCAAATGTCAGCATCCCGGGTTTGGGCACGCACAACGTGATTTATGTGGCGACCGAGCACGATAGCGTTTATGCCTTCGATGCTGACAACAACACGGGGCTGAATGCGGCTCCGCTTTGGCAAACAAGTTTCATTAACCCGGCAAAGGGCATCACCACGGTTTCGAGCAGCGATGTGAATTGTGGCGATCTAATTCCAGAGATTGGCATCACCAGCACGCCAGTCATCGACCTCAATTCAAATACCATGTATTTGATCGCCAAGACTAAGGAGAATGGAAGCTTCTTTCAGCGGCTGCATGCGATCGATATCACGACTGGCGCCGAGCAGCCAAATTCTCCCGTGGTAATCAAGGGTGCGGTCAAGGGAAATGGTGACGGCTCGCAAAATGGAGTGGTGAAATTTGATCCTCTCAAAGAAGCGCAGCGCCCGGGATTGTTGCTGGTCAATGGAACGGTCTACGTAGCGTGGGCCTCGCATTGCGATAACGGCCCCTATCACGGCTGGGTTATGTCTTTTGACGAGGCGACCTTGAAGTTGCATATCGTTGGGAACACAACGCCCAACGGCGGACTGGGCGGCGTCTGGCAGAGCGGGGTCGGGCTGGCTACCGACGGCAATTACATTTTCTTCGCGACCGGCAACGGAACCTATGATGGCCCGAGCGGCGGAAAGGATTTTGGCGACAGCGTGATTAAAATTCCGGCTGCAATGGACCTGCCGCGTCCCTATGACTACTTCACTCCTTACGATCAGATGAGTTTCTACGATTACGATACAGACGTGGGTTCCGGCGGCGTGCTGCTGTTGCCGGACCAGGGCCAAGGCTCGCCACACCAGCATCTCCTTGTACAGGTGGGAAAGAGCGGATCGATCTATCTAATCGATCGCGATCACATGGGCTACTACAATCCCAACAACAACCATCAGATTGTCCAGGACCAGGAAAACGCGATTGGAGGATTGTGGGCCGGGCCGGCGTGGTGGAATAACAACGTTTATTTCGGAGGCAGCGGCGATAACCTGCGGCAGTATACGTTCGACCCGACCAGCGGGCTGCTCTCGACCAGCGCTTTCGCAGCAACCCCAACGTATTTCGGATTCCCGGGACCGACGCCTTCCATCTCGGCAAATGGCACCAGCGACGCAATTGTTTGGGCGATCGAAACCGACAATTACGGAAGCGGCGGACCGTCCGTTCTGCACGCCTATGACGCAACCAACGTCGCGAGCGAACTCTACAACACTACCCAGAACGGCTCGCGCGATCAGGCAGGGGGAGCAGTGAAGTTCACGGTACCGACTATCGTCAATGGGAAGGTGTATGTTCCCGCGGTGCAGGAGTTGGACGTTTACGGATTGCTGGGTCAGCGGTGATCGAAGGGATTGCCGCTACCGCACTAACCATTCGGTGACGGCGTGCAGTTGAGACAGTGCTGAACTGTAGGTCGATGCCACCAGCACCAGCATCGCGACTGCAGAGAGAGTGGTATACAACTTGCCTCGTCCGGAAGGGCAAGTCAAATGCCGCTCATTCCAGGAAAACAACCGCTTCACGCGAAGCTGCAACGCAGTCGAGCTGTGTAACAACCCCGTAGTCAGGGCTGGAATCGGCTGGGCGACGGTGAGCTGCGAAACTTTAATCAAGGCAGACGCCAGATCCAAGGCGTCGTCCAGGCTGGCGACGGCGGCATCGTCGGCTGCCAGTTCGGCTTCTTCCGACCACGCACGCTCAAGTCTCGACATTCCTGGAAATACCGACAGCCGGAAGATCAGCTTCTTCAAATTGTCGTGAGAGCGGACGTGCGAGAGTTCATGCTTCAGCGCGGTGCGGAGTTCCGCAGGACTTAGCGCGGCAACGGCAGCCTCGGAAATCAGCACCTTTGGCTCGCGGACCCCAGCTACCGTGAACGTGGGCGCATCTTTTCCGGTACAAAACACGGGAATGGATGATTCTGGCTCCATCACCGTTGAACCGTCCAGCCATTTCATTAGGGCGCGCGAGGTGGTGCGATGCGCCGAGATGGCCCGGAAAATTCCCACCGCGACGACCATCAAACAGCAAACACCCAGGGCCATCGGAAGTGCGCCAACCGACTCGCCCGTGCCGCGCGGTTCCAGCAAGAGAAACGATGGCAGGGTGAAAACGAGAGTAAAAATCGTTGACAGCGCGAAAGGAAAAACTCGCAATGCGAAAAGACCATTGGCCGATTGCCGCGCCGAGCCAGAAGTCAACATTCCTCGCATGAGCCGCCAGCATCGGGCGACAATGAGGGACAGGGGAACATAAATAAGGACAAAGATCGCCAGCGAGACTCCGATGCCGCGTGCGGCAAACATCAGTCTTTCTCCTTGTTGTCCTTGTCTCGTAATTCGCGACGTTTTTGTTCGAGCAAAGTCTGCAACTCATCGAGCAAGCGGACGTCATGCTCGCTGACCGCCTCCACCAGATACGACAGGGGCAACGAATTGCTACCAGAACTCAGGAGCTGGCGGATCGCCTCGGAGGCGGTAACCCTTTCCATCTCTTCTTTGGTGTGGCGCGGAGAATAGCGAAAGGCACGGCCCTCGGGAACGCGATCAAGCAGCTCCTTCTTGTAGAGCCGGTCGAGAGTGGTCATGATGGTGGTGTAGGCCAGCGTGGCGTCGCCAGCGTCCAGCAACTCACGAACCGTTGCCGTTTTGCGGCGCCAGAGTGCCTCGAGCAACTCCTGCTCGAGGGGGCCCAAATGGGTTCTTCGAAATAAATGCGCAATGCTACTCATAGTTTGCTCGCAAACTAGCCCTCTAAGTTAACCAAAATCCAGGCAGGGCTGCAAGGAGACAAAAGGCTCGGGCTCCCCCTACATCCCGGGGGAGCGGGACAGGAACCTAATCAACGTCACATCCCAGGGAGAACCGTACCGCGGCACAAATCTCGCTCATGCGTGTCAGACTTAATTGAGCTACTCGCTTTCCCAGTCGGTGTTGGGGAACAGTAATGGCGTTATGCAGGTTCACGGCGCATGGCTTCTTCATTCCATCGTCTTCGCCCAGCACTACCTCGGACGGAACTCCGCGGATGGCTGACGTGATAGGTGCAACAGTAACCGTAGCCAAGTAATCCGCGGCGCTGTCACGAGTAAGCACCACCACAGGCCTCCTCTTGTCAGGTGGCCGAAACTCGAACAGGCGGACATCGCCGCGAGCTATTCTGGCGGCCACGACGCCTCCGATTCCCAACCCTGCCATTCCTGAGCTGTCTGTGGCTGCTTAGAATAGCCATCGCGATCGCGCACCTCTTTGATGCGGGTGTCGAGTCGACGGAGGTGCTCCCGAAGCGCGTCCCTCACTAAAGCGGAGCGATTCTGCTTCGTCCGGACTGCAGCTTTGTCGGCCGCTTGCAACAGCCTTTTGTCGAGAACAATTTGGATGGTTTCCATAGTGTGGAACCTATTACACAGTATACTCCATACCCCTGACTCCGCCCTTGGCTTAACTTAGTGACAACGCATAACCCCCTATTGCCCAAATACATAGCCCTCCCCTGGCTGATTACTCTTGACCGCTCCAGCCACAACGGTCTTGCCGTCCAGAGCAATCGAAACTCCTAGCCCATCAAATGGAGCGCCATCCGAGGCCACCGGTTCGGCATACGCATGCCGCGTCGTCTTCCAACCGGTTTTCGGCTGAACGTAAACATACGTCGCACCTTGGCCTTGGTTCGAACCAACATTGGCGCTCGGCGCGCCGACGGCAATAGCCAGGCCATCATCCGCGATGGCTACAGACTGACCAAACCCATCCCCCTGCGCTGCATCGGGCGCACCGATTTCAGCGGTGAAGGTTGAGGTTGTGACCCAGCCGTTCGCCGGTTCGACATAAATGTAAGTTGCTCCGTAAGTGTTGGCGCCGCTTGGCGCACCGGAGACAACTGTGTTCCCGCTGATGGAAACCGCAAAGCCGAAAAAGTCGCTCTGCTTGCCGTTCGAAGCCGTCAGTTCCGCGGATTGGGTCATGTTGGTCCAACCGCCGGGCGGTTCGACAAACACGTAGGCGGATCCCTGAAAATTGTTCTGTCCGTATGAACCGGAAAGAACCGTATTGCCGCTTACCGCAACCGAACAACCCATATAGCTGAGCAAGCCGGCGTCGCTCGCGGTCAGTTCCGCCGTTTGAGTGAGATTTCGCGACCAACCACCGCCCGGCTTCACGAACACGTACGTCTTGCCCGCAAAGCTATCGCCCTGCGAATCGCTGGCGAAAATTGCTCCCACGGCGATGGTATTGCCGCTGATCGCGACGCTATTTCCGAACGCGTCGCCGGCAACGCCGTCAGATGCGGTCAGCTTCGCGTTCTCCGTGGCATCGGCCCAGCCGCCTGCGGGCTTGACGAAAACATAAGCAGCTCCCGGCCCCGCGGCCTGATTGGCGAAGTTCGAGGGATTTGCCGCCCCGACGACAATCGTGTTGCCGCTGATCCCCACCGAAATGCCAAATCCCTGGCCACTATCCGAGGACGTAAGCGCAGCCGTCTGGGTCATGTTTTCCCAGCCGCTGGCAGGTTTGACAAAGACATACGCCGAACCGAACTGCTCGATATTCGAGTCGAAGGCGCCGACCACGACTGTATTTCCGCTAATGGCGATCGAGATGCCAAACCAATCTTGATTTTGCCGCACGTTCGGCGTCAGTTCCGCGAGTTGGGCCCAGTTTCCAGCGGGATGATCTCTTGTGACCGCAGCAGCGATCGTTGCTCGCGCACTCTTTGGCAAGGTGTTCCACAGGTTCCCGCCGGTCGAAGCCGGCAATGCTGTGGCCGGCAGGGTAAGGAGAAGAAGCAGACTCAGAAAAATGACAAAACGCGACATGGCGCCCTCCAACAGAATTCGCAAACTAGCCCAATGCCTTGTTCCGCTGGGATTTCAGAGAAACAAGATGTGCAAGGCCCCCAATTTTCACTCCGAGCGGGATGAGCGTCAAGGTGAAAATAACTTTGCTGGCGAGCGGCGCGGGCTTACACCCGCGCCACTCCGCTGATTAGGGCAACTGGTTCAGATAGCAGGCACCGTTCAGGTTTTGCGCCGGGGGTGATGGCGGAGTCATCCACGGCGGATTGGTGAAGTCAAAGAACTCCTGTGACATGTCGATTTGTGCTGCATCGCGGTTGGTGAGTGGTGACAAGTTGAAACGCTCTTCGATCAGCTTCAAAATCGCGGTATTGTCGGCTACGAGATGTGAAACATAATTCTTTTTCGTGTATGGCGATATCACCATCATCGGCACGCGATAGCCGGTGTAGGTAAAGTCGCAGAGCGGTCCGGTTTTTACGGTACAGACATCCCCCGGCTTTAAATCAACGGGCTTGATCCCATCCGGACTGACGGCCGGTTGCGGCGAGACGTGATCGTAGGCGCCGCCAAATTCGTCGAAAGTGAAAATGAACGCGGAATCCTTCCAATACGAGCTCGTCATGAGCCCGTTGATGAGTGAGGAAACGTAGTTGGCTCCGCGCTGCATATCGTTTGGCGTTGAATCATTCTCAGAAGGATGCTCATCGTAGCCAGCGTCCGCAGCCGGTTCGAATAGCGCCACCTGCGGGAGAGTGCCTTGTTGCAAGTCGGTGAAATATTGCGAAACCGGGGCGATGTTATTCGGATACTGCGTGGGAATTGTTATCCCCCATTGAAAATTCTGAATGTAGCTTAGCGTTAGTAGGCATGTCGGATCATATGGCGGTCCGGTGCAAGGGCTGTTTTCCGTATCAACATAAATCTTCCAACTGATGTTCGCGGCCTGGAGCTCTTGAAAGATGGTCGTCGCCGTCAAAAGCTTCATATCGTTTTGGTCGGTGCCGACGGGATACACATATCCCTGAGAGGTCGCGGCAACAAGATACTCGCGGTTGGGCGAGGTTCGCGTCATCATCGGCATAAACCAGCGATCCGACGTGGCAAAGTTGCTCGCCATGAAGTAGTAGTAGTTGAGGTCGCCGCCATCGTAGTAACCCATGGCACGGATGCCGTTTGCGTCGTTGAAGCCCTCATATCTGGCAAATGCCCCCGCAGCCCAGACGAACCCGTTTAGCGCAGCAGGGTCGTTCCCCTCTGGGTCGTGAAAATCCCAATCGAAATGGCTCGCGTCCCACAGAGGATCGATGTTTTCGATGCATTGTGTAATGAAGTGGAACGAAGTAACTGGATTGTCCGGATCGTACGCGCACCCGTCCGGCGGAGGATTGGAGGGATTGCATCCCGGGTTTGTCGGCGGAGGACCCTGATAAGGAGGCTGCACTCCCGGCCCTTGCAGTGGATTGAACTGAGGCAATCCGTCGAATGATTGATCAGGATAGCCATTCTGCGCCCAGTACTCTCGCAATGCGCCGAAATAAGAGTCGAAGGAGCGATTTTCCTGAGCAATGAAGATGATGTGATTGATGGCACTGAGATTTTGTGGATTGTTGAAGGTTGCGGTGACTTGCTGGCTCGAATTCATCGTCACGGTGCAGGTAGCATTGGTGCCGCTGCATCCACCTCCGGACCAGCCCGCAAACTGCGAATTGCCGCTAGGACTTTCCGTCAATGTCACTTGAGTGCCAGTGGGAAAGTTCGCGCCACACGTCGGAGCGCAACTGATTCCGCCAGGAATACTTGTGACCATACCCGATCCGGTTCCCGCCAAGGTTACCGTTAGCAGAGGCTCGGACGAATTAAACGTGGCCATAACGGTCATGTTCGTATTCAGAGTTACGGTGCAGGTTGACTGGGTACCGGTGCAGTTTCCCGACCATCCGGCAAACTGAGCGTTCGCCCCAGGCGTTTCCGTCAGCGTCACCTGAGTTCCAAAGCTGAAGCTGTGGCTGCAGTTCGTGTCGCAATTAATGCCAGGAGGATTGCTGGAAACTGAGCCAGCCCCGGTTCCGGCAAAATTCACCGTCAAGAGTGGAAGAGCCAGGGTTGGATTAAAGGTTGCCGTGACTTGCTCACTGTCGTTGATGGTAGTGGTGCAAGTAGAATCCGTACCCGTGCAGCCACCGCCCGACCATCCTGCGAAAGTGGAATTCGCACCGGGAGTTTCGCTGAGCGTGACCGGCGTATCGGGATCGAAGCTGCCGCTGCAAATCTTGCCACAATTAATTTGACCTGGATTGCTCGTGACGGCGCCTGTGCCCGTGCCGGCCAGGCTTATGCTAAGCACTGGCGAGGTACTGAATTTGGCCGTCACAGAAGTGTTCTGCGACAGCGTCAGCTTACAGGAACCCGTACCGCTGCAACTGCCCGACCATCCCGCGAAGTAATAATTCTGCATCGGTGAAGCGGTGAGAGTGACCTGTGTGCCGTCGGAAAAGTCTGCGCTACAGGTTGAGCCGCAAGTGATGCCGGGAGGTGTGCTGCTGATGCTCCCTTGTCCTCCGCTGGGCAAAACCGTGAGTTGCACCGAGCCGCCGGAGTTGGAGCCACCGCCGGAAGACGAACCACTGGTGCTTCCCCCTCCGCACCCAGTGAGGACAAGAAATAATAATGAGCTTAGACAACAGATAAGACCACGGTGGCAAGTTCTCGCCATGGCGTGCCTCCCCGTTCTTTTGGCGGATTATGGATGGCCAGAGCTGACCCAGGGTTGCCCGCGGCCCAACCCTCAAAGAGGTGAAGTTGGACCGCAAACGCCACTAACGATTTCTGAAACCGAAGGTTACAAGCGATCCAGCCTTACCAGTAGGTGAAGTTCAACCGGTCGAGCCAAATGGAGTAGGAGTTCTGGGCATAGTCACCGTCCTGCTGATAATTAATGGTAATGCCGTTCCAGTTGGTCGATCCCGGATCTTCCTCGTAATTGAGAGTTGCGGTTTGCCCGTTCAGAGTGATGCTCTGAAAGAGCAGTTTGTCGTCGGAGGTGCGCTGCACCTGAATGGTGACGTGGTTCCAATCGTTCTCTTTGGGATTGCAGGCGGCGCTGCTCGGCTGCCAGTGTGCGCCGCCATCGGTCGAGATGTCCCACCAGTTGGCGCCATTGGCGATGCGGCACTGATGTCCCCAGACGAACGACTTCCCGTCCACAAACTGATTAATGTCGAATTCCAGCGCTTGTGCGTTGGTCAGATTTGTACCGTAAAAATAAACGTCGTAGGTGAAGTTGTGGGTCGCTTGGTTCAGCGAATTATTCGGATCGGGCAGGTTCTGGGTTGAACCTTGACCGATCAGATGATTGATCCAAATTACATCGGAGTAGGCTTCGTCACCGCCGATCGAGTATTGAGTCGAATTCCCGCTCGTCGACGGCGAACTCTGATTCTGCTGCATCGACCAGTTGAGATTGGATCCGCTGGGCGAGCAAGAATTGCAAAGCGAGTAAGTCGGTGGAAGTTCGCCAAAACTCTGCCAGCCGCTTTGCTGGTGCAGGTTCGCCATGGTTGTGCCTTGGGTGCCCGAACCGCCCGATCCTCCGCTGCCGCCTGAACCGCCAGAAGGATTGCTGCTGGAACCGCCTGACGGCGTGCCATTCGTGCTCCCTGACGAACCGTTCGGAGCGTTGGTCGTTCCACCGGATGAATTATTGCCGGAAGCTGGAGACGTGGACGGAGAATTTGAAGTCGATTGAGACGTAGTCGACGGGCTGCCGCAGTTCAGTTGAAAGAAGGAAAATAAGAATGCCGCAAACAGAACAAAAGGCCTGCACTTATACATCGTGGGGACTCCTAGGATTATTCCAGGGGTGGAATGAATTAATTGGGTGATTTACCTGAATTTTGCCGGAATATACGGCTTTTGGCTAGGTCTGAGAAGGGCAACTTTGGAGCTGCCGCTGAATCCCGAGCGAGATTGAAGGATATCGAACAGTGCCTCGATTCCCAGGATCCGGGTCCTATTCCGGATGACTGGCTGTTTTGCTGCCCCGCCGACGAAGATTATGAAGGTCATCCGTGCTGATGTGGCACCCGGTCAGATGAAGCGGTGAGTAAAGCAACTCTCATGCGTGACCGGCGGAAGGATGAAGCAATCGCGATTGGCCCGGCGCATTGACGCCACGTTGATCGAGATCATGATTGACTGTGCGATCCACTCTCATCCTCCCGCGTCGGTTTCGATTTCTGTGATTTGGAACCGCCAGCGCGAACTCGCAACGAGGCGGCCTAACGGCTTCTTTCTGGTTGGGAATGTCAGGCAGCAGTCTGCTTTACCATTGGCTGCACTTCCCGCAGGACTCCAGTGTCCACGTCGAAGATGAAACCGCGCACGGGGACGTCTTTTGCGATCCAGGGATGCGATCGGACTCTCTTGATCTGCTCCCGGGTATTTTCCTCGGGGTCTTTATAGGAGAAGAAGCGCATGGGAGCGGGCGAAGCATCTCCGGTAGAAGCGCTGAGCTTCGCGTTCAGTTCCTCATCTGTGAACGTCGTGAACCCGCAGCCGGTGTGGTTGAGAAGCAGGATTTCTGTAGTTCCGAGCACCCGAGTCGAGACGACCAGCTCGCTGAGAACATCTTCTGTTACCGCGGGTCCGCCGGTGCGGATAACGTCGAGATCGGCGTGCGTCAGACCCAAAATTCCAGGGAGGTCGGAGAGACGAGGATCCATACAGGTTACAACTGCGAGTTTGGGAGCGGGACGCTTCCCCATGGTTGGATTGTAGTTTTTCGCGTAGTTGCGGTTTGCTTCTAGCGCTTTATCGATGAGACTCATGACTTTCCTCCTGACGGGCGAACGGTGCGGCTGAGCCCGTTTTTTCCAGCTTCGCTTTTCCGACCGAGTCGGCTGCGATGGAGCGATTACACGCGATACGCATCGGCGAATCAATTGGACGATGGTATCGGCGATACGTTCGAATTGAGGCCCACGGCATAAAGTACGCGCGACCCTGCGCTGTGCGACATCATTGATGTTGCTGCTGCGATTGGAGCGCTGTCGCTGGGGCTTGATTCCTCAGAAGATTTCCGGTGGCGAATTCAAGGTTCACTGCTTCCAAAAATAATTCCGATCGAGCGGAGACGCTGGAGAGTCGAGCTTGAGCCAATTGCTTCTCCGCGGTAACGACGTCGACCAGATTCTTGACTCCGTATTTGTATGCATCGAGGGATGACGAGTAAGAGGCATTGGCCGACTCAAGAAGCGCTACTGCGGCATCGTGTTTTCGCAACGCAGTCCGGAATGCGATGTAAGCGGTCCAGACCTCGCGTGTGGACTCATCATGTATCGTCGTAAGTTCATCGGCTGCTTCCCTGCGTTTCGATTCGGCAATCAACACTTCGTTTTTGCGCGCACCACCATCAAAAATGCGCCACCGGATAGTAAGTGCGGCGGACCAGGTAGGTTCGCTCGCGGAACCGAGCACGCCGTAATCTGCGGTGGGCCAGACGGACGTCTGGGCAACCGAACCAGAGAGAACAATTTGTGGCTTGTATTCTGCCTTGGCCGCACGAATACGAGCCTCGGCGGAGCGGATTCGCAGAGTCTGCGCCATGAGATCGGGGCGGTCCTTAATCGCGCGGTCAATCAACGCGTCGATGGACATGGTGAGTTTCTCGGGCAGCGGCGCGCTTCTCTGGCTGTCAATCACGATGTTGGGAGAGGGGTCAGCTCCGACCGTTTCAGTCAGCGTGACGCGCGCAATTTTTTCGTCCCCATCTGCCGATTCCTCGTCGAACGCCGCCTGTGCCGTTTCGGCGCGGGCGTTAAGAACATCCGGGAGAGTTGCAAGCCCATTGTTCAGTCTGTTTTCGGCCGCGTCTTGGGTGGTTTGTGCAGTTCGCAGGATATCTTGAGCAGCCTGCAACCTTTCCTGTGCGGTCACTAGCTGGTAATACGCACTGGCGACGCGAAACGCCAGCGCTTGATTCACCTGAATGACGTCTGCCCCCGCGGCGAACTTTTCCTGTTTCGCGAAGTCCACATTCGCCCCGCGTTTCCCAAAGTCAAAGATAAGGTATTGGAGTGTGACTTCAGGCTTGACGACGGGCAACTCGACCATGACGTAACCGCGGGGAGCCAGCGGCTCCGGGAACGGATTGATTAATCTCTCGTCGCCGAGGACTGCCAGACCTTCTAGTTCGGGGTAATAAGCGCTTTTCGCTAACCCGAGTTCACGTGCTTTCTGCTTTGCGCGTTCCCAGACCGATCGCGTGGCGGGATTGTGATGCTCGGCAACATCGATCAACTCGGCCAAAGTGTAGGGATGAGTCGGATCGAGAATCGCTGTTCCTTCGCCGGGAGTTTCGCGAGCGGCGCAATCGGCGACAACTGCCGGAGAAGAAACCTTGCCGGCACATTGCCCCAAAACTCGCGTCGCTGAGAAGACGAGGAGCAGCGAGCAGAACAGAATCTGCAGCTCAGGTTTGCCGCGTTCTTGCATCCTCTGGGGTTCACCTATGGCGACAGTCAGATTATGCGATGCGAGAGTCGACCGCAGCCGAACGCATTAGACCAGAAGCTTCGACGCGAAATAATTAGACGAAGGTATTGCCAATACCTTCGTCTAATAGATTCGGCCTTCATTTTGTGGCGTAATTACCTGCCGAGGGAAAGCGGCAGACGATGGAGCTCAAATCGACGGCGCGGAATCGACGCCAAAAGGCCACACGTCACTGCCTCGCCGGGTTGTCTTTGGCGGCGTCGTTGGTATCGATCGGTTGCTCTCACGCACCTGAATATAGCATCTTCGGATCTTTTTTCCCGGCTTGGATCTTCTGCGCCGTTGGCGGTCTGCTGCTAATGGTGGGTGTACGCGCCCTGATCGCTCGCACCGCCATTGCTGAACACCTCGCCGCACCTGTGCTTCTGTATCTGAGCATGGCCATCTTCTTCACGTGCATGTTGTGGGTCCTGTTTTACAGCTAGGTCAAAGTGATGCCGAATCCAGCAGCGGGCCAACCGGAGCAAGATGATCGCATCGCAAAACTTCAGTTGTACGGCCGCGTTTTCACCCCTGCGATGGTTCTGCTGGCGGTGGTTGGTTTGCTTTCCGTCTACTGGGTCACAACCCGGCATCCTCAGACGGATGATGCCGAAATCTTTGCCAACTACATCGGAATTGCCCCCGTTGTCGAAGGCCCCATCCTGCACCTGAACGTCGCCGACAATCAGCGCGTGAAGCAGGGTGACCTACTTTTCGAAATCGATGATCGACCATATAAATATGCTCTCGACCACGCGGTGTCGGACCAGGCGGCGCTCGAAGGGCAGATCGTCGACGAACAGCGGCGCATTGAAGCCGAAGTGCATGCCGTCACCGCCTCCGGCGCGGCAACCCGCAGCGCCAGCGCCAACGTCGACAAAGCGCAAGCCTCAGTCCGTGAGGCGGAGGCTGACGTCGCCCACTCTGAGGCTGCGCTGGATCGAGCCAGGGCCGAGTCGGCGTACGCGGAAAATAACCTCCATCGTGTCGAGCCTCTGCTCGCAAAGCAGTACGTTACGGTTGACCAGGTGGACCAGGCACGCACGACAGAGCGGGCCAGCGCGCAGTCGGTGCACGAAGCCGAATCGCAACTGGCCCTCAATCGAGCCCACCTCAACACCATGCTGGCCGCCCTGGCGCAGGCCAAGGCCTCGGCCGAGCAAAGCACGGCACAGCTTCATCAATCGCAAGCGAGCGTACTCACCCTCGATCCCCTCGTGGCTCAACGGCAAGGAAGGGCCGCCGCCATCGCCACCGCGCAATACAACTATGACCAGTGCCGCGTTTACGCTCCATTCGACGCGCGTGTCACCAACCTTGTCATTTCTCAGGGCGCATATGCTCACATCGGACAGGAGATTTTTACGCTGATCGATACTCGCGTCTGGTGGGTGCTGGCAAATTTTCGCGAGACGCAGTTGAAACATGTGCAGCCGGGGATGACGGCAGACGTGTACGTTATGTCCGATCCGAATTTGCGATTTACCGGCATCGTGGAGAGCACGGGCTACGGCGTCACACCCGATCCTTCGTTCTGGGGCCGGATCACGCCCGGCCTTCCCGACGTACAACGCACTTTGAGCTGGGTTCACCTGGCTAGCCGCTACCCCGTGCGCATTCGGATCGAATCACCATCGGATGTCATTCGTCTGGGCGAATCTGCGGTCGTGGTGATCCGCGGATACAAACGGAAGCCTTGATATGGCGACGCGAGCAATTGAATTCAGCCCGCCGCCTGCCCGCCGAGGTGCTTCTTGGCCCTGGTTTCGGGAATTTCTCCGGTGGGAACTTGCTCCGTATCCAGGGCGCCTGAACACCGTCATCCGCATGACGGTCACCGCGACGCTGGTCATGATTATTGTCGTGACTTTCCGCATTCCTTACGGATTCTTGGGCGGTTTATTTTCGATCATCCTTGCGCGCGAAAATCTCGCCGCTACGTGGCGCGGGGGGCGAATGATTGTCCTGGGATTCATCGGCGCGACCATCTACACCCTGCTTGGGATCATGCTGTTTCGCGGCTACCCTATTACTCATTTCTTCTGGGTGATCGGAAGCTTGTACCTGGTCTTTTTCGTCATGAGGACGGCAACCAACTACGCAGCTGCGGTAGCATTCGCCGTTCCGATTGGCATTGCCGTGCCTGTATGGGACCGTTCTTTGCCGAGCCAAGCCGACGTGGAGGGTACTCTCTGGCCGATCCTGATTATCGCGGTGGCTGCCGGCGCCACTGTGGTCACCGAAGCGATATACCGCATCTTCGATCGCTCCGATCCGCTCATCGCATCGGTCGACGACAAGTTGCTCGCAGTACAGCAGGTAATAGAAAGCATTGCGATTCGACATAGGCCACCGAAGTCGGCCCTCGACAAAGTTATTCAATACCAAATGACGGGCACTGGCCGACTCAGAACCATGTTGCAGCGTCAAGGCCTGGACCCAGCCCGACGAGCACAACGCACCGCCCTGATTGCGCTGGCTGGCCGGCTCATTGGTTATGCAGCGAGTCTCGAGCGCACTTCCGCGCTACCGGTCAACGGCGATGTGATCCGCCTACGCGCACTTGCTGAGAGGGTCGGAGCGATCCGAACGGATCTGCGCAAGTCAGGAGTTGTTTCTGCATCTCCCACTACGTTCGAGGGGCCGCCGTCTTCTAACTTCCCCATGCTCCAAGAGATGGAACAAACTGTCGCACTCATTGCCGAAATCTTTCAACCCGATTTCGTCGATGCGTCGCAGAACCCACCAGGACGTAACTGGTGGCACGCCGTGTTCTTGCCGGATGCGTTCCAGAACCCGGAGTATCAACGCTTCGCTTTGGCGGGATGCCTGGCTGCCACGATTTGTTACGTCCTCTACAATGCCCTCGACTGGCCCGGCATCGGCACGACCGCCATCCTTACCTGCATCGTTACGGGGTTGAGCACCATTGGCGCTTCGCTGCAGGCACAGTTGCTCCGCCTTGGCGGATTTATTGTCGGTGGGCTGGTGCTGGGGATTTCGGCGCAGATTCTGATCCTACCCGGTATCGATAGCGTCTTTGGGTTTGCGCTCTTCTTTGCGGCGGCGACCGCGCTCGCCGCCTGGTTCGCCACGTCCAGTCCGCGGCTTTCGTATTTTGGCGTGCAGATCGCGCTCGCCTTTTACTTCGTCAACCTGCAGGATTTCCAGATCCAGACCGATCTCACAATCGCGCGCGATAAGGTGATAGGCGTGCTATTAGGTATTCTCGCCATGGGCTTCTTGTTCGAGCGCTTCGGAGCGAAGAGCGATCAAGACCAATTACAAAAACTCCTGGTGCGGAACATACGAATGCTGGCGGAACTCGGAGTTTGCCCTGTGATACGCGACAAAACACTGGCCATTTCACAGGTCGGCCGTCTGCGAGGTCAGATCAACGACAACTTCGCGAGTCTGGAATCGCAGGCGGATCCCGTGCATTTTGAGTTTGAGTTTCGCCGACAGCTCCAGGAAGATGTTGCCGAGCGTGATCGGATTCAGAGGGCTCGGCCGGCGTTGCGCTCGATCTACCTGCTGGAGCTTAGTCTGCTCTCGCATCGTGGGCGACGGGAGATCGGCTCCGAATTGACCGAGCCCCAAAATCGGGCGCTGGACCAATTTCTAAACGAATATGGCGCCCGACTGATGCACATTGCCGCATGGATCGCACGCGAGGAGGACGCACCTCCGCCGATCTCCGATGAGTCCTTGCGGCTGTTACAGCCAAGCTTCGAGGATTACCGTTCCTCGAACTCGCAGGCAATTATTGATATTTGTCAGAAGATGATCTCGTCTCTCGTCGTACTGCGGAACGAGTGCTAATCAACGACGCTGGCTTTCGTCATTTTCTTCAATCGCTTGCCGTCGCTGAATAATTGGAGGCATTTCGACCCAGGTGGCTCGGTGTTCGACAGCCAGCTGTCTGCCGACGGAGAAGCGTCGACTGTGCTCGCCGGATTATTTTCGTGCGCGCCCGGTGTAATCTCGCCTTCACGGTTCCGACCGGGACACCCAGGATCTGTGCCGTTTCTTTGGCTGACAACTCCTGCACATCGCGCATACGGAAGACATCTACATGAATCGGCCCCAAGCGCCGAAGTGCTTTATCAAGAAGGCTGCGAGCTTCCTTGGTCGACAATTCCTGCTCCGGGTTGGGCCGAGATTCCATGAGCTGCAACCTAGGGGCCCCGTCGCTGTAATCAACTAGCTGATCCAGCGAAACCACGTTGCGTCGCCTGACACGTAAGCGCATGAATGCCGCATTCACGGCAATGGTCTTCAGCCAGGATGCAAATCGTGAACGGCCTTGAAACGCATCCAGGTGGCGCAATGCATCGAGAAAGGCGATCTGCACTACGTCTTCGGCGTCTTCGCGATTGCGAAGAATGCGTTGAGCAATACGAAATATCGTTTCTTTGTGCGGCATAACAAGACTCTCGAATGCCGTTGCATCCCCGGCTCGAGCGCGCGAAAGCAGTTCGTCTTCTTCGATAACAGCAACAGATAATTGCTCGGTTGCCGCGGTCTGTACGGGTTCATCGAGTTCGTTGATGTTATACATTTCCCATTCTCCCTATGCGTCGGCATCAGGGAACCCCACGATGCCAGGTACTACGGCTCCCCATGCTTCGTCCGCTGAAGCTGCATTCAACGAACGCATCACAACACGGGAGTGGAAGCAGAACAATCAGACGATGGTGTCGACAACACCTTTGTGTCATCGCGAGTGACATGTCGCGATGACGGAATTTGCCCGACCGATACCATCGTCCAATTGTGTCGCCGTCAGCCTTCTGTTGTGATGCCTCTATCCCGATTCACTCGGGCTTAACACCGTGAAAAACAGCCATAGGAGATGCAGATGAAAATCTTGATGGTACTTACGTCACACGATCAACTTGGCAATACTGGTCGCAAGACGGGTTTCTGGCTGGAAGAATTTGCAGCGCCATACTTCGTTTTCAGAGATGCCGGCATCGATCTGACCCTGGCTTCTCCAAAAGGTGGGCAACCTCCCATCGACCCCAAGAGCGATTTGCCGGAGAATCAGACGCCCGCTATGGCGCGCTTCAAGAAGGATTCGACTGCGCAAAAGGCTCTTGCTAACACAGTGAAGCTCGCGGACGTAAGGGCGGAGGATTATGACACGGTCTTTTATCCGGGAGGGCACGGTCCGATGTGGGATCTGGCAGAAAGTCCCGTGTCTATTGCCTTGCTCGAGTCGTTCTACAACTCCGGCAAACCGGTCGCCTTGGTGTGTCATTCCCCTGGGGTGCTTCGCCATGTGCAGTACCAAGGCGCACCCCTGGTCAAGGGAAAGCGCGTAACCGGCTTTACCAATGGTGAAGAAGAAGAGGTGAAGCTCACCCAGGTTGTGCCGTTCCTTGTTGAGGACGAACTCTTGCGGCTTGGGGCCATATTCGAGAAGCTGGCGAACTGGCAGCCTTTTTCCATCACGGATGGGCGCCTCATCACCGGACAGAATCCCGCATCGTCGACGTCTACGGCACAGGCGCTGCTGAAAGTAATGGGCGCAGCGGTCGCCGCATAGTTTTTGCAGTCTGGTTCTCGGGCACACCGGCACGCTTGCGGCACTGGCCGGGATGACTTTTATGTCTTGGCCCCTTGTTTTCAAAGGAACGTAAACCTCTTGCCCAGGGACAACGTGGAGAGTCTGTGCTTTCCAAATGCGCGAATCCGGAGTGCCCGACTACGTTCCGTTACCTGCATGATGGAAAGCTCTATTTCATCGACAACCAGTCGAAGGGGGCTGATCGGAAGCTATCAGGATACGCCGGCAGATTGAAAGCGTTTGAATGCGCGTGGTTGTGTCCGTCGTGCTGTCGCGTCATGACAATTCGAGTTGATGAAGGGCTGGGGCTATTGGTGATTCGGAAGAGCGAAGTAACAAAGCGCCGCGATCGGGATGGGGTATCCGATATTGACGGATGACCCGATGCCAGAGTCTTGAATTCGTACTCCAAGCCTAAATCGCGAATCTTTACATTCCAAGGGATCGCGTCCATCTCTGAATCACAGTCAGGCTGCAGCCTGCAGCAGACAGGGTTCGAGGTGGAGCCGTGAGGCCATTTTGACCAGGTCCGCCAGTGAATTGGCATTCATCTTTTGCATTACCCGCCCTCGGTGTGCTTTCACAGTGATCTCGCTGATTCCAAGTTCTGCACCAACCTGTTTATTCAACAAACCAGTAACGACGAGTGACATGACCTGCCGCTCACGACAGGTGAGCGATACGTAGCGATTCCGAAGTGCGCGCATCTTCGTTTCGCGATCAAGCAACACCCGGCTGCGTTCGAGGCCTTCGCGAACTGCGTTAAGCAAGACATCGCCGTTGAATGGTTTGGTCAGAAACTCAAGGGCTCCCGCCTTCATGGCCAGAACGGTCGTCGGGATGTCTGCGTAGCCGGTCACGAAAACAATCGGCAACTCGGGACGTTCGGCGGCGAGTCTTTTTTGTAGTGCAAGACCATCCAGTTCTGGCAGAGCGAAGTCAAGGATTAAGCAGCTAGGAACATCGGCCCGGGAACAGCTAAGAAATTCCCTAGCGGAGCCAAACGTCTCTGGTCGCCAGCCTTCACAGCGAATGAGCCTGGCGAGTGATTCCCGGACGTAGATATCGTCGTCGACAACAAACACGATCGGAGTGTCTTGTGGAACTTCAGGTGCCACCAATTCCGCGTGAAAGACATGTGCCAGACCCATAAATTCTCCTTCTCCTGACAATCCGGTTCTCTCGACTTCCCCAACGCTCTTTCTTAGTGCACGTGAAACTCCACCGCTGCCGTATTAGCCGTCGGCAGGGAGACAGGGGAGATCGCGAGCGAAAGTGCGTATTTGCCTGCGGTTTCACGGCAAATCCAGCACGAGAGCTTGATTATGGAGGGTCGTGGGCCCTTATGACAGTGTCGTACTTTTGACAGCGGCGCTAATTTGACGGCGGTTGACAAGTACTTCCAGCGGCGGGGGATGAGTGCCGGACGTATGTAAACGAACTTGACAGGCTTCCGGCCAGCGTCTAGACTCCCCTCCACGGCCGTCGCGAGGGGGAAGTGTCGACACCCCTTTCACTTAAATCCCTGTCGTGATCTGTTGTGGTGCGGTTCGTCGAAAGTAGAGAATGGATATCATTCGAGATCCATTCGGGGACATGCCATGAAGAAAGTCACTGCTCCTATCCCATTTGCCAACTCCCAGCTGGCTGAAACTCGCCATGTTTGCGCTTTCTTTAACAATGCCGAGGAAGAATATCGCGTTCTGCTCCCGTTCATAAAAGAAGGGCTGACGTGTGGCCACAAAGCGATTCACGTCGTCAATCCGGATCAACGTCAGGACCATCTGCAACGCTTGGCGGCCGCGGGAATCGATGCGGCAACGGCGCAGCAGCACGGGCAGTTAGAGCTGCGCGTCAATACTGAGGTTTACCTTCCGGACGGCCGTTTCGATCAGGAACGGATGTTAGCGGTATTTGAGCAACTGGCGAGCGGCAACGGCACTCGGGATTTTCCCTTGAGTCGCATTTGTTGCCGCATGGATTGGGCGAATCGTGACCAATCCTATGTCGATGATGTGATCGAGTTCGAGGCCCGGGTGAACGATGTTTGGCATCGCCACGAAGATGCCGTTATCTGCACCTACCATCTCGGACAATTTAGCGGTGAAGCGGTGGTTGACATCATGCGAACCCACCCTATGGTGATCATCGGCGGTATCCTGCAGCAAAATCCTTTCTTTATACCGCCGGACGAATTTTTGCGTGAATTCCACCAACGGCGCGCTAATCGTAGCAGTTCACCAGCAGCGGCCTAGCATGGACGAGCAAGTCAAAGACCCAGAGCAGGAAATCCAGCGCCTTCAGCGCTGCATCAACGATTTGGTCAGCGTGCTTGGTCTTTCCGCCGCCTGGAGCGGTTGCGAGCCGTCAGAAATTGTCGCGAGCTTGGTCGACGCGCTCCTACGCTTGCTCAGGCTAGACATTGCGTACGGACGGTCGAAAGACCCAGACGGGCCCATCGAACTGGCCCGAACCGATCAATCGCAGAAGTCTCTGCCCCACGCCAAAGACGTTCAGGCCACGCTTAGCCACTGGTTTGGAGACGATCCCCAGACCTGGCCAGCGCGTTTGACGCAGCCGATTGGACCTCAGCAAATTTCACTCTATCCTTTGCGATTGGGTCTGCACGCTGAAATCGGCGTGATCGTGGCGGGGTCGCAACGAGCGGATTTCCCGAACGAGACCGAGAAACTTATCTTAACTATAGCGGCGAATCAAGCGGCCATCGGTCTGCGCGAGGCCCAGCTCTTGAGTCAACAGAAGCGGCTCGCCAGCGAACTTGATGACGGACGCCGCTACACCGAGGAGAGCTATCGGGTGGTGGTCGAGACGGCTAGCGATGCCATCATAAGCATCGATGATCGAGGCTTAATAGTGTTCGCCAACCCTGCCACGGCGAAAATTTTTGGCTATACCACGGCAGAACTCGCCGGAAAGCCCCTGACCATCCTCATGCCCGAATACATGCGAGAGCTGCACCAGAGCGGTTTCAAAAAATATCTGGCGACCGGTCAGCGGCATATCAATTGGCAAGGCACCGAACTCACCGCACTTCGCAGAAATGGAGAGGAGTTTGCCGTCGAAGTCTCATTCGGCGAGCTGAACCGAGACGGCCATAAGACGTTTACCGGCATTCTCCGTGACATCAGTAAGCGAAAGCAGGCGGAGCAGGAAATGCGGCGTGGCGAGGCATTCCTGGCACAAGCCCAACATCTGAGTCGAATGGGCGGATACTCCTGGCGTGTTGCGACAAACGAAATCACGGGGTCAGAGGAATTCTTCAATATTTATGAGATTGCCCCTCCTTTGACGCCTGCCCGACTCCGCGCTCGAGTCCATCCCGATGATCTCACCCTGTACGAGAAAATGGTCGAAGAAGCGGGGAACGGCGGAAATGACTTTGAATGGCAGTACCGCCTTTTGATGCCTGACCACTCGATCAAGTATCTGCATGCAGTGGCCCATGCGACCCGGGATGAGCATGGCCAACTGGAATACATCGCGGCGGTTCAGGATGTGACCGATCGCCATTTGTCGCAAGAAGCACTCAACAAAGCCCGCACGGAACTTGCGCACGTCTCCCGGGTCATGACCCTCGGAACCCTAACGGCATCCATTGCGCACGAAATCAGGCAGCCACTTGCCGCAGCCGTTACTGACGCAAAAACCTGCTCGCGGTGGCTCGGGAGGGATCAGCCTGATGTGGCAGAAGCTCGCGAAGCAACCTCGCGTCTCGTCAAAGACCTTACCAGGGCGTCGGAGATCATCAGCCGAATCAGCTCCCTATTCAAAAAAGAGGCCCCCAAGCGCGAGTCGATCAATGTAAACGAAGCAGTGGAAGAGATGATCGTATTGCTGCGCGGTGAGGCGCGCGCCCATAAGATCTCGATCCAGGTCGATCTTGCGGACGATCTGCCTCGCGTGCTTGCGGACCCGGTACAGTTACAACAGGTCCTGATGAACCTGATCCTCAACGCCATCGATGCCATGAAGAGCTTGAGCAATCCGGCGGTGCTCACGATTACGTCACGGAGGGAGGACAGCGGTCAGATCTTGATCTCGGTTTCAGATACCGGGATTGGACTTGCGCCGGAACAGACAGAGCAGATATTCGCCGCTTTCTTTACATCCAAGGCTCAAGGGACAGGTATGGGATTGACCATCAGCAGATCCATCATTGAGTCACATGGCGGGCGTCTGTGGGCAACATCACATGCAGGCGCGGGCGCAACATTTCAGTTCACCTTGCCCGTCGAAGATACGCGAGAGCAAGCCGCCTAGTCTTGGTCCGATGGTTCACCACGCGGTCTGCCATGCCTGCGGCCTGCGATGGCTCTCGTAGAGATGGCCCAGATTGCTTTGGTCGATCGGGCGGGTAATTCCCAGTTTCTTCATCTTTGCAAGAAGAGTAGTTCGCTTCAACCCCAGCCGGGCCGCTGCACCATCGGATCCCCCGATGACCCAACTAGTCGTTCCCAATGCCTCTAGAATCACAGCTCGTGTGGACTCAACGAAACTAGTCTGCAAAGGGGTGGTTACGGATCGATTGACGGTCCGGAGCGGATTCCTGACGGACACAGGCAATGGGTTTGGAAGCACCCCGTCGTGCGACCGAATCACGGCTCGCTCGACCAGGTTTTGTAGCTCTCGAATGTTCCCAGGCCAGGAATAGGAGGTAAACGCGTCCAGAGTCTCTTTAGAAATCTCACTAATCTGCTTGCCCATCCGTCGGCCCAGAACGTCGGCAAAATGGAAGACCAATGGCACGATATCTTCGCGGCGCTCTCGCAGCGCCGGCAACATCACGGGAAATACGTTGAGTCGATAATACAAATCACTGCGAAATTCCTTGCGGTCGACCATCTCCGCCAAGTCCTGATGGGTTGCGGCCACCACGCGAACATTGATGCGATGGGTACGTCCGCTGCCTAAGCGTTCAAACTCCTGCTCTTGTAAGACACGAAGCAGTTTCGGCTGTACCGCTAGAGGCAGATCCCCGATTTCGTCGAGGAATAAGGTGCCGTTGTCGGCCATCTCGAAGCGGCCAATCTTCTGGGCTACCGCGCCGGTAAAGGCCCCCTTTTCATAACCAAAGAGCTCGCTCTCCAAGAGGTCGAAGGGAATCGCGGCGCAGTTTAGGCGGACGAAAGGGCGACCGCATCGTGCACTGAGATTGTGGATCGCACGCGCGATGAGCTCCTTGCCAGTTCCCGTCTCGCCGAGGACCAAAACCGTGGAATCGGTAGGAGCAACCCGCTCCACTTCCGCTAGCACAGACTCCAGAGCGGGGCTGTTGCCAATGATCTGGCCAAACTTAGTATCCGATCGCGTCTGTTCAGGGGACCACACTTGAGTCGTACTTTCCACAGATTCACCCCGTTCATACTTGTTTCTGAATCTAAGTTTCAATTGCTCATGGCTGCCCGAACATTCTGGAGCAGCACTTCATCGTCAAAAGGTTTGGTTAAGAACTCAACTGCGCCCGCTCTCAACGCCTGCAATCGAAGTTTTTCGTCGCCCTGCGCGGTAATGAAGATAATCGGAATCCTGTAGCGGTCCTGATTGAGCTTCGATTGCAGCTCTAATCCCGACATTCCGGGCATCCGTATATCCGCGATCAGGCAGCCGGTACGTTGCGGTTCGCCGGAATTCAAGAACTCTTCTGCCGATCCGAATACCACGGCCGGGAAGCCAGCCTCTTTCATAAGGCCCTGGAGCGAGACCCGTATCAATTCGTCGTCATCGACTATTGCCACCACGTTTGGTTTCTCCTTAATGTCCACACTGCAGGGAAAATAGTTCAACCGATGAAAGTGCGCAATTATGCCTTCGTATAACGCCGGAAAGGACGGTTTTGGGAGGGCAACTTCCTACGTAGGTCGAAAAACTCCTAGATTTTCCGCCATTCTGACCAGTTCGGCCAGCGATCCCGCTTGCATTTTGTTCATGATCCGAGCGCGATGGACTTTAATCGTGATTTCGCTCGTCCCCAGTTTTGCCGCAACCTGCTTGTTGAGCAGGCCCGACACCACGTGCGCCATGACTTCTCGCTCTCGCGGAGTAAGCTGCTGGTATCTGCCTTTTAGGGCATCCAGTTTGCCTTGCGCCTGGCGGGTGGCAGTATCGCGCTCCAGAGCTTGTTCGACCGCGTTGAGCAGAGCATTGTCGTCAAAAGGTTTGGTCAGGAACTCCAATGCTCCTGCCTTCATGGCTTTTACTGTCATGGGAATATCGCCGTGACCGGTAATGAAGACAATTGGGATCTCCCTCCCCGCCCTCCGCATTCTCTCCTGAAACTCGAGCCCACTGATTCCCGGAAGACTCACGTCCACAATGAGACAGCAGGGACCAGCCGAAGGTTCGTCGGTTAAGAACCGTTCTGCAGTTTCGAAGGATTTAGACCGCAAGCCGGCGGATTTTAGGAGCCCGGCTATCGACGCACGCACATTCTCGTCATCGTCAATAATGAACACGGTGGCCATAGCTGTGGGCCGCATGCGATGCTATTTTATCTGCTCTCAATAACCTCGTTCGACTTTGATTTGTCGATCAATGCGAAAGATTTATCGGTAGTCGAAAAAGTTGCCCGTTGATGGCAGATGATGGCAGGAATGGTCACAATCCGGAAGGATTGCCGCTCGTTTCCGAATAGATTCGATAGGTTGAATGGTAGGCCCGAATGGATTCGAACCATCGACCTCTTCCGTGTCAAGGAAGCGCTCTAGACCAACTGAGCTACGGGCCTACACGCCAAATCAATTACTTACGCACTCAGTCGTGCTTTGCTCGGGGCCACATGGGGCCACTTGCTGTCCAGACATCGCTAGTTGCTCGACAACTCTACTTGAGCTTCCCGCTTGGCTGGTGTAACTGCTTGAGTGTAGACATCCAGTGTAACCCGGCAGGTCGAATGGCGTAAACCCTCCTGAATTACTTTCACATCTTCACCATTCGCCTTGAGGATCGTGGCGTAGCTATGCCGGAAGGTATGGCAGCCGATGTCCTTCGTAATGCCCGCTTTTATTGCCGCACGTCGAATATGACGGCGCAGCAGATTTTCGGGCCAGTAAGGTTGCGTTCCTTTCATCTTCGGCGACGCGAACAGCCAGTCAGTCGGCTGGTTATGAGCCGAACGCAAGCGCCAGTCGAGCAGAACTTCCGCTAGGCCGGCGTCCATCGGAATCGGTTTCCGAGATGTCTCAGTTTTCATCTCGCTTAAATGCTGACGAACGATGCCACGTGTGAGATTGATCTCACCGGCGGCAAAGTTTATGTCAGACCACTTCAGCGCAAGCAGTTCCGAAATGCGAAGCCCCGTCACCGCTATCAAGAAGACCATCGTTGAGAATGGTGCAACCAGTCTCGATAAGAGCAACCGGATTTCGTTCACATCAAGAACCTCTGGCTGACGCTCCCTCTTCGCGCTCTGGCGCACGAGGGAAATAGGATCGCAGTTGCCGAGGCTCGTCCGCCGGGAAATGCGGGTTCTGAGTGCGGAACAGTCCAGAGCTTTTCTGGAGGGTGCACTGAAGGCCCACTACGGCCCGGTCTTTGCACTAGCCCTGACCACAGGCATGCGACCCTCTGAGTACTTGGCGGTCAAATGGCGCATCATGGCATGCCCGGAAACCACCTTTGAACTTGGTACGACGAAAACAAGCCAGAAATGACGGGATCCGCGATCGGAAGCTCATTTCGGCAGGTCGGGCATCTGGAACTCATCTAAGCACGATGGTGAGCGGCTGACCGACATCCATGTAAGTCTTCTGTCAAGGAAAAACACACGTGGTCAGGCGCACTCGCGAGAGCGCGCACTTTTCTGATCAAGATCTTTAGCTCGCGCATTTGGTGCCTCTCGGCGTGGTCCCTGCGTTCGCAGAACCGGACATCCATTTGCTGCCTCGGCCCCGCAAGGGCCTTCGCAGAAGATTGAGTTGGTGTTCACTGCCAGTCTCGAAACAGTCAGTGGGGAGCCTGAGGAAATTTGTGATTTCCGTCGCTCACTCGGACAGGGCGGGACCTGGCAGTCTGCGCGCTTTACGATCTTGAGATTTTCCTTTCGTTGCGGTTTCGTTTTTTTACGCCGCAATGCCGGCGAGCCCGCGTACCGGTTCAAAGTCTCGCTGCTCGCGATCTACTACCATGAGATATGCCACCAGCTTGCGAGCTACAGCGAGTGTTGCACAATTGGCATTCCCCTTCTGCCGTGCGTTTTCATATACCAAAGCCAGATCGGGATTCCGCCTTGGCGCCAACTTCGCCGCTTCGACCAGAACCCGCTGGATATGTTTGTTCCGCTGCTTCGAAATTGGTGTATGCGCTATTTTGTCGGCAGATCGTTTTTCATCTCCGCAAAGCCCGCAGTAGCTGATGGCCTGTCGGATCGACCGGAAACGTGAGATATCTCCCATTTCTAGTGCCCAGCTCAGCGCTGTGACCTTGCCAACGGCGGGAATCGTCTGAAGCCGCCGCACTCTTTCCGCCAGCAGCGGATCGCGTTGGAGCGAGCGGATGATGGCTCCTTCGGTCCTTTGCAATCGCGTGATCGACTCCCGACTCAGCTGCAGCAGCGGTCGGATGCTCGCGCTCACTGCATCCGCGTTAGCCAGCAACTCCGGGAAATAACCCACTTTGTGTAATCGTTGTTTGTTGTGGCTCACCCCAGTTTCCATCAGCAAGCCGGATACGCGGTTCTTCATCTGGACCATTTGCCGCACCAGCAGGTGCCGATATCGCAGCGTTCGGCGGCGTTCTCGGATCTCGGTCGGTGCCATGTAGCACTCGGGAAGAAAATCGCAGCGCAGGCAGTCCGCGATCTTGGCGGCATCGATGGTGTCATTCTTCTTTTTTGCCGCCGCGATCGCCCGCAACATGAGCGGATGAGCGACCTTCGCAGCCGCTGCGTGTGGCTTCAGATGATCGTAGATCCAGCCGGTGAAGATCGTAGCTTCCATCGCCACTGTCCAGGGTTGTGGAAGAGTCTTGACCCAGAGGTCTAGTTCCCAGCGGGTCGCACCCACTTTTCCTTCTTGGCAGATGCGACCGCTCGCATCCTTGACGCAATAGCTGATGGTCTTCTTGTGCACATCCAGTCCGATGTAATACATATGTCCTTCGAGGAGCCTCCGTGGTTGTGGTCTGAATCAACGTGCCGTTGAGTTCAGCCTTTTTTAACACCACGTGCTCCTCGTGGACTTAGCATTCAAACAGTCAGCCGCCATGGACGCAGACGGCAAAGCCAATGGAAAGAAAGCAATCGGCTCGGATGGGCTCTCCGCATCTGAAGGTCGACACCCGTCATGCGTAGGCGCCATTCACAGAGCGCTACGCTCACGCCATATAGGTCGCTATTTCGGACGTGGACTTGCGGTCCGAACGCATACGGACAAGTCCATCACGCAGAAGCAAAAGCGCGGCTCCATGCCAGTCCGCCTCCTGTTCTTGTTCATCGGAAAAGTCACTGAGCAGCAGTAGACCGGTTTCGGAAACTTCAACGCTGGCGGGCTCGTGACAAAGCTCGATGTGAGAGAGTTCATGTGCCAGATCGCTGCTGGAGAGTGTGCACACAGTTTGAGGAAGGTCGGACTGTGCTGGTTTTTTTTGCTTCGCCTGTGCCAACATAGTGCAAATGGCGTTCCATTCTCCCCGATAATGGGTCCTCCATATTCAGAGAAGCATGCCGGTTTTGTATCTACAAACAAGGGACGAATGGGAGTCAATATGCGGACACGGTGTCGACCGCAGTTCGAGGAAAGATAGTAAAAATCAGTTTCATTCAACGGCTAGCTCAGATAACTCAGGCTTTTGAGGCGCAGTCGCGCATCACTCGAAGATTGACGTTGGTATGCGTATTGCAATGCAGTCTGGGCGGTGAGTACGACCCAATAAATGCGGAGAGGGAATTCTATGACTTGGACGCCAGATCTGCGCCGTAGATCACACAGGAACACGATCTTCCTAACCTTCGTCGCCTTAGCCTTCTTATTCACGGCTGGTTCGTTGAAATCAGCTCAGCGCGAATCTAACGGAAGCGAGAGCCAACCGTGCGCAAATGATGACAGCGGCTTGACTCTGCCCGCGGGTTTTTGTGCGACGGTGTTTGCTGACGGGATCGGTCATGCACGGCACATGGTGGCTTCCTCCAACGGCGTGCTGTATGTCAACACATGGTCAGGCCGGTACTATGGCAACGACACACCTCCTGCGGGCGGTTTTCTGGTGGCGCTGCAGGATAAGAACGGGTCGGGTCGGGCGGACGTCATCGAGCGTTTTGGAGAAACCGTCCAGAGCGGCGGAGCGGGTGGTACGGGCATTGGACTCTACAACCGAGCGCTCTACGCCGAGATCAACGACCGGATCGTGCGATATTCACTGGCGAACGGCGCCAACGTGCCGACTGGTCCTCCCGTGACGATCGTGTCCGGGTTGCCTCTAAGCGGCGATCATCCGATGCACCCGTTCATCATCGCAGCCGACGGAGCGATGTACGTCGATGTTGCCACCGCGACGAATTCCTGCCAGGAAAAAAATCGCATGCTGAAATCACCCGGCCTTAAGCCGTGTACCGAACTGGAGACACGCGGAGGAATTTGGCGCTACGACGCCAATAAAACCGGTCAGACATTTTCGCCGGCCGAACGGTTTGCAACTGGGATCCGCAACGCCGAAGGGTTTGCCATCGACGAAACAGGAAGAATCTTTGTGACGCAGCACGGGAGGGACCAACTGCACGCCAATTGGCCCGATGTATTCCAGCCTGAACAGGAGGCCACGTTGCCGTCGGAAGAGCTGTTGGTTTTGAAGCGCAATGGCGATTATGGCTGGCCCGAATGCTACCACGATGCGTTCCTGCAGAAGCTCGTTTTGGCTCCAGAATATGGGGGCGATGGAAAAAGCGTTGGACCGTGCGCCAATAAGATAGGTCCCATCGCCGCATATGCCGCGCATTGGGCGCCAAATGCCATGGTGCGGTACGACAAGAAACAATTTCCCGCTCACTACCGCAATGGAGTTTTCATCGCGTTTCACGGATCCTGGGATCGAGCGCCTTATGCGCAAGGCGGCTACAACGTGATTTTTCAGCCGCTGGACGGGGATCGCGCGTCCGGCAAATGCGAATTGTTTGCGGACGGTTTTGCGGGCGGCGTGGAATCGCCCGCGGGCGCGAAGCATCGTCCAAGTGGATTGGCGGTTGGGCCCGATGGGGCCTTGTATGTTTCCGACGATGTCGGTGGCCGTATTTACCGAATTGTTTACTCTGGCGGTGCGAACTTCCATGCTGCCAATCTCCAGAAGTGCGCGAGCGCCACGGCTCCGGCGGGAGAAGTCGTCGAAGCGGAGGCTCGGCCGCCGGAAGGTACGCACCCCGATGCGGGCTCTGCGGCTAAGACTTTGCCAGTGCCCACGGGCTCCACTGAAGAAATGGTGCAAATGGGTCAACGAATTTATCGCGGAGAAGTGGGCGGAGCCGGATGTACCGGTTGTCACGGTGCACAAGGCCAGGGAACGCCACTGGGTCCCGCCCTTACTGGAAAGAAGTGGCTGTGGAGCGACGGCAGCTTTGACGGAATAAAGAAAACCATCACGGATGGCGTGCCTCAACCAAAGCAATATCGCAGCCCGATGCCGCCGATGGGCGGGGCACAACTGACGCCCGACCAGGTATCAGCGGTCTCCGCCTATGTATGGAGCCTCGGCCATCAAGGTGCGCCGCCTAAGTAAAACTAATTTACTAAGGATTGTCTTCACTGGTCGGCTAGTCTCGACAGAAGCTAAGTGGCTTCGGCTCGAGCAAAGAAAAGTGACAATTGCCGCAGATGAAGGGTGAACATTATCATCAACCTTGCTGACAGTGGGTTCTTTTTCTCATGCCGGCCGATCAGCCAATGGTTTTCGTGGTGGACGACGATGCGCTGGTGCGCACTGCCATTCAAGGTCTGCTGAAATCGGTCGGCCTTCGCTCGGAGGCCTTCGAGTCGCCCCAACAATTTCTGAATCGCAAGCGGCTAGACGGCCCTAGTTGCCTGGTTCTGGATGTGAGGCTTCCTGGAATTAGCGGGTTGGATTTGCAGCGCGAGTTGAGCGCAGCTGGGGTCCGCATTCCCATCATCTTTATTACCGGTCACGGCGACATTCCCATGACAGTGAAGGCAATGAAGTCGGGCGCGGTAGAATTCCTGACTAAACCATTTCGTAATCAAGACTTGCTCGATGCGATCCATCAGGCGTTGGATCGCGACCGGATCGCTCGCCAGGGTGAATGTGAGTTGGCGGAATTGCGTTCACGTTACCAGACGCTCACTCCGCGAGAGCGCGAAGTCATGGCACTGGTCGTGTCTGGCCGGCTCAATAAGCAAATCGCCTATGAATTGGGAGCAAGCGAAGTTACGGTGAAGATTCATCGCGGCCAGGCAATGCGCAAGATGAAAGCGGACTCTCTGGCTGACCTTGTCGGGATGGCTGCGAAACTTAGGGTCGACTCCAGCGGCTAGAGAGGAGAAGTGGCGGATCCAAAATGGATGCGTCGAGAGACACTGGCACAGAGTCTCACAGGGGAGGGAGCCCTTATACGCGAAGTCTGTCAAAAACGATAACCAAACCGTTGCAACATGTTGCCCTTGGCTACGGTCTCTCCCTGTTATTGATGGCCGCGGCTTTCGGCCTTTCCCAGGCTTTTTTGCACTTTCACCTGCCTTTACCATTCACTTCGTTCGCGCTTTGCGCCATCGCAATCGCCTTTTGGTATGCCGGTATTCGGCCTGGTATTTTTGCGGCTGTGCTGGCAGCCGTACTGCGTTTCTTTTTCTTCGAACCCGGGCTTCCAGTCATATCCCGGTTGATCTATGGCCTTGTTTTCGCAATCTTTGCGGTATTGATGATTGAGGCGACACGCGCCAAGAACGAACTCGAAGTGAGGGTAGCCGAACGGACTGCAGCGCTCAACGAGGCAAACCAGAATCTACGTCACGAGATCGAGGAACGCAAGCGGGCCGAAGAAAATCTGCGACGGAGCGAGACTTACCTGAGGGAGGCGCAAGGGCTCAGCCACATCGGCAGTTGGGCTTTCAACGCAACAGGGCCAGTGTATTGGTCGGAGGAGAACTTTCGGATTTGGGGGTTTGACCCCCAACAGGGCCTCCCACGTCGCGAAACGATCTTGGAAAGAATTCATCCTGAGGATCGCGACAACGTCGTCATGAACGTGAGGAATGCGGTGCGCGACGGGAAGGACGCTAGCGCTGAGTTCAGAATCGTGCTTCCCAATGGAGAAGTGCGGTACATCCACGGCGTTATCCACCCAACCCTCAACGCGAATGGCGAACTGGATGAAGTAGTCGGTACACAGATCGACGTGACGGAACGTAAACGGGCCGAACAGGAGCACGAGAGGTTGCGGCAACTGGAATCCGACCTTGCACGCGTGGAACGAATTACGACAATGGGCGAGCTGACGGCCTCGCTAGCTCACGAACTGAATCAGCCCATCGCTGCCGCCGCAGTGGATGCCAGCACTTGCATTACCTGGCTTACCCGCGAGCGACCCGATGTCGAGGAAGCAACTCAAGCTGCCACGAGAATCGTTAGCGCCGCAACGCGTGCGGCCGAAATTATCAGTCGGGTTCGTTCCATGTTTACCAAAGGCACGACGGAATGGTCTTTGCTGGACGTTAACGAAGTTGTTCGAGAGATAGTGCGGCTGTTGCAAAGCGAATTGATGCGACATTCCATCTCTGTGCAAATGACCTTAGGCGAAGATCTTCCTAACATCATGGGAGACCGCGTTCAAATCCAACAGGTCCTGATGAACCTCATTGTCAACAGCATTGAAGCAATGAAAGAATTGAATGGGCGGCGCGAGCTTGCGATTCGCTCTCAGCGAGGCGATCGGCAGGACATTTTGGTGTCGGTCAGCGATACTGGTCCCGGATTACGGCAAGGGGCCGACAGAATCTTCGATGCCTTCTTCACTACGAAGCCTCACGGAACCGGCATGGGACTTCGGATCAGTCACTCCATCGTTGAATCTCACGGTGGCCGCTTATGGGCCGCAAACAATTCCCCTCAAGGCGCAGTTTTCCACTTGAGCCTGCCTGCTGCTGTTGATACAGCTCTCTAAGGTGTATGCGGAGGGGTTTAGGCTCCTCATACCAAGGTGTGATTGCACGCATGCGCATCGCGCATTAGCTTTGCATTATGGCAGTGCAGGGAGAGGCGAAAGTGGTCACTATCGTTGACGACGACGAACTGATGCGAAATGCGTTGATGGGCCTGCTGAAAGCGGCCGGGCTGCCGGCGATGGTGTTTGCGTCCGCCGAGGAATTCCTGAACTCCGGCTTACAGCACCAAACCTCTTGCCTGATTGCCGATATCCGCATGCCGGGCATGTCTGGACTCGAATTGCAAGCGAAGTTGAATGCGGATCATTGCAGCATTCCAACCATCTTTATCACGGCCCACGGCTGCACAAAAACGAGGATGGAGGCTTTAAGAGCAGGGGCCGTGGAGTTTCTTACAAAACCTTTCGACAATGCAGTCTTGTTGCAGCATGTTCGTGCCGCTATGGAAGCTTGAGACTGTCAATCTCTACTGAACAATTTGTCCAAGAGGTCCAACTGTGGGAGCTTTACAACAATTCGAGTCTATCAATCAGGAGTGGGCGCAGCGGAGCTTTGAGCGAATTATAGGCAGCAGTCCCGCTCTCGAGGTTGTGCTCGAACAGGTAGAGCGTGTGGCACCGACCGATTCCACGGTTCTGATCCAAGGCGAAACAGGGACGGGCAAAGAATTGATCGCCCATGCGATTCACAATCTGAGCTCGCGTTCCGGAAGAGCCTTTGTGAGAGTGAATTGTGCAGCCATCCCGCTGGATCTTCTGGAAAGTGAGCTTTTCGGCCATGAGAGGGGTGCATTTACTGGAGCGATCGCACCAAAAAGTTGGCCGCTTCGAACTCGCAGACAAGGGAACACTCTTTCTGGACGAAGTGGGAGACATCCCGGCTGCATTGCAGCCGAAATTACTGCGCGTACTCCAAGAACAGGAATTTGAGCGTTTGGGCAGCACTCGCACTCACAAGGTAGATGTTCGGTTGGTTGCTGCGACACATCGAGATCTGTACGGGATGGTGAAGCGCGGTGAGTTTCGTAGCGACTTGTATTATCGCCTCAACGTATTTCCTGTGGTACTGCCGCCCCTTCGCGCGCGCCGGGAAGACATTGAGCCGTTGGTAATGCACTTTGTGGAGAAGTTTGGCCGCCGCATCGGCAAACCAGTCCAACATATTCCCAAATCCACGATGTCCGCACTCACGTTGTACGAGTGGCCAGGCAATATCCGCGAATTACAGAACCTGATCGAGCGAGCTGTGATCCTCTCCGACGATGGTGTACTTCCGAATCCGCTCCCGCCGTCGACAGAAACGGAGGGCAGCATCGCGGTCACTATTCCTGGCACGCTAATGGACACTGAACGCGCGGTGATCCTGCAAACCTTGCAACAGGTAGGTTGGGTCATCGGCGGACCTAAAGGCGCGGCCTCCAGACTTGGATTGAAGCGCACCACTCTTATTCACCGCATGGAGAAGCTGGGAATTCGTCGACCGCGACTTCAAAGCGCCGATAGTGGCGCTGCGAGTTTCTAGGTACCGCGCGATGGAAAGTCGTTGAAGTCCTCATGCGGGCACTTGTCACTATACGGACGCGCCCTTCGTTTTTCCGTTAATCTAAATCCCCCAATCAGCGGAACCCTCTTGATAAAACGTACGGATGAATACGCGATGGGGCGATCTTTGGCAATGCGACTGCATGTTGAATGTGGGTAAAGATTATTTCTTGCGGAACTTGTCTGAGGAGATTGCCGATGATTGAGAACTTCATAAGCACGCCAGAGGATTGGAGCTTGGCTGCCGTTCGGGTGGTCTTGGGAGTAATTTTCTTTGCTCACGGTGCGCAAAAGATGTTCGGATGGTATGGCGGATCAGGTCTGGTGAAGAGCATGCGCACCTTCACGCAGGATCTGCATATTCCCGCAGTTCTGGCTTTCCTTGTGATCGCTGGAGAATTTCTCGGTGGAATCGGACTTCTTCTGGGACTGTTCAGCCGACTCGCTGCGCTGGTCATCGGGCTTACGATGCTAGGTGCGGTGGCCATGGTTCATCTTCGACACGGACTCTTTCTGAATTGGTTCGGAGAGAAAAAAGGTCACGGCATTGAGTTTCATCTGCTTGCGATCGCACTCGCCATGCTAGTGGTGCTAAAAGGCTCAGGAGCATTCTCGTTGGATCGTCTTCTAGATGAGCACATAGCGGAATCGCACCATCAGCAGGAACGGGCGGCGAATACCTATCGCCCGAGATGCTGCATACTAAAACAAATTTAGGAGGTCAACTTGAACAGCAACAATATGAAATCATCTGCCAGCATGGCGGGCAATGTGTCCCTCGGAAATGAAATCTCAGTGCATCGGCTTGGTTACGGAGCGATGCGCCTCACCGGTGACGGCATCTGGGGACCACCGAAAGATCGAAAATCTGCGCTTGCGGTGCTTCGTCGTGCGGTGGAACTGGATGTCAACTTCATCGACACGGCGGATTCCTATGGCCCCCACGTCAATGAGGAACTGATTGCCGAGGCCCTGTTCCCTTACCCGAAGGGCTTGGTCGTCGCGACCAAGGGTGGTTGGAATCGGCCTGGCCCAAATCAGTGGACCCACGATGCAAGTCCGGCACATCTCAGAGAGGCCGTTGAAGGCAGCTTGAAAAGACTGCGGATGGACCGCATCGACGTCTATCAGCTACACACGCCGGATCCAGTGATATCGTTCGAAGCGTCCGTGGAGACGCTTGCAGAATTGCGAGAGGAAGGCAAGATTCGATTGGTTGCGTTGTCGAATGTCACGAGGGAGCATATCGAGCGCGCACGCAAGATCGTCCCGATTGTTTCTGTTCAAAACCGCTACAGCTTCGCCGATCGAGAATGGGATTACGTAGTGGACTACTGCGAGACGCATAGCATTGCCTTTATTCCCTGGTTTCCATTGGGAGCGGGGAACGCAGCCGGCGATGTCCTCAATCAGATTGCACAAGCACATCGGGTAGGCCCGTTTCAGGTTGCCTTAGCGTGGCTGCTGAGGCGTTCACCCGTCATGCTGCCGATTCCCGGGACGAGTTCGATCGAGCACCTCAGGGAAAACGTGGCTGCCGCCGCGCTCCAGTTGACAGGTGAAGAATACGAAAGGCTCGCGGAGGTCCCTGAATTGGTGGCATCCCGATAGACAAAAGCGAACGTCGCGAGTTTGCAGATCGGGATTAGCTGAGAATCACGGCGAAGTCGATCAACTCGCGATGTTTCGCCCGGTTCGGCAGATATACCCACGAAAAACCTGACTCGGAGATCATTTGTTTCTGGCGGTGTTGCAGGTATGACAATGCAGGTCTGTTCGCTGGCACCGATCATGCCACAGAGGCCCACTTAGTTTGGCTAACATCGCAATGGAAACTTGCCGAATTCGAGGACCTATTGAGGACGCCTGCCAAACTTCAGGCCGCTTTGTCCTCGACCGGAAGCGTGAACTGAAAAGTTGCGCCTCGCTCAGCGTTAGCATTTGCCCACAAACGGCCACCGTGCGATTCAATGATGGAGCGGCTGATCGATAAGCCCATGCCGCTACCCTGAGCCTTGGTAGTAAAAAAAGCATCGAAGATCTTCTCCGCTCGCTCGGGAGGAATTCCTATGCCAGTGTCGCTCACCGCGATGTATACCTCACGATCCGGAGTCGATCCCGTCTTGATCGTCAGCTGTCCCGCGCCACCCGTTTCTTTGACCGAGTCGATGGCATTAAGAATGAGGTTCATCAATACCTGCTGTAATTGCACTCGGTCCGCGGTTATTGTGGGTAGCTCGGCGGCAAGCTCAGTGTTGATCGCGATCGAACATCGTCCCGCCTCCGTGCGGAGTAAAGCGATCATTTCGCGAATGATGTCATTCGGATAGACTAACTCTCGTTGCGGTTCGCCCTTCTGGAAGAGGGAGCGAATGCGAGTGATGATTTCGGACGCGCGAGTTACATCCTGCAAAATTCTCGTGCCTGCTTTCCGTGCCTCTTCAACATCCGGAACGTCACGGGATAACCACTGTAAACAAGTGCCCGCGTTGATGGCAGCTGCAGAGATCGGCTGTTTGATTTCATGCGCCAAGGATGCAGTTAGCTCACCCATGGTTGTTACCCGGTTGATATGGGCAAGCTCCGCCTGCAGTTGACGCAATCTTTCTCTCTCCTCTTCTGCGTGCTTCAGGTCGGTGATATCAATATTGGAGCCGATATAGCCCGCGAATTCTCCTGCGCTTGTGTATCGTGGAACACCGCTCTCAATCACCCATCGGTATTCGCCATCCGCGCGCTTGAGCCGATACTCCATCCGAAACGGTTTTTTGGCCTGGAATGCTGGCAGAAAACCGTCGAAACAGAGTTGCACATCATCAGGGTGTACACCTTGTATCCATCCCAGTCCGACCTCCTGCTCCATGGTTCGTCCCGTGAAATCCAGCCACGGTTTGCTGAAATAATTGCAAAGCCCGTCCGTTCCCGTAGTCCAGATCATTACTGGAGCTTTATCGGCCATGGCCTGGAACCGAGCCTCGCTCTCGCGTAGCTGTTCCTCGGCACGTTTTCGCTCAGTGATATCGCGGTAGATGGCGTAATTTACCAGCTGTTCGCCGGAGGCCGTGGTAACCGGGACCGCGAGAAGCGAGACATAAACTTCCGTGCCATCCTTACGGTGGCGAACCGTTTCGGCTTCTACCCGGACGCCCTCGCTTAACAGATGCGTAAATGTTCGTGAACTCTCGGACATCGCTTCAGGAACAATAAGGTCGTTGATGGGGCGATCCAGGACCTCATCGGGCTCATATCCGAACAGACGAGTGAATTCTCGGTTAATGCGAAGCACGCGATCATCCAAGCTTAGAACCGCAACCGCTTCCGGAGTTTGCTCAAACAGAACCTTCCACAGGTGAAATTCGCTTGTCTCTAAGTCTCCAGGAACTTGATTCAGTGCCGGCATTTGCTTTGTATGTTCGTTCGACGGGAAAGGAGTAATCTTGGACTCTGACTCTTTCACGGTAATGCCCCCTGTAACGGTAACCTTGGTCCCCAAGCGGGCAAAAGGAAAATTTCAACGACGCAGAGCCACGGTTGCTTTCGTTGACTGATTACGGCCTCGGGGGTTATGCTATCGCAAACTCGATTCATTGCCAATTGGCCTCAGGCGATAAGACTCACGAGTTATCAATCAAGCTGACCTTGAATCGTGAGGTGAAAGCATGCTCAACCGAGAGGAATGGTTGCCCCTTGCCCGAAAGCTGGACTGGGACTACTCGTATGTCCGGGAAGAGGAAGTCTTTCCAGAAGTAATCAGCGGGCACCCCTGGCTGCCACATTCGGAGTGGAAGGACTGGGAAGAATCTTTCAAGACGTCTTATCGAGAGTATGTCGATAATCAATACGAAAAAGACATGGCTGTCTACGCTGTGCGCGATGCTGTCGGGCGCATAGAAAATATTGAGAAATTGGCTGCGCCTTGGATCAATAGTTTGAAAGTCCACGCCGCCGCATTGCCACTCGCGGAATTCACCGGGGTCATCGGTAACCTGAGAGGCGCTCGTTTTGGCCGCGACAGTGCCTGGCGAACCATGGCAACGTTTGGAGCGCTTGACGAGTATCGCCACACCCAGATTCCGCTCCTGCTCTTTCATCAGTTGGTAAAATTTGATCCTCAGTTTGATTGGGCCCACAAGTTCTATCACACCAACAATTGGTTCGCCATCGCGGCTCGGCATTTCTTCGACGAATTAACCCTTGGGCAAAACGCGATTGAGTTCCACATCGCGACGAACTTCATTTTGGAAACAGGTTTCACCAATCTGCAGTTTGTTGGACTGGCGTCCTTAGCTCGCGAATCGAGCGACCACATGTTCGAGCGGATGGTCACGAGCATTCAGACGGACGAAGCCAGGCATGCGCAGATTGGTCACCCGGTCCTCGCCACCGTCATGAAGCACGACCCCGAATATGTGCAGTATCTGGTCGACAAATGGTTCTGGCGAAACTGGCGCGTGTTCTCGATTCTAACGGGCCTCTCGATTGACTATCTGACTGCCTTGGATCAACGTCCATATTCATTCAAAGAGTTCATGGAAGAGTGGATCATCGACCAGTTTCTACGCACCTTGGACGAATTCGGGCTGAAGAAGCCATGGTATTGGGATGTCGTGATGGACGAGCTCGACATCTATCACCATATGATCTACGCAAGTGCTTACAGTTATCGTGCGACGCTGTGGTTCAATTTTGTGATCCCCGGACCGGCAGAGCGGAAGTGGTTACGCCAGAAATATCCCAAGTATTGGGACGACATGGACGCGGTTTGGGAGCAGATTAGTGAGCGTTGGAAGGCCGCTGGGCCAGGGGCCGAAAATGAGTTCGCCGTGCACGGGACTGCCACGCCAACTTTTTGCGATTTGTGTCAGCTGCCGTTAAGCGCCGGTACGCCGCGCCAAAACACCGCAAGGGTCCTGGTTCATGAAGGACGCAAGTACATATTTTGCTCGGAGCCGTGCCAGTGGATTTTTCTGCATGAGCCTGAGAGGTATGCCAATCACGTCGACGTTGTGAAACGCGTTCTCTCAGGAGAAGCACCGTCGGAGCTTCCGAAGTTATTGACCGAATATTTCAAGCTGACGCCTGATACTTGGGGAAAAGACGTGTATCACGGGGATTACGAGTGGCTCAGGACAAGGAGAAATTCTGCCGCCTAGATGAAATATGCCAATCCCTCTTTATGGCTTTCTGCAAGGTGACACTGTCGGCCTTTTGATTCTGGCCGAAGAAGCCGACACCCTCCACACACTAGCTCGAAAGCTTCAGGATGCCGCGAGCCTGCGAGTGGCGGGAATGAATAAGATTCAGCTGCTCTGTGGCAAACATTTATCACGGTTTCGCCATCCAGACATTCACTGATGAGCTGGCGCATCGCGCCGGCCGCGACCCGGTCGAGTACTTGCTGGAGTTAATCGGACCGGATCGCAAACTCGATTTTACGGGGGTTGAATACCCCAATTACGGAGCGTCTCTGGATACTTATCCGTGGGAGACGGGACGTTTACGCCGAGTTCTGGAAATGGTCGCAGAAAAATCTGAATGGGCGAAACGCAAACCGGGCAAAGGCAGAGGGATCGGCGTTGCCGCGCATCGCAGTTTTCTGACCTATGTTGCAACTGTCGTTGAGGTTGAGGTTGCGGATGATGGCACAATCAACATTCCGCGGGTTGATACTGTTGTCGATGCAGGCCTGGTGGTAAATCCGGAAGCTACTCGTGCTCAGTTTCAAGGTGCAGCTGTTTTCGGAACCAGCGTGGCCCGTACGGGTGAGATTACCGCCAAGAATGGAGTTATCGAGCAATCGAACTTCTCCGATTACCCGGTTGCGCGCATCAACGAAGCACCTTATCAAACGAACGTGTACCTGGTGGATAGCGACCCGCCACCGGCCGGAGTAGGAGAGCCCGGCGTGCCCCCTTTCATTGCGGCATTCTGTAACGCGATCTTTGCCGCCACCGGAAAACGAGTACGCGAACTGCCGCTCAGCAGAACAGATTTAGGTAAAGACTCCTAGAAACTGTCCGCACTTCGTGGCATCTCTGAAGACGTTGTTTGCAGCAGGCCACCTGATCAGGCTTGTTTGTGAGCGAATTTGGAGACCTAAAGATGCAGACGACTCGACGGGACTTTCTCAAAGTGGGCGCTAGTGTCCTGGGTGCAACATCGAGTGCATCGGCATCTGCAAAGGATGCCTCGCCTTCTGTAGCCTCAGAGAAGCAAATAGCAAGGTCAGCGAGGGATGGGAACATGATCTATCGCAAACTTGGAAGCACGGGTGCCCAGGTTTCCGCTATCGGCGTCGGTGGGCATCATCTTGGCGATGTGAAAACCTTGGACGACGCCGTCCAACTCATCCACGAAGCGATCGACGCTGGTGTTACTTTCTTTGACAACGCTTGGGAGTATTACAACGGCAAGACCGAAACCATCGTGGGCCGAGCGCTCAGGGACGGCCGGCGCGACAAGATCTTTCTGATGACAAAGGTCTGCACTCATGGGCGAAGCGGCCGGTTAGCCATGCAGATGCTCGAAGACTCGTTGCGGCGTTATAACACCGATCATCTGGACCTGTGGCAGATCCACGGCATCGTTTACGACAACGACCCAGAGTTGGCCTATGCCAAGGGCGGCGTTTTGGAGGCATTTGATCGGGCAAAGAAGGATGGGAAGGTCAGATTTGTTGGCTTCACTGGCCACAAAGATCCAGCATTTCACCTGAAGATGCTCGAACTCGGATATCCGTTCGACACGGTACAGATGCCGCTAAACCCATTTGACGCCAACTTCCACAGCTTTGAAAGGCAAGTTCTGCCCCAGGTCAACCGTCGCGGCATGGCGGCGTTAGGCATGAAGAGCATGGGTGGCACCGCCTGGGGAATAAAGGCCGGCATTGTACAGGCTGAGGAAATGCTGCGTTACGCGATGAGCCTTCCGGTTGCGACCACTATTTGCGGCATGGACTCGCTGGACGTACTGCACCAAAACTTGCGAGTCGTGCGCGACTTTCAGCCGATGACCGAAAGTGAGATGCAAGCCTTGCGTTCTCGCTGCGCGCCCACGGCGGCGGACGGACGCTTCGAGCCCTACAAAGTATCGCTGCGGTACGACAATCCCATGACTCGCATGCCTCACGGCTTCCCCTTCGACCACACGCAAAGAGAAGTTACCGAAATGTTGGACAAAGCTACCGGTCCTTGGTTAGTGCCGGAAACAACACCGGACACGTCGAGGAGGTGAAGAATGGCAGAACAGGATCGACAGAACCAGCAATCTGACACAACTCCACAACTCGGACGGCGATCTTTCGTACAAGCAGGCTTGGCGTCCGCAGGAACCGTGCTTGCGAGTTCAGTCTTGAGCAGCCAAATCGCATCGGCGGCCCATACGCCACAAATCTCAAACAATAGCGCTGACCAGATTCCGTGCAGGCCGCTTGGAAAAACTGGCGTGCAAGTCTCGATCATTGGGCTCGGTGGATATCACCTCGGGACGGTATCATCACCCGAGTTGGCCATACGTCTAGTTCAGGAGGCGGTGGACGCGGGTATTACGTTTTTCGACAATGCATGGGAGTACAACGATCACCGCAGCGAAGAATGGATGGGGCTCGGGTTACAGGGTCGGCGCGACAAAGTTTTTTTGATGACCAAAGTCTGTACCCATGGGCGAGACAAGAAAGTCGCGATGCAGCAACTCGAGGAGTCCCTGAAGCGGTTGGGAACCGATCACCTGGACCTCTGGCAGGTTCACGAGGTCATCTACGAGAATGATCCCGATCTGCATTTCGCCAAGGGAGGTGTGATCGAGGCGCTCGATGAGGCAAAGAAGCAAGGGAAGGTCCGTTTCGTCGGTTTCACCGGACACAAGAGCCCGGCGATTCACCTCAGAATGCTGGCCCACGGCTATCCTTTCGATACGGTGCAGATGCCACTCAATTGTTTTGACGCAACCTATCGTAGCTTCGAACAACAGGTTTTGCCGGAACTGCAACGCCGCGGAATTGCGGCGCTCGGTATGAAGAGCTTGAGCGGAGACGGTCAGCCCATCCAATATGGCGTCGTGCAAGCGGAGGAAGCCTTGCGTTACGCAATGAGCCTGCCGGTCGCGACCACAATTTGCGGCATGGACTCACTGGACGTATTACACCAGAATGTGGAAATCGCGCGCGCCTTTTCACCGATGTCGCCTCAAGAAATGCAAGCTTTGCGGGAACGATGCAAAGCTCACTCTGGCGATGGCCATCTTGAGTTGTTCAAGACTACAAAAAGATACGATGGCTCGGTCGGACGAGAGCAGCACGGTTATCCACCGCCCGAACAACTCCCGTTCTAAGACGATCATTGCAATTTTCGATGACTCACGGAAAGCCGCTGCCATCGGCGAGGGGTTGCGAAGAATTCACTTCCCTGACTACTTCAAGAGGATTTTTGCCATCATTCCTTTATCCTCATGATTCAGCAAATGGCAGTGGAACACCGACATGCCCTTGATAACAGGATTGGTGAAATCGAGGATCACGTCAACGGTGCCTGCTACGGGAATATTTACTGTATCCAACCACAAGGGATTTGGGAGGGGCTTCCCGTTCTCTGCATACGCGAGAAAATGGACCTGGTGTATGTGGAAGGGATGCAGTTCGCCGGTTGCATTGACAATCCGCCAATGCTGATAAGTACCGACACGAGCGGTTGTCATTGGAGGTGCGTCGGCAGCGAACTTCTGGCCATTGATGTAGAAACCATTCTTGTCTTCGGTGAAAAGAACCGTGAAATCCGGAGAAGCCTGTTTCATGGCCTCAACGTTCATTGGTTTGTAAACAGGCGTTCCCTTGTCGATGCTCTGCTCCTTGACGGCATCTGACCTCTCTCCATCCGGGGCAGATACCAAATCAGCGAGCACCATTTCCGGATTCGGATCTCCCGCAGGGCCAGTATTCACGCAAAGGGTCCGCAAAGCAGCATGAGCCTTTGCCGGCGGCCCGGTGACGATGGCTTCCAGACGTCCCGCCGGTGAGACCAAGAAGTGACTCGCAACCAGTTTCGGGTGCTGGGGATCGTGATAAGCGAGCGGCATTCCGTCCAGCGCTACGATTTCAAATTTCTCCCCATCGACTTGCAGATCCAAATATCGGTCTGCCGAAGCATTTACAATTCGCCAGAATTGCCGTTCGTTTGGTGCAATTGGGATGCTGGGGCGGACGGATCCGTTTACTGTCATGATTTCTTCGGGAGGTTCGTGTTCACTACCACAACCTGTCGACGGAATTCCCACTTGCTGGCGCAGAGCATTGCCATTCGGATCGTGCTCAAGCGATCGCCCGCGCACCACGATGATGCGCTCGCGCAGCTCTCGCACCTCCGGAACATAGCGATCAATCCCTTCAATCACGATCGCGCCGGACATTCCGTCCAATACCTGCCGGTCACTTTCGCCGTGGGGATGAGTGTGATACCAGAAAAGGCCCGGAAGATGATCGCTGGGGATCTCCACGGAGTAGTGCAAGACTTCACCGGGCTTGGCTAGCATGTCGAGAATGTCGTCTTGAGGGCTGTTTGGCGAAACCATGAGGCCATGAAAATGCAGGTTCGTCATGTCCATGCAAGGGTTTACCGCACAACTCTCCGTGGACTTTGCAGGAAGATCATTTGCGTAATTAATCCTTAGCGTCTCGCCAGGAGAAACTCGCAGTGTCGGAGCCACAGCTACTCCGTCGAAAGCGAAGGCATCGCGCCCGTTTTCATTCACTGCATGCAAGGTGAGTGACAAGACGTGGTTCTTCGCTCTGACCACTGGAGGCTGGGGTATTGTTGAAGATGCCTGGGCGCCAGCCAAAACAGCTGAGAGAAGCGCCCAGATCAGAAAGATGACGAACCCCGCATTTCTCACAAGTTCGCTTCGCTTGAGTTTGTTCATCCCTACCGCTCCCCCATGCTTCCACTGAGCATCTCCAGACTTCACCGGTTATTCAGAAGGCTCCCAGCTCGAATCCGTGTTGCGTACAGTTTGTGCAGCCGCCGACGTGGTTGGCCCGAGATCCTTCTCGAACACGATTCCCTTCTCTGTCACAAGGAATGTCATGACCCCGGACGAGCGATATTTTGCGGGGTACGCGATCAATGACACGTGGCCGGAAGTATTCTTCCTTTGGAAGTAATAACCCCGGAACGCTTCGCTCACGGCGTTTCCAGACTCCGTCTTGCTGGTAGACGCCAACTGTTTTGCATACCTGGCAATCTCGTCATCATCGGCGTTTTCAGGTCTACCTTGCTTTACTTCGGCGGCAAAGCTGTTACAAACTGCAATCGCACTGGATTCGTTTTCCCCGATTGTGCGGAACAGAATCTCCTTCTTGCCGGCATCGGAATCGAAGTGCCAAGCCCCATTGCTCAAGACCAGCGGGATCGGAAAAGGCCAGTTTTCCGCACCAATATACAAGATCGTGCTACTGGCGTTCTCTTGGACCAGCCGGTGCATCTCCTCGTATTTCTTGGTGAATTGTTCTCGTTCCAGCTTGTCTTCCACTGCATCGCCAGAGGACGTTACATCCTTTCCCGCTCCGAGGATGGTTTCCAATTGCTGCTCGTCGCCGTCCTTTGCGGCCTGAAACAAAGCGTTCGAGGCTTCGCTAGCGGAAGAAAACGTCTTCGTTGCCGATGTCTGAGCGAATATTGGTCTGCCATCAGCAGCGATCACAAGCACAAGGAGGGCGATTGCTAAAAAGCTCAAGATTCTTGATGTAGAGTTAAGCTTCAAAATCTGATTACACATGAATCATTCTCCATAACTGACATTTTGTGGGCGCAGAGAACCAAGATCACCGACGGCCTCCGCCGCCATGAAAGCCTCCGCTTCCGTGAAAGCCGCCTCCTCCGTGAAAGCCACCGAAGCTCGATTCCCCGCGGGCAGAAAAACCTCGGGTCACACCTCCCCGGTCAAAACCGCCGAAGGCCCCGGAATGGAAGCCGCCCGCCACGTGAGTCCCGGCAAATCCATGGCCAGCCGACGCACCGTGAAAATCTCCACCATTGAAGCCCCCGCGACCGAATCCGCCCCTGGCGGCATTGAAATGTTCGCGGTTATAGAAAACTCTGCTGTTGGAGGCCCATCCGCGGTGGTCGAAAAGAATGCCGTGATGCCAATCCCATCCCCAATGGCCCCAACCCCAGCCAAATCCGGCAAAGAAGCCGATTCCAAAACCCAGACCGAAAGCAATTCCGGGCCCGGTAAGGTAAAGTCCCGGATACCAATACCAGCCTGGCCATACTACGAGCGGTCCTCCATATACGAGCCAAGGATCATACTGCGGCACATAGACAACGGCGGGCTGTGCCGGCTCGATCACAATCGTCTTTCCTTGCTGGGACACCGTTTCTTGCGATGTGGTCTTTAAGTTTCCCGCGTTCTGAGCACGCTGGCGCATCGTCTGGACAGCGTTCATCACATCATCGGATTGGTTGACGTACGCATCACCCAGCGATGATGTCCAAGAGAGATTTTTGTCCATGTTGGCCAGGACAGAAGGAAACTCCGTGAGCGCTTTGACGCTCGGATCCCACGGCTGTTTATCAACTTCTTTACCCAGGTCCTTCCCTTTGAGATCAGGATGTGCTTGCAGCCAACGGTCGGCTTCGACCACTTGATCGGGGTATGTCGATGCGGCAAGAATCTGAGCAACCAAGGAGTCTGGATACAACGCGATGGGAGCGACCAATTGGTCGAGCTGTTCCGGCGTCTGATGCGCTGGCTGGACCGGCGCTGGCGGCACAGTCTGGTCCGCAAAGCTCGCTGGTACCGTGGTCAGCAAAAGACACCAAGAGAGGATGATAGATAAACTCCGTTTTATGAATTTCACAATAAAGCCTCCTTACACACTCATCACATGCCACCAAATCGAATGCTCATCAATGTTCATAACCTCTCAAAACCGGGGTTGCCCAATTGAAGGGACAATCAGTATGTCCACATTCGCAAAGGACCTCTACCTGATCGCTTCCTGCATCGCGGCACGCGCTTCCGCAGTACTCTTCTCCCGGCGCTACATCGCAAAGGCAAGGAATATGGGCGCATTTGTTGACGTTCGAATCAGCCATTGTCGATCCTGCATTGGAAAGTTTTTGAAATGTTTCTTTCCCTGCCTCGAAGTGGCGTCGCAACAGGGGCGAAGGACCCGGCCAGCGGTCGGGAGGCTCGAGCAGCGCCTGCCTTGCACATTAACCGTTTGAGCTTGGCTCGCGCCCGCGATGATCGTGCTTTCACCGTGCCTACAGGCACATCTAGAATGTTTGCGGCTTCCCGGACTGAAAGGCCGTCGAGGTCTCGCAACTGAAAGATTCGGCGCAAGGCGGGAGACAGCTGTCCTGCCAGCTTTATTAACTGGGCTTTGAGTTCAGCGCCGCGACAATCATCTTCGGGTGTCGCCCGTTCGTCCGCCAGTTGTGTCGACAAAGAAAATTCCTGATCTTCTCCAAACCGCTCATCTAAGGAGACGTGCAGTTGGCGTGGCCGGCGCCGTAGCTGCATGCGAGCTGAATTGATCACAATGGTGGTTATCCATGTCGACATTTGCGACTGTCCTCTAAATTCACCTAAGTGTTTGTAAGCGGCCATAAGTGCGTCCTGAACTGCATCCTCAGCGTCGGCCCTGTTGCCCAGAAATCGGTAGGCGGTTCTGTAAAACGATGGCAAGCGCTGCGAAAGGAGATCCTGCATCACTTCAGATCTGCTATTCCGGACAACAGCCGGGAGAGGTTGCTCGCAAGGGATAACTGCCTCGATTTGTTCCATGCTATTGCTCCTGCCGAGAAACACAGGCACGTCGCTTTCCAATCGAGGCGGTGTGTTGGCCTGGGAGCATTTTCAGTCGGATGGACACTGCAGACAGTGAAGCAAGCGAATCACGAACTAGTCCGGCGGTTGACAGTTGTCCACATGTCGACGGCCTGCTTCTGGAAAGATCAAAATGGAGATCCAGGCGAGGCTCGCGCTGGTTTCCAAACTGCTTCTAAAGGTCTAAGAAACACTACTTTGGTGTGACGTGTTACAACTAGATGTTTCCACCCGGCCACGCTTCGCATCTGGAAACTCACATGCTCTCCTCCCTGATGCCAAGTGGCTGCATCGTTCGCAGCGTGTGAGGTGAGCATGACGTTTGTTCGTCTAAGATGTGGTTTCCGGCATTTTGAATTGCATATGCCCGGAATGTGGGGGCAGGATGGGCGGGCCCGGAAGAGAATTCAAGTGCCAGGGCACATGCCAGAGGGATTGGCGGCTCATATGGGATCGTCTTCAGAGGAGTGATGGTCACATCTGGAGGGCTACAACGACGGCAGCAGTCTTGCTTCGTACGTAAGAGCAGATTGCCTTTTCATTGGGTCACTTTGAGGTATTGAGAGGAAAAGGTCGTGCCTAAAGTCTTAATTAATAGCGTTCTCCAAGATGCCCGACCTGACGAGCTCCTGATCGATGTGATTAACCGTACTGGAGGAGACGTTCCTCACGTCTGCTACCATCCACAACTCGGCCCGGTTCAGACCTGTGACACGTGCATGGTGGAAGTCGATGGCCGATTAGTTCGGGCATGCGCAACCAGCGTGTCGGATGGCATGCAGATCGCGACCAAATCCGCCAAAGCGTCGGCGGCCCAAGTGGAGGCGTTCGATCGTATTCTCAGCAACCATTTGCTCTACTGCACGGTGTGCGACAACAATAACGGCAACTGTACCGTCCACAACACTACGAAATTACTGGCAATCGAACACCAAAAAATCCCGTTTCGACCGAAACCGTATGAAGTGGACAACACGAACCCGTTCTACCGTTATGATCCCGATCAGTGCATCCTGTGCGGACGCTGTGTCGAAGCGTGTCAAAACGTTGAGGTGAACGAAACCCTCTCGATCAACTGGGAAGATCCGAACCCGCGAGTGCTGTGGGATGGCGGCTCAACCATCGGAGAATCAAGTTGTGTTTCATGCGGCCACTGCGTGACGGTCTGCCCCTGCAACGCCCTGATGGAAAAAAGCATGCTCGGCCATGCCGGATTCTTAACCTCGATAAAGAAGTCAGCTCTCAGTGGCATGATCGAAATCGTCAAAGGTCTTGAACCGGAAACCGGTTACGGAAGCATTCTGCAGATTTCTGAGACGGAAGAGGCAATGCGAGAGCATCGCATTCGCAAAACCAAGACCGCATGCACGTACTGCGGAGTCGGTTGTAGCTTCGATGTATGGACCAAAGATCGCCACATTCTGAAAGTTGCCCCCGAGCACGGCCCGGCGAACGGGATCTCCACTTGCATTAAGGGAAAGTTCGGTTGGGGTCACATCAATAGCGCCGACCGTCTGACGACCCCACTGATCCGCGAGAACGGCAGCTTTCGTAAAGCAACATGGGAAGAGGCTCTTGCCCTAGTGGCACGTCGGTTCTCGGAAATTAAGAGTCAAACCGGCCCGGATTCTCTTGCCTTCATTTCGTCGTCCAAGTGCACCAATGAAGAGAGCTTCCTAATGCAGAAGCTGGCGCGAGCCGTAATCGGTACGAATAACATCGACAATTGTTCACGCTACTGCCAGTCCCCCGCGACCGTAGGCCTCTTCCGAACCGTGGGTTACGGAGGCGATTCAGGATCCATCTCAGATATTGAGCAAGCCGATCTGGTTATGATCATCGGCAGCAACACCGCCGAGAGCCATCCCGTGATTGCCACTCGCGTCAAGAGCTCACATAAGCTGAACCGGCAAAAGCTCATCGTTTCCGACATCCGTGAGCACGAAATGGCCCGGCGGGCAGATATCTTCCTGCACCCTCGGCCGAGCACGGATCTCATATGGCTGAATGCAGTCAGCCGCTATCTGCTCGACAACAATCTGGAGCACAAGGAATTCCTTAAACAATGGGTAAATGGCCTGGACGAGTTCCGCAAGAGCCTTGAGCCGTTCACGATGGAAGCAGCCTCCAATGCCACCGGCTTGTCCGTGGAAACGCTGACAACCGTGGCACAAATGATCGCGCAGGCCAAGAGTATGTGCATTTTGTGGGCGATGGGAATCACCCAACACAGCCAGGGCTCCGACGGCTCCACTGCGATCTCGAACCTGCTGCTCATCACCGGCAACTACATGCGGCCCGGAACCGGCGCCTATCCTTTGCGTGGTCACAACAACGTGCAGGGGGCGAGTGATCACGGTTCCATGCCGAACAGTTTGGCGGGATATCAATCGGTTGACGATCCTGAAGTGCGAGCTCGTCACGAAGCCGCATGGAAAGTGAAACTCCCCTCCACCAAAGGCCTCGACAACCATGAAATGGTCGAAGCGATTCATGCCGGCAAGCTCAAAGCGATGTACGTCATGGGTGAGGAGATGAGTATCGTCGATTCGAATGCCAACTACGTGCAGGCGGCTTTTGAGAAACTCGATTTCTTCGTTGTACAGGACATTTTCTTCAGTCACACATGCAGCTTTGCCGATGTGGTTCTTCCCGGAGCTCCAAGCCTGGAAAAAGAAGGAACGTTCACCAGCACCGAACGGCGCATTCAGCGACTGTACGAAGTTTTGGAGCCGCTGGAAGGCTGTCGGCCGGATTGGAAAATCGTTCGCGATCTTGCCAATGAGTTGGGTGCGAGTTGGCACTACCAGCATCCTTCCGACGTCATGGACGAAATCGCTGGCCTTACTCCGATGTTTGCCGGCGTGAACTACAGGCGGCTGGAGGGTTACGAATCGTTGCAGTGGCCGGTAGCGGCCGACGGCTCCGATCAACCCCTCCTTTACACAAAATCGTTTGCCTTCCCCGACGGCAAGGCCAAACTCTTTCCGGTGTCTTGGCGCGGCCCGGTGGACCAACCCGATGCAACCTACGACTTACATCTGAACAACGGCCGGCTATTGGAGCATTTTCATGAAGGGAATCTGACCTATCGCACCGATGGCATTCGCCAGAAAACTCCGGATGTTTTTGTTGAGGTGTCTCCAGAATTGGCGGAAGAGCGCGGCATTCAGAGTGGCACCTGGCTTCAACTCATTTCGCGCTACGGGCAGGTTCGCGTTCGTGCTTTGGTCACAGACCGGGTCAGCGGTCGCGAGCTGTACATGCCAATGAACTCGGTAGAGAGCCCAGTGAATCGTTTGACCAGTAGCCACGCTGATCCGGTAACGAACACGCCGGCCTATAAAGAAAATAGTGTCCAACTCAAAGTGCTGGAGCGGGGTGAGAACCCACTTCCACGCATCAACTTTCGGTTCGGACACCCGACGCCACAAAACGGCGTGGAAGTGGAGCGTAAATGGAAGCGACCGGACTATAGTCCCCCAGGAAACGGTTTGGTGCAGTTGCAGAAAAATAAATAAAAGTCAGGAGGAGCGATGGCATTACCAATTCCACTGAACATTCCTCCACGGGACCGGGCCGCTGAACTACGTTCGCGCCTGGAGGGTGCACCCGAACAGCACGCGGAAGCATTGCTATCCGCCTATGAAGTATTGCAAGCGATGCACGAACAAGGTGTGCTCGATATTCTGCGGGCTGGGTTGAGTGCCAAAGATCAGATCCTTGAGAAGGCGGTCGACGCGGCCAATACTCCGGAGGCAATTCGAGCCATTCGAAATCTCCTATTTTGGAGAAGTATCCTGGGCAGCATTGAACCGGGGTGGTTTCAAGGGCTGTTTCAGGCAATCCCCGAAGGCATAGCCCAAGCCACAACGGAGCGGAAAAAATCAGTGAGTCTGTGGCAGATAATACGGAGAGCTTGCAGCAGAGACAGCCGTCGAGGAATGGCTGCCGCGATAGATTTTCTTGAAGCCTTCGGACGTCATCTTCAAACCCTCAAAGAACCGTCGCGATAGCGTGGCGCCTCCAGCAAAGGCTCTCGACACTCGCAATCGCCATCTCTCGAGTGGGGAAGCCTGAAGCGATGATGCTAGGCGCGCGGCAATGAGAGTGCGCAAGGATTCCTCGTTGGCATAGGCAATCGCCACGCATTCCCGGTGACCAGCCGTCCGATGGGCCTCGATGACCGCGGGTTTGGGCTCTGCTTGACTCCGGGCCTACAAGGCTCCCATTCACCAAACTAAGTACTTAAACGGTGGCAAGCCGTGGGCGAAAACGCTTTTGTTCGCCCATCGGAGACAAGGCTCTTGCTAACGACAGGGGAGACAAGCCTGTCCGACACCGTGTCGACAGACCGACATGTGTGTTGCTTTGAAGAGTTCTGTATCCAAATAACCTTCTGAAATTCCGGTATTCCTTCTTTGGCACAACCTTTGCAAGAGCAGGAATTGACCCTCCCATGTTCTGGGCGGATTCCTACTGACCGCGAGGTTGAACAACCATGAACCAAAATCCAAAAGATGAAACAGTGTCTGAACTGCCCTCAAGAAGGAGCTTCCTCGGGTTAAGTTCAGCAGCCGTAGCGACTGCAGCGCTCGTTGGTGTCGCTGCGAAAGCGCAAGAGATGCAGGACACACGCCAGGCGGAAAAGAATAGCTCGGTAAGCGATCCTGGCCAGGAAAACGCGCCGCTGCTCGATGAAAACCCAAGTTCGAACATGCCTCCACCGACCGACCATGGCGATATTGGTCCAGTCTGGTACTCGTTCGACCTCGCGCACAAGCGCATACAAAACGGTGGCTGGACGCACGAAGTAAACTCGAAAGTCTTACCAACGTCAAAGGACTTGGCCGGCGTAAATATGCGCCTTACGGCAGGCAGCTTTCGCGAGCTGCACTGGCACACGGCCGATGAGTGGGCCATCATGCTGGACGGTAACGCTCGCGTTACCGTGATGGAACCCGACGGTTCCATGTTCATCAACGATGTGGGCAAGGGCGACCTCTGGCTGTTCCCAGCGGGCTTTCCCCACTCCATTCAGGGGCTGCAGCCGAACGGTTGCGAGTTCCTGCTGGTTTTCGATCAAGGCGATTTTTCCGAAGATGGCACCTTCCTTCTGTCCGAGACCATTGCGCATACACCACGCAAAGTCCTGGCACAGAATTTCGATCTCGATCTGGACGTTATCAACAAAATCGTGAGGAAAGATTCTCTCTACATTTTCCCTGCGGACCTGCCCCTGTCTCTTGCCCAAGACAAGGCCGCCATCGGAGGGCTGCGTGTGGCATCGCGCCAACAGTACACTTTCAAAATGGAGGCCATGGAGCCTACCCGCAAGACGGATGGTGGCGAAGTTCGCATCGTGGACTCGAGTAACTTTCCTGTTTCCAAGAATATCGCCGCGGCGATGATTACTTTGAAACCGGGGGCGTTGCGCGAAATGCATTGGCACCCCAACGCCAGTGAGTGGCAGTTTTGGATGGCAGGGCAGGGACGCATGACGGTTGTTATGAACGAAGGAAGAGCTCGTACGATGGACTTTCACGCTAACGATGTGGGCTACGTTCCTCGAGTTGCGGCCCACTACTTTGAAAATACCGGGAAGACCGATGTGGTTGCCCTGGAAATGTTCAAGGCCGATCGATTCATGGACGTCTCACTGAACAATTGGCTGCGGCGCGTACCGCCGGAGATGCTACGTGCCCATCTCAATCTCAACCAGGATCAAATTGCAAAAATTCCTGCAGAAAAAGAGCTTGTGATTGCTGGGTAATCGCACAAGCTCTGCTTATTTGTGCCAACACGGCTCAAAGGCCGCGTAATTCACCCCTTGAGGACTTTGAATATGTTTGAAGGAATATTGCAGCCGATGCACCTTTTGGTGATCTTTTTTATAGCCCTGTTAGTGTTTGGTCCCAAGAAACTTCCAGAGTTAGGAAAGGGACTTGGCGCGGGCATCCGCGCCCTAAAAGATGGGCTGAAGGACACTGCTGCTGACGCTGACAGAGCGAATAATGGGAAGATCGCTTGAATCGAATCTACCGCGAAATTTTTCGCCTATTACCAACCGGGTGATGCGTAAGGTAATTTGACTCCGGCAGAGCACGGTGTCTCTCCCACACCGCTGCCGGTTCTTCCCTTACCCACCCTCTCTTGCTCGCCCGGCTTCCGGATGGAACTTGCTGGCTCGATTCTCCAATTTGCGCTCGATCCTGACTGAAAGGATCTTTCCTCTGACCGCAATCGCGTGGGACTGCGCCTCCTCCGACACTTCCGACACTACCTGTCCACATGTGGACGCCAAGCCAGACTCGCTCTGCGGTAGCGACTGAATGTGGTTGCCGCGCATAGGCTTAGCTTTGGTGTCGATTGGCACAACGAATGCTTTGTCATTGCAAGCGACACACGGCAGCACACTCGCAATCGAGACGCTTTAGCAAGATCAGGGAATCAATATGTGGATTGTTCGACTGGCATTGCGCAGGCCATACACGTTCGTGGTCATGGCGATTCTGATCTTAGTCATGGGAGCACTTTCCATCCTGCGCACTCCTACCGACATTTTCCCGAACATCGATATTCCCGTCGTCAGCATTATCTGGACCTACAACGGGATGGTCCCCAAAGACATGGCAGATCGCATCGTCAGTGTTACCGAACGAAACCTCACCACGATAGTCGATAACATCGAGCATGTCGAATCTCAGTCACTGTATGGCATCGCAGTCGTAAAGGTGTTTCTGCAGCCAGGCGCCAGTATCGACCGGGCGATTGCGCAAATTACCGCCAGCTCTCAGACTCAGCTAAAACAACTAGCTCCCGGAACTACCCCACCTCTCATCATCGCGTACAGCGCGTCGAGTGTCCCAGTGTTGCAGCTCGCTCTCTCCGGGCAGGGATTGTCCGAACAGCAGCTCAACGATTACGGCCTGAATTTCATTCGGACTCAGCTGATTACGATTCCGGGAACAGCAGTTCCCTATCCGTACGGCGGCAAGCAACGGCAAGTACAGGTGGATCTCAACCCAGCGGCCTTGCAGGCAAAAGGCCTCTCCGCGCTGGACGTAGTGAATGCGATCACCCTGCAGAACCTAATTCTGCCAACCGGAACCTCGAAAATCGGAAGCAAGGAATACGACGTTGACGTTCCCAACGCAGCACCGCAGACAATGGGGGAATTGAATCGCATTCCCATCAAGACTGTCGGGGACACCACCATTTACATGAAAGATGTGGCCTGGGTGCGCGATGGATTTCCGCCTCAGACCAATATTGTGCGAGTCGATGGGCAACGCTCCGTACTGCTTACCATTCAGAAGGCGGGCAACGCATCCACGCTGGATGTCATTTCTGGTATCAAATCTCTTCTTCCAGAGATCGCTACGACGGTTCCTCCGCAGTTAAAGATGAAGCCACTGGCGGATCAATCCATTTTCGTTCTAGGGGCAATCGACGGTGTTGTCCGCGAAGCTCTCATTGCCGCATGCCTGACGGCTTTGATGATTCTGATTTTCCTCGGTAATTGGCGGAGTACGCTCATCATCGCTACTTCGATCCCGCTTGCGATTCTGACGTCCATCATCGTTCTGAGCTTAATCGGCCAGACTATCAACATCATGACCCTTGGCGGACTTGCCCTTGCAGTTGGCATTCTGGTCGACGATGCCACAGTAGAAGTCGAGAACATCAATCGAAATCGGGAGGCCGAACCGGACAAGGACATGGATGTAGTCGTTCTGGACAGCGCCATGCAGATTGCGACACCGGCGTTCGTATCGACTCTTTCGATCTGCATCGTTTTCGCACCCATGTTCCTACTGTCAGGAGTGGCGCGCTTTTTGTTCTTGCCGCTGGCCGAAGCCGTAGTTTTTGCCATGCTGGCTTCCTATGTTCTCTCGAGAACGATCGTCCCTACGATGGCGAAGTATTTGTTGCGGGGACAGAAAGTCGGTGAAGAAGCTGCCCCGAGTCGAAATATCTTCGTGAGATGGCAGCGGAAGTTCGAAGGAGGCTTTGAATCGTTTCGTCTGCGTTACAGGGCGCTCTTGGAGCGTTGTCTCCATCATCGGCGCGCTTTTCTGATCACGTTCTTTGTCGCCTGCCTGGGTTCGCTGGCAGTGATTATTCCCTGGTTGGGTCAGGATTTTTTCCCCAGCGTCGACGCCGGCAGCTTCAAGCTTCATATGCGTGGACCGACCGGCATGCGCATTGAAGACACCGCATTTCTCTGTGACTTGGTGGAAAACTCAATCCGCAAACAAATTCCTGCAGCTGAAGTCGATAGCATTATCGACAACATCGGCCTGCCCTACAGCGGCATCAATCTGTCCTATAGCAATTCGGCGCCGATCGGGACCTCGGATGCCGACATAATGGTGACACTATCGCCGAAACATCACCCCACCGCCGATTACGTTAAGCAACTTCGCCTAAGCCTGCTGCAAGATTTTCCTGGGGTAATGTTCGCTTTTTTGCCGTCCGATATGGTCACCCAGATTCTGAATTTTGGGTTGCCCGCCCCCATCGACATTCAAGTGATTGGCAACAATCTGGAGGGAAACCGTGTCTGGGCAAGCCAACTCTTGCAGAAAATCAGATATGTGCCTGGCACAGCCGATCTGCGCATTCAGCAGCCCTTCGATGAGCCCTACCTGCATCTGCGGATCGAACGCACCAAAGCGCAGGAACTCGGGCTCTCGGCCCAGAACATCGCACAAAATCTTCTGGTATCACTGAGCGGCAGCTTTCAAACTTCCCCTACGTTTTGGGTGGATCCGAAGAACGGAGTCAGCTATTCCATCGCAACCCAGACACCGCAATACCGCGCAGACAGCCTTCAGGATCTTGTGAACACACCCATCACTAGTGGCGACCCGTCGACTCCACAGTCCCTTATGGCAAGTCTGGTAAGCATGCAACGTGGAAGCGGCATGGCGGTTGTCTCTCATTACAACGTTGCGCCGGTGATCGACATTTTTGGCGCCACCCAAGACCGCGACTTGGGAGGCGTTTCGCGGGACATTAACAAAATCATTAATGCCATGCACAGCCAATTGCCCCGCGGCTCGCGGGTTGTAGTGCGGGGCCAGGTCCAGACTATGAGGTCGTCCTACATCGGACTTCTCCTCGGCATCGTGTTTGCCATCATGCTGGATTACCTCCTGATCGTGGTGAACTTCCAGTCCTGGCTCGATCCCTTCATCATGATTTCCGCCTTGCCCGCCGCCCTTGCTGGAATTGCCTGGTTCCTTTTCATCACCAACACGCGGTTGAGCGTTCCGGCATTGATGGGGACGATTATGTGCATGGGCGTGGCCACGGCGAACAGCATTCTTGTGGTGAGCTTCGCCACGGAACAAATGGCCGAAGGCAAGGACGCTCTCGCGGCCGCGTTGCAGGCAGGCTTCACGCGATTTCGCCCAGTGCTCATGACCGCACTGGCGATGATCATCGGCATGGTTCCTATGGCGTTGGGCATGGGCGATGGCGGTGAGCAGAATGCTCCTCTCGGGCGAGCCGTCATCGGCGGCCTGATGTTTGCAACCGTATCCACACTGTTCTTTGTACCTACGTTCTTCAGTGTGTTGCACGGTCGTCGACACAAACTCGAGACAGCCAAAGATCAGCTACCGAACGAGAACATTGGTGAGTAACATGACGCAAAGTGATCTTCCTGAAATCGGAGCGCCGGCAGATAGGCCTCGAATCAATCTCGACCAGCAACAGGGACATCGGCGCTGGCTGGTTGCTGTGCTGTTGGGGGTCCTAGCATTGGGCGTTCTGGCTGCGGGAATTCGTTCTCGGGTGAAGGCCGCATCTTCGCTAAAGGCGGCAACCGCGCAAATGGCAGTGCCTTCGGTCTCTGTGGTGCTACCAAAGCTAACCGCACCCGCACAGGAAATTATTCTGCCAGGGAACGTGCAACCGTTCATTACTTCGCCGATCTACGCACGCACAGACGGATACCTCCGGAAGTGGTACTTCGATATTGGCGCGCGCGTCAAGCAAGGCGACCTGCTGGCAATTATCGAGACTCCGGAAGTCGATCAGCAGCTCGAGCAAGCTCGCGGCACTCTCGCCACAGCCCAGGCGAATCTGGAGCTCGCTCAGATCACCAGAGACCGTTACCAGGGATTGCTAAAGAAGCACGCCGTATCGCAGCAGGACGTTGATAACGCCAACGGTACATACAGCGCCAACAAGGCAATCGTCGATGCCGACTTGGCAAATGTGCAGCACTACGCGGCGCTGGTGTCATTTGAGAAAGTCTACGCACCGTTCGACGGAGTCGTGACCGCCCGTAACACCGATATTGGGGATCTCATTAACTCCGGCAGCAGCAGCGCACCCAGAACGGATCTTTTCCATGTGGCGCAAACCAGCATGCTGCGCGTTTACGTCAACGTCCCCGAAGAATATTCCCGTTCCATGATCCCAAACCACACCACCGTCGACATAATGCTGGCGGAGTTTCCTGGCGAAAGATTCCCAGGCACCTTGGTCCGTACGGCCGAGGCCATCAACGCAACCACTCGCACCCTACTCATCGAGGTGGACGTCACTAATCCAAAAGGAACTCTGCTTAGCGGATCTTATGCAGAAGTCCATCTCAAGGTTGCGGCGCAGGGCTCTACCTTCTTAATTCCAGTAAGCGCCCTCATATTTCGAAGCGACAAACTGCAGGTCGGCGTTGTCAGAAGCGGCAAGGCTGTCCTTGCCGACATCACGCCCGGGCACGATTTCGGAGAGGAGATCGAGGTGGTCGCTGGTCTGAACGCTGGAGACCAGGTCGTCGATAATCCGCCGGATTCCCTGGTATCCGGGCAGGAAGTCAAGATCGTGCGAGCGACACTGCCAAGGGATTCCTCACGATGAACTGCTTCAACCAGACTCGCAGCCGGCGCTGGGCCGCCCTTGCGATTGCCATAGCCGTGCAGCTTACGGGCTGTGCCGTGGGTCCAAAATACAAAATTCCGACCGTTCCAACTCCGCCCGCATATAAGGAGATGGGTGATTGGAAGACCGCGCAGCCCAACGACAAGAATCTGGGCGGCAATTGGTGGGAGATCTTTGACGATCCGCGACTCAATGCCTTAGAGCAGCAAATTAATGTTTCCAATCAAAACCTGAAAGCCGCAGTTGCCCAGTATCAGCAATCTCGTGCAGCATTGCGTTATGTTCGCGCTGACTATTATCCGACAATCACTGCCGATCCGCAGGCGACTCGAGAGAAGTACTCCAGCAACAGCGCTCTGAATCTGGGGCTTCGGGGAGAGACTATCAACGATTTCGTAGTGCCCCTGAACCTTTCCTATCAGGTCAACGCCTGGGGAAGAGTAAGCAAGAACGTAGAGTCATACAGAGAGCAGGCGCAGGCAACTGCCGCGGATCTCGCCGTCATAAACCTGAGCATGCACGCGGATTTGGCAGTGGACTACTTCGCCGCGCGAACACTGGATGCAGAAGAGAAGTTGCTGCAGGATACAGTCGGCGCCTACCAGCAGGCATACCAACTCAACGAGGACCGCTATGAGGGAGGGCTCGCATCGGAGGTCGAAGTCGAACAGGCGAGGACGATACTTGAGACTACGCGGGCGGAGATGGTTGATGTTGGCGTTGCCCGCTCGCAATACGAGCACGCGGTAGCCGTATTAGTTGGTGAGCCGCCCGCCGATTTCACCTTGCCAGCGCTGCCGCTTACTGCTCCGCCACCGCCCATTCCTGTCGGCATACCCTCGGAATTGTTGGAGAGACGCCCCGACATAGCCATGGCCGAGCGCCAAGTTGCATCGGCTAACGCCCAGGTTGGCTTAGCCAAGACCGCCTATTACCCCCTGGTCAACATCCTGGGCACGGGAGGATTCGAGAGTGGAACTATCACGACGCTCCTTCAGGGGCCGAGCGTTCTTTGGGCCGCTGGAGCGTCAGCAGCGGTGACAGTCTTTGATGTTGGCCGGCGTCGCGCCCTTAATGACCAAGCCAAAGCTGCGTACGACACGACCGTTGCTTCGTATCGTCAAACTGTGTTGACCGCTTTTCAGCAGGTCGAAGACAATCTCGCCGCACTCCGAATTTTAGAAAACGAAGCCGGCATCCAGGCGAATGCGGTCGCGGCAGCGCAACGATCGCTCGATCTTTCGAACACGCGATATGACGGTGGAGTCACGAGCTATCTCGAGGTCATTGTCGCTCAAGATGCAGCTCTGTCGGACGAGGTCACGGCCGTTAACATCCTCGGCCGCCGCATGGCGAGCGCCGTTCTGCTGATCGAAGCTCTCGGTGGAGGTTGGGACCGATCCAGTTTGCCCGCACGGCCAGAGTGCTGCGGCAAGCTGGTAAGCGCGAATTCGCAGCCCTGAAAGGGGCGGTGCATCTCCGTCTAAGTGCATCGAAAATGCGGCGCCTACTTTGCCCGCAAAGGCAAGGCGGATTATGAAGCAATTCTTCTCATCGGTGCTGGTACCACAGCACTCCGGTGCGTTGTTGCGACGTTACGGATCAGCTGCGATTGCGGTCGCAATCGCAGCCGCCGCCGCATTCGCGCTGCGGCACTACAATTTATCGCATCCCTTCACCTCATTTTCGTTTGTCGCCATAGCAGTTTCCTTTTGGTATGCCGGGACCGGGCCAGGTTTGCTCGCAGTCGTACTCGCATGCTCGCTGCTGACATATTTCTACATGCCTTTAAGGATCGGCAATCTTCCATGGGATTCCTATTTGGTCATATATGGCGTCTTTGGCTTTCTTGTGAGCTGGTTCAGTTCGTCGCGAATTCGCGCAGAACGGGCGCTTGCGACGGCCCGTGATGCTCTCGAGGTTTGTGTTGCCGATCGGACCGCCGAACTCGTTGGAGCAAATCGGGAATTGCAACGCGCACAAGAAGAACTCTCGGAACTCAACCAGAAGCTTGCGCAAGAGAATCTTTATCTGGAGGATGAAATTCGCTCGGACGCGAACTTTAAGGACATCGTTGGTATGAGTTCTGAACTACGCCGTGTACTAAAATTAGTGGAAACGGTGGCGCCCACCGACTCGACCGTACTGATCTACGGCGAAACGGGCACGGGAAAAGAACTGATTGCCCGAGCGATCCATAACCTCAGTTCGCGCCGCTCCAGGACATTTGTTCGGCTCAACTGCGCCGCCATACCAAACGGATTGCTGGAAAGCGAGCTGTTTGGACACGAGAAAGGAGCCTTCACTGGCGCCTTTAATCAACGTATCGGCCGGCTCGAACTGGCCAACAACGGTACACTTTTCCTGGACGAGATCGGCGACCTGCCTCCTGAACTTCAGCCAAAGCTACTGCGCGTGTTGCAAGAACGCGAGTTTGAACGATTGGGCAGCTCCAGAACGCTTTCGACCAATGTACGTCTGATTGCCGCAACCAACCGAGACTTAAGCGCATTGGTTGAAGATGGCAAGTTCCGGTCTGACCTTTTCTTTCGCTTAAATGTATTCCCAATCAACTTGCCGGCTTTACGGGAGCGCTCTGAAGACATTCCTCTGTTGGTCCGGCAATTTGCTGAAGATTTTTCTCGTCGCATGAATAAGGCGATCGAAACCATATCGCCAGCTACCATGAACGCTTTACAGAAGTATTCCTGGCCGGGAAATATCCGTGAATTGCAGAATGTGATTGAACGGGCAGTGATCCTTTCGCCTGGACCTGCATTGATAGTTCGTCGCGCGGAACTCGAGGGGCATGCCTCGCCGGAAGCCGTTCGAGAGAAGACGCCGGCGAGATCCCAGAGGCGTAGGCCCGTCCGGAGTATCGTCAGCGACGTAGACCGTGACGAAATCATTCGGGCACTCAAAGAAGCAGATGGTCGTGTCGGAGGAAAGGATGGTGCAGCCTGCCGCCTCGGGCTGAAACGCACGACTTTTATCACCCGCATGAAGAAACTAGGCATCGATCCCAATGCGGGGTCCGCGGATGCACTCCGCACCGACACTTCCGACACCACCGACACCTCGCATGTCGCACCTCCCGAAATCCCCGCAAGCTCTGCGGAATAAGTTCCTTAGACACAATTGCACAATTCTTTCGAGGTCGGCATCCGCCGTGCATTTATCAGAAGCATGAAAAACAAGCTGCCGAGTGGCATTGTACCGGGCTGCTGAGATCGCGGCAAACCTCGGTGAATTGGCAAGCCATGCTTCTCGCATGCGACAATCGCGCTATGGAGAGTTCTGCCAAACTCGAACCCGCCCGAACTCCATTTGCGCCTGGAACCATTGTCGTAGTCACTCTAGGCAATCCTCGCGAAAAACTCTGGGGTGCAGTTCTCGCACTCACGTCCGAGGGCCTGAGCTTGTGTGGGATTGAACTGGCTTCGTTCGAAGATCTGATCTCCATGGTCAAAGAAGGCGAGCCTTTCACCCCCAGCGTCGTGTTTTTCCCCATGCATCGTCTGGAGCGCATGGAACTCGATCTGCCCGACGGCAGCATTCCTTCGCTTTCGCAGCGCTTCACCAGCAAGACGGGACTCGGCCCTAGCGAAGTTCTGTTCCGTCAGCCGGCGAATCAATCACGAGCGAGCGAGGCCCACAAGTGAAGCTGTCGCAAATTCTGAGCTTCCCCAATCAGCTCACTTTGCTGCGCATGATTTTTCTTCCCTTCATTATTTTGAAGCTGGTGGACGGCCACTATCTCTTTGCGCTCATTCTTTTTGTTCTCGCCGGCCTAAGCGACGGCCTCGATGGGCTGCTGGCCCGCACTCTGAAGCAACAAACCACTCTGGGCCAGTATCTGGATCCAATTGCGGATAAAGCATTGCTGAGCACCGTTTTTCTGGTGCTGTCGATCCTGCACAAAATTCCCTGGAAGTTCACAGTTCTGGTCTTCAGCCGGGATGCCCTAATCCTTGCAGCGAGCACCGTGCTGTATGCCATTGCCGGCTTGCGCGACTTTCGTCCCAGTATTTTTGGAAAAGCCAATACCTTCGCGCAAGTCGCGGCCGTGTTTTTCGTGCTGCTGCTGCAAATCAGCAATCAGCGATGGATCGCGATCGCGCGCATCACTTGCTTACGGGCGGTTTTCGCTTTCACTATCATTTCCGGTGTGCATTATTGTTTTCTGGTGGGAAAGCGCTTGCGCGCAACTGGACATACGGCAGCTGCGTGAATGAGGCGCGGGGCGGAATGTCAGCCTGCCAGTCGGTAGAAACTCAACGCCGCGTCTCCCTGCTGTAACAATCGGTATCTTCGCAGTGATCCAACCTCTGCCGGCGGATCGAACTTCTTGTGGTGCTCCGCGATGACAATGCTGCTTGGCTTAAGTATGTGGGACGCGGACAGAGCCTCCAGCGTATTTGCGTAAGCTTGCTGCATCCGATACGGCGGATCCAAAAATACGAAACCTGCTCGGACGCCGTTACCGCTCAAGCCGTGGATCGTCCGCACGGCATCCTGCTTCACAATCTGGAAACCCGACATAATTCCCAAAGACTGCAGATTGCTTTCGATCAACGCTCCGGCCCGCGCCGACGCTTCCACGAAATACACCTTCTCTGCCCCGCGGCTTAGAGACTCTATTCCTACAGCACCGGTCCCGGCGAAAAGATCGAGCCAGACGGTTCCCTCCAAAGCCGCAGGATTTCCCGCAGTTAGAACATCAAACAAGGTCTCGCGCAAGCGGTCGGCCGTGGGACGCAAGTCCAGCCCCCGCAAAGAGCGCAATACCCGGCTCCGGTATTTTCCCGCAATTACGCGCATGGCAGCTTCGACCGGGGAAATACTTTCGTTTGACGGCTCGCAACTTGCGAACTCGCCCCGGCGTCTAAGACTATAAAATAGGTCAAGGAGAGGCAGCCGCACGAGATGAAAAATTGGTCCGTTCCAGCCGGCCGGGTCTTCGGAATCGAGCTTCGCATTCATCTCACCTTTTTGTTTCTGTTGGCGTTCGTTTGGCTGACCGAGTCCGCTGGCCATGCCCCGGTCAATCCTGCACGCGGTCTGGCTTTAGTGGGCATCATCCTCGGCTCGGTCGTCCTGCACGAAATGGGCCACGCGCTGGTCGCAATGCATGCTGGCATCGCGCCAAAGGCCGTCATTTTGCTGCCCATCGGCGGCATTACGCTGCTCGATGAAACCCAGCACCCCCTCGAACCGGGAGCGCTCACCTGGAAACGCGACATTCGCATTGCTCTTGCCGGGCCGATGGTGAATCTGATCGTCGCTTTTGCGTCGGCAAGCATTCTCCTGGCGGTTGCACCGGAGATTCAGTTGTGGGCCAAGCCTTACATTCACTCCCACAACCTTCCGCGCAGTTTGGTATGGGCGAATTTGTGGCTGGCGATTTTCAATTTTCTCCCTGCGTATCCGATGGACGGTGGCCGAGTATTGCGCGCCATCTTCAGCCGCCACATGGATCCGGTCGCCGCCACGCGCCGCGCGGTCACGATTGGTCAGGCATTCGCGATGCTGTTCATGCTGGTCGGAATGCTGTGGAACATCTGGCTGACCATGATCGGCTTCTTTCTTTTTGTCGCAGCGCAGCTGGAAGAACGTTCGGCAGTGTTCCAGTCGGTGCTGGAGACGGTGCACCTGGAAGACATCATGCTTACTGACTTTGCCACGCTCTCCTCGGCCGATACGCTCGAGGATGCGCTCGATAAAGCTGTGCATTCGTTGCAGGACGATTTTCCAGTAATTCGCGGTAGCGACATGGTCGGAGTCATTTCCAAGCAAAGAATCTTGCAAGCCCTGCGCGCCGATGGCAACAGTTATGTGCAGTCGGCGATGAACCGCATTTTTGAAGTGGCGCAGAAAAAAGAATCGCTGGCCTCGGCGTTCCGCAAGCTCACCGCCAAGAATTTGAGCATTATTCCGGTGATTGAAGATCAGCGACTGGTCGGCATCGTTACCCTGCAAAATCTGATGCACTCGATGGCGCTGCTCGCAGAAAGCCGCAAGCTGCGAAAGGCCGCGCTGGAATCCTAGGTCGACTGGCAGAGTACCCCATCTTAAGTTAAACCTACTTGTCATCCTGAGGAACGAAGTCGTCCGCCTGCGGATGACGCCGAGGGGGATCTATGCATTCTGCCGCAGAACATGGTGTCCCAGAGCCTGCCACGAGCGAAGTCGAAGGGGTTCCGTGAGCGGTCTCGCTACTTAACCCAGGCCTTTCTCCATGAAGCTGAGTCCGATTTATTTGTACGCCACGAAACAGATAGCGTTGCCGTCGGGATCTTTCACATGAAAATCGGTTCCTCCCCAGGCCTGCTTGGTCGGCTTCTGCGCGAACTCCACGTCTCGTGATTTGAACTCCTCAAATAATCCTCGCAGGTTCGAGACTTCAATGAAAGCGCAGATCAATTCGCCCTCCTTTGCTGCGGCTTGTGCGAAAAAGGGCCGATGTACAAAGCGGAGGTGCAGGCAAGCACCGTCGCGCGAGACCGAACCGTAGAACGGAGGCATTCCGTGAAGGAAGTCGATCTTGAAGCCCAACTTTTCCCGGAAAAAGTTTGCGGAGGCCTTGACATCCCGCACGAACAAAATCGGGATGGCACTCTTCAGCCCCACTAGTCCGGAGGGCACACGCGGCGTCTTGGGCGCATCGGCCGCAGCCGCTTTCAGTTCCGCCCAATTTTTGTGACCGGCTTCTACGGCGACGATCTCTTGCGCCAGGGCGAGAGTAAATTTCAGTGACACTACCTGAACATCGGTCAATGACTGATAGCGTTTGAGTTGACGGACCCTTCCGCCGAGCGAATAGTTGCCTTCGCGGTGCCAGCGGACAAGTAGCTTGGCTTGTTTGCGGTAAGTTTCGAGAGTAGGCATAGGCACACTCCGGCTGAGATTTTCAGCGGGCGGGCCTAGCCCTTTCGGCATTCGCTGCCGATGCGCCCCACGGGGAACGATCAAAGGCTAAGACATCCCTAAATATCGTGTCAATGGAAAAACGGGCGAGCATCTAGTTCATCCAAGGACAAGGGACGGCCGAAGCCATCCCTTGTTGAAATCTGCTTTCTACCACACTCTGCAGGCATTCACCGGCATCATTGGCTGGCCTTCTTTGCAGCCGAAGGCTTCGCCGAATTCGCGCATGTTCTGCACCACGCCATTCACGCGGAATTCGCGCGGCGAATGTGGATCGGTCTCCACCTGAAGGCGAAGTTGTTGCGGACGCGTGTCGCCGCACCAATCCTGCCCGAAACCAAGAAAGAACTGTTGCAGCGGCGTGTAACCGTCTTCTTTCTTGGTCACGTCAATGTTCTTTCGCTGAGCGTCGGCCAGGAATGCGAGATAGGCAAGGCGCAAACCGCCATTGTCGGCAGTGTTTTCGCCCAGGGTCAATTTGCCGTTGACCTTGGCATCGTCAACCGCAACGAAGGAACTGTACTCTTTGACTTCGCAATCGGCTTTCTGTTCGAACTTGGCGGCGTCTTCCGGCGTCCACCAATCGGAGAGATTGCCCTTGGCGTCAAACTTCCGGCCTTCGTCGTCGAAGCCGTGAGTCAATTCGTGGCCGACCACCGCCCCGATATGGCCGTAATTCTCGGCATCGGTCGCGTTCTTGTCGTACATGGGTGGCTGCAGAATGCCGGCAGGGAAATTGATGTCGTTCATGCTGGCGCTGTAATAAGCATTGACTGTTGGCGGAGACATGCCGAATTCGCCCCGATCGACTGGCTTTCCGATCTTGGCGAGCAGCCGGCGATTTTCAAATTCGATAGCGCGCATAGCGTTGCCGTATGCGTCGTCACGCACGATGATCAACTTGGAATAGTCGCGCCAATGGTCGGGATAACCGATTTTGTCAGCGACGGCCAGGAGTTTTTCTTTGGCTCGCGCCTTGGTGGCATCGCTCATCCAGTCCAATGTTTTCAGGTCCTGGTCCATCGCCGCCTCGATGTCATGCACCATCTGCAGCGTGGCTTGCTTGCTGGACGGCGGAAATTCCTTCGCCACATAAACCTGGCCAAGCGCCTCGCCGAGGGCATCATCGGTCGACTGAGCACAACGCTTCCAGCGGGCCCGCTGTTCCGGCTGACCCCGAAGATGACGGCCGAAGAAATTGAAATCTTCCTCGTCAAATGCCTTGGGCAGAAACTCGCCCGGGATGGCGTTGATCAATTGCCAACGCAGGTAAGTTTTGATGGTAGCCATGTCGGTCGACTCAAGAATCGTGTTCAGACCCTTGAAGAAATCCGGAACTGTCACGTTCACTTCCGTGACTTGCGGAATGCCGGAATCGGCCAGAAACTGCGTCCAGGAAAAATTGGGAGCGAGACCGGAAAGCTCGGAAACTGACATCAGGTGATAGATTTTCTCGGGTTCGCGGCGCGAAGTGATGTCAAGCGAGATCTTCGCCAGCGAAGTTTCGAGTTGCATGATGCTCTTGGCGTCGCTCGCAGCCTGAGCCTCACTCTCACCCATGAGCTTCAGCATGTTGGTAACGTGCTGCACATATTGCTCGCGGGTTTTCTCCGCGGCCTCGCCGGTGCGGAAGTAGAAATCGCGCTCCGGCAATCCCAAGCCGCCCTGATCAAAAACCGCGATCTGCTTGGTGGCGTCTTTGAAATCCTGCTGCTCGCCGAAGCCGAGAAAGGCGTTGACGTTAATCAACTGGTAGTGGGCCAACAGCGCGGGCAACTCGTCTTTGCTCTTCAGCGCGGCGATGCGATCCAGTTCCGGCTGCAAGGGTTTGAGCCCGGCGCGATCGATGGCCTCGGTGTTCATGCACGACGCGTAATAATCGCCAATCTTCTGCTCGTTGGGAGTGCGATCGGCGCCGGCTGCCGCTTTTTCTAAAATCCCGTGCAGCACTTCCTGATTATGGTCGTAGATCAGGCTGCCAATCCCAAAGGACGAGCGATCGTTTGGAATCGGGTAGGATTTGCTGAAGTTCCCGCAAGCATATTGGAAAAAATTGGTGCACGGGTCAGCCTTGGTATCCATGATCTCTTTATCCAATCCGGGCAGCGGGGCATAGGACTTGGTGGTGGTTCCGGACTGGCTTTGTGCCAGCAGGCTGAGCGGCAAGGCTAATACAACTGTTATGAGTATTGTTTTGCCTAATGTCATTAACGTTGATTCCTCTCCTGGGTTGCAGAATTCTTTCTCGATCATTGGACGTACCAACTCTAGAACCGGAAGACTAATCCGATCGAAGGTTCGGCCATGTGACCATAGGTTCCGGTGAAAAAGTTGAGGGCGCCATTGGTTGTCGATTCCACATTGAAAGTCGGTTCCTTGTATAAAAATCCGCGATATTGCAGGCGGATCGCCAGCATTGGGAAAGACGGGATTTTGTAATCCACGCCGACCCCATAAAGAAATGCCGGTTTCGTCTGGGTGCTGGCTCCTACGTCGGCTTCAACATTGTGCGGAAGGTTATCGGGCAGCGGCGGGAAAAAAACCCAGGTGCTTCGCGGGCTGAAACGCAATCCGGCAGCACCTGCCAGTCCGAAAACCTCTAAGTTCTTCTTGCGGATCGGGCTGTACATGTAAGCGCCGCTGTATTCGGCGATGGTCGTGAGCACGTGAAAGTCCTGGCCGGTTAGGTACACCTGCGAATTCTTCCCGCGACCGTAGTCGAACAACAAAGAGTGCTGGGGCTTGAAGCGCAGGCGAAACGTGCCAAAGAGGTTCGCGCCAACCGTGGCGTATTGGGTGATGCCGTTGCCCTGGGATTGCTTGGTGAATATGGGCGCGCCGTTAATGCTGGCGTCGTAGTGGTTGTCTTGCGCGAGACTGATGGATGTTAAGAAAAATAACGCCGCCAGTGCGGCTGCTGCCGATTTGAGCATTCCTTACCCTCTTCCTCGGTTGGATGCCGGGACTGGATATTCTAACGGAGCTGTCGGGAAGAGCGGAAACCGGGTATCTGGTCAAAATAGCCTGATCGCCTTGGCCTGCTGCATGGCGGGGATCTTTTTCAACTCGGCAACGACCGCTTCCGGAACGACTCCATCGATATGCACCACGGCAATTGCCTCACCGGGAACACCGGTTTCGCAGCCTGCAGTGCGGCGTCCCAAGGAAAAATCGGCGATGTTGATGCTGTGATCTCCGAGAATCGTGCCGACTTTCCCGATCACGCCGGGAACGTCGCGGTTGCGCAGATAGATAAGATTGCGTTCCAGCGGAGCTTCTACTTCGATTCCATCGACGTGTAGCAGTCGAGGAGTGTTATTGTGCAGTACCGCGCCTCGTACCAAGTGCTCTTCCTGTTCGATTTTCACAGAGATGGAGAGCACGCTGCCGGTGCCACCGGTCGAACTCTTAGCATCGCGCGCTTCCTGCACTCGCAGCCCTCGCGAAAACGCGATGGTGGCAGCATTCACCAGGTTGGCTTGCTCTTCCAGAGCCTCATTCAGGATTCCTTTGATGGCCGCGTTGCGAACCAGCTCGGTCTTGCCCTCAGCAATGTGGCCGGAATAACGCAACGAAATTTCTTCCAGCGGACCGCTGCTGATCTGCGCCAGAAACGAACCCAATCGTTCGGCAAGAATAATGTAAGGTTGCAACTCCAGATACTCGTCGTATGAAACCGAAGGCACATTCACCGCGTTCTGGATTACGCCGTGTTTCAAGTATTCTTTGACTTGCTGCGCAATCTGAACTCCGACTGCCTCTTGAGCTTCATGGGTTGACCCACCGATGTGCGGCGTCAGAATGATGTTGGGGAGAGCGGTCAAGGGAGAATTTTTCAAAGGTTCTTCCACAAAGACATCGAGCGCGGCCGCGGCCACTTGAACTTGCTTCAACGCTTCGGCGAGGGCAGCTTCGTCGACCAGTTCGCCTCGGGCACAGTTCACCAGCCGCACACCATGTTTCATCTTTTTCATCGATTCGGCATTGATCATGCCCGTAGTTTGCGGCGTTAGGCCGACATGGAGGGTTAGATAATCCGCGGCGGCATAAACTTCATCCAGGGACGCAAGCCGGATTTCTGCTTCGCGAGCCAGCCCAGTTGAGACGAACGGGTCGTGCGCGATGACAGTCATCTGGAATGCACGCGCACGTCGGGCGACTTCCATGCCAATGCGGCCCAGACCCACGATACCCAATGTCTTGCCACGCAGCTCGGTGCCTTGCAGCGATTTCTTCTCCCACTTGCCAGCGTGAGTTAACTCATTCGCTCGGCAGAGATGGCGCGCCATCGCCAAAATCATTGCCATCGCATGTTCGGCCACGGCAACCGCGTTGGCGCCGGGCGTATTCATCACCGCGATGCCTTGGCGCGTGGCCGGATCGAGTTCGATGTTGTCCACGCCGACGCCCGCGCGTCCGATGACACGTAACTTGCTGGCCCTGGAAAGCAGTTCGCCATTCACCTGCACGGCGGAGCGAACGATGAGCGCATCGGCAGACTCGAGCTCAGCGGCCAAGCCGTTGCTCATTTGTTCGGGCGTAATGACGCTCCAGCCCGGCTCGCGCAGGACATCCAATGCGGAGGCAGAAATCTTCTCGGCGACAACGATTTTCATAGCTTAAGAAATGCCTCGCTCACTTTGCGGCTAGGGCCGGCTGACTCACGCGGCGTCCGTACACCAACTGCGCGGCACGAACTGCAGTGCCATATTCGACGGATTCGCCGGTCACATTCGCCAGCACATGCTCAAGCGCAGCGAGAATCCCGATTGTGTCGAGGTAATCGTAATAGCCCAGGTGGGCGATGCGGAACAGTTGGCCTTTCATCTCGCCCTGACCGTTGGCCACGACTGCGCCAAAATTGTCTCGGAATTGCTTAACGATGGCGCCGGAATCGACGCCCGCCGGCGATTGAATGGCAGTCAGCGCAGCCGCTGGCGCCGACGGAGCAAATAACTTGAGCCCTAGGGCTTGCGCTCCGGCGCGAGCCATGTTGGCGGCTAATTCAGCATTTTCGATCAACGCGTTTCGCCCAGTTGCCAGATCGCCAGCACCCATCTGGCGCACGAAATCTAACGCCGCAGCCATCGCAGCAAATAACGAAGTCGCTGGGGTGTAAGCCGATTCTCCTTTGGCAGCAGCTTTTCGCTCTTTGCGAAAATCGAAATAATATCGCGGCGATCTTGCCGTTTCCATGCGCTTCCAGGCACGCTCGCTGATGGCACAATACGCCAAGCCCGGTGGAATCATCAGAGCTTTTTGTGAGCCGCCGATGGTCACGTCGATTCCCCAGCCATCAACATCGAAATGGGTCGTCCCCAGGCCGGTGATGGCATCGACCACCAACAAAGCGTCCGTCTTTCGGGTTAGCTCCGCGATCGCTTGGATATCATGCCGCGCGCCCGTCGAGCTTTCCGTCGCCTGTACATAAACCGCGCGAATCTCTGGCGAGAGTTTGCCGCGAATTTCATCGAGCGAAACTGTCTCGCCGTAAGGAGCCGAAACAAGCTCAACCACGCACCCAAATGCTTTCGCGAGATCGCGCCAGCGCTCGCCAAATTTTCCTGCGGTCAGCACTAATACTTTGTCGCCGGGCGAAGTCAGGTTTGTGATCGAACCCTCCATCACGCCAGTTCCCGAGGAAGCTAGTACCAACACGTCGTTTTTCGTGCCGATGAATTCCTTCAGATCCTCAAGCACGCGCGAGAATAGCGCACGAAAATCGGCGGTGCGATGGTGCATGGCGAACGATGCCATCGCGGTCTGCGCCGCCGGCAAAAGCGGCGTCGGACCGGGAGTGAAGAGACGATTCTTGCGCAACATAGAAATCACTTCCCTTGAGTATGAATGAAGAGACAGTTTACCCGGAATGGGGGCGGAGGTGCTGTGATGTAAGGGCTGTATCCCAGTGACACGAACCATCCTGCGCGCACGTCGATCGCTGGTTAACCAACACCAAGCGGCGGGTTATTGGGAGACTTCGAAGACGACGCCCTGGTTGTAGTCGCCCCCAAGCCGTGTCGTGCCGTAGACATTCCCTTTCGGGTCGACGAGCAGGGTGCAGGTCGGGTCGGACCCGTCAGCCCCAGAGAACGAGAACGTGCGCCGCCGTAATCCTGCGGATGTGGGCGTGAGCTCGTAGACCACGCCGTGGCCGTTTTCCCCGTCGCTACGAGCGGTTCCATATAGGTTACCTGCTCCGTCGAATATCACGCCTGCCCAGGGTGCCGCCCCATCAACGCCCGTGAAGGAAATGGACTCCTCCTTTCCGCTATGGCTAGCCTCTAGCTCGAAGACCAATCCCATTCCTTCTGAGCCACCAGCCGAGGCTGTTCCGTAAAGGTTGTCCGAGGAATTAAAAACCAGGGAACCGGTTGGATTCTCTCCGTCTATACCCTGGAAGTCGTGCAGCACGGTTTCTTTCCAACTGCCGTTGGTCTGTGGCGACAGCATGAACACAGTACCAGATCCCTCGGTGCCGCCATAGTAGGCTGCACCGTAGAGATTGCCAGCCTGGTCGAAGACCAAATTACCTTCGGGAAGCGAACCGTCTGTTCCCTTGAAGCGGTGAAGAACCGTTTCCGACCACGGGCCGTCCGCGCCGGGACTCAGCTCGAAAACTACGCCAGCCCCAAAGCCGCAGTCCTCGGTGCCCCCAAGCTGGGTCGTCCCGTAGAGGTTGCCCTCCACATCTAGGATTACTCCCCCAGCCGGACTTGTTCCATCTCTGCAGTGCGTTGCGGAGCCGAAATTGTACAGAACGCTTTGCTGCCATCCGCGTGAACTCGGCGTCAGCTCGAAAACAACCCCGAGATCCTGAGCGCCCCCAGAGTATGTTGTGCCGTACAGGTTTCCCGCCGAATCGAAAATAAGATTCGAAACAGGGCTCGCCCCATCAGGGCCTGAAAAGCTGTAGATCACGCTTTCCCGCCACGCACCTCCGGGCCCGCGCTCCAACTCGAACACAACGCCACAGCCGCCAAAGCACGCGCCGCTCCCGCCTGTATACGTGGTTCCGTAAAGATTGCCCGCGGTATCCGCGATTAGGCTCGCAGCGGGTTCGGCCCCATCACTGGCCCCCGAGAAAGCATAGAGTACGGTCTCACTGGCCATTGCCGAGGCTCTCGAGGAAAGCGAAAATGCCGCTAATACGACCGTAGTTATAAGAGCTGCAACGCTTTTCACGGAGTATGCCGTCTCTTGAGGCTTCGGGCTGGGGAGGCAGCCCCGATGATGATAGCATGGCCTGCCAAGTGCGACATGCTGTGGGACTGTGAGGTGGGTCTACAAAGAAAAGATTGGTGTAGGGCGGACAAGAATGTCCGCCCTACACACAATCAATCTTCTTACGCTCTTGCCGGACTTTCGCCGCCCTTGGCAAGTCCCGGCCGTCCCGGCTCCGGCTTCAGCACCTGCTGCACGCCGTCGTCGGGTCGCGGGGGAGGCGTGATCTTGGGCAGTTCCTTGCCTTCGATAAGCAGTTTGATTTCGTTGGCGTCGAGCACTTCGCGCTCCAGCAATGCCAGCGCGATCCGCACCAGCGTATCGTGGTTACCACCCAGGATGCTCTTGGCCGTGTCGTAACCCGTGCTGATGATCCGCCGCACTTCCTCGTCGATCTTGATGGCCGTAGCTTCGCTATAGTCGCGATGCTGCGCGATTTCGCGCCCCAGGAAGATCTGCTCTTCTTTCTTGCCGAAGGTCAACGGGCCCAGCGAGCTCATGCCGAACTCGCAGACCATCTTGCGCGCCATCTCCGTGGCCCGCTCAATGTCGTTGCCCGCGCCGGTGCTCATCTGGTTGAGGAACATCTCTTCTGCGATGCGGCCGCCCATCATAATGGCGATTTCGGTCTCGAGATATTCCTTGGTGTAGTTGTGCTTGTCGTCGATGGGCAACTGCATGGTCACGCCTAGCGCCATTCCGCGCGGGATGATCGTAACTTTGTGCAGTGGATCGGAATTCGGCAACTTGGCTGCGACTAGCGCGTGTCCCGCCTCGTGATATGCCGTAACTTTCTTCTCTTCTTCCGAAAGCAGGAGCGACTTGCGCTCCACGCCCATCAAGACTTTATCTTTCGCGATCTCAAAGTCGTACATCAGAACGGCTTTGCGATTCTGCCGCGCCGCGCCCAATGCCGCTTCATTCACCATGTTGGCCAGATCAGCTCCGGAGAAGCCCGGTGTGCCACGCGCCAAAACCTGAAGATCGACATCGTCGGCCAAGGGAATTTTGCGCGTGTGCACGCGGAGGATTTCCTCACGCCCGCGAACGTCAGGTCGATTCACTACAACGCGGCGATCGAAACGGCCCGGCCGCAACAGCGCTGGGTCGAGCACGTCCGGGCGGTTGGTGGCGGCCATC
>Ga0335073_10000030_pt1 | contig 210787 bp, 184 predicted proteins | sample Lox_Sample_22_FD_207093 | JGI IMG/M metagenome (GOLD analysis project Ga0335073, IMG submission 207093) | Soil microbial communities from Loxahatchee National Wildlife Refuge, Florida, United States - Lox_Sample_2.2 | ecosystem: Environmental > Terrestrial > Soil > Wetlands | place: USA... | reverse complement strand
GGCTAGCCGCAATTTCATTGGGATGCAAGCAGCTGGAAACTCACCCTAGAGCTGGTACAAAAAAGCCAGTCCGATCATCTGATGTACACTCTCTCACTCGCGCTGGTACAAAAAGTCGGTCCGGTCAACGTCCCCCCGCTGATCGGATAGCCGCATGAGGTGGCTCCGTCTACCTTTTGCACGCGCCTGCCGTAGGCGTCGTAAAAGTAGCACGTCAGCGAACCGCTCGAAAGGCTCTGCGACGCGATCATGTGGTTTTGCGAATCGTACGTGTACTTGTTGAACGCATCCTGCATCACGTTGCCCGCCGCGTCGTAACTGACCGACCCGTCGCTTACGTGATTGTTCGCGTCGAAGGATGAACTACTTGAAGCTGCGCAGCGCGGTGTGTTCGTCGGCTTGCACGTCGAAGACGGTGAAGAGGCGCGTAATCTGAATGAGGTCGTGGACGCGTTTCGTGAGGTGCACCAGTTTCAATTCGCCGCTCAGCCCGCGCACGGTCGTGTACGCGCTCACCATTTCGCCGATGCCCGAGCTGTCTATATAATCCACGTCTGAGAGATTCAGCAGGATCTTGCGGCTCCCCGCCTCGAGCGCCTGGCGGATCGTATTCCGCAGCGTCGAGCTCCCTTCTCCCAGAGTGATCTTTCCGCTGAAGTCGATGATCACGATGTCGTTTACTTGCCGGACTGTCCCTTGGAGTGACACGGTCTGCCTCTTTCGTCCCTCTACGCCAGTGGGCTCTTCCCGTTGTCCGACCCCGCCGGCAGCTTCTTCGTCAGCACCAGTTCGGCGCCGCCGCCGGCGCCGTGCTGCACGTCCAGACCATCCATGAACGCCCGCATCAGAAACAGCCCGCGCCCGGATGTCCGAAGAAGATTTTCTTCCGCCAGCGGGTCAGGCACTTCCGAGAGTTCGAATCCCTTGCCTTCGTCGAGTACCCGCACGACCAGCTCCTCGGGTGTCAGCTCGACCGTCATGCGGATCTTTTTCCGGCGGTCCTGTTGATTTCCGTAATTATACGCGTTGATCACGCCTTCGCGCACCGCCATTCCTATCTTCTGCACCTCGTCTTCCACGAACCCCGCGGCCACCGCCACGCGTATGACGATGTCCTCGGCCAGGTCCACGCTATCGAGCAGCGTGTCGAGGGTGACGTGGATCTTTTGGGTAGTGGCCGCCATTCGTGGTCGAAAAATGCCCAAGCAAAGAGGCAGTATGGGTATCATAGCGCCGGAAGCGAAGTCAATGCGCGCGATTCTGCCCGGCAGGCAAGAATTCTCGCTTCACCGCGCTGCCGCCTGGCCCCTCAGTCTCGGCCATCGGCCGCGCCTTTGCGCTTACCCTTCGCTCCTTGCAACAAACGGCCCGCAATTCCTTTTGCAAGCTGCCCGGTGATGCTATATTTCACGGGTTTTCATAGGGTTGCCCAACCATGCCGCGAAATATCTCGACCAATCGCTTGCAGTTCTTCTTCATCGCCGCCTTCCTCGCCGCTGCCGCCGCCTCCCCCGCTCTGGCCGCGAACGACGTGATGACCCTCAGCGTCACTTCCTTCGAGTCGGGCATTTCCTACCGCGACGTCCAGTGGCACTCCCCCATCGGAATGATCTCCAATCCCTGCTCCCAGGCGGACTATTTCGCCGCCACGATTGATTGGGGCGACGGAACCGGCGAGCACAAGCCCGACACCAACGTCCGTCTCCGTCCCTTCTCCACCGAAAACAAAACTCTCGTCGTGGACAGCGGCGTCTATCTCTTTTGGGACGACTCGCACGCCTTCGCTCGGTCCGGTGCCTATGTCGCAAAAACGCGCCTTTCCTTTCACTGCCTCGGCGACCCTCCCGGCAACCAGGAAATCGTCAGCAATTTTCCCGTTCACGTCTACGCAAGAATTCCCGTGAACCAGGTCGAGTTCGTCCAAAACGGAAAAAATGTCGGCACGGTTGCCGGGCACGCCACAGTGGATTTGTCGATCACCCTCGATTCGCCCGCTCCCCCTTCCGGAACATGGGTGAAACTCGAAGCGATCCCGGCGGGAACGTTCAACAGCCTGCCCGCCTTTTACCGCATCTCGCCGTTCGAGACTCAGGAAACGATCCGCCATCTCGAAGTTCGCAAACCCGCCGCCGTCACTTCCTTGATCGTCAAGGCTTCCACCGTCGGCCGCCCCGAGCAAACCTCCAGCCTTTCCATCACTCCCTAGGACCCGCCTGCCTGCTCTCGCTTTCTCCCCGAAAATCTCGGCTTGAGACTCCGCCCGGCGTCGAACGCCCACAACTCTTCCGAAATGCTGAAAATTGCTTCTCCCGGCTCATCTCGCGCGTTTCTCCGCCCACCGACTCCCAAATGTTAATTGGCTGTCGCATAAGGGCTTGGCGGGAGTGTGCCAACCCTTAATTAAGGACGCTTCTGGACATCGAATTGCCATTCCTTCGGCCATTGCGGCGGCTTTTGCTTCAGGCAAGCAGAAAGCAGTCCTAGAACTACCGGTTGGTACTTGCTCCCTTCGCCCTTCGGCTGTCCGTCACGCCGGGGCCGCGGGGACGCAAGCGACGCTGACAAGCACCTCTCACTTGTGGAGCGATTGGGAATGCGGAAAATTCTTTGGCGCGCGGCGTGCGGCCTGCCCTTCTTTCTTTTTCTCGCCTCTCTGAACGCACGGGCGCAAACCAGCATTCTCACCCAGCACTACGACAACGCCCGCACCGGCCAGAACATCAGCGAATCCACCCTCACGCCCGCAAACGTCATTTCCTCCACCTTCGGAAAGCTCTTTGAACTTCCCGTGGACGGCTACGTCTACGCCCAGCCGCTTTACGTCCCCAACGTCACCATCCCCGGCCAAGGCACTCACAACGTCCTCTACGTCGCCACCGAGCACGACTCGGTCTACGCCTTCGACGCCGACTCGGGCGGCGCTCCTCTCTGGCAGGACACTTTTCTCATCAACGGCGCGACGCCTCTCAGCCCCAGTGACGTGGGCAACACCCAGGACATCAATCCCGAAATCGGTATCACCGGCACGCCTGTGATCGACTCCTCGCGGGGAACCCTTTACGTCGTGGTCAACACGAAGGAAAACGGTGCGCTCATCGACCGCTTGCACGCTCTCGACATCACAACCGGAGCGGAAAAATTCGGCGGCCCCATTGAAATTTCCGGTTCCGTCCCCGGCACCGCTCCCGACGGCAACGGCTCGACCGTCCCCTTCAACGTCCAGTGGGCCAATCAGCGCCCGGGGCTTCTCTTGCTCAATGGTTACGTCTACATCGGTTTTTCATCCCACGGCGACAACGGGCCGTGGCACGGTTGGATCCTTGCCTACAACGCGCTGACTCTCCAACAGACCGGCATCTGGTGCACCTCTCCCAACGGTAAAGGCAACGGAATTTGGGGCGCGGGATCGGGCCTCGCCGCGGATTCGGAGGGCAATGCGTATCTGGCCACGGGCAACGGCGACTACACCGTCACCGTGCCCGCTCCGCCTCCCAGCACCACCATCGATTTCGGCGACAGCATCGTCCGCGTCAATCTCGCCAATGGCGTCCCCATTCCCACCGATTATTTCACTCCCTACAACCAGCAAAGCCTCGACGATTCCGACGCCGACCTCGGTTCGGGCGGAACCCTCGTCGTCCCCGATCAGGCCGGTCCCTACCCGCACATTCTCATCGAAGCCGGCAAACAGGGGCGCATCTACGTCGTGAACCGCGATCAGATGACGAGCGACGGCAGCCATTACTGCAATGGATGCTCCAGCGATCCTGAAATCGTTCAGACCGTCAATGGGATCGACGGCCTATGGTCCATGCCCGCCTACTGGAATGGATATATCTATGTCTGGGGTAATGGCGACCATCTCAAGGCGTTTTCGCTTTCAAGCGGTCAACTCTCCGCCTCTCCCACTTCGCAATCCAGCGAGACAAGCGGTTTCCCCGGCTCGACCCCCGTCGTCTCCTCGAATGGAACCGACGATGGAATTGTCTGGGCCGTCGAGTCGGACGCTTACACTTCGGACGGGCCCGCCATCCTTCGCGCCTACAACGCCACGAATGTCTCGCAGTTGCTGTACGGTTCCAATCTCACCGGCGGACGCGACACCCTCGGCCCCGCCGTCAAATTCGTCGTTCCGGTTGTCACCAATGGCAAGGTGTACGTCGGCGCGCAGAAAGAAGTGGACGTCTTCGGCTTGCTCAATGGAGAAGTGCAAGCCGCCTCTCCGGTCTTCAATCCCGCGGGCGGCTCCTACGGTCCGACCGTCGAGGTGACGCTCTCGAGCGCGACCCCGAATTCCTCGATCTACTACACCACCGACGGCTCGCTTCCCTCCACCGGCTCCACCTTGTACACCGGCCAGATGACTCTCAGCGAAACGGTGACCATCAACGCCATCGCCGTCGCCAATGGCTACCTCGAAAGCCCCGTCTCCACCGCCACCTACACCATCTCCTCCGAGACCGCTCCCCCCAACTTCTCGCCCGCCCCGGGCACCTACGTCTCCGCTCAATCCGTGACCCTCACCGACGACTCCTCCAACGCCGTGATTTACTACACCACCGACGGCACCACCCCCACTCACTCCTCGCCTGTCTACTCCGCCCCGATCCCCGTCGGCGCCACCACTACGATTCAGGCCATCGCTTCCGCGCCGGACCTCAATGACAGCCCGGTCTCCAGCGGCGTCTACACCATCAATCCCGACGGCACCACCTCCATCAATTTCGGCCTCGGCTTCAGCAGTCCTGGCTGCATGCAGTTCAATGGCTCCACCGATCTCGACGATAGCCGCCTGCAGCTCACCAACGGCGGCACTAACGAAGCGGGCAGCGCCTTCTGCGTCAACCCCGTGGACATCCGCGGATTCTCGACGGATTTTACCTTTCAGCTTTCCGATGCGCAGGCCGACGGCATCACCTTCACGCTCCAGGATTCCGCGGCCGGACCCTCGGCTCTCGGGCCGGGCGGTGGCGGCCTCGGCTACGGCCCCGATACGCCCGGCGGAACTCCGGGAATCGCCAATAGCGTCGCCGTAAAATTCGATTTGTACAACAACGCGGGGGAAGGCGTTGATTCCACCGGAATGTACACCGACGGAGCTTCCCCCACCGTCCCTGCCACCGATCTGACTCCCTCCGGTATCGATCTCCACAGCGGCGACACGATGGCCGTTCACATGACTTACGACGGCGTCACGCTCACGATGACCATCACCGACGCCTCGGCCAACAAAACCTTCACCACCACCTGGACCGTCAACATTCCCGGCGTCATCGGCAGCAACACTGCCTACGTCGGTTTCACGGGTGGGACCGGCGGAGAGACCGCGAGCCAGAAGATCGAATCCTGGACGTTCGTCTCCTCGCCGCCGGCCCCCCAACAGTGGACTTTCGTGACTACCAGCGAATCGGCGCCCAATGCCACGCCTCTCACCGATGCGAACGGCAATCCCTACCCCTGCACCGGGCAGAGCCAGGACAATAGCGGCGACGCCAATCCCAATTGCTACAACCCCCTTGTCGTGACTACCGATTGGAAAGCGGCGGACGCTTCGATCGGCGGCACGACCACTCCCGTAATCGCGAATTCACTCACCAATTCGGCCTGCTCGGCTCAGGGCGCCGTCACGAACCTTATCGTCAGTGGTTATTTGCCCTCGGGCGCCTACACAGCCGTCGCCACCGTCACTCTCGACAACGGCGCTACCATCGTCTTCACCGGAACCTCGTCAGCCAACAGCAGCCAATTCTCCGGTACCTTCGTCTCCACCGGAACCTGCATGGCCGGCGATTCCGGCACGTTTACGGCGACGCTCTTCCCCGCCGTCGCTGGCGCTTATTCCGGCTCCTTCGAATCCAGCACCGGTGGTGCCGGCGCCAGCGTCCAGATGGCCCTTGCGACCGATGATAATTTCAATGTGACCGGCACGATCGCTCCTTCCGGCGGCGCCCCGGTCTGCTTCTCAACTCTCACGATTGGAACCTCCGCCGCCGGCGCCTACGGCGCGAGCATGGCCAGCGGCGACATCCTGCAGGCCTTCGCTTCCGACACCTCCGGAAATGTGGTCGCATTTCTGATCAGCAATACCGATCAGAACGGACAAGTCCTGGCGAATGACGGCTTGTACGTGACTTACTACGGCGTCGCTGGCGCTTGCAGCGGCGTTTCCGGCACCGACGTGCCCTTTGAAAAACTTCTTGGCAATCCCTTTGGAAGGGGACCCGTGCATCCGCACGCCCCCCGGCATGCGCCTCTGCGCCCGCTGCAATTCCGCCGCTGGCAGCACGCGCATCCTCCCGTCGTTGTCCGCCCGCTGCCCCTGCCCTTGCAGCCTCGCTGGGCTTTGCCTCTGCAAATCCCCGCGTCTCAGATCTACAAGCTGCGCTAGCGCGCTCCGGTAGGATTCAAATCAGCCCGGCGATTTCCTCTCCGTGCAAACGCCGCCACGGGCGGCGCGCTCCCGTCCGCCTTTGAACCTCTCTTCTCACCTGGCTCTCGGCTCCGCGAAAATATCGAGCGCGTGCGCGAACCCCGTCGGCTTCACGTGCACCGTCCCCTGAAACGGCCGGTCGATATCCCCGATCGCCACCAGCGCCAATGACAACAGAAAGGAAAGCGAAACCACCTGAATCATGTGCAGCTTGAAATTGTCGGTGCCGAATAAGCAGGACGACAGCGTCGTGATCACTCCCCCCACAATCAGCATTACCCATAGGATCGTCGGCAGCTTCGACTGGCTTTGCAATTCGCGCAGCCGCCGCGAGTGCGACATCGCCGAAATTTGCGCCAGCATCTCGCCCTGGCTTGCTTGTTCGGAGGCGTTCGCCGGCTGTACGTGGATCGCCTCGGACCACAACTGCTGCAAGATCGGATGGCCTCCCTCGCCAAGCTGCCCGTTGTGCATCGCCGGCCATTCGCCGTTCACCATGGTGTCCGCATATTCCCGCGCGAGCGTCTGGATCTGGTCGCGCTGCGCCTCCGGAAGTCCCTCCGCGAGCCGGAACACGTTGACCAGCGAGTTGGCTTCCGCATTGGCGTTGATGTCGGCGGCGGTGAAATCCGTCCACACCGCATACAGCATGAACCCCATGATCACCGCGTACGTCGTCCCCAGTACGCTCACCTGCCACCCGATGATTTCGTTGTGCTCTCGCCGCAGCGCCGACGGCCACACGAATCGCAGCACCCACAAAAATCCCAGTGACGCCAGAACACAGAGCGCAACGATAAAGACATCGTCGAAAACAGTTAACACTCTCGTTTTCCTCCCTTTCTCGCCTGCGCGCCACCTGCTTCGGCGCAGCGCTTCATCGGGCGAGGCTCGGCCTTGCGTTTCTTTCGGGTGCGGCCTGGTGATTGTATGTCAGAGGTGAGTTTTCAGCATCCCGCTTCTCGCCCGCATCCGCGTCGGCGATCGCAAGGTGACCCTTTTCCCGATAGCGCCTGTTTCGAGCGCTGTGCGGCGGAGTCCGACAAGCCTTCGAAAGCCGTCTACAATCCCGCCCTCACGCCCAATACGAACGATCCAGCGTCCGGTACTGGATCGCTTCGCTCAAGTGCTTCGCTTCGATCGAGGGCGCGCCTTCGAGGTCGGCGATTGTCCGCGACACCTTCAGGATTCGGTCGTGCGCGCGCGCCGAGAGCCCGAGCCGGTGAATCGCCGTTTCCAGCAGCTTTTCCCCGTCCGCGGCTATCGCGCAATATTTGCGCAGCAGCCGCGGCGGCATCTGCGAATTCGCGAACACGCCCTTTTCGCCCCGGAATCGTTCGAGCTGCACCTCGCGCGCCCGGATCACTCGCTCGCGAATTTTCTCCGACGCTTCGATCTCCGCGTCGCCTCGCAGCTCCTTGTACTTCACCGCCGGAACCTCCACGTGAATGTCAATGCGGTCGAGCAGCGGCCCCGATATTTTGGCCACGTAGCGCTGAATCTGCGTCGGCGAACAGTGGCACTCCCGCGTCGGATCGCCGAAAAATCCGCACGGGCACGGATTCATCGCCGCCGCCAGCATGAACCGCGAGGGAAAGCTCACCGAAAGCGCCGCCCGCGCGATCGTCACGCATCCGTCCTCCAGCGGCTGTCGCATCACCTCCAGCACGTTCCTCTGGAATTCCGGCAGCTCGTCTAAAAACAGCACGCCGTTGTGCCCCAGCGACACTTCTCCGGGGCGCGGAATTGCTCCCCCGCCGATCAGCCCCGCGTCGCTGATCGTATGGTGCGGCGAACGAAACGGCCGCGTGCCCACCAGCCCTCGCGAATCTTCCAGCAATCCGGCCACGCTGTGAATCCGCGTCGTCTCGATGGCTTCCTCGAGCGACATCGCCGGCAAAATCGTTGGGATGCGTTTCGCCAGCATCGTCTTCCCCGCTCCCGGCGGCCCCAGAAACAGGATGTTGTGGCTTCCCGCGCACGCCACTTCCAGCGCCCGCTTCGCCGACATCTGCCCCCGCACATCGCGCAGGTCCACCGCATACTGGCTCGCGTCCTGCAGCATTTGCGCCGTATCCACCGCCACCGGCTGGAACGATTCCGGCGCGTTCATCAGGTCCACGGCTTGCGGCAGCGATTTCACCGCGAACACTCGGATCCCCTGCACCACCGCGGCTTCGCGCGCGTTCGCCTCCGGCACCACCACGTTTTCGATTCCCCGCTCGCGCGCCGCCAGCGCCGCCGAAAGCGCCCCGCGAACCGAACGTACGCTGCCGTCGAGTGAAAGCTCTCCCAAAAAAAGATGCGAGTCGAGTATTTTCCCGAAGAACTGTCCCTGGCATCCCAGCAGTCCCAGCGCCATGGGCAGATCGAATGCCGAGCCTTCTTTGCGGATGTCCGCGGGAGCCAGGTTGATGGTGATCGTTTTTCCGTACGGATAATCGAAGCCGCAATTGCGCAGCGCCGATTTCACCCGTTCCCGGCTTTCTTTCACCGCCACGTCGGGCAGCCCCACCACGTTGAAAATTCCCTGCTCGCCCGGCCCGATGTCCACCTCGACTTCGACTACGTAGGCGTCAATCCCGAATACGGCGGCGCTGAAGGTCTTGAAGAGCATGGTGTGGGAGGCGGGTACCCTCGCGGCCGCAAGACTAACCCAATTCAGAACGTGACGCCAGCGATACGGGGGGACAGGTCGTGTATGATACCGCCTCGATGTCCTTCGCGATCCCATACCCGGCGAACGCGGCTTTCATGCTCTTTCTCGCCCTGGCAACTCCATCCGCCGCGGCGATCTTCTCCCCGCAACAGCAAACGCCCGCCCTGGAACACAACCGCGCCGTCGAATTGAACAATCAAGGTCTCGCCCTCTATGGCCAGGGAAAAGTCGACGACGCGATCTTGATGTACCGCCAGGCGTTGGCTATCGATCCATCGTTTGAGGAAGCCCTCAGCAATCTCGGCGTCGCTCTCGACTCCCAGGGACGCGACGACGAAGCCGTCGCCGATTTCGACACCGCTTTGAAACTCGCCCCCACCGACGCCGTCGCCGCCAGCAATCGCGGCATGGCTCTCTACCACCAGCGAAAATATTCCGACGCGATCGACGCCTACAAGCTCGCCATCCAGATTCACCCCAATCTCCCTCAGGCCTACAACGGAATGGGCGCGGCTCTGTTTGCCGAAGGGCGCGTGGACGACGCCGTGGCCGCCTACCACCAGGCCCTCGCTCTCTCTCCCAAATATGCCGACGCGCTCAATAATCTCGGCGCCGCCTTGAATGCCCAGCAGAAGTGGGACGATGCCGCGGGTGTCTTCGAGCGCGCCCTCGCTCTCGAACCCAAATCCGCCGACATTCGCGCCAACTACGCCGTGGCTCTTGCCGGTGCCGGCCGCGACGACGACGCCATCGCCGTTTATCGCGAAGTCGTCGCCGCTAAACCCGCCGATGCCGCCGCCTGGTCCGCCCTCGGCCAGTTGCAGTACAAGCAGAATCAGATGGCCGGCGCCGCCGAAAGCCTGCAGAAAAGCCTGGACCTCAATCCCAGGCAGCCCGAGGCCGAATTTCACCTCGCCGGCGCTTTCCAATCTCAGGGGAAATTGCCGGAGGCGCTCGCGGCCTATCAGCGCGGCCTCGCTCTCGACCCCGCCAATCCTCACGCGCTCTATAACCTCGGCAACGCCTACATGGCCATGAACAATCCGCGCGATGCCGAGGCGCAATATCGCAAGGCCGTCGCCGCTCTGCCCGATTTTCCCGAAGCGGAGCTCGCTCTCGGCGCCGCTCAGGCGTCCGCTGGTGAGCTCGACGCCGCCGAAGCGACCCTCCGCAATTTGGCCGCTCGGCATCCCGAGAATCCCGACGCCCAATTCAATCTCGGCAACGTTCTCTTCAACAAAGGCCGCTGGGCGCCCGCCGCGGACGCCTATCGCGCCTCCATCCGCCTCCGCCCGGATTTCGCTCACGCTCACTACAATCTCGGCATGACCCTCCTGCGCCTCAACGACGCCAAAACGGCGGCTCAGGAATTTCAAGCCGCAAACCGCCTCGACCCGTCCCTCAAGCCGCCGCAGTAGCTTTCTTCCCCGCTCAGCGCTGTCCCGCGAAACGCCCTTGCCGACTCCGCTTTACACCGGCCGTCGCGGGCCTTATCCTGATGCCCGGAACGAACTCCACCCCTTCTTCGTGTGCGGAGGCGCTATGGTGATTCTTCTGATTCTTCTCGCGGTTCTGGTGGTCGTGGCGCTTCTGGCCATCGGAACCTACAACGGCCTGGTCCAGTTGCGCGTGCAATGCGACAACGCCTGGTCCGACATTGACGTCCAGCTCAAGCGCCGCTACGACCTGATCCCCAACCTCGTCGAGACCGTCAAGGGCTACGCCGGCCACGAGAAATCCACTCTCGAAGGCGTCATCGCCGCGCGCAATCAAGCCATTTCCGCCACCGGCCCGGCGGACAAAGGGGCCGCCGAAGGCGTTCTCGCCGGCGCTCTCCGCCAGGTCTTTGCCCTCGCCGAAGCCTATCCCCAGTTGCGCGCCGTCGAGAGCTTCAACCAGCTCCAGCAGACCCTCAATCAAATTGAAGACAGCGTGCAGAACGCGCGCCGCTACTACAACGCCGTCGTCCGCGACTTCAACACCAAAATCGCCCAGTTCCCCTCGAACATCATCGCCGGCATGTTCAATTTCAAGGCCCGCGAATTTTTCGAGATCAGCGCGCCGGCCGAACGCGAAGTGCCCAAGGTCAGCTTCGGCAGCGCTTCCTAGAGCTGCGCGCGGCTCAAACACATGCCCTCCATCCGCCGCCCTTCGAATTCCAGGCTCCGCTCCTCTCTTCCCGGTGCGAAGCGGCCCGCCCCCTGGCGCGCCACATTCGCCGCCGCCTTCATTGTTCTCCTCCTCGGAATCTGTCTCGCCGCCTCTCCCGCCTCGGCTCGCCAGCTGGTGATCCGCGATTTCACCGCCCAGGTGACCGTAAATACGAACGGCACGATCGAAGTCACCGAAGTGATCGAAGCTCAATTCACCGGAAAATGGAACGGCATCTATCGCACCATCCCTGTCCAATACACCGGCCCTGCCGGGTTGAATTACGACTTGCTCCTCGTTCCCGTTTCCGCCACCGACGACGCCGGCAACAGCTTGAAATACCAGCAAAGCCGCCAGGGACGCAGCGTGCAATTCAAGATCTGGGTGCCTGGCGCGGAAGATGCGACGCGCACCATTATTTTTCGCTACCGCGTTCGCAACGCCATCCGCTTCTTCCCCGATCACGACGAGCTCTATTGGAACGTCACCGGCAACCAGTGGGATGTCCCCATCGAAGCCGCCAGCGCCCACATCGAGTTGCCTCCCGGCGTCACCGGCCTGCGCGCCACCGCCTACACTGGAACGTTCGGCTCGCGCGAGCAAAACGCGCAAGTCACCGTGCGCGGAAACTCCGTCGAAGTCGTCTCCTCGCAGCCGCTCGTTTTCCACGAGGGGTTGACCGCCGTCGCTGGATGGGACAAAGGCTTCGTTCACCAGCCCAGCGTTCTTTCCAACATCCTCTTTTATCTCTTCAGCAACTGGCCGCTCTTTCTTCCCCTGCCAGCTTTCGCCATCATGTTCTGGCTCTGGTGGACGCGCGGCCGCGATCCCGAGCGCGACGTCATCACCGTGCAGTACGACCCTCCCGACAATTTGTCTCCCGGCGAATGCGGCACCCTCGTCGACGACGAAGCCTCCATGCGTGACATCACCGCCACTCTCGTCGACCTCGCCGTCAAAGGCTACTTGACCATCGAGCAGAAGGACGAAAGCAAGATGCTCGGCCTCATGCACGACAAGGATTACGTCTTCCACCTCAAGAAGTCGCCCGCCGAATGGGCCTCCGCCCGCCCCCACGAACAGAAAATGCTCTCCGCTCTGTTTGACGCCGGCGCGAACACCGATGTCACGCTCTCATCCTTGCAGAATCAGTTTTATCGAAATCTCCCGGCCATCCGCGACCGCATCTTCGACGCCCTCGTGACCGACGGCTATTACCTGCACCGGCCCGATACGGTGCGGCAGGGCTATGTCGGCGGCGGGATCCTCATCGGCGTCATGATCGTTTTCGTCGGCAACTGGCTCTCCAATTTTCTGCACACCTCGCAATCCGCCTGGTTCGTCTCTGGAATCTTGACCGCCGCCGTTATCTGCGTCTTCGGATATTTCATGCCCGCGCGCACGATTTCCGGCGCGAAGGCTTACGCAAAGGTTCTTGGCTTCGAGGATTTTCTCAGCCGCGTTGAAAAGGACCGCATCGCCCGCATGGAAAACGCACCGCAGCTCTTCGAAAAATTTCTTCCCTACGCCATGGCTCTCCACGTCGAGAAAAAATGGGTCCAGGCCTTCCAGGGCATTGCCATGCAACCCCCGCAATGGTTTCAGGGCGCCTACGCCGGGCCGTTTCAGGCCTACCTCCTCGTCGCCGACCTCAACATCATGTCCTCCATGGCGGGAACCACCCTCGCCTCCGCTCCGCGCAGCGTCGGAGCCGGTGGCTCCGGTTTTGGCGGCGGTGGAATGTCCGGCGGAGGCTTCGGCGGCGGTGGCGGCGGCGGCTTCTGAAACTGCGCTCCTAGTAAATTCCCGGAAGAAACGCCGGCACGCGCCGCGCGTAGGCGTCGAATTCCTCTCGGAATGCCTGCCGCAGGAGTTTCTCTTCCGTGCGCACGCGAATCGCCGTTCCGGCCAGGAAAATGACGAGCGACGGAACCACTCCCTGCCACTGGCTGAATGCCAGATCCGTCGCCAGCAGCGTCCCGAACATCGCCAGATAAATCGGATTGCGCACCACGGCGTACGGGCCCCGCTGGATCAGCTCGTGCCCCTCAATCACCCGCGCCACCAGCGCCCATTGCCGGTCGAGCGCCCGCGCCGCGGCCAGCGCGAACCCCACCGAACCCGCCGCCAGAACAATCGTCAGCAGCGAAACGGCAATCTCCGCCGCGCGCGGCATGGCGAAAATCGGCGTGAACATCTGCCGCGAAATTGCGCAGCTTCCCGCGTACGCCACGATCTGCAGCGCGAATCCCGCGTGCGATTTCACCTCGCGCACCCGGTGCGACTCTTCCGCGCGCGATTTCCCCACCAGAAACACGACGCCGTACCCGAGCCAGCTCAGAAACACAATTGCCGCCGCCAGCTCCGCCCAAAAATTTCTAACGATTGGCAGGAAGATTCCCATCGCTTGCGCGCCCTGGTCGCCTTCTATTTCTCGCCCGCGGCCAGCTCCACGCACACGGCCACGCCCTCGGCCGCCTGCGCCACTTCCGCGAGATCGGGAAACGTGGGCGCAATCCGGATCGTGCGGTCCTCCGGATCATTCCCGTGCGGAAACGGCGCCCCCGCTGGAGTGAGTTCGATCCCCGCCTCTTTCGCAAGCTCCACCACGCGCCGCGCGCACCCCTTCGGCACTTGAAGCGTGATGAAGTAGCCGCCTTTCGGCCGCGTCCAGCTGACGTCCCTCACCCGCCCCAGCCTCGCCTCGAACACTTCGAGCACCTTCTCGAATTTCGGCGCAATCAGCGCCCGGTGCTTCTCCATCAGCCTCGCGATTCCTTCTTCGTTCTTCAAGAATCGCACGTGCCGCAATTGATTGACCTTGTCCGGGCCGATCGTTCGCGGCGTCATCCGCGCCAGCAGCCATTTCACGTTGTCCTTCGACGCGGCAAACAGCGCCAGCCCGCTTCCCGCCATCGTAATCTTCGAAGTCGACGCGAAAACGAAAGCTCGGTTCGCATGTCCGTGCCGCGCCGTCAGCTCCAGGATGTTCGCAATCTCGATTCGCTCGCTGGTCAGGTGATGCACCGCGTACGCGTTGTCCCACAGCAGACGGAAATCCGGCGCCGCTGTTTTCATCGCCGCCAGCCGCTCGATCGCCTCATTCGAGTACACCGTCCCCGTGGGATTGCTGTATTTCGGCATGCACCACATGCCCTTGATCGTCGCGTCCTTCGCCGCCAGCCTCTCGGCTTCTCCCATGTCCGGGCCGTCCTCGCCGAGCGCCACCGGAATCATCCGGATTCCGTACGTCTCGCAAATCGTGAAATGGCGGTCGTACCCGGGCACGGGGCACAAAAAGGAAATCTCCCGCTCCCGCGACCACGGCGCCGCGCTGTCGCACGTCCCCTTCAGCAGCGCGTACGTGATCGCGTCGTGCATTAGCGCCAGGCTCGAATTGTTCGCCACCACCACTTGCTCCGCCGGCGCACCCAATATCCCCGCGAACAGCCGCCGCGCTTCCGCGATCCCTTGAATCGCTCCGTAGTTGCGGCAGTCCGTCGCGCCTTCCGCCATATAATCCGCCGCGCCCGGCAGCGTCAGCAGTTCCGCGCTCAAATCCAGTTGCGCCGCCGAGGGCTTGCCCCGCGTCAAATTCAGCTTCAGCCCCTTCGCTTTCAGCGCTTCATAGCCTTCGCGGGCCTGTGCCCCCGTCAGGGCTCCGGCGACGCCGCCGCTTGGTGCGACCTCTCTCATCGTGAACGATTCCTTTGCTGATTTTTTTCGGCCGCGCACACTCCCGCCAGGCTGGTCGAGCGTGGCGCGCATCTCTATTATGGAGTCTTACAGCTCTTTGCGGAAAGCTTTCTGCGTCTTGATCTGGCGGTATCCGTGGCGCTCGTAAAATTCATGCGCCCGTTCGCGGATCACGTTGCTCCGCAATCCCACGGCGCGGCATCCCTTCTCCCGCGCCCATTCCTCCACGCAATCCAGCAATCGCTTCCCTGTTCCCTGCGACCTCGCCGCTTCGTCCACCACCAGCCCGCTCAATTCCACACGCGCGTCCGCTTCCACCGTCCGGTTCACGTACACGCCCGCAAACCCGACGATTTTCCCCCCGGCGTCTTCCGCCACAAACACGGCGTGGTCCGCCGACCCGCGCATTCCCTCGAGCCGCTTGGCCACATCCCCGGGCGTCGAGGGATATGTCAACTGCCCCGCCAGCTCCGCCAGCCGCGCCGCATCCGATTCGCGCGCGAGCCGCACGCCGGCCGTCCGCGCTCTTCCCGTTTCGCTCATCTGCGCGCTTCCCTGGCGTTCCGTCGCCTCACCGCAGCGCTTTTCTGAGGATGGCGATTTGCCCGGCGTGGTAGAGGTCGTGTTGGACAAGCCCGTGGAGCATCACGTAGCGCGTGTATTTCTGGCCCTGCGGCGTTTCGCCGAGCTCCGCTTCCTTCAATTTCTCCGCGTCCGTGCGAAGACGCTGCCGCGATTCATCCAGATGCTGCAGCGCCCGTTTCCACGAAACTTCCGTCACGTCCCACACGGGCGGCCAGTCCATTTCCGGCGTCACTTCCACGGTTTCCCCGGCTAATTCTCTCCGCACAATCTGGTGCCACGCCGTCACGTGGTTTACCAGTTCCCAGATCGAATGCGCTCCGGCCACGCTATGGTTCGCCGCTTCGTGCGCCGTGGTTCCCTCCAGCAAATCCCGCAAGCACGGTCCGTGCCAGGCCTCTCCGCGAAACGCCCGGTCGAACTGATCCAGAATTCTCACCACTTCGCTCATCGCCAGCCCCTCGCAAAAAGCCTATCGCCGCCCCCGGCCCCGCGCAATACAACATTTGGATTACCCGCTCGCCCTTTTGGACGCACGCCTCAAAAAGTTTTTTCCGAGTCGAGCAAAATCGTCACCGGCCCGTCGTTCACCAGCTCCACTTCCATGTGCGCCTGAAACACGCCCGTTTCCACCCGCACCCCCAGCGCCCGCGCCTCCCGCACGAATTCTTCGTACAGCGCTTTTCCCAGCTCCGGCGGCGCCGCCTGAATGAAGCTCGGCCGCCTTTGCCCCCGCGCGTCGCCGTAGAGCGTGAACTGCGATATCGCCAGCACGCTTCCGCCCGTATCCGCGAGCGACCGGTTCATCTTCCCCGCTTCATCGTTGAAAATCCTCAGCTTCACGACCTTCTCCGCCATCGCCGCCGCCGTTGCCGCCGTATCCTCTCGCCCCACGGCCACCAGCGCCACCACGCCCGCGCCGATTTCCCCTGTGACGCGCCCTTCCACCCTCACGCTCGCCCGCGTCACCCTTTGCAGCACCGTTCGCATCCTCTCTCCCCGCTCCCATCTCTCCGTGCACGATTGTATGCGCCGGCCGGGCCTCCGGCAATCGCACCCCGGTCTCCTTATTACCCCGCATCCCCGCATTTCCCTTGCATCCCCACCTGTGCTAGAAACGTCTCGCGGCCCGCCCCGGCATTTCGCCGCTTTGCAAAGGCCCGTCCCTTGAAACTCGCTCTGATCGGCACGCACGGCGTCGGCAAGACAACTCTCGCCTTCGAAATCTGCTCGCTTCTCAAGAAAGCCGCCTACAACGTCGAGCTCGTCACCGAAGTCGCCCGCCAGTCGCCCTTCCCCGTCAACGCCGCCACCACGCTCGAAGGCCAGCTCTGGATTCTCCACGCGCAAATCGCCGCCGAGCTCGACGCCGCCCGCCGCGCTCCCCACGTCATCTGCGACCGCGCCGTCCTCGACAACTATTGCTACCTCGTCAACAAATTCGGCCGCCAGCCCCAGCTCGAATCCTGGCTCGCCTGGTGGATGCGCACCTATTCGCTCCTCGTCGGCGTCCCGCCTCTCGAAAACGGCATCCAGCCCGACGGTTTCCGCAGCGAAGACCGCCACTTCCAGCTCCGCATCCACGCGCTCCTTCAAGAGCTGCTCGCCGCCGAACCGTTCTCCGATTTGCGCGACCGCGTCGTCTGGCTCGAATCGCGCGACCGCCCCGTCTGGGCCAAGCGCATTTTCGCCGCGTGCGTTCCGCTTCTCCGCGCGCCCGCTGCCGCCGAAGAATCCGCCGCAGCCGAATCCGCGCGCGACGCCGCCGGCCGCTAGCGCCATGCCGCGAAATCAAAAGCGCCAACCGAATCGCGGCTTCGTCAGGGCACGGCTTCAGCCGTGCCGTCAAGTAACGGATCAAATGCGGCTTTAGCCGCTGAGGTTGGCTAAGTTGTGGTCGCGGACAGCACTTTCAGCTGCGCGATGAAGAGCTTTGTAGGCCGCAATCCGTTGCATTTGCGCTGAACCTTCGGTCCATGTGAGCTCTGTAGGCCGCAGGCTTTGCTTCTGAATCGAGCGCTCAACCAGGGGCAAGCTCTGTAGGCCGCGGTTTTAACCGCGGCAAAAAAGCGGCCAATTGAAAAGGGGCTTTAGCCCCTGAAGTCCAGGACCCGCATTCTAAAAGATCCACCGGTCCTCAAATTCATCCATGACCTCTTCGACCAATCCCGCGCCGCCCTCGACTCGCTGGCTCACCCGCGGCGTCCTCGGCATCGGCCTTGCCAGCCTCTTCTCCGATTGGGGCCACGAAGCCGCCACCGCCATTCTTCCCGCCTTTCTCGCCAGCCTCGGCGCCCCCGCCGTCGCTCTCGGCATCATCGAAGGCATTTCCGACGCGCTCTCGAGTTTCGCCAAGCTCGCCGGCGGCTGGATCGCCGACCATCCTCCCTGGCGCAAGCCCACCGGTATCCTCGGCTATTTCGCCACCGGCCTTTCGACTTTCGCTTACGCCTTCGCGCAATCCTGGCCCGCGGTTCTGTTCCTCCGCGCGCTCGGTTGGATGGGTCGCGGCAGCCGCGGCCCTTCTCGCGACACGCTTCTCGCCGACGCCGTCCCTCCGGGAAAGGAGGGCCGCGCCTTCGGCTTCGAACGCGCCATGGACACGATCGGCGCCGTCGCCGGGCCCCTCTGCGCCACCGCGCTCATCGCCACCCTCGGACTCCGCGGCGTTCTCCGCTGGACCGTCCTGCCCGGCTGCCTCGCGGCTTTCGCGTTCGCCTTTCTCGCGCCGGCCGCAAAACGGATGCACGGCCGCCACGCCCCGAGCTTCGCTTCGAGTTTCCGCCAGCTTCCCTCTCGCTTCTGGCGCTTTCTTGCCGGCGTCTTCACCCACGGCATCGGCGCGTTTGCTCCGACGCTTCTCATCCTCCGCGCCGGCCAAATCCTCACGCCTCGCGTCGGCCTCGCCCGCGCCGCCACTCTTTCCGTCGCCCTCTACACGCTCCACAATTTCGTCAGCGCCCTCGCCTCTTATCCCGCCGGCGCCCTCGGCGACCGCATCGGCAAGCGCGGCCTTCTGATTCTCGGCTACCTGATCGCCGCCTTCGCCTACGCCGGTTTCATCTTCGAGCCGCCCACCTTGCCCGTTCTCGCCGTTCTCTTCGCCCTCGCCGGCGCGCACGACGGCGTCCAGCAATCGCTCGAAAAATCTCTCGCGGCCGAGCTTCTGCCCGTCCAAGCTCGCGGCATGGGTTTTGGAATGCTCGCCACTCTGAATGGCGTCGGAGATCTGGTCTCGAGCGTGGCCGTCGGCGCTCTCTGGTCCGCCGTCAGCCCCGCCGCCGGCTTCCTCTTCGCCGGAACCTTCACTTTCGCCGGCGCCCTCCTGCTCTTCCTCTGGCGCTGACCTCCGCCGTCGCCTGGCTCATCCCGAATACGCTCTCCTCCTTCAATTCCCGGCCCCCGCGCCCGCCCCTCTGCTTGCATCCGCCCCCCTGTTGCTTTCCCACACAAAGTGTGCCATCCTTCCTGTTGGAAACCAATATGTCCTCTTCCGGAGAGAACGCATGAAACAAAAAAAAGACGTCATGCAGGGAACGCTGGCCCTCATGATCCTCAAGACCCTCGATGTCCTCGGCCCTCTCCACGGCTACGGAATCGCCCGCCGCATCGAGCAGATCAGCCGCGACCTTCTCGCCGTCAATCAAGGCACTCTCTATCCCGTCCTTTTGAAATTGGAACAGGAAGGCGCCATCGCCTCCGAATGGGGCGCCTCGGACAATAACCGCAAGGCCCGCTTCTACCGGCTCACAAAAGACGGACGCAAGCTGCTTCATGCCGAGACCCGCAATTGGGAACAAACAGCCGCCATCATCGGCCGCTTCTTCGAAGTGAAAGCTGGTGATTTGCCATGAGCTCTTGGAAGCGCTTCCTCGCCCGCCTCGCGAACTTCCTCGCCCCGCCGCAAAAGGACGAACGCCTGAACGAGGAAATTGACCAGCATATCGCTCTCCAGACCGCCGAATTTCTTCGCGCCGGCATCCCCCCCGCCGAGGCCCGCCGCCAGGCCCTCCTCAAATTCGGCGCGGTCGAGGCCATCAAGGAAGATTATCGCGCCGAGCGTGGCCTTCTCTCCCTTGACACTCTGCTTCAGGATCTGCGCTTCGCTCTTCGCATGTTGCGCAAATCTCCGGGCTTCACCGCCGTCGTCATCCTCACTCTCGCCCTCGCGATCGGCGCCAACTCGGCGATTTTTTCCTTCGTCTACGGTGTCCTCCTCGCCCCGCTTCCCTATCGCAACGCCTCCAGGCTCGTCGTCCTCAATGAAACGACTCCCAGGGTTGGCCTCGTCAGCGTTTCCTATCCCAACTTTCTCGACTGGCGCGCCCAAAGCCGCTCTTTCTCCCAAATGGCCTATGTCGAGCAAATGAGTTTCAACCTGGCGGGCCCTGGCGTCAGCCGGCCGGAGAACATTCAGGGCGACAGCGTTTCGCCGGATTTTCTCTCCCTGATCGGCGTCCGTCCCTTTCTGGGCCGCGATTTCCAGCCCTCGGAAGCCCAGCCCGGCGCTCCCCGCGTTTTGCTCCTCAGCCACCGCCTTTGGGAGTCGCACTTCGCCGCGGACCCCAACGTCGTCGGCCGCTCGATCACCCTCGATGGAAATGTTTTTGTGATTGTCGGCGTGTTGCCGCCCGATTACCGCTCTCTCGACAAGATGGATGTCATGCTCCCCATCGGTGTCTGGGCCACGAACAATCCGAATGCCGCGTCCCGAAGCGATCGCGGCGATAGCACCGTCGTCGGTCTACTCGCTCCGGGCTGCTCTTTCGCGCAGGCCCGCGCTGAAATGCAAGGGATCGCCGCCCGCTTGGCCAAGGAGTATCCCGCGGCCAATGACCAGTTCGGCGTCCGCCTCCGCCCGATTCGCGGCGCTTTCGTCGGCAATCTGCAAACCGAAATTCTGGTCCTCTTCGCCGCCGTCCTTTTTGTCCTGCTGATCGCCAGCGCCAACGTTGCAAACCTGTTCCTCGTTCGCGGCGCTGCCCGCGGCAAGGAAATTGCCCTCCGCATCGCAGTCGGAGCCAGCCGCTCGCGCATCGTCCGCCAGCTCCTGACGGAAAGCTTTGTCCTCGCATTTCTCGGAGGAGCGTTGGGACTTGCCTTCGCCCTTGGCGGAATTCGCCTCATTACCCGCCTGATGCCGCACGATGTCCTTGCCGGCGCCACCATCGCTCTGAATGGCGCCGTGCTCCTCTTCACGGCCGGTGTTGTGCTCCTCGCCGCTTTGGTCTTCGGCATCGTCCCCGCGTTGCATTCCGCAAAGTGGGATGTGCAGGCGGAACTCAAGGAGGGAGGCAGAACGGTCGGCGCCGGCGCTTCGCAGAACCGCCTGCGTGCCATCCTCGCCGTCGCGGAAATTTCGCTCGCCCTGGTTCTTCTGGCTGGCGCGGGCCTGATGCTCCGGAGTCTCTACCGGCTCATCAACGTGGATCCCGGCTTCCAGCCGCATCGCGTCCTGACCATGGAAATGTATCTGAGTTCCGAGCGTTACTCCCGCGACCCTGCCGTTCTTAGTTTTTGGAGCCAGGTGCTCGACGGTGTGCGCGCTCTCCCCGGCGTCGAAAGCGCCGCCCTGGGAACCAATCTCCCCCTGACGGAAAGTCATGGCCGCACCGACATCACCATCGAAGGCATGGCTCTGCCAAAACCCGGCAGTTTTCCCCATCCCGATGTCCACACCATCACTCCCGGCTATGTTCGCACTCTCGGAATGGTGCTTCAGCGCGGCAGGGCATTCACCGAGGACGATAACGCTTCCGCTCCGCTCGTCGCCCTGGTCAATGAAAAACTCGCGCGCCAGTATTGGCCCAGCCAGGATCCCATCGGCAAACGGTTCATGTGGGGCCGCTTCGACCCTTCTTCCCCGAACCCGCCCAAATGGGTCACCGTTGTCGGCGTCGTTGACGACACGAAAATGTACGGTTTGGCGAACCCCTCGCGCCTCGAAGTGTATGACCCTCTGTCGCAGGACGTGAACCGCGACATGGATCTGGTCGTCAAATCGCGCCTCGATTCATCCTCGCTCACCGCCGAAATCCGCGGCGTCGTGGCCTCCGTGGACAAAGACGAGCCGATCTTCGCCATCGCCACCATGAATGAGATTCTCAGCGACGATGTCGCCTCCCCGCGCCTCACCTTGCTCCTCTTGGGTCTCTTCAGCGCTCTCGCCCTGATCCTCGCCGCCCTCGGAATCTACGGCGTGATTTCCTATTCCGTCGCCCAGCGCACCCACGAAATCGGCGTTCGCCTGACGCTCGGAGCGCAGCCCGTTGATGTACTTCGAATGGTCCTCAGCCAGGGAGGAAAAATCGCGCTCGCGGGAATCGTCGTTGGAATTGTGGCTGCCTTCGTGCTTACTCGCCTGATGTCCAGCCTTCTGTTTTCCGTCAGCGCCGGCGACCCTGCGACGTTTGCCGCCGTCGCCGCTCTTCTTGCTCTGGTCGCGGTCTTTGCCTGCTACCTACCCGCTCGCCGCGCCATGCGCGTTGATCCCATGGTCGCGCTGCGTTACGAGTAGCCCCGCGGCTCGCCTGTCCACAACAAAAAAGGCCCCGCACGGCTTGCCGCCGCGCGGGGCCTCGCAATTTCGCGAACTTCGATTCGGCTTCAGTCGGCCCAGGCCAGATAGCCCGGAACCACCAGGTTCAATAGCGGAATAATCATCAACACGCCCCACCAGCTCGGTTTCCCGCGTGCCTCCGCTACTCCCATCCACACAACAATCGCCATGATGATGTTCACCAGCGGGAGCAGAAACAGAAGGATCCACCAGACCGGCTTCTTGGCGATGTTCAGCATCAGCACGATGTTGGCGATCGGAATCCACGCCAGCCATCCGTTTGTCGTTCTCGTTTTCTCAGCGATCGTTTGCAGCGCCAGCGAAACGTAAATGTATACCGCCGCGATACACAACAGGACAAACCCGATAGTCATTCCAGCCGGAATCAGCCCATGGTCGCCCATACCAGTGCCTCCTCTCGCAGCCGATTAGACGTTGTGGAGCCGTGGCGGCCCCTTTCTTTGAATCATCTCCTATCTGGCCCCGCTTTTCACAAATCGCGGGCCCGATTATTCAATGTGGTAAACATCCGCCGGAATCGGCTTCGCTCTCCGTTCGCCGCCGCCGGACGCTGGCCCTTCGTTCTTGCCGCGCGCTCTGCGTGTCACCGCCTCCTCAATTCTTGCTGCGAATCCGGCGCCGCCTCGGCGCTCTCTGGCACCGCGGACAAAAATGGCTGCTCCGCCCCGCCACTATCGCCCGGTGAATCGTCGCGCCGCACCGAAAACATTTCTTCCCCTCGCGCTGGTACACGCGATGCCGCAGCTGAAATTCTCCCCGCGCTCCCTCCGCGTCCACGTAATCCGACACCGACGATCCACGCAGCCGGATCGCCTCCCGCAGCGTCGCTTGCAGCGCCCCGTAGAGCCGCCGCATCTCCTCCCGCCCCAGCGAATTCCCCGTCCGCATCGGATGGATTTTCGCCCGCCACAAACTCTCGTCTGCGTAAATGTTCCCCACTCCGCGCAGCACGTGCTGGTCCAGCAGCAGCGCCTTCACCCGCGCATGGCGCCCGCCGATTCTCTCCGAAAATTCTCGTTCGCTCGCTTCCAGCGGATCGAGTCCCAGCGCCCCCAGCGCCCGCTCCCGCCCTCCGTTCCGCAGCAACTCCATCCGCCCGAACCTGCGAACGTCCGTGTAGCGCATCTCGCGCCCGTCATCCAGCGCGAAGAACGCATGCGTGTGCGGCGCCACGGGCGCTCCCGCCGCCGCGATGGTCAATTGACCCGTCATCCCCAGATGAACCAGCAGCGCATCCTTTTCTTCCGCTCCCTTCGTCGCCTTTTCCTCCGCTACCGCTTCGCATTCCACCAGCAAAAATTTCCCGAATCGCCGCACTCCCCCGATTCGCTGCCCGCGCAAATGCTCCTCGATCGCCGCCGGATTCACCACGAAATCCGTCTTGCCGAATCGCACCTCCACGATCCGGCGCCCCGGCAACTGCGCCTGCAAACCCCTCGCCACCGTTTCGACTTCGGGAAGTTCCGGCATGTTCCTCGATCAGTGCGTCGGGTTCGACGCGGTGAACGGCGAGCAGCACGGCTGCTCCACCGGCTGAAACTCCATCAGCTCCACGCGCGTTCCGTCCGGGTCGAACAGGTTCGCCTGCCATTTCCCGTCCCGCCCCATCAGCGGGCCGTTGTGCTGCGCGCTCAGCCGGTTCTCCGCCGTCAGCTTCTCCACCGTCTTCTTCATATTCGCCACGCCCAGGCTGAAATGGTTCAGCACTCCCAGGTTGCGCTGCGACTCGTCCGTCGCTTGCAGCATGTATTCGAGCCAGTCCGTTCCGTCCGGCACCTGTTGCGACACCCAATCCACTTCCCCCGTGTGCATCCCTCCGAACCAGTAGGGACGGAAACCCAGGACCCCGCGGTAGAACCGGTCCTCCGCGTCTCGGTTGTGCACCCGCATCCCCACGTGGATCATGTGCCGGCTCACGGCGTCGCCGCTCAGCGTCACCCGCCACCCGTCCTTCGGCGCCTGCACGAATTCCACCGGATTGCCTTCGGGATCCTTCGTGTAGAACCACCGGCTCCCGTCCGGCCCGTGTTCCACGCGCTCCGGCACGATATATCCGCTCTTCTCCAAATAGCGCCTCATCCGCTCCGCGTCCGCCGTCTCATATCCAAGATGGTCCAGGCGGTTCGTTCCCGCCTTCGCCGGTAGCGGCAGCACTTCCACAAACTGAATCGCGCTCACGTAGTACCGCGCGCCCGATGGATTTTCCGGGTCGTCTCCGCGCGTTAATCCCAGCATGTTCACGTAAAAATGCCTCGAGGCGGCCTCGTTGCTCGTGTAAACCGCGATGTTCGACACGCCCGTGATCGCGGGTCGGCCCGCATCCTTTCCTTCCTTCGCGCCTGTTGCTCCGGCAAGCCCCGCAAGCGCCATCGCCGCGCCCAAGAGGATCGCCGCGCCTTTCTTCCCCCGCCTCGCCATGTCACCTCCTCGCCTCAAATGTCTCTCGCGCCGGCCCGCTCGATTTTATCCCTTCGGGACCAGCGCCAGAATTCGCACCGGCCCGCCCGAGCCGCCTTCCAGCTTGATGGGCGCCGCAATCACGAACGCTCCCGTCGCCGGGAGCTTGTCGAGGTTCGCCACGTTTTCCAGCTGGAAAACTCCCGCCGGCAAATCCACGCGGTGGACTTCGAAATTTTTCGACGGGCCGTAGTCGATGCTCAGCGTGTCGATTCCGACCGCGTCCACCCCGCGCGAAATCAGCAGCTTCGCGGCCTCCACCGAATAGCCCGGAAAGTGCATCACTCCGTTCGCGTCCATGTTCCGGTAGCGCGTTTCGTCGGGCCTGCCCACCGTGGCGGGCCAGCGCTCGGCCCACCCCGTCCGCAGGAACACCATCGCTCCCGCCGGTATCCGCCCGTTCACCTTCTCCCATTCCATCACGCGCTCCGCCGTCAGCCGGTAATCCGCGTTTTTCTCCACCTCGTCCCGAACGTCGATCACCACGGCCGGCCCAAACAGCCGCCGCGCCGGAATCTCGTCAACCGTCATCTTTCCCGGAGGGAAATGCGCTGGTGCGTCCAGATGAGTTTCGTAGTGCTCCAGCATGCAGAAGCTTCGCGCGAAATATCCGTCTTTTTCCGGCGTCGCGATCACTTTCGCCGTAAACGGATGGTCGTCGCCCGGCCACGCCGGCGAATGATCGTTGATTGCGTAGCTCAGATCCACCACCGTCGTCGTGCCTGCCGCGATTCCCGCCAGCAATGCGTCTTGCGGCGCTTTCGCGTGCGCTGCGGATTTTTGCGGACTCTGCGCCGCCGCGGTTGCCGCAAGCAGCCCCACAACTATGACAAGGTGGACGCGCATGATCTGCTCCTGAATTTCTGAATTTCAGAATGCCGCCCATGACCGTCGCGGCGGCTGCAAGGATAGCGCAGTGGAAGCGGGAAGAAAATCAGTGCGGCAGAGTTCCGCGCCGCCGACGGCGAAACGTCAGGGCAGCGGAATGCCCGGCGAGGCTACGATCCCCGCCATGCGCAGGATCTCCGAGTATTCCTCTTCGGTCAGCGGGCAAATCGTCAGCCGCGTGTTTTTCAGAAACTTGATCTTCCGCAGCGCTTTGTTTTCCCGCAACTCGGCGAGCGTCACCTGCCGCGGCAGTCGCTCCATCGCCCGCAGGTCCGTCACCAGCTTCTTTGCGTCTCGTTCGTGCGGGTCGGGATAGGGATCGCGGGTCACTTCCGCCAGCGCGTACAGCGCGTGTTCCGGCTTGCCGTGATAGAGCAGCGCGCGGTCCCCCTTGCGCACCACTTTCAGTTGCCGCAGGGCGTCCGGACGGCTACCCGCCTGCCGCCACATCTCTTTGCCTTTTACAAATAGCGTATCCCAATGATAGACGCGGGGGTCAACGGCCAATAACCAGCGCTTTGGCTTGTGGGCAGGCTGCGTCATTCGTTGCAAGTGTAGCGGGCACTATACACGTTGAAGGAAGGTACTGGGAAGAGGGAGTTGCCAAAATTTTTCAATTTTTCACGCTCGCCCGCCGGCAAATTGGCCCGCCTTTCCTCTGCCTCGCTCGCGCCCTCCCTCGTTCCCCCCGCGCGCCCACAGGCTTTCCTACCCCGCATCCACAAATACCTCATCTCCCCGGATTTCAGTGGGATAAGTCGCCACCCCCTCGCTCGCGTTCAGGCACGATTTCCCTGTCGTCACGTCAAACTGCCACCCGTGCCACGGGCACGTCACCACCGTCCCATCGAGCGAGCCTTCCCCCAGCGGCCCTCCCCGGTGCAGGCACTCCCCGCTGATCGCACAGAACCCTCCGCTCGTGTGCGCTAGCGCCACCGCCTTCTCTCCCACCCGCACCTCCCGAATCTCTCCCGCCGGTATTTCTTCCACCCGCGCCGCTCTCACAAACGCCATCGTTTCCTCCCCTCCTGTCTATTTCAAATCGATTCGTGAATTCTCGTTCTTCCCGCGCTTCTCCCGCCACCAGCGCACTCCCCGCCCGACCCGGCTATAATGGTTGCGGACCAGGGCCGCACTCCCCGCTTCCCTCCGGCCCCTTACCCCATGCCACGCGACTTCAGCGAACGCACCGGCCGAAGGCTCCACGATCCCGCCTCTCCCGGGAAAGCCAAGAAATTCGACTGGAAGCTCCTTCCCGACGTCCTCTCTCTCATCAAGCCCCGCCGCGGAGTTCTCGCCCTCGGCTTCGTCCTCATGGTCGTCAACCGCCTCTCCGGCCTCGTCCTCCCCGCCTCGACGAAATTCCTCGTCGACAACGTCTTCACCAAGCGCCAAATCCATCTCCTCGTTCCCATCGTTCTTGCCGTTCTCGCCGCCACCCTCATCCAAGGACTCAGCTCCTACTCCCTCACGCAGCTTCTCTCGAAATCCTCGCAGCGCATGATCACCGAGCTCCGCGCCAAGGTCCAAGCTCACATCGGCCGCCTTCCCGTCGCCTATTACGACGCCAACAAAACCGGCGCTCTCGTCTCGCGCATCATGTCCGACGTCGAAGGCATCCGCAATCTCATCGGCACCGGCCTCATCGAATTTGCCGGCGGCATTCTCACTTCCCTCTTCGCTCTCGCCATCCTTCTCCGCATCAACGTTCCCATGACCGCCATGGCCGTCGGCGCTCTCGCCGCCTTCGGCATCGCCATCAGTCGCGCCTTCAAGACCATTCGCCCCATCTACCGCGCCCGCACCAAAATCAACGCCGAGGTTACCGGCCGCCTCACCGAATCTCTCGCCGGCGTTCGCGTCGTCAAGGGCTATCACGCCGAGGAACGCGAGGAAAAAGTCTTTCAAGCCGGCGTCCAGCGCCTCCTCGACAACGTTCTCAAGACTCTCACCGCCACTTCGCTCATGAGCCTCGCTTCCTCCGCTCTCATGGGCATCGTCTCCGCCGCCATCATGTATTTCGGCGCTCGCCAAATTCTCTCCGGCCGCATGTCTCTCGGCACTTTCTTCACCTACATCGCCTTTCTCGCCATGCTCGTCGCTCCCGTCATGCAAATCGCCGGCATCGGCCCGCTCATCACCGAGGCTCTCGCCGGCCTCGAACGCACCCGCGAAGTCCTCAACGAAAAGCCCGAGGACGAAACTCCCGGCCGCACCCTCTCGCTCCACCGCATTCGCGGCTCCGTCCTCTTCGATCGCGTCAGCTTCTCCTACGACCCTTCCAAGCCCGTCCTTCACGACATCTCCTTCCAATCCGACCCCGGCAGCGTCACCGCGCTCGTCGGCCCGTCCGGCGCCGGCAAATCCACCATCATCGGCCTCATCGCCGCCTTTTACGTTCCCACGTCCGGCCGCGTCCTCGTTGACGCCACCGACCTCGCCCAAGTCCGCCTCGATTCCTACCGCTTGCAGCTCGGCGTCGTCCTCCAGGAAACTTTCCTTTTCGACGGCACCATCCGCGAAAACGTCGCTTTCGCCCGCCCGCACGCCTCCGAACCCGAAATCCTCGCCGCCTGCCGCATCGCCCGCGTGGACGAATTCGCCGAATCCTTCCCCGAAAAATACGACACGGTCGTCGGCGAGCGCGGCGTAAAACTTTCCGGCGGCCAGAAGCAGCGCGTCTCCATCGCCCGCGCGATTCTCGCCGACCCGCGCATCCTGATCCTCGACGAAGCCACCTCCAGCCTCGACTCCGAATCCGAAGCCCTCATCCAGGAGGGCCTGCGCTACCTCATGCGCGGCCGCACCACTTTCGTCATCGCTCACCGCCTCTCCACCGTTCGCCGCGCCGACCAGATCCTCGTCGTCGAAGCCGGCCGCATCATCGAACGCGGCACCCACTCTTCCCTCTACGCCTCCGCCGGCCGCTACTTCGATCTCTACACTCGCCAGCACGGCCTCGAATCCAATCTTTTCCTCGCTCCCGGCGAAGGCGCGGGCGAAGCGGCCGAAGCCGACTTCCCTGCTAGAAACGGCGACGCCGACCAATCCGCCCCAGCCGCGACCGCTCCCGCCTCCGACCTTTCCACCGCCATCCGCCTCATCCGCGGCCGCGAGTCTTAGCTTGCCGCGCCGTAGCCGTTCATGCAATGTAGCTTGGGACTTCAGGCCCGAGGCCCTGCCGACCTTCACGCGTGAACACCCTCGTGCCGCTTCAACCGCGGAAGCTCCCGGATGGATTTCCCAGCCTTCTTCTGCGCCACCCGCAGCTCATAAAGACTCTGCAGGTTGAGCCAGAACTCCGCGCTCGTGCCGAAGAAATGGCCCAGCCGCAGCGCCGTGTCCCCCGTAACACCCCGCGTCCCATTCAAGATTTGCGTGACGCGATTGGTCGGCACATCGAGCTTCCGCGCCAGTTCCGCCGCGCTCATATCGAGCGCCTCCAGCTCCTCGGCCAGATGTTCACCCGGATGGATAGCAGCCAATCCCATAGCGATTCTCCTTAGTGATAATCCACAATCTCCACCTTTGATGTCCCCGGCGACCCGTCCAGCCATTCGAAGCACATCCGCCACTGATCGTTGATGCGGATGCCGTACTGGCCTTTGCGGTCGCCGGCCAGCGCCTCAAATCGATTGCCGGGCAGCGCCGCCAAGTCTCGCAGCCCCGTGGCGGCCTCCAGACGGTCCAGCTTCAGCCGCGCCGCACGCTCGAATCCGGAGAATGCCTTCACCCGCTTCCCAGCGGCGAAGTCTCGGGTCCTCTTGTCCCGATAGCTGACAATCACTCGGCCAGCGTATCACTCGTTACGCGTTACGTCAAGCGTAACAAATGCCCTTGGCATGGGCACACCCGCGTGCCTGCCGTAGCGCTCCTTTTCGCGTAAGCAGGCCTGCCTGCCGTAGGCAGGCCTGCCCGCCGCAGCCCTTACCTCTTGCGTAGCTTTTTTGCGAACTTGTCCGCCGCAACGCACAGGCTTGCCCTGAGAATTCGCCAGTGACGAAGACATTCCTGCCTGCCCTCTTCGATTTTTAGGGGGTCGTGGCTTTAGCCACGACATAAGAGAATCGGCGCGCAGCGCCTACCTCTCGCGGCGCCTTTCCCGCGACTCCCCGCCTCCATGCCCGTTGACTTCATGAAGAGTGGACGCAAAGACCGCGCTCCCCAGAAACGAACGCCAAGATCATGACACCAAGCACCGCCGGCGCCGTTTCTCTCGACGTTACTCTCGCCACAAACAACGAAGTCGAATTCCGCCGCATCCCCTCCCCCCTCGAAACCTGCACAACGTAAATCCACGGCATCACGTCGCGGAAGAAAGATGCACATCACCGTACGAGTGGATTTTTGCAAAAAAGCCCAAATCAGGGGCTTTTCAGGGGTCCGGATTGCACCAGAAATGGTGCAGTCGAATTTCGCGCGGGAAGTGGGCGCGATTTCGTGCGATTTGAATTTGGACGGGATCGGATGGAAGCAGAAGACGGGGGCGAGTTGGCGCACGCTTCGCCAGGGGCGAAGAGTGCGACGCCCCTTCAACCATAGCCGAGAGAAAAGTGAATCGGGGTGGGGCAACCTGGTTCGGCGGTTTGGTCGAGGTTGCAAGAAAAATTTCCGGAGCAATCCTTCGCCATCCAATGTGTTCGGTTAGGCTAGCGACCCGCGCGAGGTCTGTAGTGTTGATGGCCGCACACGTGAATTACTTTGATGCCGTGCTGCGCCAATGGTTCTCGGTAATGCCAGTAATCACTGTCGACCGCGTTTAAGATTGGTGGACGCTCCGGGTGTGCACGGGCTAGCGCCACGAAAATGCGGTCGCTCCGGTCAAAGCCTTCGAATGCCGGGTCGTCAGGAAATTCGGCATAATCTGTCTCTCGTTCGCGGCGACGATTGAGTACCACCCTCGCTACGTGGTCCTCTCTGTAAAGGTTGTCGACCAGCCATTTGAAGAGTAAGTCGCCAAATCCTGGCTCTCCGGAGAATGACAAGTACCGCCGATACTCCTCGAATATTTTGCCCTCTGTGTCTATCACCAGAAGACCCCTGGCGACAATTTCTCGAATTTGCGTCGCACATCTGCTTGCGCATTGCAGGTCTTCGCCGTGCCGGCGGTTTGAGACTATACAGACATTCGTGTCGACGATCTTGGGTGTTCTGGGCACCCTACTCTGTTCTCGCATTCCCCAGTCTTTGGGCCGCGGCTGCCTCAAGTCTTATTGCCATTTCTCCGAGTTCGTCGCCGAAGAAGTTATCGGGCCAGTTCTCGACGTCTCCAAGGAGGTTTGTCTTAAGGGCCTCCAAAACCGCACCTTCGCTGCCCAGCTTGCACCAATAGAGCGCGACGTCATCTGGTTTGATCGTTTTTTGGGCTATCCGCGTTTGGAGTCGCCTCAGGAGATGTTCGGAGTGGCTTTCAATAACTAGCTGAATCGCCCTATCCTCTCCACCCTCTCGGGATTGGACCGTTTCAATGAATAGATCAGCGAGAGTCATTTGGACGGCGGGGTGAAGGTGAATTTCGGGCTGCTCTAACAGGATCGTTGTGTGCGGCTGAGCATGGAAGCATTGAACAACAACGGGGAGGATCTGAGAAACCCCGAAGCCCACGTCTGGAAGGTTTACCTTTGTACCGGAGGTTGTTGTCCTCACCAAGACTTCATACTCTTTGCGGTGTTCCCCCACCCGCGCGACTTCAAAACTCTCTAAGAGCCCTAACCTTTCGAGCCAATTTGCCACGACCTCTTCAAACGGTCGGGTGCGCTTGCGGGGGCCCGGGCTAATTTTCCGTTTTCTTGCGCCGAGCAATGCTTCGATCGTCCTCTTTCCGGACCAACCGACATGTTCGGGCGTCTCACCAGACCAGATGTACGATCTGCTGGGAATCGTTCTGAGAGGTCCAAGATATTGGATCCTTCTGAACTGTCTTTCGAGTTCGAGGGCAAAGTCACTTGTGAACTTTGCATTCTGGTAATACGCGCGAACCTCGTCCGGAAATCCATAGAATCTTATCGGTTGCCCCAGCTTCCAGGCCCTGCCAGGGTTGCGGACGAGCTTGTATGGCTCAGCCTTCAGTATGTACTCCTCCTTGCCGTCGACCTTACTCATCGAAACACTTAGTGGCACCGGGGAAACGTCCAGTCGATAATCCAGTGATTTAACGCTTTGCCTCCCGCCAGAGGGATCGGATTCGATGGACGCTCCGAACCGAAGTTTGTGGCCGCTGTAGACGGTGTCGCTTAGGAGGTCTACTGCGTAGAGCCTTTTGGGGAGGTCCCACTCCATCGAAAACTCAATCATCCTTGACAGGTCATGCTGGAAAACAAGGTCTCGATATGTCCCGAGCTCGACTTGGGTCTCGGAGTCCCCCGGGTGCAGAACACGTCGGAGGTCAGGAGATTCAACGGTTTGCTTTAGCATCAGTAGGAACTGGATCAGGCTGCTTTTGCCCGCGCTGTTGACCCCGAAGAAGACTGTTATCGGAGCGAGCCGAAAGGCTCTAGTATCGGACCAGTTTTTGAAATTCCTTATTCTCAGCTCCCGAAGCATCCGCAACCTCTATCTGAGCCATGGTAAGGCCTTACGAATGACGCGCTGCGATTGCCCGCGACGGTCAGGTGCTTTATAGCAAATAATACGGCCGCTTCGCATGGCAATCTTCGCTGCCCCGCGCCGCGTTCCCTTCGTGGCCAGAAAAATAGCACCTATTGTGTTGCAAGAGGGCGAGGCATCCCCCGTGCTCGCGAGAGCTAGCCAGGGGGATTCGCAGTTATCACTCCGACGAACCCAGAATTAGTGAGATTATAATCCTATGAAAGGCGATGCAATCTTCAACTTCGGCGGTAAAGAGATTAGGCTAACACCAGAGCAGGCTCAAGAAAAAGCGGAGAGGCGCGGCATCTGTCGCGAATGCAGGGAACCTGTTCGGCTCCACCGCAGAGGCAAAAACGGACAGGCAGCCCATTTTGAACACCTTAGGCATGATCGTAAGTGTTCACTAGCCGACCAAGGCTACGAATGACCGTGCCTTGGCGTTTTGCTCCCACTCGGGTGGCGCGCCCTTAACTCCGTTTTTCATCGGGCGGGCGGCATGTCCTTGATTCCGTCTTCTTCTTCGACCGGCACGGAAGACGCGAGCGACCATCTCTCACCCCAAGCCCGCTTATGCATGGGCATAGGCCTTGTGGCTGCCGCATCCTTCTACGATTTTGCGAAGAGTGCGAATGGGCAGCGCATCCCCATTGCGCGGAGAGGAGGGGAATCCGCTAAAGAACCACGGTTCACCATCCACGACTTCCCGTCACCGCGCGCTGGTCCACCAATCGCAACTCACCAATCACCAGCCACGCCTCATTCCTCCCCCTTCCAATCCAAATTCTCCCGCGGCTCGTCCATCTGAAACTCTTTCACAAATTTCACCGCGTCTCCTTCTCTCACCTTCCCGCACAACCTCACCAGCGTCTCCATCTCCCGCCCGTCGAGCCCCCGGAAATAACACTTCACGATTTTCGTGTGCTTCGGAAACACGTGCGCGATCTTCTTCTCTCCCTCCGCCGTCAGCCGCAAGACCGTCACCCGCCGCCCCTCCTCCGCCTTCGGATTCTCCCCCGTCTTTTCCAGCCGCCCCGCCACCCGCTCGATCCATCCCTCCTCTTCCAGCCGCTTCACGACGTGCCCCACGCTCTGCTTGCTCGTCTCGAATCTCCTCCCCAGCTCCTGCTGGTACTGCGTCCCCTCGTGATACATCACGTCCAGCACGCGAAACTGCATCCACGTCAAATCGAAATTCTCCAGCTGCCGCGCGAGCTTGCCCCGCAGCCAATCCCCCGTCTCAATCAGGTCCAGGGCCGTCCGGTACGCGCGCTTCGTCTTGATCTGTTCGGGAACGTGCCGGCTGGCGGCCCGGTCGCGCTTCATAAGGCCCCCTAAGGCGCAAAAACGTGCCAAATCGCGTCAAAATCGCGCCAAAACCGCCCTTTTAAGCCCATTCTAAGGACAGCCTGGCTGTCCCAGATGTAGCAGAATTTCGCGGCCCTTCTCAAGGTCCACACAATTCCTGGGCCTGTTTTGGATTTTTTTATCGCCTGAAAATTTCAGCGGCGAATTCGGACGATTCGCGCGCGGTTCTCTTCTCGTCGAAAAAGATTTGGCTCGCGTCCCCGGACGCAACAACTTCCCTGAGTCTACTTTTCCGCGTGGATGAGCAGCGCGCCGATGGCGGCAGAGTGCATGGCGTCGCGGTCGAAGGCTTGCACCGTATATACGCGCAGTATATACTGGCTGCGGGAGGAAGCCATGGCCAGAGCGAAGGTTTTCCGATCCGGCAACAGCCAGGCGGTGCGGCTGCCCAAGGAGTTCCGCTTCGACGTCGCCGAAGTGGAAATTCTCCAGCGAGGCGAGGAAGTGGTGCTTCGCAAACCGGCACGAGGCCTGGGCTTCGCCTTCGACGCTCTGGCCGCCATGCCGAAGGACGTCCTTCGAGGCAAGCGCAAGGACCGCCCGCCGCAGAAAAGAGCCGGGCTGTGAATCCGCTGTGCATGCTCGATACGAATATTTGCATTCACATCATGCGGCACAAGCGGCCTGAGGTGAGGACGAGATTCGACCAATTCCAAACCGGACAGTTGGTCATGTCTGCCATCACCTACGGGGAGCTGTTTTTTGGTGTCGCGAAGAGCGGCGACCGGCCGAGGGCGGAAGCCCAGCTCCAGATATTTGCGGAAGCGGTTCCGCCGCTGCCGCTCGGCAAGGATGCGGCGGAAAAGTACGGAGAGATTCGCGCCTTGCTGGAATCCCAGGGGCGAGCGATCGGAAACAACGACATTTGGATCGGGGCGCACGCCTTGGCGCTGGGGATTACCCTGGCGACCACGAACGAGCGTGAATTCCGGCGCATCCCGCAGCTGACCGTCGAAAACTGGTCGAAGTAGATTCCTCTTCCGAGGCGGGCCTACGATTCAACGCCCTTCACGAATCACCAATCACAAGTCAGGAGTCACGGCACCGGTTTCAGCGGAAAGGCAAAGCGACGCCGCGGCCTAAACTGCGGGGCAGCTGCGGCGCGACGCATGCGCTACTTCGTGGCGTGGACGAGCAGAGCGCCGATTTTCTTGAACGCGGCGAGCTCGGCGGCGTCGCGGAACCACCGGCCGGAATACGTCTCGGGATTCGGCGAAGGATCGGGAATGAACTCATGTTCGGCGGAGGAGAAGCCGGCATCGCGGAAGAGCGCCTTCCACTCTTCGGCGGAGAGCAGCTGCGTGGGAACGTTGAGCAGCGCGCCCCACTGATGCGAGTGCGGATTGTCGCGGTAATAATTGATCACGATCCAGGCTTGCCCGCCGAGGAGGGCTTGCCCGCCGAGGAGGGCTTGCCCGCCGGGGAGGGCCTGCCCTTCGGGGCGGGCCGGTGCGCCCGGCTGCGTGGAGCTAGCGTTGCGAAGCACGCGATAAATTTCGCGGATGCCTTTCGCCGGGTCGGGCCAGTAATACGAAGACTCGACCGAAATCGCGTGCGTGAAAAAATCCGATTCCCACGGAATCGCGTCCACCGCGCCGACCTTGAATTCAACGTTCGCCCGCCCGGCGCTCCGCTCGCGCGCATGGCGGATCATTTCGTCGGAGATGTCCATGCCGGCCACGCGGCCCTGGGGAACGCGATCGGCGAGGATGCGCGAAAGCCAGCCCGCGCCGCAGCCCACGTCGAGGATTGTATCCGTGGGCGCGATCTGCATTCGCTCGACCGCGGGCCGCGTGATCGGCCAGTGGTCGTGCTCCATCGTCTCGCCCTTGCCCGAGTCGGCCCAGCGGTTGAATTCCTCGCGAAGCTGCTCAGGCTTTGCCGGGGACATAGCTGTCGGAGCCTCCGGCCGCCGCCGCTGCGGCTGGCGCCCTTTCTGCGGCGGTTAGCGCAGTGGATGCGGCATCTGCTGCGGTAAGCGCGGCGGATGCGGCATCCGCGGCGGCAAGCGCGGCGCGGGGCAAGGTCGCGTTTTGGGCTTCGACCTTGGCGAGCAGCTCCGCGAACCGGGCTTCCCGGTCTTTCTGGTCGAGGCCCTGGTAGGCCTCGGCGATCTGCGTGGTGTTCATCGAGCAGAACTTGGGGCCGCACATCGAACAAAACTTCGCTTCCTTGTAAAAATCGTCCGGCAATGTTTCGTCGTGCATGCGGCGCGCGGTTTCGGGATCGAGCGAGAGATCGAACTGCTTGTTCCAGTCGAAGAGGAAGCGGGCGTAGCTGAGCGCGTCGTCGCGATCGCGCGCGCCGGGGCGATGGCGGGCGACGTCGGCGGCGTGGGCGGCGATTTTGTACGCGATGACGCCCTGGCGGACATCGTCGGCGTTGGGAAGGCCGAGGTGCTCTTTGGGAGTGACGTAGCAGAGCATCGAGGCTCCGTGCCAGCCGATCATGGCGGCGCCGATGGCGCTGGTGATGTGGTCGTAGCCGGGAGCGATGTCGGTGACGAGCGGGCCGAGGGTGTAGAAGGGGGCTTCGTAGCAAAGCTCGACTTCTTTTTTGACCTGAAGCTCGATCTGGTCCATGGGGATGTGGCCGGGCCCCTCGATCATGACCTGGACATCGTATTGCCAGGCTTTTTGTGTGAGCTCGCCGAGGACGCGCAGTTCGGCGAACTGGGCTTCGTCGGAAGCGTCGGCGAGGCAGCCGGGGCGCAGGCCGTCGCCGAGCGAGAAGCTGACGTCGTGCTTCTGGAAGATTTTGCAGATGGCGTCGAAATTTTCGTAGAGGAAATTCTGTTTTTTGTGGAAGGACATCCACTGGGCCATCAAGGCGCCGCCCCGGCTGACGATGCCGGTGATGCGGGAGCGGACGAGGGGGAGAAATTCGCGGAGGACGCCGGCGTGGATGGTCATGTAATCCACGCCCTGCTCGGCTTGCTCTTCGATGACTTCGAGCATCAGAGAGATGGAGAGATCTTCGGCGCGGCGAACGCGGGAGATGGCTTCGTAAATCGGGACGGTGCCGATGGGAACGGGCGAAGCGTGGATGATGGCGCGGCGGATGGAGGGGATGTCGCCGCCGGTGGAGAGGTCCATGACGGTATCGGAGCCGAGGTGCACGGCGCGATGAAGCTTTTCGAGTTCGTCGCCGATGTTGGAGGTGGTGGCGGAATTGCCGATGTTCGCATTTATCTTGCAGAAGAACGCGACGCCGATGCCCATCGGCTCGAGATTGCGATGGTGAATGTTCGAGGGAATGATGGCGCGGCCGCGGGCGACTTCGTCGCGGACGAGTTCGGGAGAGATTTTCTCGCGAGTGGCAACGTAGAGCATTTCCTCGGTGAGAAGGCCTTTGCGCGCAAAATGCATTTGCGAATAATTTTCGACGCGCTCGAATTTGTTCGCGACCTGTGCGCCGCCGTTGATCGCTGCCGTTCGCTTTTCAATCCATGAGTCGCGCAATGCCATAAGGACCCCCGTTAACACTCGCGGCCATTTCGTGAGCGGCCGGGAAAGGAACATTATGTCACCGCAATATAAGCGGAGCAACTTAGGCGGAAGAGGACAGCGGACGGCGATTTTTGCGTTCCATCCGGCTTTGGCGAATCAACGAAGATTCGGAGATGAATGATTCGGGAACTTATCCCGAGCCGCGGGACAATAGTTAGAAGGGGAAGCGGGGAGCAATGAGCCGGTCCAAATCAACGAAAAGGAATCGGGAGTTCGAAGGAGCAGAGGGCGCGACAACGCCTGGCCGCAGGCGAGCGGCAAAGCGCGCGGTGCTGGCGGGATTGGCGGCGATTGCGGCGGCGGTGATTCCGGCAGCGCTCGGCCACGCGCAAGAGCAGGCAGCGCAACGAGTGTCCGCAACGCAGCAAGCGACGCCCGCGGCGCAAGCAACAACGGCACAGCCGGCGGCGAAGGGTGCAGCTACGGCGGCGCAAAACCCTCCAATCAAGGTGAATGCGAATCTGGTGACCGTATTCGCGACGGTGAAAGACAAGCACGGAAAAGTCGTCGCGAACCTGACGAAAGATGACTTTGCGATTTCAGAGGACGGCCGGCCGCAAACGATCAGCTACTTCGTCGCCGACACGGATGTGCCGCTGACGCTGGGATTACTGGTGGACACGAGCATGAGCCAGAGGAACGTCTTGGGGCAGGAGAGGGAGGCCAGCCAAAAATTCCTGGACGACATGCTGCGAGTGGACCGCGATAAAGCGTTTGTGATTCATTTCGACCGCGAAGTGGAACTGCTGCAGGACTTGACCGCTTCGAAGGAAAAACTCGAAAAGGCGCTGAACGATCTCAACACGCCGGAATTCAGCAGCACGCGCGGAGGCGACGGAGGGAGCGCCGCAAGTTACGAGCCGCCGCAATATGGACATCACGAAGGGGGCGGGACGCTGCTGTACGATGCGGTGTATCTGGCGTCGAACGACCTGATGAAGAACCAAAAGGGACGGAAGGCGGTGGTCGTTCTTTCGGACGGGGTGGACCGGGGGAGCAAGATGAGCTTGGAAGAAGCCGTGGATGCGGCGCAGCACGCGGATACGGAGATTTATTCGATTCTGTTCAGCGGCCACGAAGATGAAGGATACGGGAACCATGGCGGATGGGGGCATGGAGGCTGGGGCCACGGCGGCGGAATGGGCGGGCCCGGTGGACAATGGCCGGGAGGCGGAAGAGATTCGCGGGAGCCGCGACCGGACGGAAAAAAGGTGCTGCAAAGGCTTTCGAGCGCGACGGGCGGAGAAATGTTTGAAGTGTCGAAAAAGATGAGTGTGGACGACATCTACGCGAAGATCGCCGAGCAATTGCGGAATCAGTACAGCCTGGGCTACGTGCCGGATCGGGCCGAGCCAGGCGCGGGGTTCCACAAAATAGCGGTGACGACAAAGGACAAGGATTTGCGGGTGCAGGCGCGCGAGGGATATTACTCGGAGAAGTAGCTCAAAATTCGCACAGCCATCCGACGAGTTCGCATCGCTTTCCGGCGAACGAGGATTTTCGGCTCACATTTTCTACAAGTGCAGGGAATCTTCGAGAAGTCAACGGATGAGGGGCTAGCGCCTCAGCCGTTGCGCCGTCCGTTCTTGCCCGACTAGACGTCGCCAGGACCCGAACTGAAAATCCCGGAAGTGACAGAGCGGCATCCCACCGATTGCCAGATTCGGATCCGTCAACACTTGAAGGTCATCGGTATACGAATCGCAGGAACAACGGCCGCGGGATGTCGATGTTAATCCGGCGAGGAATTCTCCGGGCAGAAATCGTCCGGTTTCTGAGCAGCGGGAGCCGAATTCAGCTGTCGGAGGCTGCACGACCGGCGTTTGAGGTGTCGCGCTTAAGCTCGGCAGCCAGCAAATCAGGATCGGAGACGGGCGGGAGGCAGGAGGAACCGAGGCAGACGAGAGCCTGAGGCTTCGGGGCATCGGCACCGGCCCCGGCGGGCAAGTGCGGGAGCGTTTCGCGGAGAGCGGGAGCGGGCGAGGCGTTTGCGAGCTGGGCGGGAGTGACACGAAGGACGGATTTGCCGAAGCGGTAGATTTCGTTGGCGGCATTTTCGAGAGCGGCGGCTTGCGGATCGCCGGGGGCGCCGAGGATAGCGACTTGCAGAACATGCCGCGAGTGAAGGACGGCGGCGAGAGCGTACGTGGAAGCGAAGAGGCCGTACTGAGGGATGCGCGCGGCGAAGGCCTCCAAAGTTTTTTCAGCCCAGTCGTGATAGAGGCGATTTCCGGTGAAGGAGTAGAGGCGGTCGAGAACGATGGCGGCGACGGCGTTGGCGCCGGGGGTCGGCGAATCCTGGAGAGGCTTGCGGCGAACATCGAGGCCGCCCATGGGAGCGGCGTCGCGGGCGCGATCGAAAAAGCCGCCGGCATCGGGATCGCCGAAGCGTTCGACGGCGAGGCGGATGGCGCGCTCGGCGGTGTCGAAATAACGGCGGTCGAGAGTGGATTCGTAGGCGTCGAGAAGGGCGGCGGCGGCGAAGACTTGATCGTCAAGCGAGCCATCGAGCGGCGCGCCACCGACGCGATGGAGAAAGCCGCGCGAATCATCCCAGGCCTCGGCGAGAATTCTTTCGAGGGTCTTCAAAGCGAAATCGCGGCAATCGTCCCTGCCCAGAACGCGGGCGGCCTCGAGATAGGCTGAGACGAACATGGAATTCCAGCCGACGTAGTGAGTGGTGTCGATGGCGGGAACGGGACGGCGGGCGCGGCGAGCGGCGAGCAATTTTCCCTTGGCGCGAGCGATGAGGATACGCGTGCTCGATTCATCGAGAAAAAGCCGCTGGGCGAGTTCGGCAATCGATTCGCGGACCCACAGAACGTTTTTCGCGGGATTGTGATGCATCTCGCCGTGGGGATCGACGTCGTAATACATTTCGACGGCGCGCGATTCTTCCGGAGAAAGCACGGCTCGAATTTCGGCAATGGTCCAGGTGAAATAATCGCCGTCATCGTCGAGAGTCTGATCGGCATCCTGGCTGGAATAGAAGCCGCCGCGGGACTGGTCGGAGAGGACGTCGTTGACCCAGGCAATGATGCCCTCGGCGGTCTCGCGGAAGAGAGGGCTTCGCGTGACTTGGAAGCCGTGAAGATAGTTGCGCAGAAGTTCGGAGTTGTCGTAGGACATTTTCTCGAAGTGGGGAACGCACCAGCGCTCGTCGACGGAGTAGCGGTGAAAGCCGCCGGCAAGCTGGTCGTAAACGCCGCCGAGAGCCATGCCTTCAAGAGTGCGCACGGCAACGTGGAGGAGATTCGCATCGCGGGAAGCCTGGCCGCGCTCGAGAAGAAGATCAATGGAGGAAGAGTGGGGGAATTTGGGCGAGTTGCCGAAGCCGCCGTGGCGCTCGTCGAACTGGCCCAGAGCGGATTCCACGACGGAATCGATGACGACGGGATTGAAGCCGGCCCGGGCGCCGTGAAAGACCTCCGCTTTGGCGACGGCCTCCTCGATGGCCTTGGCGGAGGAATCCACATCGGCGCGGCGGGTGTGGAACGCGTCGGCGATAGCCCCGAGAATGCGCTTGAAGCCGGGGCGATTCATGGCGTCTTCGGGCGGGAAATAGGTGCCGCCGAAGAAGGGTTTGCCGTCGGGAGTGAGGAAGGCGGTGAGCGGCCAGCCGCCCTGTCCGGAAATCGCGCTGATGGCGGATTGATAGCGGGAATCGACGTCGGGGCGCTCGTCGCGATCGACTTTTACGGGGACATAGTGGGCGTTGATGAGCGCGGCGATTTCGGGATTTTCGTAGCTTTCGCGGTCAATGACGTGGCACCAGTGGCACCAGACAGCGCCGATATCGAGCAGGATGGGCTTTTCCTCGGCGCGGGCGCGAGCAAAAGCCTCTTCGCCCCACTCATGCCAGTCAATGGGCTGATGAGAAGCGGAGCGGAGATACGGGCTGGCAGAGTCTTTCAGCCGATTTTCGTGTAGCGTGGTCATGGAACGATCGGCTCGAGACCGCGAGGAAGCGATGAACCGGGAAAAGAAAACCGGGGCCGCGGAGAAAAAGATGCGGTCATGGCGGGCTCACGACCCGACAGACGCGGCAGCGAGAAATTCCAATTATGCTTTTCGAACATCTATCTACTTTACCTCAATTCACATTACAATCGGGCGCGCGAACTTAGCCGCGGAAAATCGAATGGCGATGCACCGGGAAACGAGACGCCGAGATTCTGGAGAACGGCGCACCTCGAAACGAAATTGTGCATGAAACCACTAGCCGCTGAATCTTATCTAAAGAGGTGGAGGCTACCGGCAGGGATGAAGTAGAGGAGGTTGAAGATCATGAAGATTCTGGGAAGAAATTCAGGGGGGTCCGGGCCTCGATGGGGAAAACAGCTGCTAAGTTTCATGGTGTCGCTGGCATTGGTGTACGCGACATGGCCGCAGAACCTGGAGGCCTATCAAGACGAGCAACCGCCGGCGCAGACTTCGGCGCAGCAGCCGCCATACGCGCAACAAACTCCCGAACAGTTGCAGGAGTTGGTGGCGCCGATCGCGCTGTATCCCGATTCGCTGGTGGCGCAGATCCTGGCGGCGTCGACCTTTCCCGACCAGGTGGTGGAAGCGGACCGATGGGTGCAGGCGAACCCTGATTTGAAGGGCGACGCGCTGGCTCAAGCGGTCAATGGGCAGCCGTGGGATCCGAGCGTGAAAGCGCTGACGGCGTTTCCGTCGGTTCTGGGAAACATGGACAAGAATCTTTCGTGGACGTCAGAACTGGGAGACGCGTATTACAACCAGCAGCAGGACGTGATGGATGCGATTCAGGTGATGCGGCAGAAAGCGGAAGAGGCGGGGAACCTGAAGAGCACGCAGCAGCAAACCGTGGAGACGCAGGGGTCGACGATCGTCATCCAGCCGGCGCAACCGGACATCGTTTACGTCCCGGCATACGATCCGTGGGTGGTTTACGGATACCCGGTCACTCCGTGGCCCTATTGGTATCCCTATCCAGGGATCTGGTACGCGGGGCCCTACGTTTCGTTTGGATTCGGATTCGGGATCGGCTTTTTCGGGGGGTATGGATGGGGATGGGGTCACTGGGGATTCGATTGGCATAATCACTATCCGATCTACAACAACAACCGGTATTACTCGAGGAGCACGACGTTCTACAACCGAAACGTCTACTACCGCGGAGGCGGCGAGCACGGCGTGGTGAACAACGTGAACCGGGGATTCAACCGACCCGGAAATGTCTACAACCATCCCGGCGCTTCTCCGAGGCCATTCGAGGGGAACAACCAAGCGGCGCGAGGATACGCCGCGCCTCGCGGGCAGAGCGACGTTCATACAGGCGCTTTCAGCAACTATGACCATGGCGGCGAAACGCGAAGCTATTCGGACCGCGGAAGGGCGAGCTACGGCGGAGGCGGAGGCGGATTCCACGGCGGAGGCGGCGGGTCCCACGGCGGCGGAGGCCATCCGAGGTAGCGAGAGGCTGGGCAAGGTTCATTAGGGCGGAAAAATTTTGAAATGGAGAGAAGGCATATGCGGCGAGCAAAGCTGAAGGTCGGCAATTTCCAAGGGGCTCGTCTTCCTCAATTAGCCGCGGTGGCTATTCTTGTGTTGGGGTGCTTCCCTGCCCGCGCGATGGCGCAGGAGAAGGGGCAGAAGACATTTACCTCGGCAGCGGAAGCGAGCAGCGCGCTGGTGACGGCGCTGCAGAGCGACAACGAAAAGGCGCTGCTCGAAATCTTCGGGTCCGGGGGGAAACAGATCATTTCGTCGGGAGACACAGTGGAGGACGCCGAAAATCGCGCGAATTTCGTCAGCCGGTATCTGCAGATGCACCGCCTGGTGAAGGAGCCGGACGGGACGACGTCTTTGATTATCGGCGCGGAGAATTGGCCGACGCCCATCCCGCTGGTGAACAAAGGAAAGGTGTGGTATTTCGACACGCCGGCGGGCGAAAAGGAAATTTTGTACCGGAGAATCGGCCGGAACGAAATTTCGACGATTCGCATCTGCCAGGAGCTGGTGGCGGCGCAAAAACAGTACTACTCGACGCAAGGAAGCGAGTACGCACAACAAATCTTCAGCGATGAAGGGGAGCACAACGGCCTTTATTGGAAAGCAGCCGCGGGAGAACCCGAGAGTCCGATCGGACCGCTGGTGGCGTCGGCGGTAGCGGAAGGATACGACAAGGGGAAAGCGGGGCCGCCGACTCCTTACCGCGGCTATCTTTTTCATATCCTCACGAGCCAAGGGAAAGACGCGCCCGGCGGGGCGAAGAACTATATCGTGGACGGGAAGATGACCGGGGGATTTGCGTTCGTGGCCTATCCGGCGGTCTACCGGTCGTCGGGCGTGATGACGTTCGTCGTGGGGATGGATGGAGTGGTGTATCAGAAAGACCTGGGCGATAAAACCGATACGATCGGCAAAGATTTGAAGGAATTCAACCCCGATTCGAGCTGGGAAAAGGCGATGGCGCCGCAAGAAGAAACGGCCAACGCCGAGCCGACCAAGTAAGAGAGCGAACGCAGCCTTCTTTCACTTGAAAGCAGGGCGCGTTTTCCCGGGCCGAGCCGCGGCTACTGGATGGGAGTGCGATAGTCGGTGTCGCGCGGGTCGATGGGCTTTCGTCCCGCGAAGCCCTCGTCCTGGCGGTGGTAGAAGCGAATGCGGTCCTCGCCGAGCTTCCAGCAAAGATAGACGTCCTCGTCATTAATGCGCGCCGGAAAATCGAGCAAACCCACTTCGAGATCCTTGACCAGACAGCCGGTGGAATGGATGCGGTCAATGGCTTCGCGAATGAAGTCTTCCTGCTGGTTGCGGTCGAGGCGAAGGCGGGCGGTGGAGTCGAAAGAGATCATCATCCCGCCGGAACGCTGGATGCGTTCGGCCAGAGCGGAAAGCTTGGTTTCGGCATCGGCCAATTTGCGGCGAGCCTCCATGGCCTCGATGAGGACGGGCTCGAGATCCTTGCGAAGGCGCTCAGCTTCGGTGAGAGAGAAGTATTTTTGTTCTTCATCAGCCATTCTGACGAGGTCCTCTAAAGAGCGGAACGCGCCGAGCGCTCCGAATCACGAAAGCTCTCACCAATGAAGAGGTGAGGTCCACGGAATCTTCCAATACCAGAGCAGCGCGGAAGCCACGATTGCGTTTTATCCGCCGATAAAAACCATGGTGCGCGAGGGCGGACGGAAATCGGGCTCGTTGATGCGATGGCCGGCTTCCTTCTCCATAACGATGCGCGTCATGGCAGCGGCGATGTCTCCGTCGGAAGCGCCGTTGCGGAGAAGATATCGCAAATCGTGGTCCTCGCGGCTAAAAAGACAGGTGCGCAGCTTGCCATCGGCAGTGATGCGGATGCGGGAGCAGTGCCCGCAGAAGGGCTGGCTGACCGGAGCGATGAGGCCGATTTCGCCGTAGCCGTCGGCAAAACGGAATTTGCGGGCGGTTTCGCTGCGCTCGTGGACAATGGGAATGAGCGGCCAGAGAGCGGAAATGCGGGCGTAAATTTCGGCGGCGGTGACCACTTTCTCGCGCGTCCAGGAGTGGTCGGCGTCGAGGGGCATGAATTCGATGAAGCGCATGATGAGCCGGCGGCCGCGGGCAAATTCGGCGAAGGCTTCGATTTCGTCGTCGTTGATGCCGCGAACGAGAACGGCATTGACCTTGACGGGACGAAGAGGCGAGGACTGAGCGGCGTCAATGCCGGCGATGACGTGGTCGAAAACGCGGGTGCGTGTGATGCGCTCGAAGCGGGCGGGGTCGAGCGTGTCCAGGCTGATATTGATGCGGTCGAGGCCGGCGGCGACGAGAGCGTCGCAATGCTCGGCGAGGCGGTAGGCGTTGGTCGTCATCGAAAGATCTTGCGTGCCGAGGGCTTTGAGACGCGCGATGAAGGGGATGACGCCCGGGCGGACCAGCGGCTCGCCGCCGGTGACGCGAATCTTGCGGATGCCGAGGGAGATGAGGATACGGGCGAGGCGCTCGTATTCGCCCCAGTCGAGGAGCTCGTCCTCGGGCTTGTAGTGCTCGGGATCGGCCGAGCGGCAATAGACGCAGCGGAAATTGCAGCGGTCGGTGACCGAAAGGCGAAGGTCGGTGATGGGGCGGCCGAATTTATCTATGAGAGACATTGGTTCATTGGATTTCAAATGGGCCGAAAAAGTGACAGATAATAAAAACGCCCAAATCCGCGAGCGGAAATGGGCGAAAGCGGCGGCGGCGGGAAACGAAAACGTCGCGCGGCTCTCTCCTTTCCAAATCGCGGCGATTCCATGAATCGCGCGCGGCGGATGCGGGCCGAATGGCTCACATCACGCACGGGAGGCGAGGGCGTTTCCGCCCGAGCCCTTATCCCGGACCGCCATGACGAGCGGGCCGGGAAGAGCCCTCGAGCCATTGGAATTCTCTCCGGCAGGCGTCGAGGGTCGGAGGATCGAGTTGATTGTACGCCGGAGGAGTGCGGGAAACAAATGGGCGGACGGAATTCCGAGCGAGGCGAGAGGAAAAGCCCACTGAGCGAAAAGAAAATGGAAGGCGTCGCGGGCCGCCTTACGCTGACGCGGCGCGAATGGTTGATTGGCGCAGCGACAGCGATCCCCACAATGTGGGTGCGGGCGAAGGAACGGCAGGGCGCGAGCGGCCAAGCTGGAGCGGAGGCGAGCATCGCAGCGATTGAGGCGCGGCTGGGCGGCCGGATGGGAGTGGCGGCGCTGGACACGGGAAGCGGGAGGAGGATCGAACATCGAGCGGGAGAGCGATTCCCGATGTGCAGCACATTCAAATTTTTGCTGGTAGCCGCGATTCTCACGCGCGTGGACGCGCACGGAGAGAAACTCGACCGGGTGATTCGTTACGCCAAGAGCGACTTACTCGAGTACGCGCCGGTGACACGAGGGCACGCGGAAGAGGGCGGAATGACGATATCGGATTTGTGCGCCGCAGCCATCGAATACAGCGACAACACAGCGGCAAATCTTCTGTTGAATGTGCTTGGCGGCCCGAAGGGAGTGACGGCGTACGCGCGTTCATTGGGAGACGGCGTCACGCGGCTGGACCGCAACGAGCCCGCGCTGAATTCGGCGATACCGGGCGATAAACGAGACACGACAAGCCCGTCGGCGATGCTCGAGGACATGAAAAAAATTTTGGTCGAGGAAAAAGCGTTGCAAGAGGATTCGCGGAAGCGGCTCGAGGAATGGATGGCTGGAAATACGACGGGAACGGACCTGCTGCGGGCCGGCCTTCCCGTGTCCTGGCGGATCGGCGACAAAACCGGGTCGGGGAGGAACGGGGCGACGAACGATATCGCGATTTGCCGGCCTCCGAACCGGCCGCCCATTCTGGTGACGGCTTATTTTGTGGAGTCTAAAGCCCCGGACACGGAACGAAGGGCGGCGATAGCCGAAGTGGGGAGAATTGTAGGCAGGGAGTTGGCGTGAGCGAGGAGATTGCGATCGCCGGGAAATTCTGAATGGAGCGGAGGAAACATTCCATGAGGAGCTTCGATCATTCGGCGAAAATCGTGGCGATAGCCGGCGCCATTGCACTGGGCAGCATGCTGGCGACGGGTGCGCCGGTGAGGGCGCAGGAGGGCGCGCCATTGACCGCGACGCAATCGAAGCTGATGGCGCTGGAAAACGCGTGGGGGCAAGCCGAGGAACACGGCGACGCCAAGACACTGAACGGATTGCTGGACGGCGAACTGGTGTACGTGCGGTACGACGGAACGGTGTGGAACCGAGGAAAATATCTGGCGAGCTTGAAGGAGCCGGGCGCGCATGAAGATCAGGCGGTGAACGAAGCCATGTCGGTGCACGTGTTCGGAGAGACCGCCATCGTGACGGGAATTTACCGGGTGAAGGGAGTGGAGAAAGGCAAGGCGTACGCAAGGCGCGAGCGATATATCGATACCTGGGTGAATCGGGACGGAGCGTGGGTGTGCGTGGCGAGCCAGGTGACGCTGATTACGCGTTGAGAAAAGGGAGAGAGAGTTGCGAAGGACCTGGCAGAGGTATCAAACAGGGTGAACCGCCCGCTTGCTCGAAATAAATCCCACGAAGACGCAGCCCGGCCGAAAACAGAGCCCGCCATGACGATAAAGCCAATCTGCTCGGGAGTATAGAGCAACCAGAACCCGGCGACACGCGGGGAAGCAGAGGATGTGGTAGAGTTTCGGACCGATGCGGATCTTCGTTCTCGGGGCGGGCGGCACGGGCTCGCTGCTGGCGCAATTGCTGGAAAAGCAGGGCCACACGGTGTGGTGCGGCGACCGCGACGTGGAGCGAGCGCGAAGGTTTCTCGGCAAGAAGAGCAAGATCGAGGTGGTGGAAGCGAACGCGCGGAATCTGTGGTCGATCGTGCGGGCGGGACGCGGAGCGAATCTGGTGGTGAACGCGTCTCCGGCGGTGTTCAACGAAATCATCCTGCGAGCGGCGCTGCGATTGCGCGCGCATTACCTGGACCTGAGTTCCCACCTGACGCGGCAGCCTTTCAAACCGGAACAACTGAGATATCACAGGCGATTCGTGGCCAAGAATCGCGCGGCGGTGATCTGCGCGGGGGCGGCGCCGGGATTGACCGATCTGCTGGCGAAGCGCGGAGCCGAGCTGCTGGAGAAGTGCGAGACGATTCAGATCCGGCTGTACGAAAGCACGGAGAGCAAGGACCCGGTGTCCATGTGGTCGGCGGAAGTGGCGTACGACGAAGCGACGTCGCGGCCGCGCATCTACCGGCACGGGAGATTCGCGCTGGCGCGGAGGTTCGGCGAGCAGGAAAAATTCAGGTTTCCGCCGCCGGTGGGGGAAGCGACGGTGTACCTGGCGGCGCAGGATGAAGTGTGCCTGCTGCCGGTGGCGGTGGCCGTCAAAAACATTGACGCAAAAATCGGAGGAAACGATTTCGACCGGCTGAAGCGATGGTACAAGCAAGGGAGGCTGCACCGGTCGCAGGGGATCGTACGGAAACGGTTTCCTCAGACGCCGACTCCGAGGCTGGTGGCAAAGCTGATCCGCAAGGGAAAACTGGAAAACGCGCGGTTCCTGGCCGCGGTTCTGGTGCGCGGGGAAAAAGACGAGCAGCCGCTGCTGGTGCGATGGGACGTGAGTTTTCCAACGCTCTACCAGATTCGGACGCGGGGATTGATCGCCACGCCGATCTCGTATGCGACGGCGAACGTGGCGGCCCTTTTCGTGAAGCATTTTCCGCGAGACGCCGCGGGAGTGTTCGTGCCGGCGGGGCTGCCGGTGGAAAACCGGCGCGGAATATTGGGGGACGCGCGGAGCCGGGATTTCCGGATGTCGCTGAAAATCACGAAGCTGAAGAAGCGCGAAGAGGAAGAGCCCGCGGATTGAGACCATGCGGCCGGCTCCGGCCGCGTGAAAGGCAAAGCCATGAGACCGAATGACGCGCGATTGGCGGGAATTGAACTTTATTTCGATGACCTGGCCGCGGCCAAGAAGTTCTATAGCGAGACTCTCGGGCTGGAAATCGCGGGCGAAGAGTCCGGACACCATGTGCAGTTCCAATCGGGGGCAGGATTCGTGTGTTTGGAGCGAAAGGGCGCGGAGTCGTATCCCTCCAAGGACAAAGCCGCGCTGTTTTTTGAAGTGAGGAATTTGGACGCGGCACTTTCGGCCATCGGAAATGAGAAAGTGGTGCAGGCGGGCCGAGGCTGGGCCGTATTGCACGACCCCGAAGAGCACAATATCCTTCTGCTGCAAAAATCAAGCTGACCCGGCGTAAACTGAAGCTCCCGGCAAACTCTCCAGCCCTCGAAAGCGTTCCCGCAATCTGAAACGCAGCAACCGCGGGGAAGCGTCCAACTGTGGGAGGCGACCACCATGGCCTACGAGCGATATGTTCCGATTCCCGGCAGCGAGAGAAAGCCGATGGCGGGAGATTCCGCAAGCGGCCCTTGCAATCCGAAGGAGCGAGTGCGAGTGACCGTGGTCTTGCGGCCATCGCGGGCGAAGAAACAGGAGCCGCTGGAGCAGCTCATCCTGCGGGGAAAGAGACTGACGCGGACGGAATTGGCGGCGCGCTACGGAGCGGACGCCAAGGACGTGAAGCGAGTGAGAGATTTCGCGCGAGGGCATCGGTTGACGGTATCGGGAGTCAATCGCGGCGCGCGGACGATGGTCCTTTCGGGCACGGCGCAAGCCATCCAACGGGCCTTTCGAGTGGAGCTGGTCCGCTACGAGAGGGCGAGCGGGACGCACCGAGGATATTCCGGGCCGGTGCAAATTCCCGAGGAGCTGGCGGGAATCGTGAACGACGTGCTGGGGTTGGACAACCGCCCGCATGCGCGACCGCATTTCCGGATCGCGCCAAAAGCGAATCCACGGGCGGGCGCGGCCGGGACGTTCACTCCCTTGCAGGTGGCGGAGCTATACGATTTTCCAGCGACGTTCAACGGGAAGGGCGAAACGATCGGAATCATCGAGCTGGGGGGCGGTTACAAGGCGGCGGACCTCAATACTTATTTCAGCGCGCTGGGAATTTCTCCGGCGCCGAGCGTCACCTCCGTTTCCGTGGACGGCGCGAGCAACAGTCCGACGGGCGATGCGAACGGACCGGACGCCGAGGTGATGCTGGACATCGAAGTGGCGGGAGCCGTGGCGGCGGGAGCGAAAATCGTGGTGTATTTCGCGCCGAACACCGACGCGGGATTTTTGGACGCGGTGAACCAAGCGGCGATGGACAAGAAAAACAGCCCGTCGGTGATTTCGATCAGCTGGGGCGGGCCGGAATCCTCGTGGAGCGCGCAGTCCATGCAATCGTTCAACAGCGCCTTCGAATCGGCGGCGGCGATGGGAATCACGGTCTGCGTCGCCGTAGGCGATGATGGCTCGACGGACGGCGTGGCCGATGGCGAGGCGCACGTGGATTTTCCCGCATCGAGCCCTTACGCGCTGGCCTGCGGAGGGACGCATCTGGTGGGAAGCGGAACGACGATCACGGAAGAAGATGTGTGGAACGATTTGCCGAACAACGGAGCGACGGGCGGCGGGGTGAGCGCGACTTTTCCGTTGCCTTCGTGGCAGGCGAACGCCAACGTGCCTCCCTCGGTGAATCCCGGGAATGCGAAAGGGCGGGGAGTGCCCGACGTGGCCGGGGACGCCGACCCGTTCACCGGCTACCAGGTGGACGTGGACGGAACGAATACAGTGGTGGGGGGAACGAGCGCGGTGGCGCCGCTGTGGGCCGGGCTGATTGCGGTGATGAATCAAGCGCTCGGGAAATCCGCGGGATACCTCAACCCGAGCCTCTACACGCAAATCGGCGTCACCGCAGGAACATTTCGCGACATCACTTCGGGGAACAACGGATCGTACGACGCGGGCCCGGGTTGGGACCCGTGTTCAGGGTGGGGAACGCCGAACGGAAACGCGATATTGAGGCAGATTTCGAGCGGGACATCGAGCTGAGGAATTCACGCCGGAGATTTCACGATTCGAGTGGCGGAGAAAGGCGCGCGGGATCAGAAGGGCGATTGGAGAGGCTTGAGCAGGCCGAAATCGATAAGGCCGTTGGCGACGAATTGGACGGCCAGGGCGACGAGAAGCAGGCCCATCAGGCGCATCAGGATGCGAATGCCCGTTTCCCCGAGAACGCGGCGGACACCGTCGGCGCCGGCCAAAACCAAAAACGAAGAGTAAGAAGTGAGCACAATCGTGGCGTAGACGACGATGTGCTGCCACGGGGAGTGGGATTCACCGACGAGGACCATGACGGTGGAAATCGCGCCCGGGCCGGCGAGCATGGGCATGCCGAGAGGAATGATGCTGGCGTCGGGCTTTTCGGCGCCTTCCTGCTGTTCTTCCGCGGTGACTTTCTGGCCGGACTGGCGCGCCTGAAGCATATCGAAACCGATCTGAAGAAGAATGATGCCGCCGGCGATTTTGAAGGCGGGAAGAGTGATGCCGAAGGCCTTGAAAATCAGGCTGCCGGCGATGGCGAAAGAGGCGAGGACGATGGTGCAGGTCCAGCAGGCGCGGCGGGCCACGCCGCGGCGTTCGGGGCGAGGGGCGTCGGCGGTGACGGCGAGAAAAAGCGGAATGACGGCGAAGGGATCCACGAGAAAGAAGACCGAAGTCACCGAGAGCAGAACGAATTCGAAAAATTCCTTGTAGGAATGGGGCATCTTCGAATGCCAGGCTTCGCGAACCGGCGGCGAAGCGCAGCCAAGTTAGCATTTTTGCGGGAACGAAGGTAGAGCGATTGATAACGAGAGAGCATGCGGGCGGTGAAAGCCCGCGTATCCGGAATCACGAGATTCGCGCGTTGACTTGCCATGAGTGCCCCCCTAAGATGAACGGGAAATGCGGGACTCCTCGTCTCTAATCGGCCAGACAATCTCCCACTATCGCATCCTGGAAAAGCTCGGCGGCGGAGGCATGGGCGTCGTCTACAAAGGCGAGGACACCGAGCTCGGGCGATTCGTGGCCTTGAAATTCCTGCCGGAAGACCTGATTCGGGATGCGCAGGCGCTCGAGCGGTTCCGCCGGGAGGCTCGCGCCGCGTCGGCGCTGAATCATCCGAATATCTGCACGATTTACGAAATCGGGCAGCAAGACGGACACCCCTTCATTGCCATGGAGTTTCTGGACGGGATGACGCTGAAGCATAGGATTTCCGGGCGAGCGCTGGAGATGGAACTCCTGCTGGATCTGGGTATCGAGATTGCGGACGCGCTGGACGCAGCGCACTCGAAGGGGATCGTCCACCGCGACATCAAGCCCGCGAATTTATTCGTGACGGATCGCGGCCACGCGAAGGTGCTGGACTTCGGCCTGGCGAAGCAGATTCTGGCGGGAACAGACGAGACGCGAGAAAGGGCGACGGTTGACGAGCCCGCGATTCGGGAAGTGGATCTGACCAGCGCGGGGACGGCGGTGGGGACCGTGGCATATATGTCGCCGGAGCAAGCGCGCGGAGAGACGCTGGACGTGCGAAGCGACCTCTTCAGCTTCGGAGCGGTGCTGTATGAGATGGCGACGGGAGCGGTCCCTTTCCGCGGGGCGACTACAGCGGTCGTCTTCAACGCCATACTGGAAAAAGCGCCGGCGCCTCCCGTGCGACTGAATCCGGAGATTCCGCCGCGGCTGGAAGAAGTGATATCGAAAGCGCTCGAAAAAGATCGCCGAATGCGGTACCAGCACGCGGCGGAGCTGCGAACGGACCTGGCGCGCCTCAAGCGCGACTCCGGCTCGAGCCGCATTTCCAGTGCGGTGATATCCGCACAAGCAACGGGGGAGATGCCGGGGACGCACGGGGAGACTTCGGCGCGGCCGGCATCGTCGAGCGGGCACGCGATCGCGGCAATGACGCCGCCAAGCGGGACGGGGGCGATGCAGGTAGCGGGCTCTCAGGCGAGCGCGGGCGCGGCGAGCGCCGCAGGGGTGCCGCAGGAAACGGGACACGCGCGCGGGCGAAACTGGAAACTCCCGATCGCGAGCGCCGCCGCAATCGTCCTGGTGATCGCCGCCGGAGCGTATTTCTACGCGCGTCGAGCGTCGAAACTGGCGGGACAAGGCTCCATCGTTCTCGCCGACTTCACGAACACGACGGGCGACCCGGTGTTCGACGGGGCGCTGAGGCAGGGGCTGGCGGCGCAGCTCGCGCAATCTCCCTACCTGCAAATTCTTTCCGACAGGCAAATGCAGCAGACGCTCCAATACATGGGCCAACCGGGGACGTCGCGAGTGACCAATGAACTGGCGCGGCAAATCTGCCAAAGGACGCAAAGCGCCGCAGTGATGGAAGGGTCCATCGCGCAAATCGGGAACACGTACGATCTGGTGCTCAACGCGCTGAATTGCACGACCGGCGAAACACTGGCTACCGCCTCGGCCGAAGCGCCCGACAAGGATCACGTGCTGGGGGCGCTGGGGAGCGCGGCGGAACAAATCCGAGGGAAGCTGGGCGAATCGCTGGCGTCGATTCAGAAATTCAATACGCCGATTGAAGAAGCGACGACTTCTTCCCTGGAAGCGCTGAAGGCGTATAGCCTGGGAATGCAGGCGCGGTCGAGCCAGGGGGAGGAGGCCGCGGCGCCTTATTTCAAGCAGGCGGTGGAGCTGGACCCGAATTTCGCCATCGCGTACGCCACGCTGGGGCAGGTGGAATCGAATATGGGGCAGAGCGGCCTGGGGACCGAGTACACGAAGAAAGCTTACGCCTTGCGAGACCGTGCGAGCGAAGCGGAAAAATTCTACATTGATTCGCACTACTACGAAAATGTTCTGGGAGATCTAGACCGGGGCCAACAAGTGTATGAGTTGTGGTCGCAGACCTACCCGCGGGATTCGATACCCTTCAACAACCTGGGAGTTTCCTACGGCGTGACGGGCCAGTGGGAGAAAGCGCTGCCGCCGATTCTTCAGGGATATCAACTGAATCCGAACGAGAGTATCAATACATTGGCGGTTGCAGGAACGTATGTCAGCCTGGGGCGATTCGATGAGGCCAAAGCGACGATCAACCAAGCCATAGCTCGGAAGAGGGATATTCCAAGCTTCCACGCCATCCTAGCCACGCTGGCCTTTTTGCAAAACGACCCTGCCACGATGAACCGTGAACTATCGATCTTTGCCTCGAAAGGACCGGAAACCGCGCCATTCTCCAACTTGCTCGTCGCGCTATCCGAGGCGTACGGCGGACGCATGGAAAAAGCGCGGGAATCGATTGAACGCGCGCGGGCGGCTTACGAAGCCCTGCAAGAAAAGCAACCGGCGGCGGAAGCGCTTGGGGGGCTGGCGATGATGGAAGCCGACATCGAGGACGAAGCGGGAGCGCGGCGGGACGCGGAGGAGGCGCTGGCGATCGATTCGACGTCAACGCGGGCGAAAACGGAGGCGGCATACGCGCTGGCGCGGTCGGGGGACGCCGGGCGCGCGGAAAGCATCGCCGCTGAAGTCGCGAAGGATCGCCCCTCCGACACGGTCGTTAACGCACTCGATCTCCCGGTGATTCGCGCGACGATTGAGATCGAAGGCAACAATCCCGCCAAGGCCGTGGAGATTCTTCAGCCGGCCTTGCCGTACGACCTCGCCAGCAACCGCGCGATGACCAGCACATACCAACGGGGCCGGGCGTACTTGGCGCTCCACAACGGCAGCGCCGCAGCCGCGGAATTTCAAAAAATCATTGACCATCCGGGAGTGACGATTGCGTGGAATACCGGATCGCTGGCGCGGCTGGGTCTGGCGCGGGCCTACGCGATGGAAGGCGACAAGGCGAAGGCGCGGGTGGCGTACCAGGATTTTTTTGCGCTTTGGAAAGACGCCGACCCCGGCATCCCGATCCTGGCCGCAGCGAAAGCCGAATACGCAAAGCTGCAATAATCCCGACTCGAAAAGCGCCGAGCGCGCAGGATTGAAAAAGAAAACCGGCCGGAAGCGATGGCTGCCGGCCGGTGGGAATCTTCAGCTGGCGCGAAACTTACCTGCGTCCGCCACCACCGCCATGGAAGCCTCCTCCACCGTGGAAGCCGCCACCTCCGTGGAAGCTACCTGAGGAGTGGAAACCGCCGCCACCGTGGAAGGCTGGCGCGCCATGGAACCCGCCGCCGGCGTATCCGCCACGGAAGCCGCTGCCAACGTATCCGCGCCCAGCGTAGGCGGGGCCTCTACCCACGTAGCCGGAGTGGCCATAGTAACCGGCGTGGCCCCAGTAACCGCCGCGGCCCCAGTAGCCGTGTCCCCAGTATCCAGGACCTCCCCAATAACCCGGGCGACCCCAATAGCCGTGATACCAGGGGCCAGCGCCGATAAAGACGCCGCCGACAAACCAGTTCGGGCCATAGTAGCCGTAGGGAGCGCAGGCGTACGGAGCATATCCGTAGTAGCCGTAGGCGCAGACGGGAGCGGGAGTAACGTAAGCAGGCGCGACGTAGCCGGGTCCGAATCCGATTCCGACGCCGACAGCCACTCGCTGAGCGTGGGCGAAGGGAGCGACCGCCAGGCACGTGCCAACCAAAACCAGAGCCCTTAGAAATTTCATCCGAGCACCTCGTTTAAAGCTCCGAAAACCGACATCGGCAAAGAGAAAGGCAAGAGAGATGCCAAATCGGGAGGGTTGTCGCTTGCCATGTAAACGACTCATCCAAAGGACGTTATAGGGGATGCCACGTTGGGACCTTTGCTTCGTCGAGAACCCGGTGATGGTGGATTTCGCGCGGAATTGGTGGTTTTCAGCCAATTGAGGGGGCGAACGAATTACCTGAACATTTTCGGGGGCGAAATGTTGTATAAATGCGCCCGCCATTCAATGCGCGCCACAAGGCGTTTTGGGTGGTATCGGCCCCGGACTCCCGGACGGGTGAGTGGCAGTGAGTATAATCGCGCAAACCAGAACGGAAAGCGTGCTCAGCGTAAGCTCGAAGCTGTGGGGAATCGTATTGGTGTATGCATTCGCGCGATACCTGCAGGCGTTTCCCGGGCAATCTCCGCCGCTCGTGGGAATCACGCTGCACGTGCTGGCGCCGCTGTCGTTTGCGCTGATTCACGGAACGCTGCGGTACGGACGGCGAGGGATGGCAGGATTCGTCGCGCTGTGCCTGGTGGTGGGATTTTCGTTTGAGATTTTGAGTCTCGCGACGGGATTTCCGTTTGGGCATTTCGTGTTCACGGACCTGATGGGTCCGAAGTTTCTGCAGGTGCCGATTCTGCTGGGCTTGGCCTACATCGGGATGGGATACATCTCGTGGACCGTGGGCGGGATCATTCTGGGTGAAAAAAGCGGGACGGTCCACGGAGCCAATGTGGTGATGCTGCCGATCGTGGCGAGCTTCGTGATGGTGGCGTGGGACCTCTCGAATGAGCCGGTGTGGTCAACGATTGAGCGGGCCTGGACGTGGATTGAAGGAGGGCCTTACTTCGGAGTGCCGGTGTCGAACTTCCTGGGGTGGTATCTGACGGTTTTCGTGATCTACCTGTTGTTCGCGATCTATTTGCGGCTTAGCCCGCGCGATCCACGCGAACTGCCGCGGGATTATTGGACGATTGCGGTGGTGGCCTATGCGGTGTCGGCGGCGGGAAATCTGCTGATGGCCACGCGGGCGGGAGATTTCGGGAGAGTGGAGGATCCGGCCGGAGTGACCTGGAGCGGGCAAGACATCGTAAGCGCGTGCGGATTGATCGCGCTCTTCACGATGGGGGCGTTTTGCGCCTTGGCGTGGGCCAGGCTCGCGGAAAAGGAACGCGAAGGACAAGGCGGAGGAGGCATTCGGAGCTATTGGGACGAAGACGTGACACGCGGACGGGGCGCGGGGCTGGCGGGCAAATATGAGAGGGAGCGAGTGGGCAAAGCCGAGCTGCGTGAGGTGCGAATGCATCAGGGCGAAAATTCGAGAGAAGGACCAGAAAGCGGGCATCGAGTATTGCGGGCGAGTGCCGGGATTTCGGGTGCATTGCGAGGCGCCGGGAGGGATTCGCTCGGGATCGCGGAAGAGAGACGGGATCGCAATGCGCGAGGGCGATCGGAGCCGTGAGCGAGGCAGGGTGCGGACCGGCGCGGGATGCGGGCCCGCGCAAGGACGAAGGTGGCGGGGCGCCGGGAAAGCGGGGCCGGGGAGCGATATGTTGCCTCGCGGCGCGCGGGGCTGCTAGAATGTGCGAGCAAGAGCTATAACATGTTGCTCCTGCCATACTTTCCGAAGAAGGTTGATCCATGTCCGGACATTCCAAGTGGGCCACAATCAAACACAAGAAAGCCGCGACGGACGCGAAGCGCGGCAAGATTTTCACGAAAATCATCCGCGAGCTGAGCATCGCGGCAAGAACGGGCGGCGCCGACCCGAACACCAATCCGCGGCTGCGAACGGCGATCCTGGCGGCCAAGAACGAGAACATGCCGAACGACAATATCGAGCGGGCGATCGCGCGAGGCGCAGGCACGCTCGAAGGCGAAACTCTGGAAGAAGTGACGTATGAAGGATACGGGCCGGGCGGCGTGGGAATGCTGGTGCAGGTGGTGACGGGAAACCGGAACCGTGCAGCCAGCGAAATCCGGCACCTGTTTTCGAAGAACGGCGGCAACATGGCGGAAACGGGAGCGGTGGGCTGGATGTTTCACCGCAAGGGCGAAATCGTGATCCCGAAGGAAGCCGCGGATGAAGAAAAAGTGATGGGCATCGTGCTGGACGCGGGGGCGGAGGATCTGCACGACGACGGCTTGGCGTGGGAAGTGGTGACGCCGCCGGATGCGTTCGAAAAGGTGCGCGAGGCGCTAGCCGCCGCGGGAATTCAGCCGGCTTCGGCGGAAATCGGAATGGTGCCGCAGAACTACGTGAAGCTGACGGGGCAGCAGGCGCAGCAGATGATCCGAATGGTCGAGAACATGGAAGACCACGACGACGTGCAGCGCGTCTACGCGAATTTCGACATCGACGAAAAAGAGCTGCAGGCCGCCGTCGCAAGCTAATTTTCCGCGCGCAAGACGCCGGCAACGGAAATATCCTCAGGGCAGACCGATGGGGCGATCCCGGGCGAATTCCCGCACTTCCTCGAAAGCAACTCCAAGAACACAGGTGACGGACATCGATCACGTGCAACTCGCCGCGCCACGGGGCTGCGAAGCCGAAGCGAGAAAATTCTTTGGCCGGCTGCTGGGGCTCGCGGAGGTCGAGAAGCCGGAGGCGCTCGAAGCGCGCGGCGGGTGCTGGTTTCGCGTGGGGACGAGGCAACTGCATATCGGCGTTGCGGCAAATTTCATTCCAGCCACGAAAGCTCATCCGGCGTTCGGCGTCCGGGACGTGGAAGCGCTATACGCCACGCTTGAGAAGGCGGGAGTGGAATGCCTGTGGGATGAAGCGGCGGACGGCCCGCGGCGGTTCTACGCCCGCGATCCCTGGGGAAACCGGCTGGAATTCACGGAGCCGGCCCGAACGGCGGCAACCGCGCGGAAAACCGGAAAAACAGGGCGTAGATAGTGGTCTTCGCGGTGAAGCCGCACAAAAAATGCTAGCCTGCTTTCCCGGCTCGCACGTACACTTGTGCCGACCATGAGAGATCCGGCCTTGGCAAAAGCGGCTGGCGGGGGCGGGCGGGCGTTGCGCGTTCTGGGGGTTGACCCGGCGGTGGCGGGAGCGACGGGCTTCGGAGTGGTGGAATGGGACGGAGGAGCCGCGCGGCTGGTGCACTACGGAGCGCTGCGATTGCCAGCGCGAGCGGGATTCGAGGAGCGGTTGCGGCAAATCCACGCGAAGATCGCGGGGCTGGTGAAGGAATTTGCGCCGGACGCGATGGCCGTGGAATCGGTGTTCACGGCGCTGAACGTGCGGACGGCGTTGAAGCTGGCGGAAATGCGCGGGGTGGTTCTGCTGGCCGCGGCGCAGGCGGAAATTCCGGCGCACAGCTACTCACCGCGGGAAGTGAAGGCTTGCGTGGCGGGGTACGGCGCGGCGACGAAACTTCAGATGCAGCAGATGGTGAGCTCGCTGCTGGGATTGCGGGAATATCCGGAACCGGCGGACGCCGCCGATGCGCTGGGAGTGGCGCTATGCCACGCGGTGCAGTGGCGGGCGCGGGAACGAGCGGAGCGAGCCATGGGAACGCGGGCGACAACCGCGGAAACACGGAGCCGAACTCGCGCCGCCAGCATCTCATGGCATTGATGAGCCGCACAGCCGGAAAATTCCTGCCGCGAATGATGAGGCGGCTTGCGCCGGGATTGCTGCTGCTTGGCGCAGCGATGCCGATGGCGAGCGCAGCGGCGCAAACGAGCGGGACGACGCAAGCCGCCACCACAGCGAACATCGCGGGACCGACCATCACTTACCGCAAAGTATTCAAATCGAGCTATCCAGAATTCACGGAAGTGAAAGTGACGCAAAGCGGAGCGTGCACGGCGGACATCCGCTCGCTGGACGACGAGGCAAGCCCGCAGGCGTGCGAAATCAATCCCGCTCTGGCGGAGAAGATTTTCAATCTGGCCGCGCAACTGCACGACTTCAACGGTGTGGATCTGGACGTTCACCGGCGGATCGCCAACCTGGGGCAGAAAACGCTGCAATACGAGAGCGGTGCGGAAAAGTACGCGGTGACATTCAATTACACGGTGAACGAGAGCGCGACGCAACTGGTGGATATCTTCGAGGGCTTGGCGCGCGAGGAAATGGACCTCTCCGACCTGCAACGGACGATGCGGTACGACCGGCTGGGCGTCAACGATGTGCTGATCCGAATCGAATCGGACTACACGGGAAAGCTGCTGCCCGATCCGCAAAGGCTCTTGCCGCTGCTCGACCAGATCGCCGGGGACGACAAGTACATCGGGCTGGCGCGGCAGAAATCACGAGCGCTGGCGGAAAAGATTCGCGCGACAACGTAAGAGCGAGGCACGTCCACGCGGCGCCGGGCGGCGCCCGCTTCGCCTGCCGCACTCGATGCACAATTAAAGTGCAATCCCACAGCCCGCGAGGAGTATGATGGCGGCGGGTGGATCGCGTTTCCTCAGGAGGCATACCATGAGCCGCCGTTGCACTGTTCCCTTCCTCGTTTTTTTCGGCGTGGCCCTGGGGCTGTTTTCGATGGGGCTGCAAATGTCCGCGTCGGCGGACGAAACAGGATTGAGCTACGCGCGGATTGTGCGCTTGAGCGTGGTGCGGGGCGACGTGCAGATCGCCCGGGCGGGCACGGGAAAATGGGAGCCGGCGGCGCTGAACATGCCGCTGCAGCAGGGATTCGCGGTGGGCACGAACGAAGGGATGGCGGAAATCGAGCTGGAACACGGAAGCATGATCTGGGTGGCGCCGGATTCGGTGGTGCAATTCACGGAGCTGGCGCTTTCCGACGGCGGACAGATCACGAAAGTGGCGATGACGAACGGGACGGCGACGTACGACGCGAGCATCAATTCGCACGACGTCTTCTTGGTATCCAACCCGAATTTTCAAATCACGCCGGAAGGAAAATCGGAATTCCGGTTGGATTTGACGAAAGACGGCGCGGGAGTGACGGTGCTGAAGGGGAGGGTCTCGTTCCAGTCGGCGAAGGGGACGGAGGAGCTGGCGAAGGGCGAGATGTATTTTCTGGGCGTGCGAAAGCCGCAGGAAACGCAAGCTCGGCCCGCCCCGAAGAAAGACGAGTGGGACAAGTTCGTCGACGAGCGTAGCGGCTATCTGGAAGCCGCCGCGGCGAAGACCAACGCCTACACGAACGCGCCGTTCAGCTACGGGATGGCGGACCTTTCCTCGTACGGAGGATGGACGTTCATTCCGGGAATCGGATTCGCGTGGCAGCCCGACGGGATTTCGAGCGGCTGGATGCCGTTCTCGGACGGGTCAATGATGTATTACGACGGATTCGGATGGACATGGGTGAGCGCGGAGCCGTGGGGATGGGTGCCGTACCACTTCGGGCAGTGGAGTTACGCAGGCTCGAACGGATGGGTGTGGGTCCCGGGAAATTACAGCCAGTGGTCTCCGGCGCCGGTGCATTGGGTGGCGGAGGGAAACAAAATCGGATGGACGCCTCTCGCGGAAGTGAAAAATGCAACCGAGCATAAAACTCCCATGGTGGTGCTGGCGAACAAGGGCCTGGCGAATTTCGATTCGTATAAATTGATCAAGTCGGTGAAGGAAGGGCAAACGGTTCAGATGCTGGCGGCGTCGCCGGGCGAGAGCGGAAAACTGGGTACGACAAACGAGATGCGGCTGGTGGCGCCGACGACCGTGGGATTGGCTTCACTGCCGCGGGGAATTTCGGAGGAAACGTTGAAAGCACCGCTGGGGAGGCCGGCGATTTCCCGGCCGCCGATGGAGGCGATGGAAGTTCCGCACGCGTTCTCGATGCGCAACGGAATGGCCGCCCCGTCGATGATCAACAGCCGGCCGCCGACGCGGATGATGGGATTTGGAATGGGACAGGCGCCGGTGGCGGGAGCGGAATTCGGGGGCAGGGCGCCGGGCGCAATGATGGGTGCGTCGAACGAACCGATCATCCACGCGGGGAGCGCGAACGGATCGTCGGGAGCGAAGCCTCGCTAACGCAAAGGCAGAAAAAACCGGCTGCTTCGCCGGGCTTCCGGCGACTAATCAAAATCTCAAATTTCGAGTGAGCCGGTAATCCAGGTCAGCGAATGACGCAGCCGGCGTACCCGACGACGCGACCGAAGTCGCCGTTGATCTCGCCGGAAGTGGCGTAGCGGACTAGCGTGGCGTCGGCGGCGCCCAAATCCTTCCACGCCACGAGCGCGGCCACCGTAGCAGCGTAACCGCACATCGAAATTCCTTCATTCCGCACAGTGTCAAACAATCCACGGGGATCGAGAGCGAGAATTTTGGCGATGGCGCGCTGGTCTTTCAGGCGCGTCACCGCGTCACTTTCATAGTGATTCATGTCCGTGCTGGCGACGATTAGGACGGGATCCGGCTGGGCGCGGACGGCGCGGGCGACGGCGTGGCCGAGCTCTTCGAGAATGGGAAAGCGGTCGGTGGCGAGAACGATGGGGACGAAGCGAAAATCGCCGGCAATCCGCTGCAGGAAAGGAATCTGCACTTCGAGCGAATGCTCGCGCTGATGGGCGACAGGGTCGTCGCGAAGGCGGGGAAATTCATGGGCGACGGCGTCCGCGAGGGAGGCGTCGATCGCGGCGTCGCCGAGAGGAGTTTGCCAGGCGCCTTCCTGAAAAATGGCCAGCGGCTCGCCGCGGGGAAAGTGGCGCGGGCCGAGGAGAATGGTCCGAGCGGGAATATTGACCGCGGAATAAACCGCGCCGGCGACGTGCCCTGAATACATGTATCCGGCGTGAGGAACGATGCAGCCAGCGGCGGATTGGGATGGCGGAAGAGGGAGGGTGAAGGCGTCAATCTGGCGGGCGAGTTCGGTGGGATCGGAAGGATAGAAGCTGCCAGCGACGGCGGGAGGACGAATCATAGCGTTTTTCGCCGGAAATTGGAGGCGAGAGGCCAGAAGGTCAGGGCGATTTCGAGGGCCTTCCGCGCAAATCGAGAGCGACGGTAGACCCGGGCATATATTTGATTTTCACTTTATCGCCGACCTGGTAGCCGCCCGCGTCGAGAACCCTGGTGATGGCGTCGAGAGACCTGCCGGAATACGTGAAAGTGTGAAGGATGCGGGGATTATCGATTTCGCTGACGACGATCGAACGCCCGTCGGCGCGAACGACGGTAGCCTTCAGCCAAAGGGGTTTTTGCGGGATAACCTTGACGGGGATGGGAGAGTGCGTGTCCACCTGGGCGCGCAGGGGCGCCGCGCCGAGAAAGGCGGCGGCGAGGGAGGCGAAGAGAAAAGCGAAAATGCTACGTTTCGTCATCGAAGGAAATTTTAAGGGACTTGAGAAACTTAATGTCCTGGGGAGTGATCTCGAGCTTCGGCTCTTCCCCGTCTTCCTCGAGGACTTCCTCATCCACGCGAATGTGAAGCGACTCGAGGAAGCGCCGGTCCTGTTTGGTCATTTTCGAATCGGAGGATTGGCGACGAGCCAATCCGATGGTGGCATCGAGCTTGAGCACAATATCGAAACCGGCCGCGCGGATGCTGGAGATGGCTTCCGTGATTCGCTCGGAGTCGGACACCGTATCGTTGATGGCGTGACCCAACTCCCGGAGCAACTGTTTCATCCGATCGTCAAGTTGCAAGGGCGTGCCCTCCTGTGAATGCCCTTCCTACAACAATTTTAGGTTCGGGGCAATAGCGAAGCAAGGGCGGCGGCGGAAAATCGGCCGATTTGGTTACCTGTACTGGGGCGCGAGGGGGGAAGGGGCGGTTGGGGGCGGGATGTATTAAAATCGGCTCATGCCGTCGAATCTAATGCCGCTATTCCGGCGGTCGTTCCGGAATTCGATGCGGGTGATGTGGCGCGTCACCCGAGAGCTGTTCCACGAAGCGACGGGAGCGCTCTTCGGAGTGTTCGCGGTGTACGGGGCTTATGCCGCGTGGAGGCAATGGCGGACGCGAACGATGCTGTGGATGATTGGAGCGGCAGTGGCTTACACGCTGATGATGGCGATTTTCGCGTTTGGATCGTTCCGGAGGGCGCGCCGGGTTCGCTGACAGAAAAAGATGCCGCCAGATTCGAAAATTCGAGCGGACGAAACGGGACCGAAGGCCGCGAGCACGACGGGGTTGCCGCTGCGCGCCGTGGTGGGGCCGGAAGACCTCGTGGGATGGGACGCGGAGAAAGAGCTCGGGTATCCCGGGCAATTCCCTTTCACGCGCGGCGTCTATCCCTCGATGTACCGCGGAAGGCTGTGGACCACGCGGCAATATGCGGGATTCGGCTCCGCGGCGGAATCGAACCAGCGATACCGTTATCTGCTTTCGCAGGGACAAACGGGACTATCGGTGGCGTTCGATCTACCCACGCAGATCGGGATGGATTCCGACCACTCGCTGGCGCAGGGCGAAGTGGGAAAAGTGGGAGTGGCGATCGACTCGCTGGAAGACATGGAAACGCTTTTCGAGGGAATCCCGCTCGAACGCGTGTCGACCTCGATGACGATCAATTCGACGGCGGCAATCCTGCTGGCGCTGTATGTGGCCGTGGCGAAAAAACAGGGGGCGAGCCTCGCGAAGCTTTCGGGGACGGTGCAGAACGACATTTTGAAAGAGTATATCGCGCGGGGAACGTACATTTATCCGCTGCGGCCGGCCATGCGAATCGTGACGGATATTTTCGGGTGGTGCCGCGAGGAGATTCCCCGGTGGAACGCGATTTCGATTTCGGGATACCACATCCGCGAGGCGGGGTCGACGGACGCGCAGGAAGTGGCTTTCACGCTGGCGAACGGGATCGCGTACGTGGAAGCGGCGGTGGAGGCCGGGCTGCCGGTGGACGACTTCGCGCCGCAACTGTCGTTTTTCTTCAACGCGCACAACGAATGGCTGATGCAGATCGCGAAGTTCCGGGCGGCGCGGCGTCTGTGGGCGCGGACGATGCGGGAGCGATTCGGGGCGCGCGACGCGCGGTCCATGATGCTGCGATTTCACGCGCAGACGGCGGGCTCGTCGCTGACGGCGCAGCAGCCGGAAAACAACCTGGTGCGTGTGGCGCTGCAATGCCTGGCGGCGGTGCTGGGCGGATGCCAATCGCTGCACGCGAATGCGCTCGATGAAGCGCTGGCGCTGCCGACCGAGCAATCGGCGCTGCTGGCGCTGCGGACGCAGCAAATCCTGGCGCAAGAAACGGGCGTGGCGAATACGGTGGACCCGGTGGCGGGATCGTACGCAATCGAGAGCTTGACGAACCAGATCGAGGCGGAAGCGCGGGATTACATCGGGAAGATAGACGCGATGGGGGGCGTGCTGCGGGCGATCGAGACGGGATACATCCAGCAGGAGATTCAAAAGGCCGCGTACGAATACCAGAAGGCGGTGGACTCGGGCGAACAGGTGGTGGTGGGAGTGAACCGCTTTGAGACCGAAGAGGAGCGGCCGATACCGACGATGCGGATTGACCCGGAAATCGAGCGGCAGCAGGTGGCGCGATTGCAGGGGCTGCGGGGGCGGCGCGACGGAGCAAAAACGAAAGCGGCGATCGAAGAAGTGGAGCGGCGGGCGTCGAGCGGAGCCAACCTGATGCCCGCGATACTTGCGGCGGTGGAAGCGTACGCCACGGTCGGCGAAATCTCAAACGCGCTGCGCCGGACGTTTGGGGAATATCAGGAATCCGTGGTGGTGTGACGCCGGCTCGCGATTTTTAGCTAGTGAAAACAGGCAGGAGAGGAATCCTCAACCGTGAAATTACTTCTCGCATCGGGTTCGCCGCGCCGCGCGGACGTCTTGCGCCGGGCGGGATTTTTGTTCGACACGATGGAAACGCGCGTGGATGAAACGAGGGCGCCCGGCGAGGGGCCGGAGACATTCGTGCAGCGGCTGGCGATCGCCAAGGCGCAAGCGGCGGCGGACGATTTGCTGGATACCTCCGGACCCACGCTCATTATCGGCGCGGACACGACCGTGGTGGCGGGAGGAGCGCTGCTGGAAAAACCCACGGATGCGAAAGACGCGCGAAGAATGCTGCGCCTGCTGAGCGGAAAAACACACGAAGTCCTGACGGGGGTGGCCTTGATGGCCCTGCCCGACGGAAGGGGCGCGAAATTCGTGGACAGGACGCGCGTGGATTTCGCCGAGCTTTCCGAGCGGCAAATCGACGATTACATCGCCACGGGCGAATCGTTCGGAAAGGCGGGAGGGTACGCGATTCAGGGATTCGCGGGGCGGTTCGTGGAGCGAATCGAGGGGTGCTACTTCAACGTGATGGGCATGCCGCTATCGCGAGTGTGGACAGCCATGCTTTCGCTGGGATGGAAAGACCCGGAAGCCTGAAACCGCGGGGAGAAATTCCCTCGTGGAAAATCGCGCAGGACGCCGACGCACAGTTGCAGGCACCCGTTCCCAGAAAGGCCCCATGGCGGGCCCGGAGTGAAAGGCTACTTTTTTTCTTCCGCGGCTGGAGTGGTGGTCGAAGCCGGGGCCTGCGTCTGCGGAGGCGCCTGCGGCTGAGCTTGCTGAACCGGCTGGTCGCCGCGCATGCCTTCGCGGAATTCCCGGACGCCCTGGCCGAGACCGCGCATGACTTCAGGAATCTTGCGTCCGCCAAACAGGACGAGAATCACGACCGCGATAATCAACAGATGTATGGGGCTATCCCACATGGGGCGCCTCCCTTTCAAGCCCGGCTCGAGGAGAGCCCGGGCGAAACCGCAAAGAACAACCGCTAAGGCAACAGTATAACACGCTCGTCGCCCGCGCGGCGGGTGACGTGCTCGCGATCCAGATATTCGAGCAGAGGAATGGCGTATTTGCGCGTGATGCCCGTGAGGTCCTTGAAAGCGGGAACGCCGATGCGGTCGCCGCGTTCGCGGCGGTATTTGGCGAGGAGCTCGCGGACGCGGGCGAGGGCCTCGGGATGAAAGACCAGGTCTTCGCTGACGCGGACCAGCGCCTTCTCGCGGAGAAGCAGCTGGAGGATTTTCCGCGCCCGGGCCGCCTCGACCGGGAGTTTTTCGAGCAGGGCGGCGAAGGTCGGGACGGTGAGGCCGGCGCGCTCGAATTCGCCTTCGATCAATTCCTTCGCTTTTGCTTCGTCCTGGGAAAGAGCGATCTCGCGTCCGGCGCGCTGGACGAGGTCTCCGGAGATGACAATCTTCCGCGCCGCGACGAGGTCCTCGAGAGCCGAGGCGAAGGTTTCCTCGGCGGGCGAGCCGGAACGCGCCCGCAAGACCTGCTTGGGAACGCCGGGTAATAGCGGATTCGAGAGGTGAAACTCCTCGACGGCGCGTTGAATGGCGGCGACGATTGAGGCGAAGGTGCGAGAAGAGATGACCTCGAGAGGGTCGGTGCGGATGATGCGGGCGCGTTTTTTGGAGGCCAGGGATTTCGCGGCTTCGGACATCTCGGACTCGAGCCAGCCGGTTCGCGGGCGGATCTCGATGGGAGTGAGAGAGCGCGGGAGCGATTCGAGGAGCGCGGCAAGAATTTCCTCTCGCGCGCCCGTCTCGAGCGTCTTCAGGAACGGAGCGACGGAGGCGTCGCTGCGGCGATGTCGGGGAGCGCGCGGATCGATCACGACGCCGCCGCCAATGGTCACGACGGGCGAGAACTGGCGGAGGATGAAGCGGTCGCCGGGCAAAAGGACAAGCGAATCCGCGAGCTGCAATTGAGCGAGAGCGCTGGTTCCCGGCAACATCTCTGGCGACTCGAGCAGGGTGATTTGGGCGATGGTCTCGGCGGCGCCCTGGTGAAAATGGACGCGCGTCCGCTGGGCTAGTGGGCGGGCGGAGGGCAGAAGGGCGAGGCGAGCGTCGAAGCGGCGCGTGGGGTCAAAGGAGCGAGGCGGACCAAGCACCATCCCGCGGCGAATGTCGTCGCGCTCGACGCCAGCGAGGTTGACGGCAGTGCGCTGACCAGCCACAGCCTGCGGCACGGCTTGACCGCCGGAATGCAGGCCCCGGACGCGGGCGCGCCTGCCGGTGGGGTAAAGCTCGACCTCCATTTCGGGCTGGACGGCACCTTCGAGGAGCGTTCCGGTGACGACGGCGCCGAATCCCTTCATGGCGAAGGAGCGATCAATGGGAAGGCGGAAGGGGCGGGAAGCATTTCGCGAGGGAGACTCCAGGGAGACGCGGAGCAGCGCGGCCTTCAAGTCGTCGAGGCCCGCGCCGGTGCGGGCGCTGACGCCGACAAAGGGCGCGCCCTCGAGGAAGGAGCCGCGAACGAAATCTTCGATTTCCAGGCGGACCAGGCCGAGCCAATCGGCGTCAACGAGGTCCGTCTTTGTCACCGCGATAATCCCGCGGGAGATGCCGAGAAGGCGGCAGATATCGAAATGCTCGCGGGTTTGGGGCTTGATGGATTCATCGGCGGCGATTACGAGAATCACCAGATCGAAACCGCCGACACCGGCGAGCATGTTGCGAACGAATTTTTCGTGGCCGGGAACGTCAACGAATCCCACGCGGACGGAGCCGAGATCAAGAAAGGCAAAGCCGAGGTCGATGGTAATTCCCCGGCGCTTTTCTTCCTCGAGCCGATCGGGATGCGTGCCGGTGAGGGCCTCGATGAGCGCCGATTTGCCGTGATCAATGTGCCCGGCCGTGCCGACGATGACGTGTTTCATCACAGGGATGGGATGCGCGAGGAGCGCGAAGGGCGCATTTTGGACCGAGTGGCGCGTCGCGGCAAGCCCCAGAGGCGAAACCCGAGCGGGGCGGCGGGAGCGGAGCTAGGGCGCCGCTTTCCGCGATTCGCGCGCGGCCGAATGAATTTCTTTCGCGATGGCGCGGGCGGCAGCACGCGGGTCGGCAGCGCCGGTGATAGGGCGGCCGACAACCAAATAATCCGCGCCGGCCATCACGGCTTCGGCCGGTGTCCCGATGCGAGATTGGTCGTTGGTGGCAGAGGTGGCAGGGCGAACGCCGCCGACCAGGAGGATGAATTCAGGGCCGCAGGCTTCGCGAATAGCGCGGACTTCGTGGATGGAGGCAACGGCGCCATCGAGGCCGGCTTGTTTGGCGAGCTTAGCGAGTTCGACGGCGCGGATGGCGGGAGAGCCTTCGTAACCGACACGGGCCATTTCCTCGGCATCCATGCTGGTGAGGATGGTCACGCCGAGGAGTTTGGGGCGGCTTTTCCTGGTGCCGGCGGCTTCGCGGGCGGCGCGCATCATGGCCAGGCCGCCGGAGGTGTGGATGGTCAAGAGGCGGAGCTTGGGGAGAGAGACTGCGGCGCGGACTGCGCTGGCGACAGTGTTTGGGATGTCGTGGTATTTGAGGTCGAGGAAAATCGAATGTCCGAGAGCGGCAATGCGTTCGACAGCCTGGGGACCTTCGGCGGTAAAGAGCTGGCTGCCTATTTTCATCAAACCGGCCGGGCCCCGGAGCTTGCGTGCCAGGGCCACGGCCGGACGAAGAGATTCTACATCCAGGGCAACGATCAGTTCTGGCGAGTTGGGGCGTGACGTGAAGGCACCTCCAGCAGCTCCAGGCGGACCTTGGCGGTTCCGCGCTGTTCAAAGCCAAGCCGGCGAGCCACTTCATAGCTGACATCCAGCTCGCGGCCTTCAACGTAAGGGCCCCGGTCATTAATGCGGACCACCGTGCTGCGGTGGTTGCGCCTGTTCGTAACCCGGACGATCGAGCCGAGCGGAAGCGTGGGATGAGCCGCCGTCAAGGCATTCATATCATAGGTCTCGCCATCGGCGGTCGGCTGTCCGTCAAAATCGCCTCCGTACCAGCTCGAAATACAGTCCCAAACCGCCAGCGGTTTAGGCTGGTTGTGGTTGTTACTCTCGGCTGGGGGGGAGTAAATCGAGGTTTGCATGTCTGGGGACTGGGAGGGGTCGCCTGTCTTACCGAGGGCCGAGGGATTGACCGACGGAGTGAAGACAAGCATACCCGTACCTAAGAACACAGACGCAAAAACCAGAAATGACTTAGCTTTCATTTTCACCTAACCTCATTTGAATCAGCATATTTTACCTCTTTGGGGCCTCTTCAGGCAACGGGTTTAGGCCTGAAGCGAGCCTCGTAATTTGCTGATTTCAAATACCCTTTCTTCCCGGCACCACATTTCCAAACCCTTCACAAGGCGTTCCGAGGCCCGTGGGTCTATGAAATGGGCTGTTCCTACCTCGACGGCTGAAGCACCCGCCAAGAGGTATTCGGCCACATCCGCTGGAGTTTCGATCCCGCCGAGCCCGACAACCGGGATGGTGACCGCCCGGCAAGTCTCGTAAACCAGCCTCATGGTTATAGGTTTTATCGCTGCGCCCGACAACCCTCCCACCGTACTACCGAGGCGGGACCTCCGATTGTGGCTGTCTATACACAGCGCGGGGTAGGTGTTGGCAACGACCAAGGCGTCTGCTCCTTCGGCCGCTGCGGCCTTTGCAATAAGTCCAATCGTGTTAACGTTCGGAGAGAGTTTGACCCACAGGGGCTGCTTGCTGGCCTTCCTGACAGCACCGACAACAGCCGCGGTGAGGGAGGGGTCAGTACTATATTCCACGCCCCCTTTCTCGACATTGGGGCAGGAAATGTTGAGTTCGAGCGCCGCCAATCCCTCCGAGTCGTCCAGAATCCGGGCAACTTCAACATAATCTGGGATGGAGTGGCCGAATACGTTGGCGATGATGGCCGTATTTAAACTGCGGAGCTGGGGGAGCTTTTCGGCGACGAACGCCCGAACCCCGATGTTCTGCAACCCGATGGCGTTGACCATTCCACTGGCGACTTCGGCCATTCGCGGGGCGGGAGCGCCAGCCATAGGTTCGCGAGATAGCCCTTTGACGACGATCCCGCCCAGGCGGTTCAAGTCCACGAGTTCGGCGAATTCAAGGCCGTAGCCAAACGTACCGCTGGCGGCGATGACCGGGTTCTGAAGGGAGAGGGAACCAACGCTGACGTGGAGGTCAACTACGGCGGGCCGCTGGAGCTGGGTGGCCGGCGCGCTGGAACTCACGGCAGAAATCTTAACACGGGGGTCAAGGCGGAAGGACCGGAGCGGGCGAGCAGGCCGGCGAGGATTTCGCCAATCGACGCTGCGGCGGCCGGCGCGTCTATGCTACGATGTGGCGCTCATGAAGGTCGTCGAGAAAAGGCAGCTCCTCTCCGCGGAAGAAATTGGCCGCACCCTCCAGCGTTTGGCGCACGAAATCGTGGAAAAGAGCGGCGGGACGAAAGACCTGGCGTTGATCGGAGTGCGCCGCCGGGGCGTCCCGATCAGCCAGCGCCTCGAACGAATCATACGAACATTTTCGGGGATTGAAATTCCAGTGGGCACGCTCGACATCACGCTTTACCGGGACGATCTTTCGACGGTGGCGCAGCAGCCCGTGGTGCAATCCACCGAGATTCCCTTCGGCGTGGACGGCCGCGACCTGGTGCTGATCGACGACGTGCTCTACACGGGCCGCACCGTGCGGGCGGCGATGAACGGGTTGTTCGACCTGGGGCGGCCGCGGCGAGTGCGGCTGTGCGTGCTCATCGACCGGGGACATCGCGAGCTGCCGATTGAAGCAAGCTTCATTGGGCGGACGGTGGAGACCAGCGACACGGAGATTGTCGAAGTGCGACTGCAGGAAATCGACAAGGAAGAGCGCGTGATGCTGGTTGACCGCGTGTCCTGAGGCCCGGGGCTCGGCGCCGGAGGAATTCGTCTAAAGGGATCCAGTGCTGCTCGGACTGCAACACCTGCTCGGAACCGAAACCCTCACCCGCGAGCAAATCACTTTTATTCTCGATCAAGCCAAGCCTTTCCAGGAATTCCAGCGCCATCCCCTGAAAAAACTGGCCACGCTTCGCGGAAAGACAGTGGCCATCGCGTTTTTCGAAGCCTCGACGCGGACGCGAATCAGCTTCGCGACGGCGGCCTCGCGGCTGGGCGCGGACACGATGAACCTGCAGGCCGAAGCGTCGAGCCTGAAAAAGGGCGAATCGCTGCTGGATACGGTGCGGACGCTCGAAGCGATGCGGCCCGACGGGATTGTCATCCGCCACAGCTCCTCGGGGGCGCCGGAGTTCGTCTCGCAGCGGCTGGAAATTCCGGTGCTGAACGCGGGGGATGGGACGCACGAGCATCCGACGCAGGCGCTGCTGGACGCGCTGACCATTCGCGACCGCAAGGGTTCGCTCGAGGGATGGAACGTGACGGTGCTCGGCGACATCCTGCACAGCCGGGTGGCCCGGTCCAATATTCATCTGCTGACGAAATTCGGAGGGCGAGTTACGCTGTGCGGCCCGGCGATGTGGGTTCCGAACGAGATGACAACGCTGGCGCCGAACGTGCGGCGGGCGCTGCGGATCGAAGAAGCGCTGGAAGGCGCGGACGTGGTGCTAGTGCTGCGCGTGCAGACCGAGCGCATTCACGAGCCGTCACTCGCGCCCGAGGAATACATTCTTCGTTACCAGCTCACGCCGGAGCGCCTGCGCCTGGCCAAGCCCGACGCGCTGGTGCTTCATCCGGGGCCGATGATTCGCGGGCTCGAGATCGACCCGGGCGTGGCGGACGGGCCGCAATCGGCCGTCCTGGAACAGGTGACCAACGGCCTGGCGATTCGCATGGCACTTCTCTACCATTTGGTGGGCGGGGCGGCTCCGGATGCTCCGCACCCGGCGAAGGAATGAACCGATGCTTTTGATTCAAAACGGCCGAGTGGTGGATCCGGCGTCGCGGACGGACGAGCCGATGGACGTCCTGCTGAGCGGCGAGCGGATCGTGCAAACAGGCGCGGGGCTGCCGGTTCCCGGCGGCGCGGAAATCTTCGACGCCAAGGGACTGATCGTCGCGCCGGGATTCATCGACCTGCATTGCCACCTGCGCGAACCCGGCCAGGAGCTCTCGGAAACGATCGAGACCGGCACGCGGTCGGCGGCGCGCGGAGGATTTACAGCGGTCTGCTGCATGCCGAACACGCAGCCGGTGAACGACAGCGCGTCGGTGACGCGCGGAATCGTGGAGCGCGCCGCGAGGGGAGGGGCGGTGCGCGTGTGGCCGATCGGCGCGGCGTCGGTGGGAAGCAAAGGCGAAGCGCTGGCGGAAATCGCGGCGATGAAGGACGCGGGGATCGTCGCGGTGAGCGACGACGGAAAGCCCGTGGCGACGTCGCGGCTGATGCGGCAGGTGATGGAATATTGCGATTCGCTGGGCCTGCCGGTGATCGACCATTGCGAGGACCCGCCGCTGGCGGCGGGAGGCGTGATGCGCGAAGGGCCGCATTCGCTGCGCTTGGGGCTCAAAGGGATCCCGTCGCAATCGGAGTCGATCTGCGCGGGCCGGGACGTCGAACTGGCGCAACTGACGGGAGCGCGGCTGCATATCGCGCACATGTCGGCCGCTCGATCGCTCGAATACGTACGGTACGCGAAGGAGCACGGCGCGCGAGTGACGTGCGAAGTGACGCCGCACCACTTCACGCTGGCGGACGAGGACGTGCGGTACGACACAAGCTACAAAATGAATCCGCCGCTGGCCTCGCGGGAGGACCGCGAAGCGCTGATCGCCGGACTTGCCGACGGGAGCGTGGACGCGATCGCCACCGACCACGCGCCGCACCACCCCGCGAGCAAGGAAGTGGAGTTCGACCGCGCGCCATTCGGGATTCTGGGCTTTGAAACGGCGCTCGCGCTCGGCCTTCGCGAGCTCGTCCAAAAAAATCGTCTTTCCCTCGTGCGTCTGGTCGAGCTGTTCACCTCCGGCCCGGCGCGCGTTCTGGGAATCGAGCGCAAAATCGCCGCGGGACACCCGGGCGACATCACGATTTTCTCGACCGGGCTCAAGTGGACCTATCGCGTGAACGATTCGCCGAGCAAGTCGCGCAACAGCCCGTTCGACGGCGCGGAGTTTACCGGCGGGCCCGTGGCCACGATTGTGGGCGGGCGCTTCGCTTACCGCCGGCCGCAAGAGCAGGCCTAAACATATGAACGAGACGCCCGCACCCGCCGTAAGGATCGGCCCCTCGGACTACCTGGCGCTCGAGCGGACTTTTCTGGCGTGGATTCGAACCGGGCTGGCACTGATGGGATTCGGTTTCGTGGTGGCGCGGTTCGGGCTGTTCCTGCAAATGATCCAGCATGCCGAAGTGATTCATCCGCCGCAGAAGTTGGGCCTGTCGCTGTGGTTCGGGACGGCGCTGATCGTGGTGGGAGTGACGGCGCTGGGGTTTTCCACCTGGCGATACCTGAAACTGGTGAGCGCGTTCCAGCGCGGCGATGACACATTCCGCCAGCCGCTCACATCGGCCGTGGCGCTGGCGGTGATTTTGGCGCTGGTGGGCCTGGCGATGGCGATTTACGTGGTGACCGCGTAGAAATTTTGCCGGATTAGTGGGCGGCGGGCTCGGCGGCGGGATGCATGCCGTGCTGGGGAACCTCATGGACGCCGCGGGGCGGCGCTTCCTGGTGGAAGCGGAAGAGCTGATTGAGAGGCCCGGAGCCCTTGCCGATGGCGTAGGATTTTTCGATGGCTTTGGTGACGTAAGCCTTGGCGAGGATTACCGCTTCGCGCAACTGCTGGCCGGAAGCGAGCTGGGCGGCAATCGCGGAAGAGAACGTGCAGCCGGAGCCGTGGGTATTGGGACTTTTCACGTGGTCGCCGCCGAAGGTTTCGATTTCCTTTCCCGCCTCGCAGAGAACGTCAATGGGTTTATCGAGGTGCCCGCCGGTGACGACGACGGCGCGCGCGCCCATTTCCACCAGCTTTTGAGCCGCCGCCTTCATGCCGTGCAGATCCTTCACTTCAAGACCCGTGAGGAATTCGGCTTCGGGCATGTTGGGGGTGATCACGGTGACGCGCTTCAGAAGCTCGTCGCGGACGAATTTCAAGCCAGAAGCGTCGAGAAGCTCGACATTGCCGGCGGTAGGGCGGGAAACGGGATCGAGGACGACGTGAGGAAATTTATGGTTGTCGAGAAAATCGGCGACGGTGGAAGCGTTGCCGCGCGTTCCGAGCATCCCGATTTTGACGGCGGCGATGGTGACATCCTCGGCGATGGCGTCGAGCTGGGCGCGCAATTGGGCGCTCGGCGTGGGATGAGAAGAGACGACGCCCTGGGTGGATTGCACGGTCAGAGAAGTGACAGCGGCGACCCCGTAGCAATTGTGGGCCGCGAAAGTCTTCAGGTCGGCGGCGACGCCGGCGCCGCAGGACGGGTCAAAACCGGCGATGGTGAGAAGAATCGGTGGAACGTGGCTGGTGTGATTACTCAAGTGCAGGCGCCCTCCGCGCGAGGCTCCCGAAAGAAAAATTCGCCGGCCTCACCGAAATGGCTGGGTGAGCCGGCAAATTGCAATGTACGCGCGTTTCCGCGCCGCGCGCAATAGAAATTTCGCGGAAAGACGATGACGAAAATTCAGAGGGCTCAGGGAAAGAGTCCGCGGACGAGCGTCGCATCGGCGACGCGGCCGACGGCGAGAATATAAGCGCCGGTGCGCATGTGCGTGCGATTTTTGCGGGCGGCTTCGTGAACTTCGGCGAAGGCGCGGCGCATCACGGATTCGAGCTTCGCGTTGACTTCGCTTTCGGACCAGAAAAAGCTCTGCAAATCCTGGACCCACTCGAAATAGCTGACGGTGACGCCGCCGGCGTTGGCGAGAATGTCGGGAACGCAAAAGATTCCCTTGCGGGCCAGGACTTCGTCGGCATGAGGAGTGGTGGGGCCGTTGGCGGCTTCGGCGACGATGCGGGCTTTGATCTGGTCGGCATTGTTGAGGGTGATGGCGTTTTCGAGGGCGGCGGGAACGAGGATGTCGCATTTCATGGTGAGCAGATCGTCGTTGGAAATGCGGGAAGTTCCGGGCATGCCGACGACGGTGCCGGAGCGTTCCTTATAGCGCATGGCCTTGAGCGGGTCAATGCCGCGGGAATTGAAAACGCCGCCGCGGGAATCGCTGATGGCGACGACGCGGGCCTTTTTCTCGGCGAACAATTTCGCGGCCACCGATCCGGCGTTGCCGAAACCCTGAATGGCGACGCTGGCGCCGCGCAAATTGATCCGCTTGATTTTGCAGGCTTCCTCGACGGCAACGATGCAGCCGCGCGCGGTGGCTTCGCCGCGCCCTTCCGAGCCGCCGATGGAAAGAGGCTTGCCCGTGACGACGCCGAGCGTGGAGTAGCCTTTCGTCATCGAATACGTGTCCATGATCCACGACATCGTCTGCGAATCGGTGTAGACGTCCGGAGCGGGAATATCCTGCTCGGGACCGATGATCGGGAGGATTTCGGAGGCGTAGCGGCGCGTCATGCGCTCGAGTTCGGACTTGGTCATGCGCTTGGGATCGCAGATGACGCCGCCCTTGCCGCCGCCGAAAGGAATATTGACGGTCGCGGTCTTCCAGGTCATCCAGGCCGCCAGAGCCTTCACTTCGTCGAGAGTGACTCCGGGATGATAGCGGATGCCGCCTTTGGCCGGGCCGCGGGCCACATTGTGCTGGACGCGATAGCCCGTGAAGACTTTCACCTGGCCGTTGTCCATCTTCGTGGGGATCGAAACTTCGAGGACGCGCTTGGGAGTGCGCAGGATCTGGCGCAAGCTTTGATCGAGCTTTAGATATTCCGCCGCCATGTCGAATTGAATTTGAGCGATGCGAAGCGGATTGAGGTCCTCGCGCGGAGCAATGCGCGGAATCGGTTGCGGCGTTGTCTTGGCAACGGTGGACATCTTGCGTTCCTCCTCGAGCGGGGAAATCTGCGCTGCCTTCGCCAACTGAACCAATCCAAACGGAACCCGGGGCACCCGTAAGTCCTGCGAGAATCGAAGTTTATTCGAGCCACGGGGGAAGTCAACGAAAACCAAGCACTTGTGTGGTTTTTGGCCGGGGAGGGGGGCGGAATTGCGGGTAGAGGCGGGAGATGGTGATAGCTGTATCTTATTGTATTTGTGGTGGTTACGGCTATGCGAGCGGCTCCTTCGGGGGGTGTGTCTCGATTGGCTACATCGCAACCGTATCCCTTGAGGACAACTGCATTGACGAGGAATGTTGTGCGCGATAGTCTGCGCCCGGCGCTTGGGCGGGGATGGACCGCAGCCGGGTCAATCCGCGTGGCATTCGCCGAGCGTATCTTGAGTAATGGAGCCCGCACAACCAAGTGAGTCCGCAGGCGGGAGCACAGTCAAGAGAAACGGATGCGGCGCTGATGGAAAGGATCGCCCAGCGCGACGAATCGGCATTGGCGGAACTGTATGACCGCTACGCCGCGATGCTCACGTCCGTCCTGAACCGGATTTTGCGGGATACGCAGGCGGCGGAGGAAATTATGCAGGACATTTTCTTCCAGGTCTGGCGGACATCGTCGCAATTCGACGCGGGGCGCGGGTCGCTGCCGGGATGGCTGGCGGTGATCGCGCGGAACCGGGCGATCTCGAGGCTGCGAAGGAAGAACCCGGCGCAAGGCGAAGAGCTGGGAGAAAACTCGGTGGCTCTGGCGTACAACCTGGAAAGCGAAGCGGCGCAGAGGGAAATGATGGCGCGAGTGGTGGGCGCGCTGACGCGGCTGCCGGAGGAACAGCGGCGCGCCGTCGAGCTGGCGTATTTCGAAGGGATGACGCACAGCGAAATCGCACGGCACACGGGCGATCCGCTGGGAACGGTGAAGACTCGATTGCGGGCGGCCGTAGAAACGCTGAAACGGAATTTGCAAAGATGAACGCGCATCCAACCCGGGAAGAGGATTTCGATCTCTACGCGCTCGGCGCCCTGGAAGGCGACGAGAAGCAGGCGATCGAGAGGCACGTGGCGGAGTGCGCGGAGTGCGCTCGCAAGCTGGCGGAAGCTCGCGGACGAATCGCGCTGCTGGCTCTGGCGGCGCCGCCGGTGGCGCCGTCGCCGGGCGCCAAGCAACAACTGCTGCGGCGCATCCACGCGGAGGACACAGCGCGGATTTCGCCGGCGGCAGCAACAAAAGCCGCCGCGGCGGAAAGACGCGAATTCTTCCCGAAGTGGTGGAGCAGAACGATGGCGGCGGCCGGCGTCGCGGCGGCGCTGGCGGCGATTTTCCTGTGGACCGAAAACGCGCGGCTGAACCAGCGGCTCGAAAAGATGCAGGCTTCGCTCGACCAGCAGGCGAAAGATTTGCACGAAGCGCGGGAAGAAGCGGAGATGTTCGAGTCGGCGGAGACGCGCATGGTCGCGCTGACGCCCATGCCCGGCCATCCCATGACGGCTCGTGTCCTCTACAACGCGAAAATGGGCATGGTCATGTGCGACGTCCAAGCCCCCGCCGCGCCACAAAAAATGTCGTATCAATTGTGGGTGATGACCAAGGGCGGACCCATCAGCGCCGGCGCCTTTAACACCGGCTCGACCGGATGGTCCTCCTGGATGTCCGACGTCCCCAAAGGCACCCAGCCCATGGGCTTCGCCATCACCATCGAGCCCGAGGGCGGAATGCCGCATCCCACCGGCCCCATGGTGATGACGACGAGAATTTCCTAGCTTCTTTTTTTCTTGAGGATTTTCGCGCCGGCGCGCCGCGTTTCGAAACGCGCTCGCTCGCCCGACCTCTACTTCGCGGCAATCCGCTCGACACCCATAAACGGCCGCAGCGCTTCGGGTATCACCACCGACCCGTCCGCTTGCTGAAAATTTTCGACAATCGCAATCCACGTCCTCCCGACGGCCAGCCCCGACCCGTTCAGCGTGTGCACGAACTCCGACTTCTTGGCCTCTTTCGCTTTGTAGCGAATCCCCGCCCTTCGCGCCTGAAACGCTTCCGTATTCGAGCACGACGAAATCTCCATGAACTCGTTCGCCGACGGCAGCCACACCTCGATGTCGTACGTTTTCGCCGACGCGAATCCCATGTCGCCCGTACACAGCAGCACCACGCGGTAATGCAGCCCCAGCTTCTGCAGCACGGCCTCCGCGTTTCTCACCAGCGATTCCAGCTCGTCGTAGCTTTCCTCGGGCCGCGTGAATTTGAACATTTCCACCTTCTGGAACTGGTGCTGGCGCTTGAGGCCGCGCGTGTCTTTTCCGGCGGCGCCCGCTTCGGAGCGGAAACACGCGGTCCAGGCGCAGACGCGGACGGGCAATTCATCGGCGTCGAGAGTTTCCTCGCGATGCAGGCTGGTGAGCTCGACTTCGGCGGTGGGAGTGAGCCAGAGATCGGTGTCTTGGATATGGAACATGTCGGCGGCGAATTTCGGGAGCTGTCCGACGCCGGTGAGCGAAGCAGTGTTCACCAGAAACGGCGGCAAAATTTCCGTGTAGCCGTGCTCGCGCGTGTGCGTGTCGAGAAAGAAATTCGCGATGGCCCGCTCGAGCCGCGCACCCAGCCCTTTATAAACCGCGAACCGCGACCCCGCGATTTTCACCGCCGCGTCGAAATCCAATATGCCCGCGGCTTCGCCGATCTCGAAATGCGGCTTCGGAGCGAAATCGAATTTCGGCGGCGCGCCCCAGCGGCGGACTTCCAGATTATCGGCGGACGAGCGGCCGACCGGCACGCTCGCGTGCGGGATATTCGGAACGGTGAGGAGAAAAGATTTCAATTGCTCGTCGAGCTCGGCCACGCGGACGTCGCCCTGCTTAATTTCGTCGGAAACTTCCTTCATCTTGGCGAGGATGGCGGAAGCGTCCTGGCCGGATTTTTTCATCCGGGCGATGTCGTCGCCGGCTTTGTTGCGTTCCGCTTTCAAGCGTTCGGTCGAGGTAACCAGCCGGCGGCGCTCGGAGTCGATCGAGCGGAAAGAGTCGAGGTCGATTTTCACGCCGCGGTCTTGCGACATTTTTTCGATGAGGTCGAAATGTTCACGAACGTAGCCGAGATCGAGCATAGGCATAACAGGATAGCGTAAGGAAGCGGCCGGAGGCGAGCGGGGAGCGAAGGCGGCTGGCGGAGAACGCCGTCGCGGGCGGCGCGGGAAAATTAACGCTCCCGCGGGGAATCTGGCGCATCCAATTCCGTGGATGTAGACTCGACGGGCCCAGGCGCACAATCGAACACATAAGAAAGGAAATTTTCATGGCAACGCCAAAAGAAGCGAAAGAAGCCGACGTAAAGGAAAGGCAGCGGGCGCCGCTGGCGACGCCCTCGATCCTCGCAGCCGACGCCGTCAAAAACGTCGCGGGAGCGATGAACGGCGTCCTGGCGGACGTCTTCGCGCTGTACATCAAGACCAAGAATTTTCACTGGCACATGAGCGGCCCTCATTTCCGCGATTATCATTTGTTGCTCGACGAGCAAGCGGACCAGGTGTTCGCGATGACGGACGACATCGCCGAGCGAGTGCGGAAAATCGGCGCGACGACGATCCGCTCGATCGGCGAGATCGCCCGCCTCAAGCACGTCGACGACAACGACGCCGCCTACGTGGACCCGGAAGACATGTTGAGCGAGCTCCGCGAAGACAACAAAGCGCTGGCGCTGCGGCTGCTCGAAGCGCACGGCGTGTGCGAGGAAGCGAACGACGTGGCGACGGCTAGCTTGATCGAAAACTGGATTGACGAAACGGAGCGGCGCGTCTGGTTTTTGTTCGAAACCACGCGAAAGCGCTAGACAAAAGAGCAAGAAAGCCCGGGGAAGAAGGGGAGCAATCCTCCCCTTCTGAAGCCGGCGCCTCGCGCGCTCGCTGCTGTGCGTGCGGCGGACGAAGCGTAAGATGCATGCGCCGCGAAATTTGCGCGCTGATTTTCGGAGCGCAAAGTTGTTGTGAATTTCGAGCATTCGTTTTCCCGCCTGGAAATATTCCTGCCCATATAAACACCGAGTTTCGCCGCGGTTAAGAATCGTTGTGTACGAAAACATTTCGCGCATTGCCGCATCTTCGAAACGCGCATCGCTGCATTCGGCGACGTGCGCTCCAGGCCAGGAACCGGAATTGGGTGGTTTGTGGGAACGCCCGGAAGCGGGCCGTACTTACGTATAGTCAGCAAAAGAAACTGCACTAATGTGCAATCGCTTTCCTATCGGCGAATGACCCAAAAAGGCAAGCCGCTGGATTGGGACGGTTTAACGAGGTCGGGGGGATGGAGGCTGGCTTGCAGTACCAAGCCGGTATAGTACCAACTTTTTCGGAGCAACTGGCAATGAAGCCGTTCATCGCAGGCACCTTCCGATTTGCCCTCCGAGCGCTGATTTTGGGGTTGCTGTGGGTTTCGGTGGCTTGGGCGGGCGACGCCCTGTTTACCGTGAGCCCGCTGGCCAACTCGTCGGAGCCGACGCTGTTGCTGCTGTTCGGGTCGGGGCTGGTGGTGGTCGGAATGTTCGGGAAGAAGCGCAAGGCGTAGGAATTTTCTCCGCGATTTTTTCCTTCTCCGCAGTTCCCTCTTGAAATAAACCGAGCGAAGAGCGAGGTGTGATTGCCGGCGCGCGCGTGCGCGGGATTGGGCGCGGATGCCGCCGGCCGAGGGAGGGTGGATCTGCCGCGAGGACGACCGCAGCGAGCGAGGAGTGCATCGGCCCGCCTGTTGGGGGCGGGGCTCGCTGAGTAAAGGTTCATTTGTTGCCGGGGTCTTTGGAGCGCCGGCGGACTACTTTTTCACCGTGGCAGGATCGACGGGCGAAAGCAAATTGGGTAGGCCGTGGACTTTTTGGGGTTCGAAATTTTGGAGTGCGGCGGCCTGACCGCCCTGCCGGCAGGCAGGCGCAGGCGGGCTTGACGCCGCTTTGCTTTATCCCGATCGGAGGGCTCGGGCCCGTGCAACTACAGGGAGCGCTAGTTAGGAGCGGACGGTTCGATCTTCATTCGATGTCCGCCTCGTTGACTTCGAAATCGTCTTGAATGCTGACGCCTTCACTTCGCATCCGCATGACGGTTTGATGGAACGGCTTCTCCGCCGTGCGTTCAAACCAGCCCGCCGAACACCACTCATATTGGGCGGGCTCTCGCACCAGACCGTGCCGCACCGCGTTGGTGTGGACGTAGTTGAGCCGCGCCAGATAGGAACGCTCATACGTGAGATGAGAATCCCAATACTGAAACCAAACGCGGCGGCCCGGCGTTTCATCCAACTTGTTGAGGTGGCGGCTGGTCTGCGCGTGAAAAATATTGAGCAGCTTTCGCAGAATCACCGCGGAACCGAGAGAAATCGCCACGAAGTGATAATGGTTGGGAAAGACGGACCAGGCCTGGAGTTTTAGACCGTGCGCGGCGGCGTGATGGAGAAGCCTTTCGCAGAGATACGTGAGTCGAGACCGAGTGGCGAAGAAAGACTTCTTTTGGTAGGTCCCGGCGGTAACGATGTAGGCGCCGGCAGTGCCGAGGCGGTGCATTGGACTGTGGGGCCAGTCCGGCATGGCGGGAGTGTACTTTCTGGCGAGGGGAAAAGCAAAGCGGCGCCAGGGCGCCGCACTCCAAAGAACCGGCGGCGCTGGTTAGGTGAGGCGGTAGGAGCCGCCGCCGAGGAATTCGAGGAGGCCGAGGTCGCGGAGGATTTGGAGCTGCTGGCGGATTTTGGGCAATACGTGACGATTGTCCGGATGAAGCTTGGCTAGTCGGCTTGCGTCGCGATAAATATCCGCAAGCTCGAATTCCCTTTTGTTCAGGGCGCGAACGGTATTCAAAACATCTAGAGTCCAACCACGTTTCTCAACTTTGATTGTTTCGAGAGGACGTAGATGCTGATAAGCCTCGCGGACAGTTTGCTTGGGCTGGACTCTACCTTCCTGGATGATCGGGATTCTTGCGTCTAAAGGAATCCTATCGAGAACGATATTGCAGCCGACCCATCCAGCGCGGCGGGCCGTGGGTGCGAGTGGCGGCCGACGTTCGAGAGCGGATAGGGCGAACGCAAATCGAGGAATGAGAATTAGCGTTCTGACGGACCACGCGGTCAAATCGTAGTGGAGGACAAAGAGATTCGGTGTGCCGTCTCCGAGGATAGCGCGCCTCATTTCCGAGTAAGCGGCGTCGACAATTTTTCTAGCTAATGCCCTCGACTGGCTCTTCAGCTGGAATGCGGAGGCGCAGGAAGGGCAGACGTAGTCGATCGCGGCTGTGCCTTGCGGTTCGGAACGAAGCCGTGGGGATTCGCAGGCGGGGCAAAAGAGGTTTGCCGCTCCCCAGGATTCGGTTCCGACGCGGGCGCGCTGCGAGGCGCTCTTGTATCTCGCGAGGCCATTAAAGGGAAGATTCAGTTCCACGTTGTGATTAGATCATGGGCAACTGGATGGCACTAGTGGGTTTGCGGCGATCTGCTTTTAGGGAAGGGGAGAACGCTTTCGGTGATCAAATGTCTCGATAGGCGAGCTTTTGGCGAGCCTCTTCGCCTGAGGGGTCTTGGAGCCAGTTGAGGAGGTCTTCAAGGACCAGGACCTCGAAAGAGGGTTCCTGAGAACCCGTGGCGAAGGCCTGATGTGTGCTTCCGTATATTTCTCTTGAGGACCCCTCGTCCCCAACCAGAAGGGGTTGCAAATAGAATTTTGATTTGTAGGTGCTGCCTGAGTTCCAGCAGACCACGACGTCGATCTGTTTTGCAAATTTCTCTTCATTCTCGAAGTCGTCGACTAGGGTGTCGAAGGTGTACTTGTATTCGAGAACCTTCGGCTCGGTCGAATAGGGCAGCTTATATCCTCTGTTGACGCCGAGGCGTTGCGTGTTTGCGTTAAATAGGATTTTGTCTTCTGCCGTGTATTCCATGAAGAACAAGGAATCGTATCTGTCGTTCTGGGATGTGCTGAAAAAGCGATAGCCGCGGAGGATACCAGCGCCTACCAGTTCGTGGAACAACGCGATTACATCTTGCTCTTGCTGTGGTGTTGAGACCAGCGATATTCGAGTGCCGTCGTGGGCGAAGGAAAGTGGCTTTCTGTCGCGATGATCCTCTTGCCTGCGTTTCCATTCGTGGAGTTCCTTCTCAGGCGTTATGACATTGGGGCCTGTGTCCGGCTTGAGGTGTTGAAGGAAGCGCTTGAAGGTGTTAACGGCCCTGACCGACAAGTCCTCCGCAAGGTCTTTTAGCTCTGGCTGAAACACCTTCCGCCCTAGATCCGGGCTGCCGTCTGTGAAGTGGACGACCACATGCGAATTTGCTTGGTAACCGATAGTGCTTGTAAGAGGGATGATCGAAAGGTCGCCTTGGACCATGAAATCTGTCGCGAGCTGAAGCCCCCCATGGATTATGCGTTGGCCCTTGCGGAACAGGAAGACTTCGTCGTTTAGGTCGCTCCATAATCTAGCGCTTCTTAGAAAACACCCATATACAATCACGTTGTGCTTTTCTATCAGAAGGCGCTTCTCATCGTCTAGGGCCGATGCGAAGTAAGACTCGTCACGCAAGATTTCGTCTTTGTCCCAAATGTCGTATACGCAATCTAGTCGTTTGTAATCGCCTTGCAGCTTTGTGAACTTTGTCCTTGCGTCTCCCGGTATGGCATCGAGTGCTTTGGTTAGGTCGCGGAGTGACTGCACCTTAAGGTTTGGAAACTCGTGAGGGTAAAAGTATTCGGCGCGATCAGTTTCAAATACGGTCTCCGACTTTTCGGCGGACCGCACCTTAATATGAATTCTTGGCCGGAATGGGGGCGTTGTAAGGTAAACACCACCAAGTGGTGTTTTTATCCGTAGAACTGTGTACCACTGCTCCGCGGTCTGGGCGCCGATCCAAGCTAAGTTCTTGGGCCGTTCGCTCGGGGATTGGCCGATTATGATCTCTGCCGAAGTACCGCTCGACTCTAACTCGAGTTCCGGGACGCTGAACTCTGCTCCTTCAAATTTAGGTCTCGGCACCGTCCCACTGTTGTCCTCGGCCCATTGCCGCCCTTGTCGAAGGATGGCCGCGATTTCTCCCTGGTCTTGCTTGGTCTGGAGCTTTAGAAAGGAAAAGCCGTAAGCGAGGAAGGTTGCTCCGACGCCCTTATGGCCTCTTAGGTCCGCCTGCTTTTTGAAGCTGACACTTGGTCTCAGGCAGTAACGGAATTCACGTTCGTTCATGCCAATGCCGTTGTCGACTACGCGAACGAGGCCCGCAGGAATGTCGAGAACAACCCATATCCGAGGGTGGAACTTGTGTCCTTCTCTCTGTTGGCGTTGTTGTACGGCGTCGAGTGAGTTCTGGAGTAACTCGGAGAAAATGTCGTAGTAGCCGGTGTAGCTCTTCAGGATGTTGTAAATGATCCTTTTCCTTGCATCCTCCAGGACTGAGCTTATTGAGCTGCCTGGGGCGCTGTCATCGGCGCTCAGCGGGTCGAACCCGTCGATCGGTTCGAGGGGTTTGGGGGCGGTGGTCATGTGTGCACCTCTTCTTGGGCTTCGTGCTGGTTTGCGCGAGTGCACCATTTTACCTGCAATTCCTATTGTGGGTGATAGTTTCCATGGTGATTATCTGATCTCTCATTTTCGTTCAGGCGAGGTAGATCGTGGTCTCGGTTTTGATGATGAAGAGGGCGTCGGAGGGGGAGTGGCCGGCGGCGAGGAATTTTTCGCGGGCTTCGTCCACGGAATCGGCTTGAACGGAGAAGAGGACGCGGCGGGTATCGCGGGCGATGAAATAGAAGCGGCAATCTTGCTGGACGAGTTGGAGGCGCGAATTCACGGGCGACGTGGAGCGAGTGTCTTGATCCGATCGATCCACAGATCGGGAGAAGAGATCAACCGTGATTTGCAGAGAGGCGACGGAAATCCGGACCTGTATCAGATCGGAACAGAGGCGGACGAGGGAAAGACGAGCCCACGCGGAGTCGGCGTCGATGGCGAAGACGCGGCGCGCAAGGCGGAGCGCAGCAAGGGCTGTGGTCCCGCTGCCCATAAACGGGTCGAGGACCAGGTCGCCTTCGGAGGAGGAGGCGAGGAGGATGCGTTCTAGGAGGGCGAGAGGCTTTTGAGTGGGATGCTTGCCGAATTTTTTCTCCCAGGATTCGGGAGGGGGGATGGTCCAGACGGATTTCATTTGCTTGCCGCCGGCGAGTTCCTTCATGAGGCGATAGTGGAAGGTGTGGCGGGACTTTTTGTTTTTGGCGGCCCAGATGATGGTTTCGGTAGCGTGGGTGAAGTAGCGGCAGGAGAGATTGGGAGGCGGGTTGGGCTTGACCCAGGAGATGTCGTTCAAGAGCTTGAATTCGAGTTTTTGCATGGCGAAGCCGACGGAATGAATGACGTGGCTGGTGCCGGAAACCCAGATGGAGCCGTTGGGAGCGAGGACGCGCTGGCAGGCGGCGAGCCATGCGAGATTGAATTCGTGATTGGCTTGGGCGCCGCGGGAGCGGTCCCATTCGCCTTTGTTGACGCTGACCATGCGCCCAGCGTGGCAGGTGATGCCGTTGTTGGAGAGGAAGTAGGGCGGGTCGGCGAAGATGAGGTCGACGGACTCGGCGGGCATTTTGGCGAGGAGCTCGAGAGAATCGCCCTGGTAAATGCGGATGTGGTGGCGCGTGTCGTCGAAGACGGGAGCGGGAAGTTCTGCGGCGGCGTGACGGGATTGGGAAGAGGATTTGGGCACGGTTTGGGACAGCGGAAGCGCGACGGGCGCTTCGTGCTGATCAATTGGGATCGTTGATCAAGTGGGAAACAGAGTCAAGCGGGGGAGACGTCGGTCGCAGGGAGCCTGAGCTCGGCCGGCTGGCTCGAACGCAGCGCCGGGCGGCCCTTCTGTCAAACGGTCATACGGATGAAGAGCGAGGGTATAAAAATTCGGGACGAGTTCGAAGTAAATGCGGCCGACATCGAATGAAGATCGAACCGTCCGCTCCCAACTAGCACTCCCTGTAGTCGCATGGGCTCTACCCCTCCGATCGGGATAAAGCAAAGCGGCGTCAAGCCCGCCTGCGCCTGCCTGCCGGCAGGCAGGGCGGTCAGGCCGCCGCACTCCACAAAAGGCAAAACAAAGCGGCGCGAGGACGCCGCACCTACCTACGGCAGGCAAGCCATGCCTTCGGCAAGCAAGCCATGCCTTCGGCAGGCGAGCTCCAAAAAAGCAACGGCAAAAGCAAAGCGGCGGAATGCCGCCGCACCTACCTACGGCAGGCAAGCTCCAAAAAAGCAACGGCAAGAGCAAAGCGGCGTCAAGCCCGCCTGCGCCTGCCTGCCGGCAGGCAGGGCGGTCAGGCCATGCCTTCGGCAGGCAGGCCATGCCTTCGGCAGGCGAGCTCCAAAAAAACCGTTCCGCAAAAGTCCACAAGCATCGTAATTTGCTTCCGGCGAAAAATCCTGCTAGGGTCGAAGAGGTCGTTTCGCCGGCGCGGGTTTGCAGCCGGCAACAGATGAAACTAGGCTCAGCGAGCCCTGGCTGCCAAAGGCAGCCCTGCCATCCGAAGGCAGACGGTTCTCCCGCTCGCTGCGGCAGTTCTCGCGGCGGCGCCACCCTCCCTCGGCCATTTCTAATCGCAACACACCCGGAAATAGAAATCGGCGTAACCCATTCAAAACAAAGAATCGGGCTCCTTTCTATTCGCAACACTTTCGCACCCCTCCCTTGGGCGGTTCCCGCGCCCGCGGAACGCTCCTCGGGGACAGGTCCAAGGGCCTGCGGCGTTGCAAGACTGCTCTTGGCGGATTGGGCGCGGGCGAGCGGCGCGGGCGTGGCGGGAGCGAGGCAATCCGTTTATTCTCGAAACGGAGACGACTCCCAATGAAAAAAGACTGGAAGATGGAAGGGCGGGGCGTGGAAGTGCTGGGGACGCTGGCGCTGGTGCCGCCGCAGCCCGAAGATTTTCAATTCGTGGATTTCAAAGTCAAGGGAGAGGTGGCGCGGCTTACGCTGAACCGGCCGGAACACAACCTGCTGAACGAAAGAATGCTGGCCGAGCTGGCGTCGGGAATCAATTCGCTGGCCGAGCGGCGGGATGTGAAGCTGATCGTGCTGGATTCGGCGGCCAAGGCGTTTTCAGGGGGAGTCGAGATCGGCGAGTACACGCAGCGGAGAGTGTTTCAATTGCTGGACGCGTTTCACGGAGCGTTTTCGGCGATGCTGGACACGTCGAAGCCGGTGCTGGTGGTGGTGAATGGGCCGGCGTTCGGAGGCGGCGCGGAGCTGGCGGCGCTGGGCGACCTGGTGGTGGCGACGCCGAAGGCAAGATTCGCGCAGCCGGAAATCAAGCTGGGAGTCTTTCCGCCGCTGAGCGCGGCGATCCTGCCGAACGTCCTGGGGCCGAAAGTGGCGATGGAGCAGGTGCTGACGGGAGAAACGATGACGGCGGAGCGGGCCAAGGAATTGGGGCTGGTGAACTGGGTGGTGAGCGAGGAAGAGCTGCCGAAAAAAGTGGAGGATTTGATCGCGCGGGTGACGGCGCAGTCGGGAGCCGTTCTGACGATGGCCAAGAAAGCGATTTTGGGCAGCCTGGGATTGCCGCTGCGCGAAGGCGTGAAAAATTCGATGAAGATTTTCCTGAACGAGCTGGCGGATCTCGAGGATTCGCAGGAGGGTTTGCGGGCGCTGGTCGAGAAGCGGGCGCCGAAGTGGAAAAATATGTGAGCGGCGAAGAGGCGCGGAGGCGGCGGCGAATTGACACGGCGAGGCGCGGGCGCATAGACTGACGAACGACAATTTGACTGGCATGGGAATTTTTGGAAGGCCGTGAAAATCGGCCACGGTCCCGCCACTGTGACCAGCAAGCGGCGCGCAGGCTGCGAAGCGAGCTGGAAGTCAGGAACGAACCCCGCCAGTGAAGGCCGCCGCTCTTCGCGAGAAAGAGGGCGGCTCCGAGCCTCGCATTTTTCCGCGAGGCTTTTTTATTGCGGGCGGGATTTTCGGAGCGGATTCGTGAAGCGCGGAAGAGGCGTGCGAGCGTTTGCTTGGGGCGCGGCGGCGCTGATGATTTCAGCGGCGGCGCTGCCGGCGCGCGGCGGCGTGATCCCGGCCGCGGCGGAGCCGAGCGCGCAGGCGGGGAAAGTCGCGCCGGAGACGCGCGAGGTGACGGACGAACTGGGGCGGCGCGTGAGGGTGCCGCTCGAGGCGAAGCGGGTGGTGTCGCTGGCGCCGAGCCTTACCGAGACGATTTATGCGCTGGGGCTCGAAGACAAGCTGGCGGGCGACACAAGCTATTGCGACACGCCGGCGGCGGCCAAATCGAAGCCGCACGTGGGAACGCCGGAGGCGCCGAACCTGGAGGCAATTGTGGCGCTGCATCCGGACCTGGTGCTGATGGCTCCGATCAACAGCTACGAAGCGATGAACGCAATCGCGCGGCTGGGGATTCCGGTGTACGGGACGGAGCCGCGGACGGTGCGAGAGATGCTGAGCTCGACGGAGCGGATTGCGGAGCTGATGGGAGCGGCGGAGCACGGGAAAGAGATGGTGGCGAAGCTGCAGGGAGATCTGGATGCGCTCGAGGTGCGGCTGGAAAATCTTCCTCCGGCGCACGTGCTGTTCGTGGTGTGGGAAGATCCGCTGATCACGATCGGGCAGAATACATTCATCGCCGATGCGCTGCGGTGGGCGGGAGCGGAGACAGTGATCGAGTCGGACGAAGACTATCCGAGGATCGGGATGGAGGAAGTGGTGCGAGTGCAGCCGGACTGGATCGTCCTGTCGCAAGATCACATGAAGGATGAGGACACGAGCGCGGCGGAGCTGCGGACGCGGCCGGTGTGGAAAGATTTGCGCGCGGTGGAATTGGGACAAGTGACGACGGCGAGCGACGACATGGAGCGGCCGTCGCCGGAAATGGTGACCGCGATCGAGGAGCTGGCGCGGAAGCTGCATCCGGAAGCGTTTGCGGGCGGCGCGGGCGGAAAAACGGGAAGCGGGAAGACGAGCGCGGCGGGGACAAGCGAGGCGCAGAGATGAAACCGCTGACGCCGCAGCGAATCGCCCGGATTTGCGGATTGCTGGCGGTGATATTGTTCGCGGCGATGGTGGTCTCGCTGCGGATGGGAACGTACCCGATCTCGGTGAGAGACATCGTGCTGACGCTGTTCCGGGGAGCGATCGGGCACCGGGACGCGGTGCCGTCGGAATTCTGGCTGGTGGTGTTTGGATTGAGGCTGCCGCGAATCGCGCTGGGGATTCTGGTGGGAGCGTCGCTGGCGGTGGCGGGAGCGGGATTTCAAGCGCTGCTGCGAAATCCGCTGGCCGATCCATACGTGCTGGGAGTATCGAGCGGGGCGGCGCTGGGAGCGATATTGAGCCTGCTGGCGGCGCCGCACGTGCCGGGGGCGATTCAACTGGCGTCGTTTCTGGGAGCGGCGGTGACGATTGCGGTGGTTTTTTTTCTGGGGCTGCGCGGAGGACATCTGGACAGCCCGACGCTGCTGCTGGCGGGGATCATGGCGGCGTCGTTTCTTTCCGCGGTAATCATGCTGCTGATGGCGATGCTGCCGGGGCGCGACCTGCACGGAGTGCTTTTCTGGCTGATGGGAGATTTGACGACGTCGCCGCCGACGACGAGGGTGCCGGCGTGGTTCGCGTTTTTGTTCACGATTTTCTTTTTGTCGGCGGGAGCGATGTACACGACGGCGACGGATCTGAATTTGATTTTGTCGGGGGAACAGGAGGCGCGGCACCTGGGAGTGAACGTCAACCGGGTGAAGCTGGTGGTATACGTGGCGGCGTCGGTGCTGACGGGGCTGGCGGTGTCGGTGAGCGGAGCGATCGGATTCGTGGGGCTGCTGATCCCACACGCCATGCGGATGATGTTTGGGACGGACTACCGGCTGCTGCTGCCGACGTCGGCGCTGGGCGGAGCGATTGCGATCGTGCTGGCGGACACGATCGGCAGGACGGTGCTGGCTCCGACGGAATTGCCGGTGGGAGCGATTACGGCGCTGGCGGGAGCGCCGGTGTTCATTTATTTGCTGCGGCGGAGAATGCGGTGAGCGGCGAGCTGGAACGGGGAAGAACGGGGCTGGGAGCGACGACGGCAGTGGCGGAGCCGCCGCGGATCAAGGTGGAGCAGGCGAGCTACGCGTACGCGGCGACGGACCGGACAGCGCCGACGTTTACGCTGGGACCGGCGACATTCGAGGCGGCCGCGCGGGAGATCGTGGCGATACTCGGCCCGAACGCGAGCGGAAAATCCACGCTGCTGAAAATGATGGCGGGACTGATCGATCCGCTGTCGGGGCGCGTGGAACTGGACGGGCAGGAAGTGAGCAAGCTCGATCCGCGGACGCGAGCGCAGAGAATCGCGCTGGTGGCGCAGGAAAGCGAGCTGCTGTTTCCGCTGCGGGTGTGGGAGTACGTGCTGCAGGGAAGATATCCGTATGGGAAGCGGCTGCGGTTCGAATCGGACGAGGATTGCCTGATGGCGGGAAACGCGCTGGCGCAGGTGGGCGCGGATGCGGTGAGAGACCGGTGGATGGACAGCCTGTCGGGAGGGGAGAAACAACGGGTGATACTGGCGCGGGCGCTGGCGCAGCATCCTTCCCTGCTGCTGCTGGACGAGCCGACGCAACATCTGGACATCGGAGGAAAAGTGGAGCTGCTGCGGCGGCTGCAAAAGCTGGCGCGGGAGAGCAAGTACACGGTGATCGTGGTGACGCACGAGCTGAATCTGGCGGCGGAATTTTCCGACCGGATCGTGCTGCTGCACAAGGGAAAGCCGCTGCGGGCGGGAACGCCGGCGGAGGTGTATCAGCGCGAGGTGCTCGAGGAAGTATTCGAGGCGCCGCTGGATGTGGAGTTGCGGGTGAACGGGCGGCCGCGGGTGATGTTGCGAGGCATTCGGTAGAGCGGCGGAGCCATAGATTGCGCGGGGGCCCCGGGAGGGGATGCGTTTTACGCGGCAAGGGACCGAACGCCGGCAGGCGAAAAGGACGTCGGCATTCCAAGGGATTGCAACTGAAGAGCCGCAAGGGTGAAAGCCCCTGCAAGCGGCGCGACGCGAAAGCGGGAACGCCGTAAACAATCACATGAGATTCCGCGCACGGGAAGACGGTGAAAATCCGTCGCCGCCGCGCGACTGTAAGGCGAAGGAAATTCGAGCGCGAGTCACTGCTCCGGAGTTCTCCTCGAAAAGGGAGGACGAGGAGTGGGAAGGCCGCGCTGCAGACGCGCTTCCGGGCGAGGAATTGCCGGGGAGCGAGCCGTTCGCCAAGCCAGGAGACCGGCGGAGTCTCAATCCGGATGAGGTTGCACGAGCAACGGTTGGAATTGCGTCGATGAGAGGTTGCCCGATTCTGCGGAGCGAGAGCGTGGCGCGGGAAGTGCGAAAGCCGGACTTCAGCGGCTAAAGCCGCACGGGTTTCGCGCGTCTTGCGTCGTGGCTGAAGCCACGGCTTACAAAGCGCTCACTGGCGTCACGAAGACTCCGAAGAATTCGGGGAAGATGCTTCGAATCGAGGCGATGCTTTCCGTCCGTTGATTGCCGATGCAAGCCTGTCCGGACAACCTTCAACTCCCGCGCGAGAGGGAGAGGAGGAAAAAATGAGACTTCACGGACTGGCATTGCTGTTTTTGAGTTTTTTGGCCGCCCCGCTTCTTACTTCCGGACAAACCAATTCAACGCAAACAAGAGGAGCGCTTCGCGGAACGCTGAGCGACGCGACGGGCGCCGTGATTCCGAATGCGCGGGTGACGGCGACACGGGCGGGCAGCGCCGAAGCGGCGGCTACGGCGACGAGCGGACCCGACGGAAAATATTCGCTCGCGCTCGAGCCGGGAAAATACGAGGTAAGAATCGAACGGCAGCCTTTCAAGGAGGAGGAGGCGGAAATTACGCTGGCGGCAGGGGAAACAAAAACGTGGGACGCGCGGCTGGAGCTGCAGCCTCTTTCGGCGAACGTGGTGGTGAGCGCGACAGCGGAGCCGACGACGCTGCAGGAAGCGGTGTCGCCGGTGGACATACTGACGCGGGAGGATTTCAACCAAAGAGAAGCAATCTGGCTGACGCCGGTGTACGCGTCGCTGCCGGGAACGAGCTTCTCACAGCTGGGGCCGATGGGGGGAAGCACGTCGTTTTTTTTGGACGGCGGAAATTCGTATTACACGAAAGTGCTGATCGACGGCGTGCCGGTGAACCAGCCGGGCGTGCCGATCGATTTTTCGAATTTCACGCTCGACGGAGTGGACAAGATCGAAGTGGTGCACGGAGCGTCGAGCGCGCTGTACGGGTCGGACGCGATGTCGGGAGTGATGCAGATCTTCACGCACCGGGGAGACACGAGAACGCCGGTGCTGGAGCTGGAAGGAGACGGAGGAACATTTGATACGGGGCACGACGGAGGACAACTGAGCGGAGTGCTGGGAGCGTTCGACTATTCGGCGACGGCGGCGTATTTCGGGAGCGACGGGCAGGGGCCAGACGATTATTTTCGCGACACGACGCTATCGGGAAATTTCGGGTACAAGTTTTCGGACACGGACACGCTGCGGCTGACGGTGCGGAACAATTCGAGCGACGCAGGGCAGCCGGGACAGACGGCGCTCGACCCGCCGATCTTCGTGCCGGGACAACACACGGTGCTGCACGATTTTTCGAGCGGACTGAGCTGGGACGATTCGATCACGCCGGACTGGCAGAACCATTTGATGGGGTACGAAAATCGGTTTGAAGAAACGGAAGTGACGCCGCCGTATTCGCCGTACATCAGCCAATTCAACCGGGCGGGGCTGGACGAGCAGATGTCGTACCTGTTTCCGCACGGCGGAGTGACGGGAGGATATTATTTCGAAGTCGAAAACGGCGGGGCAGTGGGAAGGACGAACCAGGCGGGATATTTGGAGCTGCACTACCAGTTCGGAAAACGGCTGACGGCGCTCGCGGGCGGGCGGATGGAGGGAAATCAATTTTTCGGGACGCGATTTGTTCCGCGAGTGGGAGCGGCTTACGCGCTGCATTACGGACAAGGATTCCTGGGAGACACGCGGCTGCGAGCGTCGTATGGGAAAGGAATATCGGAGCCGGAACTGCTGCCGGCGGATTGCAGCCCGACGCTGGACCCCGAGCAGAGCCGGACGGTGGACGCGGGAATCGACCAAACGCTGGCGGGAGGGCGGATTCGATGGTCGGCGACGAGCTTCTTCAATAATTTTCACAACATCGTGAGTTTCGCGTACGGCGGGACGAACCCGAACTGCCCGGCGTACGGCGGAAGTTTTTTCAACACGGATCTGGCGCGGGCGAACGGGGCGTTTTCGAAATTCGAAATCCAGGCGACGCGCTGGCTGGCGTTTTCGGGGCAGTACACGTATGACGATTCGAAAGTGCTGAAGTCGCCGAACGCGTCGGACCCGGCGCTGACGGCGGGAAACCGGCTGTTCAAGAGGCCGCTGCATTCGGCGTTTTTGATGGCGAACACGCACGTGCGGTATTTCAATTTCAATTTTTCGGGGACGTACGTGGGGAGGAGGGCGGACAGCGATTTCGACGGATACGGAATTACGAGCGATCCGAGCTACGTGCGGTGGGATACGGCGGCGAGCGTGCCGCTGCATTACGGGCTGACGGTGACGGCGCAGGTGCAGAATCTTTTTGACCGGCAGTATCAGGACGCGGTGGGTTATCCGGCGCTGGGGAGGAATTTCAGGTTGGGCATCAAATATATATGGGGAGGAAATCGGTAACGGCAGAAGACGACTTCAAATTCGGAATCGGGAGCGAAGGCCAAGACTCGCGGTAAAGACACCGCGAGCGGTATTGGCGCTGACGCGCCATTTTTCCCAGCCCTTACGGGCTGGGCTAGCTTTGTGCCGCGCCTGCCTACGACGGGCACGGCCGCCTGCGACAGGCGGGCCTATCTACGACAAGCGGGCCTAAGGCGCTTGGCGGAATCTCCCAACGAGGCGAAGCGAATCCTGCGAAACGAGGAACCGGGGCTGAAGCCCAGAAGCTTTCGCGCATCTTTTCGGGGGGCTCAAGCCCCCCGCTTCCACCCAAAGACGAATGCACCGGAGCGGCAGGGGCGATCTCAAATTGAAGAACTGAAATTGGAGATTGGGAACAAAGCTAACGCCGCGATGACTTCGGCGAGCATTTTCGGGGGCTGGCCGCCGCGTCCACCCAAGAATCGGATACGGCGCGGTTCATGGGGCTCGAGTTCCAGCTACGAGAAGCAGCGCTGGTTTCCGCTTCGAACGCAAAGCCAAATGCGGTGGGGCGGGAATGACGAAGCGGGGCCGGGTGCTATACTAAGCGGCTCCGATGAGCCGAGCTTCACAAGAGACGGCGCGGGTGGCGCCGGAAGTGATGGCGGGGTACGAGGCCGTGATCGGCCTCGAAGTGCACGCGCAACTGCAGACGCGGACGAAAGCGTTCTGCGGGTGCTCGACGAAATTCGGAGACGCTCCGAACGCGAACACGTGCCCGGTTTGCCTGGGGCTGCCGGGGGCGCTGCCGGTGTTCAACCGGCGGGCGCTGGAGCTGGCGATACGAGCGTCGCTGGCGCTGCACTGTAAAATCCAAGGGAAATCGGTGTTTGCGCGGAAGAATTATTTTTATCCGGACCTGCCGAAGGGCTATCAAATCTCCCAATACGAATTGCCGCTGGCGACGGAGGGTTACGTCGAGATAGCGCTAGAGGGCGCCGCGAAGCGGATCGGAATCACGCGGCTGCATTTGGAAGAGGATGCGGCGAAGAACCTGCATGAGGGCTTCCCGGATTCGGACAAGTGGAGCTACATCGATTACAACCGGTGCGGGGTGCCGCTGGTGGAAATCGTATCGGAGCCTGATATACGGACGCCCGAGGAAGCGTATGAGTATTTGTACACGCTGAAGCAGATCCTGGAGTACACGGAAGTGAGCGACTGCAACATGGAGGAAGGGTCGCTGCGGTGCGACGCGAACGTGAGCGTGAGAAAACGCGGAGCGGAGAAATTCGGGACGAAGGTGGAAGTGAAGAACCTGAATTCGTTCCGGTATCTGGCGCACGCGCTGGAATACGAAATCGAGCGGCAGATTGCGGCGGTGGAGAGCGGAGAACGAATTTCGCAGGAAACGAGATTGTGGAACGTGGCGGGCGGGCGGACGGAGCCGATGCGGTCGAAAGAGTTCGCGCACGATTACCGGTATTTTCCCGACCCGGACCTGCTGCCGGTGGCGGCGAAGGCGGCGCTGGTGGAAGAGGTGCGAGCCGGGATGCCGGAATTGCCGGACGCGAGGCGCGTGCGGTTTGAAAGCGTGTACGGACTGACGGGGTACGACGCGGGAGTGCTGACGGCGACGCGGACGCTGGCGGATTATTTCGAGGCGGTGGTGAAGGCGGGAGCGGCGGCGAAGGGCGCGGCGAATTGGGTGTCGGTGGAGCTGCTGCGAAGGCTGAAGGACGCGGGAAAAGGGATTGAGGATTGCGCGGTGGGGCCGGATGCGCTGGCGGAATTGATCGGGAAGGTAGAAGCGGGGGAGATCACGGCGGCGAGCGGGAAAAAAGTGTTCGCGACGATGTTCGAGAGCGGAAAGCGGGCGGGAGAGATCATCGCGGCGGAAGGGCTAGCGCAGATATCGGATGGCGGAGCGATCGAGAAGATCGCGCGAGCGGTGGTGGAGAGGAGCCCGGACAACGCGGCGAAATACCGGGCGGGAAACGAAGGAGTGTTCAAATTTTTCGTGGGCCAAGTGATGCGGGAGACGAAGGGGCAAGCAAACCCGCAGGTGGTGAACGAGGTGTTGAAGAAGGTGCTGGGACAATCCTGAGGCGGGGGACGCGATGGCAGGGAAAAAGACATTGGAAGCAGGGGACAAAGCGCCGGATTTCAAAGCGCCGGCGGACGACGGGTCAACGGTATCGCTGGGGGATTACCGCGGGAAAAACCTGATTTTGTACTTCTATCCGAAGGCGAATACACCCGGTTGAACGAACGAAGCGTCCGAGTTTCGCGACGCCATCGAAAAATTCAAAGCAAGGAACACCGCGATCGTCGGGTGCAGCGGAGACACGGCGGAGGCGCAGACGAAGTTCAAGGAGAAGCACAAGCTGAACTTCCCACTGCTGGCGGACACGGAATTCAACGTAATCGAAGCGTACGGAGCGCGGCGGATGAAGAGTTTCCTGGGAAAGTCGTTCCTGGGAATCGTGCGGATGACTTTCTGGATCGGGCCGGACGGAATCATCAAGAAAGTGTGGGACAACGTGACGGCCAAAGGGCACGCGGCGGAAGTGCTGGCGGCGGTGGAAGCGAAATAATTCAGAGTCTTCGATTCGGCGGAGCCGCAGAAAATCCCGGAGCGGCGATCCCGCAGACCAACGAGTTCGACAAGCGCGGCCGAGGCCAAACAACGGCGGGGAGCCCTTCCCCGCCCCGATTCAGCGGGCCGCGGCAGCCTTTTCCCGATAAAACAAAATGAGGTCGGTGGCGGCGGGCTTGGCGCCCAGCTGGCGGATCAGCGTGGCGACCTGGCCGCGATGATAGGTGCCGTGATTGACGAGATGCTGGAGCATTTGCGAGAGGGGCTGGGACTGGGAGACGCCGGCCATGGTTTTGTGGGCGACGACGCGGTCGAGATCGGCGGGAGTGAGCGAGGCGATGTAGTCGTGGAGATTGCGCTCGATTTCGTTCCAGTGGTTGCGGATGGAGGAGAGGACGGGAAATTCGGTGGAGGGAGTGTAGGTGGAAGGCGAGCGGCCGTGCCAGCGTTCGAGCCAGATGAATTCGACCAGGCAGATGTGGACGAGAGTGTCGCGAACGGAGCGGAAACTGGAGCCGAGGTCGCGGGTGAATTGATCATCGGCGAGAGATTCGCAGGCGTCGAGAGTGCGGTGATTCGCCCAGGAGTTGAATTCATAGAGAGTGCGAAAGTCTTCGACGTTCATCGGAATTCCTCCAAAGAAAAATGGCCCGAGGCCGGTGGGACCCAACGGCATGAGATGAAAGCCAGCGAAGCGGGGATGCATGCGGAGGGGATGGAGCGGAGCGGGGGCAAGACGAGGCTCAATTCTGGGGGACAGGGGTGGGAACTTGAGGCTCGACGCCGCGCCAGCCGACGGGACGCCCCTGAACAGCTTCCTTGATGGCGCGGAAGAGGACGAAGTACATCATCTGGCGATAGTAGAAGCGCTGGATGAGAAGAGGGGCGAGGAGCGTCCAGTCTTCGTCTTTTTCGAGGGCGAAAGCGACGACACAGGTAAAGAGGTCAATGGCCATGAAGACGGCGAAAAAGATGAGAGAGCGCTCGACGTCCTGAGAGGTCCAAAGCTGAGGGAGATGAGCGATGCGCAACTGGGCGAGGCCCCAGAGGACGAGAGTGAGAATGAAGAGCAGGTCAATGATGGGCGAAACGAGCGGGAGAACGATTTGGAACAAGAAGATGTTGGGAATGGCGATCCAGCCGAGGGTGCCGTATTTCGGCTTGCCGACGGTGTCGCCATGCTTCCAGACCGCCTGCAAGGTGCCAAAAGTCCAGCGGAAGCGCTGGCGGACAAGAGCGTCAATGGTATCGGGAACTTCGGTGCGGCCGATGGCTTGCTCGTCGTAAGCGATTTTCCAGCCTTCGCGGCGGATGGTGAGAGTGAGATCGGTGTCTTCGGCCACGGTGTCGCCGGAGAAGCCGCCGTGGCTGCGGAGAAGATCGGTGCGCCAGGCGCCGGCGGCGCCGGGGACGACGGGGATACAGTTGAGAAGATCGAAGGCGCGCTTTTCGAGGTTCTGGCTGGTGATGTATTCGAGGGCCTGCCAGCGGGTGAGCCAAGAATTGCGATTCATGACTTTGACGTTGCCGGCGACGGCGCCGATTCTGGGATCGGCGAAATGGCGGACCAGACGAGTGATGGCTTCGGGGTCGACCATGGTGTCGGCGTCAATCGAGACAACGACGTCGCCCTTGGCTTCGGAGAGGCCGTTGTTGAGGGCCGCAGGCTTTCCACGATTGGGCTGGAGAAGAAGGCGGACACGAGGGTCGTGGCCGTAGTTGGAGAGAACAAGTTCGGCGGTGCGGTCGGAGGAACCGTCGTCGACGACGATGATGTCGAGACGGGGATAGTCGGAGGCGAGGACGGAGCCGAGAGTATCGAGGATGACGGATTCCTCGTTGTAGGCGGGGATGAGGACGGAAACGAGGGGCTTGTAATCGGGATGGTCCTTGGGAGCGGGACGAAGTTTTTCAGCGAGAGCGAGAAGACCGATGACAAGAGCGCGGCCGCTGACGAGAAGAATTCCGGCCACGAAGATGAAGGCAATGCCCCAGCGAAACCAGCTGAAAACCTCGAAGATGAAAGCGTCGGCGCGGACGAAGAGCCATTCCCGGTGGGTGAGGGGAGGCATGACCTGGGCGCGGGTCTGATCGAGCAAATCCGAAACGGAAACGAACTGGAAGCCCTTGGCGCGAAGGCCGTCAATGACTTGGGGAAGGGCTTCGACGGTGTGGCTGCGGTTGCCGCCGCCGTCGTGCATGAGGATGATGTTTCCTTTTCCGGCTTCGGCGTCGGCGAGGACACGCTGGACGATGACGTCGGCGGGAGGAGGAGGGATGCCGCCAACCTCGCCCCAGTCGTGGGGGTCAACGCGGGCGCCGACGAGGATATAGCCCATCGCCTGGGGAACAGGAAGCATCTGAATTTCGCTGGCGGTGTCGGGCTGATGGTCGATGCCGTAGGGAGGACGGAAGAGATGAGTTTTGACGCCGAGAGCGCTTTCGAGGAAGAGCTCGGTGAGATTCAACTGAATCTGGATATTGTCCTTGGAGATCACCTCAAAATCGGGATGGGTGAAGGTGTGGTTGCCGATCTCGTTGCCGAGCTTGTAGGCGCGCTTGAGAATGCCACTGTTCTGCATGGCTTCCTCGCCGATAACGAAAAAGGCGGCGGGAGCGTGCTTCTGCTGGAGGACGTCGAGAATTTTCGGCGTCCATTCGGGATCGGGGCCGTCGTCGAAGGTGAGAGCGACTTTATTTTTGGCGGCGCCCATCTGCTCGATGCGCCAGGTGGTGGGATAACTATCGAAAGATTCCTCGGTGAAGAGATCGGTGGAGGGATCGTATTTGAAGGAACGTCGGCCGCTCTCAGGAGTGGCGGTGATGCGCCAGATGTCGCCATTGCCCTCGAGAATCAAATCGTAGCCGGGAGGAACCTCCTCGACCTTGGAGCGGATTTCGTCGTTGGGATGGGTGGCGTCCCAGATGGCCCAGATGGAAGGATCTTCTTCGCCGAGGCGCCAGAGGGCGGTGCCGCGGACGCCGGCGCGTTCGGCGACGCGAAGTTCGTTATAGGCGGTGAGGCCATCGAGCATCCAAACGGTGTGGACGACGCCGTTTTCGTCGGAGTAGGAATAGTCGAGATTCAAGGAGTCAGAATCGAAGTCAATGTCGGCGCCAGATTCGTCGGCGGTGGTGATTCCCTCCTGAAAGGTGACAGGAGAAGCCATGGGATGGGGATCGGATTTCGTTTTGGCGGGCCAATCGTAACCGTAATTGGCGATGCCCATGATGAGCTTGTCGGGAGGAACGATCTTGACGATGTTCTGGATGTTGCGGACGAACCAATCCTGAGCGGCGATGGGGCCGGGGGGAGAAGTCTGCCAATGCTCGTCGTAGTTCATGAGGATGATGGCGTCGCAATGCTCGGCGACGGATTTGTAGTCGTAGCTCCAGTCGGCGGCAGGAAGAGCGACCATCAATTTGAGATTCTGGGCGTGAAGAGCCTTGCCGAGCTCCTCGACAAAGCGGGAGAAATCCTGCTGGCTCGAGTCGGGGACGCTTTCAAAATCGAGGACGAGGCCGACATGATGCTGGGCGAGAGCGTATTGGACGGCCGTGTGAATGAGGCGGCCGCGGGCGACGGGGGAAGCCATCATGGGAACCAGGGCGGTGGTCTGAAACGTGGTGCCGTCGGAATTATTGAGGAGGCCCATCATGGGAAGCTCGATGCCCGCCGCCGCTTTGGATGCGAGCCAGTCCGTGAGCTTGGGGTCAGGGACGATGGACAAGCGGCCATCGGAGGGAACGGGATGAAGCTTGCCGTCGGGAGTGACGACGGCGAGAGAGCCATCGGGAGCGACGGAGTGAAGCTCCTCGGGAATCAAGACGTCAATGTCGTGATAATGGAGCTGGAGAGAAGCGAAGCTATTGTCGTCGTAGGGGACGTAGAAAGCGGCGCGAAGGGGATCGTAATTTTGAGGGAGCTTGCCGAGAGCGGCGATTTTGTGGCGGCGGCTGCGAATGGGGCGCGGCTTGGTGCGGGAACGGATAGCGTGAAGGCCGCCGCGGGCATCGGCGCGGAGAATATCGGGAAGATCGGGATTGCGGACAACGTTGATGAGGAAAATGATCAGGAGCATGGTGAAGAGGCCGCCTGAAATTTCGAGAACACGGCGGGTTCTGCGCCAGCGCCGGCGATCCTGATCGTAGAAAATGGGCTTGCGTTCCGGCATCGGGACAATCCAAGCTAGCCGTCCGCCAAGACGGTGTCAATGACCTCCAAGGCAAAAGTCCGAATGCAGATACTACTGGCAGCGGCCGCAGGGCTGGGGCTGCGACTGATGTTTGTGCTGGTGTATCCGGCGACGGATACAGGCGACTCTTCATTTTACATCCAGCTGGCCTGGAATTGGTTAAAACGCGGGGTGTATGGGCTGGAATTGAACGGGCACCTGGTCCCGGTGGATATGAGGGTGCCGGGGTACCCGGCGTTTTTGGCGGGGATATTCGCGGTTGCGGGGCAATCGGCGCGGGCGGTGATGTTGACGCAAGCCGTGCTGGATCTGGCGACGTGCGTGGTGGTGGCAATGATTGCGGCGCGACTGGCCCCGGCGGAATCGCGGAGGCGAGCGGGGCTGGCGGCCATGTGGATGGCGGCGCTGTGTCCGTTCACGGCGAATTACACGGCGGTCGTGTTGACGGAGACACTGGTGACGTTTCTGACCGCGGTGGCGATTCTGGCGCTGCTGGAGACAGATTGCGGGCAAGCGGCCGGTGTTGCGGAGTCCGGGCGAGAGACGACGACGCCGATGCGCTGGGTTTACGCGGGATTGATTGTGGGGTTTGGAACGCTGGTGCGGCCGGAGACGCCGCTGGTGCTGGCCGCGGCTGGAGTGGTGCTGGCCGTGAAGTGGCGGAGAGCGAGGGATTGGGGAAAACTGGCGCGGGCCGGGGCGCTGATGGGGGTGGGATTGGCGCTGCCGCTGGCGCCTTGGGCGGCGCGAAACGCGAGAACGCTGCACGAAGCGCAGTTTCTGGCGCCGCGGTACAGCGAACTTCCGGGGGAATACACGCCGCTGGGATTCAACGCCTGGACGAACTCGTGGCTGTGGAGGTTCCGCGACGTCTACACGACGCAATGGAACGTGAACGTGGCGGAGATTCAAATCGACGATCTGCCGAAGTATGCGTTCGATTCGGCGACGGAGCGGGAGCGGGTGTCGGAGCTGCTGGACCAATACAACGACACGCTGACGATGGACCCGAAATTGGATGAGCAGTTCATGCAGATCGCGAGGGAGCGGGACAGGCGGCATCCGTTGAGGAGATACGTGGGAATCCCGCTCCTGCGTTCGCTGACGCTGTGGTTCACGCCGCGGCTGGACCTGCTGCCGTATTCGGGAAACGTGTTTCCGCTGGCCAAAGAATGGGATGAGGACCGGGAAGATCAGCTGGCGACGGTGACGCTGGTGGCGGTGAATTTGGTTTACATGGGATTGGCGGCGGCGGGATTGTGGCTGGCGCGGGCGCGGCCGGGGTGGTGGCTGCTGGTGATCTTCATCGTGATGCGAACGCTATTCTTCACGCAAATCGAGACGATCGAGCCGAGGTACGTGCTGGAATGCTTTCCGGCGGTGATCGCGCTGGGGGCGCAGGCGTTTGCGAGGAGAGGTCAGCTTTCCTCGACGGGCTCGGGATGAATGGTGACGCGGAGGATTTGAGGGAAGCGCTCCTTGACGCGGTCTTCGAGAGCGGCGGTGACGTCGTGGACTTCGGTGATGGGCAAATTGCCCTCCATGGCGCAGTGGCAGGAGACGAGGATTTTGTGATTGACGCTGCGGACATGGACCTCGTGACAGTTGACCAGTTCGTGAAATTCCGATTGCAGTGAATTCACAAAATCCTGGACAGAACGGGACAGGTCCTTCATTTCCTGGCCACCGGAAATGCGGGCGCCGAGAGGCTCGATATGGATATTCACGCGAGCGCCGGGAGGAGCGGCGGCGCGGATGTCTTCCTCGAGCTGCGTGGCCTGGCGATGGGCTTCGCGAAGGCTGGCGGAGTCGCTGACTTCGAGATGGAGCTCGATAAAGAGATGGCCGTCGAATTGGTCAGCGGAGAGAGAGTGGACGCCCAGACCGCGGCGCTGGGCGAGAGCGCGGATGGTCTCGAAGATGTGCTCGCCGAGAGGAGCGCGAGGCTCGACGTGGACGACGACGTCGGCGGGAACGATTTCGCCGATGCGCCGCTCGACCTCTTCGCTGGCGGCGTGGGCCTGCTCGAGGCTGGCGCTGCGCGGGACGGAGATGGTGACATCGACAAAATAGCGCTGGCCGGCGCGGCGGGCGCGAATGCGCTGGGTTTCGAGAACGCCGGGAGTCTGGCTGACCGCCTGGGAAATGCGGTCGCGGAGGCCGCGGGGGGCGGCGTCCAGAAGAGCGTCGAGGGTGCGCCTGCCGAGGCGGGAGCCGAGCCAAAGAATGACGCCGGCGACGATGAGAGCGGCGAACGCGTCGAGAGAGCCGAGCCAGGAAATGCCGAGACGCATGCCGAGCCAAGCGCCGGTGACGCCGAGGATGACGACAAAGGTGCTCCAAATGTCGGTGGAAAAATGGAGGGCGTCGGCTTCGAGGGCGTCGCTGGGATATTTGGCGGCGATGCGGCGGAGGGAACGGGCGCGAAAGAAATCAACGCCCATGGCGAGGCAGAGGATGAGGATGGCCGTCAAACTGGGACGGATATGAACGGAGTGGAAGAGGAGGCGCTGGAAGGCTTCCCAAATGATGTAGAGAGCGGTGATGAGGAGGAGACCGGTCTCAACAAAGGCGGAGAAATTTTCGACCTTGCCGTGGCCATAAAGATGCTGGGCATCGGCGGGCTTATCGGAAACGCGAATGGAAAGATAGGTGATGACGGCGGCGACGCAATCGAGGATGGAATGCAGGGCTTCGGAGAGGACACCCAAGCTGCCGGTGACGACGGCGAGAAAGACTTTGAGCCCGACCAGTATGACGGCGGAAGCGACGGAGGAAAGGGCCGCCTGGCGCTTTTCGCGGGAGGCAGTGTCGGAAGCCTGGGACATGGCGAGAGATTATACGCCGGAGGAGCGAAGTACCGAACGCGGACGGGCGGGAAGGCGGGGAGAGCGGGCGGATGGAGAAGGGCGAAGCGAATAGCGGTTGAAGAGAAGGAACGATGAGTGGACGATGGAGAAGATGAACGCGATGGGGGAAGAGGCGGGGCGAAAGCGAGTGGCATGGACGCGCTGGGTGCGGCGAATCGTGGTGGTGTTGATATTGGCCGCGGCGGTGGATGGAATCCTGATCGAACCGTACTGGATCGAGGTGACGCACGAGACGATTCAAGGAGAGGTGAGCGCGCCGCTGAAGATAGCGGAATTGAGCGACATCCACGCGCGACGGATCGGGCCGCGCGAGGAAAAGATGTTTGCGATTCTGGAGGCGGAGAAACCGGACCTGATCGTAGTGACGGGCGACACGATGGGAAACACGCACGGAGATTATTCGATCGCGAGGGAAGTCTACGTGAGGCTGCATGCGCCGCTGGGCGTGTGGGTGGTGAAGGGAAACTGGGAGAACCACAAGGCGATCCGGGGCGAGCATGCGTTCTACCAGGAGGCGGGGGTGCATTTGCTGGTGAATCAGAGCGCAAGCGTGCGGCCGGACGTGTGGCTGGTGGGGCTGGACGACGCGTACACGGGAACGGCGCGGCTCGAGCCGGCCATGGCGGGAGTGCCGAAGGGTGTTTACACGATAGCGCTGTTCCACTCACCGGGATATTTCGACACGATCGCGGGGAGGGTGAATCTCTGCCTGGCGGGCCACACGCACGGAGGGCAGATCCGGATCCCATTTCTGAGGCCGTTGTGGCTGCCGCGAGGGTGCGGACGGTACGTGGAAGGATGGTACGAAGAAAAAGGGACGAAGATGTACGTGACGAGAGGGATTGGGACCTCAGTTGTGCCGATCCGATTTTTCTGCCGGCCGGAACTGGCGTTTCTAACGATCGAGCCGGAAAAGCAGGCGGGGGAGAGCCGGGCGAGCGATTAGGGATGGAGGAAAGCTATTTCAGCGGCGGAGGAGGAACGATGGGGAGGCGGCGAGGCTCGCCGTGGAAGCCGCGAACGTCCACTTCGTCCAGGAGAAGCGACGGAGTGATGACGGTGCTCGGAATACCGTTTTGGACGGAACCAAAGGCGCCAAGAGCGGTGCCGGCAAATCCTCCTTCGGGATATTGCATGAAGGTGTAGACGGAAGCATCGTTGCCGATGCCGAGCATGTTGCGAAGAGAGCGCAAGGTAAGCCCCTCGAAATGGCCGCCGCGGACGAGTTCTTCATGGCCATCGGAAACATAGACGCGGTAGACAAGCAAGGGGACGCGCTCACCGGAGGAAAGGCCTCCGGCCAGGGCGCCGAGGAAGTCGGAATAATCCTGCTGATTGAGAGAGGTGAGAGCGGGATTATCCATCTGCTTGACTTCGAGACACCAGGCCTGACCATCGTCATGACAAGCTTGCAAGAACTTCTTGCGAAGAGCGGCGGGATCGACGCCTTCGCTCGAGGTGAAAAATAGATTGCTGCTGAGGGGCTTCGTGTCGCTGAGGTCGGCGGAGCGGGCGTGGCCGTTGGAAGTGGAGAAATCGGGTCCGGGACGGCGCGACATGAGAAGGTCTTTGAGCATGCCATCCTCGACAATCGAGACACGCTCGCCTTTTACACCCTCGTCGTCCACTTCATAGCCGCCGAGAAGAGGCTGGCCCTCGAAGTTTTTCGCGGAAGGATCATCAAAGAGCGAAACGGACGCGGGGAGGACGCGAGTGCCGACGCGTTCGGACCACTCGCTGGTGCCACCCATACGTTCCATGATTTCGTCGAAGGCGGGCATCATGGAGACGGGAGGACGCGCGCCGGAAAGGGACGGAGGAAGAACCTGCGCGAGGAGAGCGCCGGCAGCCTGGGGGTCAAAGAGAACGGGACCCGTGTAATCGGAAACGAGGGGCGCCTGGGTAAGCTGAACGAGCTGGGACGCGGCGTCGGCGAGGCCTTTCGAGACGGCCGAAGAATCGGGCAGGTCGGACGGGCGCGGAACATAGACCGCATAAAAATTGTGGAGAGGCATCCCATCGCCCGCCTGAGTATCCATGGCGGCTTCGATGCCAGCGATGCTGCGCGAAGTGCGGATGGTGGTGCCTTCGCTGTTCATGAGGTAGTAGGTGGAATAGATGAGGTAGTAGCTGACGCGGGTGCCGTAGAGCTGGGGGAAATTCTTCAAAACGGCGGAGGCGGCGCGGGCCTCGTCCTCCCAATTGCGCGAGGTCCAATCGGGATCGAGGCGAGGATCGACTTTGACGACCGCGGGCTCCTGCGAGAAATCGTCAATTTCAGGGGGCTTGGTGAGACTGCGAAGAAAGGCCTGTTTGAGAGACATCTGCGTAGCGGCGGATTTGTAGGCTTGATCGGTGGCGAGCCAGAGATCCTGGCGGAGAGAGTTGTAATCGCGATCGATGCCGACCTCGCCGGTGGAACCGAGGAAGCCCTGGAAGCCGTCCTCGGAAATGAAATTGGAACTGTCGAGATGATAATTGCCGACGCGGACGTCAACGCTCATATAGCGATTGGTGGTGGCGGTGGAAGAGATGAGAGCGCCGAAGGAGGCGGTGATCTCGCGGATATCGAGATCGAGGAGGCGGTATTCGATGAAGTAGGGCTTGTCGACGCCGGGAAGATGGAGGCGAGAGATGGAGCGGTCCAGCTCGTCGTGCATGGCGTGGAGAGTCTGGTCTTTATCGCCGGGGGGCTGTTGCGGGAGGGGAGCAGGGCGATGGGCGCGGGCCCAGAGCGAAGGCGCGAGAGAGAAAACGGCGAGCAAGCTGATGCAGAAAGATTTCTTCACGGCTGCTGCCCCTTTGCTTCCGGATCATGGGCCGGCGGCGGAAGGATCGGCGGCTTGTCCGTGGAGGTCTCTTTCTTGGCGAATTCCATTTCGGAGATGAGGATGGCGGGAGAAACCGCGGAGACGGGGACGGAGCCGGACTCGGCGCCGCAATAGCCGTTGAAGATTTCCTCCTTGTCGCCGGTGGCCACGATGTGAGTCAGGGAAACCAAGGGAGTGCCGACAATGTTGACGCCGCGAACGAGTTGGTCGGGGCGGCCGTCGGTGAATACTTTATAGACGACCAGAGGAGTGACCTGAAAGGCCTGGGGCTGAGCGCGGCCGGTGAAGGTGAATCCGCCGGCAATGTCGTCAATGAGAAGGCCGAAAGACTTGCCTTGCTGCTTGGCAAGGCCGATCAGCTGGGCGCGAAGCTGAGCGTCGGTGAACGTGTGAGTGCTGGTGATGATGAGATTGCCCTGGCGGGCGACGGGAACGTAACCGAGCTGGCGGCGGCCGTGGCCATTGGAATGGGGGATGCCGACCAAAGGCGAGCGAGACATGAGAAAAGTCTTCAAGATGCCGTGGTCCACGAGAACCACGTCCTGGGCGGGAACGCCTTCGTCATCGAAGGGATAATTGCCGAGGAGCATTTCACCGTTCAAAGTGGCTTCGGTGGGATCGTCCTTGATGGAAATAAAATCAGGCAGAATTTGCTGGCCAATCTTGCTGGTAAAGGTCTGACCTTCGTTGATGTCCTTCTGGCGGAAGCCTTCGGCGCGATGGCCGAAAACTTCATGGAAGAAAACGGCGGCAGCGCGGCCGGTAAGAAGGGCGGGACCGGCAAAGGGATCGACCAAGGGAGCCTGGTCGAGGGCTTCGGTTTCTTTGATCAGGCGCTGAACGGCGGCCATGACTGTTTTGTCGCTGGGAGCGTCCTTGGGACCGAGCCAATCGAAATTGGCATAGCGATTGATGTCCATGCCGTCGGGCGCCTTGCTCTGGACATAAAGTTCGAGGCGGTAATGGACCTGGCCGAAGGCGAGCTTGGTGCCTTCGGAATTGACTTGATATTGGTTCATGCCCAGCGCGGAAAAGGTGGCGATGGAATTGAGGACGGCAGGAGATGAGCTGAAAGCGGCGGTGTAGCGGCGGACGCGCTCTTCCCAAGGAGTGCGGTCCACATGAATTTCAACGCGGGGACCGATGAAAGTGTGGGGCTCTTCGTGGGAAAAATCCGGCGCGTTGCCTTCGGCAGTCTGCACTTCGACCTGCTGGCTGGTCTTGACTTTGATCAGGGCCTGGACGGCAGCGCGGTATTGGCGGTCGGTTTCCCGCCAGATTTCGCGGCGAAGAACAGGAATATCGTCATCGAGCGTGGCGGAGGTGCCGGGACTGGTCCAGCTGGGCTGGCGATCGCCGACTTTGTGGGTGTCGTCGAGCTGATAACTGCCGACGCGGGTCTGAACCTCGAGCCAACGCACGTGGCTTGTGGCGCTCGAAAGGAGAGCGCCGTTGGAGCCGGAAACTTCGGTGTCCTGGCGGTCGGCGACGGTGTAGCTGATGAAATAGGCGGGAGGATCGGATTTGGAGAGGGCGGCGAAGGAGCGGTCGAGCTCGGTTTGCATGGCCGTCAGGATAGGAGGAGTGGATGGGGCGGCGGCCGAACGGCCGGCGGAGAGGCAGCCGAGCGAAGCGGCGAGGACAACGATGAGAGTGCGAGTTGGACGAGACTTCAGTCGGTGTGTCATATGGCGCGCAAAGTAGACCAGTTTAGATTAAACTGCCCTCGAATCCCAAAAGAAAAGCCGGGGTCCGGATTGAATCGAAAACAGACGCGAGCAAATCTGATTGGGTGACGGTTGAGCAGAAGGAGAATTAGATGCGAGCGATGGTCGTAGGGCGGTATGGTCCTCCGAAAGTTTTTGAGGCGAAGGAGCTGCCCGACCCGCAGCCAAAGGCGGGCGAGGCGCTGATTCGCGTAAAAGCGATCGGAGTGAATTTCGCCGACTTGCTGCAAAGGATGGGGATTTATCCGGGGACGCCGAAACCCCCGTTCGTGCCGGGGTTCGAGGTGGCGGGAGTGGTGGAGAAAGTGGTGGGGACGCCGCGAGGGGGAGAAGAGGAAGAGATACGGCCGGGAGACGCGGTGGCGGCGCTGACGCATTTCAACGCGTATGAGGAGTGGGTGACGGCACCATTGAGGAGCGTCTACCGATTGCCGCCGAGCATGCCGTTCGATGACGCGGCAGCGATTCCGGTGAATTACCTGACCGCATATCATTCGATGTTCACGATGGGAAACCTGCAGGCCGGAGAACGGATTCTGATCCACGGGGCGGCGGGAGGAGTGGGAATCGCGGCGGTGCAACTGGCGAAGGCGCGCGGACTGGCGACGTTTGGGACGGCGGGACCGACCAAGCAAGACGTGCTGCGCCGGATGGGAGTGGATCATCCGATCGACTACGAGAAAAATGATTTCGTGAGCGTGGTGCGGAAATTCGCGCCCGAAGGAATCGAGATGGTGATGGACGCGATCGGAGGGAAATCCTTCGCTCGCAGCCATGCATGCCTGGGACCGATGGGGCGCCTGGTGGTGTACGGATTTTCGGCGGCGGCGGGACCGGAAGGCAAAAAAGATACGGCGCGGGGATTGAAAGCGCTGCTGCAGACGCCGCGGTTCCACCCGTTGAAACTCATGAGCCAGAACGTATCGGTGATCGGGGTGAGCCTGGGGAATCTGGGAGCGCGAGCCGTAGTGCTGCGGAAAGAGATGGCGGATCTTTTCGAGCTGTACGGCGCGGGAAAAATCAAGCCGGTGATCGGGAAGGCCTTCCCGCTGCAGGAAGCGGCGGCGGCGCACCAATATATCCACGACCGGAAAAACGTGGGGAAAGTGGTTCTGACCGTGAAGTGAACGAGGAGCCTTCACGGAGCCGAGGAGTTCGCCGGAGCCGGGACGCTGAACGAAGAAGGATCTACGGGGGGATTGACCTGGACGCTGGTCAAGCTGGAGTGGAGGATTTCGGCTCCCTGGCGGTAGATGGCAGTGGAATAGGCGAAAGTACCGCCGGCCAGCGGGCGATAATCGCTCCAGTGCTGTTCGTTGTCGGAAACGCCGTTGGGACCGGTGGATTGATAGCGGGCGGCGACGAGCCGGTGCGAATCGGAATCGAAATAAAGACGGATGGGGCCGAAAGAAGCGTTAACAGCTACACCCTGCGTCTTTTTGCCGTCGATGGTTTCTTCGCCGATGAACTGGCCGCCCAAATTGCGGGACAAGACGGATTGATAAAGTCCCCAGCCGCCTCCGAATAAAGCAATCCCGCGCTCAAATTCACCGAGGACCTTGGAAACTTCGACCGTTTGCTGCGGGAATTCCAGCCAAGCAGATTTTCCATCGCAAATTTGAATGATTTGTTGATTGCTGAGAGAGACCTTGCCGCGGGAGTGGTCGGGATATTGCACGGTCCATTCGACGTGGATGGGAATTTCACCGCCAATGTGGGCCATGGAGCCATCCTCGGTGAGGCCCAAAGTCTTGACGGAAGCGAGAGCGGAACCGCCGGCAGCCTGAGCCGCGGAAAGGAGAATCTGGCGGCCCTGGGCGAGGGATTCCGGGGTGGGGGGAGCCAAAGCCGAGCGGGCGGCGCGGAGGCCGGGAGCGAGGACGTCGAGTTTGTCGAACGGAATTTCCTCGAAGACAGCGGTGGGAAAGGCTGCGTGGACGGCGTCGCGAAAGGCGGAGACGTTGCCGACGAGAACAATGTCCAAATCCGCGGGAGAGAGATATTTTCTGCACATGGATTGGACCTGAGCGGAAGTAACAGAGCGAATCAGGTCCGGATAGGCGCTGTTGTAATCCGCGGGGAGGCCGAAGGCCGCGACGGTGAGGACGCGTTCGGCGACTTGCTCGGCGGTTTCGGATTCGATGGGGTAGACGCCAGCCAAATAGTCGCGGGCGAAGTCGAGCTCCTGGGAAGTCACTTCCCCGCCGGACATTTTGTCGATGAGATTGACGACCAAGCGAGTGGCCTCGACGGAGGCTTCGGTGCGGGTGAAAGTGCCGACGGAAAACGAGCCGGTGTAGCGATGGCCGGTGAAAGAGGAGTAGGCGCCGTAGGTGAGTCCCTTGCGGACGCGAACCTCAGTGTTGAGGCGGCTATTGTAGCCGCCGCCGAAAATACGATTGGTGACCTCGAGAGGGATGAAATCGGGGTCGGCGCGGGGGATGCCGATTTTGCCGACGCGGATCTGAGTTTGGACGGCGTCGGGCTTGTCAATCAGCCAGATGTGAATTCCCTTGGTGACGTCCGGGGGGGCGGGCACGGCGGGCGCGGAATCGAGACGCGGCCATGAGCCAAAATATTTTTCGGCGGCGGCGAAGGCCACATCGGGAGTGATGTCTCCGGCAAAGGCGAGGAGAGATTCGTTGGGAGCGTAATTGGCGTCGTGAAATTTCCGGAGGTCATCCTGCTGGAATTTCTTCACGGTGCCGGGAGCGCCTTCGGAGGGAAAACCGTAGGGAGAATCGCCGTAAATCGCGCGGCCGAGAACGAGAGTCGCCAAATAATCGGGATCAGCATACTCGACGGTAAGAGTGGAGAGAAGCTGCCGGCGCTGGCGATCGATCTCATCGGGTTGGAAGGCGGGATGCAGGACAACATCGGACAAGAGGTCCAGAGCCGGATCGAGATCGCGGCGGACGACTTCGAGAGCGACCGTGGTGGAATCCTTGTCGGCGGAAGCGTTGAGAGTGCCGCCGACAAAATCAATGGACTCGGCGATATCCCGGGCGGAGCGGTTCTGCGTGCCTTGCGTGAGAAGGCTGGCGGTCATCTGAGCGAGACCAGGAGCAGAGAGAGGATCCTCGACAGTGCCGGCAGAAAGGATGACGAGGCGGGCAGCGACGGCCGGTTCGCGTTTATCGGTGACGACGAAGACGCGAAGGCCATTGGACAAAGTTTTTTCGGCCGCATCGGGGAAATGGAAGGGGCGGGGCGAAGCGGGAGGAGGCATCTCAGGGACGAGGCTGACGCCGGGAGGAACAGTTCTCGTGCCCTGCGTTGCCGGTTGGGAAGGAGTAGCCGGCGGCGGGGAGGGTTGTTGCGCAGAGGCCGAGGCGGCGGACAGAACGGCAACGAAAGCAAGAGCCAGGAATACGGAGGAGAAGCGAGTCATTGATTACCCTGGCCGGATGACGGTTGGGAAGGAGTAATCAGGAGAACGGTGGCCTGATCGTTCGAGAAGTACTTATCGGCGACGCGCTCGATATCGGCGGCGGAGACGCTCTGGAATCGCGAGAGGTCGGTATTGACGAGGCCGGGATCTTTTCCGATGACGGTTGAATACCCGAGAGCCTCGGCTTTTTCTTCGTCGGTCTGGCGGCCGAGAATATCCTCGGAGATTTCCTGATTTTTGGCCTTTTGGAGCTCCCGCGGCGGGACGGGCTGGGTTTTGAGGCCGTCGAGAACGGCGACAATCGCTTTTTCACCCTCTTCGGGAGAATGGCCGGCGTTGAGAATGGCGTAAGCCCAGAACAGATTAGGATCTTCGGAAAAATTGCCGAAGCCGGCGGACTGAACGGCAATTTGCTGCGTGTAGACAAGCGCTTGATAGAGGCGGCTGCTTTCGCCGCCCGCCAGAATATTGGAGGCAAGATCGAGCGGATAATAATCGGGCGAATAGCGGGGAGGAATTTTATAGCCGATGACGACGGCGGGAAGCGGCGTATTGGAATAGGACTTGTTGACGACCCGCTCGGCGGTCTGCGGTGGCTCGGGAGTATCGAGGCGGGGGATAGGCTGGGATGACGGAGGAATGCCGTCGAAATACGTATTCGCGAGGGAGAGAGCTTCGCCGGATTGAAAATCTCCGACGAGGATGAGAGTGGCGTTGTTCGGCTTGTAGTAGGTGTTGAAGAAGTCGCGGACGTCGGCGAGGGTGGCTTTGTTCAAGTCTTCCATGCTGCCGATGGGCGTGTGGTGGTAACCATGGACAGTGAAAGCGGCGGCGCGGAGGTCTTCTTCGATGTAGCCATAGGGCTCGTTTTCGATGCGGACGCGGCGCTCTTCCTTGACCACTTCGCGTTCGGATTCGAAGTTGGCTTCGCTGACGTCGAGGCTGCCCATGCGATCGGCTTCGAGCCAGAGAACGCGGGCGAGATACTGGCTGGGAAACGTTTCGTAGAAATAAGTGAAGTCATCGAAGGTGGCGGCATTGTCGAAACCGCCCATGGCCTCGATGATGCGGGAGTGTTCGTCGGGGCCGACGTGGGCGGAGCCCTTGAACATGAGGTGCTCGAAGAGATGAGCGAAGCCGGTGTGGCCGGGACGTTCGTCCTTCGCACCCACGTGATACCAAACTTCGGCGTGGACGATGGGAACGGCGTGGTCCTCGAGGAGAATGACGCGCAGGCCGTTGGAAAGCACGTGAGAGGTGAAAGAGAGTTTCGGCGCCCGGACCTCGGGGGAAGGGTGCTGCGCGGCGACCACGGCGGCAGCCGAGGCGACCGCGAGGAGGACAAGACCGGCGCGAAACCATTTCAACATTCCCGAAATCTCCCGGCAAAAAGATCCAGCGCGAGCAGCATCCGCAGGAAAACGAGCTTGCAAGTATCCCTGAGGCGAACGAAAGGTGTCAAACGACGCAATCCCCCGGGAACGGCTGAACGAAGAGGGAAATCGCGAGAGCCAAGGTTCGAGAACCGCACCATCCGGCGCAAGCAAATTAGACGGCCGGGGGCGGAAAAGGTTTAGACTTCGTGAATCGGGCGAGCCGGGTAAATCCGAGAGGCGAAGATGCGAAGCGTGGTGAGTTTGCTGGTGGTGGCGCTGATCGCCGTACTGGCGTACAAATTCTGGTTTTCGCAGATGCAGAGCACGGGAACGGGGACGCCGACGCAAACGATTACCGTTGTCGGCGTGAAGAACGATCTGCTGGCCATCGCGCAAGCGGAGCGGGCGTATCAGGCGGAGCACGGGTCATACGCTTCCCTGGACGAATTGAACTCGAGCGGAGCGCTGACGATTTCGAAGACCGGCCGGGATGGATATGTGTACGAAGCGCAGACCTCGGGAACAGGATTCCGGATTGTGGCGCACTGCCCGGCAGCGACGTCGCCCGGGTGCGAGGATTGGTCGGTTGACGAGACCATGGAAGTCTCGCCCATGCACTGAAGACGGATTGAGGAAGGAGGAGAGGTTCTTTCGCGCGAAGAGAGTGTTGTACCATTCCGTGTGCCCGCTTGGGAAAAGACTGCCGCTGAAATCCCCGAAGTGACTCGCTGAAGTGGCTCGCGAAATTCAAATCCAGATCACGCCAAATCCGTGCTACGTGGACGAAGAAGCGCGGATCGTTGTGAGCGGCGTGGCGCCGGGCGGACGAACCGTGCTTCGGGCCGCGGCGCGGGACGACGAAGGGCGGGTGTGGAGATCGCAGGCGGAGTTCGAAGCGGACGGCGATGGAAACGTGGATACGCACAGGCAGGCGGCGAAGCGGGGAGACTACCGCGGCGTGTCGGGGATGGGACTGTTCTGGTCCATGCGCCTGGAGGAGGGGGAGAAAAACGGGCGGGCGATGTTTGCGAAAAAGGACGAAAAAGAAAACAGCGCCGAAATTACAGCGGAAACGGATGGACAGGAGCGGGCGCGAGCGAAGCTTCGGCGAAGATTCGCGGCGCCGGATACGAGGGCGCGCGACTTATCGGCCGGAGAGGCGGGGGAAGGAAAAATCGGGCGACTGTTCATTCCGCCGGGGCCGGGGCCGCATCCAGCGGTGATGGTCATAAGCGGATCGGGCGGCGGATTCGATCAGGACAAAGCGGCAGTGCTTTCCCGGCACGGGTTTGCGACACTGGCGCTGGCATATTTTGGAATGGGTCCGCTGCCGGCGTGGCTGCACCGCATTCCGCTGGAATATTTCCAGGGCGCGGCGGTTTGGCTTTGCGCACAGCCGGAAGTGGACAAGGGGAGACTCGGGATACTCGGTGTGTCGCGGGGAGCGGAGCTGGCGCTACTGCTGGCGGCGAGAACGCCAGAAATCGGGGGGGTGGTTGCGTACGCGCCGAGCCACGTGGCGTGGGCCGCGGGGGGACGCGACAAGGAAACCGGGGAGCAGATTCCGGTGTGGACGAGCGAGGGGAAAGCCGTTCCGTTCGCGCCGCTGCCGTTGCGAGGATTCATGCTGCGGTCGGCGATTCCGGTGGCGGGATTGCGGCGGCCGGTGATATTTCGAAATTTATTCCGCGCGGGATTGCGGAATCGCGAGGCGGTGGAGAAGGCCGCGATACCCGTGGAAAAAATCGCGGGGCCGATTTTGCTGGTATCGGGCGGCGACGACCGCGTATGGCCCGCGAGCGAAATGAGCGAACGAATCATGGCGCGGCTGAAGGAAAATCATTTTGCCTACCGGGCGGAGCACCTGCACTATCCGCGCGCCGGGCACATGCTTCGCTATCCCTTTCTGCCGACGACACCGCGAAATTCGCGCAACGCGCACCTGAGGAACGCGAAGTTCGCCTACGGAGGAACGGCGGAAGCGGACGCGGAAGCCGAGGCGGAATCGTGGCGGCGGGCCATCGAATTTCTGCGGGAGGCGCTCACTCGCTAAGCAGGGCTTTCGCCGCGGTGTGCTAGAATGCCTGCGTCGTGCTGAAAATCGTGCAGGACATGCTGGAATTACAACGGCTGGACATGCGATTGGCGGAAGTGCGCGCGAAGCTCGGGACGTATCCGAAGAAAATCGCGGAAGCCGAAGCAAAGCTGGCGGCCGGGCGCGGCGATGTGGAAAAGACGAAAGCCTCGCAACTGGCCAACCTGAAAGACCGCAAGCGATTCGAGCTGGACGTGGAACAGTGGAAGGAGCGAGTGCGGAAGTACAAGGACCAGACGGCGCAGGTGAAGACGAACGAGGCGTACAAAGCGCTGCAGCACGAAGTGGAGACCGCCGAGGGGGAAATCGCGAAGGCGGAGGACCGGCTGCTGGAACAGATGGTGGCGAGCGAGGAATACGACCGGAAGATCAAGTCCGCGGAGAAGACGCTGAAGGAAACGGAAGAGCGCGTGAAGACAGAGCGGGCGACGATCGAAACGGAAAAATCGCGGATCGAGAAGGATGCGGAGGAGCTGATGGGCGAGCGTTCGCGCGTAGCCGCCGCCATTCCGGAGAGCATGCTCGATCATTACGACCGAATCGCGAAGAAGCATCACGGCGTGGTGCTGGCGGAAATCCACAACGAGACGTGCGGGGCGTGCGGAGTGCGCATCCGGCCGCACGTGTTCCAGGAAATCCGGCGGGAAGAAAGCAACGAACTGATTCATTGCGAGACGTGCACGCGGATTCTGTATTACGTCGAGCCCGAAGCTCCGGCCGATCCGCCGCCGGCCGCATCGGCGCAGCACGCGCCGCGGGCGCGGGCCGGCGAAAACTGAACTCTCCCGAAACATGCGTTCATCCATGAAGGATTCCAGGGCATGAGCCGACGCTCCAGCGGAGCGCCTCCGGGAACATCACCTCTATTTTCGGAGGCTCATGCGGCCGCTCCGCCTTCGGGCGTCCACGTCGCCCACATTGACGGAGCATCGCGCGGCAATCCGGGCCCGGCATCGTATGCGGTGGTGCTGCGGAGTCCGGAGGGAAAAGTGGTGCTGGAGCTGGCAAAAAATATCGGGCGGGAGACGAACAACGTGGCGGAATATTATGCGCTGCTGGCGGCGCTCGATTACGCAGCGACGCACGGCATAAAAGCGCTGCGGATACAGAGCGATTCCGAGCTGCTGGTGCGGCAGATGCAGGGGCGATATAAGGTGAAGAGCGCGGACCTGAAACCGCTGCACGAACAAGCGGGGAAACTGGCGCGGCAGCTGGGATATTTCCAGATCGAGCATGTGCGGCGGGAGCTGAACCGGGATGCGGACGCGCTGGCGAACCTGGCGCTGGACCGCGGAGGGCCGGCGGCCTCTGGACCGGGCGAGGGAACAAAGGGAGAAAGAGATCCTGAGAAGGCGCAGCCGCGACAGAAAGAGATGGCGATTCGCGCGCGATACGTGGGTGGGAAGCTGGTACCAGCCGAACCGCTCGACCTGGAAGAAGGGACGGAGGTGACCGGAACGATTCGTATTTTCATGAAAACGTGACGGTTGTGCGATTTTTTCTGGTCCTTCCACAAAGCGGAATTCCCGCCAAATAGTACGATGCGCCTATTGAGGCGCTCTCTCCCCAATCCATAGACTAGCCCTCCGGATCACAACTGTGAAGGCACTCCTGGACCATCTTCCGACGATTTTAATTCTCGCTGGCTTGGTCGGGACGTTTCTATCCCTGCGCCGCCATGCGCCGACGGAACGAGTGCGCCTGTGGACGTACGCGTGGGCGCTGATCTTCTGCCATTTTTTCATCCAGGCGTTTGAGACGCATACGGGCGTGCCGGAGATGGTGATCGAGACGATCGATCTGGCGTCGCTGGAATTGTCGGGGATCGTGTTCGTGGTGTCGCTGATGATTTCGGTGGAGCACCGGGCGAGCCGGCTGGGATTGCTGGTGATGCTGGGAGTTCCCACGCTTTTCCACGCTACGGCGATCACTTTCAATTGGAACGAGCCTGTGCCGCTGGCGATTTCGCTGGGCCTGGTGTTTTTCGGCGGAGCGATGTTTCCTCTGTTCAGCCACACGAAATCGGAGCCGATGAACGCGGCTCTGGCAGCGATTCTGGGAGCGACAGGAATCTGGGCGGTTCACCGCCAGCTGCAGGGGAGCCCCGATTTCGGAGTGAACGCAATTCTGGCCCTCGGCTTCGGCGTGTGCGGAATTCTCTTCTGGAAGAGATACCGGAGGCCTTCGCCGGGAGTGCTTTCGGTGTCGGGCGGGTTCCTGCTTTGGGGAGCAGTGTTTCCGGTGGCGACCTGGCTGAGCATCCATTTCCCGAGCCTGAATCCGAATGGAGAATTGTGGAACGTGCCGAAATACTTTGTCGCGTTCGGGATGGTGCTGACGCTGATCGAAGACAAGACGAGGGTGATTGAGGAAGCCGGGCAGCGCGAACGGGAAGAAAACCGGCTCCTGATGAGTTTTTCGAGCGTCACATCGCGGCTGCTGTCGGGAAGCGACCCGGCGGCGTTTTGCGGTGAGATCGCGAAGTCGGTGACGAGCGCGAGCAGTTTCCAGCAAGCGGCATTTTTCCTGGGCGGCGAAGACCGGGTGCTGCGGCTGACGGGGTGGGACGGATTCTCGACGGCGGAGAGCGAGTGGCTGGAGCGCGAGACATCGGGATGGACGATGGAGAACGTCAAGGAGGCGTGCAAGACGGGGAGGCAGGCCGGAAACAGCTCCTTCTTGATCGAATTCGAAGGCGAACGCCTGCTGATCCCGCTGGCGTCGTGGAGAGGCTCGCAGGTGGGATTCCTGCTGCTGAGCGGAGCGAAATCGGAAAAGGGCGCGGACGAGCGGGAAATCTTCAAGCTGGAAGTGCTGGCGTCGGATTTGGCTGTGACGATCGAAAACACGAGGCTGCATCACCAGTTGGTGCGGTCGGAGAAGCTGGCGGCGCTCGGGCAACTGGTGGCGGGGGTGGCGCACGAGCTGAACAACCCGCTGACCGGAATCATCGGGTATTCCGACCTGCTGGCGGAGGAAGTGGAGAAAGAAGGGCCGGCGAAACGCGTTCAGAAACTGGGGCACGAAGCGCGGCGGATGAAACGAATCGTGGACGGACTGTTGCGGTTTGCCCGGCAAAATAATCCGGCGATGCGGGCCGCGAACCTGGAAGCGGCGCTGCACGACGTGATCCAGCTTCGCGAATACCACATCCGGAAGCACGGGATTCAATTGACCGTGCACGTGGAGCCGGAGCTGGCGCGAGTGGGAATCGGCGAAGACGAATTGAAGCAAGTGCTGCTAAACATCCTGAACAACGGGATCGACGCGGTGGAGGAAAGCGCGCGCCGCGAGATTGACATCCGCGCGTACGAGCATGACGGGCGGGCGATCATCCGGTTCGAAGACTCCGGGCCGGGATTCACGGATTTGAACCGGGCGTTCGATCCTTTCTTCACGACGAAGCCGGTGGGGAAAGGAACGGGGCTGGGGCTGAGCATCTGCTACGGAATCGCGCAGGAGTGCGGCGGCGAGATTCTGCTGGCGAACAAAGAACACTACGGGGCAAGCGTGACGCTGGAATTGCCGGTCGCGGCATCGCAGACGATGCCCGCGCTTTCCAAAGTTCCCGCCTGAATTTTCACGGAAGAAAAGCGAACCAGCGCGTTCCCGCCTCCCATGCCGCGCGCAATGGCGCGAGGAGAAAAATACGGCGGCTATTTCAGGGAGTAGGAACGGTAGAGAGTGTCGCGCTGGGCGGGGATGTACCCGGCGTCCACGATGATGCGGCGAAGCTCTGACTCATTGGTGCGATTGCGGACACCGGCGGCGTAGACGACATTTTCCTCGATCAAGATGCTGCCCACATCGTCGGCGCCGAACTGCAATCCGACCTGGCAGATTTTGATTCCCGGGGTGAGCCAGCTGGACTGGATGTGATCAAAGTTGTCGAGGTAGATGCGGCTGATGGCCAGAGTTTTCAGGTAGTCCACGGCGGTGGCCTCGGGAATTTTCTTGCCGAGAGGCGTGTTTTCGGGCGCAAAAATCCAGGGAATGAAGGCGGTGAAACCGCCGGAATCCTCCTGCATGCGGCGGAGGAGCTCGAGGTGGTTCACGCGGTGGCGGTACTCCTCGCCGCAACCGAACATCATGGTGGCGGTGGTGCGCATGCCGAGAGAATGGGCGGCGCGGTGAACCTCAACCCACTCCTCGGAGCGGCACTTCAAGCGGGAAATTTTGGCGCGAATTTCGTCGTCGAGAATCTCCGCGCCGCCGCCGGGGATGGAATCGAGGCCGGCATCGCGAAGGCGGGCGATGGTATCGCGGAGAGACAATCCGGAGACTTCGGCGATGCAGGTAATCTCCGGGGCCGAAAAGCAGTGGAGATGAACCTGCGGGAATTTCGATTTGATGGAGCGAAGCATATTTTCGTAAAAGTCGATCCGCAAATCCGGGTGAAGGCCGCCCTGCATGAGGACGCCGGTGCCGCCGAGCTCGAGCATCTCCTGAATTTTTTCGTAGATGGTTTCGAGGGGGAGGATGTAGCCGTCCTTCGCGCCGAGGGGACGATAGAAGGCGCAGAAGGAACAGTACTCGGTGCAGAAATTGGTGTAGTTGATGTTGCGGTCGATCTGATAGGTGGCGACGCGGGGATCGGTCTTGCGGCGGCGGACTTCGTTGGCCGCCATGCCGATGCCGATCAAGTCATCGGACTGAAACAGATCGAGCGCTTCCTGCTGGGTCAAAGCCATCGCTGAAGGGCCATCCTCGGATCGAAATCACAACAAGTATACAGGATCATGGGCCCGAACGACGCCTTCGCGCAAGACCGCGCCATAGACGCCGGCGCAGCCGTCGTGATCGCGAGCGACTTTTTCCAGGACGATGGGAGAGGGCGCGGCGGTATCGGGGTCGAGCGTAATCATGATGCAGCGCTGATCTTTCTTGACGACCTGGACGACGACGACCTCGCCGACCTGGAGTTCGCGGCCGATCAATTGGTCCTCGAAATACGGGCGATCGTCCTGCCATTGGACGTAAAAATTAGCGCGGAACTGGCGGGGATCAATGGGGACGCCGGACTCCTCGGAGAGGGACCGCAAAGTGGCGAGGCCGAAGAGAGAGACGGGGCGCGCATCGGTCATGCTGCGCTCGGAGAAGCGAAGGCGGAGGTCGCGGGTGTAGCGTTTCTCGAGAAACTGGCGGAGATCGTCGCCAGGGAGCAGAAATTTCCGGCCTTCGGGAGAGAGAATTTCGACAGCGTAACGCGAGGGATCGGGGATGGGGTCGTTCACGGGCGGAGGGTCGAGGAAGCGGGGGCGAAAGAGAATCATGTCGCGGCCCTGGCGCGCCGTCATCCAGGGAAAATCGGAGTGGTTGCGATTGTCCACAAAGGCGAAGACGCGGTCGCCGACGAGGCCGGCGAAGGAAACGCGAGCGTCGGCAAGATCCTCGCCAGCCATGCTTTTTACGGGATATCGCCGGAGAGACGAGAGAGAGCCAACGAGTTCCACGAATTCAGACTCCGCGTCGAAGAGCTGAGCCAGCGGAGGCGCGCACAAATTCGACGGGGCGATGGCCCGGAATGAGGCCGGCGCCGGCCGAGAGCTCAAAATACCGGGCGAGGCCGGAAAGATTTTCGGCGTCGAGATCGAAATGGATGTTTTCGGTCAAGTAGCGTTCGAGAGCGCGAGGAGGGAGATCGAGCTTGATGGACGCGCCCTCGGAAATTTCGCGAAGGCGGCTGAGACCGTATTGCTTGGAGGCCTGAAAATCGGCGAGGACTTCATCGGTCATTTTGTCGCGGCGGCCGGCCCAGATGGCAAGAACGCAAGGGAGGCCGGTCATTTCGCGCCACTGATAGGCGACGTCGTAGACGAAGATGGTCTCGAAGCCGGGGACTGGCAAGTCGTCCGGATCGCCCTGGCAACACTCCTCGCCGCTGGGGGCACGATTGGCGAGAGCTTCCATTTTCAGGGAGATTCGGAGGGCGGGATCGCCGATGACGAGAGCGGCGTCGGCATTCTGGAGCATGGCGGAAGCGTCGGGCACGGCGTCCACAAACTCGGGCTGGAGATTCCAGTAGCCCTTGGCGAGAAGGCGGACGAGAGCGGCGGAGCTTCTGGAGCTAGTGTCGAGGGCGATGCGCTTGACGCGCTCGATGGGGCGCTTGGAGACGACCAGGATGCTTCGGACTTCGCCTTTGGCGGCAACGGCCATGCCGGGAAGAACGACAAGATTATCGATTCTCTGGTATTCGATGGCGGGGATGATGGCGACGTCCACATCGCCGCGGCGAAGAGCCTCGGCGCATTGCGAGGGCACAGCGAAGGAAAGGTCGTACTTTCCAACAAGGGGCCCGTCGGTAAAGCCCCAGACAAGCGGCGCGGTGTTCAGGAATTCGACGATAGAAATGCGAAGTTTCGCCATAAGGAATCCTCGAAAAGGCCAATATAGCACAGAGGGGAGGAGAGGATTTTGATTGCGATTTCCCTCCCGTGGTCCAAAATGGCGGGATAGGGAGCACACGAAGGCGCATGGGGGAGCGCCGCCAGAGTTCGTCCGCGAAACATTTCATGAAATCCATGCCGAAAATTCCGGGGCTCTTGATGCTGTTGCTTTGCTTTCCCGGCGTGGGCGCGGGGCAAACAGGCGGGCGCGAGGTTCGCGTGGTGATGGTGACGGAGAAAGGGAAGATCGAGATTGCTTTGGATGCGAAGGATGCGCCCATGACGACGGCGAATTTTCTGCATTACGTTGACGCGGGGCTGTACAACGGCGGCGTGTTCCACCGGACGGTCAAGCCGGGCAACCAGCCGGATAACCCGATCAAGATCGAGGTGATTCAGGGAGGGATCAACCCGGCGAGAGCGAAAGAGGACGGGGCGCCGATTGCCCTGGAGCGAACCAGCAAGACTGGATTGAAGCACCTGAATGGGACGATTTCGATGGCGCGCGACGGACCGGATACGGCAACTTCCGATTTCTTCATCTGCATCGGGGATCAGCCATCGCTCGATTACGGCGGCAAGCGGAACCCGGACGGGCAGGGGTTCGCGGCGTTTGGGCGGGTTATACGAGGGATGGACGTCGTGCGGGCCATCCAGAACGCGCCCGCGGATGGGCAGACGCTGACTCCTCCGGTCCGAATCCTGAAAGTCTATCGGGCGGACTAGGCGGCCGCAGAGCCGGGTGAAGCAATGAGGGGCGTCAGGACTGGGGGCGGGGTGGGCGCCCGGGCCCGGCATTTTGCCGGAATGATTTGAAGGTTCGAGGACCCGGTTTGGGGCGGGTCTAAGTAGTCACCGCGATTGACATTGCCGCTGGCAACTGCGTAGGCTTCCCGCGAGTACGCCCCTCGATGGACTCCAGCCAATACTTGGGATGGTTGGCGCTGGCGCTGACTCCGGGCCTTGGCGCGCGGATGGCGGGGAAGCTCCTTCGGGAATTCGGCAGCCCCGAAGCCGTCTTTTCGGCGTCGCTGACGGCCCTGGAGGCGCAGCACCTGCCGGCGGCGGTGGCACAAGCGCTGCACTCGAGACAGCCGATGAGCGCCGCGGCGAAGGAATTGGCGGCGGCGCAGGCGGTCGGATGCCGGCTGCTGACCTGGGACGAGCCAGAGTATCCGGCGAGGTTGAGGGAGATTTACGATCCTCCGCCGCTGCTGTATGTGCTAGGAAACATTGAGCTTCTTTCCCGGCATTCCGTGGCTATCGTTGGTTCGCGTCGTCCGACGCCCTACGGGAATCAAATGGCTGAGCGGCTCGCCCGGGACCTGGTGGATAGGGGCTTGGTGATTACAAGCGGCTTGGCGCGCGGAATTGACGCCAGCGCCCATAAAGGCGCGCTGAGCTCGGCAACGGGCCTGACGATTGGAGTGCTCGGGTGCGGGATTGACGTGGTGTACCCGAAGGAGAACAAGAAGCTGTTTGGGGAGATCCAGCAGCGGGGCGCGATTATTTCCGAGTTTCCGCTGGGGACGTTTGCGGCTCCACAAAACTTCCCGATCCGCAACCGGGTGATTGCCGGGATGGCGCTGGGAGTGGTGGTGGTGGAGGGAGCGCAGTATTCCGGATCGTTGATTACGGCGCGGCTGGCAATGGAATTCGGCCGGGAAGTGTATGGCGTGCCGGGGAATGCGACGCAACCGGCGAGCTTCGGGCCGAATCAATTGATAAAGCAGGGGGCGAAGCTGGTAACAGGCTGGGAGGACGTGGTGGAAGAGCTGCCGACGCCGGTTCGGGCGGAACTGCTGCCCGTGGAAGCGTCGTCGAGCGAAGAGCGGGCGGCGCTGGTGGCGGAAAGCCTGGGGCCCGGCGAGCGAGTGCTGTACGAATTGCTGGCGGAGGATAAAGCGCGGCACGTGGACGATTTGGTGGAAACTTCGGGGCTGAGTTCGTCGGAGGTTCTGGCGTGGCTGTTTGACCTAGAGCTCAAAGGTGTGGTACGCCAGTTGCCTGGGAAGCAATTCTTAAAAGTCCTGTTGTAATCCAATCCGGCACACCAGGGTTAGGATGGAGAGGGCGCGAAGCAGCCGGGCGCCCAGGTGTTTAAAGAGGAAGGTAAATGGCAAGATCGCTGGTAATCGTGGAATCGCCGGCAAAGGCGAAGACAATCAACAAGTATCTGGGGTCAAAATACTCCGTGAAGGCTTCGTACGGGCACGTGATGGATTTGCCGAAGAAGACGATCGGCATACTGCTGCCGGGCGGAGAGAACGGGCGGCGGAAAAAGGCGAAGAAAACAAAGGGCAAGGCCAAAGCCGCGCCGAAAACGAAGCCGGTGACCATCAACTCGGAAAATATTTTCGAGCCGACCTACGAAGTGATTCCCGGAAAAGTGAAAGTGATCAACGAGCTGCGCAAGGCGGCGCAGAACGCGGAGGCCGTGTACCTGGCGGGCGACCCGGACCGGGAAGGCGAAGCCATCTGCGCGCACCTGAGGGAAGTGCTGAGCAAGCCGTATAAGGCTCCGCAGGAAGAGAACGCGGAAGGAAACGGCAAGAAAAAAGCGGGCGAAGAGGAAAAGGACGCGAAGGCCAAGGCAAAGCCGGCGAAGGCGGAGCCCGCGGCGACATCGGCTTCGAAAATCTATCGCGTGATGTTCAACGAGATTACGCCGAAGGCGATCCGAGAGGCGTTCGAGCACCCCACGCAGGTGGACGCGAACCTGGTGGACGCGCAACAGGCGCGGAGGGTGCTGGACCGGCTGGTGGGATACAAAATTTCGCCGCTGCTGTGGGACAAGGTGCGGAGAGGACTTTCGGCGGGGCGGGTGCAGACGGTGGCACTGCGGCTGATCGTGGAGCGGGAGCAGGAGATCCGCGCGTTCGTCTCCAAGGAATACTGGACGATCCACGCGCTGCTGGCGACGGATGAGCCGCCGACATTCGAGGCCAAGCTGGCCAAGTACAAAGGCGAAGACCTGGAGATTCCAGACGAGGCGGAGGCCAAGAGAATCCTGGCGGAAGTGGAACGGGCGGTGTGGCGTGTGGGGAGCGTCACGCAGAAAGAGAAACGCCGGTTCGCGCCGCCGCCGTTCACGACTTCGAAATTGCAACAGGCGGCCTACAACCGCATGCGGTTCACCACAAAGCGCACGATGATGCTGGCGCAACGGCTGTATGAAGGCGTGGAGCTGGGCGATGAAGGGGCGGTGGCGCTGATCACCTACATGCGCACCGATTCGGTGCGGGTTTCGAACGACGCACTGGAGCAGGTGCGGGAGATGATCCCGGCGAAGTTCGGCGCCAGCTACCTGCCGGAAAAACCGAACTTTTTCAAGTCGAAGAAGGACGCGCAGGAAGCGCACGAAGCGATCCGTCCGACGGACGTGACGCGGACGCCGGAAAGCGTCCGGCGGTTTCTCGAGGACGACATGTTCAAGCTCTACCAGATGATCTGGCAGAGATTCGTGGCGTCGCAGATGGTGCCGGCGGTGTTCGACCAGACGACGATCGACGTGAACGCGAACGATTACACGTTCCGGGCGAACGGGTCGGTGATGAAGTTCGAGGGGTATCTGGCGGCGTACCAGGTGGTGAAGGAAGAAGAGGAAAAGGACGACGAGGGCGATTCGGACGAGCGGCGGCTGCCGCAAGTGCGCGAGGGAGAAGAGCTGCGGCTGGAGTCCATACGTCCGGAACAGCATTTCACGGAGCCACCGCCGAGGTACACGGAAGCGACGCTGGTGAAAGAACTGGAAGAAAAAGGAATCGGGCGGCCGTCCACGTATTCGGCGATTATCTCGACGATCGTGGAGCGGGAATACGTGACGAAGGACCAGGGGCGCATCACGCCGACGATGCTGGGAGAACGCGTGAGCGGATTGCTGGTGAAAAGCTTCGAAGACATCTTCGACGTGGGATTCACGGCGCGGCTCGAGGAAGAGCTGGACGAAATCGAGGAAGGAAAGCTGGCGTGGCGCAGGTCCGTGAAGGACTTCTGGGACCGGTTCGAGCTGGATCTGGACAAAGCCAGCGGCGAGATGCAGTCCTACAAGGCGGGAATTCCGACGGGGCAAAAATGCGAGAAGTGCGGACAGGGAGAGCTGCTGGAGCGGATCAGCCGGCACGGATTCTTCCTGGGATGTTCGCGCTATCCGGACTGCGATTTCATCAAGGATTTGTCGCCGGAAATCGGCGGCGAAGAAGTGGAAAGCGAAGCGACGGTGGAGTATTGCGAGAACTGCGGGCGGGAAATGGCCATCAAGAGAGGGCGATTCGGCCCATTCCTGGCATGCACGGGGTATCCAGACTGCAAGACGACGCGAAGACTCGTGACCGGGACGCGAAAAGCGCGGCAGCCGGACGTGCCGCTGGACGAGAAATGCCCGGAGGACAGCGGACAGCTGCTGCGGAGGCAGGGGCGGTACGGGGATTTCATCGGGTGCGCCAACTATCCGAAGTGCAAGTACACGCGGCCCATCACGCTGGGAATCAAATGCCCGAAGTGCAATGAAGGCGAATTTGTGCGGCGAGGGACGGCAAAAGGACGAGGTCGGGGAAGAATCTTCTACGGCTGCAGCCGGTATCCGGACTGCGATTTCACGACGCCGCACGAGCCAATCGGCGAGCCGTGCCCGAAATGCGGAGCGCCGTTCATCGTGGAGAAGCGGACGAAGCAGGGGAATTTCCGCGCTTGCATCCGCGAAAACTGCGATTGGGAGATTCCGGCGCCGGAAGCGGCGGCGGTTGCCGCGCCGTCGCCCGAGGCGCAGCCCGTGGGCGCGAGCGTGGGAGAAACTGTAAAGTCCTGAGGGCGCGTGGGACGCGCCCGGTGTTTTTCATGCGGCGAAACTCATGAAAGAAGCTCTCGAAGGATTCCTGCACTATCTGCGGTACGAGCGCAATGCTTCGCCGGCGACGATTCGCGACTACGGCGAAGACATCGAGTGCTTTCGGAAATACGTCACCCCTCCCGGCGAAGCCACGATGCCCCTGCGCGAAGTGGATCATCGCGTGATCCGAGAATTCGTCAGCTTCCTCTACGACCGCGGATTGCAGAAAGCCACCGTGGCGCGACGGCTGGCCGCCCTGAGAACGTTCTTCAAATACTGCATGCGCGAGCGGCTGGTGAATCAAAATCCGGCGAAACTGGTGAGCACTCCCAAGCTGCCGAAGCGGCTGCCGCGCGTACTGACCGCGGAGGAAATGAACTCGTTTCTGAACCAATTGGCCTACGCGAATCCGCAAGAGAGGAAGACGAGCAGGGGGAGAACTCCCGGCGAGGAATCGAAGCTGCTGCTGAAGCGCGACCGCGCGATTCTGGAATTGCTGTACGCCTCGGGATTGCGGGTGAGCGAACTGGTCGGGCTGAATACCGGCAGCCTGGACTGGAAAGGACAAATGCTGCGGGTGCTTGGAAAAGGAAGAAAAGAGCGGGTGGTTCCGTTCGGGACAAAGGCGCTGGGAGCGCTGGAAGCGTATTGGCCGATCCGGCGGGAAATGCTGCAGAACGGCGAAGCGGATCCGGAAGCGGTGTTTGTGAATCACCAGGGAGGGCGGCTGACGGCGCGATCGGTGCGCAACATCGTGAAGAAGTACGCGCGGCTGGCCAACGTGAATTGGGACCTGCATCCGCACTCGCTGCGCCACGCGTTTGCGACGCACCTGCTGGCAGACGGGGCGGATTTGAGGGCGATTCAGGAACTGCTGGGGCACGTATCGCTCTCGACGACGCAAAGGTACACGCAGGCGAGCATCGAACAGCTCATGGATGTCTACGACAAAAATCATCCGCATGCATGAGGGGATTTTAGCGGGCTGGCAAGAGAGCGCGGGGCGGGGCTGGGTAGACCGTGTACGCATTGGCCGCTATAATGAAGGAGCCAGTGCACCAGGGATGAAAGAGGGGCATCTAACGGGGAGTTGAAGTTTTCCAAGATGCAATAATAGGAGCGCTGATTCGAATGAAAACAGCCACGTCGCGAGCTTCCAAAGTGATCGAAAAACCGGCCGCGGCCAAGACGGGCATGGTGCGCCTAACGCTCGACACACTGCGCTACCACACTCGCGAGCGCCTCGAACTCATCAATATCACGAAGGACCTGAACGAAGTGGTGCGGAAGCACGGAATGAAGGCGGGAATGCTGCTGGTGCAATCGTTGCACACGACAACCGCCGTCTTCATCAACGAATTTCAGCAGGCGCTGCTCGACGACATCAAATCGTTCCTCGAGCGGCTGGTGGGCCGGATCGAATACTGGCGGCATAACGACCCGAAGCTTTCCGAGTGCAACCGGCAGAACGCGGATTCGCACCTTCGCGCCATGGTTCTGGGCCACACGCTATCGGTGCCTGTGCGGGACGGCGAAATCGCGCTGGGATATTGGCAGTCGATCATCCTGGCGGAGCTCGATGGTCCGCGCGACCGGTCGATCCACGTACAGGTGCTGGGAACGCAGGACGAGCCGGCAGAATAAACGCCGCGGCTCCGAATCCCCGGCAGCAAAAATCAGCAGCGAACTTCCTCAGACAACTTCTCCTGGAGACCTGCGCGGAGCGGGCACGCCATCCGGCTAGTGCAGCAATTGCCGGGGTGCGTCCAGAGTCTCGCGGACTTTCCGGACAAACTCGAGAGGCGTGAACGGCTTCTGGATGAAGGAGGAGTTTTCCGGAAGGCCTTTGCGGCAGAGGATTTCGTCGTCGGTGTACCCGGACATGTAGAGAACGCGGGTGTGGGGGCGAGATTTGCGGACGCGGCCGGCGAGGTCGGGACCCGTCATTTCGGGCATAACGACATCCGTAATCAGGAGGTCAATCGGTCCGGAGTGGGATTCCAGCAGGAGGAGGGCGTCGGCACCGCTCGGCGAGCAGAGGATGCGATAACCGGCTTCCTCGAGGAGATCGGAGGTCAAGCGGCTGACCACGGGTTCGTCCTCGACGAGCAAAACGGTTTCATTTCCGCTGCGGGGTTCCGTGCGGGCGGTCGAGGCGGGAAGGCGCTCGCGCAACTGTCTTACAGCGGGGAGATAGACGCCGAAAGCCGCGCCGCGACCCGATTCGCTGGTGACGGTGATACATCCGCCGCTCTGCTTGACGATGCCGTAGACGGTGGAAAGGCCGAGGCCGCTTCCCTTTCCTGATTCTTTGGTGGTGAAAAAAGGCTCAAAAATCCGAGTCATAACTTCGGGAGACATTCCCTGGCCCGTGTCGGCAACCCAGAGCCGGACGTAGGCGCCGGGCAAAAGGCCCGGGTGCTGGCGGGCCATCGCGGCGTCCACGACGATGTTGCAGGTTTCGAGAGAGAGAACGCCGCCGCGAGGCATGGCGTCGCGGGCATTGAGCGCCAGATTGAGGATCACCTGCTCGAGCTGAGCGGGGTCCGCCTCGACATAGCCGGTCTGCGGATCCAGACGCAATTCGACGCGAATGTCTTCGCCGATGATGGGCCGAAGGAGGCGCTCGGCCTGGCGGACGAGAAAGGCGAAATCGAGGACGCAGGGATGGAGCACTTGCCTGCGGCTCATGGCCAAGAGGCGCGAAGTGAGGTCGCGGGCGCGGAGGGCGGCGGCATGAATTTCGCCGGCCATGCGCTGCTGAGGATTGTCCTCGGGGAGTTTGCGCTTGAGGAGATCGCTGTAACCAAGAATTCCGACCAGGAGATTATTGAAATCGTGAGCGACGCCACCGGCGAGGCGGCCGACCGCTTCCATTTTCTGGGCCTGGCGAAGCTGTTCCTCGAGAGCGCGGCGTTCGGTAACGTCCCGCAAAACGGCGATGAGGCACGGCTCTTCATTGATGTCCATGGCGTGAGCGGAAATCTGGAGGGTGCGAATGTCGCCGGATTTGGCTTGAATGCGAAAGTCAATCTCGCGGATTTCTCCCTGGCGTTTCAGGAGCGCGGTCAATTGTTCGTACTCGCGGGGGTTGAACCAAATGCCCAAATCAACCGAGGAGTTGTCGAGCACTTCGTCGCGGGAATAGCCGACCAGCCGAAGAAACGCGTCGTTCACATCAATGATTTTCCCGGTTTCGATCCGGCTGATGACGATGGCATCCGGACTCCAGCGGAAAGCCTTCGAAAACTTTTCCTCAGAGCAGCGGAGCTTTTCCTCGGCGCGCTTGCGGTCGGTGATGTCGCGAATGACGAGACAGATCGTGTTCTCGGAGCCGTCCTGCGAAGGAATACGGTTGACGCGAGCCAGAAACCATTTTTTCCCAGCCGGGACATCCATGGCGTATTCGATGTCCTCGCCCAAACCCGAGGAAAGAACGCGCTGAAAAGCTTCGCGGAAGGGCTTGTCGGATTCGGCGGTGAAAAACTCGGACGAGCGCCGTCCCAAGAGTTTGTGGCGCGGGAGGTACAGCAGCGATTCGTCGGTGGTCCAGATGTTGAGGAAAGCACCGTCAACATCCATTTCAAAGACAATCTGGTCGAAAGAACCGACGAGAGCCTCGAGGCGAGCTTCCTTGCGGCGAGCGCTGAAATCCTGGACGATTTCGGCCGTGGCTCTCTCCTCCGCCGAGATCAGGGCCGGGGAAGGACTGTCGCGAGTGAGCCTCCAGCGGAGTATGTCCTTCACGATCTCACCATCAACGGGCCAGCGGCGGCGAAAGGCCGGCCCAGGCAGTCCCGACGCGCGAGCGAACGTCCACACTTTTCGCCCAAGAACCGGGTGTTGTCAAGAGAGGAAATCGAATAGTCGCATAACATAGGGGGAATATGGCCTCAATGGCGCGGAGTTACAAGTTCAATGTCAAAGAAGTTTCGGGAACGAAACCGTCGGAGGGCCGGGAGGCGGGAGCGGAAGCCGGGAACGGATTCTTGGCGCGGTCCACGGGCCGGTAGAGAGTATCGCGTTCGACGGGAACGCGCCCCGCGGCGCGGATGAGGCGCTCCAATTCGGCGCGAGTAAGGTGCTCGGGAGTGGTGGCTCCGGCGTCGTGATAGATCTTTTCCTCGACGACAGTGCCATCCAGATCGTTGGCGCCGAATCGCAAGGCAACCTGCGCGATGCGGGGAGTGAGCATGATCCAATAGGCCTTGATGTGATCGAAATTGTCGAGCAGGAGACGCGAGACGGCCATGGTCTTCAAGTCGTCGAAGCCGGTCGGATTGGGAATGTGCGAAAGGCCGGTGTTGGCGGGGTGAAACGCCAGCGGGATGAAGGTAACAAAGCCGTGGGTTTTGTCCTGCGTGTCGCGAAGCTGAATGAGATGGTCGACGCGCTCTTCGGGGGTCTCGACGTGCCCGTAGAGCATGGTGGCATTGGAGCGAAGGCCGATTTCATGGGCGGTGCGCGCGATTTGCAGCCACATCTGGCCGCTGACCTTGTGATCGCAGATGATTTTGCGGACGCGAGGGTGAAAAATCTCGGCACCGCCGCCGGGCAGCGAATCAACGCCGGCGTCTTTCATGGCCAGAAGAGTGTCGCGAATGGAAAGCTTGGAAATGCGGGCGTAATAGCCGACCTCAACCATGGTGAAGGCCTTCAGATGAACCTGGGGAAAGCGCTGTTTGAGGCCGCGGATGAGGTCGAGGTAGTAGTCAAAGGGCAAATCGGGATGCAAACCGCCGACGATGTGAAATTCCGTGGCCCCCTCGGCGACGCCAGAGGCGGCGCGCTGCCAAATTTCCTCGAGGGCGAAAGCGTAGGCTCCGGGAGCGCCGGGCGAACGGCCAAAGGCGCAGAGTTTACAGTGCGCGACGCAGACGTTGGTGGGATTGATGTGGCGATTGACGTTGTAATACGTGACGTTGCCGTGGCGCTTTTCGCGGACGTAATTGGCGAGCCAGCCAACGGCAAGCAAATCGTGCGACTGGTAAAGCGCCAGGCCGTCTTCGGCGGTGAGCCTCTCTCCCGCGCGGACTTTGGCGGCGATTGGCGAGAGCCGATTGTCGGTGATGTGAAGGTCCATCGTCATACGCATGCCACCAAGGCTCGGGGTCAGGGGTGCGAGACCAGAGAAGCCGCTCCCCAGAAAATCAGAAACAGAACACTAATATATCCATTCACGGTGAAAAACGCAGCATTCATCTTGCTCAAGTCGCCGGGGCGGACGAGGGTGTGTTCGTAGGCGATGAGCGTCGAAACGACAGCCAACCCGGCCCAGGCGGGCCACGCCAGGTGGAAAGCGAGGGTCAGCCAGACCAGCATGGCGATCATCGCCAGATGCATGAGCCGGGCGATCCAGAGAGCGCGGGCGACACCCACCTTTCCCGGCACGGAAAAGAGCCCGGCGCCGCGGTCAAAATCCACATCCTGACAGGCGTAGAGAACGTCAAAACCCGCCACCCAGAGCGTGACGGCGCCGCAAAGAATCAAAATTCGGAGATCGACCGAGCCGCGAATGGCGATCCAGGCCGCGCCGGGCGAAATTCCCAGGCAAAGTCCGAGGACGAGGTGCGAAGCGGAAGTAAACCGCTTCGTATAGGAGTAAAGAAACAAGAGGGCCAGAACGGCGGGAGAAAGTTCGAGAGCAAGACGGTTCAATTGCCACGCCGCGACGACCAGAACCGCTGAAGCGAGGGCCGTGAAGCCGGCGGCGAATCCCATGCTGAGGTCGCCGACAGCCAGAGCGCGATTGGCGGTGCGCGGGTTGCGGCGGTCATATTCAACGTCGGCGATGCGGTTCATCGTCATCGCGGCGGAGCGGGCGCCGACCATGGCCACGACAATCCAGAGAATCTGATGCCAAGTGGGGAGAGCCGCCGAAACGCGTGCCGCGAGCAAGGCTCCGACCAGAGCGAAAGGGAGCGCGAAGACGGAGTGCTCGAACTTGATCATTTCCAGAACGATTCGGATGCGGCTCTTGGTCATGGATTTTTCAGTTTCTCCAATGCGCCTACGATTTTGAGCCGCGCCAGCGGAACTGGTTCTCTTGCGGGAGATCGAGCTGGGCCAGCACGCGATAGGAAAATTGGCGGGCGAGGTCCTCGATTTTTTCCGGGCCGAAATAAAAAGCGGGCATGGCAGGCATGACGACGGCGCCGGCGTCGTTGACGCGAAGCATGTTTTCGAGATGGATGCGGTTCAAAGGCGTCTCGCGGAGGCAAAGAATCAGGCGGCGGCGTTCCTTGAGGCAAACGTCGGCGGCGCGCGTGAGCAGGTCGCCGGCGATCCCGGCGGCAATCGCTCCCAAAGCGCCCGCGGAACAAGGGATCACGGCCATTCCATCCACGAGAGCGCTGCCGGAGGCAATGCTGGCGCCGATGTCTTTGTTGGGGATGTATTCGATTTTTTCGGCACGAGATCCGGCGAGAAGCGAAGGCAATTTTTTCATATCGGAGGTCACGATGCCGAGCTCCGTGGCGAGAAGGCGCTGCCCGGCCTCGGTGACAACCAGGCGGACGCTCGAAACGCGTTCATCGGCGTCAAGAACGCGGAGGAGCGACCGGGCGTAGATTGCGCCGCTCGCGCCGGTGATGCCGACTGTGATGGACTTCCCTTCCGGCTTGGTTCGCGCCATGTATCGATGCTTTCTCGAATCTCCCAACGCTTTCTTCCAGCGTATGCAGATCGAATGGGTTTTGCAAGGCGCGAGGGAGGGAGGATCCGGGGCGGGACTGCCGCTTAAACTCGAGAGAGTGGAAGAGGCCGTGATGAGATTTTCGGAGCGACGAATTTGCTTTCAAGACCGGAGAGAGCTGGTGTTGCAACCCGGAAGCAGAGCCGCGCAGGGCATGCGAACGGCGGGGTAAAAGCCGGAGGCCGGCCGCGCCGGCGGGGTGCATGCGAAGCACCCCGCCGAAGGGAGAGCGGCGCGAGCCGCTTTTAGGCTTTTTTGATCGCCTTGACGATCAGGACGAGGACCACGGCGCCCACAATATCCATCAGCAATCTTCCGATCATCGATGTGGCGGACATTCCGAGAAGCCCGAAAATCCGGTCGCCAAGGAAAGACCCGACGATTCCCACGAGAACATCAACCCAGAATCCAAATCCGCGACCCTTTACTAATTGTCCTGCAACCCAGCCCACGAACGCTCCCACCAGAATTGTCCAGATAATCCACATAGCCATTTGCCTCCGCGAGTGGTTTTTAAATTGCGGCGCCCGGCCAGGCGGGGATGCGGGCGCTTGCCTGGGCGCCACTCTAGCACAGCCGGCGGGAATCAAGCCGCCGAATCTCTCCAGAGACGGGCGCGGCGCGGGAAGTGCTAGAATTCGCGGCTGGGAAAAAAAATAAATGGACGAGCGCGACATCCGGAATTTTCTGGAAGCGGTGCGGCGGGGCAGGGTGGGAATCAACGACGCGGTGAAGCGTCTCCGCGGGCTTCCGTACGAAGACATGGGCTTCGCAAAGATCGACACGCATCGCGCGTTGCGGCAGGGATTTCCCGAAGTGATTTACGCGAAGGGAAAGACGGCAGCGCAGGTGGCGCAGATCGCGCGGCGGATGCTGCGCTCGCCCGGGACGCACAACATCCTGATCACGAAAGCGAACAAAAAGATTTTCGCGGGCGTGAAGCGCGCGGCGCGAAAGGCGAAATTCCACGAACACTCCGGGGCGATCGTGATTCCCCGCGATCAAAGCGTGGAGGGAAAAGGGCTGATCCTGGTGGTGTCCGCGGGGACCAGCGATATTCCCGTGGCGGAAGAAGCGCTGGTGACAGCGGAAGCGATGGGAAACCGCGCGAGGGCCGTGTACGACGTGGGAGTGGCGGGATTGCACCGCTTGCTGAAGCACCGGGAGGATCTGGCCGCGGCGCGCGTCATCATCTGCGTGGCAGGGATGGAGGGGGCTCTGCCGAGCGTGGTGGCAGGGCTGGTGGCGGCGCCCGTGATTGCCGTGCCGACGAGCACGGGATACGGGTCGAGTTTCGGGGGCCTGACGGCGCTTCTGGCGATGCTGAATAGTTGCGCGTCGAATGTTTGCGTGGTGAACATTGATAACGGCTTCGGAGCGGGCTGCGTGGCCAGCGTGATCAACCGGCTTTAGCATTTTGCAGGGCACAAAATTGCCGGAGTTCAACAACAGGATTTCCTTCAGGGATAAGACTCAGGCGCCCGAGGTCTCGATTTGAGTGGAGGCAGCTAGCGCAACGCCGAGGCCAGAGCGGCGGCGAGAGCGGATTCTTCTTCGGGAAACACAGTTCGGAGATCGATCACCAGGCGGCCATCCTCGATTCGCGCAATCACCGGCGGGCCGTTTTCCGGATTTCGCAAGCGGGCTTCGAGCGCGGTTGGTGTGTGCCGCGAGGTGGTGAACGTGATGATTTCGCCGGGAAGCTGCTGATCCGGCGTCGAGCCGCCTCCCATGACGGAGAATCCGCCCAGAATTTCAACTTTCGCGTCGCTAGGAACCAGCGGGCGAAGCGTCTCGAGAAAAGCGGCGGACCGGCGGTTCAGCTCCTGTCGTGTTTGGCGGAGCATCCGGAGAGCGGGAATTTCGTCGTAGGCGCCGCGGCGGTACGCCTGCAGGGTCGCCTCGAGCGCGGCGATGGTCAGCTTGTCCACGCGCAAGGCGCGAAACAATGGATTGCGCCGGATTCGCGCGACGATATCTTTCTTACCGGCGATGATTCCCGCCTGAGGGCCGCCCAGCAGTTTATCGCCGCTGAAAGTGGCGACGGAGACGCCCGCTTCGAAAGTGGCCTTGACGACCGGCTCGGAAACGCCGTAGGGGGAGAGGTCCGCGAGGCAGCCGGAGCCGAGATCTTCGTAGAGGGGAAGCTGGCGATTTTTTGCGAGCGCGACAAGCTGCTCGAGCGAAGGGCGCTCCGTAAAGCCGGTAATGCGGAAATTCGAGGGATGGACGCGAAGGAAGAGGCGGGTACGGTCGGTGACGGCGTTTTCGTAATCGCGCAACCGGGTCCGGTTGGTCGTTCCGACCTCGCGGAGTTCGGCGCCGCTTTCAGCCATGATGTCGGGGATACGGAAGCCGTCGCCGATTTCGATCAGCTCGCCGCGGGACACAATCACTTCGTCACCCTTGGCGAGCGAGTTCAAAACGAGAAAGACGGCGGCGGCGTTGTTGTTGACCACGATGGCCGATTCGGCGCCCACAATTTCCGCCAGCAATTCGGCGGTGTGGGCGTCGCGCTTGCCGCGTTCGCCCTTGGCGATGTCGTACTCGAGATTCGAGTAGCGCGTGGCCGTCTCCGCAATCCTCCGCGCGGCATGTTCGCTGAGCGGGGCGCGCCCCAGATTGGTGTGGAGGATAACTCCCGTGGCGTTAATCACGGGGCGCAGCGAGGGGGCCAGCATGGCTTCGGCAGCCACAGCCACCTTCGCCTCAAGCGCGGCCAATCCCGCCTGCTCGTCGCGAATCGCCACACCAGCCTTGATTTGATCTCTCAATTCGGCCAGAACGTTTCGCGCCGCCTGAGTGACGACGCCACGTCCAATCCCTTCAGAAAGGGCGAGAAGGCGAGGGCTCTGGAGAAGTTCGTCGACGGCCGGAATCTGGCGCAGAAGAGAGATAGGGGCGTTTTGCGCTTCGGGGCGGCGATCGGCGGGTGGCGTCATTCCGGCGATATTGGAGCATATTGGCGAGTGGCGCCGCAACCGCCGGGATTTGCCTTTCCGACAAGGGGTTGATCAATGCAATTGACGCCCGAGGGGGGCTCCTTTTACGCTTGCTTACTACCAAACCACTCGCCATGGCTTCCATCGACGAAGACTTGGGCCAGATTGAGCGTGACATTCGCACGCTCAAGATTGAATACGAACAATTCTTTGGCGGCGGGCGTCCGCGTCCACCGGCGGACACGCAGTGGCGCGTCGATTCGATGCTCCGGCGGTACAACGAACGGGCGGGAGAATTGAGCGTCGGGCAGAGGTTCCGCTTCAACAACATTCAGCAAACCTACGCGAAGTATCAAGACATGTGGCGGAAGAAGACCGTTCAAAAAGAGACGGGGGCCGTGCAGCACCATTTCGGGGCGGCGGCCAAGGCCATCGAAGCCGAGCGAGCGCGAAAAGCGGCGGCGCAGGCTCCCGCGCCGGAAGCGGCTGCGGCCAAAAAAGCGGGGGCCTTTGCGCTATCGATCTCCGATCCCGAGAGCGAAAAGGAAAAAGTAAACACGCTGTACGAGCACCTGATCGAAGCCCGCGAGAAAACGGGAGAGAGCTCGGGAGCGCCGAGCTTGAAGGATTTCGAGAGGTTCGTCCGCCAGAAGACCAAGGAATTGAAGGACAAAGGCGGAAAGGCGATCGAGTATACGGTCAGCGTCGAGGGCGGGCGCGTGAAGCTGAAAGCCAAGGTTCCCGGGGCGTAAACTTCTTTTTGGCCGCAGCAGCACTTCCGAAAACCAGCGTAAACGCGTAGACTGACTTCCTTCTCGGGGAGGAATCTGCGTGGCTATTTCGCGGGCGCTGATCAGCGTATACGACAAATCGGGGATCGTCGAGTTTGCGCGGGACCTGGCGCTATTCGGAGTTGAAATCGTGTCCACCGGGGGAACCGCGCGGCTGCTTCGAGATGCCCACATTCCGGTGCGCGACGTCTCCGATTTGACGGGCTGGCCGGAAATGCTGGGCGGCCGGGTGAAGACGCTTCACCCGAAGGTTCACGGCGGCATTCTCTACCAGCGGGGGAAAGAGGAAGACCGGAAAGAAGCAGCCGATCAGGGAATCGTTCCGATTGACCTGGTGGTGGTGAATCTATATCCGTTTTCCGCGACGGCAGCCAAGGCGGGGGTGACGCCCGAGGAGCTGATCGAAAATATCGACATCGGCGGGCCGTCCATGTTGCGGTCCGCGGCGAAAAATTTTCAGAGCGTTGCGGTGGTCTGCGATCCGGCCGATTATCCCGGAATTACCGGCAAGCTTCGGGCGGGCCGGGAGCTGACTCTGGCCGCGCGGCTGGAGCTCGCCCGCAAGGCGTACGCCCGCACGGCGCGTTACGACGGCGAAATCGCGACGGAGCTCGAGCGCCTGACTGCCAACGGGACGCTTTCGATGAAAGCCGCGGAAAAACTCCCGGCGCGGCTGCACATCGCTCTCGAGCGAAAGCAGGCCATGCGATATGGCGAAAACCCGCATCAATCCGCCGCGCTCTACGTGCCGGCAGGCCAGCCCGCCACGGGATTCGCAGCTGCCCGACAGATCCAGGGCAAGGAGCTTTCCTACAACAACCTGGTGGACCTCGACTCGGCCTGGCGCCTGGTGCAGGAATTCTCGAGGGCGGGAGTCGCGATCATCAAACACAACAATCCCGCCGGAGCAGCCGATCAGGATTCGCAGCGGGAAGCGTATTTGAAAGCGCTGGCGTGCGATCCCGTCTCGGCCTTCGGCGGGGTGCTGGCGTTCAACCGGGCGCTCGAGGCGGCGACAGCCGAGGAAGTGGCGAAGCTTTTCGTCGAATGCGTAGCCGCGCCGGGTTTTGCTCCCGAGGCGCTGGAAATCCTGAAGGCTAAGAAAAATCTCCGGCTGCTGGAAATGCCGGGAGAGGATTCGGCCGACGCGGTCGAACTCAAGAGAATTTCCGGCGGCGTGCTGGTGCAGGACCCGGATCTTTACGAGTTGAAGGATACGGACTGGAAGTCCGTGACGAGCCGGGTTCCGACGGCGGAGGAACGAGTGGCGCTGGCGTTTGCGTGGAAAGTGGCGAAGCATGTGAAATCGAACGCGATCGTATTCGCGGGCGCGGGCCAGACACTCGGCGTGGGAGCAGGCCAGATGAGCCGCGTGGATTCCGTAAATCTGGCGGTAATGAAAGCGGGCAACGCGGGATTATCGCTCGCCGGATCCGTGGTGGGTTCGGACGCATTCTTTCCGTTCCCGGACGGCGTCGAAGCGGCGGCGCAGGCCGGCGCGACGGCCGTGATTCAACCGGGAGGGTCGGTTCGCGACGACGACGTGATTGCCGCCGCCAGCCGGCTGGGGATGGCCATGGTGTTCACGGGCATCCGGCACTTCCGGCACTAAAGCGAGCAGAGCTTGCCGGGGGAAAGAATTATTATTGCGGGGCAGCGAAACGATTCGGGCGCTCCTCACATCTAAGAACCTGTGGTGCAACCCCGCTCCAGATCCAGCTGGTCCCTCAAGAACAAGGCGGTGTTCGCCTTACATTCCCCTCGGCCGAAAAGGAAATTCCTCGAGCGATTCTTTTGACGGGCGTTGGCGGGTATACGATAATGAATAATTCCGGCGGACACATGAAAACAACATGCAATCTCGCACTCTTGACGCTAGTTCTATCGGCGCCGGCGGCATGGGCGCAAACTCCGGCCGCCACCGCATCGCCATCGGGGACCAAGGCTTCCGCCCCTCAGCTCACGGTGGACCAGCGCGCCGAAGCGTATTCCGACTTCGCTTCCGGGCATCTCGCCGAATTGCAATACGACATGACGGGCAACTCCGATCAAGCGGACCAGGCGATCGCGCTGTACAAAAAGGCGCTGGCGATCACGCCGGATTCATCCGTGATTCACGAGCGGCTCGCCGAAGTGTATGCCAAGACGCAGCGGCTGCATGAAGCCACCATCGAAGCGCAAACGGCGCTGCAAATCGATCCGGACAACGTGAGCGCGCACCGCGTGCTCGCGCGCATCTACGTTCACCAGCTGGGGGACGTCAATACCGGGCAAGCGCAGACGGACGATATTTCGAAGGCGATCGAGCAATTCGCGGCGATACAGAAACTTCAGCCGTACGACGTCAGCTCGGCGCTGTGGCTGGCGCGCCTTTACCGGTTCGAGAACCGGCACGAGGAAGCTGAAAAGGTATTGCGCGGAGTGTTGCAGCGGAATCCGGATAGCGAGCAGGCTCTCGAGCAATTGAGCCAGCTCTTGATCGACGGCGGGCGTTCGCAGGAAGCGATACAGCTGCTGCAGCAATCGACCGCGGACGGCGCGTCGCCGGAAGTTTACGACCTGCTGGGAGATGCGTATTCGCAAGCCAAGGATTACCCGAACGCGGAGAAGGCTTACCAGCAAGCAGTGGCGGAGGATCCGGACGAGCCTTCCCACCGGCACGGCCTGGCGGAGGCGCTTTCGGCGCAGGACAAGTACGCGGCGGCGATCGAGCAATACAAAAAGCTCGTGGAGCTCGAACCGGGCACGGCGGAAGATTACCTGCGCCTGGGGCAGCTCTACCGGCGATTGGGGCAATACGACCAGGCGGAATCGAGCCTGCAACGCGCCAAACAGCTGGCTCCCGACAGCCTGGAAGTGCTCTACAGCGAGGCGCTGCTGTATGAGGATCAGGGCCGCTACGATGAGTCGGAAAAAATTTTGACGGATGCGATCAGCGGATTGAAAAGCCAATCGAGCGGCGAGGAGAATCCCAACGCCATCTCGATCCTGGACGAGCAACTGGGGCGCGTATACCTGGAGCAGGGAAATTACACGGCGGCGATCAGCACCTACCAGCAGATGAGCCAGCTTGGTCCGGATGCCGAGAAGCGGGCGCAGATGCTGTTGATCGACGCGTACCGCCAGAGCCACAACCTGGACGAAGCGATCGAAGTGACGCGGAAAGCGATCGCGCAGAATCCGAAGGATCAGAATCTGGTCGTCACCCTCGCGATGCTGTATGGGGAAAAGGGCGACGCCGACAGCGGCACGAAAGTGTTGACGCCGCTGCTGCAAGGGACGAGCGCGGACCTGGATATTTATCTGGATCTCGCCCAGGTGCAGGAGCGCGGCAAAAAATACGACGAGGCGGCGCAATCGGCGAACAAAGCCCTGGCGCTGGCGAAGGATTCGCCCGACAAAGTCTCCGCCTATTTTATGCTCGGCGCGATTTGCGAGCAGCAGAAACTGTACGACCAGGCCGAAGAGCAGTTCCAGAAAGCGCTGGCGCTCGATCCCAACAACGCGGCGGTGCTGAATTACTACGGCTACATGCTGGCGGACCGCGGCCTGCGGCTCCCGGAAGCGACCTCGATGATTCAGCGCGCCGTGTCGCAGGAGCCGTCGAACGGCGCATATCTCGACAGCCTCGGCTGGGCTTTCTACAAGCAGAACAAACTGACGCAAGCCGAGGAGTATCTCCTCAAGGCGGTGGCCCGCGAGAGCCACGATCCCACGATTCTGGGCCATCTCGGCGACACGTACCTGAAACTCGGACAGACGGACCAGGCCGCGGAAGTCTACGAGCGCGCGCTGGCCGAATGGCAGAAGGCATCTCCGGCGGATTACGAAGGCGACAAGGTGAGCGAAGTGGACGCGCGGCTGAAGAACCTGAAGCGGCGGCTCGCTCAAAAATCCACGCCGGACGCAGCCAAACCGCAGTAAGCTCCCGCGCATGAAACAATCCGTCCGTGTGCCTGCTTTCGCGAAAATCAATTTGTGCCTGCACGTGATCGGGCGCCGGCCGGACGGCTACCACGAGCTGCGCACGATTTTCCAGGCGATCAGCCTGCACGACACGCTCGAATTGCGGCGGACGAAATCCTCGCAGGTCACGCTCGAAATCGAGGGAGCGGAGCTTTCGGCCGGGCGAGACAACCTGGTCCATCGCGCGATTGAAGCGATCGGCGGGAAGCTCGATTTTCGCGGAGGCATTCACGCACGCCTGGTGAAGCGCATCCCCATCGCGCGAGGGCTGGGCGGCGGATCGAGCGACGCGGCTGCCGCGATGATCGCGATGCTGCGCCTCACCGGCGCGAAGCTGCCGCTATCCGAACTGATGGAGGTTGCGTCCGGACTGGGAGCGGATGTGCCGTTTTTTCTCTTCGGAGGCCGGGCGCTGGCCGTGAACCGCGGCGACGAAATCTACCCCCTTCCGGACGCGCCGAGGCGGACAATTCTGGTTGTTTCGCCGAAGGAGACCGGCGTGAGCACCAAGGAAGCCTATCAATGGGTCTCCGAGGAATTGACAAAACGCACCGAACCCCCTAAAATTTGGGGGTTCTGCGCTCTGTGCTGGAGCCGGCAGGGAGCAGGCGTCTCGAATGATTTCGAGGGGCCCGTCTTCCGCCGCCATCCGCGCCTTGGAGAAATCCGGGCGGGATTGCTCCAGGGAGGAGCAGCGGATGCCGCGCTGGCGGGTAGCGGGTCGGCGGTGTTTGGAGTATTCCGAAACCCAGCGCGGGCGCGCCGAACCGCCCGAAAGTTCCCGGAAGATTCGGTTTTCGCCGTACAAACTCTCTCCAGGAAAGAGTATGCCCGCGCGCTCGGTTGGCGAGCGGGCGGCTGAGACAATTTCTTGACGGACGACAAATTCAAGATATTCAGCGGGACGGCGAATCCCGCGCTGGCCGACGCCATCTGCAAATATCTCGGGGTGGAGCGCGGACGCGCGGACCACGCGCGATTCAGCGACGGGGAGACGCGCTACCAGATTCTCGAGAACGTGCGCGGAGCGGACGTCTTCGTCGTGCAGCCCTGCTGCTCTCCGGTGGATTTCCACTTGATGCAGTTGCTGCTGATGATTGACGCGTTCAAACGGGCTTCGGCATGGCGAATCACGCCGGTGATTCCCTACTACCCGTATGCGAGACAGGACCGGAAGGACCGGCCGCGGGTGGCGATCTCGGCGAAGCTGGTGGCCGACCTGCTGGAAACGGCGGGATCGAGCCGCGTCCTGACGCTCGACCTCCACGCGCCGCAGATCCAGGGATATTTCAATATCCCGGTGGACCATCTGTTCGCGGCGCCGGTTCTGGTGGAGTATTTCCAGAAGAAGGGATTGGGGCCGATGACCGTGGTATCGCCGGACGCGGGAGGAGTGGAACGCGCGCGGTACTTCGCGAAGAAGATCGACGCGCCGCTGGCGATCGTGGACAAGCGGCGGATCGACATCAACGTAAGCGAAGTGATGCACCTGATCGGCGACGTTTCCGGACGCCCGGCGCTGGTGATAGACGACATCATCGACACCGCGGGAACGCTGGTGAAAACGGCCGAGGCGCTGCTGGACCACGGGGCGACGAAGGTGTATGCGGCTTGCACGCATCCGGTGCTTTCGGGGCCGGCGGTGGAGAGGATATCGAAGTCGAAGATCGATGAAGTGATCGTGACGGACTCGGTGCCGCTGAACGAAGCGGCGCGGCAATTGCCGAATATCACGGTATTGAGCGTGGCGCAGCTGCTGGCGCGCGGCATCCAGTCGATACACGAAGAAACCTCGATCAGCGAACTTTTTATTTGAGCCTTTGATTCGGCCCGGTGAAACGGGCCGACGAAAATCGAAAAGAAGACAAGAGGACGTATGCAGACATTCACAGTGGAAGGAACAATTCGAGAGACGCGCGGCAAGAACGCCGCCCGGCGCACCCGGCTGACCGGACTCGTTCCGGCGACTCTATACGGGGGAAAAAGGGAACCGCTTTCTCTCTCGGTGAACTCCAAGCAAGTGGCCAAGATTCTGCGGTCCGAGAGCGGCCATAACACGATTTTCACGGTGACGGTGTCCGGCGAAAAGGAAGAGAAAGCCATGGTGAAGGATTGGCAGGTGAATCCGATCACCGGGGCGCTGTTGCACGTGGACCTGTTGCGGATCGCGATGGACGTGCGGATGCGGGTGAAAGTGCCGGTGCACACGTTCGGCGAGCCCCAGGGAGTAAAGCTGCAGGGCGGCGTGTTTGAAATGGTGACGCGCGAAGTGGAAGTGGAATGCCTTCCGGGCGACATTCCCGAGGAATTCCGCGTGGACGTGAGCGACATGGTGATCGGCAAGCAGCTGCGCGCCGCCGATCTTCCGTTTGATCCGGCGAAGGTCAAACTGGTGACGGATCCGGTCCGGGTGCTGGCGCACGTCGTGACACTGAAGAAGGAAGAAGAGCCGACGCCCGAAGCGGCTGTGGCGGCGGAAGCGGCTCCGGCCGAGCCCGAAGTCATCAAGAAGGGCAAGAAGGAAGAAGAGGGCGAAGGCGAAGGCGCCGAGGCGGCCGCTCCGAAGGCCGAGAAGTCCGAGAAGAAGAAATAGGCGCCGCAGCCGCGGCGTGACCGTGCGCCGGCGAATCGGGCGGAGATGCTCGAGCTATGAGACTCATCGTCGGCCTCGGCAATCCGGGCGAGCAATACGAATGGACGCCGCACAATCTGGGGTTCCTGGCGCTGGACGCGATTGCGGAACGCGCGGGCATCCGCGTGACGCGGCATGAGGCGAAATCGATCGCCGGGCGCGGAGAGTTTGCGGGGCAGAGAGTGATTCTGGCCAAGCCGCAAACGATGATGAACCTGAGCGGCGCGGGGGTTCGCATGTTGCTCGAGCGGTGCGAAGAGTGCGAACCGGCTCAAACGATTGTTTTGAGCGACGACGTGGCCCTGCCGTGGGGCATGTTGCGGATTCGCAAAGGCGGCTCCGCCGGAGGGCACAACGGGCTGAAATCGGTGATCGCGAGCATCGGGAGCGAATTCATCCGGGTGCGGCTGGGCGTGGGTCCGGAAAAAATCTGGGGCGATATGGCGGATTACGTTCTCGCTCCCGTGCGCCGCGCCGAAAGAGAAATCGCCGCCCAGCTGGCGGAGGATGGCGCGATCGCGGTGGAAACGATTTTGACGGAAGGCGTGGACAAGGCGATGTCGAAATTCAATCGCCGGGTGCCGCCGGCCGAAGCAGCGGAAGGATAAGCAGCGGGATTGGAAGTTGCCGTCGAAAAGGCAAGGAATCGAGGAGATATGGAAGAGCGCCAGTACGAACTGATTTTCATCGTTCGCCCGGACACGCCGGAAGCGGACACCGACAAATTGATCGCCACGCTCGAGCACGCGGCGACGGAAAAGGGCGGCAAGCTCGACAAAGTGGAAAAGTGGGGACGCAAGCGGATGGCTTACCGCGTCCACAAATTGCGCGAGGGGTATTACGTGTACGCGATCGTGCGCTCGAGCCACGGCGAAGTGGTGAAGGAGCTGGAGCGGCGGTTGAAGGTGGCCGACCCGGTCATCAAGTACCTCACCGTGCGGGTGGACGAAGAATTGAAGCGGAAGGAAAAGCTGCAGCGGCATCGTGAACGCCGCGCCGCTCGACGCCCGCGCAAAGCGGCCCCGGCCGCGGCGGCTCCTGCCGCCGTTGTGGAGCCACCGGCCGCCGCACAAGCTTAAAAAGGGAGAAATCGCATGGCAGACGAAACAGCAACACCCGCGCCGGCATCATCGCCCGCGCCGCAGCAGCACTCGCACCACTCGGGTGGTCCCGGAGGACCTCGCCCGGGCGGGGCCGGGCGTCCCGGCGGGCCCGCGAAACGCGGGAAGCGCAGCTTTGTCCGGAAGAAGAAGGTGTGCCGCTTCTGCGTGGACAAGGTGGATTACATCGACTACAAGAAGGCGGAAGTTCTCGCGTCGTTCATTCAAGAGCGGGGAAAGATTCTCCCGCGGCGAATGACCGGGACGTGTGCGCGGCATCAGCGCTGGCTGACGGTCGCGATCAAGCGGGCGCAGAATATCGCGCTGCTTCCCTTCGCCGCAGAACTCTAATCGCGCCGCGCCCGCTGGGGGCCGCGGCCATTCGATTCGCAGACTTCGAGGATATGACGATGCAGATCATTTTGCAGGAAGACGTTGAAAAGCTGGGCAATCGCGGAGAAGTGGTGAGCGTCGCCGAAGGGTACGCCCGCAATTACCTTCTCCCGCGAAAACTCGCGCTCGAGGCCACACCGGGCAACATGAAGCGGCTGGAGAGGATGCGCGTGGCGTTCGCGAAGAAAGAGGCCACGGAAAAAGGGGACGCGGAAAAGCTGGCGGAACTTCTGGCCACGGTTGCGGTTACGATCACGCGCAAAGCCGGAGAGAACGACCAGTTGTTCGGCTCCGTCACCGCGGCGGACATTTCCGAGGCGCTCGGCGCGCAGGGGTACACCGTGGACAAGCGCAAAATCCAGCTCACCGAGCCGATCAAAATCGTCGGGGAGCACCCGGTAGCGGTGAAGCTGCATCGCGAGGTGCAAGCGACAGTGGCGGTGACGGTGAAAAAGGAGGAGTAGCCTCCTCCGGCGGCGCGCGGCATTTTTGGAATCCAGGGGCGCGGCATTTTCGCGCCCTCTTTTTTTGTCCGCTCACTTTTCCACTTTTCCTTTTTAATTCACAGGGATGGTCGGATTGACGCGGCGCGAACGCGCCCGCAGAATGCAAAATGAAATAAGATCCATCCCGCATGCGGATTGGAAGATTACATTTTGATGGGCGATAATAGGACGTAACACGCGATGGCCACCCCCGACACTTCTCTCGAACGCGCGCTGCCGCACAATCTGGAAGCCGAGCGGAGCATTCTGGGCGCAGTGCTGCTGGACAATCACGCGCTGAACGCCGCGGTCGAACGGGTCCGCTCGGAAGATTTCTTTCTTCCGCAGCACCGGTACATATTCGAGCGGATGATTCAGCTGGCCGAAAAAAATCACGCCATCGATATCGTGACGCTGATGGAGGATTTAAGCCGGAGGGCGGAACTCGAGGCCGCCGGGGGGATCGCCTACCTCTCGACGCTGGCGGACGGCCTGCCACGCATCACCAACGTCGACCACTACGCGCGAATCGTCAAGGAAAAGGCCGTCCTCCGCAGTCTGATTCATTCCGCTTCGGCGATTCAGGAGCAGGCGCTGGCGGCGGGAGACGACGCCGACGTGATTCTGGACCGGGCGGAATCCATCATTTTCCAGCTCGCCGAGGACCGCGTGAAGAGCGGGTTCGTCGGAGTCAAAGAGCTGGTCCGCGACAACTTCGAGCGGCTGGAGAAAATATTCAGCGAGGGCCGGCGAATCACCGGCCTGGCTACCGGATATTTGGGGCTCGACAACGAGACCGCCGGGCTGCAGCCCTCGGAGCTGGTGGTCCTGGCGGCGCGACCTTCGATGGGGAAAACGGCTTTGGCGCTCAACATCGCCGAGAATGTGGCGCTCGACCAGCGCCAGCCGGTGGCCGTCTTCAGCCTCGAAATGTCGAAAGAATCGCTGCTGCTTCGCCTTCTCGCTTCGAAATCACGCGTGGACGCGCACAAATTCCGCACCGGCCACCTGGGGCGGGACGATTGGGACAAAATCTCGAAAGCGCTCACGGAGCTGGCGGAGGCGCCGTTGTGGATTGACGATTCCGCGTCTTCGACGGTCCTAGAAATGGGCGCAAAGGCCCGGCGGCTGAAGCGCGACCGCGGGCTGGCCCTGATGATCGTGGATTACATCCAGCTCGTCGTTCCTTCGACCGGAAACCGCCAGTCGAACCGGCAGGAAGAAGTGGCGGGGATATCCCGCGGACTGAAGGGACTGGCGAAGGAGCTGAAGGTGCCAATTCTGGTGTTGAGCCAGCTGACGCGAGCACCGGAACGCGACGACCGGAAGCCGCAGCTTTCCGATTTGAGAGAATCGGGCGCCATCGAGCAGGATGCGGATGTCGTCATGTTCATCAACCGGCCAAATTTTTACAAGACCGACCTGCCGGAAGAGGAACGGGCGCGCGCGGAGCTCATCATCGCCAAGCAACGAAACGGTCCCACGGGCCTGCTGAAATTCGTCTTTCTGGGCCGCCACACACGCTTCGAAGAGGCAGCACCCGATACCTGGAGTTCCGGGGACTCGGAGGGGTAGCCACGGCGCCGGAAGCGATAAATCCGCGCCGGGTGGCGTCACCGTGGGGACACGGCCGTGTCGCTCTTCCCGCGCCACCAAGGCGCCACCGTCAATGCAGGGTTTCTGCGCTGGCCTGATACTCGAGCTAAGAGCCTTGTTTTCTTTCCCAACCAGAGTATGGCGGTAAATGGCTTGCTCGATCGGGTCCGGCGTTTCACGTGCAACACCAGCCTCCGGATGTTTACCTAAACGAACCCTGCCGATGGCCGATTTGACATTTCTGGGCGCCGGCTGGTGGCGACTCTGGCATTCTAAAAGGCGATGACCACGAACATACATTTCAAAGGGCGGCCCGTCTGGGCCGAGATTTCTCTCGAAGCGATCCTGCACAACCTGCGCGTCATCCGGCAGCACGTGGGGAAGCACCCGGGGAGCAACAGAGGAGGAAACCAAGCCGGAGTCAAGCGAATGGTCCTGGCCGTGGTGAAATCGAACGCCTACGGACTGGGAGCCGTGCCAATCGCCAAGGCTTTGCAGAAGGCGGGGACGGAATGGTTCGGAGTGACCTGCGGGAATGAGGGAGAGGAATTGCGCGAAGCGGGGATTCGTAAGCGCATATTGATTTTGACGGGGTTCTGGCCCGGCGAAGAAAAGCGGCTGATGCAACAGAAGCTAACCCCGGCGGTGACACGCGTTTCCGATCTCCGGCACCTCGAGCGAGCGGCAAAATCGTTCCGGGGACTCAAATCTCCCTTCCGGTTTCACTTGAAGATCAACACGGGGATGAACCGACTGGGAATTTCGCCATCGGACGTCGAGGCCTTCGCGCGAGAGCTCGCAAAATGCCGCCACATTCAGTTGGAAGGCACGTTCACTCACTTTGGCTCGGCGGAGGATTTCGCGAGCCCGCGGACGTGCGAGCAGGAAGTTCTTTTCCGGAGCTGTCTAGACCGGATGCGGGCTTTGGGGGTTTCTCCGGGGATTGTGCACGTAGCCAATAGCGGCGCGATATGCGCCCGTCCTGAAAGCTGGGCGGACATGGTCCGCCCGGGGGCGATTCTCTACGGGTATCACCAGCAGTTTACTCCGCTCGAAAAAAAGCAAGAGATCATGCAGATGATGCCTCTGCGGCCGTGCCTATCGATGCGCGCCCGGATCATTTCGCTGCGGGATGTACCGCCGGGACAGGGAGTGGGGTACGGAGCGCGGTTTGTGACCTCGCGCGCGTCGCGGATCGGAGTGATCAATGCGGGATACGCGGATGGGATCGTCCGGCATCGCACCAATCACGGATGGGTACTGGTCAACGGGCAGCGGGCGCCGTTGGTGGGAACGATTTCGATGGATTTGACGGCTATTGACGTCACGGATGTGCCCGGCGCGGCGCTGGGAGACATCGTGACCATCTATGGGCGGGATGGAGAGGCCACAATGGAAGTCTCCGACGTGGCCGCCGAACTCGGCACCGTCACTTCCGATCTGCTCTGCGCACTGGGGCGGCGAGTGCCCCGATTTTACAAGTAGATTGAACTGCGGGGGCGGCCCGCAAGCCTTCCATTGACCCTATCGAGCGACTCGGTGCTATACTCGTCCCTATAAAGGTGTTTATAAGTCGATTCATATTTCTTATACGTGTTGAATAAACATCTCATACCGTCCGACCAGCAAGGTTGCGGTTGACTTTTTTCGAGTGCGCCGTTTCATACGATTCATAGGGGATCTCATGCAAAGGACTACAAATCAGCCGAACCGTCCGCCTTCCCTTCCCACCTCAGAAGCGTCGCCGGCCAGGCCGGTCACCCTCTCGCGGAACCCGACCCCGACGGTAGGAACGTTTTGGGACATGTTGGTGGTGCGGGTGATCTTCACGCTGATCTGCATCGTTGCGGGGTATCACTTCCGGCCGTTCAGCGTGACGCCGATGGTGGGAGCGACGGCGGGACTCGGTTTTGCCGTGGCCGTAATTCTTTTCGAGCTACGCCTTCGCCGGGCAAGCCTTCGCCGGCTGATTGGAGCCGCGACGGGCTCGATCCTCGGGATTTTGGGCGCGTATTTGACGTCGCTCATTTTCACCCACACGACGATGCCGGAAAGCACGCGGTCGTTTTTCAGCCTCGCCGTCTTTTTGATCATGGCCTACATCGGACTGATTCTCGGCGCCAACAAGGGCGACATGCTCAACCTGCAGGCGCTGGGAGGCCTGTTCGGCAGCGAGCGAAACATGAAGCACTCGTTCAAACTGCTCGACACGAGCGTGATCATAGACGGGAGGGTGGCGGACATCGCGGACGCCCTGTTTCTCGACGGGACCATCATTGTTCCGCAATTCGTTCTTCGCGAGCTGCAACTGGTGGCCGATTCGGCCGACCCGCTGAAACGCCAGCGCGGGCGCCGGGGGCTGGAAGTGCTGCAACGCATCCAGAAAATGCCCCACCTGGAAGTGCAAATCGCCGAGGAAGATTTTGTGCAAATCGCGGATGTGGACTTGAAATTGATCGAGCTGGCGAAGCGGTACGACGCAAAAATCGTGACGAACGATTTCAACTTGAACAAGGTGGCGACACTGCAGGGCATCGAAATCATGAACGTCAACCAGCTGGCCAACGCCTTGAAGCCGGTTGTGCTGCCGGGCGAATCGATGCGGGTGTTCATCCTGCGCGAAGGCAAGGAATACAATCAGGGCGTGGCGTATCTCGACGACGGGACGATGGTGGTGGTGGACGGCGCGCGCAAAATGATCAACAAGACGATCGACATCACCGTTACTTCGGTCCACCAAACCACGGCGGGAAAGATGATATTCGGGCGGTTCGACGACCGGAGCGAGCCATCGCAACGGCCTGCGGCTCCCGCAGGCGAAGGGCAGCCCGCGCAGCGACCCGTCGAGGGCGGAGGCGAGAGGCCGCCGCGGCCACTCTACCCGGACCAGGGCCGTTCCTGAAATTCATGAGCACCCCTGAGACTGGCCGGAACTTGGGGCAAATGTCCGGTCAAGCCGGGCGGCGAATCCGCGCATGACTCGCATCGCCGCAATCGTCCCAGCCGCCGGGCTGGGGACGCGGATGGCCGCAGGAAAGCCGAAGCAATTCCTCGAATTGGATGGCGTTCCGCTGATTATTTTCACGCTGAGGCGACTTGCGGCTTGCGCGAGGATCACGGAATTTATCGTCTCGACGCGCGCGGAGGATTTGGCCTGGTTGCAAGATACGGTGGCACGCGCGGGGCTGGGACGGCCGGCGCGGGTGGTCCACGGAGGCGAGACGCGGCAGCAGTCGGTGGGCAACGGGCTGGCGCAGTTGGACGCGGAGGTGGAATTCGTCCTGGTGCACGACGCCGTGAGGCCGTTTGTCACGCCGGCGCAACTCGAGCGGGTGATTGCGGAAGCGCAAACGCGCGGCGCGGCCATTCTGGGGATCCCCGCGATTGACACGGTAAAAGAAGTGAAGCGTGCGAGCCTGCCGGAAGATGTAGCGCTGATAACTTCGACCATTCCTCGCGAGCGCGTGGTGTTAGCGCAGACTCCTCAGGTGTTTTCCAGCGCAATCTTGCGAGAAGCCTTTCGGAAGTCGCAGGAGGACGGCGTGGTCGCATCGGATGAAGCCGGACTGGTGGAGAGGCTGGGCCGCGATGTCTTCGTCGTACTGGGTTCGGAACGGAATTTGAAAATCACGCGCCCGGCGGATATGGACCTGGCCCGTTTTTATCTCGAACAGGAGCGGCAAAGGAAATGACGCGTTCGGGCATCGGATACGATCTGCATCGCCTCGCCGCCGGCAGAAAATTGATTATCGGCGGAATCGAAGTGCCCTACGACAAAGGGCCGGTGGGCCATTCGGATGGCGACGTGCTGAGCCACGCGCTGTGCGACGCTCTGCTGGGGGCGGCAAGCCTTGGGGACATCGGGACGCACTTCCCGGACACGGACGCGAAGTGGAAAGGGGCGTCGAGCCTGCTTTTTCTGGAGCACACTCGACAACTGCTTGATACTAAAGGGCTTAGAATTGTACATCTGGACGCCGTCGTGATCCTGGAGCGCCCGAAACTGGGCCCTCATTTTCCCGCCATGCGGGAAACGCTGGCCAAGTCACTGGGAATATCGCCTGAGCAAATTAACCTGAAAGCAAAAACAAACGAAGGAACGGGCGAAATCGGGCGAGGCGAAGCCATTGCGGCGCAAACCGTCGCCACACTGGAAGCCTGAAGCTTCCGCCCCTCACCGCAGAAAACCTAGCGCATTGCAGGCTGCGCACACCTGTACTGGAAAGAACTGTCGCGGGCGGAAATCCGCGTCCAGAATAAGGAAGAAAGGCGACGTCACACCTGCCTGGCGAAGGCGGGAGCCCTCTCGGTCAGTCGACTCCCGTGACGCACACTGAGGAGAGAAAAGTTGCGGCGCAAACTGGTCGGCTCGCTGCTTCTGGCCATCACTCTGTTCATTCTGGTCCTCTCGATCTCCTTTCGCAGCATCCTGCATTCGCGCGACACGGAATCGTGGGTGCGGCACACGCACGTCACGATCGAAAACTTGAACACGCTTTCGGCGGACTTGATGGAAGCCGAATCGTGCGAGCGCGGTTTTCTCCTCACGGGCGACAAAGCCTACCTGGACAGCATGAATATGGCCCTGCAAGAGACGCAGGAATCGATGGGCCGCGTCCGCGAACTGGTGATGGACAATTCCCGGCAGCAGAAAAACCTATCGCAACTCACCGCGGCTCTCGAGGAGAGAACCCGGCTTTTCCGGCAAGTCGCGGAGCTGGAAGAGACGCAGCGGCCCTCAGCAGCTCTGGCGATATTGCGGGCGGGACGGCCGAAGAATCTCTCGGATCAGATTCGCACAACGCTGGCCGAAATGACGCGGGAGGAGACGGAATTGCTGGCGGGGCGCGAGGGCGAATCGGAAACGAACATGGAGGACACGCTGCGGGCGCTGGCGGTCGGCAGCCTGTTCGGAATCCTGCTGCTGCTGGTGGCGGGCTGGCTGCTGCAACGCCAAACCGATTCGCTGCAGAAGGCGCAAGAGGGGCTTCGCGAAACCAACAAGACGCTGACGCGTTCCATGGGAGCGTTGACGGCCAAAACGCTGCAGGCGCGGGCTCTGGCCGAAATGAGCGATATCCTGCAATCGTGCCTGACGCTCGATGAAGCGCGTGATGTGATCGCGCGATTCTTTCGCGATCTGCTGCCGGAAGATTCCGGAGCAATTTACCTGCACAACCTGGCGCGGGAAAGCATGGAACCGCTGCTGGCCTGGGGAGCGAATCCTCCGGGAGCGGCCGTGTTCGGCGCGGACGATTGCTGGGCGCTACGGCGTGGACGCCCGCAAAAGGTGAATCCAACGGAGAGCGTGGTGCTTTGCAAGCACATCACTGAACGCCCCGATGGAAATTGCCAGTGCATTCCCCTGGTGGCGCAGAACGAGGCGTTCGGACTGATGTACATCGTGTCGCAGGAAAGCACGGCGGCGGGACAACAGGGATCGAGCGCGACGGATGCGGAAGAGCACGACTTGCTGGTGCGGCGCATGGGGGAAACGGTGGCGCTGGCGTGCGCGAATCTGCGGCTGCGGGAAACGCTGCGGTATCAATCGATCCGCGACGGCTTGACGGGTCTCTTCAACCGCCGGTATCTCGACGAGACGCTCGACCGCGAAATCCGGCGGGCGTACCGGCAAAACCGGCCGGTTTCCATCATCCTGCTCGACCTCGATCACTTCAAGCGGTTCAACGACACGCTGGGGCACGGCGCGGGAGATTCGCTGCTGCGGGCGCTGGGGGATTTTCTGCGGGGGCAAGTCCGGCAAGAAGATATCGCATGCCGCTACGGCGGCGAGGAGTTCGCGCTCGTGTTGCCGGACGCGGCGCTGGAAATTGCGCGCGACCGCGCCGAGCAGATTCGCGAGGGCATCAAGCACCTTGCTTGGCAGCAGCAGATTCCGTCGGCGGAATCCGTGACCGTGTCGGCGGGCGTCGCGGTGTTTCCGCTGCACGGATCGAGCGCGTCGGCGATCTTGCAGGAAGCCGATCGCGCGCTCTACGCGGCAAAATCGGGAGGACGCGATCGAGTGGTGATCGCGGGAGTGGACGAATTTTCTCGATTGAGCTCATTGCCCGCGGATTGATTTCTGCGGCGGTGCAATGGCGGGAAAGTGTGGCGGTTAGAAGGCGTATCCTTCCTTTGCGTTCAGACACTTACCAGGATTTTTGATTCCGGCGAGCCGCGGGCCGCTTAGGTTCGCGCCATCGGCTTCACGGGAAAAGCTCGGGGGAATTCGAGCGGCGGGCGGATTTTCAATGCTAGCGAGGCGAAAGAGCATCGGCGCACCGCTAAAGCAGAAAAGAAGGGTCCAGGCACAGTGTGGACGGTAGAATGAACCAGCCTATGGAAGAGAGCTTGCGGGAAGAATTCGATGCCGCGCCGAACGGACAGGCACCTGCCGCGGACGCGCGAGGATATTCAGCAGCGGATGTGGAGAAGATATCTTTGCGGAATGGCTGGCTGGCAGGAGAGCTTGACGCTGCAGGCAATGCGGAACTGCAAGCGTGGCTCGAGCGCGCGGCGATGCTTCTGGGAGGGCAGGTGAAGAACAGCGTGGAACTCGAGGATATGCTGCGGCTGGTGTTCGTATACGAAGCGGGGCGGACGCTTGAAGCGGGCGAGAACCAGGATGTGCTGATGCGGGAAGGCGCGCGGGAAGTGATCCGCGAACTCGCAAACCGGGTGCTGGATGGCGTAGCGATCGACTCGGACCGTTTCAAGGAGATTGTCGAAGAGTTGAAAGGAGCGACTCCCTACCGCAGCCGGGAATTGTTTCAGCCGATCCGCGTGGCGCTGGCGGGACGGGCGGGGGGCGGCGAATTGGACCGCGTGATTTTGCTGCTGGACGCGGGAGCAAAGCTGAAGTTTGCTACGCCGGTGAAAGGAGCGCGGCAGAGAATCATTGAATTTTGCGCGGCGTTCGAATGACGGCGGGACACTTCGCTGCGGTGAGAGCGCGAAAAGGATTAGGTCCGAAGACCAGAGGATGATGGCCGTGTGGATGACGCGCACGGGATAGCCGGAGAGAAATTCACGATGAACTGGGTGACGGGATTTCACGCGGTGGAAGAAGCGCTGGCGTCGGGGCGCGCGCTGGACCGCGTGGTGCTGGCGCGAGGCCGGCATGGCGAGCGCGTGGAGGCGATTGTACAGCTGGCCAAGTCACGGGGAGTGCCGGTACGTTTCGAAGACCGGCAGCAAATCGACCGCGCGACGGGAAGCCGCGACCACCAGGGAGTGGTAGCGCTTGTGGCGGCGAAAGACGTGGCGGAACTGGACGATTTGCTGCGCGACGCGGCGGACGCGAGGGTGCTCGTGCTTCTCGACGGAGTGGAGGACCCGCACAATCTGGGAGCAATCGTGAGAACGTCGCTGGCGGCAGGGGCCAAAGGCGTGGTGATTCCGGAGAGGCGGGCGGCAGGATTGAGCGACACGGTGGAGCGGGCGTCGGCGGGAGCTCTGGCGCATCTTCCGATTGCGCGGGTGAAAAACCTGGTGCGGGCGATGGAGGAGATAAAGGAGGCGGGATACTGGCTGGTGGGATTGGACGAGAAAGCGGCGAAGAGCTACACCGACGTGGATTTGACGGGAAAGGTGGCGGTGGTGCTGGGACGGGAGGGCGAAGGATTGCACGAATTGACGCGAAAGCGATGCGATTTTCTGGTGTCGCTGCCGACAACGGGGCCGGTGAAGTCGCTGAACGTTTCAGTGGCGGCAGGCGTGATGCTGTTTGAAATCGTCCGCCAGCGCCGAGCGAAGAGTTGAAAGACCACAGATTTGAAGAGATTTTTTTCTGCACAACGAACATACGGACTTCCTTCTGACATTTTTCGAGAAGGATTAGCCACCTCGAAGTAGAAAACTCCGGAAAATTTACCTTCGGCGGGTCATGTATTAATTTCATGGTTCTAGTACCGGAAAAGGGCGCAGTGTAACCGCTTCGCGGACAGATTAAGTACCACTGTAAGAATAGGTTACGAGAAATATGGGGTGGTGGAACGGCGATTGCGGTTTCTCGGGTGGATTGGCGAGTGGAAGAGAAAATGTGGCAAGCGCGGTTCTTGCAAATTTGCGAATTGCGCGCTCGCCATTCTTTCAGGAGGGAGTGACGCCATGTACAAAGTTCAAATTCGAAAACCGATGGCGAGGACAGAGGTCATCGAGTTCCCTCGCAGCGATGAATTCGCCGAGTGGGAGAAAGAGATCGAGAGCCGGCTGAGAAAATTGACGAATCTGATCGAGGGCTACAGCGATACCACGTTCAACGTCCTGATAACGGAAAAAACCGGAGTTCGCCGGGCAATGGAAGAATTGATGGTGAAGGAATCGGCGCTCGAGTGGGTCGCGCGCGTCGCGAAACACTCGACGGGAAAAGTGCGGGAAGGTCTTTGCACAGACATCGACCGGGCGCTCGTGGACCTGGAAGGGACGGCGGAGTCACTGATTCGCGCCGCGGAGCACTGGGCCTATTCCGATTTTGGCAGAAGCCGCGAGCAGGCGGGATTCCAGGACTGCACGTGATCGAGAGCGGAGGGGGTGCAGTATGGGAGAGATTCCTGTGAAAAAGACGGAGATGTACAATCCGGTGCTTTCGTTTTTGTTTCTGGTGCATCTCGCCGTGGGCTGGCTGGCAAGCAAGCTCACGCTGGGATCGTGAAATGTGAAGAAGCTCAGATTGGACCGGCGGCCGCGACGAAAGAAATTCCGTGCACGGCTAGGCGTCGTACTTGAGGAGAGAGAAGACGTCGAGACCGGGAAGCCTGGCTCGACCATTCAGGAAACTCAGCTCGACGGCGAAGGCGGCGCCAGCGAGCAGCCCGCCGAGTTTGCGGACAAGTTCAGCAGCGGCGGCGGCGGTGCCGCCGGTGGCGAGAAGATCGTCACAAAGCAGGACGCGCTGGCCGGATTGAATGGCGTCTTGATGAATCTCGAGCTGATCGGTGCCGTATTCGAGGTCGTAGGTGACCGAAGCCGTCTTGGAAGGCAATTTTTTGGGTTTACGGACCGGGACAAAGCCGGCGCCGAGGCGATAGGCCAAAGCGGGAGCGAAGATGAACCCGCGAGCTTCGATTCCCGCAACGACATCCACTTTTTTCTGGCCGTTGTAATGCTCGCAGAGGCGATCAACGAGTGAGTGAAACCCGCGCGGGTCCTTCAGAAGAGTCGTGAGATCGTAGAAAAGAATGCCCGGCTTGGGATAGTCGTGAATTTCGCGTATCAGCTTCTTCAGGTCGTCCATCACACCCTCTTTCAGCCAGAAGTAAATTCCACGACAAAATTGGCGGCGTAACGCGGGTCGGCCGCGGCAGGCTCCTCGGCCACGGCGGAGACGAAAGCGCCGCTGGGACCGCGTTCGAGCTCGGACTTGAGAGCGGCAAGGCGGTCGAGAGGGCCAGCGGCGAAAACCTCGACGCGACCGTCGCGAAGATTCCTGACAAAACCCGAAAGACCGAGGCGGCCGGCGGCGCGTTGCGTGAAGTAACGGTAACCCACGCCCTGCACACTGCCGGATACGAAAAAACGCCTGGCCCCGAATTGTAAGTCCCCTGCCATGACGGAACTCGCGTCACAAACACAATATTTTATCAAAGGAAGAGCGGAGTCCGCATCCAGGCGAAGGGGGAAAATTGCGCACGGGGAGAGGGGGATTGAAACGGTCGCCAGAGGCGGGGGAATCGTGGCAGAATCTTCGCGCATGCCGCTCCTCCCGATGCTCGATGGCGTGCCGAAGCTCCGCCGCCGAATTCCGTGGGTCCTTGGAATTTTTACGCTCGCACTGTGCGGAGTGGTGTGCGCGGCGGGATGGGCTTCGCCGGATCAAGAACAGGCTAAACAAGATGCGGGGCAACGCCAGGCGGAGAAGCCTCTGGGAGTGGAGATTGTGGAGCGCGGAAGCTACCCGGAGCTGGAGGTGGATGGAAAGCCGTTTTTCATTGAATCCGCGGCGTTTTTTTACTACCGAATTCCCCGCGACCAGTGGGAATACCTGCTGGACCGCTACGCGCGGCTGGGAATCAATACGATCGACATCTACATTCCCTGGAACTGGCACGAACCGAAGGCGGGAGAACTCGATTTCGACGGACGCACGAATTTGCGCCGCGATTTAAGGGCGCTGCTGAAAATGATTGCGGAGCGTCATCTGCGGCTGATTGCGCGCCCCGGGCCGGAGATATTAAACGAGTGGCGGAACGGCGGATATCCCGACTGGCTGTTGTCGCGGCCGGAATACAAGATGGACTCAATCGACATACTCGAAGGACGCTACCCGCCGCTGGACGGACTCAACGCGAAAGACGCGGAAGCGGCGGCCGAAGGATGGCTGGCCAATCCGACTCACATGGCGGAGACGCGGGAATGGCTGGAAGCCGTGGGAAAGGAGCTGGCCCCTTACAGTTCGCGAAAAGTGTGGAAAGCCGCGGGAGGAAAGGACGGAGTGGAGGAAGGCGGGCCGCTGTTGTTTGTGCAACTCGGCGACGATTTCGCGATCGGAAGGACGAACAGGGTGGGACCTGCGTTTTGGAAGTACGTGGAGGCGCTGCGAAGCGCGATAGAGGCGGGAGGCGTCAATGTGCCGGTGTTCATCAATCCGGCGGACATGAGAGTTTCGGCGGCGGGGTCGGCATTGAAACAGCCGATCGGAGTGATGGGACAGTGGTACATGCGGCCGGGAGGAGAAAACGGGCCGGTCGGAAGAACGCTGACAGCGCAGGACGCGACCGAGATCGAATTCTTGACACAGGAGCTCGGCACGCAGCCGATGTTTCCGCCCGTGATGATCGAATACCAAGCAGGATGGTATGCGCCCGCGTACGACGACCGGCCGCCAGAAAGCCCGCCGGAAAATACGCTGCTGAGTTCGCGGCTGATGATCGCGAACGGGCTGCACGGGATCAATTATTTTCCGCTGCAGGATACGTACACGCCGGCGGGATATTCGGTGCCGTGGGCGAACCGGTCGTACCGGTGGAATGCGGCATTGAGCACGGACGGCGAAGTGAGGCCCGAGCTGGCGATGGTGGAAAGAAACGCGAATTTGTTGCGGAGATGGGGGCCGGCGCTGGCGGCGTCGCACAAGCGGACGGATTTCGGGATCATCGACCCGGTGGGATCGTACCCGCAGAACCTGCTGGAGGCGGGAGACATCGAGCGGATGTCGCGAACGATCGAGCGAATCGAGCGGGCAGGAACGCTGGCGATGCTGTCGAGCGAACTCCTGGACCCGGAGCACGAGTCGCTGGATCAATTGTTGCGGGACGCCATGGTTTTGTTGCCCGTGTTGAGTCCGGACAAACCGCAGTTCCGGCTTTCAGAGAAAGCGCAGCAGTTGATGGTGGCGTATGTGCGGAGCGGAGGGACGCTGGTGCTATACCTGGGGCGGCCCGCCGGGGATGCGATTTCGGAGTTGTGGAAGGGAGCGCCGCAGGCGGAGGCGCCGCCGAATTCCCCAGTGGTTCACAACCGGTGGAAATTCGGAGAAGGAGAAGTGATCGAGTGCACGAAGGACTTCGATTCGTGGGTGGCGCTGGATGATAGCTTGAGTGAAAACCTGGCGGAGCCGCAGGCCAATTATTCCTTGGGGCTGCTGGACGACCTGATCGAGGCGGCGGGGATCGAGCCCGCGGTGAAGATGGAAGGAAAATCGAACCGGGTGGGAGGAATCATCGCCAGCGAGTTGGTGGAGAACGAAGGAACGGAAGATTTGGGGAAGCGAAAAGGAAGGCGGGGATTTCTGAGTGTGACGAATCTGGCGAACGGCGAACCGGTCGATGTGACGCTCGAAGCGCTGAACCCAGGGGCGGCGGCGAAAAGCATTTCGAACAGCTACATGCCGGTCCGAGTGGTGATTCCTCCGCGCGAATCGATGCTGTTGCCATTGAATCAGCCGATTTGCTTCGAGGAAGAAGGGGGAGTGCCGTGCGAGGACGCCTTGGTGTCCAGCGGGGCCGAGTTCTTGGACGCGAAGAGAGACGAAAAGACACTCGAGGCGCTGTTTTACGTTCCCGCGAAGGAGGAAATGGTATTCCATTTGGAGATGCAGCCATCGCATGTGACGCTCGACGATTCGAAACCGGATTCGCAATGGAGCAAGGAGACGCACGAATTGCACGTGACGGTTCCGCGAGGCCCGGCGCCGACGTATTTCCGGCTGCTCAAGATTGATTTGCCCTACGCACCGCATGTGCCGAAATTGGTGAGGGGAGGAAAGCCGACACCGGAAGAGCTGACGCTCTCGGTGTGGAACGCGGTGCGGCTTCCGGTGAGTTACAACGAATCGCTGCGGACGTATCCGCCGCTGATCGTCGCCGTGCCGGGAAAAACACCGAGCGTGGTGGTGGCGGCTTTCAATCTGAACTCGAGTTACCCGCGGACGGCGCAGATAAACGTGCAAGGGCCGCTGCACGGAGGCGAGGATTATCTGATTGCGCCTCAAAACAGCGAAATCGAGAAAATCGCGTTGAAGTCGTCGGAAAAAGACACGAAGTCGCTGCCGGTGGGCCCCGACGGATTGATTCACGAGACGATGGAAGTGAAGTCGGGGCAGGACCGCCGCGTGATTCCATTGACCATCCTTCCGCTGCATTCGCAGGGGACGACGGCGTATTGGTACGATTTCGACCGCGACGGAGAGCCGGAATGCGTGCTGGAGGACGCGGCTTTGAGGCTGATTATTTCTCCTGAGTCCGGCGGGAGAGCCATCGCGCTAATGGACAAGACGGGAGCCGAGAATTTGTCCACGAGTGTCGGGCTGATCCGCGACAATTTCCTCTTTACGCCGAACCCGCCGGGAATCAATCCGGTCCGTGCGCGGGGATTGTATGGAATGTTCAACCGGAAATACTCGGTGAAACGAGGCGGGGACGCGACGAATCCCACATACGAGCTTCACTACGACGCGCCGGATGTATACCCGGGAGGAGCGTCAATTGACAAGACCGTGAGGCTCGAGGATCCGGCAACGGTGCGCGTGGATTATCGAGTGAAGTTGCTGGCGGGCAAGAGCGGAGATGACGGGACGAAAGCGGGTGACCATGCGCAGTCCTTCGTTGCGGTGAATTCGTTTCCGGCGACGGGTTGGACAAGCCAACCGACCCAATTTTGCTGGGGCGAAGAGGCAAAAGCGGATGCGAAGACGGCGGGAGGCGCGGGCAATGCCGGAGGGGAGCCGGCGTCGCAGTGCGTGAATTTTTCGCCCGGCGGGAAGGCTGTGGAAGTTCCGGATGGAGTGACGCGAGTGGAAGTGCGGTCGCCGGGGCAAACGACCATGGCACTTGCCTGGGAGTGCGACAAGGAGTGCGCGCGGCTGGAAATTGAGCAGGAGAATTATTCCGGGCTGTTTCGACTGGTGTTTCCGGCGATAAAACCGGGCGGAGAGGCGGGAGTCTACACGGTGCGAATCGAGGCGCTGCTGCAGCCTTAGAAAAACGCGAAAGCGCGAAAGGCCGAGGATTCAACGCCGCCTAAATTAGGCGCATCTAACTCAATGGAATGAGACACACGAGAATCATCGTTGGAGTTGTGCTGCTCCTGTCGGTAGTTGGATTCGTCCAGGCGGCCAAGGCGCAAGACAACCAGGGGCCGATGGCGCCGCCTCCCAAGTTCGAGGTGCACCGGATTTCGAACGTGCCGCATCCCGGGCCGCCGCCGATTCCCGCGGACGAGATCATCCGGCGGTTCACCGCCAACGAAGACATCATGGCGAAAGTGTACGGCACCTACAATTTCGACGAGACGGTGCGGCTGGAGGAGCTGGGCGGCGACGGGGGAAAGTTGACGATGACGGGGGAAGTGTACACGCGGCCGGACGGACAAAGATATTTCCGAATGACGCAGCCGCTGCAGACGTCGTTGCGGTGGGCGCATTACACCCCGCAAGACCTGCAAACGATCATGACGATGCCTCTGTTCGCGCTGACAAGCGCGGAGGCGGCTAATTACAATTTCCGCTACGCCGGCGACGAGCAGCTGGACCAGCTTCATACGTACGTTTTCCAGGTGTCGCCAAAGCAGCTGAGCCGCAAGCGGAGGTTTTTCCAAGGCGTCGTGTGGATCGACGATCATGATTTCGCGATCGTGAAGAGCTTCGGGGAGTTCGTGAGCGAACTTGAGGGAGAAGGAACGAAGCTGCCGTTTTCGATGTTCGAGACTTATCGCGAGAATTTTCAAGCCAAATACTGGCTGCCGACCTACATCACTTCGGACGATTACCTGACGAATGCGGAGGGCGACCAGTACCACTTGAAGCTGATCATCCGCGACACAAATTTCCAGCTGAATCCCACCGACACATCCACATCAAGCGCCAGCCCGGCAAGCAGTACGCCTCCCGCGACACCCAAACCCTGAGAAGTGTTCCCGACCCTAGCGCGAATCGCCGCGGAGAGAAAGGATGGAAAGCAAATCGGCGATGGATTCCAGGAGAATTTCGGGATTCGAGGCGCGGAGGGCATCCGCCGTGGGAAAAGGACCAAAGACGCCGATGGCGCGGACTCCAGCGGCGCGGGACATCTGGACGTCCTCGGGCGTATCTCCCACATAAACGGAATCCCGCGGCTGAACGCCCATGCGTTCCAAAGCCAATTCGAGGGGCGCGGGGTCGGGTTTTCGTCGAGGCGCGTCTTCGGCGAAAACGCAGACGGAAAAGGCCTGGGCAAGCTGGAATTCATCGAGCTGCCTGCGGACGCGGTCGCGGGTGCCGCTGGTCACAATGCCGAGCTGAAAGCGGCTGGTCAAGGACTCGACGACGTGGCGCGCGCCGGGAAGGAGTTCGGGGTGTTCGTTGTCATTGGCCTGATGCCACAGGTGATAGGCCTCGTCCCATTTGTCGCGGGGAAGATTCGCCGCTTCGTAGACGCGAAGCCAATTCGGAGAATAGTGGAGCTTGAGATCGTCAAGAGACCAAGGAATGCCGAGAGCGCGGAACATGGCGAGATAGGAGCGCGCATCGGATGCGTAGGAATCGAGGAGAGTGCCGTCCCAATCGAAAAGGACAGCACGGGCATGAAAAACGGGCCGAGTCACAGGAAAAGAATCGTATCAGAGAACGCGGAATCAGTGGCCGTGATAACGCGGGGGAAGCTTGTCGTCGCGCTGGAGGGCGATATCGTCAAAGCTCGCGGCGTAGCCCCTCCAACCGGGTATCTCGACGTCCTCGGCGCGGATGACGTGAGCGGCGGTGAGCAGCTGGACGCGGCCCATGCCGAGAGGACGGTCGACAAGAGCGACCTCAAGTTCGATGGCAGTGCCCGGCTGGATGTCGCGAGGAGCCAGGAAATAGACGCCGCCGGAGCTGATGTTGCGAGTGACGAGAGTGACGGGATACGGCTCGACGGCTTCACCGATTCGAATCAGGCGCATGGGCAGACTTAATTTTGCGCGAGGATTGTTGCGGCGTTCATGAGCGACGCCGACAGCGTGAGTGGGAACGCGAGCGAATCGTCGCGGCCCAGGCTTAAGACCTGTGGTTACGGAAACTGTATGCGAAAATTGCGCATCGCGCAGCGGCAGAGCTGCCGCACGCGGCTCTTTCCGTTCCGGAACAGCCCCCATACTTCCCCCAAGTGCTTGCTGAGAGTGGACACCCCACTTCAGAGGGACCCACTATGAAGGGGCAGGAAAAAGGGGTCAACTGGGGGATGGGAGGAAGTTGCCGTATGATGTAACAGTTCGGAACTCGGGGAAAAAGGGGCCGAAATCCGCACAAAACACACCAAAACGAGGGCAAGAAGGAGCCACATCGGCGCAAGAATCGGATAGCGGGAGAAAATGCAGTCGGCTATTTTGGGCTCATTATGAGCCTCACACAAGCGGTCACCATGCCTGGCAAGATAATTCCAACGTCAAAGAGCTCACCACGCGCCCGCGTGGAGGATCGCCGCTGGCTGGCGGTGCTGATGCGGGATGCGTTAGCCGACGGCGAATTCGTGTACGCGGTCGAGTCAACCGGTGTGTATTGCCGGCCTTCGTGCGCTTCGAGAAAACCCAAGAGGAAACAGGTCAAGTTTTTCGAATTGCCGGAAGCGGCCGAACAAGCGGGATTCCGTGCGTGCAAGAGATGCCTGCCGCGAAGAGCTGATGCGAGAAACCCATTGGCCGAGGTGGTGGCGGCCGTGTGCCGGGAGATCGAGCGGCAAATCCTGAGCGATACGGGCGATGGGAACACGGAGAGGTTGAAACTTTCAGCCTTGAGCCGGGAGGCAGGGATGAGCCCGCACCAATTGCAGCGCGCATTTCGCAACCTGATGGACGTCACTCCGCGGCAGTACGCCGACGCGCAAAAAATGAAGCGGCTGAAGTCGCAATTGAGAAAGGGGAATGACGTGACGACCGCGCTGTACGAAGCCGGATTCGGATCGAGCAGCCGGCTGTACGAGCGAGCCCCCTCACAACTGGGGATGACTCCGGCGACATACCGGCAAGGAGGAGCAGGAATGGAAATTCAATATACGCTCGCGAGTTCGCCGCTGGGACGAATGCTGGTGGCGGCGACATCGAGAGGGATCAGCGCACTTTACCTGGGAGATTCGGATGTGCGGCTGGAAGCAGCGCTTCACAAGGAATACCCGCGGGCGAGAATCCGCAAAGGACGAAACGGGCTGGAGAATTGGGTGTCGGCCATCCTGGCACACCTGAAAGGCCGCGAACCGAATTTGGAGCTTCCGACCGACGTGCAAGCGACAGCGTTCCAGCGGCGGGTGTGGGAGGAATTGCGGCGGATTCCCTACGGCTCTACGAAGACGTACGGCGAGGTGGCGAAGTCGATCGGGAAGCCCAAAGCCGTGCGAGCCGTTGCGCGGGCGTGCGCCACGAATCCGACATCGGTGGTGGTGCCTTGCCACCGGGTGATCGGGAAGAACGGAAATCCGGCCGGATACCGGTGGGGCCTGGAGAGGAAAGAGAAACTCCTGGCGATGGAGAACCGGGGGAACGAGAATCGTCACAATCCCTGAGGCTTGATTTTTTCCGTGCCTTTGGGCCAATGAGGCTCGAACTCGGATTTGCCGAAGCCGGGATTGCGAACAAGATTCGAGTAGCGAATGATGACGTAATCGCCCGAGCCGGTCTCAAAGAACTGCTGCTGGATGGGCAGCCAGTTGGATTCGTCAAACCAGATCTGAATTTTGGAGATCTGGTTTCGAAAGTCCTGGGATTTGGGAGTTAGCTCGAGTTCCAGAGTTTTTTTATCTTCCAAGGAAGGCTCGGCCAGCACGGTCACTAGGAATTCCTTCTCGAGCTCCTTTCCGGAAGTTCCAAACCCCAAAAGCAGGAACTGGTCAACCAAGGAGCGATTCTTGCCGAGGTTGTACTCCTCGACGCGCTTGAGGCCAGGATTGTAAATGTAGAGGTTGTCACCGGACCGGAGGATGGTTCGGGCGTCGGGGGGTTTCATTTCGAGGAGCATTTTGTCGCCGCGAACGCGGAGCGTGCCTTCCTCGGTGGAGCGGTCGTTGACGACAACAGTGACCTTGGTGCGCTCGACATCGGCCGAAAGACTGTGAAAGGTCTTGGCTTGAGAGTCGAGCTGGTGCAACGCCGATTGGACGGAGAAAGCCGGACGTGACTGCCCGGCGCGGGCAAAGACCATGCCGGAAATGAGAAAGACAGCCAGAACCGTTGCAGCAAAAACGCGAAGCGGGGAAAAATTCAAAACAAATCTCCCTGTAAATCCGATATGAATGGCCAATCAAAATATATTACACGAAGTATTGGACGAAAAGGAGTGGAGCGACGTTCCAGGTTTCCAAGAAAGGCTTCCCTTGCAATGAGATACGGGGGAATCCGGCGCCAGCGAATTACTGGTGAATCGTGATGTCGTAACTCAAGACTGTGCCACCCCCGTCGAAGACCGGATCGATGCTGACGACTTGAAACGTCTGGCCTCTCAAAGTACCGACATCGCGGCTCAGCAGGTCGTGAGTCTCGCGCTCGAGCTCGGGCGTGGCGTGGGGAATGCGCTTGTTTTCCGGGAGAAGCGAGGCATCCAGGCGATACGAGGAAGTACCCAGCTTCGGATTCTGCGAGAGCAGTTGAACGCCCGGAGAAGCGGCCGAAATGGTCTGGGGCTGATCGCGAAACCAAGAGCGAGGAGTGAGAAGGACGAAAAGAACGATGGCGATGACCATGAGGTCGTAAGGCCAACTGCCGCGTTCAAAGGACCAAAAGAGGGTCCGGACGAAGCCACGCCAGAGAGTGCGCATTTCAGGAAATGCCGACGCTATCCACGACTAACCCGTCCCGCATGTGAATCACGCGGTCGCCGTAGGCGGCAGCCTCGGGATTGTGCGTGATCATGACAATCGTTTGGCCGAATTGCTGATTGAGCTGGCGAAGCATGTTCAGAACGTTTTCGGAGCTGGCGGAATCGAGATTTCCGGTCGGCTCGTCGGCGAGGAGGATCTTGGGCTCGGTGATTATGGCGCGAGCGATGGCCACGCGCTGTTGCTCGCCGCCGGAAAGTTCGGAAGGCTTGTGTTTCAGGCGGTCCTGCAAGCCGAGGAGGCGAATGACGACGTCGAAGCGATGGGCGTCAAAACCATCGCCGCGGATGTGCTGGGCGAGAGCGATATTGTGCTTGGCGTCGAGGGTGGGAAGGAGATTGAATTTCTGGAAAACAAAACCCACTTTGTGGCGGCGGAGAAGGGTGCGCTCGGAATCGCTCATGGCCGCGAGGTCGTTGCCGTCGAGGAGGACCTTGCCGCGGGTGGCCTGAGCCAAGCCTCCGATGATGTGAAGCATGGTGGACTTGCCGCATCCGGAGGGTCCCATGATCGAGACGAAACCGCCCGCAAATACTTCCAGATTGACGCCACGGAGGGCGGCCACATCCACTTTTCCGGTTCGATAGATTTTCCAGAGGCTTTCTGTCTTGAGTATCGGCTCCAAAGCCGGCTCCCGGAGAACGGAATGCTTCGACGCGGGCTGATAGATTGTAGACGCGTTTGCCATTTATGCCTAGACCGTCCGCCCGGGCAGCAAAAGCGAAACCGCAGCAGGGCTGCCGTAGCCAGAGGCAGGCGATAGAGCGCGGCGCGGCGGGAAGAACCTACTCATAAGCGAGGGCCTCGACCGGGTCACGGCGGCTGGCCAGCCATGCGGGGTAGGCGGCGCCGAATAAGCCGCCGATGAGGGCGATGACGCCCGCACGCAAAATCCAGGTGGGGCCAATGAGAATCGTAAGGGTGGGAAAGAGACGGATGAAAATCGCGCGCATGAAGAAGCTCAATCCGATGCCGAAAATCAGACCGATCAAACAGAGAAGAGCGGTCTCGCTCAAGATGATTTTGACGATGTAACCCTTGGAAGCGCCGAGGGATTTCAGAACGCCGATCTCGCGGGTGCGCTCGATGACGGTGGTGTACATGGAAAGGAAGATGACGAGGAAACCGATGGCGACGGCGATGGAGATCATGACGTTGATGAATGCTCCGAGGCCGGGAAGGTTCGAGGAGGTCATCAAGGAGATGAAATCCTTCAAGGGCCGGACTTCGTAGCGCGGAAGGAGCTCTTGAATTTCGTCGATGACAGCCGGAGTGTGGTCGGAGCGGTCGCACTTGACATAGAAGACGGAAGCCTTGTCGTGGGCGCCGGACATTTCCTGAAGAGTGGGCATGAGAACGAAAAGGCGGGCGCCTTTGCCGTGTTCCACGATGCCGACCACATGGAAATCGTGCTCGAGGATGTGGAGAGTCTGGCCGATTTTGACGTTTTTGGCGCGGGCGTAAACGTCGTCCACGAGAATGTCATCGGGTTTTTCGAGGCCGTGTCCCGCATGAAAGACAAAACCGCCGGTGACGGAGCGAAAACTCGGCGGGTCGATGCCGTAGACGATGTCGAGTCCGTTCACCGAATTGAATTGGAGGAGGACGGGAGCGACGGCTTGGACATAATCGAGGCTCCGCAGCTTCGTGGCGATCTGGATGGGCATCGGAGCGCCGCTGAAGGCCATGAAGACGGAGGCGGAAGGCGGCTGAACCATGATATCGGCGCCCACGCCCTCGACGCGTTTGGCGGATTCGCTCAACAGGCCGCTGGTGAGGCCGACGACGATGATGACCAGAGTAACTTCGACGGCGACTGCAATCACGGTGATGAGAGTGCGAATCGGGCGGTGCAGCACGTTTTCAACGATCATGTGTTCGATCAAGGCTGCGACTCCTGGGCGCCGGGACCGACGCGGACGAGCTTGGAACCTTGGGGCTGCGCGAGGTGAAACTTATCCGCAGAGATGGGCTCGTTCAAGGTCAATTTCTGAATCGAGATCTGGAGCTGATAATCGTCCGTGGGCCGGACGAGCAAGATCTGGCGCGGAAACGGGATGCCGCCCGCAGGCTGCCAATCACTCAGCTGGGTCTCGGAAATTTCCTCGCCTCCTGCGTCATAGGATTGGATGCGGGAAACCTGCAAATCCGACCGGTCAAACCAGATCTTCCGGGCAATTTTCCAGTCGGGGGGTTCGCTGCCCGGAACGGGATCGGCAACGGTCAGAATGTAATGAGAGGGAGGCTCGGCGGTCTCTTCCATCAGAACGATTGAGCCGGTGGCAATGGGAGGCCAAAACAGGGCGTCCAAAAGGTGCTGGGGGCGAAGATTTTCGACGGGCTTCGAGGCCTTGCGGTCGAAATTGGTGGGGCCAACGACGAATTGGTTTTTTGATGGAATGAAGATTTCGAAAGTCTCGCCATCGCTGACCATGTCGAAAATGTCTTTCCCCACCACGGGCGCCTGGCCGATGACCCGGATGCTGAAGGGCCGGGAAGCCAAGATAAAACTGTTCACCTCGTGATATTGCTCGATGACGCCCGTATAGGCAGAACCGGCGGTCAAACGCAGGTTCGCAGCGGCGTTCAACGAGTTTACCGATCCAGCCGCGGAATTATAGCGAGCAATCAAGTCTTGCTTGGTGGCCGAAAGAAGATTTTGACTGACAACCGCGGGCGGCTTCACCACGGTCCTGTGACTAACAGCGCAGCCGCTGCAAAGACAAAGAGGGAGAACGAATAAGGCCCTCCGAATCAGGCCAAGGGTCCTCGGAGTGGTCTGCGATACACACACAAACAAGCCAATTTAGCAGCCGGCCGAAGGTGTGTCAAACGCAGGCCTGAGGGCCGGGCCCGGAATGACGGGACTGGGCGAATCAGTGGACAAAAGAGGGGAGTTACCGGAACCGAGGCGAAACGGCTACTCGCCGGCGTTCGAGCCACCCGGACCCGACGGGTTCAGAGAGATGAGCAGGCGGCGGAGCTTGGCGCGGTCATCAATACCCATGCCGACCATTTCGAAGCCTGCCTGCTGGGAGCGAACGAAGCGAACGACTGCCTGCATGCTGATCGAGCGCAGGCCGGCCGGAATCTTCAGCGTCGCTTCCGTGCCGACGGGTATCTGGATGTCGCCACTCAAAAGGCCGCCATCGAGGCTCAGGACGCTGATAGCCGAAGAATATTTTCCGCGAGCGGATGAGATTATGGCTGGGACCTGGCGCGGCAAGCGAATCCGGCGATAGCGGCGGTGGCGAACGAAGTCGCGTTCGGGAATCGGATCAAGAGGGACGAGGGACAAGGCGCGCTCGTCCAAGCCGGAGACGGGGAGAAACGATTGCATCCAGGCGGGGTCGAGTTTCAAGAGAGCCTGGGCAGCCGCGAGCCGAATCTCGTCCGGATACGTCCAGCCGAATGTTTTTCGGGCCTCGAGGAAGCGGCGGAGATGGCCGGCGGCGGCCGGGGCGCGCATGCGGCCCAAGGCTTCGATAGCTTTAACGCGAAGGTAATCGGAGGTCTGAGGGAGGATTTCTCCTTCGGCAAGGCGGAGGAGACGTGGCGCGGTCTCGACGTCGCCACACATGCCGATTTCATCGATGGCGAGGGGAAGAGCGAGCGGGTCGAAGAGCTCGATGGAGTCTGACAGAAGCTTTCCCCGTTCAGGGGCGCCGGCAACGGAAAGTTGGCGGATCACCGCGTCGTGAAAGCTGCGCGGTGAATTGGCAAGCCTGGTTTTCAGCAATTCGTCCACGGAGTCCGGATCCAGGCGGCTCAGAAGGCCGATGGTGACGGCCGCCTTGGCATGCTGTTCGTTGCGAAGCGTGTCTTTAAGGAACTTCAGGCAATAAGGGCCGACGGCCTTGGCGATCTGGACCAGGCTTTCGCGCTCACTGCGGCGACCCGAGCGAGCCAGCCGGAGCGAGAGGTGTTCGCCGGCCGCCTGGGGGACGCGAACGAGGACATCGATGAGGCCTTCGGGAACGGCCTCGGCCGTGAGAGCTTCCTCGATGAATTCAGGAACGCGGCTTTCCACGCCGACGCGAGGGCGGAGGCTTTGAGCCCAACTGGGGCGAACGCCTTCGAGTTTATTCAGAGAATCGAGAGCTTGTTGCATGGCGCGGTAGTAGCGGCGCGAGGCGGATTCCTGGCTGAGGCGGACAAATGCGGCGCTGAGAAGGGTCTGCAACTCCGCGTCCTTTTCCTCCATCATCTGCTGGCCGATTTGCGACAACGCGTCTTGCAGGCGCTGGCTGGCGGCGCGGCTGTATAGCTCGGCGAGCTGGCCAAGGCCGATAGCGGCTTTCTTGCGAGCTTCGGCGTCCTTGTTGCGGACGCAATTGGCGTAGTGCAGCAGAATATCCCCGGCAGTATCGGCCTCGCCGCGTCCGAGCAACTCTTCGACGTACTGCTGGACGTTTCGGGGTGGCACGCAATAGGCGTCGGGTGAGAGGAGAACGCTGCGTTTGCCGGAATCGGGAACGGCGGCCCAGAATTGCCGGTCGAGAACGTCGGCATGGGACTCGACATTCATTCCCGCGGACGCCATTTTTTCTTCGCGAGATTTAAGCAGCTTGCGAAGCGTGTCGAGCTCGTGATTCATTTTGTCGAGAAGGTGGCGAACCGCGTTGACGCGGACTTCACCGCGCTGGAAGCGATCGAGAGCGAATCGAATCGCGAGGTCTTCCGCCAGGCGAAGAAGGGCGGCTTCGTCCATCTTGGCAGAGGGAGTCGAGGCGGCGACGCCGGCAAGAGCCTGGCGCAAGGAAACCTGGGCATTCTGGGGAAGCGAGGACAGCTTTTGCTGCCATACGGTGGGGTCCAGCTGCGGGTTCTTCAAGCTCTGGGCCTCGCCGAGTTGAGCGAGCAGCTTCAGGAGGCCTTGAAGGTCCTCCTCTTCAAGAGGCGCCATTTGCGCCTTGCCGGAACCGCCGACGCCGACTGCGCCAAAGCCCTGTGTGCCGCCAGCGCCTGCCACTCCTGCGGCTTCAGACCCGCCGCCAGCCCCCGGGCCGCTACCGGATCCCTGTCCTGACCCCTGGCCTGCTCCCAGACCGGGGCCGGTCCCCGGGCCCATTCCGACCTCGGCGCCTCCAGGACCGCCGTGAGAGCCCTCTGCGGCTGCAATCAGCTGAATCATTTTTTCGGGGCTGCGAAACCAGTCCTGAATCCGGTCGGCATCCGCACCGAGGGTCTTGACCGTCAGCTGGGCGGCGACACGGGCGTCGGAAAATGAAGCATCCTCGGCGACAAAGCGAATCTCATTCACACGAATACCGGCCGAAGTCTTAGGACCGAATTGTTGCTCGAGGCGTTCGCTGAGAGTGCCGGCTTTAGGGCCGGTTTCCATGAAGGCACGAACAAACCTGGCAAACTCGTCGCGGTCTACGGAACGTGTGAAACAGATGCTGGCCACGCCTGCAGCACTCAATAGGTCGGCAAAGCTGCGCTCAGCCGGGCTGGATTCAAGGGGGACGCCGTCTAGCAGGAGTTGGGACCCGGAAGAGCCCAGGAGGAGGCCGGCTTCGCCAGAAGCCTCGACAGCGGCGAGGAGCTCGCTCCAAGTGGTATCGAACTGGATGGCGGAGCGAGAGTGCTCTAAACCATAGAGACGAGCGAACTTAAGGAGAATGTTGAGGCTGCGAACAAAACCTCGAGCATTCGGAATAGTCGGTTCGTTCGACACTGCAGCTCCTGCCGGAAGGGTTGGAGTCACTTGGGTAACCACCTTGAATGGTAATTTTGTACTAGACCGCGCGGCGGTGTGAATAGGCCGAAGGTACCAAGTTTCCAGGCAAGAGACGTCCCGTTTTAGGTCAGGAGGGGAGGCGGATTTCGACCTCAATGCCGGCAAGAGCAGGACGGACGCGGCGAATCACCTCTGAGGCCCAGAGGGCCTGACTGAGGAGGACGAGGGAGCCATCCTCGAACCCGCAGATGGCGCAGAGGTAGTAGCGAGGGAAGGCCAAGTGATAGGCATCCGCTCCTCGGCGGGCCAATTCCCCCTCAAGTTCGGGATCGGAGGACTCGACCAACTCTCCCGCGCGGGCGCCGAAGGTCTCGCCTTCAAAGCGTTCGAACAAAGGCTCGAGAAGAGGCGGCGAAGGGGAAGGAACGACGATGGAGTGCGGATTGGGCTCGCGAAAGGAGATGCCGTGACGGCCACAATATTCGCGAACCCGGTCCAAATGGCTGAAGAAATCCAACACCCAGGACTGACCGGCGGCGACCGCGGGCAGGACGCGGCTCCAAATTTTGGCGGCATCCGCGCCGCGAATGGGCTCGCGATTTTCATCCGCCTCGGTGAGTTCCAAGCCGATGGCGCGGACATCGGAACCGAGGTCGAGGGGCTCGATTTCGAGAAGGAACATGGAGGGCTATTCCATTTCTTCCATCAAGAACTGCCTTTGGAATTCCGGAGCCTTCTTCCGCAGGTCGAGCCAATCAAAGAAGGCATCGGGAGTCTCCAGCCATATGGCGAACCAACGGGCAATTTCCGCCTTTTGGGCGCGTTTGGTGGGTTCCACCTTGTGATTGCGAGAGATCATATCGGCGCGGCGGCGGCCCAACCGGGCAACTTCCAAGACCCTTTCCGCGGAAGGATTATCTTTTCCGGTTGTGAATTTGCGGTAGAGCTCGTCGAGGCGGATGAGGCACATCTCCGCTTCTTCGAGCGTGGAGAAATGCAGGAGGTCCTGAAATTCCTCCTCAAATTGCCCTTCGGCGAGGGGCTGCGCCGCGACAGCGACGCGCAAACCCGCTTCCTCCAAAACAGCGGTGACATATTCAAAGGAAGTTTTTCCCTTGGGCCCCAGGCGAGCGATGAGCTGGCGGCGAATCTGCTCGATTTCGACGGGGGTGAACCTCTCGCGGTTGAGAGCGCGCGCAGCGTCGAGGATGATTCCCTTCTTGCCGGCGGGATCCGAATTCGAGTGTGAGCGGGTTTCAGACACGATCAGGAAGACCCCCTGCTTTTCGGCTTGTCCGGCGTGGCGGGAGCATTTTCTTCTTCGATCAGGCGGCGGTAGCGAGCGACATTGCGATTGTGCTGCGCCAGAGTCTTGCTGAAAAAATGCCCGCCTTTCCCATTGGCGACAAAATAGAAATAGTCGGTTTTCTCGGGTTCGAGCGCCGCGCGCAAAGCAGCTTCCCCAGGATTGGCAATTGGTCCGGGAGGGAGACCGGGATGCCGATACGTGTTGTAGGGGGAATCGACGTGCAAGTCCGCCGGATGAACGTCGAGCACGATGTGGCCGGCAAGCAGCCAGGCATACTGGACGGTGGGATCGCACTGGAGAGGGTAGCCCTTGGCGATGCGATTGAGAAAAACTCCGGCGATGAGGGGGCGCTCTTCGGGATTGGGAGTTTCACGCTCGACGAGGGAAGCGAGCGTCACGACCTGCTCGAGAGACATCCCCGCAGGAAACTTCCCTGAGGCATCCGGGGAAATCTGTTCCCAGACTTTTCGAAATTCGTGGACCATCGAATAAGCGACCTCTTCGCAAGTCGTGTGGCGGGTGAACTCATACGTGGAGGGGAACAGGAATCCCTCGAGGTTGCGGGCGCCGGGAGCCAGACCATCGAGAAGCGACGGATTTCTTACAACAAAAAGGAATTGATCGCGCGAACAAATTCCCTGCCTCGCGAGCTCGCCGGCAATGTCGTAGGACGTCCAGCCCTCGGGGATGACCACGGTGTGGACGAAGATATGACCGTGGGAGATCATCCAAAAAACCTGGCGCGACGTCATCTGGCCATCAACCAGATATTCCCCGGCCTCGAGCGGATGGCGAAAATGCCAGTAACTCAGGATGGCGAAAGCGAGGCGATTGCGGATGACGTCGTCGTGGCGGAGAATTCCTGCGATATTCCAGCGCGAGGTGCCGTGGGGAATCTCGACGAAAACGCTGGCCGGCCTGTGGCCCCTGTAGGGGCGGCTGATTTGCGAATCCATCCAGGCGGCACCGGCGCCGAGCGCCGCAATGGCCAGAAGTGCCAGGAGTCCCAACCGCCGCATTTCGTTCAGGCCTCCCCGGGGACGGGTTCGGAAACCAGGCCCCGCTTGCGGTTCAGGTAATCGCGAAGGAGGATAGCCGCCGCGACATCATCCAGATGCGAGGTCTTCTTTCGCGGAGACAAGCGAGTCTGCTTCATCGTTTGACCGGCTTCCCAGCTCGTGAGGCGCTCATCCACGAGTTCGACATCAACTCCGAGATCCCTGCGCAGGCCTGCGGCGAAACGAGAAGCCTCCTCGGCCATCGGGCCGGAATCTCCATTCAGATGCAGCGGATGGCCCACGAGAATACGCACAACTCCGTACTCGGAGCAAATATTTCGAAGGTGGCGAAAGAGTTCGCGGCGGTTCTTGCGATGGAGAATCATGAGAGGCCGGGCGGTGCATTGAAGGTCGTCGGAGATGGCGAGACCGACGCGCTTCGAGCCGTAGTCAACGGCCAGAATCCGCCGCGGGCCATTGGATGACCCGGCGAAAAAATCAGAAGTTGCAGTCCGATTCGCGAAACGCGCCCTCATTTCAATTATTATACGCGAGCCGAGAGGCCATACGTTATGGCCACGTGCCCTCGAAAGTGACTAGAAGATATCCAAAGATTCACGAAAAGCGAAAGAAGAGGGCGCGGCCTCACAGGATTCCGGCAACGGGAAACGAGAAATCCGGAACGGGCGCTCCCCTTAGGGTTCCCTTCCGCGTTCTCCCTTTTCCCACAGCGGCCAAAAGCCAGTGAGGCGCATCTGCCGGTCCAGACCCGTTTCCTTCAAGAGCAGCTCGACCTGCGCGCGGCTCTGACGAGGCCCGATGCGCTCTTCGCGGTCCGCGATGGCGTAGGCGGACACGGCCGTGATGGCCGTATTTTTCTTGAGCTGCGGGATGTCCACTTTATCAAACGTGTCGGAAGCCGCGTGGTAGTTCAGCATGTAATTGGCAGCGTCTTGATTGGCGACAAGAGTGGGGACGCCTTCCAGAAGAAAATCGAAATTGTCCGTTCCTAGTTCCGCGTCGAGAGTGAAATCCTTTGCGCCAAGAGACGCAACGGGATCAAGAGCTTCGCGTACCGGCGCAAGAATATCCTTCCGCCCTCCCAGGGAATATCCGGTGATCCGGCCGCTGCCCGAATCAACGATGATGGCGGCGATCATGCGGTCGAGTTCGGCGCGATGCGAGCGCGCGTAGGCGGCGGAGCCGAGCATCCCCTGTTCTTCGCCGGTGAAAAGAACAAATCGAATGGAGCGGCGCGGGATGGTCCCCGAAGAGTGGATCGCCCGGGCGGCATCGATGACCATCGCGGCGTTGCACGCGTTGTCGAGCGCGCCGGTGCCGAGTTCCCAGGAATCCAGGTGAGCGCCCAAGAGGACGAACTCATCCGGCGATTCGCTGCCGCGAATCTCGGCGACGACGTTCTCGGATTCCACCGGGCCGGTGACGATGTTGGGCATGTCCCAATGAACGTGCACCTTCTCGCCGGCGTTGAGGAAGCGGACGATGCGCATGGCGTCTTCCCGCGCAACGATGGCCTGGGGCAAAGGCTCAAGCTGGCCGTCCACGGTATTCGTGTGGCGATAGAGCAAAAGATTGGGGCGCGTGGACATCCAGAAAATTCCGGCGGCTCCCGCTTTTTGAGCGCGGTCGATGATTCCCGGGTCCACCAGATATTCATTGAAGAGGTCGTCCCAAGTGACCAGCAAGTTCGTGTGAACGAGAGCAATGGCGCCCTTGACCGAATCGCCTGCTTTTGAAAAGCCGGCGTCGTCGCCCGAACCGACATCCACGATATCGGCCGTAATTCCGCCTTGTGGCGTCGGCGGCGACCAGCCGACGGACACCAGGCGAACGGGGAACGGCTCCGGCGAAAGAACTTCAAGGCGAGTTTTTCCCTCGCTCCAACCCACGGGGACGGTGAATTTTTCGGTGTGGACTTCGTCAACACCGGCGCGGCGAAACGCCTCTACGGCGAAGCCGACGGCTTTGTCCGCCGCAGGGGAACCGGTGACGCGGCCGCCGATGACGTCCGTCAGAATGCGGAGGTTTTCCGCGAGAGGCGAAACACCCAGAGCGCTCTGGATAATCATCGGCGCCACTTCGGCGCAGGTGGCGTGAATCGAGCAGCCTCCCTTGCCTTGAGGGACCTGTTGTGAAAAAGGAGACGGATGGAGCGGCGGCAACTGGGCGATCGCGGCAGAAGTGACAAGCAAAATCGAGAGTGGAAGCCAGAGCAGGACTCGCAGCGCGAATGATTTCATGCCGTTGTTCCCCGAGAAATCGGAGGAATTCAGAAACAAGTCAAAGAAAGTCTACCGGACAAATCCAGTCGAACGCGAGAAAAAGCTCGGAAAGAACAACGACGATCTTGGGAGGGCTGGAGCGCGCGAGCACAGGTTTTTCTCGACCGCGCGTCGCCTGGGTTTCGAGCGATTGAGGCAATTCTTGTTGCAACTTGCCAACCGGCGAGAATAACCAGGGACGTGCATGTTTCTGCTCGTTTTTGATGTTGACCGCGCCCTCTGTAAGTGGAACCATGCACAATAGTGAATAACCATGCAAAATAATGCGAATGAAATGAACTCCCCGCTCCTGAGCGCGGAACGGCGCGAGCGCATTCTGACCAGCCTGCACCGACAGGGAAAAGTGGTGGTTTCGGAGCTGAGCGCGTCGCTGCACGTGTCGATCGACACGATCCGACGCGATCTGCGCGAACTGGGCGACTCGGGACTACTGCAGCGGGTGCACGGCGGCGCATTGCCGGCGCTTTCCATCTCGACGCGGTTTGATGTCCGGCTGCAGCAACCGTCGGCCGCCAAAGTGGCTCTCGGAAAAGCCGCCGCGCAGATGGTGCGCGACGATCAAGTGATTGTTCTGGACGGTGGCACGACAACCCTGCAAATCGCGCAAAACCTGCCAAGGTCCCTGCGAGCGACAATCCTGACGAATTCGATTCCCATCGCGAGCGCGCTGACAGATTACCCCACGGTCGATGTTTTTCTCGTCGGGGGACAACTGTTCAAGCAGTCGCCGGTGACGGTCGGGCCGGAAGCGCTGAAAGAGTTTCAGAGAGTGCGTGCCGACATTTGCTTTCTAGGGGTCCGAAGCGTGCATCCGGAACACGGGGTGAGCGCGGCGTATCGGCAGGAAGCCGAGGTCAAGCGGGCCATGGTGGATTGCGCGGCGGAGGTGGTAGCACTCGCGACGGTGGAGAAACTGGGCACGGTTTCCCCGTACATTGTCGCGCCCCTGGCCGATTTGACTTGCCTGGTGACAGAGAACGCGGCCGCTCCCGAAACACTGGCGCCTTACCGTGAGCTGGGCCTGACGATCGTTCAAGCCTGAGGGCGCACGATCGCCGAAGTGGGGCGGGTGGATGGGCGCCACTCCGCGATTCACGGTGCGGCGAATTGCGGCGGGGCCATCAGCGGGCGTTGGGGGATTCCATGAAGGGGTTGGGAGGAAAACGCGCTCTCGTAACGGGCGCGTCTTCGGGACTGGGGCGGGCGATTGCAGTGCGACTCTTTCAAGAGGGCTGCAGCGTCGGGATCAATTATCTGGACTGCCGGGAAGAAGGAGAGGAGACGGAGCGGATCGCGCACGACGCGCCGAAACTGGGCGATGGGAAAGCCGGCAAGGAACCCGGCACCGTGGTGATTCAAGCCGACATTTCGAGCGAACAGGAAGTGCGGCGGATGATCGGCACGGCAATTCGGGAAATGGGAGGGCTCGACATCCTGGTCAACAATGCCGGGATTCAGGTTTCCAAGGCCTCGCACGAAGTTGAAATGCCGGAATTTGATTCGGTCCTCAACGTGAACCTGCGCGGGACATTCATGTGCTCACGCGAAGCGATTCATCATTTTCTCGCGACGCGCGCCGCGGGGGTGGTGATCAACGTCTCGAGCGTTCATCAAATTGTTCCAAAGCCAAAGTACATCGGATATTCAGCGAGCCGTGGAGCGATGGGAGCGCTGACGCATACCCTCGCGTTGGAATACGCGGATCGTGGGATCCGGGTGAACGCGGTCGCGCCGGGGGCGACAGCCACGCCGATCAACCGGTCATGGGCGGAGGATCCGAAAAAGCTTGAAGAGGTGATGCGACACATTCCATTGGGCCGGGCGGGCACAGCCGAGGAGATGGCGGCGGCGACCGCGTTCTTATGTTCGGATGAGGCGTCGTACATCACGGGCCAAACACTGTATGTGGATGGCGGACTGACGCTCTACGCGGATTTTCGGACAGCGTGGTCATCGGAATGAAGCGCAAATCGGGACGCTCGGGGCTTGGGTCAAGCGTTCAGAGCGCGTTACAAACGCTGCTCGAGGAAAACAAGGATTGCGCGGCACGACTGGACGAGCAAGCCCTCGCGCGGCTCTTGAAGGAGCTTCGGACGGCGAAACGAGTGTTCGTGTTGGGTCAGGGAAGATCGGGGCTGGTGATGAGGATGTTCGCGATGCGATTGATGCATGCGGGAGTCGAGGCTTTCGTTGTGGGGGAGACGAGCACACCTCCCATTGGGCGGAAGGACTTGCTTTTCGCGTGTTCCGGGACGGGCGAGACGGCAGTGACGTGTATTCTCGCGGACCGGGCGGCGAAGCGCGGCGCAAAGGTGGTCTGTATGACGGCAGCGGCAAAGTCAAGACTGTCGCGGATCGCGAAGGCCACTTTAATCGTTCCCGCAACGCCGAAGCGCGGCAACAAACGGGCGAAGGGCGCTCGATCGGACAAAGAGTCGGTTCAATTCGCCGGGTCGCTCTTCGAGCAGGAGGCAGTGCTTGTTTGCGACGCCCTCTGCATGCGCCTATCCCAGGCGAAGCGCCTGAATTCCGCGGCCATGTGGGCGCGACATGCCAATCTCGAGTGAGCGAGCGGGGATGAAACGCGACTTCTGCGTCGGCGTTGATATCGGCACGACAAGCGTGAAGGCTTGCGTGGCGGCCGCCGGATTCGAACCCGTGGTGCAAAAGCACGCCTACCCGATGATCAAGCCGCGTCCAGGGTGGGCCGAGCAGGACCCGGAACTGATTTTCGAAGCGGTGGTCGAGTGTGTCCGCAACGCGATCGAGCAAGCGGGAGCAAAGCCACAAGAGATAGCGGCGATAAGCCTCGGCAGCGCGCTACACAGCATTCTCGCCATCGGCAGGGACGGACGTCCCCTGAGCAACAGCATAACGTGGGCCGACAACCGGAGCGAGCGGCAAGCTTTCCGGCTCAAGAGAAGCGAAGAGGGGCTTTCCATCTATCGCCGCACCGGAATGCCCATCCATGCGATGTCGCCGCTGGCGAAAGTGCTGTGGTTTCGCGAGGAACGCGGGGAGATTTTCGAGCGGGCTACGAAGTTTGTTTCCATCAAGGAATATGTCGCGCAAAAACTGCTGGGGAAACACACGGTGGATTATTCGACGGCGTCGGGGAGCGGATTCCTCAATCTGGCAAAGCTCGGATGGGACGAGGAAGCGCTGGAGTTGGCCGGCATCCGGGGCGACCAATTGGGTTCGCCGGAGCCGCCGACGGCCGTGGCGCGCGGCGTCCGCCCGGAATACGCGCACGCCATGGGAATTTCTCCGGATGTGCGGACGGTGCTGGGGGCGAGCGATGCGGTGTTATCGCATCTGGGCGTCGGCGCCTTTGAAACAGGCCAGTACAGCGTGACCATCGGAACGAGCAGTGGCTTGCGCACATTGGCTCCGAATGTTCTGGTCGATGGGTCCGGGGGGACATTTTGTTATGCGTTCACCGAGGGATTGTGGCTGGTGGGGTGCCCCTGCAGCACGGGGGGAATCTCGCTCCAGTGGTTCAACGAAACCTTTCCGGGTAAAAGCGCGGCGGATGGGGGCAAAGATGATTCCATCGCTGCGAGCATCGCAGCGGCTTTGGCGCTTCCGATCGGAGCGGAGGGCCTGCTATCCCTTCCCTTCATCGCCGGGGAGCGGGCGCCGGGAAGAAATCCGGACGCGCGCGGAGTGTTCTTCGGAATTGGATTGCATCACCGGCGTGAACATTTCGTGCGAGCGATAGTCGAGGGGATTCTCCTATCGGTGTACAGCCTGTACTCCCCGCTTCAGCAGATGGGAATTCCCGTGAAGGAAACCAGAATTTCCGGCGGCTTTGCAAGCACGCCAGGGGTGCCGCAAGCCATGGCGGACGTGTTCGGACATGACGTGCTCGTTCCACGATTTCTCGAAGCGGCGAGCTACGGGTCCGCGCTGTTGGCGATGTACGGCGTGGGGCTTCTTTCGAGTCTGACGGAAATTCCCCGGAAGGTGGAAATCGGAGAGCGCCTTCCTCCTGATTTGCAGCGCCACGGAAATTATAAGGAACTGAGCGAGCTATTCGAGAACGTGAACGGGAATCTCGACCGATCTTTTACGCTGCTGAAAGATTTTCGAGAACGGAACTCCGATGGGGGAAATGAGGGTGCGTCATGAAAATTGGATTCATCGGTTTAGGACGAATGGGCGGGAATATGGTGGCGCGTTTGCTGCGCGCGGGCCACGAAGTGGTGGCATTCGATCGCGCGCCGGAAGCGATGCGAGCGCCTGCTTCGCTGGGAGCGCAGACCGCAACATCTCCTGACAGCCTGGTAGCGGAACTCACGCCGCCGCGCATCGTGTGGGTCATGCTGCCGGCGGGCGCTCCCACCTTCGAAACGATCCGGAGGTTGGCGGAAAAGGTGAGCCCGGGCGACGTAATCGTCGATGGAGGAAATTGCAATTACAAAGACGCACTTCATCACGCGGCGATGTTGAAAAAGCTGGGGATTCGATTCCTCGACGTCGGCACAAGCAACGGCATCTGGGGGAACAAAGAGGGCTACGGGATGATGGTCGGCGGAGAGCCCGAGACGATTGAGCTTCTCAGGCCGGTCTTCGAGGCTCTCGCGCCCGCTCCCGACCGAGGCTGGGGCCGGGTGGGGCCAAATGGAGCAGGCCACTACATCAAGACAGTGCACAACGGGATTGAATACGGAGTGCTGCAAGCGCTGGCCGAAGGGTTCGAATTGATGCAGCACAAGCCGGAGTTCGAGTTGGACGTGGCGCGTGTTGCGACGATCTGGCAGCAAGGGAGCGTCATTCGGTCGTGGCTGCTGGAGCTGATCGGGCAAGTGCTTGCGGAGAATCCCAGGTTGGAGGGGGTAACGGCGTACGTGGAGGACAACGGAACGGGCCGCTGGGCGATGGAGGAAGCTCTGGAAACAGGGAGTCCCGCGCCGGTGATTTCGCTGGCGCTGCAATGGCGCTACCGGTCGCGAATGCAGGAGCCTTTTGGAGACAAGCTGCTGGCGGTGCTGCGGAATCGGTTTGGCGGCCATGCCATCAAGGCCGAACGCAGCGAGCGAGACGCGTTGACCGAATCAAACGGTCCCGCGGCGAATCGCGGGGAAATCTCAACGCGAGGCGCCGAGCCATCCCGTTGAGCGAAAATATCCAATTCGCGTACGTGGGGACGTACACCACGGGGAGGAGCGAGGGGATCTACAGCTTTCGCGTTCACCCGGCGACGGGATGTTGGGAGCCGATGGGGGCGTCGCGAGGAGTAGCAAACCCATCTTTTCTTGCGGCACATCCCAGCCGCAGCCTTCTTTATGCAGTGAGCGAAGTGGATGAGGCGCGCGGATCGTCGGCAGGCGAATTGGCCGCGTATGCGATTCATCCGGCCACTGGTTCATTGACGCTCTTGAACCGACAATCGACGCTGGGAAAATCTCCGTGCCACGTGAGTGTCCACCCGTCAGGGGAATGGGCCTTTGCCGCGAACTATGGAGACGGGAACTGGTGCGCGTTTCGTCTGGCGCCGGATGGATTGCTGGAAGAAGCCGCGCGCTCAATTCAACTCGAGGCGGGCAAATCGCTGAACCCGCGGCAAAATCGTCCGTGCGTTCACCAAGTGACGCCGGACCCGGCGGGACGCCGCGTTTTCGTGTGCGATTTCTCGTCCGACGAGATCGTGGGTTATGAATTTGACGGGGCGTCCGGGCGCGCGGTCCGGGTGTGCAGCGCGTGCGTTCCGCGCGGTTCGGGGCCGCGCCATTTGACGTTTCACTCCAACGGGAAATTCGCATACGCGATCAACGAAATGCGCGGTACGGTGAGCGGCTTTCATTACGATTCCGAAAGCGGTCAATTGCAACCGTTGCAGACAACCTCAGCGTTGCCCGCGCTCGCGCCGACTGAGAATCTCGCGGCCGACATTCACGTGCATCCCGCGGGGACGTTTCTGTACGGATCGAATCGCGGCCACGACAATCTGGCGATTTTTGCGATCGACCAGGGCACGGGAAGGTTGATGCTTGTGGGGCACGAGCCGGCTCGAGGAAAGTGCCCCCGACATTTCGCCATCGATTCTTCCGGACAATTTCTTTACGCAGCGAATCAAGAAACCGGAAATGTCGGGGCGTTCCGGATCGACCCCGTATCGGGGCATTTGGAGTTCGTCAAGAATGTCGCGGAAGTACCGGAACCGGCGTGCATTGTTCTGGTCAATAGATAAAGCGAGCGCACAGCCGTCCGCTGTTCATTAAAGATGGCAAGCGCAGAAGCCTAAATTGATGGCAACAAAACGCGCCTCAAAGTTTCTGTAGCAGCCGGCTTGCGCCCTTCAGCGATTGCCGGATCTCGAAGAATTCGCGCCAGGGATCGCTCCGGCGAATGCGCTTCGCAAAATTTCCCATGTTGAAATCGGAAGGAATCAGCGTGGGCTTAACTTCGGACCAATCCAAGGGTGTTGAAACCGGCGCCTTTGCTCGCCGCCGGACAGAATAGGGCGCCACGACGGTCTGGCCAAAACCGTTGCGAAACGGATCCAAATAGACGCGACCGCGGCGCGCCGCAATCGAATGCTCGACAGTCAATTCGTTCGGATGGGCGGCCGCGACGCGCTTTACAACCGCTTCGGCAAATTCGAGGACTTCCGAGGCATCCGGCCCCGATCGAATTGGCACGAGCACGTGCATGCCCCGGCTGCCTGAAGTCTTGGCAAACGAAGCCAGCTTCAAAGCATCCAGGGCCTCCTTTACGCGCAGCCCCGCCCGAGCCGCATCCGCAAATTTGCCGGATTCGGGGTCCAAATCGAAACAAACCCAATCCGGTTGGCGCGGCGATCGCGCGCGGCCGCCCATCACATGGACGGCGATGCAACCGAGGTTGGCGAGCGCCAGTTGAGTCCTGAGAGAGCCGCCGACGACATAATTGGTGAATTTTCTTTTCCCTTCCAGATTCTGGATTCGTTTCACAGGCGTTCCGGGCGGCATTCCCCTCGGAGATTCTTTCTGATAGAAGCACTCGCCGCGCATACCGTCGGGACAGCGCTCAAGCGTCAAGATGCGATCCTTCACATAAGGCTCGAGGGCAGGGAAAATGGAAGCGTAAAACTCAATCAGGTCGAGCTTCGTGTAACCTTCGTCCGGCCAGAAAACCTTGGCAGGATTCGAAACGGCGATGGGCAAATTCGATTTGGGAGGCAAAGGGGAACTGGCAGTTTTCATGTTTCAGCCTCGGGCAAGACAACATCCACCGCACGTTTGTCGTCGCGCAAGCCGAGGAAAACGGGCTGGCGCAGCTTGCGATCGGAGGTCAACTCTTGGTAGGAAATCTGGGCGACCAGGCGCGGATCGAGAAACGTGACATTTCTCTCGCGCGGAGGATCGGCGAGAGCGGATTTGGCTCTCACGAGCGACCGGAATTTGTTATAGAGGGAGGCCAGCGTTTTCTGATCGAAGCCGGTCCCGACTTTCCCGACGTAGTGCAATTTGTTTTCTTCGTAGGCGCCGAGGAGCAGGGCGCCAAAATATTCCCGCGAACCCTCCGGAGAAGTGAATCCCGCGATCACGAATTCATCCTCTTGATGAACCTTCACTTTCAACCAGAATTTCGAGCGCTTCTCGACGTACGGAGAAGACAAATCCTTCGCAACAAGGCCTTCGTATCCGCGGCGCTTGGCGATTTTGTAGGCCTGAAGTCCATTTGCCGCGAGGCGGCGCGATAAAACAAGATTACGGGACGGGGCAATCATGCGCTCCAGTTGCGTACGGCGCGCCGAGAGGGGTTCGCGGCGCAAGTCCTTGCCATCCGCGTAGAGGCAATCAAAAAGCGCGTAAACGGGCCGGCCCTTGCGCTGCTGGAGAAGTTGAAACCGCGAGACACCTTTCCGGTCGAGCACCACCACTTCGCCATCGAGAAGCAGAGAGGCCGGAGAAAGATTCTCCACGGCTGCGGCGATGTCCGGGAACCGGCTGGTGTGGTCCTTCGCGTTCCGTGAAAGCAAGCGAACGCGATTGTCTTCTTTATACGCAAGCAGTCGGTCTCCGTCGTATTTCTCTTCGTAGACCCAGCCGGGCTTGTGGAACGGCTCCGCGACCAGAGTGGCCAGCATCGGATGAACGCGAAATGGAACGCGATGGCTCATGCCATAGTGAGGAGTACGAACCCTATTTTCCGCAATGAATCTATTCCCGCGAGCGGTCTTCAGGACCGACGGCGCCCCTTGCGGGGCGGTTTCGAGCGCGCGGAGGACGTTCGCACTTTTTTCGCCGAGGGCGGATCGCCTGTTGCGGCAAGTTCCACGTTTCCGCCTTCTTTTCGCGCAATGTCCGCGAGCAAGCGATGCGTCAAGGCTGAATATGGCTCATCCAGAGTGATATCGCGCTTGGACGCGAAGGAATCGCGATGTTTGATGAGCAGCCACGAGGATTTGCCGCCTCCCGGTCCGAAGCCACGCGTGCGCACCAGGACCCATGAGCCTCGCAGTTTTTTTCCATGAAGAACGAATTTCAAGTCGCCTTTTTCCAAAGCGGCGCCGGCATCGGGGCTTTCCGGTTCCCACGTGCCCTTGTCCCAGACCATTACGGTCCCACCGCCGTATTCACCCTCGGGAATCACACCCTCGAAATTCGTGTATTCGACGGGATGATCCTCGACTCGCATGGCGAGACGCTTGACGGAAGGATCAGTGGAGGGACCCTTGGGGACGGCCCAAGAGAGAAGCGTGCCTTTCCATTCGAGGCGGAAATCGTAGTGGAGACGCGAAGCGCGATGCTTCTGAATTACATAGACCAGGGCCGCGGTCTGCTTCTTTGGGTCACCTGCACGGCCCGAAGGCTCCGGCGTAACTTTGAAGTCGCGCTTCTTGCGATATTCGGTAAGGGGCATCGGCCTCTCTCCGCGGATCAATGGGCCATGATAGCTCGTTCCGGTGGCTTTAGAAAAACTCTTCGGACGTGAGGCAACGCGTAGATCCAGCAGCGACGCGCGGGAAAAAGTTTCGGGCGGTCCGGCTGGGACCATTGCGAGCGAACATCGCGGAGGATAGAATGCGCTGAGGCCAAAAGAAGGTTTCGTTTCGCCTCGCGATCCAACAGCATCATTTCGAAGATGGACTTCCCACAAACAATCCGCCTCGCCGCTCGACGCGCTCAGTACGGCTGTTGCATTGCTTTCATCGCGTTGCTGGCCGGATTGATGAGTCCTCCGAGGGCAGCGGCCTTCGCGAGGAGACCAGCGGCTCAGGCGCATCCTTCGGCGACCGTCGAGGGCAGCGTTCGAAACTCGAGCGGGGCGCCGGTTGCGGGCGCGAATGTCGTCATCGAGAGGAGCGGCGAAACGAGACCGCTCGAAACGAAGACGAATCCGGACGGGACTTTTACATGTTCACTGCCAAGCGCGGGGACGTACACGGTGAGAGCGGAGAAGGCCGGTGTGGGGAGAGGCGTTTCGGCGCCGCTTGCCGTCGCGTTGGGTGAGAAGAAGCGAGTCGTGCTGATTCTGAGCGGCTTGGGTGCGGAGGGCGCCGCTCCGTCCAACGCAAAAGCCGGGGTGAATTCCGCGGCCGCGACGCCAGAGTTCGAAGACACACCCGATTTCACAGTAGCCGGAGTGAGCGGCTGGTCAAACCTCGGGCTGCACGGCTCGCAGGCGAATGCGCGAACCAGCGAGACGCTCGCAAATGAAACGCTGGCGCTGAAATCGAGCGGACCGGATGGCACGACGCCCGGATCTGGAAACGAGGCGAAGGGCCCGGCTGGAAGGCGCGAGTCCGAGAACGAATTGCGCACCGCGGTCGCCCAGACGCCGGAGAGCTTCGAGGCGAATCACCGGCTTGGCGCCTATTATCTCGAATCCAGAAATTATAGTGAGGCCATCCCGTTGCTGGAGACCGCAAATCGGATAGACCCGGGAAACAGTGTCAATGCGGATGACCTGGTGACGGCGTACATAAACAGCGGCGAACTCGCCAAGGCCAAGGACAAAATCGAAAAAATGCTCGCGGAGACAAACACCGCCGACTTGCACCGGCGGTTGGGGGATGCCGAAGAGCAATCGGGGGATTCGCTGGGAGCGGTCCACGAGTACGAGACGGCGGTACGCCTGGACCCGAGCGAGGAGAATTATTTTGCTTGGGGCACAGAGTTGTTGCTCCACCGGGCCGATCAGCCGGCCGTGGAAGTGTTTACCAAAGGATCGAAGGCTTATCCGAATTCCGCGCGAATGCTGGCGGGGCTGGGAGCGGCACTTTACGCGGGCGACGCGTATGAGGCCGGGGCGCGACGCCTGTGCGAGGCCTCCGATCTGGAACCGGCGGAATCCGCTCCGTACATTTTCCTGGGCGAGATGGAGATTGCCGCGTCGGCGCCTCTGCCGTGCAGCGAGCCAAGGCTCGAGCGGTTCGTCCAAAAACAGCCGGAAAACGCGCTGGCTAATTATTATTACGCAACGGCTCTGCTGAAACGAGTGAGAGGGTCGGAGAATCTCGCGAACACGAAAGAGGCAGAAACTCTTCTGAAAAGAGCCGTGACCATAGATCCGAAGCTGGGCGCTGCTTTTCTGGAACTCGGGAGCCTGTACGCCGGACGCAACGAATTTTCGCAGGCAATTGGAGCGTATCAGAAGGCCGTCGAGGCGAGCCCCGATCTGGCCGATGCCTACTACCAACTGGGCGTGACCTACCGGCGAACGGGCGAGGAAGCAAAATCCCACCGGGAATTTCAAGCGTACGAGCAAGCCGAGAAAAAAAAGGCAGCCGCGGACGAGCAGCGGCGGGGGGAACTTCGCCAATTTTTGATCGTCCTGCAAAAACCGACGACGGCTACCGACTCGCGTTGAGAGGCAAGAGAAGCGAGCGCCGGGGCGGGCGGAGCCGGAATTGCGAATTTTAGGCCGGCTCAAATTACCCGAGCTATTTGACGCCGTCGAGCTTCCGCAGATAATCGCCCCATTTCGGGTCGTAATGTTCGATGCGGTTTTCGAGCCGCGCACCCTCTTGCCACCAGTGAGCCTTGCCGCGGCCCATGGTGACGCCCTTTCGCGTGTGCATATCGAGCATGAAGTCCCGCACCTCGACTTTCCTTTCACCGCGAGCGACCACTTCCCGCGTCCAGCCGGCCAGCTCCATGGACATATTGTCCTTGGCGGCGGAGGCCAGAACGCGCACGGCGTGGGCGCAGTAAATCCAGCGGTCACCACGATCGGGCATGCGCTGGCGCTGCTGATTGAGCGCCTCGATGATTGCGGGCGCGGTCAGCAAGCCGAAACCCACGTCTTCGGTGGCGATAATCTCGAGGCGCCGCCAAAGGATTTCTTCCGTCTCGGGGCTGAAGGTGAAGAGTTCGTATGCGGCGAGGGCCGCTTCCTCGACCCAGCCGCGGCGGATCGATTTCTGCAGCACGGAACGGAGTTCGTCCACGCCGAAACCACTCGCGGTCGTGGTGCGGCTCCAAATATCCTGGCTTTGATAATTTGGTTCGTCTTCGTGTTTTGGTGACATGGTGCTCCTTCCGCAGGTGCAGAGATATCAGGTATAGCGCTTCGAAACGGCTTGCTCCAGCAACGACGTGGAGCCGTAAAACAGAAGAGCGATAAAGACGCTGATGAGCGAGGCTGCCAGCGCCTGATCCATGGCAAGGTCCGCCGTTGAAGTTCCGATGACAAAGCCGAGCCCGCCGGTCTGCATGAGAAATTCGGCGATCAGCGCCGCGAGAACGCTCTGAACGGATAGGACTCTAAGCGCTACGGCCAATCGCGGAACAGCGGCGGGGAGCGCCAAGCGCCACAGGCGATTCCACCGGCCTGCGCCCTGGACGCGGAAATATTCTTCGGCCATGGGGGGCAGCGCCCTGAGTCCCGCATAGGCGAAAACAAAACCGGGCAGGAAACACAAAATAATGACGGCGACGAAGACGGTCCGGTCATCGTAGCCGAAAATACGCGTCAATACGGGGATGAGACAAACCACCGGGACGGAGGTAAGCAGCAAAGCCAAGGGGACACTCAGCGCGGCAAGGACTCTCGACAGCCAGATCGCGATGGCGAGAAGCAATCCGCAAAGGAGGCCCGCAAACATGCCAAAGAGCGAAACAGCGATGGTGTGCAAGGTCGGCTGAATATACGCAGACGGGTCGTGCACCAGCTCGCGGACTACGACGAGCGGAGTCACGATGACGATTCCGTTTAATCCGCTGTGCCGAACCCAGAGGCTCCATCCGGCGACCAGCAGGATGACGGCCCACGTCTGTGCGAGCACGCGCTTCATTTTCCGAACCTCTTCGAGACGATTTTTTCGATGCCGGCCGCGGCCAGGAAAGCGGTCAACGACATGGCCGTTGCGACTACAACCGCCGCCCACATGAGGCGGATTTGAAAGTTTTGCATGGCGTTCAGGATTACCAGACCCAGGCCGTGAGGCGCGCCAAACCACTCGCCGAGAATCGCTCCGATGAAGGAAGCCGCAACGGCCGCTTTGAGCCCGCTGGCAAGGTGCGGAAGCGAGGCGGGCAGCTCGAGATAGCACAGCCGCTTCCACGCGTTCGCACCAAAGCCCGTCATCACGCGGCGCAACGGGGGAGAGGCCTCGGCAAGGCCCGAGGAAGCCGCAACGTAGAAGAGGAAGAAGACCTGAATGCCCGCCAGAACGGCGGGAGTCTGGCTGCGGCTGAAGACGACAATCAAGATCGGGCCGATTGCAATCGGAGGAGTGGCATTGACCAGTACGGCGAGCCGGTCGAGGCCAGGGCGCAACGGGGGCAAGAGATGAATCATAACCGCGAGAAGGACGGCAAGGAGACCCCCGAAGAGCAAACCTCTGGCGGCCGAGGCGAGTGTGTACACGGCGGAGTCCAACAGCGATGGCAGTGTTGCCGGATCGAACAGCGTCTTGAGCACGTCGGTCAAAGCGGGCAGCGTGGTTCCGGCGATACCCGATTTGCCGGCCCATTGCCACAAAGCAAAAAACGCGAGCAGACCCAGTACCGCATATCCGAGATTGGCAGCCGGCCGGGTTTGCTGGCGATCCATTCGGGCGCTCCTAGTGCTCCAGCCAAAGAGTGATCTGATCCGTCAGACGATGAAATTCCTCGTGCCGCAAAAGGTCGGGTGTGCGCGGCCGGGGAAAGGGCACCTGCACGACTTGAGCGACAGCCCCGGGGCGCTCCATGACGATGGTGCGATCAGAGAGGAAAAGAGCCTCCTCGACGGAGTGCGTCACGAGCAGAGTGGTGATGGGCCGATTGCGCCAGATGCGCTCCAATTCAATGTTGAGCCTGCGGCGGGTCACGGCGTCGAGGGCTCCAAATGGCTCGTCGAGAAGGAGCACGTCCGGATCAAGGCAGAGGGACCGCGCAATAGCGGCGCGTTGACGCATTCCGCCGGAAAGTTGGCTCGGACGGGCGCGTTCGAAACCCTGAAGGCCGACAAGTTCGATGAGGCCTCGCACACGGCCATGATCCACGGGGACGCCGGCCAGCTTGAACGGCAAACCGAGGTTGGATTGCACGGAAAGCCAAGGAAGGAGAGCCGCGTCCTGAAAAGCAATCCCCAAACGGTGGCGGCGAACCAATTCTTCGGGCGGCTCGCCGTCAATTCGAACGGTGCCGCTGGTGGGAAGCTCGAGGCCGGCGACGAGGTGGAGGAGCGTGCTTTTGCCGCACCCGGAAGGTCCGACAATGGCGAGAAACTCGCCCGCGGCGACGCTGAGATCCATGCGCCGGACGGCTTCGACCACGACGCCGCGCCGCGGAAGAAACTGCTTCGTCAATTCGTGGATTTCAATGCTCGCGCTGGTCATCCGATGGCCCGGTCGAACCGCTCCATGATTTGAGTGTATTGTTTCTTTACGCGCTCGCGCATGGGCCCGAGGTCGACAGTGAGCAATATTCGATCCTTCATGACGATGCGTCCGTCAATGATGACCGTCTGGACGTCGCGCCCGACGGTGTGCTCGGCCGCCGTAATCATGGGATCGTACACGGGGTATTGATCATAATCGCCCGCGCCAATGAGGATAAGGTCCGCGCGCTTGCCGGGCTCAAGGCTGCCAATCAGATCTTCCAGATGAGCCGCGCGGGCGCCGCCGCGCACCGTCTGGCGGAGCATGGCCGCGTAGTTCATGGGGCCGACGCCGTGGTGAGGAGTTCCGTCGAGAATCTGCTGTCCAAGGACGGCATAATGCCCGACCTGGAACAGGTCGAGAGTGCCACGGGTGGCCGCTCCATCCGTGCCCAGGCCGACGCGAACGTTGCGGCGGACCAATTCGAAGAGATGAGGCGCGCCGATTCTGAAATTGTTCATCGCGCAGTGGCAGGAGCTTACGTCGCTCGCGGCATAAAGATCAATTTCCTCGCAGCTGAGAAGCACCGAATGGGCGCAATGAAGGCGGCTATTCAGCACGCCGATATCGTGGAGGTACACCGCGGGCCGCTTTCCGAAATTGTCGATTGTGTATTCCACCTCGTAGGTGCCTTCGCACAGGTGGGTATGAATGCGCGTGTTCAATTGGCGCGCCAACGCGTCCATTTCAATCCTGAGCTTTTCGGAATTCACGATGATCTGGCGAAGGGCGAGCCATGCGTTCACCAGCGGGTGCTTCTCCCAGCGCTTCACCAGAGCCTCGCTGCGCTGCAAGGCTTCCTCCGTCGAAAAACGAAAGCCTCGAGGCAGGGATTCATCGAGGTCCATCGTGGACATGGCGATCCGGCCACGAATGCCGATGTCGGAGGCGGCCCGGCCCATCTCATCGGCGGAAGGACCGCCCGCTTCCAGAAAGCAGGTGGTGCCGCAACTAATCATCGAAGAGTAGGCGCTCAATCCACTGCAGTAGACGTCTTCGGGCTCAAGGCCGCTTTCAAAAGGAATGAGGTAGCGCTTCCAAATGGGTTCGCGCAAGCTTCCCAAGTGGCCGAGAGATGCCAGCTTGCCGCGCAAGAACTGCTGCGCCGTGTGCACGTGGCAATCCACGAGGCCGGGCATGACGATCATTCCGCCGGCTTTCAGAGTCTCCTTGGCGCGGAATAGGGTGGCGGCTTCGCTGCTCTTGCCGAGCCACACAATCGAATTACCCGAGATAGCGATCGCTCCGCCACGCAGCACGGTATTAGAGTCATCGAATGTAAGGATTTCAGCGTCCGTGATGAGAAGATCAGCGTCGCGTTGTTCCATTTCGCCTCGCCACTCCGAATCCGGAGGTCCCTATCTTTATCGTGTGATCACATCACAGCAAAAACTACAGCGACAACCCTCTGTAGGCTTCCGCGAGCAAGCTCATATCCATGATTCTGGATGGATCCGGAAGGTTGGTGCGGCCGGTGTCTCGAGCCACATCGTACATGGGACCATGGAGCAGCTCTTCCGTGATCCAGTAGGGCCCCGGCGTGCCCGGAATCCTCTCCAACGGCAGTTGGAGTTCATTGAGCCGCGTTTGTTGATGGAGAGAGAAACCGAAATCGTGGCCGTATTTGGAAACGACCAGCTGCGCACCATAGGCAGGATTTTTTTTATTCTCGATGTAGCCTTGCAACAGACCGCGCAGAAATGCGACGAACGTGGGACGGTCCTGCGTCAGGCGCTTGCGCTCCACCACCAGCAATTGCGACGGCACTCGATATCCAAATTGATCCATGCGCGCGACCAGGAAATCCTTGCCTTCCTTGAGATTCATGTCCTCGAAGATGACCGGCTGATTGGTGACATAGCAAAAATAGGCGTCGCCGGCGCCGGCCAGAAGCGCGTCGGGAGAATATCCAGCGGGAACGTAGCGGTGCTCGGGCGGAAGATGGTTGATCTTGAAGACGGCATCGAGGACGTCGCGCTCCGCCGGGCCCTGGACAAGAAACCGGGCGCCGGGTAGATCGGCGGGCTTCACAACAGGACGACGCGGCAATGAAATGAGTCCCTCAGGAGCGATGGGAATCATCGAGGCGATGATGACGAAGTCGTTGGCGTGGGCTTCGGCGTCGAGCAATTGGAGCCAACTGGTAGCCGCAATATCGGCCTGTCCCGCGGCAACCAGTACGAGCGACACGGGCGCGTTTGGCCCTCCCCCGAGGTAATTGATCGTCAAGCCTGCATGGGCAAAATACTGCTTCTCCATCCCGACGAAGATGTCGGCATATTCGGCGTTGGGGACCCAGCCGAAGGCAATCGTCAATGACTTTTCAGGGGGGGCGGCGCCTATCAGGAAAACGTCGGCGAAGGCGCCAAGGCCGCATGCAGCCGTCAACGCCAGGAAGCGCCTGCGAGTGGGCGCGACAGACTCCTCCGACTCTTGGTCGTCGTCGTGGTGCGCCCTGTCGTGAAAATTCATCGCGATTTGGCCCTCCGAATTTTTCGCTCGTATAGTGTAATGCAGCGGGGGGGTGCGGGCCAGAAAGTATGATGGCGCCTTCAGCGGCCGGAAGTTGAAAAAATGGGCTCCGGAACTTGAGGGGCGACGCGAAAAACCGGTCTGCTTGCACTCGAAGGGGACGAAAGCGCCTTCATGAAGCTTCGTCGGAAAACGGCGGAGATTGAGACGATGTGAGCCGGCAATCGCCGGTGCGGCTTTCCGAACACCACATCGCCACTCCGATTTATGTAGAGGACATTTGGACGGCTTTGGCCACGAGTGCGTCAGCTACTTTGCGGAGAGCGGCCACTTCCCCGGGCGTCGCGGTGCGAACGCAATCCGCCACCAGTTGCATGCAGCGCTCGCGGACTTGTTCGTGGGCGGCCGGGTCCTGACCGCGAGCCACAAGCAGTTCCTTGAGCCAGTGTCTGCCGTATCCGGCATGAATGGTTTCGTCCGCCCAATCGAAATCCATGTCGTGCTCGCTCACGGAGTCGCCGTAGGAGCGGAAGAGCTGGGCGCGCGCGGGCTTGTGCCGGATGTTCTTGGTCTCGAAGAAATAGAGCATTCCCAGACGGTAAATCGGGTCCTGGCCGGAAGCGCTTTCATAAATATAAGTTCCCAGAGGAATTTCAGAGGGCTCGAATCCCCAGCCCATCAGGCGCTGGTAGCCCATCTGGCAATGGCGCGCTTCGTCGAAAGTCCAGCGAGCCGAATTGTGAATCCACTCCCAGGGCAAAACGTCGGCGAAGGAATTTAAAATTACGCCGCCGGTTTCAATCGCCCACACTTCGTTCAGATGGCTGATCGCCGAGCGGATTTGCAGCTGGAGTCCTTCGCCGTACGGATAAGCGGGATCAACCACGTCGGGCCAATAGAACCGGCACGGCCAGAAACGCGGATCACGAGCCGGCCGGCCGGGTATTACAAAAGCTTTTGCGCCCGGCAAAGGCTCCCAGGCCGGGGAAACCAGCGGCGCCGGAGCGACTCCTACGCCACCAACTCCCGAAAGCCGTGCGGAAACCGTCTGCGCCCAGGCGAGAGCGGCTTCTCGAGATTGGGGATCTTGAGACAGCGCCGAGTCCGCCCATTTTTCGAAATTGGCAATCTGCTCGTTTTTGTCGGAAAGCGCTAGAGTGAGAAAGCGGTGCGTGGGGCCGTCGGCAATCGTATCCGAACCCTCGAGATACTCCCGGTACGCATCGCGCAAGGCCGGAAGCAAAACCTTTCCCATGGCGAGAAGAAACGCTGGGACCGAAGGAGAATCCTTGACGCCGTTGAGAAGTTCGATCAGGGCGTGGTCCGTGCCCTGCTCCTCCAAGGTGCGGCTGGGGAAGCGCAATTCGAAGACGCGGTTGCGAAGGGCGTGAGCTGTTTCCGCGCTTTGCCAGATGAAGCGGGCAAGTCCGATTTTGATTTCGAGGGGACCGACGGCGGGAATCCACGCCGCGGCAGTTACCAGTAGAGATCGTTCACAGAAGAAAAAACGCTTCAAAAGCTGGGCAACGTCGTGCCGCATCCAGCGGGCTCGCGGCTGAGGGTTCGATAGAAACGTGTGTGTGTGTGACATGACTCATCCCTTTTGGCCCGGCCGAGGACGGTGGAAGACGAAACGCCGAAAACCGCACACCGATCAGTAAAAGTTGCTCAGCGCCACAGCGACCACGGCAATAATCAGAACGACGAGGCCGCTGTTCAGCAGGCGCCGAGCGGCAATCGGCGCTCCTTGCCATTCCCCTCGCCACAATCCCCAAAGGTAGCCCACGACGATGGAGAGCGTGATAAACAAAGGCCAGCCGGCCACGACGCCCCAGCGTCCGAGCCTTGTCGCGCCGGCCCCGTACAAATAAAAACTGCCGATCCACATCAGGGCCATTATAGCGCTCCAACCCAGGTTGCGGGGCGACTCGCGATTCCAATAGTGGCGCAGTGTGCGACGGCTGATCATCAGGTAGAGGCAGTAAGCGAAGTTGACGAGAAATCCAAACGTGAACAGGAGCGCCCAGACCGAATTTCCGGCCGACAATCGGGAGATCCCAAATTTCCCAGCGGCTGCGACCACGTTTTTGCCGAATGCCATTCCGACATTGGGCAGGCAGGACAGTATCCCGGCCAGAATGGCAATCGTCAGCCCGGCAGCGAACGCGCCGGCCTGCACGGAGTCCGATTTCGTTGTGGAGGCCGCCCTGCGCGAGCCTCCCACGGAGGAGAGCACGATGCCAAAAACGACGAGGCCGGTGCCGGCGAGCAGAAGCGCTCCTCGGCGTGTGAGGAGCGTCTGGGGGAAGAAAACCAGGAGAGGAATCAGAGCCCCCAGGCTAGCGATGAGTCCCATGATTATCGGATAGCCCAGGGCCATGCCGAGCCTGTCCATTCCCAATCCGAAAAGTACGGCGCCCACGCCCCAGCCCATTCCAAAAAGCGCCAAGAGAGCGAGATCGTGTGACGGCGATGAACCATACACGGTGAAGATATCCGGGATGAAAACCAGGGTGATAATCCAGTTGAAGACGAGCATACCAAACAGCGAAAACGCCGCCCAGGTATGCTTCCATGACCATTCTTTCACCAGCGTCATCGGTAGAATGAATGTCCCCTGAAGCAAACCCGCCGCGAGCACAAGAAGAAAGCCTAAGAACAAATTCATTTTTGCCTCTTGGAGCTTAAGACGAAACGCGCCCGCGGAAAATCTTTCTCCGCCGAGCGCTGTAATTGCCTAGTGACCCATTCAATCTTCGCCGGTCCATTTTTCCGAAAGCCAAGCCGGAAGCGTCGAACCGGATTCCCCATAATACTGACTCACTTGCTCGCGGCGGGGGAGCGAGGGGACAACTCCTTCTTTGGTGACCGCCAATCCCCCGGTTACCACGGCGAATTGCACCGCGAGATCAAGGCTTGCCCCGCAGGCAAGCGCGACGGCAAGGCCGGCATTGAAAGCATCTCCCGCGCCCGTGGTGTCAACCGCTGAGACGCGTATCGCGGGAACATGCGTGGAAGACGACGGCGTCACGATCAGCGCACCCTTTTCCCCGAGAGTCATGACGACTTGCTTCACGCCCTTGCGGAGAAGTTCCCGCCCGATTGCGACAGGATCGGCGGTTTCCGCTGGATCGCGCCCGAGGAGAACCTTGGCCTCGGTCTGGTTTGGAGTGAGAACATCCACCATCTGCAAGACAGCGGAAGGCAGGGGGCGGACGGGAGCGGGGTTCAAAATCGTCAAGACGCCGCGCGCGCGCCCGCGGACGAGAGCCGCTTCGGCAGCCTCCACGGGAATTTCGAGCTGAGTCAGAACAACCGCCGAGGAATTCAAGGCCGCTTCGCACTGGGATACGTCAGCGGGAGTCAGATGCCCATTCGCGCCGGGATCGATCCCAATGCAGTTGTCGCCGCTCGACGCATCCACCAAAATGAAACCCACCCCGGTTGGAGCGGCGTCAATTTGCGCGACATTGGAGACGTCGATGCCTTCGCTGCGATAAAGGCCCATGGCCATTTCGCCGAAGTCGTCGCTTCCGATTTTAGCCACAAAGCTGACTTTCGCTCCCAGCCTGGCGCAGCCCACGGCCTGATTGGAGCCTTTTCCGCCAAAGTCAACGCGATAGCCTCTTCCCAGCACTGTCTCGCCGACGCCCGGCAGGCGTTCGACCTTCATGGTCAAGCCGGTGGCGTAACTGCCGACGACCGTGATTCGAGGAGCTTTCAAGGATGGCATCTCCGAAATTGGATTACGCAAAAATCAAAATCACGCCGCAAAGCCCTCATCTCGTGTCTTCCGGGAGGCCCCGATTTGGATCCAGAGGTCTCGTTTCTATGCGGGCGTCAAGCGAAGGTCGAAATTCCGAAATCGAGAGTGCGCCGGGCCACGGTGCGGGAGCTTATCATACGGTTCAAAGAGTCCCAATCTCTCTTCAGGCGCGCTTTCTTGACGGGGTGTTGCATCGGTGCTAAATTTCCGCTTCGACGCAAGCAAGGGCGAGGGCATCGCTATAAGCAGGCCTGGAAAGAAATGCAGGTTCGTCGACCTTAACCGGCGCAAGTTCCTCATCCAATATTGCCAGGGGGCTTCCCTGGCGTTCCTTCCCGCAGGCCTCGGTTTCTCTCCTCTCCGTTCCTGTTTCCCCGTGCAAGGCCCGATTCCGTCCGTGCAGACGCGGAATGAGTTCCACGTTCATCCCCACTATCGCGAACCATTAGCGCTGGAGGCGATGCTGGCGAAGGTGCGCTCCGGCTCCGACGCGTTTGTCACAGAAAAATATCAGGACCGGGTTGCGGCGACTTTAAGAGACTGGAGCAAGCAACTCCTGGAATCTCCATTGAAGACAGAGGCAGTGGAGAAAGCGATGACTCCCGATTTTTTGGGTGCGTCGCCAAAGGCCGCCGAGTCGCGTACCCTGCGCGCGGGACCCACCCTGCAGGTTTGGCGGATGAAGTTTGCAGATGACACGATTCTGGACCGTGAAGCCTTTCTCCGCGAGTGGCGCTCGCTCATGGGATCGTTTTCCTCGATCGCCACCGCGGAATTTCAGGTCACGAGCATCCGTTTCGGCTCTTCACTGCCCTTATCGCCGGGGCTTGCAACTCTTCTGGATACACGAGTGCGGTTTGAAATTGTGGGGACGGGAGCGGGCTTCTTCCGCGAACAGCGCGTGGGAGATTGGAAACTCGAATGGGAAATGAGCGCATCCGGCGAGCTCCGCCTGCGCCGCTGGGGGACGCTGAACGAAGAGCGGAGCCGCTCGCTGGCCCCCGTGTTCGCGGATATCGCTTCACAGGCATTCGGCGGGAATTCTTCCTACGGATCGCAGTTGGCTTACGGAACGGATTATTGGAGGACAGTGCTCGATGGCGCTTGTGGCATCGACATCTACGGACACAACGGCGTTTCGATTGCGGATGTGGATGGAGATGGGTTGGACGATCTCTACATATGCCAGCCGGCGGGGCTGCCAAATCTGCTTTATCGAAACCGGGGAGACGGGACCTTTGAAGACATCACGGCCGCGTCGGGGCTGGGCATTTTGGACAACAGTGCGTGCTCTTTGTTTGCCGACATCAATAACGATGGCCGCCAAGACCTGATTCTGGTGCGCGCGGAGGGCCCTCTCTTGTTCTTGAATGAAGGCCAGGGAAAGTTTCGCGCCCAGCCGGACGCTTTCCGGTTTGCGAATTCTCCACAAGGGACATTCACCGGGGCGGCGGTGGCCGATTATGACCGCGACGGGTGGTTGGACGTTTATTTCTGTTTGTATTCGTTTTATCAGGGCGCCGATCAGTACCAATATCCCACGCCGTACTGCGACGCGGAAAATGGCCCGCCCAATTTCCTGATGCGGAACCAGCGCGACGGGACGTTCCGCGACGTTACGCGGGAGTCCGGCCTCGACCGAAACAACACCCGTTTCAGCTTTTGCTGCGGATGGGGCGATCCGGACGCGGATCAGTGGCCGGATCTCTACGTCGTCAACGATTTTGGCCGCAAGAATCTCTACCGCAACAACCACGACGGAACCTTCACCGACATCGCGGGAGAAGCAGGAGTGGAAGACGTTGGCGCGGGCATGAGCGTTTGCTGGGTGGATTACAACAACGATGGCAAGGAAGACCTCTACGTCGCGGACATGTGGACGGCGGCCGGACTGCGCGTTTCGGACCAAGCGATTTTTCAGAAGGACGCGAACAAAGAGGTGCGGGCTCTGTATCGCAAACACGCCATGGGCAATTCGTTGTTTCGCAATCGCGGTGCCGGCACGTTTGAGGACGAAAGCTCCCGCTCGGGGACGGCGGTGGGCCGCTGGGCCTGGTCCAGCGACGCATGGGATTTCGACCACGATGGGTTTCGCGACCTTTACATCGTGAACGGCATGGTTACCGGGCCAGTGCGCGGCGACCTGAACAGCTTCTTCTGGAGGCAAGTGGTCGCCAATTCGCCGAACACGCCGCAGCCCAGCTCGATTTACGAGCAGGGTTGGAGCGCGATCAACGAACTCATTCGCTCGGACAGCAGTTGGAGCGGCTTCGAACGAAACGTTTTCTACGTGAACAACCGGGACGGAACGTTTTCCGACGTGTCAGGAGCCGTGGGGCTGGACTTCGTGCAAGACGGCAGGACTTTCGCTTTGGGAGATTTCGACGGCGACGGCAGGGTCGAAATGTTTCTGAAAAGCCGCAACAGCCCGCAATTGCGTCTGATGAAATACGTGGCAGACGATCTGGCTCCGGCCATCGCATTTCGCCTCTCGGGCAAAAAGAGCAATCGCGACGGGATTGGTGCCTCGGTCACTGTCACGACGGAATCTGGGCGCCAGACACTCTCTGTCCGGGCCGGTTCGGGATATCTGGCTCAGCACAGCAAGGAACTGTTTTTCGGCCTGGGCGGAGCAAAAAATCCCGTGTCGGCCACGATCCGCTGGCCAAGCGGGCACATTCAGGACGTTCGCGACCTCCCTCTCAATCATCGCATTTGGGTGGAAGAAGGTTCACCGCCCACGCGCATTGAGCCGTTCCTAAAGTTAAACAGCCGGCCTTCTCTACCAGTTGCCGCTCTTTCCGCTTCCGGCACAGAGGCTGAGGCTCTTCCCGGCAAGGTTGAAACATGGCTGCTCGCGCCGGTCGCCGCGCCCGATTTTTCTCTTCCAGATTTGAGCGGGCATAAGCAGACGCTCTCGGCCAGGCGCGGAAAGACGGTGCTTGTGCATTTTTGGTCCGCCGCATCGCCGGATTCGCGGACGGAACTGGCAGAGCTCGCACGGAAGTCCTCTCGATGGGGAAGCGAAGGGCCGGAATTGCTGTTGATTAATGTCGACGAAAACTCGACCACAGAGGGGGGGACATCTCTCGCAGATTACCGGAATTTCTCCGTCCCGGTCCTTCGAGCGACTCCAGACGTAATCGCGGTCTACAACATCCTTTATCGCTACATTTTTGACCGGCACCGCGATTTGAGCCTGCCGACGTCGTTCCTGGTTGACGAGACTGGCGCCATCGTCAAGATTTACCAGGGGCCAGCTCCCAAGGAGCGGTTCCACGAGGACATGGGGCGGATGCCGAAAACGGCGGCGCAGAGGATGACTCTGGCGCTCCCATTTCGGGGAGTGAGCGGGCACTTCGAGTTCGGGCGCAACAATCTTTCCCTCGGCTCGGTTTTTTTCGAGCGCGGTTACATGGATCAGGCGGAGGCGTTTTTTGAACTGGCGCGCCGCGACGACCCCTCGGGCGCGGAGGCCGTCTACGGCCTGGGAAGCGTTTATCTACAACAACAGAAGATCGCGGAGGCTCGCGCAAACTTCCAACGCGCGGTCGAACTTCACGCCAATTATCCGGGCACGATGCCTAAGGCCTGGAACAATCTGGGAATTCTGGCGGCCCGCGAAGGGCGCACCGACGAGGCCGTCGAGGACTTTCAAAGAGCGCTTCAGATCGATCCCAATAACGTGATTGCATTGGGAAATCTTGGGAGCGCGTACCGCCAGGAAAAACGCTGGGACGACGCCAAGAACGCTCTCGAACGAGCGCTCAAGCTCAGCCCGGATGACGCCGAGGTGAATTACAGCCTCGGCATGGTCTTCGCACAGGCCAACGACTCGGAGCATGCCTACGAATATCTGCAAAAAGCGCTGGCGTCGCGTCCCGATTATCCCGAGGCTCTCAACAACTTGGGCATTCTCTACATACGCACGGCGCGCCAAGCGGAAGCGGAGAAGAGCTTCCGTGAATCCATCCGCGTGGCGCCGGATTTCGACCAGGCATACCTGAATCTGGCCAGGCTCTACGTCCTGGAGGGGGAGAACCAGAAGGCGCGCGCGGTTCTCCTTGAGCTTCTCAAAGTGCATCCCGGCCTTCCACAGGCCGAAAAAGAGCTGGAGCAGATCCCCGAGTAGCGCGGCGAAAGGCAGCGGCCAGCGGGGCCGCTATCGGGGGAATTAAGGGGCGCTTTTCGGCGGCGTAGGCGCGCTGAGCAGATTGACGAAGAGATTGTAGAGTTTCGTGGTGTCCAGATCGACCTGGATCTCAATTGGCTGGACCTCGATTTTCGGTTTGTCATCGTCGGTCCATGTAAGCAGGTTGCCGTAGCCGGCGCCGCGATCGAGGTCCACATCCGCAAAGCGAGTTTCTGTTTTCGTAATGATGGTTGGATCGAGCCATGCGGCCGCCGCGAGCTCATCCCACATGAAGTCGTAAGGGTACACCTGCGCATATTCGCTGATGTAGCGTCCGGATGGCGTCGAGGACTTCCTGATCCGGTCAATCAAATCCTGCGTCAAGGGAGCTTTCACCGAAATATCCACCGGCGTGCAGACGATTTTCTTCCATTTGGCGTGCAGCACGATGTGGGCGGCCTCGGGGTCAAACCACAAGTTGAATTCGTGTCTTGGTGAATTGGCAAATTCGGGGTCGGTGGTCTGCGGATTGAGGCTGCCGCCCATGAAGACGAGTTCTTTGGCGAGGGAAGGAAATTGCGGGTCGAGAGAGATGGCGAGGGCGAGATTGGTCATCGGGCCGCCTTCATAAATCGTCACCTGGTTCGGATACTTTCTCACCATTCGCACCAGAAAGTGCGCTGCGTCCTCTTGAACCGGTTTCGTGGTGGGATTGCCTTCCTTCAGATCGCCGACGAAGTCCGGCGCGTGATACACGCTCGGAGTCCAGGCTCCCAGCCAAGTCACCTGCCCATATCGCTGTTCCCAGAGCAGAGTTTCGTCGCGTTGCCTGACGAGGGGATATTCGGCGCCCGGCACAACGGGAATGTCGGTGCGGCCGACGATTTCGAGCAGTCGCAGAGTGTGCGCAACCTCTTCGTCGAGCCACATGTCGCCCGTCACGATCGTAATACCCAACACGTTGGTTCGAGGGGACTGAATCATGAGAAGAATCGACTGCATGTCGGTTCCGCCGGGTCCGGCTCCATCCTGATCGATGATCACCTTGCGCTTTTCCTGGCCGGTGCATTTCGGGCAGAGGAGAAGCAGAGCCAACGCGGAAAAAAGCCAGAGCCGGCAAAATCGCATCGCACACCTCGAAAAAAATCAAATGCCAGAAGCTTCGGGCGAACCCTGTAGGAAATCTATCCCGAGTGAAGCCAAAGAAAATCGTTCCCGGCGATTTTAAGGGGCCGCCGGCGTCTTGGCTCGCATCAGGTCCACAAACATTCGGTAAAACCTAGCCGTATCGAGATCGACCTGGATTTGAACCGGCTGCCGGTCAAATTTCGGCTCATCGACTTCGGTCCACGTCAGGGTATTGCCGTACCCGGCTCCGCGGTCGAGGTCGACGCCCATGAAGCGAGTCTCCCACTTGGTGATAAGTGTGGGGTCGACCCACGCGGCGGCAGCGAGTTCGTCCCACAAGTAGTCGGAACCCGGGCCGGGTTGGAAGTAACGGGCGACGTATCTCCCCAGGGGAGTCCCGCTGTCCCCAATTTCCTTCGCCATTGCGCGCGTCATCAGAGTCTTAATTGAAATGTCGGTCGGCGTGCATGTGATCTTCTTCCATTTGGCGCGCAGGACGATTTCCGCCGCTTCGGGGTCAAACCAAAAATTGAACTCGTGGCGCGGGTTGTTCAAGAATTCGGGGTCGGCCGTGGCCCCTGGGTTCAGACTACCTCCCATGAACACGAGCTGTTGCGCCAATTCCGGAAATTGGGGATCAATGGCGATGGCCTGGGCCAGATCGGTCATCGGGCCGCCTTCATAAATCGTGATCTCGTGCGGGTATTTCCGCACCATGCGGATCAGGAAGTGAGCGGCGTCTTCGGAAGAGGGCTTGGTCGTCGGCCGACCTTCGGGCATCGGCGGGACGACAAACGGTTCGTGCCACCACCGCGGGTCCCAGGCGCCGGCAAAAGCGACGGTTCCAAAGCGTTCTTGCCACAACAGAGTTTCCTCGCGATTTCGCACCAGAGGGAAAACAGCTCCGGGCACGACGGGGATATCCGTGCGGCCAATGATTTCGAGCAGGCGCAACATGTGCGCCACCTCTTCATCACGCCATTGGTCTCCGCTGACTACGGTGATTCCCAAAACATCCACTTGCGGAGATTGAATCAGCACGAGGGGCGCTTGCAGATTGCTGCCGCCGGGTCCCGAGCAATCTTGGTCGATGATGACTTTCCGGCGAGCCTGCCCCCACAGAGCGGAAGAGGCCAGGATAAAAACCGCCGTGGCCAGACAAATCCTTCTGGTTATCACCATGTTTTTCATCAACCGGGAGTCACTGGGGCGAGGCGTGCGACTCCCGCGCCTGGCCCGGAGGACGGGTCATCAAATCAATATAGAGCTTATAAAATTTGGGCGCGTCGATATCGAACTGCACATTCGCCAAATGCAGGTAGGGAGGAACCTTGGCCGAAGGAGCCCAAAAGAGCGTCTTGCCGTAGCTGGCGCCATGATCAATGTCCACGTCCATGTAGAACTGCTTCTCACCGGTGATGATCGAGGGATCAATCAAGGCAGCGCCGGCAATTTCGTCCCACATGAAACCCGTCAGTGAATACTTATCGAGGTACTCGGTGACGGGTGTTTTGACTTTGGCGATGGCGGCCCGAATTTCGGGGCTCAGATGCGTCTTGACCGAGATATCGATTGGCGTAATCGTGAGCTTCTTCCAAGGCGCGCGCAGAACGATGCGCGCCGCTTCGGGATCAAACCACCAGTTGAACTCTCTGCGACCGTCGTGGGCGCCGGGATCGATTCCTCCCGTATCCGAATAAAAGCCGCCGCCCATCATTACGAATTCCTTGGCGAGCGTAGCGACTTCGGGGTCGAGCTTGAGCGCCAACGCGTAATTTGTCAGAGGTCCACCGGCCCAGAGAACGACTTGGCCGGGATATTTGTGGACCATACGGACAATGAACTCCGCCGCCGTGCCCGGTTGCGCCTTGATGTGCGGCTCACCCTCGGGCATGGGAGGCACGACGTCGGGCGAATGGTAAGGTATCGCGTAGATCGTCGAACGCTGGGCCTTAAAGTAATCGGTCCAGCATCCCATGTATTCCAATTGCCCGTAGAGCTGCTCCCAGCGCTCGGCCTCTTCCTTGGAATTGAGGAGGGGAAATTCCGCGCCCTGAATCACGGGGACGTCCGTCCGGTCGGCGATTTCCAAGGTGCGCAAAGTGTGCTGCGTTTCTTCCTTCGCCCACTGGTCGCCGCTGACGGTGGTGATCCCGAGAACGTCGAATTTGTCCGATTGGAGGAAGACGAGAAGAGCCTGTTGGTCGCTGGTCCCGGGACCTCGCGCGTCCTGGTCAACAATGACTTTGATTCTCTGCTGAGCGGCAGCGGGAAGAGTGCCAAGAGCCCAAAGAATGATCAGAAAAAACGCCAGAATCGGCCGCCCCACCACAACGGTGGTGGATCGGCCGATTCGAACCCTCAATTGTCTGGTCACGCTAACCCCTGAAAATTAGAAATGGAACTTCAGCCCGAACTGAATCAGGCGCGGATTGTTCACGGTGCTCGTCACTGTGCCGAAATTCGAAGGGACATTGTAATCGGCGTTCGGCATGCCAAATTGCGGGTGGTTGAACAGGTTGAAGAATTCGGAACGGAAGTCCAACCCCGTTCCTTCCCATGGGAGCGCGAAGTGCTTAATCAGCGTGAAATCGGTATTGACGAAACCTGGACCCGAGAGGGGAGTCCGGCCCGCATCCCCGAGCTCTCCATCTGCAGGGCCTCCCGCTACACCACTCCCCGCGAAGCACGCGGTATTGAACCAGGTCTTACCGGGCAGCACGCTTGGATTGCTCAAGGTCGGATTGCAAACCTGATTGGGACGCATGACGCTGTTGCCGTTGTTCTCGAAGTTCACGCCAGAGGTATTGGCGCTATCGATGACGAACACCGGGAATCCGGAAGTGATTTTTTCGATGACGCCTACCTGCCATCCACCCAGGATTGTATTTACCGCGCCGCTCCAATCATTTCCGAAGTGCTTCCCGCGGCCGAACGGCAAATCGTAGAGGACGCTGGCCGTGAAGTCATTGTCCAGATTCACTTGCGAGAGCGCCCAATCCAGTTTTTGCCAACCGGGCAACGGGAAGTAAGTTGCGCCGAGCGGAGTGCCCAATCCGTCCGTGAAACCATTGTCGTAGTTGCGGGAATAGGTGTAGCCAACCAGGGCATAGATGCCGTATCTGGAACTCTTCGTCTCCGCCTTAATCTGAAGGGCGTTGTAGCTGGCGGCTCCGATGTCGAAAATGTCAGACACGGTGGAGAACGGATATTGCGGGTAGGGAACGCCGAAAGGTGTGCCTCCCGGCCCGCACCCCAAGGTATATCCAGACACCACTCCGCACGCGGAGGGGGAACTCACGTTGAGGTTGTTCCCGTCGGTCAAAATGTGATTGCTCCGCGAGCCCACATACCCGACCGTCAAGACGACCTGCCCCGGAATCTCTTGCTCAACATTTACGTTAAATTGCTGAACCACTCCAAGCTTGAAATCGAGGTTTTGCGCCTGGAAGGTTCCGGTGAAACTTGAGGGGTTCGGAGGGGTGGTAAATATCGGAAAACCGGCGGACGCGCTCTGTGCTGATGGCGTCTGTCCGTACAGAGTCGCGCACGCCGCCGTAGCAAAAGTGCAGCCTCCACCGAATCCAAAATAGTCCGATTCGGCGAAGTAAGGCGGGTTTTGCCACAACCCTTGCGAGCCCTGGTTCCAAGAAGAATCGTGGACGATTCCATAGCCCGCCCGAACCACCGTCTTGTCACTGGAGAACGGCTTCCATGCCAAGCCGAGACGTGGTTCAAATGCTGTCGGGTCGAATTTGATACCCGCCGTGTTGCCCGCGTTCACGCCTGCAATCAGAATATCGGCATTCGCGGGGTTAAAGTCAGCAATGCGGTCGTGAGCTTCCGAAATGGGAGTGGTCAGCGCCCAAGCCAAGCCAAGGTTAAGGGTAAGGCTGTTGGTTACTCGCCAATCGTCCTGGATATAGGGACGGAACATCTTCCAGCGGCGCCCCGTTGTGGCCCCATCGAAGGTCTGGTCATGAATCGCCAAGCTCGGAAGGCCCAGTAGAAGATCGGCCGCCGGATCGCCTGTCCAAACGCCGGTATAGATCCAGTATCCGTCCTGGAAGGCCTCTGTTCGGACGTTCATTTGATTGGCGCGGATCGAGCCGCCGATCTTGATATCGTGCCGGCCGCGAACCAGGTCCAGATTGTCGAAGAACGAGAAGACGTTGGTCCCGCCCTGGAACGGCGAATAGCCGCGGTCGCCAAGAGCGAAATACTCCGTCATCTGCACGGAAGTCAACCCGCAACTTACGCCTCCGGGAGCGCATGTACCGCCGGTACCTGTGCAGTTGAGGTTCGCTCCGGGAATGCCCAGCTTCGTTGCCTCACAGCTTCCGGTGCCCTGGGAGGTGATGTAGTCGAAAATGCGGTTGTAGCCAAAGGTGGCCTGGTTAATTGTGTTGGGGGAAAAGATGTGAGTCTCGGTTATTACCGCGTTTCGTCCGTGATTGATGATCCCCTGGTTGCTCGCGAAAGCGTTGGCTTCCGCGAATCCAGGCGCGCCGCCAGGGACATAGGAATTGGCCTGATCGTAGCTGAATCGAGCCATGATCGAGTCGCTAGCGGAGAAATTATGATCTCCTCTAACGTCGAACTTCTTCTCGTTCAAGGCGCGCACGGGCTCGCTCACATAGTTGTAATTCGAAGCAGTCGAGTTCGGGAGAGGAAAGAGGTTAATCAGCGACTGACCGATAGGGTTGAACAGGTTAGATGGGATTTTGTTGCAGGGAATTCCCGTCGGTTGACTCCCATCCGAATTTGCTGGAAGAGGGTTCATTGAGGGGTCGCACTGGAAGTAAGTCCCATTCGGAGTCGGGTTGCCGGTCACGTTCGGATTGACGAGAAACCCCGTCCGAAGATTTCCGAATGGGTCATCCGTGAAGTCGCCGCCCAGCATTGCCTGCGTGGGAACAATTCCTGTGAATGGAATGCCCTCGCGCTGATTCTTCTGCTCGATATCAATGAAGAAAAAAGTCTTGTCCTTTTGGATCGGCCCACCCAGAGTGCCACCGTACTGGTTCAGGTTGAACTTTTCCACCGAGCTGGCGAAGTAGCTCTTCGCATCCAAATCCGTATTGCGCAAAAACTCGAAGAGAGAGCCATGGAACTGGTTGCTTCCCGACTTTTCCGTAACCAACACGGTCGGTCCTGCGCGCGTCCCGTATTGCGCGGAGTAGTCGTACGTCAATACCTTGAATTCCGCGATCGCGTCGATCGAGGGAAGAATGGCGATGCCACCCGCGGTGAGTTCGTTGTTGTCATTGCCATCGAGCAGCCAGTCCGTCGAATTGGCGCGCGACCCGCCGACGGACAGTGAAAACGAACCGCGTGCGGCCACTTCGCTGCTGCCGCCCGTGGTGAAGAAGCTGTTGGGATTCGTTTCCTGAATGGTGCCGGGGGTCAGGTTGGCCAACTGCACGAAGTCGCGACCGTTGAGAGGCAACTGGGCGACTTGCTGAGAAGTGATAACTTGGCCGAGGGATCCATTGGAAGTATTCACAGCCACTGCCGTGGCCGAAACCTCCACCGAGGAACTGACCGATGCCGGCACCAGCGTGAAATCCACTTCGCGCTGCTCGTCAACCTGCAACCGAACGTCCTTTTGCTCGGTGCTCTGGAAACCCTTGAAATCCACGCGGATCGTGTAATCACCGATCGGCAACAAGTTGATCAGGTAGTGTCCCGTGGCATCCGTGATCGACACACGAGTCAGGCCGGTTTCCTGTGAAATGGCCGTGACGGTCGCCCCCGCAATCACCGAACCTGTCTTGTCCGCGACCGTGCCATTAAAGCTGGCGCTGGCCTGGCCGTATGCTCCGGGAGTGATGCAGAGCGCGATCGCACATGCCAAAGCAACGTAGAGCAATAGACTTTTCATGGTTGACACCCCTTATGGAACATTCGAGCGGGGAAAGCTGTCATGCGGAGACGGCACAAAATTCTCGGCGCTTCCCACTCGCGCAAAAAACCTCGCTCGCCAAAACATGACAAGCAGAATTTGGCACTGGGAAAACTCAACTTTTCCTTCGCCGACGGGCCCCAACCCCTCACCCAATACCCCACCCCGAAAAGATAATTGGGCACCTTACTTCTCAATCGCGGCCATGTCAAGACAGTTGTGGCGCGTCAACACCACTCTCAATTTTCAAACCACGTGACGCCAATGTGAATACGAAAGAGGAGACATTCCAACTGAGTCACAATCAGTTTCAAAGAGAAACCGGTTGTACAGCGCTTCAAATCGGGCGTTTTGGCGTGTTCGATGGCTGCGGCTTTTCCTCTGCGTCATGTGGTCTTCGAGCGCGGGAAAGAAAATGGATTGGCCGTGAAGCGAACTTTGCCTATGGAAGCAATCGAAAGATTCGATTCCACAGCCGCCATCGGCCGGCTTGAAAGGATCCGGAGGAGTTCCTTCGTGACGCGCCCCTTCCGGCTAGCCGGAAAATTTTACCGCGCGGACGATTCCCTCGCCTTCCTTCACGAAGATCAATTGATTCGGCGCGACGTCTTTCAGCGAATCGACGGCGCCGCTCGGCCAGCGGATATCCAGCCGCTCGACCGTTTCCGCTTTTCCGATCCCAAAATGGACGCGCAGGTCGCTTTGCGAGATATAACTCCCTCCGCTGCGAACCTCGTCGATCTGGGAATGCGGGCCGGATTCGTCCGGCGGCCGAGTCACGCAGCGCAGGCGCGCTCCGATGCCGCTGCGGTTCGATTTCGTTCCAATCGTGCGAACTTTGAGCCAGTTATTCTTGAGGCGCGAGTCGCAGCGAAGAAGCTGCGGAAAATCGTTGTTCGCGTTGACGACGGCGTCGATGTCCCCGTCGTTGTCGAAATCTCCAAACGCGCATCCCCGCGAGGGCGCCGGCGCCGTGATTCCCGGCCCGCCCCGCAAGGACACATCCTCGAAGCGGCCATTGCGCAAATTGCGGTACAACAATTTCCGCTGCGCGTATCCAGCTTCATTCTTGAGCTGCTCGACTTCGGGATAGACGTGGCCATTGCAAATCAAAATGTCGGGCCAGCCGTCGTTATCCATGTCGAAGAAACCGCAGCCCCATCCGAGATACTGCGTGTGCAGCCCGAGTCCGGCTGTGAACGTCGCATCCTCGAAGCTCCCGTCACCCAGGTTGCGGTAGAGCGACGGCGTATCGCCTGCGAAATTTGTCTTTAAGATGTCGAGGTGACCGTCGAGATCGTAATCGCCGGCTGAAACTCCCATCCCCGCCTGCGCCTTGCCGTCAAGGCTGAGGGCGCACCCGGCCTCCAAGGCGGTGTCCACGAAGGTTCCATTTCCCTTGTTATGATAAAGGATGCTCGGCTTGGAATCGTTGGCGACATAGATATCCGGCCACCCATCGTTGTCGAAATCCGCGGTCAAAACTCCGAGGCTGTACGTCCCCGAGGTGTCCAGAATCCCCGAAGAAGCGGAGACATCCGAGAATGTGCCGTCACCGTTGTTGTGGTAGAGGATGTTCTTGCCGCCGGCCAGGCCGGGAGGCCCGCAGGCGACCATGACGCCCTCATAAAGACATGGTCCCGATTCCGGCAACGGCGCGGTGGCGAGATCGAGATCGATGTAGTTTGCCACGAACAGATCGAGATGGCCGTCGCGGTCGTAGTCGACGAAAGCGCAGCCTGTGTTCCATCGTTTGCCGTTGCCCGCGACCCCGGCCTTCGCGCCTACCTCCGTGAATGTGCCGTCTCCGTTGTTGTGATAGAGAAGGTTCTTGCCGAAATACGTGACGAAAAGGTCGTCGTAGCCGTCATTGTCGTAATCACCGATGCAGCAGCCTTGTCCCCAGCCGGAATGAATCAATCCCGCCTTTGCCGTCACGTCGGTGAACGTCCCGTCGCGATTATTTTTGTACAGGTGCGAGGTCGGTTCCTGGCCTGGGGGAAAACCTTCGAGACGCGTGCCGTTGACGAGAAAGATGTCGAGCCAGCCGTCGTTGTCGTAGTCGTAGAATGCGACCCCGCAACCGGTCGTCTCGAGCAGATATTTGTTCCGGTGCTCGCCGCCGAAAATCGTTTTCGCCGTGAGTCCTGCCTGCTTTGCCACATTCACAAACGAAACGCCAAGGTCGCTTCCGGGGGCGACGGCCGGAAAATTTCCGGTCTGTGTGGAGGAGTGAAGAATCGCGCGCCAATTGGCCGCGCGCGAAACACCCAAAATATTTTCGAGCGATACAGCCACTGCCGATTTGCTCAAAGACTGCAAGAATGCGCGGCGTGAGGAGGACAAAAGGGCGGTACCTTCCCGGCTTTGGCCGGTATTGGAATCGGCTCCGCCATTTTACAGTAGGAGCAACGCTGCTTGGCAAGCTCGTCGAGACGCAGTTCTGTTGCTTCGCGGCGGAGGCGCTCGCGCTATTTCCCATCCTGTGGCGATTTGCGCTTAAAGAAAGTGGTGGACGTGACCGGGATCGAACCGGTGACCCCCTGCTTGCAAATGAGAACCGAGAATACTATGTGGCTGTCTTTTCTTGCCTTTACCTATGTCGTGATAGACGGTTTTTGACGGTATTTGGCACTACTTGTTCCCAAGTTGTTCCCGAATTCATGATCCCCTACCTGGGATCGATTATTCCGGGTCGTTTTCGTGACTTTTGAGGAACAACTTGGGAACAACGCCTCGGCCAAATAAGCCTGAGCGCCCACCGAGGCGCGGAACGAACTGCACGGTCCTAGCGCCGAAACACTTCGACTCGCGCCACTCTTCAATGTCTTCCTCGGAAACATCTGGCACAATAAGCGGCGGTGTAAATGAACTGCCATGAGCTTCGCACCACGATTCACGATTACGCATGCTATCACAGCGGCGCTGACAAGGATTGAGCGCGCCCGTGGATTTCTGGATGCGGCCAAACTGTCGGAAGACTGGATTGGCAAAATGCAGAAGCGCGCCCTCGTGCTTGAAGCTCACCATACGACGCATATCGAAGGCACTCAACTGACGCTTGAACAATCCGAGCGCATTTTGGCTGGTGAGAAAGTCCAGGGAGCTAGCCCAGATGATACAAAGGAACTGCTGAACTACAAGAAGGCATTCGAGCTGGTCTCGGATTACTTGGAAAGCGGCGAGCCAATCACCGAAGCCGTGATTCGGCAAATTCACAAGCGTCTGGTTCAGGGTGTGCGAGGAAACAAAGCATCGCCCGGAGAGTATCGTAAGATTCAAAATTACATCGTGAACTCGCGCACGGGAGAAAAAATATACACCCCGCCTCCACCGCTCGAAGTTCCGCCGATGATGACCGACTTTGTCGGTTGGCTACAAAAAGAGACTCAAATCAATTCAGTGATTGTGGCTGGCATTGCGCAGTTTCAACTCGTTCACATCCACCCCTTTGTTGACGGCAATGGGCGTTCGGCGCGCTTGCTCTCGACTCTTTGTCTCTATAGGACGGGTTACGATTTCAAGCGCCTCTTCACGATCAGCGAGTATTACGACCGCGACCGACCCGCCTACTACAAGGCGCTCCAGAGCGTGCGCGAGAGCGGGATGGACATGACCGGTTGGCTCGAATACTTCACGGAAGGTTTGGGCGCTCAGATGCGGGAAGTCCAGGTCACTGCTGAGCATGTGATCCGCCGCGATGTGGTTCTGGCCAAAGCTCGAAAGAATGGTCTGAAAGACCGGCCGGTTGCACTCCTCGATTTCTTGCTTGGGGCAGGCAAAGCGACGGTCGCCGAATGTGAAGAGGAGTTGAAGGTAAACAGAAGAACGCTGCAACGCGATCTGAAACTGCTCGTAGAGAAGGGTCTAGTCAGCGAAGTTGGAACTGGCCCCACGGACCCAACCAAATACTATCAACCGTTACTATGACAAGCTGTGACAGGTTACTGTGACAAGCTGTGACAACCAACTGTGACAGCTTAGCCTCCGCCCTCGGGAGGCAGGGGCTTTTCGGGCGTGATGGCCGCGATGATTTCCGTAGCCGTGCGCTGCACGAGTTCGAGGCTCTCAAGAAGCACAGCCGCGTCACCATTCCACAGCGAGATGTAATCCGCGCTCGCCGTTCCGGCCTCAAGGCCGATGGCTTGGCAAACCACAAAAGCGACGGCCTCGGCTTCCGTCTCGCGGATGCGTTTCGTTGTGCTCGCGCGGCGCTCGGCGCGGTGAAGCCGCTCGTGGGCTAGCTCATGTACCAGCGTCGCCACGGTTTCAGCCGGGGACTGGCCGGGTAGCAGCTTGATCTTCCCGCCTTCTGAGAGACCCTTCGCAGGTGCGATATCCGCTGAATATTCCAGTGCAATGCCTTGGTCCCGAACGAACTGTTCGAGCCGCTCGCGATGCGCGCCCGGATCGCCGTTGATGCTGCCGATTCGGGGCAACGGATTTCCTCCGGTCATGCTCTCGTCGAAAACATAAACAGCACGAAAGCCCGTCAGCGTGCGGGAGTCGCTGGAATCCAAGCTGGCATTTTCCACTTCATTGCTTTCGTTCGTGCGGCGACGAAAGAGAGGGGCAAGGATCATGATCCCTTTTTCGCCCTTCTTGACGTAGCGTCCGAGCGATTTGGCACACGCTCCGACACACGCACGGGACGTTGCTGCACGAGCAAGGAACGCCGTTAAAGGTGGCTCAAGCTCAACTCGGGCACTCGCGCATGACGACCACGCTTGAGGTGTACACGCACGCCAGTACGAGCGCCCAGAGGCAGGCGGTCAATCAGCTTGAAAGTCAGTTGTTCCCGAGTGTTCCCAAATTTGCCGAAGTTGGGCAAAGACCAAATTAGGGAAGTGATTGATTTGCGGGCAGATGGTTGGTGGACGTGGCCGGGATCGAACCGGCGACCCCCTGCTTGCAAAGCAGGTGCTCTCCCAGCTGAGCTACACGCCCACGCGGTGCAACCAGTA